>Ga0214929_100001_pt1 | contig 563484 bp, 474 predicted proteins | sample Stichaenrichm17X_FD_168613 | JGI IMG/M metagenome (GOLD analysis project Ga0214929, IMG submission 168613) | Xylose enriched microbial communities from anaerobic bioreactor in Madison, Wisconsin, United States - 17X | ecosystem: Engineered > Bioreactor > Anaerobic > Unclassified | place: USA... | reverse complement strand
TGAGCCCCTTCGCTGGATTTGTCAAAGAGGGGAAGAGAAGGTCCGCGCGATGCGCCATGGGAGCCGTCGCCCATTCCAGGACCCCACGGGTGGGCTGGGCAAAACATCAAGATTAGAATCATGGCAGCGAAAGCCTCGCGTGAGCACTTTTCTGGGGAAGTTGCTATTGGAAGATAGAGTCGTTTCCGTGTTTGAGCAGGTAGATGAGTCGGCGCCAATTCAAGGCCTTTCCCGATGGCAGAAGGCGCCCCGCGTGAGCACTCACGCGAGCGAGTTGCTGCCAATCCGTCCGAATCTGGAGCCAAGATGGCAACGGAAGCCTCGCGTGAGCACTCACGCGGGCAAATTTCTGCCAATGTACGAACTTTGATGGATCGCCAACTGCGGAAGCGCAGGGCCGATGCCGAAGGGACACCTCCACAGGTGCTCACGCGAGGGACTTTCTGCCAAAGTACGATGTTTGATGCTTGCCCTGCCGTCGTGAGCCGGTAGGGAAAGGAGTGGGCGCAGCCATCTGGATGCCATCTGACTGGGTGGATGCCCAGTGACGCTCCGTGTCACATTGAAACCAGTAGCGACTTCCGCCACAGCTCCGCGCGGTTCCCCCTCTCTGAACCCCTTCCGAGAGGCTTGCATTTGAGGATGAGCCCAGGGTTCCGTTATGTCGTAAGGGCGAGCTCCCTTTTGTGTCAGAGAGAGGTGTGTCCTCGCTCCTTCACCGCACGTCTCGGACGCCCCACGCCTAGTGCACCTTCGTCGGCGGGGTGGAGTACGTGATGGTGATTCTTCCGTCGCCGACCTCCATCACGGTGTAGCCGCAGTTCGCCTGCTTCACGCTCCAGAAGTCCTCGAGTGGGATTCCCCTGATCAGGCCGATGATTGCGCAGTTGATGCCGCCGTGCGCCGTCACGAGCATGGCATCGTAGTTGCGCGAGGCACCCACGATCACGTCGTCGATGAACGACTTCGCCCGCGCGTACACCTGGTCAAAGGTCTCGCCGCCGATGGGTGCCTGGTACCTCTCGGGATGATGCTCGTAGTCGTTGGCGGGGTTGGTGAGGTAGAACCACGGCGTGTGCCGATAGCTGCGCCCCTCCAGCAGGCCGTACGAGTGCTCCAGCAGACGCTCGTCCTTCACTATGGGGACGCTGGGGTCGTCGAGCGCGATCTTCGCCGTCTCGACCGCGCGCACGAGCGGGCTGGAGTAGCACACGTCAAAGTCGATGCCCGAAAGCTGGTCGTGCAGCTCGTGCGCCTGCCTCCGCCCCTCGTCGTTGAGGGGAATGTTGACCTGCCCCTGCATCTTCTTGCGGGCGTTCCAGTAGGTGAACCCATGACGGGCGAGCACGACGGTACAGGGCATCCTGCCTCCCAGCGCGATGTGGTACGAATCAGGGACAATTGTATCTCTCACCTGCGGAAACCTTGGGTCTCCAATGAATATGGAGAGAATGTGGATGCCATGCTGCCACGAGGGCACTTGTTGTCCGGGGTCCCGCATAGCCTAGGCGTCAAGGCAGGCGAGAGGCACGAGGCAACTTGGAGGCAGCCATGTACGAGATGGGAAGGCAGTTCGTCCTTTGCAACGTCGCGGGATTCTCCCACTGGGACGGCCCCGAGGTGCATGACAAGCTGAGGGTGGGGGCACCCCTGGAGCTCGTGGCAGAGCCGGACAACCCGTACGACCCCCATGCGGTCGCCGTGCTGCTCGATGGCACCAAGATCGGCTACGTTCCAAGAACGTGCAACTCCGTGATAGCCCAGCTCCTGTTCTACGGCCACGGGAACGTCTTCTACGCGCTGGTCGCCTCCATCAATCCGGAGGAGGACCTGGAGCATTGCGTGACCATGAGCATTCGGGTGACCGACGCCAGGCAGCTTGGGTAAGGGAGAGAAGCTGCCCGTTCTCCTCGGGGCGGCGTCCCACTGGCTTTGCGGGTGAGCGAAGGTGGGCAACGGAACTGAGGGGCGAGGCGCCCGCAGGCAAAGCCCGTCGAGCGTCCCACCCCTCGAAGGTCAGCAATGGCACTTGGACGGCAGCGCTCAGTCGTGCCGGCGGTTGCGGACGATACGTGCGATGCCCGCGGCCACGACGGTCACCAGGCCAGCCAGGAAGAACGCCTCGGCCATGGGCACCAGGAAGAAGTTCTCGTGCAGCATTCCCGCCGAGTCCACGTACTCAACGGAGCTGGCCTTCACGAAGAGGCAGAACGCACCCATCAGCATGAGCGCGCAGCCAACGGTCACGGTGACCATGTTGCTGTGGGCGCGCCTTCCCTCGCTGCCGTCGCGGATGAGCTTGCGGGCCACCTTGCTGTCGGCCGCCTCCGCGGCGCCTGTCGTCTGGCTGGCCCCCGCCAAGTCCTTGTCGTCCATGTTCGATTCCCCCTTGCCGAGGATGAGTAGGTCGAGGGACACGTGGAAGGTCGTCGCGATGCGGATGAGCGTCTCTATGTCGGGGAGGTTGGTCCCCCTCTCCCAGTTGGAGACCGCCTGCCGCGTGACCATGAGGCGCTGCGCAAGCTGCTCCTGGGTCAGCCCCTCGCGCTTGCGCAGCTGCCGCATCTGATCGCCAAACTCCATGTGCTCCTCCTTCGCCCACACCATCCCCCGGATGGGGGCCGGGGGCAAGAAAGGGTCCCTTGCAGGGCGGTCGTGGCCGTTCATGTCCACGCAAGGGGTGCTTGCACAAGGCTATCACCTGGCAAAACGTGGGGGGAGAGGCCATTTGCGCCAATCCTGGGGGCATGCGCTCCCCGGGCGCGGCGAGACATCCCAAGGCGTAAGGTTAGTGACGGAAGCCTTGAGCTTCCGTTCCCGTTGCTCGCCCGTTCCAGGAGTGGTCACATGATCAGGCTCGTCCTCACGGACATGGACAACACCCTCGTGCCCTTTGGCGACGAGAGGGTCTCGCGGCGCGCGATTGACGCGATCCGCGCCTGCCAGGAGGAGGGCATCGACTTTGGCCCCGCCAGCGGACGCGACCGCGGGGAGGTGGCGAGCTTCTTCGGCAACGACGCGAGCTGCTACAACACCGGCGTCATGGTCAACGGGCAGAAGGTGTACTTCCTGGGGGAGGTCGTGTACGAGAAGACCCTGCCCACCGAGTCGCTCCGCAAGGTGGAGTCGCTCGTTGCCCCGCTCCCCGGATGTGCGTTCATCACGTATCGCGACAACAACTTTGGGGACTGGGTCGGTGTCACGCGCGAGGAGCTGGGCACCATGTACGACCGCGCGTTCATGTGCGGCGGCAGGCGGCACGAGCGCGGCGGGATGCCCGACTACCCCGTGGTCAAGGCCGGGATCATCGTCCGGGGCCCCGAGGGGCGGGCGCTCGACCTGTCTGCGCGGCTGACGGAGGCGTGCGCGGACCTCACCTTCCTGCACACCGTGGAGCAGTGGCTCGACGTGAGCCCCCGGGGATGGGGCAAGGCCAACGGCGTGGGCATCCTCTCAAACGTGCTGGGGCTGGAGCCCGACGAGGTCTGCGTCTTTGGTGACGCGGACAACGACCTGGACATGCTCCGGGCGGTCCCCAACTCGTGCGCCGTCGCCAATGCCAACCCCGCTGCCTCGCGTGCGGCGCGCTGGCACGTGGGTGCCTCCGCGGACTTTGGGGTGGCACGCGCCCTCGAGCAGATTGCCGAGGCGGCCCGTCTCTCGCACGTGACCGGGCGAGAGGTGCTTCCCGCCTTCATGCGGGAGGGGGAGTAGCGCCGCCCAACAAGGGTGCGCCCGCATCCGTCGCGGTGGATGCGGGCGCCCTGGGATGCGGAATCTCTCGCCTTGCTACGAGAGGAGCATGCGGTCGTTGGCGAGCTCGCCGCCCGAGACCTCCTCGAACTTCTTGAGCAGGTCGGCGACCGTGAGGCCGGACTTCTCGTCCCCGCGCACGTCGTAGATCACGTTGCCCTCGTGCATCATGATCAGGCGGTTGCCCAGGCGGATGGCGTCGTGCATGTTGTGCGTGACCATCAGCGTGGTGAGGTGGTTCTCGGCCACCAGCTTCTGGGTGAGCGAGAGGACCTTGCTGGCGGTCTTGGGGTCGAGTGCCGCCGTGTGCTCGTCGAGCAGGAGCAGCTTGGGCTTCTTCAGCACCGCCATGAGCAGGGTGAGCGCCTGGCGCTGGCCGCCCGAGAGCAGGCCCACCTTGGAGGTCATGCGGTCCTCGAGCCCCAGGTCAAGCTCCCTCAGGCGCTCGTGGTAGCCGTCGCGCTCCTCCTTGCTGATGCCCCACGAGAGCCCGCGGTGCTGCCCGCGGCGGGCGGCGAGGGCGAGGTTCTCGTCGATCTGCATGTCGGCGGCGGTACCGCGCATGGGGTCCTGGAACACGCGGCCCAGGTCGGCGGCGCGCCGGTGCTCGGGGAGGCGCGAGACGTCGCGACCGTCCAGCACGATGGTGCCGCCGTCCAGCGGGAACACGCCGGCGATGCTGTTGAGCAGGGTGGACTTGCCGGCGCCGTTGCCGCCGATGATGGTGACGAAGTCGCCGGCGTCGAGGTCGAGGTTAACGCCCGTGAGCGCGGGCTTCTCGTTGACCGTACCTCGGTTGAAGGTCTTGGTGACTCCCTTGAGCGACAGCATCAGCGCTCGCCTCCCTTCGAGTACGCGCGGCGCGCCTGGCTGCGCTCCACTACGACGGGGATGACCAGGGCCAGGGCCACGATGATGGCCGAGAGGAGCTTCATGTCGTTTGCGTCCATGCCCATCTGGAGGACGACGGCGCGGATGATGAAGTAGATCACGGAGCCCACCACGGCGGAGGTCAGGCGGCTGCCGAACGCCTGGAGCTTGCCCGGGGTGAGGCGGCCGAGCACCTCTCCTATGACGATGGCGGCGAGGCCGATCACGATGGCGCCGGTGCCCATGTTGATGTCGGCGTACTTCTGGCTCTGGCACACCAGGGCGCCGGACAGGCCCACCAGGCCGTTGGAGAGGCTGAGCGCGATGAGCTTGGTCACGCGCACGTCGATGCCCAGCGCGCGGCACATGTCCTCGTTCTGGCCGGTGGCGCGCAGGGCGGAGCCGATCTCGGTGCCAAAGAACCAGTAGAGGAGGAGGATGCAGAGAACGGCGATGACCAGCCCGATGAGCAGGGACGCCATGCTCTGCGAGATGCCAAGCGCCTTGGAGACGCGCGTGAACACGGTGTCCACGCCCAGCAGCGGCGTGTTGGACTTGCCCATGACGCGCAGGTTGATGGACCAGAGCGAGATCTGCGTGAGGATTCCCGCGAGGATGGCGGGGATGTCGAAGAGCGTGTGGAGAAGCCCGGTCACGGCGCCGGCGACGATTCCGGCGAGGGTTCCCAGCAGAATCGCGACCAGCGGGTCGAGCCCCAGGTTGACCGACGCCACCGCGGCGACGCAGCCGCCCAGGGCAAAGCTCCCGTCCACCGTCAGGTCGGCAATGTCCAGCATCCGGAAGGTGATGAACACGCCGAGCACCATGATGCCCCAGAGGATTCCCTGCGACACCGCCCCAGCGAGTGCCAATGCCATACGTTCCCCCAAACCCGATGATGTGCCCGGGACGCGTTGCCCCGGGCACATCTGACGTCGCCGCACGTGGCGGCCCTACCTTGCTCCGTTTGACCCGAAGGGTCGCACGTCTCCTATGCCGAGGCGCTGTCCGCGGAGTCCGCTCCGTTGCTCGAGGTTGCGGAGTCGCCCAGCACGGTGAGGTCCACGCCAACCGCCTCGGCGGTCTTCTGGTTGGTCGACAGCGTGCACTCCTTGGCGCTCAGGTGCTCGATGGGCATGTCCGCGGGCTGCGACTCGCCCTTCAGGATCTTGACCGCCATCTGGCCGGCCTTGTAGCCCAGCTTCTCGTAGTCGATGCCGTAGGTGGCCAGGCCGCCGTTGTCGACCATGCCCTTCTCCCCGCAGATGACGGGGAGCTTGTTCTCGTTCGCGACCATCGAGACCGTGGACATGCCCGCCGCGATGGTGTTGTCGGTGGGGGCGTAGCAGGCGTCGACCTTTCCTACCATGGACTCCACGACCTGCTGGATCTCGTTGGAGCTCGAGACCGAGTAGCGGGTTGCCGTGAGGTTGCGCTTCTTGGCGGCCTCCTCGGCCATCTTCACCTGGACGTCCGAGTTGCTCTCTGCGGTGCAGTACAGGATGCCGACGGTCTTGGCGTCGGGGAGCAGCTTCACCAGCAGGCTGAACTGGTCGTCGACCGGCGTCAGGTCCGAGGTGCCGGTGACGTTGTTGCCGGGCTTGTCGTTGCTGTCCACCAGGCCGGACGCGGCGAAGTCGGTGATCGCCGTCCCCACGATGGGGATGTCGGTCGTGGCGCCCGCGACGGCCTGCGCGGCGGGGGTCGCGATGGCAAGGATCAGGTCGTCTCCGTCGTTCACCAGCTTGGTGGCGATGGTCTGGCAGGCGGACTGGTCGTTCTGTGCGTTCTGCTGGTCGATGTCGTATTTGATGCCCGAGTCGTCGAGGGCGCTCACAAAGCCCTTGTTGGCGGCGTCGAGCGCGTCGTGCTCGGTGAGCTGCAGCACGCCGATCTTGTAGGTCTTGGAGCCGGCGGAGCTGTCCGAGCCGCTCCCGCCGCCGCTGCATCCGGCCAGCGTAAAGGCCGCCAGACCCCCAAACAGTGCAATGGCATCGCGACGTGTGACGTTCTTGGTCATGCTGACAGCCTCCTCCTTGTGCAGTGCCATGCCCGTGCATGGCGGTTGCGCTTATCAGCACATCCTAAGTTTGATGTTGGGGACGTATGGTTTGGGGAGAAAAACGATTACAAGCTCGTAACCGCACGCGCTGGCAGCGAGCCGTCCGAGGTGCATGGAATCCCATCCCGCGTCGGGTATCCTCTATCAATGTTGGGGCATTGTCTCGCCGGCGGGCGAGGCGGCGCGAGGGGAGAGCTGCGTGGAACAGGGGAGAGGCCACACCGTGAAGGGCCGCGGGGAAAGCGACGGCGGGAGCCAGGGAACCCTCTCGGAGCTCAGGGGCTCCGACCGCGTCCGGGCGTCCGCCTTCCTCCTCCTCGTGGCGCTCGTCCTGGGCGTCGTGGTTGGCTTCCTGACCTTTGCCGTGCTAAGGCTGGGCGACCTGGCGCAGTCCACGGTGTGGGAGGGGCTGAGGGGTACCCTCCCCGAGGGCGTGCGCGCTGCCTACCCCCTTGTCGTCTGCACGGTTGGCGGCATCCTGGTGGAGGCATGGACCCGCAGGTGCGGCTACACGCTCGATACCCTCTCGGTGGTCGTCGCCCACTGCCGCGAGAACGGCGGCTACTCCGTGAGGAGCTGGGGCCGCTCCCTGGTCCTCTTCCTGCTTCCCATCGCGTTTGGCGGGGCGGTGGGTCCCGAGGCGGGCATCTCGGGCTTCGCCGCCGCGGGCTTCACCGCCTCGATGGCCGCCCTGAGGCGCTCTGGCGGGGCCGTCGCCGACGACCCGTCCAAGCCCGTGAGGAGCGGCGTCCCCGCGCTCAGCCCCGAGTGGGTCGGGCGAGAGGCGCGGCTCATGCACAAGCGCCACAAGGCGGTCGTGTGGGCGGTCGCCGGCATCGGCTTCGTCCTGGGCGCCGTCGCGCTGGCGAGACTTGCGGGGCCCGCCGGGGCGCTTCCCCGCTTCCCGGCGATCGACTACCTGCACTCCTCGGTCTTGGCGGCGCTTCTCGCCCTGGTCCTGGGGTGGGGCCTGAGCGTCGCCGGTGCCGTCGCCGGGAGGGCCGCGAAGAGCGCTGCCGACCGGATGTCCCAGGCAGGCGTGCCGCGCGCGGTCATCTGCGGCGTGGTGCTGGGCGCGGTTGCCGTGCTTCTCCCCAACGTCCTCTTCTCGGGCGAGTCCGCCACGGGCGACCTGGTGGGCGGCTGGCAGGGGGTGGGCGTCGCGGTGCTGTTTGCGACCGCCCTCGCCAAGGTCTGCCTCACCAAGCTGTGCGTGGCGTGCGACTGGGTGGGCGGCGAGTTCTTCCCGCTCATCTTCTGCGGCGTAAGCATGGGCTACGTGGCGGCGGCGCTTCTCGGCGTTGACCCGCTCCTGCCCGTTGCCGTCGCGGCAGGCGCAGTCGTGAGCGCCAGCACCAGAAAGCCGCTGCTCACGGTATGCGTCCTCGCCCTGTGCTTCCCGCTCCAGAGCCTGCCCGCCGTCGCCGTCGCCGCGTTTGTGGCGGCGAAGCTCCCGCTGGGCGTCTCGTCCGGGAAGACCTCGGAGGACCAGGGGGAGTAAGGGGAACGTTGGGCTGCGGGCTCTCGCGCCCGGGCTGCAGTGCGGACCGTCCCCAGGAGGGAAAGAGCCCTGAGAAGGGGTGCGCCGGCGGCCTGGCGCGTGCGGAGGGGCCGGTGGTCCTGGACGGTCGGCGGTTCGCTGGACTCCCATCTCCAGCGGAGTCCTCCTGACCTGGCGGCGAACCCCCGCGTGGGCACCTCCACGGCCGGCTGGCTGGCGAACCCTGGGCTTCCGCGGCATTCGTGTGGATAGCGGGCTCTCGGAAAAATGAGCGACCTCGGCCCTGGCAACAGATGCCTTGCGTGTCTGCTTGCGATGGATGGGGGCCAAGAGTCAAAGAACGGAGGGGGTGCTGTCGCCGAGGGGACGGGGCGTGCCAGCCCCCCCGCGAGTAGGCCGACTGCGCTGGGTGGGCCCAAGGGTCAAAGAACGGAAGTGGGCCGACGCCGCCGAGGGAGTTGGCCTACCTCCGCCCGAGAGGGCCCACCGCGACCGACCCCGAGGCGCGGCCAGCCCCATGGGATCCGGGCCCGTAAGGATTGACGCGTTTAGGGCCCCCGTAAACGCGTGTGATCTTACGGGACTCGGAGTTTCGTAAGGATTGACGCGTTTAGCGCCTCCCTAAACGCGTCAACCTTTGCGGAACGGCCTCTGCGCGGATGTTTTGCCGCCGAGGTTCGAGGTTTGATGGGACGGCGGTCGTGGGTCGTGGGAGGGAGACCTCCGATGGCGGCCGGAGCCCGATGTGAGCGCTTCCCCACGGAAGGGTTCCTGGCACTGGCCGTGCATCCCTGGCGTTTCCCCAGGTGGGAGAACTCGGGACCCACCCGTCTCCTCTCGCTCGTGGCGGCAAGCTCCCGCCGTGAGCACCCACATCCGGAGTTCGCTGCCAGGAGATTATCCTCTCGGGGTTCGAATGGCAGAGGGGGCCCGAAGTGAGTGCTCACAGCGGGAGCTCACTGCCATGGTTGGCCTACTGGTGTACCTCAAACTGGGAGAACGGCCGGCCTCTCTCGCCTCCATGGCAGCCAAACCCCGCGGTGAGTGCTCATTTCAGGAGCTTGCCGCCAGCATGCCCACCTCGGAGGAGGCCCGGCCCGCAACGCCGCCCCTTCCCCGGTTGGAGGGAGCTCGATGAAGGGCGTGCGGCGACCCGGCGTACGCGGGGCGGCAACTTGTCCGGACGGTAGGCAACCAGCTTCATTCCGAGCCCACCGATTTGCCTTCATGACCGTTGCTGCTTGGGGTCGGATGTGTAGGTGACGCAGCACCGGAAAGCGCCCGTGCGCGTACGCTCGGGTCGGGCTTAACGCGGGATGGAGCGCCCGACCGCCGTGGGGTGGGCCGACAGCGCGCGCCCCGTGCGTGCGAATTCTAGCCCGTGGCATCCCCTCGCGCCTTGGCCGGTCCCTCGTCCTCCCGCCCTTTGATATCCTGCGAATGTGTGGAGGGGGAGCGCGAATCCCCCGTCCTGGGCAGCGTCGGGGGGAGGAAGCTATGGCAAGGCTCGATGGTGTTGGCGTCGCGTTCTGCGGTGGTGGGTTCCGCTCGTTTGCCGAGGTCGCAGCCATAGAGGACATGGAGTGCAATGACGTGCGCATTGCCGCGGCGGCGGGGACCTCCATGGGCTCGATGGTCGCGGTGCTCACGGCGGCGGGACTCCCCTCGTCCCGCATCGAGGAGCTCCTGGTGAAGATGGACCGTCGCGTGGTCGAGGGCGGCTTCCTCAAGAACATGCAGTTCAAGGTCCTCAACATGGTCAAGAGCAACGGCTTCCTGGACTCGGGGGTGATGGAGGGCTACGCCCGCGACATCCTGGGCGAGGCGGGGGCGCTCCACATGGACGACCTCAAGATGCCCGTGGCCATCCCGGCGGTGGACATCACCACGGGGCAGCTGTGCGTGTTCACCAACGATCCCGACCTGTTTGGCGACCCCAACGGCTCGTGGGCGTGCCTCACCGGCAACCTCGACCTGGCCAAGTGCGTCACCTGCTCCGCCTCGTACCCCCTCGCCGTCACGCCCACCCAGTACCTGGGCCGCACCTTCATGGACGGCGGCTGCCGCATGAACCTGCCCACGCCGCTCTTCGACCGAGGCTCGGTGGACGCCGTGGTGGGCGTGGGCCTCATCCGCTCCATGAGCCCGCTCGAGTCTCCCGCCCCCATCGACATCGCCCGTCGGACCATGGCGTGCGGGGCAAACCAGCTCGACCGCCTGTACTCCCAGGCGGCAGACGTCTACGTCAACCTCCCCGTCTCGGGGGACGACGCCTTCCAGGCGGGTACGGGGCGCCAGGTGATAGACGAGGCGCGCGCCATGCTCGCGGCGCATCCCGTCGACTGGGTGGCGGCCAGGCCCTCCGGGTTCACGGCCCTCAGGAGGGCGGCTCTCGACGCCCTGGCGAAGGTCATGCGCCCCCAGGGGTCCGAGTGGCAGGAGGGCCAGGCGCCCCGCCCGTAGCGCCGGCGCAACCGGGCGGCGGGGGAGAGGACCCACGCACGTCTCCGATGCCTCACCGTCCCGAAACAATCCCCGCCTACGCTGGTGCGAGACCGGGGAGGTGCCATGAGGAGCTTTGGCCTGATGGATGTCCTGGGACCCATCATGGTGGGGCCGTCGTCGTCGCACACGGCGGGCGCGCTCCGCATCGCGCAGATGGTGAGGGAGCTTTTGGACGCGCCTCCCGCCGAGGTCCGGTTTACGCTGTACGGGTCGTTCGCGCGCACGTACCGCGGCCATGGCACCGACCGCGCGCTTGCCGCGGGGATGCTGGGGCTCCACACGGACGACCTGCGCATCCGCGACTCCCTGCAGTTTGCGCGGGACCGCGGGCTCGCGGTGTCGTTCGAGGCTGACCCCACGTCGAGGGTCTCCCACCCCAACACGGTCGACGTGTGGGTGCGCGACGGCAACGGCGACGAGCTCACGGCCCGCGGCGAGTCCATCGGCGGCGGGGCCGCGCGGCTGACGATGATCGACGGTCTGTCGGTGCAGATCACGGGGGAGTACAACGCCCTCATCCTCTACGAGCGAGACGTGCCGGGCGTGCTCGGGCACATCGCCGGCACGCTGGGGGAGGGCGGGGTCAACATAGGCTCCGTGTGGATGTACCGCTCGCGTCGCGGGGGCGAGGCGTTCAACGTCCTGGAGGTCGACGGCCCCGTGTCGCGGGAGGTGCGCGAGGCGATCCTCGCGAGCCCGGACATCAGCCGCATGCGCTTCGTCCCCGCCGACGGGCTGGGGCGCGCCCCCGACGCCGAGGGGCTGGGGGAGCCGTCGATGGGGCCCGGCGAGGCGGAGCGGCTGCTCCCGACGGTCGACTTCGAGGACGCGTCGCAGCTCCTCTCCCATGCCGAGGCTCACGGGCTCACCCTGGGGCAGGCGTTCATGGCGCGCGAGGAGGTGTGCGAGGCCATGCACGGCCGGCCCGTTGCGGCGGCGGAGCGCTACCTGGACCGGGTGCTGGACGTGATGCGCGAGTCTGCGTACGGCCCCCTGGGGGGAGGGGTGCGCACCATGGGCGGCCTCATCGGGGGAGAGTCCCGGGCGCTTTCGGGGCTTGCCAGCGGGGGAGACGCGCTTGCCGGCGGGGTCGACGCCCGCGCGGCGACGCTCGCGATGGCGGTGCTCGAGACCAACGCCTCGATGGGCCGCATCGTCGCCGCCCCGACGGCGGGGTCGTCGGGCGTGGTGCCCGGCGTCCTCCTCGCCATCGACGAGGCGGTTCGTCCAGGGCGAGAGGAGATGCGCGACGCCCTTGCCTGCGCCGCAGCCGTGGGGTTCGTGGTCAGCCGCAACGCCACGGTCGCGGGGGCCGAGGGCGGCTGCCAGGCGGAGGTGGGCACGGCGAGCGCCATGGCGGCGGCCGCGGCGGCGCGCCTCATGGGGGCCGGCCCGCGCGCCTGCCTGGACGCGGCGGCGATCGCCCTGGGCAACCTCCTCGGCCTGGCCTGCGACCCGGTGCGGGGCCTCGTGGAGGAGCCGTGCCAGAAGCGTAACGCCGCTGCGGCCGCGAACGCCCTGGCCTGCGCCCGCATGGCGCTCGCGGGCGTGAGGTCGGTCGCGCCCTTCGACGAGGTGGTCCAGGCCGCCAGGCGCGTGGGGGCCTCGCTTCCCATGGAGCTGCGCGAGACGGCGCTGGGCGGGATCGCCGCCTGCCCCAGCTGCCGCGGGTGCGCCCAGGGCTAGGTGGTGGCGCTGCTCTCCTCCCCAAAGATGAACTCGGCGAAGCTGCGCGACGCCACGGGGAGCGTGTCCCACGCCGACCACGCCAGCGCGATGTTCCTGCTGGGGCGCTCCGCGATGGGCCGCACCTCCACCCCCGTGGCGTAGCCCTCGAGCATGGTCGTGTACAGGATCGAGACCCCCAGGCCCTCGCGCACCATGGCGAGGATGGAGTAGTCGTCGGTCACCTCGTAGCGGATGCGCGGCACCAGCGAGAGCCTGCGGAACGACGAGAGGGCCACGCTCACCTGGCCCTCGTCCAGCAGGATGATCGGCTCCCTCGCCAGCTGGGCCAGGGTCACCTCGTCCTGGGAGGCGAGGGGGTGGCCCTGGGGCAGGACCGCCATCATGGTGTCGGTCGCCACGGTGCGGCAGGGCAGCCCCTCCGAGTAGTCGCCGTTCAGGAAGCCGATGTCCACCCTCCCCTCCGCGACCCACTCGGCTATGCTCGTGTACTCGCCCTGGCGGAGCACGAAGCGCACGTCGGGATGCAGCCCTTCGAACCGGTGCATGAGCGGCGGCAGGATCCTGCGACTCACGCTCGAGAAGGTGCCAACGCGGATGGTGGCCCCCATCAGGCCGGCGACCTCCTGCCTGCGACGGTCGAGCTCCTCCTCCGCCTGCGCCACCGCGCGGATGTTGGGCATGAACGTCTCGCCGTCCCTAGTGAGCGAGAGGGACCCCCGCCTGCGGTCGAGCAGGGTCACCCCCAGCTCCGACTCCAGCGAGTGCATCGTCTGGCTCACGGCGCTCTGCGTGTATCCCAGCTCGCGCGCCGCCTGGGTGAAGCTGCCCGCCTCAACCACCGTGCAGAAGACCTGACAGCGCGACGTCCTCATGTGGGCCCTCCCTCACGTGCATGCATTAGGGGTGCTAATCGAACCATAAAATACATTCGTTTAACTAATCGCTTCCGCGATGCTTTTAAAGAAGTCACAGGGTGTTTACGGCGTGGGGAGCAGACGTGGGACAGGCGAGTATTGCAACAGCCATGGCAGGGTCAAAGGGGTCGTCCCGCCGGGGTGCGGGGGAGTGGGCGGCACCGTTTCGCGAGGGTCTCGCCGACGGACTCCCCATCGCCCTGGGGTACCTCGCCGTGTCGTTCTCGCTCGGCATCGCCGCGAAGATGGCGGGCCTGAGCCTTGGGCAGGGCGTGCTCGTGAGCTTCCTCTGCAACGCGTCGGCGGGCGAGTACGCCGGGTTCACGCTGGTGGCGGCCCATGCGGGATACCTCGAGCTCGCCGCGATGATGCTCGTGGCAAACGCCCGCTACCTGCTCATGGGATGCGTCCTTTCGCAGCGGTTCGCAAGCGACACGCCACTCTGGAGGCGCGCGCTCATCGCCTTCGACAACACCGACGAGATCTTCGCCGTCAACATCGCCCAGAGGGGAGACGTGCGGCCCGCCCGCGCCCTGGGGACCATGGTCCTGCCCCTTATTGGATGGGCGGGCGGCGCGGCCCTGGGCTTGGTCGTCGGCAGCGTCCTCCCCAGCCTGGTCGTGCAGGCTCTGAGCGTCTCGCTCTTTGGCATGTTCCTCGCGGTCATCATCCCGCCGGCTCGGGAGAACCACGCGGTGGCCGGGGTCGTCGCCGTGAGCTTTGCCGCCAGCCTGGCCGCCTCCGTGGCACCGCTGGTCTCTGGCCTCTCGGAGGGCGTCCGCACCATCCTGCTGACGGTGGGGATCGCGGCCGCCGCCGCCGTGCTGTTCCCGGTGCCCGACGAGGAGGGCGAGACGCGCAACGACGTCGCCCCCGACTCCGACGGTGGGCGGCAGGGAGCGTTCGAGCCCGTCGCCCTGTCCTCCGCTACCACCGCGGTGGAGGCATAGCATGGGCGCGACCGGCTGGGTCTACGTCGCGATCATGGCGGGCGTGACGTTTGCCACCAGGGCGCTCCCCGCCACGCTCATCAGGCGGAGGATCACGAGCCCCTTCCTCCGCTCGTTCCTCTACTACGTCCCCTACGTGACCCTCGCGGTCATGACGTTCCCGGCGATCCTGGGCGCCACCGGGGTGCCGGTCGCCGGTGCGGTGGCGCTCGCCGTGGGCATCGTCCTCTCGTGGATGGGCGCCGGCCTGTTCGCCGTGTCGGGCGCCTGCTGCGCCTCGGTCCTCGCGGTCACGCTCCTGGCGCAGGCGCTCTAGGCCCTCGCCCCCTCTGCGGCATCGCTCGCTGGCAAAGCCTGACGTTGCGGGCGACCGCGCCCTTGGGCGAGGCACGCTTACTGCCATGGGGATTGGCGTGGGGGTGGTCCGTCGCACCTCTCCTCAAGGAACCTCGATATACAATAAAACCCACTGCGATTCTCCGCCGTGGGTCGGATGCGCCTCACCCGCTCCGAGCGGCGGTCTCCGTGGTGTCGCCCGCGTGACGCCACGGTGGAAGGGCCCCGCATTGGGCGGGGGAGAGGGGATGTGCCATGAGGTTCTCGAAGAGGCTCGACCTGTTTGGAGACGAGGTGTTCGCCGCCCTCAACGTCAGGCGCCGCGAGCTTGAGGCGAGGGGCCGCGAGGTCTTTGACCTGTCCGTGGGCACGCCCGACTTTGCCCCCGACCAGCGGCTCATCGACGCGATGGTGAAGAGCGCAAGCAACCCCGAGAACTGGAAGTACTCCCTGCACGACCGCGACGAGCTGGACCAGGCGGTCTGCGACTACTACCACAGGCGCTACGGCGTCGACGGCATCACGCCGGACATGGTCATGAGCTGCCACGGCACGCAGGAGGGCATGGGCTTTGTGTGCCAGGCGCTTGTTGACCCGGGCGACACGGTGCTGGTCCCCGACCCGTGCTACCCGCTGTTCCGCACGGCGAGCCTGCTTGCGGGTGCCAAGCTGGCGTTCTACCCGCTCAGCGCCGAGCACGACTTCCTGCCCTACGTGGAGGGGATTCCCGACGACGTGGCCGACGCCGCGCGCTACATGGTGGTCTCGCTTCCCGCCAACCCCGTGGGCTCCGTGGGAACCCCCGAGGTCTATCGTCAGATCATCGACTTCGCCAAGGCCCACGACATCGTGATCATCCACGACAACGCCTACTCTGACATCGTGTTTGACACCAAGGAGCCGGGGGGCTCGTTCCTCGCGTACGAGGGTGCCCGCGAGGTGGGCGTTGAGTTCCTCTCGCTCTCCAAGTCCTTCGACGTCACCGGCGTCAGGCTGAGCTTCCTGATCGGACGTCCCGACATCGTCGCCGCGGCAAAGAAGCTGCACGGCCAGCTGGACTACGGCATGTTCTTCCCCGAGCAGGACGTGGCCATTGCCGCGCTCACGGGCCCGCTCGACGGCGTCGAGCGTCAGCGCATGCTCTACCAGGAGCGTCGCGACGCACTGTGCGACGCGCTCGAGGGCATCGGCTGGGAGCGTCCCAATGCGCACGGCTCCATGTTCGTGTGGGCACGCATCCCGGGCGGGCGCATGGACTCGGTCGACTTCACGCTCGAGCTCATGGAGAAGTCCGGCGTCATCGTCACCCCTGGCGCCAGCTTTGGCCCCGCGGGCGAGGGCTTTGTGCGCATGGCCCTGGTGATGCCGCCCGAGCGGCTGCGCCTTGCGGTCTCCAAGATCCACGAGGCAGGCTTCTAGGAGATCTGCGCGATATTCGCGGTCGCATCGACGCCGCCCATCGATCCCCCGGAGACGTGCGTTGGAGCGTCATCGGCGGTTTCGCGTGGCATCGGGGGGAACACCTTGGGTCGCGGCCCGCTCGGGGCGGATGTCGTGGGAGGTCCCCTTTGAGCTCCCGTGTCCCCGTTCGCGTCCCGCCACGAGTCGCCCAAGCAAGAACATCAGTGAAGCCGGGGCCACGGGCCAGATGTTCGTGGCCCCGGCTTCGTCTTGCGCAGATTCTCTCCCGGTGGTGGATAGTCCGGATGCGGTTGCCTTGCCTGCGCCAGGGAGCCGGGGGCCACCGTTCGATTGCGGAGATGGGCTGCCGTACGCGCCCCACCTCCCATACTGCTGTCTCCCCTTATGGGTTCTTCTCTGGGGGCTCACCAGCCGGTCAGACCGTGAGCCCCCGGCGCTTAAACGGTGTGCGCCCTCAATGGTCTAAGAAGGGGAGGGACGGTTCTCCGCCGGTGGGTCTCCCGTTAATCGCGCGCTTGCTCGTCCCTGATTTCCCTCGAGTCTCGCGTGCCTTGAATCGAGGGTCGAACCATGGAAGTGGGAGACGGATATGAGTGGGTCGGCTGGTGAGTTCTCGTCGGGGGTCGTGGTTACCCCCAGCGTTTCAGCAGGTAGAGGGGTCGAGGGGACATCGCTCACCCTGGAGCGTGGCAGCGACCTCCCGAAGTGAGCACTCACGTCGGGAGCTTGCTGCCATTTGGCCATCATTCCGGACTTGATTGGCGGCGGGAGACTGATATGAGTGCTCACATCGGGGGTTTGCTGCCATGGCCTGGGAGATGGCCGGTCGGCAGCTGGGAGACGTGACCCTGCTGGCCCTCCATGGCGGCGGAATCCGGATGTGAGTGCTCACTTCGGGAGTTCGCTGCCAATGTTTGAAGATTGATGGCCCCGCACGCTGCAGATTGCAAAGGAGCGCCGAGGGAGCCGTGCCGATCGCGGGCAGACGGACCGTCTAGGGTCAGAGAGGGAGAGGACGGGTCAAGGTTGAACGGGACGGCCACCGGTGCGGGCCTGCCCCGGGGCCCACCGCTCGACCCGCGCCGCCCGCCGGCTGCCGCGCATCACCGGAAACCGCGTCCCGCGTGTACACGCGGCACGCGGTTCCTGACATGGGGCCCACCCCACCGGGTCGTCTTGCCTGCTGGAGGGGTGCCGGGGCCGCGCCCGGGCCAGAGAGTGCGTCCCGCGTGTACACGCGGGACGGGGTTCCAGGCAGAGCCGCCCCTGAGGGACGGGCGGATGTCGGAAAGCCAACCCCGGGTGTACACACGGCGCGCGATTTCCGACACGGGCCCGCCGCGACGCGGCGCATCCCCAGTTGGCGGGAAGGCGGGGCCCCGGCGCCGCCGAAAGGTGCGTCCCGCGTGTACACGCGGGGCGCGGTTCCCGACGTGGGCACGGCCGCCGCGGCCGGCCGGCGGGGATGCGGGGCCGAGGGCCCGGGGCCGGGCGGGGTCGCGCGCGCCGCGCGCCGCGCCCAGCGGCATCCGCCCCCTCCCCTTCTTTGACCTCGAGGGGCAACTGCCAGGGTCAGCGCTTCGGGCATCCCACCTGGCCATCAGCAGGAGAGCCCCGATGCGGCCACATCCGGAATCCGCGAGACCACGACGCAGACCTCCACGCGAACGGAAGCCGCCGCAAGAAAGGGGGACGGAGGGGCAACTTGACCCCTCCGCCCCGGTCACGGCTGTGATGTGCGCTCTTCGCCTTAGAACTCAAACTCGTCCAGCATCATCGGCTGGGTCTGGTAGCGCAGCGGCTCCAGCTCGTCCACGGTGTGGTAGCCGGGTGCTGCGGAGAGGACCGTGGGGATGCGGTTGACGATGGTGGCGCAGGTGTGGCGCACGGTGTCGGGCTTCTCCACGTGGAAGGTGGTGTTGGGCTCGCCGTAGATCTTCCAGTCGCACAGGTCACCGTCATCCGGCCCGTACACCTTGCCAATCTGCGAGGTCACCAGGTCGATCCCCTGGTACGTCTTGGTGGTCACGCGCGTGTTCATGCCCAGGACCTTGCCGGCGGGGATGGTCTCCCCCATGGTCTGGGAGTAGGTGTCCGCCTCTGCCACGTAGGGCACGTTCTCTTGGATGACCTCCTTCACCGTGAGGCCGAGCTCCTGAGCCAGGCACTCGTTGGAGTTCCACACGTAGGAGGGCACGATCTCGTCCGGATGCGCCAGGGTCTTCTCGAACTCGTCGGTCGTGAGACCCACGCCGTGCGCCTTCGCGAGCGCAAGCCCGTAGTCCTCGACGTTGTACGAGACGGAGCCCTCGACCTTGGTGATCGAGTTCACGGCGCCGGCGAGAAGTCCGACGATGCGGACCCAGAACACATCCTCCATGCCGGCGCCGACGATGGTGGCGCCGTTCTCCTTGGCGATTGCGTCGAGGCGGTTCGTGGTGGCCGCCGAGGTGGTCCAGGGGAAGGTCGCCTCCTCGCAGGTGGTCACGACGCTGATGCCGCGGCTCACGCACTTCTCGACCATCGGCGCGATGTCGTCGACGAGCGAGAACAGGGTGACGATTGCGATGTCGGGCGCGGTCTCGTCCAACACCTTGTCCGCGTTGTCGGAGATCTTGACGCCCAGCTTGACGGGCAGGCCCGCATAGTCGCCCGCGTCCATCCCCACCCTGTCGGGGTTGGTGTCGATGGCGCCCACCAGTTGTGCTCCGTGCTCGTGCAGATAACGAATGGTGTACTTTGCCATCTTCCCGCAACCGTACTGGACTACCCTCACTGGCCTGCGACTCATGGGAACTCCCTTCGTGAAGAACTCCATCGCAACGTCGCGCGAGGTGGCGGTTGGGTCTGCCTCGCGGCGACTTATGGCTGTTTGTTCCCATAATTCGTCCGCGTAGATTGTGCCCGGCCCACTTTTCCGTTGCCATTTCGTGACGTGGCAACGGATGCGGCGAACGCTTCCCGACGCGTGCATGCGCTGGTCGTGGGCTTACCGTCCGCTTGCTGCCGTCTTGCCAAGGGCCCGCTACACTCGCGCAAAGGGCCGCCCGCGGGCGGACGACCGAGCGGAGGTGCCGTATGGGAACGTCGGCGCAGGGAGGGGGCGGAGGCATTGCCGTCCCCGTGGTGATCCTGGCGGTCTACGTTGCCCTGTGCGCTCTGGGCGCAGTGGTCGGAGGGCCGTTCGGCGAGTTCTGGAGCGGCGCCGCGCCCTGGGTCGCGGTCGGACTCGTCCTGGCGATAGCCGCCGCGTGGTGGCCGTCCCGCAAGGGGCGCTAGCGGCACGGGACTGGCTTCAGCCGTCGAGCCCCGGGTACCCCTGCTGGCGAAGTGCCTCAAACAGCACGATGGCGACGGCGTTGGAGAGGTTGAGCGAGGTCACCTGCATGCTCCTCTCGTCCACGAAGTTGCCGCACACGTCGCGCTTGAGCTCGGGATGCAGGTCCAGGTGCGAGGCGTGCCACTCGCCCGCGTTGGCGAGCGCCGCGTCGCCCACCATGGGAATGCGCTCGCACAGGGTGGGGTGCGACGCGATGAGCCCCTGGTCCAAGCCCGTGCTCTCGCGTCCAAACACCAGGTAGTCGCCATCGCGGTAGCGGCTGTCCGAGTGCCTCCTCGCCCCGCGCTTGGTGAGGAGGTGCATGGCGGGAGCCGGCTTGCCGTCCTCGACGACGGGCGAGAGGTGCCCGTCGAGCGCCGCCCACGCGTCGTGGTTGGCGAGGAGGAACGCCTGCCAGTCCTCGTAGACCCTGACGTCCAGGCTCTGCCAGTAGGCGAGTCCCGCACGCCTGAGGGCGCGCTCCGACAGCTCGAACCCAGGCGCCACCAGGTGCAGGCGCGACCCCGTGAGCACGCACGTCCTCCCGATGTTACCGGTGTTTGCCGGGATCTCCGGCTCCACGAGCACGACGTTGAGCATGTCTCCCCCTACAGACCAAGCAGCTGGCGCTTCTTGCGGTCGAACTCCTCCTGAGTCAGGATGCCCAGGTCCAAGAGCTCCTTCGCCTTCTTGACCTCCTCGTAGGGGTCGGCCAGGGGAGACGTGGCCGCGATCCCGGAGCCTGCTGCCCCGGGATTTGGCTCCGCTCCCTTCGGTTCCGCCACCGAGCCCTTGGGGGCGGGGGAGAGGGACGTCCCCCTCCGGGCCGCGTGCAGCGCCTCGACGACCGCAAGCGCCTCGTCGGGTCCAAGGCCAAGCCGCATGGCGTCGCGGGGCGCCTGGACCGTGAGGACCGATCGCTCGGTGCCCTCCTCCAGCGCGATGTCCGTGACCGTCTCCCAGGGGAGCGTGACGGGGCGCAGGCCAAACAGCCTCCGCTGCGAGGAGTGAAGCGCACGCTGGGTCGCCACGAAGGCGAACTGGCCGTCGTTGTGCCTTGCGTCCCGGTAGTTGGCCTGAGCGACGAACGTGGCGTAGGGGCGCTCGTCCGGCTCCAGGCCGTCTGCCACGACCGTCAGGTGGCGCCGGAGCAGCTGGGGGTCCATCCCGTCGTCGAGCCCGTCCGCCTCACACCTCCTGGCAAGGGCCTCGCGCGCGTCCGCCTCGAGCCGGCGCTCCCGGACCTCCTCGTCCGTCCTGCCCCCGCGATTCCTGAGCGCGATGCGGTCGAGCTCCTCGATGATGGCGTTGCCGGCCTCCAGGTCCTTCTGCGCAAACGACACGTTGACCACCCTGTCGCCCACCGTCACCTGGTACACGGCGGCGAGCAGGCGCGACGGCTTGGTGAACGCGCGCACGGCCGTGACCTCCGAGATGGGGTAGTGCTCCCTCCCCACGACGAGCTCCGTGTCGGTGAGCGTGGTGTCGGGCCCGTATCCCGCGCCCGGTGCGTAGAGCTTCATGAGGTCCCCTCTCGCTTGTCCCATCGCTCTAGGCTAGCGCGAAGCGTTGTGGAGGGGTGGGAGAACCTCCGCCGTCCTCGCTCGGGATCGCCCGTCCCGCACGCCGGGATGCCGTGGGTTGGGAATAGAATCGTGTGACCCGGCCCGCGCTTCCCGCGGGACCGGCGGGCGGAATGCGAGGCTGAGGGAGGCAACCCATGGAAGGTGCGGACGAGGTCATGGACGAACGCGCGGTCACGCGCGAGGGGGATCCCGGCAACCCCCACGGGGCCTTTGGCGAGCGGATGCTCGAGCGCATGAACCGGAGCCACGCCGACGTCACCAACTGGGCCCTCGACCTGGTCGACTTCCATGCCGGGGACCGCGTCCTGGACATCGGCTGCGGCGGGGGCGCCACGATGGGGCGCATCGCGGACCGCATCGAGGCGGCGGGTGGGGGCGGCCACGTGAGTGGCGTCGACCACTCGGAGGTCTCGTGCGCCACCTCCCGCCGGCAGAACGAGGGGGCCATCCGCGCGGGGTCGATGGACGTCACGCGCGCCTCGGTGGAATCGCTGCCCTTTCCCGACGCCTCGTTTGACGTGGTGACCACGGTCGAGAGCTTCTACTTCTGGCCCGATCCGCCGCGCTCCCTGCGCGAGGTCGCCCGCGTGGTGAGGCCAGGAGGGCGCTTCCTCCTGGTGGCCGACGTCTACCGCCGTCCCGACCTCGACGACGAGGTGCGGGAGAACATCGAGCGCTACGACCTCACGGTCCTGGAGCCGGCGGAGTACGAGGAGCTGCTTGTGGGCGCGGGCTTCTCGCATGCGACCGCCCACCTGCGCGAGGGGACGACCTGGATCGCCGTGGAGGGCGTGAGGTAGGTGGGCGCCCTGCAAGGGCTTGCGTCGGCGGTCTTGGCGTTCCTCACCCCCGAGCCGGTGTTCCTCTCGCACCCCGAGGGGGGATTCGCGACCTTTGGCTCCCAGCACCTCTGCATGCTCGCGATCATGGCCGCTCTCTCCGCCGTGCTGCTGCGCGCCTTCCGCCGGCTGCCCGCGGGATGGGGGAGAGGGACGGCGCGCCATCGCTTCCTGGTCACCGTGGCGGCGGTCCCGCTCGCGCTCCTGGGGTCGCGCGACGCCATCCTCATTGCCCGGGGGCTCATGACCCCCAACTTCTGGCCGCTGCACATCTGCAACATATGCGAGTTCCTCAACCTCGCGCTCGCGGTGAGCGAGAATCGCCACGTGGCGCGCGTCGCCTACCCGTGGGGCATGGTGGGTGGCATCGGAGCCCTTCTCCTCCCCGGCTGGACCTACTGCCCCGTGTGGAGCTACGCGTCGGTGGGCGGCTTCGTGGAGCATACCCTCATGGTCGTGTGCTGCCTGTGCGTGGTGGGCGGGGGCCTGTATCGCCCGAGCCTGCGGCATCTGTGGGAGCCGACGGTCGCGGCTGCGGCGGGCGGGCTGCTGTTCCGGTTCCTCAACCCGGTGCTGGACACCAACTTCTTCTTCGTCACCTGGCCCGTGGCGGCGCCCTTCGCGTGGGGCGTGAGGAGGTTTGGCAACCCGGGGTTCCTGGTCCCCTACCTGCTCATTGCCCTGGTGCTGTGGTGCGCCTTCGACGGTTTGGGGCTTCTCCTCCAGGGAACCCTGGTCCATCCCGAAAACGGGGGAGACGAGCCAAACCTCAGTGCGAGTGCATGAGATTTTCTGAATGCAAGATTACAGGTCAATCCCCGGGGTACACACTTAGCTGTGAAAAAACCGCACGCCGCAAGAAGGGGGACATGCCTGCATGAAGCAGTTCAAGACAGAGAGCAAGAAGCTCCTGGACCTCATGATCAACTCGATCTACACCAACAAGGAGATCTTCCTGCGCGAGCTCATCTCCAACGCGTCCGACTCGCTGGACAAGCTGTCGTTCGAGGGGATCAACAACCCGGACCTGCACGTTGACCAGGACTCGCTCGAGATCCGCGTGAGCTTTGACAAGGACGCGCGCACCGTGACCGTGAGCGACAACGGCATCGGTATGGACAAGGACGCCCTGGAGAAGGACCTGGGCACCATCGCCCACTCGGGGTCCGAGGAGTTCAAGCGCCAGAACAGCGAGCACCAGGGCGAGGACGTGGACATCATCGGCCAGTTTGGCGTGGGCTTCTACAGCTCGTTCATGGTCGCGGACCACGTTCGCGTGGTGAGCCGCGCGCTGGGCGCCGACGCCGCCTACGCCTGGGAGTCCGACGGTGTGACGGGCTACACCATCGAGCCCGCCGCCGAGGGCGAGAGGGGTGGCGCGGACGACCACGGCACCGATGTGATCTTGCATCTGCGTCCCTCCACGGACGACGAGAACACCGACCGCTTCCTGAGCGAGTGGGGCCTGAGGGACCTCATCACCCGCTACAGCAACTACGTGAGGCATCCCATCCGCATGATGGTGGAGAAGTCGCGCGAGAAGCCCAAGCCCGAGGACGCCGGCGACGACTACAAGCCCGAGTACGAGACGTACGAGGAGCTCGAGACCATCAACTCCATGACGCCCATCTGGAAGAAGCGCCAGGCGGACGTGGAGCAGAAGGACTACGACGAGTTCTACAAGTCGACCTTCCACGACTGGGAGGACCCGCTCCGTACCGTCAGCTTCCATGCCGAGGGCGCGCTGAGCTACGACGCGCTGCTGTTCATCCCCAGCCAGGCGCCGTTTGACCTCTATAGCAAGGACTACAAGAAGGGCCTCGCGCTCTACTCGTCCAACGTCCTCATCCAGGAGAAGTGCGAGGACCTGCTCCCCGACTACTACAACTTCGTGCGCGGCATCGTGGACTCGCCCGACGTGCACCTCAACATCTCGCGCGAGACGCTGCAGCAGAACGCGCAGCTCAGGGCCATCGCCCGTCGCGTGGAGAAGAAGATCACGAGCGAACTGCAGGCCATGCGTGACAACGACCGCGAGGACTACGAGAAGTTCTTCGACAACTTTGGTCGCGGCCTCAAGTTTGGCATCTACAACAGCTACGGCTCCAAGGCTGACGAGCTGGCCGACCTCCTGCTGTACTGGAGTGCCAAGCAGGGCAAGATGGTGACCTTCGCGGAGTACGTGGCGTCGATGGCGGAGGGCCAGGACAAGGTCTACTACGCCTCGGGCGAGAGCCGCGAGCGCCTGGAGCAGCTGCCTGCCGTGAGGAGTGCCGTCGACCACGGCTACGACGTCCTCCTCTGCACCCAGGACGTGGACGAGTTCATGTTCCAGGTCATGCGCTCCTACCATGTTGACGCCAAGGCGGGCGACTCCGAGCACAAGGGGACCGAGGCCAAGGACTACGACCTGGTCAACGTCACGACCGCTGGCCTGGACCTGGCGACCGACGACGAGAAGAAGGATGCCGAGAAGGCCCAGGACGAGCACAAGGAGCTGTTCAGCGAGCTCAAGGATGCCATGGACGGAAAGGTGGACGACGTGAAGGCAGCCGCCGGCCTGGGCGACGCCCCCGCGGCGATCGCGTCCGAGGGTCCCGTCTCGCTTGAGATGGAGCGCGTGATCAGCCAGGGCCCCGAGGGCGAGAACGCCCCCAAGGCGCACCGCGTGCTGCAGCTCAACGCGGCGCACCCCGTGTTCGGCAAGCTCGTGGCGGCTCAGGAGTCGGGCGACAAGGACCGCCTCAAGCTCTACGGCCACATCCTGTACGACCAGGCGCTCCTGGTCGCGGGCATGCCCATCGACGACCCGATCGAGTTCGCAAGGGACGTCACGGAGCTGATGTAGGCATCGCGCGGGACTTCGCGCCATGGGGAGGGGGTCGTCCCGGACGGGGCGGCCCCCTCGTCGTATGGGCGGCGCGCGTCTCTCCCCGCTAGCCTCCCACGATGGTGCCCAGGAGCCAGCCGGCGACGTAGACGGCGGCGAGGGCGACCATGACCCTGGTGTAAAGCCTCCTGCGGAGGGAGATGTAGGCGGCCCACTCCCTCACGAGCGCGTTGAGCGAGAAGTACAGGCGCACGTGGGAGCCCAGCCCGTCGCAGCGCACGCCCAGCTCGCGGGTGAGGAGCAGCGCGCGGAACACGTGGTAGTCGTCCGTCACCACCACCGCGCGCGAGTGCTCCCCGCCGTCGGCGGAGATGAGGGCGAAGGAGTTCGCTACGTTCTCCCGCGTGTTGCGCGAGCGGTCCTCCAGGACGATGCTCTCGCGCGGCACGCCCTGGGAGACGGCGTAGTCCGCCATGGCGCTGGCCTCGCTCACCAGCTCGTCCGGCCCCTGGCCGCCCGACATCACGAGGGTGGAGCCGGGGTTGTCGCGCCACGCCCGGACGCCGAGGTCGACTCTGCGCGCCAGGAGCGGGGTCACGGTGCGCCCTCCCGCAAGGCCCGCGCCCAGGACGATCACGTGGGCGTAGCGACGGTGCCGGTGCGGGATCTGGGCGAGCGCACCGCTTATGGTGTAGAGCGTGAAGACCGTCGAGAGCACGCCGAGGACGATGGCGGCGAGGCCAAACGCGAGGTCGAGCAGCCTGCCCGCAAGCGGGAGCGAGACCAGCTCGCCCCTGACGAGGGGCCACACCACCACGTAGGCGATCATCATGACTCCCAGGCCCAGTGACAGCAGGTTGGAGGGTCGCGCCCCCTCGCGGCGGACCAGCCTCGCCCCCGAGACGATGAGCGTCACCACCAGGGCCACCGGGAACAGGGCGAGAAGCACCACGAGCAGCACCAGGACCACCAGGTTGGCCTGCTGCAGCACCGGGTGGTCGCCAAACGGCGTGCCCGAGACCAGCACGGCCTCCACGGCGACCGCCAGCGTCCCCACCGCGAAGAGGAACGACAGCCCGTACCACAGGCTCCTCTCCTCGTGCACCCTCAGGCGCCAGAACCACGCCTGCCCAACCGCCGCCATCGCCACCAGCAGGGCGACCAGGGTCCCCACCGTCATGGCTCGCTCCCCTCGCCCTCGGCCCCAAGGCTCTGGCCCAGGTGCCGCAGAAAGTCCCTCGTCGCCCTCGACAGCTCTGCCTGCGGGCGGTGCGTCACGTAGATGTCGCGGTACGCCCTGGGCTCGAGCGGCAGGATCGCCACGTCAAAGGGGCAGCGCGACAGGATGAGCGAGGGCAGGATCGACACCCCCAGCCCCGCCTCGACCAGCGCCATTATCGCGTAGTCGTCCCAGGTCCTGAGCCACACGCTGGGGGAGAGGCGCGCCCTCCTGAACAGGCGCGGAACCATGCCGGCGGACTCCTGCTCAAGCATCAGGAAGGGGCCGCGGGTGAGCTCGCGCAGGGTCACCGACTCGTGCGCGGCCAGCTCGTGCCCCCGCGGCACCACGGCGACCAGCTCGTCCCGGTCGATGGCGGCGCGCTCGATGCCCGCGCCCGGCTCGTAGGGGAGAAACCCCACGTCCACGCGTCCGGAGTCGACCCACCGCTCGATCTGGTCGTAGTCGCCCAGCAGGAGCTCGTAGTCAACGTGCGGGTGGCGGCGCTGCAGGTCGCCCAGCACGCGAGGGAGGATGTAGGTGGCCACGCTCGACACGGTGCCAATGCGGACTGCCCCCGTCTGGAGGCCGCGTATCTCTCCCACGCGCTCCTCGAGGAGGTGGTACTCGGAGCAGAGGCGCTGGGCCACGGGCAGGATCCGCTCCCCGTCGGGGGTCAGGGTGATCCCGCGCCGCCCGCGGTTGAACAGCGTCACCTCCCAGTCGCGCTCGAGGTCTGCGATCATGCGGCTCACGCCCGACTGCGAGTAGCCCATCTGCTCCGCGGCGCGCGTGAGGCTCCCCAGGCGCGCGGTCTCCACGAAGGCCTGGTACTTCAGGATGCTGGCGTCCACTGCCCCTCCCTTGCTAGGTATGCAAAAGCATCATGACACACATGATACATTCGCGCTTTTCTCAGATGAGCGGGAGGGTCAGACTAGGCGCGGAAAACGTCGTGGAGGGAATGGCTCTTGTCTCGGTCGTATGGGAAGTACCTCGCTTCGCTCCTGCTGTTTGGGTCCAACGGGATAGTGGCGAGCGGGATTGCGCTCCCCAGCACGCAGATCGTGCTCCTGCGCACCCTCCTGGGGGCGGCGCTGCTCGTGGTCGTCCTGCTCGTCTCCCGGCAGCCGCTCGTGGGGCGAGAGCATCCCCGCCAGGTTGCGGCGCTCGCCGTCTCGGGCGGAGCCCTGGGCGTGAGCTGGGTGTTTCTCTTCCAGGCCTACCGACTGGTGGGGGTGGGGACCTCCACCCTGCTGTACTACCTGGGGCCGGTCATCGTGATGGCGCTCGCCCCGCTCCTTCTCCACGAGCGGCTCGGTGCCCCCAAGCTCGCCTGCTTCGCCGCGGTCCTGCTGGGTGCCTACCTCGTGGTGTCCCAGGGCTCTGGCGGCCTGGGCTCCGCGCGGGGGATCCTCTGCGGGCTGGGCGCCGCGGCGTTCTACGCGGTCATGGTCATCGCCGGAAAGGGGTCCCGCGACGTGGGCGGGCTCGAGGCCGCCACGATCCAGCTGGTTGCGAGCTTCGTGATCGTCGCTCTGTACACTCCGTTCGCAGGCCCGCTCAGCCCCGTCAGTGCGTCGTCTCTCCCCATGGTCGCCATGCTCGGCCTCGTGAACACCGGCCTGGGCTGCTACCTGTACTTCTCCGCCATGGGTCGCCTGAGCGTGCAGTCCGTCTCGGTCCTGGGCTACCTCGAGCCCGTCTCTGCGGTGCTGCTCTCCGCCATCCTGCTCGCGGAGCCCCTGGGCCCCGGTCGCATCCTGGGTGCCGTGCTGGTGCTGGGAGGGGCCATGGCCTGCGAGCTGGTGGGCAGGCGCCAGGCGGCCGACGGGCGTGGGTCCCGCGGCGGCATGGTGCCCGACGGTGCCGGCGCGAGCGGAGTGGCTGCATAGGGACCCGGGATCCTTGCCTTGAAACGCGCGGGGCGGCGGGCATCTGGTGCCCACCGCCCCGCCTTGTCTCGCCCTGCCTTCCGGCTATGCCGTCGCGGTCACGCCGCCAAAGCTCACGGATGCCACCTGCGACGGGTCGATGGTGCGGTCCAGGAACGCGCCCATCTCGACCACCGTCCTGCCGTCCTCCTCGTGGGAGCTGCATGCGCCGCTGGGGACCGTGATGGTCGTCCCGTCGCGCAGGGTGACGGTGATGTCCCCCAGGTCGAGGTACTTGGGCGACCACCTGCCGGACGTCTTGGGGGCGTCCTCCGTGCCGTTCACGGTGTAGTCCACGCTCACGGCGACGGGCGAGATGCTCACGGACTGCACGCTCGCGTCCGTCCCCGCCACGGCGAGGCTTCCGGCGGGCTTGAGGCTCACGGAGTCCGCCTCGTAGTTGAGCTTGAACTTGAGGTCCCAGCTCCCCGTTGCCACGGGCGTCTGGGACTGTGCGGAGTCGTCCAACCCGTTGATGGCGGAGAGGTGCATGTCCACCGTTGCCCCGATCACGTTGGTGTCGGCGGTGAGCTGCGTCACCAGCTGTATTGCGTTGTCGGAGGGGTCGGCGTCGTAGAAGTACGCTCCGCCGCCCTGGCCGGTCGCTCCGTCCACGCTCTGGTCGAAGTCTGCAGACAGCGGGCGCCCGTCCAGCGTGAGCGTGCCGTTCTCGTCGGTGCCCACGGTGCCGAGCGGCTTTCCGTCGGTGCGGCTGATGCTGTAGACCACCACGTAGTTGCGCTCGTCTCCCATGATCGCGTCTGCGGAGACGGTGATGCCATTGCTCGTCGCGACCGCGTTGACCGGGCGGCCGACCTTGTTGGTGACGTTGGTGGGGGCGGTCCCTCCGCCAAACACGTCGTCGAACGCGCTCGCAACGCTCACGAGCTGGCCGCTCGCGTAGGCGTAGCCGCCCAGTCCCACGGCCACGGCGACGCCTGCGGCGACAGCGGCGACGGCAAGCCCATGGCGCCTGCGGGGGCGGAATGCGGCAACTGCCGCCTCTCCGCTAGCCTGCGTACCCAGTGCTGCAGAGGCAACCGCCTGCGCCATCCTGTCCCTCTGCGCCTCGGAGAGCGTGACCTGACCCATCTCGTCCCGATACCTCGCTGCCATGTCGCTCATCGCTCGTCCCCTCCAGCCTCTCGCGGAGCTCCGCGCGGGCGCGGCTCAGCCTCTTGGCTACGGCACCCTCGCTCGCCCCGACTGCCTCGGCAATCTGCCGAAGGCTCATGTCCTCGTAGTAGTGCAGATAGATGACCTCGCGGTATGTGGGAGGCAGGCCCATCACGGCCCTGGTCACCTCTCCCGGGGCGTCATCCGCGTCCGTCTCGGCGGTGGCGTCAGGCACCTCGGCGACCTGGTCGAGCGAGACGTTCCTTCGCCTTGACGCGCTCCTCAGGAGGTCCTTGCAGGCGTTGGAGGTGCAGCGGATGACCCATGCCCGCTCGTGCTCGGGGCCGTTGAACGGCTCCTTCCTGCACAGGAGCTTGCACAGCACGTCCTGGCTCACGTCCTCGCTGTCCTGGCGCGAACCCAGGTAGGTGTATGCGAGCCTCAGCGTCAGGTCGCCGTACTCGTCGACCAGGCGGCGTGCCTCCCTCTGCACCTCCTCCGCGCTGTCCCATCTTCTTCTCAGCATGTCAACCCCTTGTCACTCGGCTGGCTCGAGCCTTCGACAACAACACGTTCGAGGGGGGTGGAACCTGACATTCCGCTGAGGGGATGCCTGGCGGAGCGATGGGCTACTTGGAGGCTGCGAACATGTTCCTCTCGGCAAACTCCGCCTGGACGGTGCGGAACATGAGGTCCACGTCCTCCAGGCCAAGGTGGCGCTCCTTCTCGTCTGCCTTGAGGGTGCCGCGCCTGCGGGCCCAGCTCTCCAGCGCGGCGGGACGGGAGTCGTGGGGGAGGGTCTTGTACTCGGGGTCGACCTTGCGGCAGATGTCGCGGGTGTCGATGGGGACGACCCTGCCCGCCTTGCGGGCCTCGGCGTAGCCGTCGATGTTGAGCATGAACCAGGAGTCCTCGAAGGCGGCGTTGTGCGCCATGAAGGGGTACATGGTCAGCGCTGCCAGGATCGCCTCCTGCATCTTCTTGTTTGAGCGGAAGGGCTTCTTGCCCTCGACGTCCTTCCAGGTGATGTGGTGCACGAAGGAGAGGGGCACGCCCTTCTCGCGGTACATCTCGGGCAGGCCGCAGCAGCTGCTGAAGGGGTGGTTGGGCTTTGCCTTGGGGGCAAGCTCCATGAACTCCAGGCCCACGTTGACTATGTAGCCTCGGCTGGGGTCGCGGTCGGTGGTCTCGATGTCGATGCCCACCACCGTGCCCGAGACGGGTGCCTCCACGTAGGCGATGCCCAGGTCGCGGCAGTCGGGGACGGCGGTGCGCCTGACCTCGGCCTCGTCACGGTGCTGCATGCGGGCGACGGCGCGGATGAGGTCGTCGTTAGAGAGGCTGCGCGAGAGGCAGCTGGGCGACACGTTGCGCAGGCGGTCGGTGCCGTAGCTGTCGCAGCTCACGCGGTTCCTGTCCGCCAGCCCCAGCACCAGGTCGAAGGGGAAGGGCTCCTGGCCGGCGGGCGCCGACTTCCAGGCGTCCATCAAGAGGCAGATGGCCTCCTCGTTGCGCTGGCGCTCCACGGTGAGCGTGGCGTCGTCCGCCATGAAGCCGGGGAAGACGAAGGCGTTGGCGTGCTCGATTGCTTGGCTCAGGTTCATGGCAGGGTCCCTCTCGCGTAGGCATATCCCCCTAGCCTAGCAGTGGGCGGGGGCGAGCGGCGGCCGGGGGAGACGAAACACGAAGACGGCAGGGAAGCGGTCGTGGCGCGTGGGAGCCGGCGTCCCCTCGGTGGCCAGGATGGGGCATTGCGCCGGGGCCCTGGGGGAGGGCGCACCCGGACGGATGCCGCATCGGCCGTGCGTGATTGTCCCTCTCGCCCCATAAGCAGTCTGAAAGGGCTACCATGTGACCAAAAGGAACGTTTGGCTAACTTTTGGACGGGACGAGGGGACCTCGATGGCAGATGCGCGCGGCACGACGCTGGGGAGCCTGAAGATAGGGCAGACGGCGGTTATCACCAACGTGGGTGGCGAGGGGGCGCTGCGGCAGCACTTCCTGGACATGGGCGTCATCCCCGGGGCGCGGGCGACCCTGGTGAAGTTTGCCCCCATGGGCGACCCCATGGAGTTCAGGCTCCACGGCTATGAGCTCACCCTGCGCGTGGCGGATGCCCAGCGTATAGGCGCCACGCTCGTCTCGCCTGTCTCGGCCGGGGGAGGGGGTGCCTCCTCGGGGCAGGATGCGACCATCCGGGGGGAGAAGGGCAAGCCCTCCGGCATGGAGCACCCCGGCCTGGGCGAGGGCGGAAGGTACCACGTGAAGGCCACCGAGCACCCCCTGCCCGAGGGGACCACGCTCACCTTTGCCCTCGCGGGCAACCAGAACTGCGGCAAGACCACGCTGTTCAACCAGCTCACGGGCTCCAACCAGCACGTGGGCAACTTCCCCGGCGTCACCGTGGACCGCAAGGACGGTGCCATCCGCGGCCATGCCAACACGGACGTGACCGACCTGCCGGGCATCTACTCCATGAGCCCCTACAGCCAGGAGGAGATGGTCAGCAGGAACTTCATCCTGGACCAGCGTCCCACGGGCATCATCGACATCGTGGACGCCACCAACATAGAGCGCAACCTGTACCTGACGATGCAGCTCATGGAGCTTGACCGGCCGATGGTGCTCGCGCTCAACATGATGGACGAGCTCCAGGGCAACGGCGGGTCCATCCACGTCAACCGCATGGAGGACATGCTGGGGATCCCGGTCGTTCCCATCTCGGCGGCGAAGGACGAGGGCGTGGACGAGCTGATCGAGCATGCGCTCCACGTTGCCAAGTACCAGGAGCGCCCCGGCCGCCAGGACTTCTGCAGCCCCGAGGACCACGGGGGCGCCGTGCACCGCTGCCTCCACGCGATCATGCACCTCATCGAGGACCATGCCGAGCGCGCGGGCATCCCCCTGCGCTTTGCGGCGACCAAGCTCGTGGAGGGCGACTCCGCCGTTGAGGAGGCGCTGCGACTCGACCAGAACGAGCGCGAGACGATCGAGCACATCATCGTGCAGATGGAGGACGAGCGCGGCCTTGACCGCGCGGCCGCCATAGCGGACATGCGCTTCTCCTTCATCGAGAAGGTCGTGGCGCGCTGCGTGGTGAAGCCGCACGAGTCGAGGGAGCACGAGCGCAGCGAGCGCGTGGACCGCGTCCTCACGGGGCGCTACACCGCGATCCCGGCGTTCGTGGCCATCATGGCGCTGGTGTTCTGGCTCACCTTCAACGTGGTGGGGGCGTTCCTCCAGAACCTCGTCGCCGACGGGGTGACGTGGCTCACCAACGTGGCTGACGCCGGGCTCACTGCGGCGGGCACCAACCCGGTCCTGCACTCTCTCGTGATCGACGGCATCTTCAACGCGGTGGGGACGGTGCTGCCCATCCTGCCCATCGTGGTCACCATGTTCTTCTTCCTCTCGCTGCTCGAGGACACCGGCTACATGGCGCGCATCGCGTTCGTGATGGACAAGCCGCTGAGGAAGATCGGCCTCTCCGGCCGCTCGATCGTGCCGATGCTCGTGGGCTTTGGCTGCACGGTCCCCGCGGTCATGTCCACCCGGACCCTGCCCTCCGAGCGGGACCGCAAGATCACGGTTGCGCTCACGCCGTTCATGAGCTGCTCCACCAAGCTCACGATCTACGCCTACTTCACTGCGGCGTTCTTCCCGGGCACCGGTGCCATCGTGATTCTCTTCCTGTACCTGCTGGGCATCCTGGTGGGAGTGACCGTCGCGGCAATCTCGCACCGCACATTCGCCAAGGGCGAGGCGGTTCCCTTCGTGATGGAGCTTCCCAACTACCGCATGCCGTCCGCCCGCAGCGTCCTCCAGCTCATGTGGGAGAAGTCCAAGGACTTCCTCCAGAGGGCGTTCACCGTGGTCTTTGCCGCCGCCGTGGTGATTTGGGTGCTGCAGACCTTCAGCCCTTCCTTCCAGATGGTCTCCGACCCCAGCCAGTCGATCCTCGCCGTCGTCGCGAGCTGGATCTCGCCGGTCTTTGCGCCGCTCGGCTTTGCCGACTGGAGGGTCACCACCGCCCTCATCGCGGGCTTCATGGCCAAGGAGGTCGTGGTCGCCACCCTCAGCGTGCTCTTTGGGAGCGTCAGCACCCTCAACTCGCTGATCTCGCCCCTCTCCGCGCTTTCGCTGCTGGTGTTCTGCCTGCTGTACACGCCCTGCGTCGCCGCCATCGCCGCCATCAGGAGGGAGCAGGGCGGGCGCTTCGCGCTTGAGGTCGTGATGTTTCAGTGCGTGGTCGCCTGGGTCGTCGCCTTCGCCGTGCGCCTGATCGGGCTCGCGCTCGGCTTTGCGTAGGGCTTGCAGGGGGTCTTGTCCCCTCAGCGGCTCCCTCGGATGTTCGCGGGGGCCGTTTTGCGTACGCAGGGGCGATTGGCGACGGAGGCCCATCAGGGGCCTATGCATCAGGGTTCCAACTATGGCAGCGGAATCCCGATGTGAGCGCTTCTGCTGGAGGGCCTGAGCAAGGACGGCTGCATGCCCCTGTGTTCCTGCTGGTGGAGGGGTTGGGATAATTCCAATCCAACGTGGACGGCAAATGGAGCCCGATGTGAGCACCCATATCCGGCGTGCCCTGCCATTTGCGACCGCCAATGCGATCGGACGGCGGCAAACTCCCGACGTGAGTGCTCATATCGGGAAGCGGCTGCCAGCCGCCAGGGAGCGGTAATCTGCATGACCGGTCCACCTGCGCAAATACGAGGACTCGTTCGCGCTTCCCCAAGAACCCCGCACGAAAGCACTCACATCGGGATTCCGCTGCCATGATGCGAACATTGATGAGCGTAATTTCCCACGGGGGGAACATCGCCCAGCCAAGTGGTCCCTCTGCCGGCTCAGGGGGGGTCGGGCCCCAGCGTCAGTCCGCCATGACATTCTGACGCCAAATGGCTCCCCGCCGACACACCCTGAACCGCCTCCCATTTCTTGGACACGGAAATTGAAGTCCAAGGAATGGGAAGCGGTTCACCTATGCACTCCCCCCTCTTAGACAAAGACGGGGGAATGGGTCCCGTAGCGCGGGAAGCCGGCGGGAGGGGCTCGGGCGACGTGGCCGTGCCCCTCTCACCCGTCCTCGCGCTAAGCTGGGTGAGAGAAGACAACCCCATGGCGCAGCGAATCGATCCACGGGTCGACGCGCGCGCCGAGAGAAGGAGGACACATGGACGGCATGGAGGATGACCTGGAGGTCTCGCGCGACCTGATCGACTTCATCGCGAGCTGCCCCAGCATGTTCCACACCACGAGGACGATTGCCGGAAGGCTCGAGGCGGCGGGCTTTGAGCAGCTTCCCGAGGGTGACGAGTGGCGCCTGGAGCCCGGTGGCACCTACTACGCCACGCGCAACGGGTCCAGCGTGATCGCCCTCCGCGTGGGTGACGCCATGGACGCTCCCCACTTCCAGATGACGGCGGCCCACGGAGACTCGCCCACGTTCAAGCTCAAGGACGCCCCCGCGCTGGAGGGTCCCGAGGGAACGCTGCGGCTGAACGTGGAGGCCTACGGCGGCATGATCGACCACACCTGGTTTGACCGCCCGCTCTCCGTCGCCGGCCGCGTGATGGTGCGCGACGGCAGCACGGTGCGCAGCCGCCTCCTCGCGCCCGACCGCGACCTGGTGCTGATCCCCAGCCTCGCCATCCACATGGACCACGACGTCAACAAGGGCTTTGCGCCCAACCGCCAGGTCGACCTGTGCCCGCTCCTCTCCGCCGGGGAGCTGAAGGCAGCCGACGTCGACCGCCTGATCGCGGGCGAGCTGGGCGTGGAGCCGCACGACGTGCTGGGGCGCGACCTCTTCCTGGTCAACCGCCAGCCGGGCTGCGTGTGGGGTGCGGCAAGCGAGTTCGTGTCGTCCCCCAAGCTCGACGACCTGCAGTGCGCGTACGCGTCGCTCGCGGCGTTCCTCTCGTCTCGCAACGAGTCCGCGATCACCGTGTACTGCTGCTTCGACAACGAGGAGGTGGGCTCCAACACCAAGCAGGGGGCACTCTCGACCTTCCTGCACGACGTGCTCCTCCGCGCGTCCCTCGCCCTGGGCATGACCGAGGAGGGCTACCTCAGGGCGCTCTCGCGCTCGTTCCTCGTGAGCTGCGACAACGCGCATGCCGTGCACCCCAACCACCCGGAGCGCGCCGACGACGCCAACCGCTGCAGGCTCAACGGCGGCCTGGTGGTGAAGGAGGCGGCCAACCAGCTCTATACCACCGACGCCTTCAGCCGTGCCGTGTTCCGAGCGGTGTGCGACGACGCGGGGGTGCCGCTGCAGCACTTCGCCAACCGCAGCGACATGCAGGGCGGCTCCACGCTGGGCAACCTCTCTAACACGCAGGTGAGCGTGCATGCCGTGGACGTGGGGCTCCCGCAGCTCGCCATGCACTCCAGCTACGAGACCACCGGCTCGCACGACACCGCGCTGGGCATCAGGGCGCTGCGCGCGTTCCTCTCCACCAACGTCGCCATCGACGGAGCGGAGTCCGCGACCCTGGGCTAGGGGAGAGGGGCCACCGCCCTCGCCCGCGGCCCGTCCCGCCGGCATGCAAGCGCCGCCGCGCCCCCAACCCGGGGATGCGGCGGCGCCTTCCTTGCTTGGCTCGAACCCGCGACGACCTGACTGCCAGCTAGGCTACCTGCTGCGTTGGCGGGACGTAGGTCTCGCCCAGGGCACGGCGGATGTCCAGGATCGCCTCGCAGAACACGTAGCCGTGGGGTGCGGAGGTCCTGACCAGCTTTCCGTCGCGATACGCGATCAGGCGGTTGCGCGGGACGGGGGACCATGCGTCGGCCTCGTCGGGCCCGCCCAGGGGATAGGTGCTGAACACCAGGCCGTCGCCCACCCGCCTGAAGTACAGGGTCACCTCGGACGTGTTGGTGTGCACGTAGGTGTACGTGCCGTCGTCCAGGATCACGTTGAGCTTGTTCTGGTTGCCCAGCTGCGACACCGCGCCGGCGAGCGCGTCGAAGGTCTGGTCAAAGCCCAGGCGCCCGTTGGAGCGCAGCGCCGCCTCGTCCACCACGTCGAGGAAGAAGAGCATGGCGCGCTCGCTGTCGGTCTGGCCCTCCTCACGCTGGTCGTAGCCCCAGAGCATGCCCTCGTTGAAGAGGATGCCGTTGTGGATCATGGTCCAGTCGCGGCCGGTGATGTCGCTGCCGCGAAAGGGGTGGCAGTTCTCCGGGCTCAGCGTGCCGCAGGTCGCGTTGCGAATGTGGGCCTGCAGGTGGCTGGCCTCGATCGGATGCTCCAGCAGGGTCGGCAGAAGCTTGGACTCGTACGCGGCGACGGGCTCGCGCCAGAGCCTCACGGCGTCGTCGGAGTCCCCCTCGCGGTACATCAGGCCCCAGCCGTGGGGGTTCCCGTGGCTGTGGTCATAAAACTCCGCCAGGTAGCGGTTGACGTTGATGGGGGACTTGGAGTTGACGGCAAAGAGCTCGCACATGATGGCATGCCTCGATTCAATGGTGTCCGGCTAGTACGCAAACGCGTGCGTACAGCGACAACACATCGCCAGGCGTGCCATGCGAACCTCCCTCTTCCGTCTTGGTTGCTGGCATCATAGGGCAAAACACCCACCAGGCAGGTAGGAATACCCTCTCATCACCAACTGGTAACATTTCCGCGCTTTCGCGGGCATTGGCGGGGGAGAGAAACGCCCCGCCGGGACTGGTGGCAATCCCAGCGGGGCGAGGGTCTCTCCCTGTGGCGGCGCCACGCGCTACTTGTCGCCGAAGCTGATCCCCAGCTGGCGCGCCTCGCGCACGAGGTCGCTGCTGGTGTCGACGTACTTGAGCTTGCCGGCGACCTCCTCGAGCGGGACCAGGGTCATGGCGCCGCCAACCTGCGCGACCATCACGCCGAACGTGCCCTTGAGGCAGGCGATCGCCGCCTCGACCCCGCACTGAGTGGCGAAGATGCGGTCCTGGGCGTCGGGGATGCCGCCGCGCTGCGTGTGGCCCGGGATGCCCACGCGGACCTCGCGCCCGGTCGCCGCGGCGATCTGGTCGGCGATATCATAGGCGACCGACGGGCTGGTGCGTGCGGCGACGCGCGCCTTGTACTCCTTCTTGGGAAGAGCTGCCTCCTCCTTGCTGATGGCGCCCTCGGCCACCGCGACGATGGCAAAGCGGCCGCCGTCCTTCTCGCGCTTCTCGATGGCCTTCACCACGTTGTCCATCTCGTACGGGATCTCGGGGATCAGGATGACGTCGGCGCCGCCGGCCACGCCCGCGTAGAGCGGGATCCAGCCCACCTTGTGGCCCATGATCTCGACCACGAAGACGAGGCCGTGCGAGCTCGCCGTGGTCTTGATCTCGTCCAGGTACTTGGTCGCGACGTCGATGGCGCTCGTGAAGCCAAAGGTGAGGTCGGTGCCGTAGGTGTCGTTGTCGATGGTCTTGGGGAGGGCGATCACGTTGAGGCCCTCCTGGGCAAGGCGGTTCGCGGTCTTGGTGGAGCCGTTGCCGCCCAGCATGAACAGGCAGTCGAGCTGCAGCTTGGCGTAGTTCTTCTTCATGGCGGCGACCTTGTCGACGCCGTCCGCCTCGGGGATGTCCAGGCGCTTGAAGGGCGTGCGGCTGGTTCCCAGGATGGTCCCGCCCTGGGTCAGGATGCCCGAGAAGTCCGCCCAGGTCATGGTGCGGTACCTCCCATAGATGAGCCCCTGGTAGCCGTCCTCAAAGCCGTACACCTTCACCGGCTCCTTGGACTTGTTCATGACCGTCTTGACGATTGCGCGCATCGTGGCATTGAGGGCCTGGCAGTCCCCGCCGCTCGTGAGCAGCCCGATTCTGAGCATGGTTCTTCCTCTCCGCAGGTAAACCACCCGACGTGATGATTCTCTCACAGTTGGCTTGCCGCAAGCTTGCACGTGGCTGCCCTGACCGTCGGCTGACACGCAGCTTACGGGAGTGCCGGGGGAGAGGGACGAGCCGCGCCGCTCGCCACGTCACCCGCCGGCATCCCGTGGGGCGGTTGGACCCATTGGTTCCACGAAACGATGGGCCCGCAGGCGTTTCCGCGCTGGCGTCGCGCGAGGGGGTGGCGCCGTCCGAGGGGCAGACGGCGCCACGGGTGCGATGCGGGGCGTACGGGTTTGGAAAAGAGGTCACAGAATGGTACGCCTTCCCTCCTGAGCCTGGAGAAGGGCTTTGGCGAGCAGCCTGGTTGGGCCATGATGGGCGGGCCTCCCCGTGCGCGCGAGTGTGCCTGGCTCGGAAGGGCTGCGTCTCCACGGGCTTGGGGCTTCCAGGGCGTGGCACGGCGCTATCACCACAAGCTCAAGGAGAGCCGGGCGTCATGGGGCGGATGCTCGGCACCGCTTAGCGCCATTAGCTCTCGTGTGGATTTCCGTACTCGACGCTTAGCATCCCTAGCCCTCGTGTGGGCTTGGCGACGAGAATCCACAAGAGGCCTAGTGGCGCTAAGCACGAAGGAGCTAAATCAGCACGAGGCCTAGGATTGTTAAGCATGAAGGGGCCAAATCAACATGAGGCCTAGGGGCGCTAGGCATTGCGGGATCCGTACGATTTCTGGAGCGTGATGCTTAACCCTGCCGGTACCCGTACGGGTTGTGCGTCCTTGATGCTTAACCCTCCCGGGGCTTGTATGGATTTGGGAGAAAAATGCTTAACTCTCCCGGGGCGCGTATGGGTCCGGTCGTCCGCAATCCGCGCAGGCACCGAGTTTTCTAAGCACGTCCCCGCCGCAATCCGTGCGGGCACCGGGATTTCTAAGCACCTGCCGCCGTTGACGGAAATCATGCGCCCGCTGGCTTTTCCGTGCGTCCCGGCAGGCTCGCGGCCGCATCCCGCTGCCTCGCTCCCGCCGTACCCGTGCGCCACGCCATTCCCGTGCGGAGGCAGGCCGCTCCGTCCATTCACTGACTTCCTCGCATGGGCGGCTGGTTAGCCAGACGCGACGAGTTGCGCTGCCGTGTGCCGGAGAGGTGCCGCTTCCTCGCATGCGTCAGCTGGGGAGAGGCCCACCCCCCGCTGGGGCGGGCGACAAGCTTTGGCAGTGCGCGTCTCTCCCGTTATTGGACGGGAATCGTCGGGCGTCCCACGTCGCCCCGGTGTCAGCCCTCGTCGCCCTGCGGCCTCACGAGGATGGGGATGTTGTCCAGCCGGTCCGCGGCGTGCTGGGGGAGGTACATCGTCAGGCGGGCGCCACCGGTGGGAAAGTCGGCCCACCCGTCGTCGCCGATCGTGACGGTGCCGTCGCAGCCAAGGACGCAGCGCCACGTCTCGCCCGCATGCCCCTCTCCCACGCACATGCGCTTTGTGGCGTTCCCCTTGCGGGTGGAAAGCAGCACGGCGGCCCCCGAGGACCCGTGTCGCGCCGTGCCCTCGCGGGTCCAGCCCACCAGGTCGCGCTCGTCGAACCAGTCGCGCTGCGTGCCGTACGCAAAGCGCCTGCGAACCTCCATGAGGAGCTCGAGCTCGGGGACGGCAGGGATGCCGTCGTTGGGGAGGCCGAAGAGGTCGCTCAGGAACACGCAGGGGTAGCCCTCCTCGCGCAGCAGGATCAGCGCGTAGGCCAGGGGCTTGAACCACGGCTGCACGGTCGATTCCAGCGCCTGGTCGGGCTGGGTGTCGTGGTTGTCCACGAACGTCACCGCGTGGACGGGGTCGGCGCCCACCAGGCTGCCGTCCAGGATGTGTGCCAGGTCGATGTCGTCGCCCGCGGTGGATGCGCGGTAGAAGTTGAAGTGCAGGGGGACGTCGAACAGGCTCATCGCGCGCTCGTTACCCAGGTAGGCCAGCAGCTCCCCCAGGTCGGCGGACCAGTACTCGCCCACGCAGAACAGCTCCCGGCCCGTCGCCCGGCGCATGCTGTCCAGCCAGCCCAGGTAGAAGGAGCGGCTCATGTGCTTGACGGCGTCCAGGCGCACCCCGTCCACGCCGGTGAGGGAGAGGTACCACTTGCCCCACTTGTCGAGCTGGCGCCTCACGCGCTCGTCTCCCAGGTCGACGTCCGCGCCCATCAGGTAGTCGAAGTTGCCCATCTCGTGGCTCACGTCGCCCGCCCAGTCCTTGCCCAGGAGGCGGAACACGCCCGTCTCCTGCGTCGCCTCGTCGTAGTCGACGCCCGTGAAGCAGGTGCTGTCCCACCTGAAGCCGTCGAGCCTGCCCGCGCGGCCCGGGAAGTCAAAGCGCGTGTACGCCTGTATCTGCCTTGGTTCGCCCACGGGTTGCGTGCGGTCGTCGCCGCTGACCTCCTGGGCCATGACCTTCTGCGCGCCGTCCGCCCCCATGCGGTGGTTGAGCACGATGTCGGCCAGGACGTCGATGCCCTCTGCCTGTATCGCCTTGATGGCGGAGAGGTACTCCCTCCTCGGCCCGTACTTGGTGCGGACGGTGCCCTTCTGGTCAAACTCGCCCAGGTCCCACAGGTCGTAGACGCCGTAGCCAACGTCCTCCGAGCCCGCCTGGCCCTTGTATGCCGGCGGCATCCACACCGAGGTGAAGCCCTCCTCGCGGAGGCGCGGCGCCATCTGCGCAAGGCGGCGCCAGTGCTGCCCGTCCGAGGGGAGGTACCAGGAGAATGCCTGGAGCATGAGCCCGTTCTTCGTGTTGATGGCCATGGCGACCTCCTCGTCCGTTCCCCGTGCCTGTGCTGGCGCAAAGCCCAGAGGGGATGATACCCAAGGGCGAGAGGGGCCCAACACGCCCCTCCGGCTCACCACATCCCGTCGGATGCCGCATTTTCCAAATACCTACTTGCAAGGTAGGAATATTCGTGGCACCCTACTAGTCGCGAGCAGACGGCGGCATGCGTGCCGCCTATCAACTCGCATCCAGTGAAGAGCGTCACAGTCTAGGAGGCACCACCATGCAGGTTGCAAACCGCGTCGAGTCCTTGATTGGTACAACGCCACTCGTGAACCTCTCCGCCCTCGTGGACGGGAAGGCCACCGTCTACGGAAAGTACGAGGCCACCAACCCCGGCGGATCCATCAAGGACCGCATTGCCAAGGCGATGATCGACGCCGCCGAGGCCGACGGCTCCCTCCAGCCGGGTGGCACCATCATCGAGCCCACCAGCGGCAACACGGGCGTCGGCCTCGCCATGCTCGCCGCCGCGCGCGGGTATCACATGATCCTGGTCATGCCCGAGACCATGTCGGTCGAGCGCCGCAAGCTCGCCGCGTCCTACGGCGCCAAGATCGTGCTCACCCCCGGCAAGGAGGGCATGAAGGGTGCGGTCGCAAAGGCCGACGAGCTCAAGGCCCAGACGCCCGGCTCCATCGTCGCCGGCCAGTTCGTGAACCCCGCCAACCCCAAGGCGCACTACGAGACCACTGGCCCCGAGGTCTGGAAGGACACCGAGGGTGCCGTCGACGCCATCGTGGCGGGCGTGGGCACCGGCGGCACCATCTCCGGCACTGCCAAGTACCTCAAGGAGAAGAAGCCCTCCGTCAAGGGCGTCGCAGTCGAGCCGGCCGAGTCCGCCGTCCTCGAGGGCAAGCCCGCTGGCGCGCACCGCATCCAGGGCATTGGCGCGGGCTTCGTCCCCAAGACCTTCGACCGCTCCGTGGTCGACGAGATCGTGCCGGTGACCTCCGACGACGCCATCCAGACCAAGAAGCGCCTCGCGTCCGAGTTCGGTCTGCTCGTGGGCATCTCCTCCGGCGCGGCCGTCGCGGCGGCGGTTGCCCTCGCCCAGCGCGACGAGTATGCGGGGAAGGTCATCGTCGCCATTCTCCCCGACACCGGCGAGCGCTACCTCTCCATGGACCTGTAGGGAGCGGGCATGTCTCAGGCGGATTCTTTGAGCCGCTCCGAGCACACGACGGACCAGGGGTCGCGCGAGAGGCGCGGCTCCTGGCTCTCGCATATGCGCGAGGACGTGGCCGCAATGAGGAGGAGGGATCCCAGCGCCACCTCGGACGCCAACGTGGTCCTCTTCTCCACCGGGCTCCATGCGATCTGGGCGTACCGTCGCCAGCACTGGCTGTGGGAGCACGGCGCAAAGGGGCTCGCGCAGTTCCTCTCGCGTAGGTCCCGTCGTCGCTATGGGATCGAGATCCATCCCGCCGCCACCATCGGCCGTCGCTTCTCCATCGACCACGGCATGGGGATCGTGATCGGCGGGACGGCCATCATCGGCGACGACTGCATGCTGTACCAGGGCGTGACCCTGGGGATGACCGGGCATCACGGCGGCAAGCGCCATCCCACGCTCGGCAACAACGTCATGGTGGGCGCCAACGCCACCATCCTGGGTGACATCCACCTTGGTGACAACGTGAAGGTCGGTGCCGGTGCCGTCGTGGTGAAGGACGTTCCCGCGGACGTCACGGTCGCCGGCGTTCCCGCGACGATCGTGAAGGAGCATCGCTGCTGGGAGGCCTCCCGTCTCACGCTCGTGAAGCTGGAGGACCTGGACAACGAGAACGTCCGCTGGTCCTGCGCGTTGTAGCCGCCGGATGGCGGGATGGAGAAATGACGGGATTCGTCTCGCCTGATTAGCGATCCCGACGAGGGGAATACAAGAGTACGTGCACAGGGCAGGTCCCCAGAGCCGCGGGTGTTTCCCTCGGCGGGGTCCGGTAGCCCGAAAAAGTGGGGGCTCCGTGGTTTCGTCCGGGGCCCTCGTCCATATGGACGATTCTCTTTCGACTCCTCCCGTTGCCTTTCATTTGTGCCGGGTGCTTAGCATCGCTAGCCTCTGCACGGGTGAAATGCCGAAAACTCGCGTGGGGGTTGGGCTCGCCAGGCACCTCTCCAGGCGTCTCCCGTTCCCGCGGGCCTGTTCCCGGCCATGCTACGAACTTGCTGGCACCAGGCTTGCTCCCTGGGCCATGCCAAGGCGGGTCTCGCCTATCATCGTTGGGAGAGGCATCCCGGGACGCGCGTGCCGCATGGGTGCCGCAGGCAACGTCGATGGGGGAGGGGAGAGTGCCCCTCTCGCTTGGGAGGCCCGTATGGACCAGAGGGACGTGAGCAGGGGGCCGCGCGGGACGGCGAGGATGCTCCTCGCGCTTCTCGCCTTTGTCGGGGCCTTTGTTGGCGAGGCAATCCTGGGATACGCCTTCTACGACCTGGGCATGGACGAGAACCTCGCGTTCACCCTGGGTGGGGCCATCGCCGCGGCGGTCCTGGTGTGCGCGCTGGGCGGGCGGAGGCTCCTGCGGCCGACGCGCCGCGGGGTGGGAGGCATCTTCCGCCTGGGGTGGTGGCTCCTCGTCGTGAGCGCGTTCCTGGGCGGCATGGACCTGTACTCGTTCATGCAGGACCCGTCGCAACTCTCGCCGCACTGGGCCGCCAACGTCGCCAACCTGGCGCTGCTCTGCCTCTGCATCGGCATCGAGGAGGAGTGCATGTTCCGCGCGCTCCTGCTGGGCGGCATGCAGGCGCGCCTTGGCGGTCGTCGCGGCGGCCTCGTTGTCGCCTGCGTGTTGAGCTCACTGCTGTTTGGCTGCGCGCACATCTCGTTTGGCGATGTCGCGTGGGGAGACCCGCTGCAGTCCGGCCAGGCGGTGCTCAAGATAGCCCAGACCGGCACCTACGGGTTCGTGCTCGCCGTCGCGGTCGTGCGTGACGAGTCGATCAGCGGCGTTGCCATCTTCCACGGGCTCGACGACTTCCTGGTGATGTTCGTGGCAAACGGCCTCCTGGGCGAGGCAAACACCACCAACTACGTGTCGAGCGGTTCGGATGCCGCCTACACCCTCTTCTTCTACGGCCTCGTGACCATCCTCTACCTGCCTGTCGTCTGGCGCGCCGCGCGAGAGCTGGGCCGCGTGCGCATCCCCTGCCGTGGCGCCTTCTACCGTGCGGGCCATCGGGCCAACGGCCCCGCGGCACCCGTTCCGCCCGAGGGGATGGGCCTTGGAGCCCCGATGCCGCGACACCTCTCGCCAGGGGAGAAGCCCGTGGCAACCTCGATGGAGGGCGCCCCCGCATGGCGGGACGAGACGCGCGCCAGCGGCGACGATTGGATGGGCTGGTCGGAGTGACCCCAGGGGTGCGCCGCGCCGCCCCGCGACATGGGGGTGCCCCGCACGCCGGCGGAGGCGGACGGGGCACCGTGCGCTCGGGTCTCTCCCGTGGCGCTAGTTGAACTTGAAGATCTTGGCGACCGTTCGGTAGATGACGACCGTTGCGAGCTTGCCGCCCCTGCCGGGGAGGTTCGTCGCCAGGCCGCAGATGCCCAGGCGTGCACGTCTCCACATGCGGCGGTCGTAGTCGTGGAGCTCTGCCCACAGGTCGCCGAGCTCGTCCATGGCGTCGGGGTGGTCGCTGAGCTCGCTGAAGACCGAGCAGATGGCCATCATCAGCACGAAGTAGTTGACCATATAGGCGCGCAGCGCGTAGCTGTCGATGTCGTCGTACAGGTGGTAGGCGTGCATCATGATGCGCGTGATGCGAACCTGCTGGTCAATGCGCCCCGCCATGACCTTCTCGTTGACGCTCTGGTCCTCGCGGCCGATGAAGTAGTGGTACAGGTCCACGTCCAGGTAGTAGATGGCCTTGCAGCGGGGGAGAGGGACGTAGGCATAGATGTTGTCCACGTAGAACGTGTGGGCCGGCATGGGCACGCCACCGTCGCGCAGGACGTCCGCCCGGTAGCAGAGCGAGTGCATGAGCAGGTTCTGCGACATCATGAAGTGGCCCATGTCGTTCCAGCGGAACGTCCTGCCCACGGGGAGGGCGTGGCGGTAGTTGACCGCGTGCCGCTTGCCCTCGAAGGTGTGGTCGTAGATGTAGTTGGTGATCACGAGGTCCACGCGCTCGCCCAGGCGGTCGAACTCGCGGAGCTTGTCCATCAGCTTGGGCAGCGCGTCCCCGTCTAGCCAGTCGTCCGAGTCGACCACCTTGAAGTAGGTTCCCTCGGCAACGGAGAGGCCCTTGAGCACCGCGATGCCGTGGCCCCCGTTCTCCTGGTGCACAGCCCTCACGATGTCCGGGTACCGCTGCTGCCACTCGTCCGCCTTGGCGGGGGTGTCGTCCTTCTGGGATCCGTCGTCCACGATCACGACCTGCACGTCCTTGGCGTACGAGGTCCCCTCGAGGATCGACTGTATGCAGTGGTCCATGTACTCCGCCGAGTTGTAGCAGGGGATGGCGAAGGTGATGACCTTCTTCATTGTGTGCGGCCTCCTGGTCGTGTTGCCGGCGCGTTGCGCCGCGCTTGCGAGACCATTATGGCACGTGTGGGCGACCGTGCAGGTATCGCGTCCGTCTCCGCACGAAGGCCCATGTCTGCCCGTCGCCCCGCGGCGTCTGGTTTGGGTCTGCAGCGTTTCCCTCCACCTCGTACCTCGCACGCTGCGAGAGAATGGACGCGTTGGCCAAACGACATGTGGGGGAGAGGGAGCATGGCGACGTTTCTGCATTCCAGTCTGGTGTACGGGCCGGTCCACAGCAGGCGGCTCGGGGTCTCGCTGGGGGTCAATCTCAACCCGACGGACGGCAAGCACTGCAGCTTTGACTGCGTGTACTGCGAGAACGGGACCAACGCCCAGCGGAGGACGAGCACGCCCTTCCCGTCAGGGGAGAGGGTCGTGGGCGCGCTTGGGGAGAGGCTGCGCCAGATGGCCGCCGAGGGCGTCTCACCCGACGTGATCACGCTCGCGGGCAACGGGGAGCCCACCCTCAACCCAGACTTTCCCGAGGTGGTGGACGGGACACTCCGCCTGCGGGACGGGCTGTGCCCCACGGCCAAGGTCGCCGTGCTCTCCAACGCTACCCGTGCGGGCGACCCCCGCGTGCACGCCGCCCTCATGCGCGTGGACGACAACATCCTCAAGCTCGACACCGTGGACCCCGACGCCATCCGCCACATCGACCGTCCCGTGGGTCCCTACGACGTGGACCAGGTGGTCTCGACCTTGGCATCGTTTGGCGGCCACGTGATCGTGCAGACCATCTTCCTGGGGGGAGAGGTCGACGGGCAGCCCATCGACAACACGGGCGAGAGGTACGTGGGGCCTTGGCTGCGGGCGCTCGAGCGGATAGCGCCGCAAGCGGTCACGGTCTACACCATCGCCCGCGAGACCCCGTACCCGGGCCTTCGCAAGGCGCCGCGCGCCACGCTCGATGCCATCTGCCAGAGGGTGCGTGACCTCGGGATTCCCTGCAGCGCATCCTACTAGCCATTGGGTGGCGTTGGGATGGCGTTTGTTTGTGGCAGTCCTGCGATGGGGAGAATCCCATCAGGCACAGGCTGAGAGGGGATGCCATGGACAAGAGTGACGCGCGCGAGATCGACGAGGCCATCGCTGCCGGCGAGGACGCCCTGGCAAGCCTCGAGGAGGCGCGCAGGACCCTCAAGAGCGCAAGCAACTGGGGCCTGGCGGACATCTTTGGCGGTGGCTTCATCACCACGGCAATCAAGCACTCCCGCATCGACGATGCCCGCGACCAGATAGAGCAGGCTCGCCGTGACCTCGTGCGCTTCTCGAGCGAGCTCAGGGACGTCCGCAACCTGAACCTGCCCGACATCGACATCGACATCGACGGGTTCCTCTCGCTTGCTGACTACCTGTTTGACGGAGCAATCGCGGACGTGCTGGTTCAGTCGCGCATCCAGGACGCGCTCGACCAGGTCAACGTGGCGAAGGCACGCGTCGAGGAGATCGTGGCGACCCTGAAGGAGCGGCGCCGCTAGGTGTGCACGATCACCTTGTCGCCCACCTTGACCAGGGAGAAGAGCTCCGCCGCGCTCTGGCTCGGCAGGTTGATGCAGCCGTGGCTCCCGTTCCACTGGTAGATGGTCCCGCCAAACGAGCTGCGCCACGGCGCGTCGTGCAGTCCCACCGAGTTGCCCAGGAACGGCATCCAGTAGCTCACCTTGCTCCTGTAGTCGGGCTCCCCGTCCTTGTCCTCGTCGGCCCCGATGAGGGTCTGGTCGGTCATCTTGTTGTTGATGCTGAAGGTTCCCGTGGGGGTCGCGCGGCCCTCGCTGGTGTCACCCGAGACAAAGTACGAGCGCCAGATGACCGTGCCATCCGAGTCGTAGAACCGTGCGTACTGGGTGGCCAGGTTGACGTCGATGTGGCGCCCCTGCTCGCGGGCCCCCTCCGACTCCGCCGGGCGCGTCCCCACGAGCGTGCGGGGGATCTCGATGGCGTCAGAGCTCGCGTTGCACACCGCGTCGAAGATGCTGCCGGCAAGCGAGTCGCCGTCCAGCGCCCAGTCGTGCTCCTCGTCCGACGAGGCGACCTGGTCTGCCAGCTGGTCGCTCACCCAGCTGGCGATGGCGTCGCGGCTCACGTCGATCTGCGTCCCGTTGCTCACGCTCACCCAGCCCGAGAGTTGGTCGGAGCCCACCGTGGCAAGCGTCTTCCCGTCCAGCGAGAGGGGGATCCTGAGGGCGAGCATCTGGTTTGCGCGCTTGAGGGTCTCCTGCAGGGTGGCGTCGTCCTTCCCCAGCGAGGGCTGAGCCAGGACGGAGTCGTCCAGCGTGACGTCGGTGGAGAGGGACGCGACCCCGGAGGCGACGGCCTTCTCCACCGCATCGGCGTCGAGCGCCGTCCCCACCGCCTCGTCCGTCGCGACGAACGCCTTCTGATCCGAGCTGTACTCGATCCCCGCGTTGGTGGGCTGCGTGGCGCTGGCGTTGTACGCCTCGACCGCCGCCGCCACGGCCGCCTTGAGTGCGGCCTCGTCGTAGCTGGTCGCCTCCGTCACGTGGACCTGCGTCTTCTCAAACAGGCCGAGCGGCCAGCGCTCCGGGTGGTTCTTGTCCATCGCCCCACGCGCGTACGTCGAGGCGTTCGCCTTGAGCGAGACGTCCGACGCCTTGAGGGCGAGGGAGAAGCCGTTGGGCCCCTGGACCCTCTCCTCCCAGCCGGCGATGCCCTGGTTGACCAGCTGCTCCAGAGTCGCCTGGTCCATGGCGGAGACGTCCGTGCCGTTCACGGTGGTGCCGGGGACAAAGTGGGTGGAGAAGAACGCGAATCCGATGGCGTAGGCAACCACGAGGGCTCCGGCGACGATGCAGAGCGCGACGAGGCCGCGCCTCCTGCCCCTCTTCGGGGTCTGCTCGGGCTGCTTGCTGGGGTCCGGGGCGGCGTGCTTTTGCAAGGTGCACCTCTCAGGGGTGGGGCGGAACATTACGCGCTCCCCTTCCCACCGGCCTCGCGAGGGGGAGAGGGACTGGGTGCGCACAGTTGCAGAGTGTAGCGCATGGGCCGGACACAACGCGCGGCCCTCCGGCCTGTGGCCTACCTGAGGAGTGCCGAGGACGTGGCGTCGAAGACCTTTGCCTCGAGCCCCTCGAGGGAGTCCGTCTCGTCCTGGTCCATGTCGCGCGTGCGCGCGGCGTCAAAGTCGTCGAGTGCGTCGGAGATCGCCTTGAGGATGCCTCCCGAGTCCGGGGCGAGCGTGGCGCCGGTGACCTTGCGGGGACGGCCCGTTGGCAGGTACCCGTCGTCCGCGGTGGCGTCGTCCTCCTCGTCGTCGGGCGTGGGCGCATTCGTGCTAACGTAGCCGCGCGACCGCAGCTTTGCGAGGGATGCCGACACCGACATGGGGCTCGATCCCACGTAGTCGGCCATCTCCCGGGTGGAGCCGGCCGTCTCGCAGTACATGAGGTACACCAGCAGGCGCACGTCCTTCACGTCAAGGTCGTACTGCGACGCGACGTTGTCCAGGTAGCGGTCCAGGAGCTTCTGCTCCAGGTACAGCCTGCCCAGCGGGTTGGGACGCATCTGGGGGTCCACGTAGGCCCTCGTGTGCTCCCTCCCCAGCTTGGTCGACCCCGGACCCGGGAGCACCGCCCCGTCTCCGGCGGAGGTGAGGAAGAAGCGGTAGATGTCGAGCCTGCGCCGCTGGTAGTCGCGCTCGTCGTAGATCGCCTGGTAGAACTTCTTGTAGTACTCGATCACCGCGAGCTTCATGCGCACGGTGCCGGGGAGGCTCGCGCTCGTTGCGACAAGCGAACCCTCGGTCTTAACGTAGTAATAGAGGGGGACCTGCAGGGGGTAGATGAGACGCGTGTGCAGCACGTACTCCATGTTGAAGATGAAGTCCTCGCACCAGCTGATGCTGGGGTCCATCCTGATGTGGAACTCCTCGACGATTTGCCTCTTGAACAGCTTGTTCCAAACGACCCCGTAGTAGAAGTCGCTCGGGGCCTCCATCATGAGGTCGGCGTACTCCTCGCGCGTGACGGGACGGTCCACGTCGATGTCGCCCTTGCGGGCGGTGCGGGAGCCCACCACGCGGTAGAAGTCGCAGATCACCATGTCGGCGCCGTTGTCCTCCATGGCGCGCACCAGGAGCCTCGTGGCATCGGGTGCGATCCAGTCGTCGGCGTCGAGGAACTGCAGGTAGGTTCCTCGGGCAAGGTCCATCGCGGCGTTCCTGGTCTCCGAGACGCCGCTGTTATCGCGGTGTATCACCCTGACGCGGTGATCCTCCTCCGCATACGAGTCGAGGATGGCGGGCGAGGAGTCGGAGCTGCCGTCGTCCACCAGGAGCAGCTCGAAGTCCGTAAAGTCCTGCCGAAGGATGCTGTCGACGCAGCGTCGGAGGGTACCCTCTGCGTTATAGACCGGGACAATGATGCTGACCTTTGGCATGTCGCCTCCCACGACGCCCGGGGCCATCCCCGGGATGACCAAAACAGTGTAACGCGCACCGGGAGTCGGGACGATTCAAGGGCGGGGGAGAGGAACGCCCGACACAGCCTCGGCGGCCCCTCCCGCCGGCATCTACCTCGCCGCTTGGGGCCGTGGTTCGCTCGACCAGCCATCGCGGCGGGGACGGTGGGCGCGGGTAAAAGAAGGGGGCCCACAGGTAGGGCGCAGTGGGGCCCGGCACTGCCCGCTCTCGTACCCCGGCTGGTGGCATGTGCCCCGTCCGGGGTGGCGGCTTGCGTCAAACGTTCCAGGGTGGGGGTGGCGAAAAGGGGTTGGGGAGCAGGCGGGTGCCCAGGCCACTGCGGGGGCCTCCGGAGGATGCCGCCCCGTGATGTGCCCCCGTCCAGCGGAGCGTGACGACCTGCGAAGGCGTACCTCCCAGATGGGTTTCGACCCCGTCTGACACGATCCTCCTCGCGTCCTTTGGCTGTCACCTACCCGCAGCGGGATTTCGAGGACCCGTCGCAGAGGCGTAGCGATGACCTTCGATAGCCAAAGAAGGAGGGGGCACGCTGGCAGATAGCGCCGCCGGCTCACCGAGCGGCTGTCGCAAGCCTCGGCGGGCCCATTTACGCATCAAGGCCTGAATCATGGCAGCCAAAGCCCAACATGAGTGCCTTCTGAACTTGCGCTCGGTTCGCGGACCGCGTTGCGTTAGCGTTCCATCAGGTAGGGTGGATGGGATGGGCTCTGCTCTCTTGGCTGGCGGCGGCAAACTCCGGATGTGCGCACTCACTTCGGGAGTCCTCTGCCAAGCAACCCTTCTTCCAGATCAAAGTGGCAATAGCCTCCTGACGTGAGTGCTCACCCCGCGAGCTTCTTGCCATCTCTCAGGGACTGCCCGGTCGCCAACTGGGAAAACGGTCAGCAACGAAGATTGCGCCCGCACAAATGTGCTCACATCGGGAGATGGCAGACACGGGTCGGCCAAACACGAGGTCGAGGGCCCCGTGGGGGCGATTGCCCCATGTTCCGATGGGGGCAAGAGCCTCGCGTGAGTACTCGCACGTGCGACTTGCTGCCAAGCTCACTCACCAACGGAGTGCTGATGCTGTCCATTCCCTGACTCTGATGCCCCATCGTTTGCGGTAGAGCACGGGCTTTCCGCTCTCCCTCCCGCGTGAGGAGACACCCTACCCGCAGCGCCGCGCGCGTGCCTTATGGAACGGATGGCAACTCGCCCCTCCTTGACCTTGGGGACTTACATCCCGTGGTGGAGCGTCGGCTCTCCCTCTCTGCAGCCCCTGTTGCCCCGAAACTCCAAGCGCCCGCGGCGGCATCGGTGCCGTCGCGGGCGCTTTTTACTCTATGGGGGTCGAGCCCTAGTTGCCGCTCGTGGTGTTCGTGGTCGTGGTGGTGGAACCGGTGCTCCCGGATGCACCGGAGGACGAGCCGGATCCGCTGGTCGAGCTGCCGGAGCCGTTGTCGGTGGTCGAGGACGAGCCGGAGCTTCCGGAGCCGGAGTTGTCGGTCGTGGTCGAGGACGAGCCCGAGTTGTCGGTCGAGGACGACCCGGAGCTGCCGTTCGAGCCGGAGTTGTCGGTCGAGGACGACCCGGAGCTTCCGGAGCCGGAGTTGTCGGCCGTGGTCGAGGACGAGCCCGAGTTGTCGGTCGTAGACGACCCAGATCCACTGTTAGAACCACCGTTGTCGGTGGACGTTGAGCCGGAGCCCTTCTCGTCCTGCTTCGCCTTGGTGTCCTCGGGCTTCGCGGGAGTGCCGTTGCCCTGGTCCCCGGTCGTCTGGTCGGTGGCCTCCTCGTCGGTGACCGTGGTGGTCTGGGCTGTCGTGGTGCCGATGCCCTTGCCCTGCGTGGCGACCGAGACGATCGCGGCGTAGGCGAGGACCGCCACGATCGAGACGGCGGCAAGCACGGCGACCGTGCCCTTGGCGACCTTTTTGCTGTGCCGCTTGCTAGCGCGCTCCCTGAGCGACTCGGGGGCGATGGGCGTGCCCGTCTCGGCTACGTTCGTCTGAGAGAGGGGTTGCGTGAGGTCGCGGGTGAGCTCGGTGGCGGCGGGGCGCACGGTGGTCGACCCTGCGTCAGCTCGGCCGACCTGGCCGGGCATGGGCTGTGTGAGGTCGTCGTCCGAGCTGTTTGCCAGGTCCTTGATCTTCTTGGCGGATGCGGAGAGCATCCCCTTGTACACCTGCGTGGCGATCGCGGACGCGGCGGCTGCGACGCCGACGCCGATGACGGAGCCGGCCATGCCGATCTTCGACGAGAGGGCAAACGACGTCGCGGCGGCAAGGGCGCTGGCGATCACGGCGGACATGGAGAAGTCGCTCAGGATCCCGCCCTTCTCGTCCTCCTCGTCATCGGTTTGGTTCGAGGGGGTGCCTGTGGGCGAGACCGGCGTGGGGTTGCTTTGATAGCCCGAGTAGGCTTGGGTGCGATAGGCCCCGTAGGGATCGTCCCTCGAGGTGTCATCCCCGGTCTGTCGCTCGTTCTGCACTCGCGATCATCTCCCGTCAGGTCAGTCGTTTTCAGATGAGGTACCCCGTGACTATAGCGAGGCGAACCCGTGGGGACGGCATTTCACGAAGACTGGACAAGACCCTCGCCCCACTGACACGACCGCAATCTTGCCCGACCGGGGGAGAGGACCGACAATGTCCAGCGATTGGGATGCAAACTTTCGAAGTCTTGCATATCTGGGCCCAAATACCAGTTAATTATGGCTGGGCGGGACTTAATCGGGGTTGGACGCGGTATCATCCCCTTGTACGTGCGTTTGCGTTTCCACCAACAAGATGGAGGTACCAGATGCTAGTCAACGCCACTGCAATGCTTCAGAGTGCCGAGAAGGGCCACTACGGAATCGGTGCGTTCAACACCAACAACCTCGAGTGGGCCTCCTCCATCCTCGACGCCGCCGAGGCGCTCCAGTCCCCCGTCATCATCCAGTGCACGAGCGGCGCCGCCAAGTGGCAGACCTCGTTCAAGGTCGTTTCCGACATCGTGCATGACCTCGTCGAGGCCAAGAACATCACCGTCCCCGTTGCCCTGCACCTCGACCACGGCTCCTACGAGGCAGCCTTCGAGTGCATCGAGGCCGGCTTCACCTCCGTCATGTACGACGGCTCGCACGAGCCTGACTTCGAGACCAACCTCAAGCGCACCGCCGAGGTCGTCAAGGCAGCCCACAACAAGGGCATCTCCGTCGAGGCCGAGGTCGGCGGCATCGGTGGCACCGAGGACGGCGTGACCTCCGCCGGCGAGCTCGCCGATCCCGAGCAGTGCGCCGCCATCGCGGACCTGGGCGTTGACTTCCTCGCCTGCGGTATCGGCAACATCCACGGCATCTATCCCGCCGACTGGCAGGGCCTCTCCTTCGAGCGCCTGCAGCAGATCAAGGCCAAGACCGGCGACCTGCCCCTCGTCCTCCACGGCGGCACCGGCATCCCCGTCGATCAGATTCAGAAGGCCATCTCGCTCGGCATCTGCAAGATCAACGTTAACACCGACCTCCAGCTGGTCTTCGCCGAGGCCACCCGCAAGTACATCGAGTCCGGCGCCGACAAGGAGGGCAAGGGCTATGACCCGCGCAAGCTTCTGAAGCCGGGCCGCGAGGCCATCGTCACCCGTACCGAGGAGCTCATCAAGGAGTTTGGCTCCGAGGGCAAGGGCTGGAACTAGATCAGTTACAGTACGTGGCACTTTGCAGGGAGCCGGCCGATGGTTGGCTCCCTTTCTTGTTAGTGTCGAGTCATGCAGTGGTGGCGTAGATTGCGGGAACGCTGCCAACTTGGACTATCCTTGTGAGGTCTGAAGTCAGCAAAGGGCCAAGCGCCCAGACAATGGAGATGCACATGAGACGCAGAACAGTCGCCATTGCCCTCGCCCTGGCGGTAGGGGGGTCGGGCGTTTTTGTCGCCCCGGCCGTTCCCGCCCTCGCGGAGGACACGACGACCTCGTCCAGCTCGACGAGCAGCCTCCAGAGCCAGCTTGACGCGGCGAACGAGAAGCTCGACGAGCTGAGCACCCAGGTGGCGAGTGCCGGCGAGAGTCTGAACGACACAAAGTACCAGCTCCAGCAGACGGAGCAGCAAATCGAGGACACCAAGACTCAGATCCAGGAGAACAAGCAGAAGCTCTCCGAGGCACGCGAGACGCTCTCGAAGCGCGTGAGCGCCGACTACAAGGCGGGGAAGACCTCGTTCCTCAGCATCATCCTCAACGCATCCAACTGGGACGACTTTCTCAGCAGGGTCTACTATGCCGACAAGGTGAGCGAGTCGGATGCGGCGGCAATCAAGGAGGTCAACGACCTCCAGAGCTCGCTCGAGGAGAAGAAGGCCTCGCTCGAGAAGGACCAGCAGGAGCAGGAACAGCTCCAGTCGCAGCAGGAGCAGCAGGTTAGCGACCTCAAGGCAAAACAGTCCGAGCAGCAGGACTACGTCAACTCGCTGAGCTCCGAGCTGCAGGCGGCCATCAAGAAGCAGCAGGAGGAGGAGATCGCCAAGCAGAAGGCGGAGGCGGCTGCACAGCAGGCAGCCGCAAAGGCACAGGCAGAGGCGGCCGCCAAGGCGACGTCCAACTCTTCCAGTTCCAGCTCCAAGTCAAGCTCGGGCTCCAGCTCAAAGTCAAGCTCCAGCTCCAAGTCAAGCTCGGGCTCGAACTCAAGCTCTAACTCCGGCTCCAACTCGGGCTCCAACACCAACGTGAGCGGGGGTGGCGGGCTCACCGCCAGCCAGCGCTCCACGATCATCAGCGCGGCCTACTCCCAGCTCGGCGTCCCCTACGTGTGGGCGGGGTCGACCCCGGGGGTCGGGCTCGACTGCTCTGGTCTCACACAGTACGCCTATGCCTGCGCGGGGATCTCGATCCCCCACAGCGCAGCGGGCCAGTACAGCATGTCGTCTCACAAGAGCAAGTCCGAGTGGCTGCCGGGCGACCTCGTGTTCTGGATTGGCGGCGTCGCCAGTGGGTCTGGCAACCACGTGGCAATCTACCTTGGCAACAACAAGATCATTCATGCCAACGGCACGCTCGTGACCGTCTCCACGCTCAGCAGCAGCTACACCACGGGGGGCACGCCCAACGCATAGCCCGCCCACAGGGGGAGACGAGAAGGGGGCCATCCGGAGATTCGGATGGCCCCCTCTTGTTAGAAGAATCTGCCGACGGCAGACGATTTCAGCAGGCGGTGTTTCCGCTCGGCCTTCTCACGCGGCTGTCCTTGGGATGCCAGTCCGTGACCCCCGAGGTCCGCGTCTTGTCGCTCACGATGTCCGCGAGCGTCTTGCTGTCCAGGTACTGTGCGGTGACCTTGCCCAGGTCGCGCCACACCGTCACCGTGGGACACGAGTCGATTATGGGACAGATCTCTCCATTGGTGCAGTCCAGGCAGGCAACGGGAGCGAGAGAACCCTCCGCCGCGCGGAGGATCTGCCCCAGGGTGTATTCCTCGGGCTTGCGGGTCAGGCGGTAGCCACCCCCCTTGCCACGGCAGCTCTCGACGTACCCTGCCTTGTGCATGAGCGAGATGACCTGCTCCAGGTACTTGCGAGAAATGTTCTGGCGCCTCGAGACGTCACCGAGGGACACCCATCCGTCGTGCGTCGCCAGGTCTGCCATCGCTCGGAGCGCGTACTTTCCCTTCGTGGAGAACATGCCAGCCATGCTTGGGCCTCCTTTCGGCGTTCTCTCAAACCCTCGTCAGCGGGTCTCGCCGGACTGGGGGAGACGAGCTAGTCCCCGCAGTCGCAGTGGTCGTGGTCTGGGATCGAGGCCGTCCCGCTCGTCTCGCCCTGCTCGAGCATCTCCTCAAGCGTGCGCCATGCAAGCTCCGCGCACTTGACGCGGGCGGGCATGTGACTGATGTCCTTGAGCATGGCAGCCTCGTCAAGCTGCTCGATCTTCTCGGGGTCGGTCTCCTCGCCACGGACCATGCGGCCGAACAGCTTGCAGAGCTCGATGGCCTCCTGGGGGGTCTTGTCCACCATGAGGTCGCTCATCATGTCGGCGGACGCCTGGCTGATGGCGCAGCCGTGCCCCTGGTAGGAGGCCTCCTCGATTCTGCCGTCGTCACCGATCCTTACCGAGAAGGTGAGCTCGTCCCCGCACGAGGGGTTCACGCCCTCGTGGGTCATCGTGGGGTCGTCCATCACGTACTTGTAGTCGGGGTGCGAGACGTGGTCCATGAACTGGGCGTTGTAGAGGCCCGTTACGCCGTTGCTAGTTGCCATTGAACACCTGCCAAACCGTCCTGAGGCCCTCGACCAGGCGGTCGATGTCCTCCTTGTCGTTGTAGAACGCCACGCTCGCGCGGCAGGTGCTGCTCTGGCCGAGCCAGGCAAGCAATGGCTGCGCGCAGTGGTGGCCGGCGCGGATGCACACCTTGGAGCCGTCGAGGATGCTCGCGACGTCGTGCGGATGCACGCCCCGCACGTTGAACGCGACGGCGCCCACGTGGCGCTCGCCCTCCAGGGGGCCGATCACGTCGACAAAGTCGAGTGCCGACAGGCTCTGGGTGAGGTAGGAGGCAAGAAGCCGCTCGCGCCGCTCCACGGTGTCGATGCCAATACTCTCGAGGTAGGTGAGGTCGGCGTCGAAGGCATAGCTGCCCGCCGCGTCCTGGGTGCCCGCCTCAAACTTCTGTGGCACCGGTGCCCACACCGCGTCGGTCTCGGTGACGGAGTCGATCATCTCGCCGCCCGTGAGGAACGGGGGCATGGCGTCCAGGATGTCCGCCTTGCCCCACAGCACGCCGATGCCCATAGGGCCACCCAGCTTGTGGGCGCTGAACGCGAGGAGGTCGGCGCCCAGTTCGTGGACGTCCACCTTGAGGTGCGGCACGCTCTGCGCGCCGTCCACGACCATGTAGGCGCCCATCTGGTGGGCACGGTCCGCGATCTGGCGGATGGGGTTCTCAACGCCCAGGACGTTGGACACCTGGGTTACCGAAACGATCTTTGCGCGCGGGCCGATCTTCTCCTCGATCTCGTCCTGCGTGATGCGGAAGTCGTCATCCGCGCGCAGGTAGACGAGGCGGGCGCCCGTCTGGCGGCAGACCTGCTGCCACGGGATGAGGTTGCTGTGGTGCTCCATGATGGAGATGACCACCTCGTCGCCGGGCTTGAGGATGCTTGCACCGAGGGTGTGGGCAACCAGGTTGAGCGACTCGGAGGTGTTGCGCGTGAACACGACCTCGTTGCCCTGGGGGTTGCCCGCCTCGTCGACCGCGCCGATGAAGCTGGCGATGTGATTGCGCGCGTCCTCGATTGCCTGCGTCGCCTCTACGGAGAGGCTGTAGAGGCCACGGAGCGGATTGGCGTTCATGGTCTCGTAGAAGCGCCTCTGGGCGTCGAGGACCGCCCTCGGGCGCTGCGAGGTTGCGGCGCTGTCGAGGAACGTGAGGTCCGGGTTGTTGGCGAGCAGCGGGAAGTCCTTCTTGTACGGGCTTGCCGTGATGGCTGCCAGCTGGGACGAATCGAGCATTACTCCTCCTTGGGATCATCCGCGCTGGCGGGCTCGATGCCCAGGCCGGACGCGAGGTCGTGTGCCATGTCGTCTCCCACGACGGTCGCCGCTCGGTCGAGAACGGCTGCGAGGGACTGCTGCTCCGGAGCGTGGATCACGGCGTCGTCGAACAGCGCGCGTGCGAACAGCGCCTCGGCCTCGCCGTCCGAGAGCCCCCTGTCGGCGAGGTAGGTCATCTGCTCGGGGCTCACGGAGCCGATGGATGCGCCGTGGTTGCCCGCCACGTCGTCCTCGTCGCACAGGATGACCGGAAGGGTCCTGTTGACGATGTCGTCCCCGGTCACGAGCACGGTCTCGCGCTCGTTGCCCTTGGAGCCGTGTCCGCCGTGGCGCAGGTCGATCGTCTCGCGCATGGTCTTCTGCCCGGCGTCTGCGAGCACGCCAGACGTCTGGATGTCGCAGCGCGTGCGCTCGCCGCGCTGGAGCACGGCGTGGTTGACGTCGAGAACCTCGTGATGCCGCACGATGTAGCGGGAGTCCAGGTTCAGCGTCGCGGCGTCGCCCGCGAGGTCGGCCTCGAAGCCCACGGCCACGCGACCGCCGCCCAGGAGGTACTGGCGGGCGTCGACCCTGGCGCCGTCCTCGGCGGCGAGGCCGATGCCCTCCAGGTGCTGTCGCTCGTCTCCCATGGCGACGACCTCCACCAGGTGCACGGTCGCGCCCTTCTCGGCATACACGCGTACGAGGTTCGCGGAGGTCGCGACGGGGGTGGGGGAGAGGGGCGCGTCGCCATCGGAGTCGCCCGAACCGTGACTCACGACGACGATGGTCGCCGTGGCGCCGCCCCGGACCATGACGCCGCTGTCGCGCACCTCGCCGGCATCGGCGTCGCAGGAGAGGACGATGGGGTCCTCTCGCACGGTGCCGCGCGGCACCTCAACGTAGCGCGAGTCTCCCGTTGCGGCCTCGACCCACGACACGGCCTCGGCGCCCACGCCCGCACCGATGCGGGAGAAGAGTCGGGGTAGCCTCGTTGGAACGGTGCCGGCGCTCGCGGGGACGGGCACCGAGAGGGCTATCTGGTCGATCTTGAGGTAGTTCCAGGTCTGCGCGGGGGGAACGTTGACGTGGGTGAGGGTCATCGCCCCGGTGGTCCCCTCCAGGCCAGTTGAGGTTGAGGCCATTAGCCGATCGCCCCTTCCATCTCGAGCTTGATGAGGTTGTTCATCTCGACGGCGTACTCGAGCGGCAGCTCCTTCGAGACCGGGTTGGCGAAGCCGTTGACCACCATGGTGCGGGCCTCCTCCTCGGAGCACCCGCGGCTCATGAGGTACAGGATCGTGTCGTCCGAGATGCGCCCGATCGTGGCCTCGTGGCCAACGGAGGCGGTGCGGTTGCGCACGTCCATCGCGGGGATGGTGTCCGAGCGGCTGATGTCGTCGAGCATGAGGGACTGGCACGAGACGGTGCAACGCGCGTTGTCCGCATGGCGCCCCACGACCACGGAGCTGCGGAAGGTGTTGACCCCACCGTCCTTCGAGATGGACTTGGCGCTCATGGACGCACGCGTGTCCCGTCCGTTGAGGATGACCTTGCACCCCGTGTCCAGGTCCTGGTTTGCGCCGGAGAAGGTGATGCCGGTGTACTCGCACACCGAGCGGTCGCCCTGCAGGATCGTGGTGGGGTAGAGGTACGACACGTGGCTGCCGAACGAGCCGGACACCCACTCCATCGTCGCGTCTGCCCCGACGCGGGCGCGCTTGGTGTTGAGGTTGTACATGTTCTTGGACCAGTTCTCGATCGTGGAGTAGCGCAGCCTCGCGCCGTCGCCCACGAAGAGCTCCACCGCTCCGGCGTGGAGGTTGGCCTCGTAGTACTTGGGTGCGGAGCATCCCTCGATGAAGTGGAGGTTTGCGCCGGGCTCCACCACGATGAGCGTGTGCTCAAACTGCCCTGCGCCGCTCGCGTTGAGGCGGAAGTAGCTCTGGAGCGGGTAGTCGAGCGAGACGCCCTCGGGCACGTACACAAAGGAGCCACCGGACCACACCGCATAGTGGAGCGCGGCGAACTTGTGGTCGGTCATGGGGATGAGGGTGCCAAAGTACTTGCGCACCACGGGCTCCCACTGGGGGTCGTGGATGGCGTCCTCGATGGTGGTGTAGACCACCCCCTGCTTGGCGACCTCCTCGCGCATGTTGTGGTAGACGATCTCGGAATCGTACTGGGCGCCCACGCCGGCGAGCGAGTCGCGCTCCGCCTGCGGGATGCCCAGGCGCTCGAAGGTGTCCTTGATGTCCGCCGGGACGTCGTTCCAGTCGCGCGCCTGCTTGGTCTTGGGCGAGACGTAGGTCGAGATGTCGTCCATGTTGAGGCCGGAGGTGTCCGGGCCCCAGTTTGGCGCCATGTCGATGTCGTGGAAGCGCTCGAGCGCCTCGAGGCGCATCTTGAGCATCCAGTCGGGCTCGTCCTTCTTGGCCGAGATGGAGCGCACGATGTCGGGCGTGAGGCCATCGGCGTAGCGCTCGTAGCCCTCCTCGCTCTTCACGAAGTCGTACAGCGAGCGGTCGACGTCCTGGACCTTTGACCTGCCCCTCTCGTCCACCTCCGGGCGCGTGGTGACCCTGTCCTTCTCGTCTGCCACCTTACGCCTCGACCTTCTCGCCCTGGCTGGCGGCGAGGCTGTCCTCGTAGGTGCCGAAGCCGTTGCGGTCGATGTCGTCGATCATGGATGCGGGGCCCTCTGCCACGAGGTGACCCCTCACCATCACGTGCGTGCGGTCGACGTTGAGGCGCTCGAGGATGCGCGTGTTGTGCGTGATCATGAGGAGCGCACCGTCGCAATCGCGGCGATAGGCCTCGATGCCCTTGCTCACGATGGAGAGGGCGTCGACGTCCAGGCCGGAGTCCGTCTCGTCCAGGATCGCCAGCTTGGGACGGAGCAGGAGGAGCTGGAGCATCTCCACCTTCTTCTTCTCGCCGCCGGAGAAACCAACGTTGAGCTCGCGGGTGAGGAACGACTCGTCCATGTCGAGCTCGGCCATAATCTGCCCCACGCGCTGGCGGAACTTGCGCGCGGTGGTCTTGAGCTCGGGCCTCATCTGGCAGATGGTGCGCAGAAAGCTGTACAGGGGCACGCCGGGGACCTCGACCGGCGCCTGGTAGGAGAGGAAGATGCCAGCCAGCGAGCGCTTGTCGGGGGCAAGGTCGGTCACGTCCTGGCCGTCAAAGGCGATGGTGCCCGAGCTGACCTTGTAGACGGGGTCGCCCATGATGACGTGGCCGAGCGTGGACTTGCCGGCACCGTTTGGTCCCATGAGCACGTGGGTCTCGCCCGCGCCCACGGTGAGGTCGATGTCGTGGAGGATGGGCTTGTCCTCGGTTCCCGCCGAGAGCCCCGATATGGTGAGAAGCTCGCTTGCCATGGTGCCTCTTTCTTGTCTGCGCGAATGCGCTTGCTTAGCGGCGGGGGCCAGGCTCCCGCAACATATCCTACCGACTGGGGGGTATTTTACCCACAGCCGCCGCGCCAATCAATGCACTTGGCAGATTTGTGAAGTCACGGGGCAGGCAGGTGAGAGGGACGCGCAAGCGTCGCAGACGCGCGCCGCTCGGGGTCATGCGCGTTTCTGGAAGGCTGCGTGTTTGGGTCTGTTGCGCATTGCCCCGCCCCTGCCGGATTGCGTGACCTTACAATGGCGCGCGGAGTCGTGGGAGGGGATGGCACATGCAGAGGTGGAACGCGCTCGGGGAGTTCATCGGGTCTCACATGTGGGCGGTGTCGCCGCTCTGCGTCGCCGCCGGCGTGCTGTTTCCCCGTGAGGTGGGCGTGCTCAACCCCTTCGTCGTCGCGCTGTTCGCGTTCATGACGTTTCAGGGCTCACTCTCCAACCGCTTCTCCAACCTCGCCCAGACCGCTCGCCACCCGCTTCCCATGTTCGTGATCCTCGGCCTCTCGGTGGTTGCCATGCCCGCCGCCTCGTGCGTGCTCGCCCGGTTGCTCTTTGGCTCGGACGCAAACCTCGTGACCGGCATCGTGCTGGAGTACTGCGTTCCCGTCGCGGTGGTCTCGACCATGTGGATCGGCATGAGTTCCGGGAACATGGCGTTGGGACTTGGCACCCTACTCGTATCCACGGTCATCTCGCCCGTCACCATCCCGCTCACGCTCAAGGTCTTGCTCGGCCAGACAGTGCGTGTCGACTTCGCCGGCATGATGTTCGACATGCTCGTCGAGATCGCCATTCCCGCGCTCGCCGGGGTTGCCATCAACGACCTCACCCACGGCTGGGGGAGGAGGACCCTCTCGCCCGCCCTCATGCCCGCCGCGCGCATCACCATCATGCTGGTCATAGCGTCCAACTCCACGGGGATATCGACCTACATGCGTAACCTCACGCCCACGCTCGTTGCGGTTGCGTTGTTCATCTGCGCCTATGCGAGCCTGGGATACGTGGTCGGGTTCGTCGTTGCACGCCTGCTGGGGGAGAGCCGCGAGGACGTCGTGACCTCGACCTTCCAAGTTGGGATGCGCAACATCTCCGCCGGTGCGGTTCTCGCCCAGCAGTTCTTCCCCGCTGAGGTCATGTTTCCGGTGGTTGCGGGGACGCTCTTTCAGCAGATCCTCGCGGCGATCTGTGGAATCGTCGTGAGCCGCGTCCTCGGTGAGGGAGGGGAGTCCTCGACCTTGGCGGACGAGGAGGCCGTGCACGCCGAAGCCGTCGTGGCGGCGCAGCCTCGCTGAGGGGGCGGGTGCCGGGACGGTACGCGTACCATGCTGTCGCATTTCTGCCGCCTGGCATTTGCCTGGCTTTCAGCGACTGGGTAAATGCGCTAACGTCTGGCCCTAGGGCCATGCGGGGAGGCGCGTGTGCGCCCGACTCGAGGGCAAAGCTGCGGCGGTGCAGGAGCCATCCATGCAGAGAACACCATCAGCCAGGGCAGAGGTGGGCTCCTTCCCCAGCCTCGCGCCCCGTCTTACCGTGGTGGACCTGCTCTATCAGCTTGGCCTCCAGGCGACGTACTTCGTGGGCATCGTGGGGTGCGCCACCTATGTGCTCGGTGCCAATGCGTTCCAAGTCTCGTACCTGGTTCTCGCGTTCAACATCGTCCTCGTGGCGGGCGGGGTGGCCTGTGGCCCGCTCGTCGATCGGGTCGGACCTCGCAGGGCGCTGGTTCTCACGTTCCCCGCTATGTCGCTGCTGGGGCTGTTTGGCTGGCTCTTCCCCCTGAGCATGGGGAGCCTGTTCGTCACCGCCGCCCTCCTCGGGGCACTCTGGGCCGTTGCGGGTACTGCGGTCAACGCGTTCCCGCGCTATTTGACCGACAGCCCGCGGGAGCTCCTCCGCATGAACAGCCTCTGCAACACCGCGACGAGCGTCGCGGTCATCGCGGGACCGGTGCTTGGCGGCGCCATCAGCATGCTCGCCCCGCAGCAGTGCGTGTTCTCGGTCCTCGCCTTCGCGCCTCTCGCGGCGGAGGCAGTGGTGATGGGCATGCCCCGTGCTGCCCTGGGCAAGCCGGGGACGGGGGAGACGGGCGAACCCGACGGGACGGGTCGCGACAGGGGTCGCGGCGCGTTTCTCCACGAACTCTGGGAGGGTATCAGGATTGTCTTCACGCACGGTGACCTTGCGTTCCTGTTCTTCCTGGGGTTCCTGGGCTTCTTCTGCTATGGCGCGTTCGACTCGCTCGAGTCGCTCTTCTACCGATACACGCTCCACGCCAGCTCGGACTGGATGGGCTGGCTCTCTGCCATCGCGGGCGTGGGCGGAACCCTCGGCTCCCTCTTCGTCATGCGCGTTCCCGAGCGTAGGCTCACCCCCACGCTGCTCTCGGTGCTGCTCCTGGTGACGGGTGTTGGCTCCATGGTGTACGTGGGCACGGGCTCGGTCGCCGTAGCGGCGGTTGGGCAGGCCATCACCGGGCTGGGCTTTGGGGCCATGGGGCCGGTTCGCACGACCCTCACGCAGCAGTGCTGCGACCAGAGCTACGTGGGGAGGGTCACCTCCGTCATGCAGGCGGGCCTCAACAGCGCCGGCATCATTCCCCTGTTCTTTGCCCCGTTTCTGGCGGACTCCCTCGGCGTGCAGGCAGTGCTGTTTGGTGCCAGCGCGATGGTCGCTCTGATTGCGGTCGTGTTCCTCCTCGCTTCACTTCGGCGCAGGTAGTCGTGTGAGTCGGGTGGCGGAGAGGGACTTCCGTTCTGTCGTCGGAACCCCGTCGAGGGCGGACGTTTGCCTGCGGGATTGGAAAAGAGTCAAAGAAGGGGAAGAGGGGGTTCAGCGGTGTCCTCTCGATCCCGTTGACGGAAGAGTGACGTGTTCGCTTGCGTATGTGGCGGCGTGAGTGCCGGGCAAGCTTGTGATGTCGGGTGCTCCCGACATCAGGGCATGAACCATGGCAGAGGAAGACTCGCGTGAGCACTTTTCCGGTGGCCGGGCGGCGGGGTCCTGTGACCCCGTGGCATCTGCACAGGTAAAAGACTCATAGAAAATGGGGTGCCCCGTCCCTGGCACCAAACGGCTCGCATGAGTACTCACGCGTACGAGTTGTTGCCAAACGGGCCACTTTTCCGCCCCGATATGCGCGGAAGCCTCGCGTGAGCACTCACGCGATGGGCTTTCTGCCACGGTTGGAACATTGATGGGACGCCAACTGGGCAAATATGTTCTGGCCCCTCGCTGTGCCGGCGCGAAAGTGCTCACGCGACCGCTTTGCTGCCAGCCGGCAGTCTTCCCTTCCGTCGATGGCAGCCGCTTCCCGACATGAGTACTCACTTCGAGAGCTTGCTGCCATGGTTTCCTTTCTGATGGAGGGCTAACTGGGGAGACGCAACTCGCCGGGACCTCCGTGGCAGCGGGAGCCGGATGTGAGTGCACACACCCGGAGTCTGCCGCCAGTTGGTCCCCTTTCTGGGTCCCGTTGGCCGCCGCTTCCCGATGTGAGCACTCACGAAGGAAGCTCTCTGCCATCGTTGACCGGCTGATGAGGAACCAACTGGGGAAACGCGACGTGGACGAGCAGACGTGGCAGCTACGGTCAGGGGGAAGTGCGCACATCGGGAGCTTGCTGCCAATTGGCCCTCCCCGAGAGGTGCCCGACCCGCCGCGGTAGCTCTCCCTTGCGGGAAAGAGCTCTAAGAGGGGGGTCACGGTGACCCGCCGCGCATGGATGGGCCGGCTTGCCCGGAAGGCGAGCGAACCGCCCATTCATAGTCCACCGATTCTTCGCCGTGATCGTAGTTGCCTGGAGCCTAAGGCCGGAAGCGTGCCGAGGGGAGCGGCCGGTGAGAGCTTGCCCTTCTTTGCGAGGGGTCTGACCTGTGATGACGCACTTGCAGGGCTGGGCGAGGGGCGTCCTGCCCCCACTCATAGCCAATGAACTTCCTGTCGTGGGCATCGTGGGTCCGGGCGTCTGGATGTCTGGAGGTGCCCGTGTCTAATATCTCGTCCCATGTGTACACACGATGAGCAAATTTTGACGGGGGAGAGACTTTCGGCAGCTTTGGAGTGTGCCTGACGTCAAACCCTCGTCCCGTGTGTACACGCAGGACGGAATATTTGGCAGAGGGGGCCCTTGTGAGTGGGGGGATGCCAGAAATCCCCTCCCGTGTGTACACGCGGGGCGTGGTATTAGGCAGGGAAGCCTTCCGGTGCCGCGTGGGGCGGCGTTGATGTCAGAAGTTGCATCCCGTGTGTGCACGCGGGACGTACTTATTGGCGGCGAGGAGCCACTCCCCATCAAAGTTTTCCGAAGGGTTGCGCCTTCGCGCGGGCGGAGGGCCTTCGCCTAGAATGTTCACGCAAGACAGACGACAGACGCGGGCGCGAAATACGCACGTCTCGCCCGCAAGGCAAAGAAGGCTGGGAGGAACGCATGCCCCTGAGCCAGGAAGACGTTGCCGGCATCGCCGACTACGCCCGCATCGCACTGACGGGTGACGAGCTCAAAGAGATGACCACCTACATGAACGAGGCGGTCGAGCTGCTCAAGCCCATCACTGAGTACGACCTCGACGGGGTGGAGCCCACGTTCCATCCCATCGGCGACCTCTCCAACGTGATGGGCGAGGACGTTGTGGACGACTCCGTCCGCGCGCTCCCCATCGACGTCGCGCTCAAGAACGCGGGATCCTCCGAGGGTCGCTACTTCCGCGTCCCGTCCATCCTGGGAAGCGAGGAGGGTGACCGCTGATGGCGAACTTTGACCAGCTTTCCGCCGCCCAGATTGCTGCCGGCGTAAGGGCGGGGGACTTCTCCGCCACCGAGGTCGCGCGCGCGTCGCTCGATGCCGTCGACTCGCGCGAGCCGCAGGTCCAGGCGTTTCTGGAGGTCTCCTCCGACCTCGCGCTTGAGGCTGCCGAGAGGACCGATCAGGCCAGGGCCAGGGGAGAGGAGCTTGGCCCCCTCGCCGGAGTGCCCTGTGCGTTCAAGGACAACATGCACCTTGTGGGCACGCACACCACCTGCGCCTCCCGAATGCTCGAGAACTACGAGTCCACGTTCACCGCGACCTGCGTGCGGCGCATGCTCGACGCCGGTGCCACGCCCATTGGGAAGGCCAACATGGACGAGTTCGCGTTTGGCTCGTCTACGGAGTCCAGCGCGTTCCACCGCACCAACAACCCCTGGGACACCACGCGCGTCCCCGGCGGGTCGTCGGGCGGCTCCGCTGCGGCGGTCGCCTCGGGCGAGGTCACGGTCTCGCTGGGGTCGGACACCGGAGGCTCCATCCGCCAGCCGGCCAGCCTCTGCGGCGTCGTGGGCATGAAGCCCACGTACGGTGCCGTGAGCCGCTACGGCGTGGTCGCCTTTGGCTCCTCCCTCGACCAGGTGGGGCCGTTCGGCCGCCGCGTTGAGGACGTCGCCCTTGCCATGAACGCGCTCGTCTCGCCTGGCCGCGACCCCCTCGACTCCACCAGCCAGGACTGCCCGGTCGACTTCCTGGAGCACCTGGACGACCCCATAGCAGGCAAGCGCGTGGGCGTCGTCCCCCAGCTCATGGAGGTCCAGGGCCTCACTGACGAGGTCAGGGATGCCGTGAACGGCGCCGCCCGCGCCCTTGAGGGCCAGGGCGCCCAGGTGGTGGAGGTCGAGCTCCCCAACATCGCAAGCGCCATCTCGGCATACTACGTGATCGCGCCCTGCGAGGCCTTCAGCAACCTCGCCCGCTTTGACGGCGTTCGCTACGGGTACCAGGAGCAGGGCTGCGCCACGCTGGCCGAGCAGACCTCGCTCTCGCGCGCCCACGGCTTTGGCGAGGAGGCCAAGCGCCGCCAGATGCTCGGCGCCTACCTGCTCTCGAGTGGCGTCTACGACACCTACTACTATCCCGCGCAGCAGGTGAGGACCCTCATCACGCAGGACTACGAGCGCGCATACGAGAAGTGCGACGTTATCCTCATGCCGGCGGCCCCCCGCACGGCGTTCAAGTTTGGCGAGCTGTCCGACCCCACCCAGATGTACGCGTCGGACATGTTCACGATCTCGAACAACATCGTGGGCAACGGCGGCGTCAGCGTCCCCCTGGGCCTCGGTCGCGACTCGGGGCTGCCCGTGTCGGCCCAGCTCCAGGGCCCCGCGTTCAGGGACCGCATGCTCCTGCAGTTTGCCCGCGCCATCGAGCGCGCCTACGACGCGAGCGGCATCGTCGCGCCCGACTTTGCCGGGAAGGGGGGTGACCTCGCATGAGGAGCCTCCAGGAGGTGCTCCAGGACTGGGAGGCCGTCATCGGCCTGGAGGTCCACACTGAACTCACCACGCTCGAGACCAAGATGTTCTGCAACTGCAAGCTGAGCCACGACGACGAGCCCAACACCAACGTGTGCCCGGTGTGCCTGGGCATGCCCGGGGCACTGCCCGTCCCCAACAAGAAGGCGATCCAGTCCATCGTGATGGCGGGCCTGGCGACCAACTGCCAGATCCAGAAGCACTCGATGTTCTACCGCAAGCACTACTTCTATCCCGACATGGCCAAGAACTTCCAGACCACGCAGGGCCCGGTCGCCTTCTGCATGTACGGCCACCTTGACCTCGAGGTGTCCGGCGAGGGTGCCTCCGAGCGCCCCGATGGGGTCGAGACCGGCACCGACACGGTGGCCGCCCACGACGTCGCCGCGCCGGTGACCGTGCGCAAGGCGGAGGACGGCTCCTACACGGTCCCCATCCGCATCCTGCGCATCCACATGGAGGAGGACGCCGCCAAGATGGTGCACGTGGGCGGCGAGGAGGGACGCATCGCCGACGCCACCGAGTCCCTCATCGACTACAACCGCTGCGGCACCCCGCTCATCGAGCTCGTGACCGAGCCCGACCTCCGCACGCCGGAGGAGGCGCGCCTCTTCATGGAGAAGCTCCAGCAGACCTTCCGCACGCTGGGCATCAGCGACTGCTCGCTCGAGAGCGGCTCCATGCGCTGCGACGGCAACGTGAGCCTGCGCCGCCGCGGGACCCACGAGCTGGGCACCAAGACCGAGCTCAAGAACATCAACTCGTTCAAGAGCCTGCACGACGGCCTTGAGTACGAAATCCGCCGCCAGGCGGAGGTGCTCGAGGAGGGCGGGATCATCTACCAGGAGACCCGCCACTGGGAGCCCAGCCGCAAGCGCACCGTGGTCATGCGCGTGAAGGAGACGGCGGACGACTACCGGCTGTTCCCCGACCCCGACCTCGCGCCCTTCGACCTCTCCGACGAGTTCATCGACGACTGCCGCGCCCGCATCCCCGAGCTTCCCGACGCCAAGCGCGACCGCTACGTCGCGTCGTTCGGCCTAAAGCGCGCCGACGCGGCCCAGATCGCCGGAGACCCCGTCACGGCGGGCTTCTTCGAGGAGGCGGCCGACGGCGCCGACGGCCGCGTGGTCCCCACCATCGCGAACGTGATGGTCAACCTGGTCCCCGCCTTCGACGCCCTCACCCCTGCCCAGGTCCGCTCCATCTCCACGCTCCTCGCCGGCGACGCCATCACCTTTGCCCAGGCGCGCGAGGTGCTCGAGGCGGTCAACGGCACCCAGGACGACCCGGAGCGCGTGGTGGACGAGCGCGGCATGCGCCAGGTCACCGACACCGGGGCGCTCGAGCCCATCGTGGACGAGGTCCTGGGCAGGTGCCAGGACCAGGTCCAGCAGTACCACGACGGCAACAAGAAGGTCGTGGGCTACCTGGTGGGCCAGTGCATGAAGGCGAGCAAGGGCAAGGGCAACCCCAAGCTGTTCAACCAGCTGCTCAGGCAGAAGCTCGAGGCCTAGGCAGGGGAGAGGGGCCTCCGTCCCGCCCGCGGCGCCTCCCGACGGTAGTCGGGGCACCGGTGCCGCGGCGGGCGTGGGACCCGGGAGGTACCCATGGCACTCACGATCAACCCGCGCCTGCGGGGGCTTGCGCCCTCGGGGATCAGGCGCTTCTCCGCGCTTGCCGCGGCGACCCCCGGCTGCGTCTCGCTCACGCTGGGCGAGCCGGGCGAGGGAACGCCGCCCGCCATCCGCGACCGGGTGGGGGAGGACCTCGCGGCGGGTCTCACCCACTACCCGCCCAACAACGGCTTCCCCTGGCTGCGCGAGGCCATCGCGTCGTCCGAGGCGGCCCGGGGCGTCTCGGACGAGGTCGCGACCCCCGACAACGCGATTGCCACCGTGGGGGCCACGGAGGCGCTGTTCGTTGCCCTCTCCACCATCCTCGAGCCCGGCGACGAGGTCATCGTCCCCACGCCGGCGTTCTCGCTCTACGGCTCGATCGCCTCGCTCCTGGGGGCACGGGTGGTCGAGCTCGACACCGAGCCTGCCGGCTACCAGGTGGACCCCGCCGCCCTCGGTCGTGCCGTCACGCCCCGCACCAAGGCGGTCGTGCTCTGCTCCCCCAACAACCCCACGGGCTGCGTCCTGGACGACGCGAGCCTCTCCGCGGTGGCCGCCGCCGCGCGCGACCACGACCTGTTCGTGGTGTGCGACGACGTGTACCGGCTCCTCTCGTACGACGGGGAGGCGCCCTCGTTCGCACCCGCCCACCCCGAGCTCGCCGACCGCACCCTGGTGGTGGGGAGCCTCTCCAAGCCCTGGGCCATGACCGGCTGGCGCATGGGGTGGCTCCTGGGGCCCTCCCGGGTCATGGGGCAGGCGGCCAAGGTGCACCAGTTCGCCGTGAGTAGCATCCCCGCCTTCGTGCAGCATGCGGGCGTCGAGGCGCTGGGCACGGACGTCGACCAGATGCGCGAGAGCTACCACCGCCGCCGCGACCGCGTGGTTGAGGCGCTGGGGCAGATGGGCCTTCCCACCCCCAGGCCGCGGGGCGCCTTCTACGCCTTCCCCGACGTCCGGGAGTTTGGCCTGACGAGCGAGGAGTTCTGCGAGCGGGCCATCCGCGAGGCGGGGGTCGCCCTGGTGCCCGGCACGTTCTTTGGGGGAGAGGGACACGTGCGCCTGAGCTACGCGTGCGACGACCACACGCTGGCGGAGGGCCTCGCCCGTCTCGCCCGCTTCGTGGATGCGCTGAGGGAGGGTGGGGCGAGCGATGGAAGAGCCTGACCTCGAGCTGCTGCGGCGCTACCGCCGTGACCTCCACCAGATCCCGGAGGTCGACTTCGACCTCCCCGGCACCTGTGCCTACGTGCATTCCGTGCTCGACCCCCTCGCGGCCGCCGACGACCGCCTGAGCGTGCTCGAGCCCTGCGAGTCCACGGTCTGCCTGCTGGTGAACGTGGGCGCCGGAGCCACCACCGCCATACGCTCGGACATGGACGCGCTGCCCGTCTCCGAGCGCACGGGCGCCCCCTATGCCAGCCGCACTCCCGGGCGCATGCACGCCTGCGGGCACGACGGGCACATGGCCATGGTCCTGGGCCTTGCGCGTTACCTCGCGCTGCACGTGGACGAGCTCCCGCGCAACGTCCTGCTGGTGTTCCAGCCCGCCGAGGAGACCACGGGAGGTGCCCGGGTCGTGTGCCAGACGGGCCTGTTCGACAGGCTGCACGCCGACCGCATCTTCGGCTTCCACCTGTGGCCCGACCTCCCGGCTGGGGTCGTGGCGAGCAGGCCCGGCCCCCTCCTCGCCGCCAGCAACGAGGCCACCTTCGACTTTCTCGGCCGCGCCAGCCACATAGCCAAGGCGTCGGACGGGCGCGACGCGCTCGAGGCGTGCGCCCGCTTCCTCCTGTCCTCGTACTCCTATATGGGGGAGAGGGAGGCGGAGGAGCCGTGCCTCCTCAAGTTCGGGCGCATGGAGGCCGGGTCGGTGCGCAACCAGATCGCCGACCACGCGCACCTGGAGGGAAGCCTCAGGATCTTCTCCGTGGGGATGGGGGAGAGGTGCCGCGCCGACCTCGCCACCCTTGCCGACGGCGTCGCGGGCTCGCTGGGCTGCGAGGCGCGGACGCACTTCTCTGACGGCTACCCCCCGGTGGTGAACGACGACGCGCTGTTCTCCCTCGTGCGCGGGGCGCTCCCGGACCTGCGCGACGTCCCCGAGCCGCTGCTGATCGCCGAGGACTTTGCCTGGTACCAGAGGAGACTTCCCGGGGTCTTCCTGCTGCTGGGCACCGGCACGGGGATCCCCCTGCACTCGGATGCCTTCGACTTCGACGAGTCAGTGCTGATGCGGGGGCTCCAGGCGTACGAGCGCCTGGTCCGGGTGCCCTAGCCAAGGGCCCTGGCTCCGTCGCCCCCCGTCTTGGGGGAGAGGAACGTTCCCATCGTGTTACGTGACCGCCGTCCGCCCGGCGGCCCGCCATCCGCCGGTGCTACTCTCACCCCACTGATAGAGGAGCGGACACGAAGGGCACGGTGGAGCCGGCGGGCTGCGAGACCGTGCGAGGCGAGGTCCGCCGAACTGGGGGTGGGGGCACCCTTCCCCGGTGGGCGTACGGGGAACACCCGTGCGACTGTCCGCGCACCACCGCGCGGGTGAGCTATCTTACCGGGGTGCCAGGCTCGCCTCTTCCGTAAGGTCGCAAACTCGCCGACACGCCCCGGGAGATGATTTGCAGGTGAGCACATCCGCCACGAAGAGGCCCTTCGTCACGAGGGAGCGGCTGGAGCAGATTGCCCAGATCCATCCCACGCCGTTCTACCTGTACAGCGAGGACCTGCTGCGAGCCCGCGCCCGTGCCCTTAACGAGGCATTCGCCTGGAATCCCGGCTTCCGCGAGCACTTCGCCGTCAAGGCGACCCCCAACCCCGCCATCATTCGCATCCTGGCGGAGGAGGGCTGCGGAACCGACTGCGCCTCGCTCACCGAGCTCATGCTCTCCGACGCCTGCGGAATAAGCGGCGAGGCGGCCATGTTCACCTCGAGCGACACACCGCTCGCCGACTACCGCCTGGCGCGCGACCTCGGCGCGACCATCAACTTTGACTCCCTCGACCAGCTGGGGTTCTGGCGCGACAACGTGGGGGAGTTCCCGCGGACGGTGTGCTGCCGGGTCAACCCGGGCGGCGACTTCGAGGCGGCAAACGGCATCATCGGCACGCCGCAGGACTCCAAGTTCGGCATGACCGTCCCGCAGCTGCGCGAGGCGTTCCTCACCCTCCGCGACGCTGGAGTCAAGGTGTTTGGCATCCATGCGTTCCTCGCGAGCAACACGCTGGGGGACGACTACTACCCCCGTCTGGCGCGGCGGCTGTTCCATCTCGCCGCGGACCTCTCCCACGAGCTCTGCGTCCACGTGGCGTTCGTGGACCTGTCCGGCGGCATCGGCATCGCGTACGAGCCAGGGCAGCGCGAGAACGACATCCGCGCCATCGGCGAGGGGGTCAGGCGAGCCTACGAGGAGGTCCTGGTCCCCGCCGGGATGGGGGACGTCTCCATCCGCTCCGAGCTGGGCCGCTGGATCGCCGCCCCCGCCGGCGCGCTCGTGACCCGCGTGATCCACCACAAGGTCACCTACCACGACTACCTGGGGGTCGACGCCTGCTCGGCAAACCTCATGCGCCCGGCGATGTACGGCGCCTACCACCACATCTCGGTCATGGGCAGGGAGGACGAGTCCGTGGGGGGCACCTACAACGTGGTGGGCGGACTGTGCGAGAACTCCGACCAGCTCGCCCGCGAGCGGCCCCTCCCGCATACCGAGGTGGGCGACCTGCTCTTCGTCCACGACTGCGGCGCCCACGGGCACTCCATGGGATACAACTACAACGGTCGGCTGCGCTCGGCGGAGCTCCTGCTCCAGAGCGACGGCGACGTCCGCCTGATCCGGCGCGCGGAGACGCCCGCCGACTACTTCGCGACCCTGGACGTGACGCCCGAGGGTGCGGCTCTCCTCTCGGGGATGCGGCGAAAGCCATAGCCGCGGGGCCAGCTCCCCCGCGGCACCCAAGAAGTAGAGGAGACACGCACCGGTGCGCAAACGCGCGCCATCACCAGGAAGGAACCACCCATGGACGTACGTGACATCGAGGGCTCCATCGTCGCCCTCGTCACCCCCTTCGACGAGAACGGACAGATCGACTTCCCCGCAATCGACCGACTGGTCGACTTCCACATCCAGAACCACACCGACGGCATCCTGGTGCTGGGCACCACCGGGGAGTCGGCGACCATGACCGACGCGGAGGATTACGCGGTCGCCAAGCGCGTGGTGGACGACGTCGCAGGCCGCATCCCCGTCATCGGAGGCTCCGGCTCAAACTCCACCGCCGAGTCGCTCGCCAAGTCGCGCGGCCTCGCCGAGCTGGGGGTCGACGCCCTGCTCCTGATCACCCCCTACTACAACAAGTCCAACGAGGACGGCATCTACCACCACTTCACCGCGGTTCTCGACCAGGTGGACAAGCCCGCGATCCTCTACAACATCCCCGGGCGCACCGGGTGCTCCATCAGCGAGGGGAACGTCGAGCGCCTGTGCACGCACCCCAACGTTATGGGCATCAAGGAGGCGTCGGGCAGCATCTCGTACGCCACGACCGTTGCCCAGTACCTCTCGGACGACTTCCGCATGTACAGCGGCAACGACGACATGGTCGTGCCCCTGCTCTCGCTGGGCGCCTCGGGCGTGATCTCGGTGTGGGCCGACGTCCAGCCACGTGTGGTGCACGACATGGTGCGCAGCTACCTGGACGGCGACGTGAGGGTGGCGCGCCGGGCCCAACTCGACGGCCTCGAGCTGGTGCACTCCCTCTTCTGCGAGGTCAACCCCATCCCGGTGAAGGCCGCCCTCTCGATGATGGGCCTGATCAGCGAGAGCTACCGCCAGCCGCTGTGGCCGCTCAGCGACCCGGCGCGCGAGCGCCTCTCCGCAGCCATGAGGGGAGCTGGTCTGATTGGCTAGCGTCATCGTGGTAGGGGCCCGAGGCCGCATGGGCACGCTTCTCTGCAGGGCGTTCGACGACGCGGACGACTTCGAGCTGGTAGGCGGCTACGACGCGCAGGACGTGGGCGAGCTTGACCAGGCGGCGCCGGCGGCGGACCTGCTGGTCGACTTCAGCTCGCCCAAGGCGCTTCCCCACGTGCTGGCGTACGTTGACAGGACGGGTTGCGCACTGCTGAGCGGTACCACGGGACTGGACCAGGGGCAGCTGGCAGGCATCCGCGAGCGGGGCGAGAGGAGCCGGGTCATCTGGTCGGGCAACTACTCGCTGGGCGTCGCGGTGCTGCGGCACGCCACGCGCATGGCGGCGGAGGCGCTCCCCGGCTGGGACGTGGAAATCGTGGAGTGCCACCACGGCGGCAAGGCCGACGCCCCCTCGGGGACGGCCAAGATGCTCCTCGCGGAGGTCGACCCCGAGGGCGGGGCGGACGTCACGTACGGCCGCGAGGGCATCGTGGGGCCGCGCCCCAAGGGCCAGGTGGGCATGCACTCGCTGCGCGGCGGCACCGTCGCCGGCACCCACGAGGTCCATTTCTTCGGCGACGACGAGGAGGTCTGTCTCACCCACCGCGCCACGAGCCGGCAGATCTTCGTCAACGGCGCCGTGGCGGCGGCGCGAAGGCTCCTGGGCCGAGCGCCCGGCAGCTACGACTTTGACGACCTCATGTTCTCGTAGGGAGGATGCACGTTGGAGGCACAGGAGATCATCGACTACATCGCGACCTCGCCCAAGCTCACGCCGGTCAAGGCGTACGTGAGGGAGGCGGAGGGCGCGCGTGTCGCCTATCCCGCGGACGCGCACGTGTTTGGCGACGGCCGCAGCAAGGTGGTGTTCGCGGACTGGGGCGAGCTCGGTCCCGCGCTGGAGGCCGCCGGCGACGCCGTGGAGGACCTGGTGGTGGAGTGCGACCGGCGCAACTCCGGCGTCCCCCTGCTCGACGTCAGGGGCGTCAACGCCCGCATCGAGCCCGGCGCCATCATCCGCGAGCGGGTGGAGATAGGCGACAACGCCGTGGTCATGATGGGCGCGATCATCAACATCGGCGCCGTGGTGGGCGAGGGCACCATGATCGACATGGGTGCCGTCCTGGGCGGCCGAGCCATCGTGGGCAGGCACTGCCACATCGGCGCGGGCACCGTGCTCGCCGGCGTCGTGGAGCCCGCGAGCGCCACGCCCGTCGTGATCGAGGACGACGTGATGATAGGCGCCAACGCCGTGGTGATCGAGGGCTGCCGCGTGGGGCGCGGGTCCGTGGTCGCCGCCGGAGCCGTCGTCACGCGCGACGTGCCCGCGGGCGTCGTGGTGGCGGGCTGCCCCGCGCGCGTCATCAAGGAGAAGGACTCGGGCACCCAGGCCAAGACGGCGCTGGTCGACGCCCTGCGCTCCCTGTAGCGGGGGAGAGAAGCGCGTTGCCTTGGGCCCTCCCCGTCCCGTCGGCGGGGAGGGCCCTTGCGTTGGCGGCACACCCATGCGAGCGGTCCGCGGCCCGAGGGCGAGGCTCCTCTCGCCTGCGTCCACCCCGCCAGGGACGGGCGTCCCCGTTCGAATCTCCGACGCATGCGCCCCCCTCCCCGAAATGACGCGGGGGCCCTTCCGTGATGGGGTATAGAGAGAGGCGGCAGCGGGGCATCGCGCCCCCAGGACACGTCGAAAGGGATTTCGCATGGGTGTCAATCGCTTCGTCCTCAACACCGTCTCGTACCATGGCTCGGGCGCCATCAAGGAGATCCCGGGCGAGATCAAGCGCCGCGGCCTCAAGAGGGCCTTCGTCTGCTCCGACCCCGACCTCGTCAAGTTTGGCGTCACCGCCAAGGTCACCGACCTCCTGGACGAGGCCGGCATCCCCTACACGGTGTACTCCGAGATCAAGCCCAACCCCACCATCCAGAACGTCCAGGACGGCGTTAAGGCCATCGAGGAGAGCGGGGCGGACTGCATCGTCGCCATCGGCGGCGGCTCCTCCATGGACACCGCCAAGGCCATCGGCGTGATCCACGAGAACCCCGAGTTCGCCGACGTGCGCTCGCTCGAGGGCGTCGCGCCCACCAAGAACCACGCGACCTTCACCATCGCCGTTCCCACCACGGCCGGCACCGCCGCGGAGGTCACGATCAACTACGTGATCACCGACCCCGAGCGCGTGCGCAAGTTCGTGTGCGTTGACACCAACGACATCCCCGAGGTCGCCGTGGTCGACCCCGACATGATGGCCTCGATGCCCGCCGGCCTCACCGCGGCCACCGGCATGGACGCCCTCACCCACGCGATCGAGGGCTACACCACCAAGGGCGCCTGGGAGCTGTCCGACATGTTCCACTACGAGGCGATCAGCCTCATCAGCACGCACCTGCGCGACGCCTACGCCGAGGCGAAGGCTGGCAAGCCCGCCTCGGGCCGCGAGGGCATGGCGTTGGGCCAGTACATCGCCGGCATGGGCTTCTCCAACGTGGGCCTGGGCATCGACCACTCCATGGCGCACACGCTCTCGGCGCACTACGACACCCCGCACGGCGTCGCCTGCGCCATGCTCCTGCCCATCTCGATGGAGTTCAACAAGCCGGTCGTCGCCGAGCGCCAGGCCAAGATCGCCCAGGCAATGGGCGTGGACACCACGGGCATGAGCACCGAGGAGGCTGCTGACGCCGCAATCGCCGCCGTGCGCCAGCTGTCCCACGACGTCGAGATCCCCACGACCTGCAAGGGCCTGGTGGAGGAGGACCTCGACCAGCTGGCCAAGGACGCCCTCGCCGACGCCTGCTATCCCGGCAACCCCCGCGAGGCTACCCCCGAGCAGGTCAAGGACATGTTCCGCAAGATCATGGCGTAGCAGTCGCGTCACCTCGCACGCCGTCGGGAGGGGTCTCGGGTTCGCCCGGGGCCCCTCTCCTCTCCCATGGGCTTCCTGCGCAAATGCCCCGGCCCCCGGCCGGTAGGTCGTGGCGGGGGAGATAATCGTGGGGCACCGAATGCGACGGAGTCGAAAGGGGAGAGGCCTTGGCACGGCACTGGAACGAGGACGAGAGGGACTATCGCGACGTCCAGGAGAACGCCCGCGGCGGGGGAATGCTTGCCCTTCTCGGCCTGGTGCTGATGGCCGTGGCGCTCGTCGGCCTCTTCTCGGGGCCCAGCGACAGCCTCGTGTTCACCACGTTGCTCATGGTCGCCCTGCTCGCGGGGGTCGCGCTTCTCTACGTCGGCACGTCGCTGCGCCGCGACGCGCGCAAGGCGACGCTGCACCACCAGGAGACCTCGGACCCCTGGGAGGACGACCGCCGGCGCCGCTAGTCTCGCCCCGATTCCCGGATCTGTGAGAGAATGCGCCATGTCATGAAGGCGCGGGACGTTCTGGACGGGTTGCGATGAAGCTTTCCGAGGGGGCCCTGACCCCGCTGTACCAGCAGGTCATGGACGACATCAAGGACAACATCGAGAGCGGCAGGTACCGCGAGGGGGAGAAGATCCCCTCCGAGACCGAGCTCTCGCAGGCGTACTCCGTGAGCAGGATCACCATCCGTCGCGCGGTCGAGGAGCTCTCCGAGGAGGGCTACCTCACGAAGCGGCAGGGCAAGGGGACCTTCGTCAACCGTCCCAAGCTCGCGCGCAAGATCTTCCAGACCAGCGAGGTGCAGAGCTTCACGCAGACCTGCCGCGAGGCCGGCAGGGTTCCCGGTGCGAGGCTCCTGGGATGCGAGACGACCGATGCGCGACCCGCCGAGCGCGAGTTCCTCGGGCTGTCCGAGGGTGCCCGTCTCGTCCACGTCAAGCGCCTGCGCACCGCCGATGGCATCCCCATCATGGTCGAGAACAACTTCTTCCCGCTCGACGGGTTCGCCTTCCTCCTGAACGCAAGGTTGGAGGACTGCTCGATCTTCGACCTGGTTGCCAGCGAGACGGGCCGCCGTCCCGAGGGGGACGACCTCTGCACGCTCGAGATCGTGCATGCCGGTTCTGACGTCGCCCGCCACCTGGGCGTTCCCATGGGTGAGCCGCTGTTCTACGAGCACGTCAACTTCGTGGACGGGGAGGGGCGGCCGCTCCTCATCGGCAAGCAGTACATCGTGGGCAGCCTGTTCGTCTTCAGCATCTAGCGGGATGCGATGCGTCCGGCGCCCCGTCCGCGGTAGCGTGCGCGGATTCGGCACCGGGATGCTTGGCGCTCCTAGGCCCTGCATGGGTTTTCACCATCCAGCCCGTGCGAGGGCTAGAAAGATTAAGCATTACGCTCCGAATTTCGTGCGATGACTAGCGCCGCTAGGAAGCGCGTCAGGGAAACCGTGCGGGGGGCTAGCATGATTAGGCGCCCCGCCCTCGTCCCCTTGTGAGCCCCTCTCGGGCAATGCGCCAGGTGGTGGGTCGGAGGCTCCGCATTCGCCACAACCAGAGAGCTCTCGAAGGTCAAAGAAGGGGGAGAGGGACATTGCCACGCCGGCGGGCGCATATCGGGGAAGGTGGCCGAACCGCCTCGGCGTGCCATAGGCACCGTCGGCGCAGACGTTAGTGGCTGGACTCTGCCAGAAACCTCGTCCCGCGTGTACACACGGGACGAGGTTTCCGACATGGAGACTCGCCCCACTTGTGCGTTCTCCCTGTTGGAGGGAGGTCGGGGTCTCGACGTTGTCGAAAGGTGCGCCCCATGTGTACACGCGGGGTGCGATTTTAGACAGGGCGCCCCCTTCCGATGCCACGGATGCCAGAAAGTCCATCCCGTGTGTACACACGGTGCGCAGTTTCCGACAAGGGATCCGTGCCGCTGCAACGTTTTCCCAGATGTCGGTTGATTGATTCCTCACCGTTGCCAGAAACCTCGTCCTGCGTGTACACGCGGGGGGAGATTTCTGACATGGGCCGAGTCCCGACAGACGTCAGACGGCGGAGACGGTTGCCGAGCGCAGGTGATCCGTCCGGGTAAGCTCGCGTGGATCTAAGCCCCTACTGACGGAGGATTGTCGTTCCTGTCGTCGGTTGATGCCCGATGCTGCGTGGCGCCCCCTGTCCCCGTAGGCCATGTTCCTCCTCTTCGAGCTCTTTTCTTCCGTGTGCCGGTCGGGTGATGGGTGTGCCCTGGCGTCGGCGCGGGCGAAAGGCCCCAACGGTCAAAGAGGGGGGTGCTTCCGCTGTGAGGGATTTCTGAGGCGGACTGCCCTTGTCTCTCCCCGAGCCTCCTAAGGCAATGCAAGTGACATAAGGATTCAAAACATAACAGCAGGCAGTCACGGTCCCTCCCTACTGCCGATGGCAGCTGCCTCCCGATATGTGCACCCACGTCGGGAGTTTTCTGCCAATGCGGCAATACTGATGGGGTTCCAACTAGGGGAACGCTATACGCCGGGGTCTCAGTGGCAGCAAGTCCCTGATGCGAGTGCTCATTTCGGGAGTTTGTTGCCAGGCAGGTCTCTTTTACCTTCCGATTGGCAGCGAGCTCCTGATATGAGTGCTCATTTCGGGAGTCTGTTGCCGAGGTTGAAAGGTTGATGGGAAGCCAACAGGGGAACGCGAAGCCTGCGGCGCTGACGTGGCGGCTGGGGCCACATGAAAGTGCTCATATCGGGCGTGCGCTGCCAGTGGGTTCCCGTGGGAGGTGCTCGATCCGCAGCTGGTCCTCTTGTGGGAAGGGCCCAAAGGAGGGAGACCGAGGCGACCTTCCATAGATGAAGGCGTTGCCGGGTTCAGGCGGGGCAAGCCCGCTGCATTCTTGGCCCATTGACGTCCTGGCGCGACCGTCGTGGACCGGAGCCTGGGCGGCTTGATGCCGAGGAGCCAGCTCGTGCTAGGGAATGCGTCCCGTGTGTATGTTCGGAACAGGTTCCGACGGGGGGTGGCATCCTACCAGCGGAAGTTGGTCCGATGCCAGAAGGCTCACGCCTACGTTTTGCCTACATGGTGCGAAAAATGATGTACGCCAGACGAAGAGCGCTGCCAGATGGCGGCGGGGCACCACGTATCCCCCAAGCAGGGGAGGTCGGAAATAATCCCTCGCGGAGGTCCGACTATGCCGGGGCGCCCCATGCCCTGTGCGCTTACGGCCGGGGAGTGACCGCTCGGCGGCTTTAGACCCCCAGTGTTTCTCACCAAGAAACAAGACGTTATAGAACGTAATATAACGTACTAAACACACCACGGATTTGAGGAAGCACTGGGAGAGGGAGGAAGCGATGGCGGAGGAGACAAAGGGAAAGGGCAGGAGGCATCGGTTCCACCTGCCGCACGTGTACACGATCATCTTCCTGCTGATGGTCGTGTTTGCCGTGCTCACGTGGATTGTTCCATCCGGGTCGTACGAGAGGAAGACCATCCAGACTGCTGCCGGCGAGCGTGAGGTCGCCGTCGCGGGAACCTACGAGGGGGTTGACAAGAACTACACCGACCCGGAGACGGGCGAGACGACCGACCTTCGCGTGAGCATCCAGGAGCTGCTGGAGGCACCCACCCAGGGCATTCAGGCAGCGGCGGACGTCGTTGCGTTTGTCCTCCTCATCGGCGGGTCGTTTGCCATCATCACGAAGACCAACGCCATCAACGCGGGACTCTCTCACGTCATCGGGAAGCTCGAGAACCGTGACATCGTGATCATCCCGGTGAGCATGGTCCTTCTCTCGATCTGCGGAACCACCTTTGGCATGTCGGAGGAGGCGCTGCCCTTCTATGCCATCTTCATCCCGATCATAATGGCGCTCGGCTACGACTCCATGACGGCGTTCATGATCTGCTTCATGGGTCCCAACATCGGCTACATCGCCTCGACCATCAACCCGTTCAACGTCCTCATCGCGCAGGGCATCGTGGGCATCAAGGGCAACCCTCAGCTGTGGCTCCGCTTTGGCGTGTGGGTCGTGTTCACCGCCCTCGCCATCATCTGGGTCATGCGCTACGCGAGCAAGGTCAAGCGCGACCCCAAGAGCTCCATCACCTACCAAGACGACATCGCCAAGCGCAAGGAGTTCTCCGTCTCGGACGATTCCGTCGCGATGCCGTTCAGCGGCAGGCAGAAGGGCGTGCTGGTCGTCTTCGCCTGCGGCATGGGCCTCATCGTGTGGGGCCTTGTGACCCAGGGCTGGTACATGGACGAGATCTCCGCCGTGTTCCTGGGAATGGGAATTCTCTCGGGCATCGTGGGGGGACTCTCCGAGAAGGAGATGGCGGAGGAGTTCGTGAGGGGGCTTGCCGACTTCGCCTACGCTGCCGTGATCATCGGCCTCGCCCGCTCCATCCTCGTGATCGCCGAGAACGGCATGATCATCGACACCATCCTCAACGCGCTCGCCACGGCGCTCTCCGGCGTGCCGACCGCCGTGTACACGACCTTCCTGTACGTGGTCCTCGGGCTCCTCTCGCTCCTTGTGCCCAGCTCCTCTGGCCTCGCTGCGCTGACGATGCCCATCCTGGGACCCCTCACCGAGCTCATGCACGTCAACCCCGAGGCGGCGGTCACCGCACTCTGCCTCGCCAACCAGACGGTCAACTCCGTGAGCCCCACGGCGGGCATGACCGTCGCCGGCCTGGCGGTCGCCAAGATCAGCTTTGGCCAGTGGTGGAAGACGTGCTGGAAGTTCATGCTGCTCATCATGGCGCTGGGCATCGCGGTGACGGCCGTCTCGGGGATGCTCCCTGCATAGCGGTACCCCCCGTCGCCGGTCGCCGGCGGCGGGGAACTGGAGGAGACGTGCGGTATCCCATTGCCGCTGACGAGGGGAGTTGTGGAATGGGTCAGAGGGACGAGAGGCTCGTGGTGCTCTCGAGGTGCGTCTTCCCCGCGACGGGAGCGAGGGCGTTCGACGGCTTCGTCGCAACCGAGGGGAACAGGATCGTCGCGGTTGGCCCCCGTGGCGGAGCGGAGAGGTACATTCGCGATGCGACGCGCGTCTTCGATGCGGGGGACAGGACCGTCATCCCCGGCATGACAGACGACCACACCTTCTTTACTGGGTGGGCGCTCCTCTCGCTGGGGGCGGACCTCTCCGGCGTGCGGACTCCCGCGGAGGGCGTGCAGGCACTGCTCTCGGGGGTGCGTTCGGGCGGGCCGGACTCCCCGGTGTTTGGACATGCGGCTCCGGAGGGGCTGGTCTCGCCCGAGGGGGAGGCGGCGCTGGACGATGCGTTCCCCGACCGCCCCGTCGTCGCGTTCACCGCGGATCGGGGGACCTGCTGGATGAACGGGGTAGCGCGGAAGCGGTATGGGTTCACCCCGCAGGAGTGCCATGCGGAGGCGACGTGGCGCCTGATGCGCGACTACCTGCGGCTTCCCCAGATGCACGACCTGTATCGCGCGTACATGCGCCTCCTCAACCGCCGTGGCGTCACGCAGATCAAGGAGATGTCGTTTGACGACTACTACGGCTTCGTGGACGTAATGGGGCGGATGGAGGAGAACGACGAGCTCACGGTGCGCGTCTCCCTTATGAGCCAGCCCGTGGGGCGCGGAATGGACCTCGATCACGGAAAGCGCATGCGCGAGCGGCTCCGTGGTCCATTCCTGGGCTTCAGCGGGTTCAACCGCATGACCGACCGGTCCATTGCGTCTGGGATGGCGGAGCTGAAGAGCCCCTACCTCTCCACCCCAGGCAGCACCTGCTCCGTGCCCGTGGAGTGGGACCTCATCGAGCGCGAGCTGGGGGAGGCGGACAGGGAGGGCTTTCGCTTCTCGCTCCACTGCCAGGGTGACGGTGCGGTGGGGCACGTGGTGGACCTCTACGAGCGCTGCAGGCGTGACGCCCACGGACGGCTCGTCAACCGCCATGCGATCACCGACATGGAGCTCTCTGACCCCGGGGACATCGACAGGTTCGGGAAGATGGGCGGCATCTGCGAGATCTACCCGCAGATTCAGTCCCTCGACCGGGAGGGCGACCTCCTTGCCGTGGTCGACCGCCAGGTTGGCAGGGAGCGCTTTGGGCGCTATTGGATGCGACGCAGGATGTGGGACAGCGGTTGCGTGGTGTGCTGCGGCACCGACCTGCCGCTCATGCTCCCCTCGATCGGGGAGTCCCTGTGGTGCGGCGTGGGAGGCCACTTCGCGGACGGGGGAGGCGCCAACCTGCAGAACATGCTCACGGCGCCCGAGATGCTCCGCGCCTGGACCGCCAACGGGGCGTACGACTGCTACGACGAGGACCGGCTCGGCACGTTGGAGCCCGGGAAGCTGGCGGACCTCGTCATCCTCGAGGCCAACGTGCTGGAGTCGGACCCCAAGGACCTTCGCGATGTCAACGCGGCCCTCACGGTCTCGGACGGCGGCGTTGTTTACGACGGCCTGTGACGCCCGCGCTGAAACAACGATTCAACTACCCTTTGCGTCTTGGACGCACGAGAGAGAAAGAGGAAGAACATGAACGCGCACGACTACGCTCGGCAGGTGCTCGACCAGGCGGAGAACATCACGCACGTGTATTGGGTCGCCTGCGGCGGCTCGGTCATCGACCTGTATCCCGCGCACTGCCTCATCAACGCCACGAGCCCGAGCATGACGAGCTCCATCCACACGGCAGCGGAGTTCTGCGCCCTTCCGCCGGCGGCACTCGGGAGGGACAGCCTGGTCGTCACGTGCAGCCACTCGGGAGGCACCCCCGAGACCATCGAGGCCACCCGCCTCGGACGCGACCGCGGCGCCTTCGTCCTCACCATGACCAACCGTCCCGGCTCCGCCATCGACACCGGCGAGTGGCCGTGCTGGGCCTACCAGTGGGAGGACGACACCCCGCAGTCCGAGCGCCCGGCGGGCTTCTCGCTCGCCCTCGCCGCGGACCTCATGGCGGCACAGGACGGCTACGAGGGCGTGGGGGCGCTGGGCCAGGGCCTCCGCCAGCTCGACGGGATCATCGCCTCCGCGCTGCCGCGCGTCCAGGCCGACCTTGGCCCCCGCTTCGTCGAGATGTGCCGCGAGCACGACTTCTTCTACGTGCTGGGCTCCGGCCCCACGTTCTGCCAGACCTACGGCCTCGCCATCTGCTCCCTCATGGAGATGCAGTGGCAGAACTGCTCGTACGTCAACTCGGCGGAGTACTTCCACGGCCCGTTCGAGTGCACCCAGGACGGCGTGTTCTACCTCCTGCAGAAGAGCTCCGGCGCCAGCCGTCACATCGACGAGCGCGCGGAGCGGTTCCTCTCGACCCACACCGACTCCCTCATGGTCCTCGACTCGCTCGACTACGGCATGGGCGACGTGGAGGAGTCGGTCCGCACCTTCCTCGACCCCATCTTCTTCTACGAGACCAACGTCGCCCTGAGGAACGTGCGCGGCAAGGCGTTTGACCACGACCCCGACTATCGCCGCTACATGGGCGTCGTCGAGTACTAGGGACTGCCAACGGCGGGCGAGAGGAGAGGCGCATGAGCGAGCTGGACGTGAGCATCTGCGGGTTTGGCGACAACGTGGTGGACGTGTACGAGCACGTGAGGACGGAGTACCCGGGCGGCAACTGCGTGAACTTTGCCGTGTACGGGAAGAAGGCGGGCGTCAGGCGGGCGGCCTACATGGGCTACTTCGGGAGCGACGACCGCGCCGAGCGCGTAATCCAGGCGCTTCACGAGGAGGGCGTCGAGACCGTAAAGTGCCGGCAGCTCCTGGGCGAGAACGGCTACAGCTGCGTTTCGATCGCCCCGGACGGCGACCGCGTCTGGGGCGACTACAACCAGGGCGGCATCAGGGGAGAGACGAGCTACGTCCTCGACCGCTTCGACATCGAGTACCTGAGGCAGTTCGACGTTGTCCACAGCGGCAACTACTGCTACACGGAGCGGCAGCTCCACAAGATCCACGAGGCGGGGATCGACCTCTCGTTTGACTTCTCGGACGACTCCAGCTGGGAGTACTACCAGGAGGTCGCGCCGAACGTGACCTACGCGTTCCTCTCCGCCTCAGACCTCACGGTCGACGAGACCAAGGACCGACTGCGCAAGGTTCACGAGCTTGGCCCCCGCTGGGTGAGCGCGACGAGGGGCGTGGAGGGCTGCTACGCGTTTGATGGCGAGAGGTACTACCGCCAGGAGTCCACGCCGGTGGAGAGGATGGCAGACGCCATGGGTGCGGGCGACTCGTTCCTCACGTCGTTCCTGGTCAAGTCGATTGACTGCCGAAAGAGGGGTGCGAGCGACCAGGAGGCCTACGCCGAGGGCCTTCGCTATGCATCGTGGTTCGCGTCCAACGTGTGCTGCGCCCAGGATGGCAGCTGGGGCCACGGGTACCGCTACTAGGCGCGGTTATTCACGCGCCTCGGACGAGAAGGCTAACGAGCAGGGGAGACAAGCAAAGACACGCCCCCCGACCGCGTGACGTCGCGGTCGGAGGGCGTGCCGTTGGGGGAGAGGGACGCTGCGACGTGCTCCCCTGGCTATTCCGCCGCGCCGTCCGGGACGCGCATGAGGGGGAGCGTGCTCCCGCCGTGGGGCATGACCAGGACCCTCGGTTTGCGGCCCAACCTCTCGCGCTGCCCCGCCATCGCGGCGTCCACCGCCTCCTGCACGGTGGGGAAGGGCACCATGAAGCAGTCTCGCACGAGGTCGTCCGGCAGGTCGCTCACCAGGTAGATGCTCGCGCGCAGCAGGATCTGCGCCACCGCGGCGGCCTTGTGCCCGCCCAGCCTGAACTCCCGGCGAAGGTGGTCGACCACGTCCTGTGGCGTGCTCGCCTCGAGCATCCAGCGCTCGAACGTCTGCTGCCCCAGGCCCTCCGCGCACGAGCCCACCAGCACGATGACGCCGCCGTCCCGCACGGGGTGCTTGGCGTTGTCCAGAGCCTTCTGGAGCTGGTACAGGTTGAGGTCCTTGGGCGCACCACCCTGGCTCACCACGACCACGTCCGCCCGCTCGTGGAGCTCGCACCCGTACAGGCGGTCGAGCTGGCGGCAGGCGTCCCTCTGCGCCCGCACGAAGTCGCCGCTCGCGCAGTAGACCACGTTTCTCTTCTCGTCCAGCACCACGTTGGCGATGAAGTCGAGGCCGACCATGCGGCAGGCCTCCTCCAGGTCCAGGCGGACGGGGCTCTCCATGTTCCCCGAATGGGCCGCCGGGTCCACCATCATGGAGTGGTTGGCCTGTATCGCCTCGAAGGTGCTCACGCCGGGCATGATTGCCTTGGCGCCGCCGGAGTAGCCCGCGAAGTAGTGGTACTCCACGTTGCCCAGCGCGACGCGCACGTCGGCGTGGGCCACCTCCTCCAGGATGTCGACGGGGGTGCCGTGCGAGGTGGTCCCGTAGTGGACGAGCCCCTTGGAGTCGCCGTTGAGCACCTGCAGGCGACCATAGTAGTCGCCCATGATGCGCCTGAGCTCGTCCTCGGTCTGGGGGCGGTGGCTCCCCAGGGCGATGGCGAGAAGCACCTGGTCGTCCCGCACGCCGGCGGCGTGCAGCTCGTCCATCACGGGCGGGAGGAGCGTCGCGGTGGGAAGCGGCCTCGTGACGTCGCTCGTGATGACGCAGACGCTCCCGGCACCGCGTGCCACGTCACGCAGCCGCGGCGTGCCGATGGGGCTGCGCAGGGACTCCTCCACGACCGTGCGACCCGTCGCCCCAAACGAGACGTCGTTTGCGTGCATGACCTCGATCACGTTGGCGGCGGGGAGCGAGAGGCGCTGGGTCCTCTCCCCAATGCCCAGGTCGACCTCGACGGTCTGGGCGGAGAAGCGCTCCCTGCCCTCGTCCCCGACGGTCTTCATCGCTCCCACCCTGGATGGCATGCAAGGCTCCCTTCACGCCGTGACGGGGCACCGCCCCCCTGAACAGTTGCCCCTAGGATATCCCCCCGAGCCTGTCGACGCGCTCGAGCAGCTCCTGCCCGCGCTCGTGGAGCATGAGGCCGTGGGCGTGGCGCGAGAGGTCCTCGCCCGCCCAGTCGGCCGCGAAGGCCATGAACTCGGGGTCGACGGCTAGGTGCGTGACAAACACCAGCATCTCGCGACCGTCCCCAAAGCAGGCGTCCAGGAAGTCCAGGGCGTTGTCCAGGCGGGACGCGAGCCCGCGCGCCTCGTCGTCCGCCTGGCGGTCCCTCTGCCCCAGCAGCGAGAGGGCGAGACCCTCTGCCTCCTCGGGAGAGCCGCCCGAGAGCATGGCGCGGGCGACGTCGGTTCGCAGGTCGTCCGCCAGCTCCGCACGCATCGCGAGGCGCAGCTGGCGTGACGCAGAGGCGGAGCCTGAGCCTCGCGCCTCGTCCAGCTCCGAGCGCGCCTCGCGTGCGAGGGTGTCGAGCGGGCCCTCGGACCCCTCGCGGGAGGGGCCTCCGCCCATGGCGGTGACGCGCCCGCGCACCCAGGAGAGGGCGTCTCGCCTGGCACAGAGCGAATGCGCCTGCGAGAGGAGGGCGTCGAGGAGGAGGTTGACCAGGGCGACGCGCTCGTCGAACGGGGCCTCGCGCGCCCGACGCGCGATGTCGTCGCCCGCCTCGCCCTGGAGTATGGCGTCCACCTTGTAGTCGTCCTGGTACTTCTCGAACAGCTCGAGGTACAGGGAGAAGTCCTCGGCGACCTCGCGGTCCTGGAGGTACTGGGACACGAGCTCCGTCCCCACGTGGAGCCCCTCCTGCCGGTATGCCACGAGCATGCGCGAGAGGTCCTCCCAGCCGCGTGCGGTGACAATCTTGGACCCGTTGACGCTCGCGCGCACGCGGTAGAAGTTCTTTGGCTTGCTGGAGAGGTACGTGGTGATCGCGGGGTGCACCCCATGGGTCACGGCGTAGTCCATCCACACGTCGAGGTCCGGCTCCACGTCGATGCGCTTGAGGCGGTCCATCATGGCGGGGTCGAACTCTCGGGCGGCGCGGTTGTACTCGGGAGGGTTGCCGGCGCACACGATGACCCAGCCCTCGGGAAGGCGGTGCTGGCCAAAGGTCTTGTACTGCAGGAACTGCAGCATGGAGGGCATGAGCGTCTCGCTCGCGCAGTTGATCTCGTCCAGGAAGAGGATCCCCTCGCTCACGCCGGTGCGCTCCTCCTCGTCGTAGACGGCGGCGATGATCTCGCTCATGGTGTAGCGGCTCACGCGCACGCTCCTGCCGCCGTAGGTTGCCTCGGCGATGTAGGGGAGGCCCAGCGCGCTCTGGCGCGTGTGGTGCGTGATGGAGTAGCTCACGAAGTTGATGCCCAGGCGCTCGGCGATCTGGCTCGCTATGGCGGTCTTGCCGATGCCGGGAGGCCCCATGAGGATGATGGGTCGCTGCATCATGGGCGGGACAAGGTACAGGCCGTGGGCGTCCCGGGCCAGGTAGGCGCGCACCGCGCCCTCGATCTGCTCCGTTGCCGAGCGAATGTTCATAGTGCCCTCCTTGGTGGCGCCCGCGCGGACGGCGGGCGCACAGGCGTCAGTACACTGACATCGAGCGGAACTCACCCGGCCGCAGGGTGAGCTGTATGGCCCAGGGCGGCACGAGCTCCGGCCTGTGGTCCTCATCGTAGAAGACGAAGGCGGTCTTGTAGGGCGGCATCCTGGTGGGATAGATCCCCCAGCCGTCCGTGAAGTAGATGAGGCCCGCGAGGTCCGAGAACTCGCCCGCGCCCGCGAGCTCGCTCACGTAGCGGAACGCGGGGCGAAAGTCCGTGCCACCCAGGCCGCGGAGCTTGACCTGCCGCCTCCAGCGGTCGAGGTCGGCGAGCGAGGTGATCTTGGTGTCGCTCTGCACGCGCTGGTCCGCCTGGACGATGTGCACGTTCACCCGCTGCGAGAAGCTCGACTCGCTTGCCAGGACGTCGTAGGTCGCGTCTACGAAGGCCTGGACCACCTCGTGCGTGACCGAGCTGGAGGTGTCGATCACGATCACGAAGTCGCGGATCCTCCGCTCGTCCCGGTACTCCAGTGGCTCGATGAGCGGGGTGTCCCCGTACAGCGAGAGCCCGTAGGTGTAGAAGACGTAGTCAAACTCGTCGTCCGAGACGTGCAGCTCCTCGCTGCTGGTGGCAAACTGCCGGAGGAACTCGCGGTAGTCCACCTGCTCGTGGTCCGAGACCTCGAGCTGGTGGACGAGCCCGCCCAGCCGCGTGCCCCGCTTGCGGGAGAGCGTCTGGAGGTCCACGCGAACGGATCTGCCCGCGCGCTCCCAGCGCTCGCGTGCCGCCTGGAGCTCGGACTCGGTGGGGGTCGATGCCGCCTGGTGGCCGTCCGGAGTCTGCGGCGCGCCGTCCGTCTCGCCTCCCGCCCCGCCCTCGCCCGGGGCGTCCCGTCCCGCTCCGGCTTCGCTGGGCTTGCCTTCGGCGTTGCGTCCGTCCTCGGGTACGCGACCTTCTCCCTTGCCCTGCGGACCGGATTGGGGAGAGGCGCCGTCCCCCTCGCCCCGGCCGCTCCCGGCGGCGTCCTGGTCACGGTCCCCCGCGCGGTGCCAGGCCGAGTGGTCGTCCACCAGGAGGATGCGCGCCCAGCGCTCGCGGCTCCCCGCGAAGCCGCCCTCGACGAGCCGGCGGTAGATTCGCTCCGCGCTCGGCGAGGGACCCAGCTCGCGTGCGACCTCGTCCAGCGCCTCGTCGACCTCCCGGCCCCGCTCCCCGTGCCGGTGGCCCATGAGCTCGCGCGCCATGTCCTCGGCCACCAGGTCGCAGGCAAGGTCCCAGCACGCCGGGTCGACGCCGCGCCCCACGAAGGGGTGGAGCAGCAGGCAGTGGGCCAGCACGTGCGCGTAGTCGTGCGAGGGCGCCGTCCTGTTCCGGGCGAAGTCGTGGAGGAGCACGTCGGGGTCTGCCAGGAGGGACGTCCCATCGGTGCGGAAGGGGAGCCCGATGGCGGCGAGCGAGGTGGGCGAGAGGCCCACGGCACCCGCGAGGAAGGGATGGCTTGCGATGACCTCGCTGCGCGCGAGGTCGAGCACCTGGAGGGCAAGCGCGTCTCGCTCCGAGGGGCCGCCGGCGTCGCACTCGTCGCCCGCATTCGCCTCCGGCGCCGTGTCGCGCGTCGCGTCGGGGTCGCCCGCGCGGCTCAGCGTCGCCGTGGGGGAGAGGGGCGCGACGGCGTTGCCCCCGCCCCCTCCCATGGCAGCCGGCGAGTGCGTGGCGTCGTCCGTCTCCCCTGCGGCGGGGGCGTCTGCCCTACTTCCGCGCAGCCTCCCCAGGAGCCAGGCTGCGGCCTCGGCGTGACCCGCCTTGCTCGCGATGCCCAGGGCGCGGGTGACATTCCCTCTCCCCATGGTCCGCGGCCACGCCGAGATGGCCCGCAGTCCCTCCATGTCGCCCTCGCCCGCAAGGATGCCGAGCAGCCTCCCGTTCAGCCGCTCGTCGGCCGACGGGGAGAGCGTCGGCACCAGCGACGACACCAAGGCAGGGTCGTCCTGCAGCCAGGGGCGCTCGTCCAGGCAGCGGAAGAAGACCTCCGGCTCCTCCCTGCACACGAACTCGACCATCCGCCTGCTCGCCCGTGGCACGACCAGGTTGGACATGACCCGCTCGAAGCGGTCGTCGCCCATCCCACGCGAGAGGTGCAGGTCAACCATGCGCGAGCACAGCTCCAGGCAGGTGCCTGCGACCCCCTCGTCGATCTCGCCGGCGTGGCGGAGCGCGTGCCAGGCCCTCACGGCGGCCGCGCGGAAGAGGTCGTCGAACGCCACGGGGTCGAACAGGCCCTCGCCCGCGAGCCTCCCCACCAGGTCGCAGGCTGCCCCGAGGTCCGTCCCGCCCCCAAACGGCACGCCCTCGAGCTGCTCGCCCTCGCGTGCCTCCCCAAACACGTCGGTCGACAGCGTGGGGTCCATGTTGTTCAGGAACAGGGTGGGGCTCCTGCGGGTGAGGGCGAAGCGCGTCAGGCGCCCCTCCGGCGGGAGGAGCCCCCTGCAGCGGCGTGGGACGCGCACCTCGCCCAGCAGGTCGACCCCGCGGGCGAGAAGGTCGCGGGCAACGTCTTCGCGCGCATGCCGCAGCGCGAGGCACAGCGCGAAGGAGGGGTACGCAAAGTCGCCGTCGAACGCGTCCCACAGGGCGTCGAGGTCGTCCACGCCCCCAAGACAGGCGGCGCGCTCGAGGAGGTCGACCGCCTGCGTGGCGGTCACGAGGTCGCGCAGGGGAGAGAGCCGCGCCGCGAGCGAGCGGAACGAGCCGCCGCCCCCGTCACCCAGGGCGTCGCGCGCCCCCGCGACGAGACCCTCCGCAACGTCGATGCCGTCCCTCTCGCCCATGGCAGCCTCCTCACGGCAATCGTACACGAGCCGCTCCGTGCCGCGTTCCTCTGCTCCGCCAGTCGCACGGGTGTCCAGCGGGTGGGCGGTATGGCGATTATTGTGGGCTGAGCATGGCGTATGTGGAGTGGGGGTATCCTGAATCGGTTCCAAGCGAATGGAGAAGGATGATCAAGCTCGTGCTCAGCGACATGGACGGGACCCTGGTGCCCTTTGGGCACACCTCCGTCTCGAGACGAACCCTCTCCGCGATAGCGGAGCTCCGCGATGCCGGCATCGAGTTTGGTCCCGCGAGCGGCCGCGAGCCGTTTGACCTCATGGGCTACTTCGACGACGACCAGACCATGGGGGACACGGGCATCTTCGCCAACGGCAAGCTGGTGCGCCTGGACGGCAAGGACATCTTCAAGCTCCCGCTCGACCGCGCCGGCGTCCAGGCCCTCGTGGATTTCAGCGCGCGCAGCGACGACCTCGCCACGCTCGTCTGCAGCAGGGAGCAGGCGCGGCGCGGCCTTCCCGCGTTCCAGGTGTTTGGCACCACGCGCGAGCGCTTTGCCGAGTACACCGACGACCCCGACACCCTCAGCGTCCCCATGACGGTGGGGGAGGAGCTCCCTGCCGAGGACATCCTCACGGTCGACCTCGTCTGCCTCTCGCGAGACCCGGCGCGGTTTGCGGAGGCGCGCGAGGAGGTCGTGGCGGAGCTGCCGCAGTTCGACTTCGTCTCCCCCGGCCCGGGCTGCCTCGACGTGCTTCCCCACGGCTGGAACAAGGGGACCGCGGTGGAGGTCCTCTCCGATGCCATGGGCGTCGACGTGGAGCAGATCGCCTTCTTCGGCGACTCAGAGAACGACCTCGCCCTCATGGCGCGCGTTCCCAACTCGTTCTGCGTGGGCAACGGAACGGAGGACGCCCAGCGCGCGGCCCGCTACCACATCGGTGACTCCGCCGACGACTCCGTCGCCATCGTCATGGAGTCCTTGGCCAGAAACCACGGGAGGATCATGGTGCCCCCGGAGACCTCGCGGGACTAGTCGGCTGCCCAGGCCGAACGTCCGGGCGAGAGGGGCGTTCGGTGCCGGGCCGGGGAGGGCTCCCGTCGGGATGGGGAGCCCCCGAGCTGGCAGTTTCCGTCGCATGACCCGCAGCGTTGCCGAGTCGTTGCGGTCCCTCTGGCCAAAGGCTCATGGGATAGGGTCAAAGAAGGGGTGCGATAGGTTGGGTGCCGCGGCTTCGTGGTGGTTCTTTTCTGCGGTGTTGTCCGAGGCGTGACCAGGTCGTTTCGGCAACGTTTGCCAAGGGCATTAGGATAGGCCTAAGAAGGGTGCGATAGACCGAGTTCCGCGGCTTTGGAGCTGTTCGCTCCCGCGACGAGGCCCCGGTGTTTCTCTGCCGTGGGGGGCACCTCTGCCCTGGGCCAACGGGATGGGTCGAAGAAGGGATGTGCGAGTAGGGGGGCGCCGGGTGTCGGATGTCAGGTCGTCCCGAAGCTCTTCCAGAGGGCGGGCGTGGCCGGTACGATCGGAGAAACCCGTCATCTTAGAGGACCGGGTGTCCGCACGGCAGGCTGACCTAATGGCTTAAAGTTTCCGGTGCTTGAACGGATTGGAGGGTCGGGCTGCTTAGAGATTCCGGTGTGGGAATGGATTTTGAGGACAGATGCTTAACCCCGCCGGCACCAGAACGAGCGCGACGCCGGTAAACCCATACGAGCCCCAGGAACTTTAAGCACGCAGGAGGCCCAACCCATACGGGCCCCAGGAACTTTAAGCACGTTGGAGCCCCAATCCGCGCGGGGTCCGGGAGCGTTAAGGAAACGTCGGATAAACCGGAGGAGCGAATCAAGGGACAGGGGTCACGTGCCGTCCCGATTGATTCGGTGTTTCCCTAAGCGTCCTACTCCAGCAGGGAGAGGGGCTTTCCACCCCCTGCGTCTAAGGCGGAGGGGCCCCGCGGCATCCGCGAGACCCCTCTTGGAAGCTCGTGCCCTCGCTGCCGGCACTCGTGCTCGCGCAATGGCTACGAGGCACGCTCGCGCGAGTCGGGCGTCTTGAGCATGAGGACGAAGCCGATCACGAAGAGCACCACGATGGAGAGGACGCCCAGGGAGCCGTTTCCAGTGAGGGCGGTCATGGTCCCCACGATGAAGGTGCCCATGATGGCGGCGTACTTGCCAAAGATGTCGAAGAAGCCAAAGTACTCGTTGGCGTGCTCCTTGGGGCAGAGCTTGCCAAACTCGGAGCGGGACAGTGCCTGGAGCCCTCCCTGGAACAGGCCGACGAGGAGCGCCAGGATCCAGAACTCGCGGGCGGTGCGCAGGAAGAACGCCGCGAACAGGGTGATGAACGTGTAGCCGGCGATGCCCACGAGCAGCATCCTCTTGGTGCCGACCTTGGTCCCCAGCTTTCCGTAGGCGATGGCGGAGGGGAAGGCGACGAACTGCGTCACGAGCAGGGCGAGCACGAGCTGCGTGCCGTCGATCCCCAGGTCGGAGCCATAGCTCGTGCTGAGCTTGATGATGGTGTGCACGCCGTCGATGTAGAAGAAGTACGAGAGGATGTAGGTCCTGAGCCCGCGGTCGGCCCAGATCTTCCTCAACGTGGTGCCGATCCCTCGGGTGGCGTTGCGAAGCGCATGCGCCTGGAGGGGCTTGTAGTGGGTCTGCTGCACGTTCCTGAGCATGGGGATGGTGAACGCGACCCACCATGCCGCGGTGATGGCAAACGAGATCTGCATGGCCGTCTGGAGCGAGATGCCAAGCGACTTGGTGTTGAGCACGACGGCAAGGCACGCGATGAACGGCACGCAGCTGCCCACATAGCCCCAGGCATACCCCTGGCTCGAGACCTCGTCCATGCGGTCGTCGGTCGTGGCGTCGATCAGGAGCGCGTCATAGAAGACCATCGACGAGTTGAGCATGATGGAGCTCACCACGTAGATGACGAGAAATGCCATCGCGCTGGTGGGGAAGCCCATCGCGACGGTGGCGACCACGCCCGTGCCCACGGTGCCAACGATGAACTTCTTCTTCATCCCCTGCATGTCGGCGATGGAGCCGAGGATGGGCATGAGCAGCGCGATCACGAGCGATGCGACCGTCTCGGCATAGCTCCACGCCACGAGGGCAGGCCCGTCGGCGAGCGACTTGAAGTAGATGGGGATGACGCTCGTCGCAAGGAGGACGAGCGCGGAGTTCCCCACGTCGTACATGATCCAGCTCTTCTCGGCCTTGGTGAACTTGGTACGCACGGCATCCCCTCTCACTTTGGACAGAACGCACACAGATTGTATGGTTGCGAAATCTGTGGAAAGGTAAGGGTCTCGTAAGCGGTGCCGCCCGACGGGATGGACGCGCGCCCCGCCGCCCATGCGGCATCACCTCTCGCCTGCATGACGTTTAAGGGATTTGTCTGGTGACATTTGCACCTTGCATCTTGGGGGAATAAGCTCGAACATCTAGGACGAGGACTGTGAAGGGAGACGCCTTGCCTGCGATCATGACCCATGACTTCTTTGGGAAGGATGCGTACTCCAGCGCCTCGACTCAGCTGGGGCTCCTCTCCCTTGCCGAGCACGACGCGTTCCTCCTGGGCAACCAGGGGCCGGACCCCCTCTTCTACCTTCTCGCGGACCCACAGGTCCCCGCATCCAACCGCATTGGCGACCTCATGCATTCCGTGCGGCCGGCACGCCTGCTCGTCTCGCTCCATGACGCGCTGAGCATGCTGTCGCGCTCCGAGGCCTCCGTGGGGCGTGCGTACGCTGCGGGCTTCCTGTGCCACTACGCCCTCGACAGCGCCATGCACCCCCTCGTGTACTTCAACGAGTACGCCATCTGCGACGCGGGCGTGGAGGGGCTGGACCGCCGCGACGGGGGGTTGGTGCACGCGGAGGTCGAGCGCGACTTTGACGAGATGGTGCTCTACACCAAGCTCCACAAGACGGTGGCGGACTACAAGCCGTACGAGGAGGTCCTGGCCGCCGACGACCCCACGCTCGCCGTGATAGACAAGCTGTTCTTCTACATGGCGTTGTGGACGTACAGCCGCACCCTCGACCTCGACTGCTACACGCATGCCGTTAAGGCGTTCCGCCTGGTCCAGCACCTGTTCTACTCTCCCGGCCAGAGGAAGACGGCAGTGCTCTCGCCGCTTGAGCGTGCCTTCACCCACAACCGCTACTCGCTCTACCATGCCATGGCCCATCGCGACAGGGCTGAGCTCACCTCGGACTTCGACAACCACGAGCACCAGGTGTGGAGGAACCCGTTCACGGGGGAGGAGTCCACCACGAGCTTCTGGGACATTTACGAGGACGCCCTCGAGGGCGTCACCTCCCTGCATGACCGGTTCTTCGAACGCGACTTCGACCTGGAGGACGCCGAGGAGATAACGGGCAACCTCAACTTCTCGGGCCAGCCGACCGACCCGGACGACACCGAGGAGCCTCACGAGCCGCCGGTGGGGGTGGCCCTGTAGCCGTATGGTCAGCCTCGCCACGCACCACGTGATGCAGGCATACAAGAGCAAGGACACCAAGCCCGAGCTCAAGGTGAGGAGGGCCCTACGCGAGGCGGGTCTCCCCGGCTACCGTCTGCACTGGAAGAAGGCCCCCGGCAAGCCCGACATCTGCTATCCCGGGCGCAAGGTCGCCATCTTCGTCAACGGCTGCTTCTGGCATCGCTGTCCCCACTGCGACCTCCCGCTCCCCAAGTCCAACGTGGACTTCTGGGAGGCCAAGTTCAGGCGCAACAGGGAGAGGGACGAGCGCGACCACCTCCTGCTCCTCCAGGGCGGCTGGACGGTGGTCGTGGTGTGGGAGTGCCGCCTGGGGAAGGACCGCTTCGAGGGGACCATGCGCCAGGTGGTCCGCGAGGTGGAGCGCGCGGGTGACGGCTCTCGCTCCGGTGGGAGGCTGGTGGAGGCAGGGGCGCCCGAGCCATGGAAGCTCGTCATCTACCACGAGCGCCTGAGGCGCATCAGAAAGTGACGCGTGCCACGATCCCCACGAGGGCGATTGGCGTCAGGGGCGGGTGCAGGCTACACTGTGCTTGCGCAATCACCCACAGGACGGGAGGAGGGGCGCTATGGCAACCTATGCGTTCTCTGACGTGCACGGACACAAGGCCCCGCTCGACCGCCTGCTCGAGCGCGTGTCCCCCTCGGACTCCGACAGCATCTTCATGCTGGGGGACATGATCGACCGCGGGCCCGACCCCGTGGGTGTCATGCAGCTGTGCCGCGACCTGCCGGGCGCAACCGTGCTCATGGGCAACCACGAGGACCTCATGCTCGACTTCTTCCGCGACCCGCGGGACGACATGGCGTCGTACAACTGGGAGATCAACGGGAGCCAGACCACCGTCCGCGGGCTCTCCGAGCTTGGGGACGCGGGGATGACCGACCTGGTGGAGTGGGTCGCCCAGCTTCCCGTCTGCGCCCATGCGAGGGTGGGCGAGCGCGCCTATGTCTTTGCCCACGCGGGGATACGGTCCTCCTCGGTCAAGTCTCGCGACTCGTGGGACGACGAGTCCATTGAGCAGATGCTCGGAAGCCAGCTCGTGGACGACCTCATCTGGATTCGCGAGGAGTTCTGGGGGCGTCCCACGGGGCTCGTGGACAAGGACGGCAGGGGGCCCATCGTGGTGGCGGGTCACACGCCCACCGCCTACCTCGACGACATGGCGGACCACCCCGATCGTCCCGGGGTGGGCGAGGACGGCCTGTGCCGCGTCGTCCGCGTGGGTGCCTGCGACCAGACGGGCGGCGTCGCCGACCGGTGGGACATCGACTGCGGGGCGGCCGGCGGCCACGGCTTTGGCCAGGTGGGCATGGTGCGGCTGGACGACGGCGCGGAGTTCTACGAGCCCATCGGCGAGGGAGAGTAGCGTGGCTACCCGCAGGGATGCAGTCCCGACGCACGTGGAGTCGCCTCTCCCCGCGGTCTTTGACCAGTCCTCGCGCGTGCTGCTGCTGGGGTCAATGCCCAGCCCCAAGTCACGCGAGAACGGCTTTCACTACGGCAACCCGCAGAACAGGTTCTGGCGCGTGATCGCGTCGCTCTGGGGCGAGGACGTTCCACAGACCATGGGACAGCGGCGCACGCTCCTCGCGCGCCGCCACATCGCCCTCCACGACGTGCTGGCGAGCTGCGACATCGTGGGCGCAAGCGACGCGTCGATCGAGAACCCCGTGCCCAACGACCTGGGGCCCATCCTGCGGGTGGCACCCATCAGGGGCATCTTCTGCACGGGCTCGGCGTCCGCCCGTCTCTACCATCGCTACATCGAGCCCGACCTGGGCATCCCCTGCACGCGGCTCCCTTCAACGAGCCCCGCCAACGCCTCGTGGACGCTCGAGCGGCTCGTGGAGGCGTACCAGGTGGTGCGGCAGGTCGCCGACGGAACGGACGAGGGATGACCTCGGGAGGGGAGAGGGGCGTGTCTTCCAAGGGCTGTGGGATCCGCCTGGTGGCGGTGGACGAGGACGGAACCTTCCTCCGCGACCACCAGGGTTACGACGTCGAGCGGTTCGAGCGCATCTGGGGGCGGATGGCGGAGCGTGGCTGCAGGTTCGCGGTCGCGAGCGGCAACCAGTACTACCAGATTCGCGACCTCTTCCCCGCCCACGAGCACGAGATGGGGTTCGTGAGCGCCAACGGGGCCTACGTCCTCGACGGCGGCGAGGAGGTGTTCGCCGCACGGGCCCCGCGCGAGGCGGTCGAGGCCATGATCGACTACGCCCACGCAAACCCGGAGGTGCCCTTCTCCATGCTCGGGGTCCGTGGCGCCTACGTGGAGCGGGGCAGCTCCCAGTGGTTCTTCGACGACACCGCGGTGTACTGCCACCGCCTCTTTTGGGTGGACGACTTCCGTGACGTGGACGACCAGGTGTTCATGTTCTCGTCCGTTGTGGACGGGCTGGACGAGGCCATGGTCCAGATCGCGCGGGTGAGAGACGCGCTGGGCGGCTCCATGGAGCCCGTCTCCAGCGGTGACGGCTACTTCGACGTCGTGACGCCCGGGGTGCACAAGGCCTCCGGCCTGCGCATGCTCATGGACAGGTGGGGCATCTCGCCCTCGGAGGTCGCGGCCTTTGGCGACTCGCACAACGACGTCGAGATGCTGAGGATGGCGGGCCGCTCGTACGCGATGGCGGGTGCCCCCGACGACGTCAAGGCCGTTGCGGGCCACGTTGCGCCCCCGTGCGAGGAGGACGGGGTGCTGCGGGTCCTCGAGGGACTCTTCCCCGAGTAGCCCTGCCCTGCCAGGGGTGCGGGTCGGGGGTGGAGCGTGTGGATTCTCTCCCCAGCGGTGGCGCAACTCTGCCAGAATGTCAGGTGCCCAACGACACACGAAGCACAAACGGAGAAGACGTCGATGAGGCTTCGAGACATGACAAGGGGCCCCGCCGGCCAGGGCATGCTCGCCCAGGCGGACGCCCGCAAGCTACTGCACGGCTCGGTGCGCGTCACCGGCGAGCGCGAGGGCTGGTTCAGGCCGTGGCGCGTGACGGATGCCCAGATGCGCGCGCTCGGCAGCTGCATGGCCTGGCACCCCGGCCTCTACCGGCAGATGGGCCGCACCACCGCCGGCATCTGCCTGGAGTTCGAGACGGACTCGTCCGAGGTCGCCATCGAGGTCACGCTCGACCCCGAGCCCTCCGGCACGGCTGCGATACTCGACCACGCCCACGAGGCGCCCGCCGACGTGCGCGCACCCTCGCATGACCCCCGGGAGGGCGAGGCCACGGAGTTTGCCGCCGCGGACGGCGAGCAGGCCGTCTCCCCCGGCGGCGCGGGCGGCGAACGTCCCGCGTTCGACGGCCTCTCGTGCGACGTGGACGGGCGTCACCTCCTGGTCCGGCTTCCCGCCGCAGGCGACGACTTCGTTGCCTTCTCGATCGACGACCCCGACTCCGCGCCCGCGGACGGCATCATGCAGCTTCCCGGCATGGGGGAGACGCACCACGTGCGGGTTTGGCTGCCCTGCCTGCGCGGCTGCACGCTCCGCTCGGTGGTGGGCAACGGCACCCACATCGACCCCGTGCCGCAGCGGAAGGCGCTTCTGGTGCTGGGGGACTCGCTGGCGCAGGGGTTCACGGTGGGCGACCCTGCGCTCGCCTGGCCGTCCGCCCTCGCCACGGGGCTGGGGCTCGACGTGGTCAACCAAGGTATCGGGGGCCAGGTGTTCCAGCCCGGGACGCTGTCGGGCCTGGCGGGCACCGTCGACGTGGCGCGCATCGTGGTGGAGCTGGGGGCCAACTACCGCTTTGAGCCCTGCCGCGAGCGCCTCGTGGCGCGCGACGTCTACGGCTTCCTCTCGGAGGTCTCGCGCCTCTGGCCCGACGTCCCCACCTGGGTCACCACGAGCACCTGGCACAGCGAGGACGACTGGCACTCCCACCCGCTCAGCTGCTGGCGGGAGGTCGACCCGCTCGTGCGTGCCCAGGCGGAGTCGCACGGGCAGATGACCTACGTGGACGGCTCGGACCTGATGGACCATCGCGTCTCGCTCGTGACCGACCCCTACGGACATCCCGGGCGAGAGGGGAACGCCCAGATCGCGCGCAGGATGCGCGTGGCGATGGACGCCCTCAGGGGGACTGATGACGAGCGTCGCCGCCGTGCCCTGGACCTGCTTGCCAAGGGCCCGCGACGCTGCCTGCCCATGGCCGAGATGCTCAGGCGCGGCATCGGGGAGGTCACCTATGCCGAGGAGGGCTGCGTCCTCGTGCGCGTGGGGAGGTGGCAGGAGATCTGGGCGAGCGACCGCGACCTCGCGCGCGACGTCATCGCCATGCTCGTGACGTCCGACCTGGTCTGCTGCCTGGAACCCGCCTGCGTCAGGGACCTGGAGCTGCTCCGCGGACTCACCGTGGTGGAGCCCGAGCACGTGTGCGTGTACGAGGGGAGGGAGGCACCCAGGCTTCCCAAGGCATTGCAGGGGAGAGACGTACGCCCGCTCGACCCCTCGTGGCTGCGCACGGTGCGCGAGCGCTACTCCCACCCGTCCTATGTCACCGACGTCGAGCTGCTGGGGCTCCTCCGTGACGGGAGGGTCCTCGGTGGGTTCGAGGACGGGGAGCTCGTGGGCTTCGTGGGCGAGCAGGACAGTGGCGCCATGGGGATGCTCGAGGTGCTTCCCGAGCACCAGGGGGGCGGATGGGGGGCCGTCCTGGAGGCCGCGAAGATCGCCGACGTGCTGTCCCGGGGGCAGGTGCCCTGGGCCGAGGTGTGGGCGGGGAACAAGGCGTCCCTGGCCATCCAGCGCAGGCTGCACCTCAAGGTGCTCCCCTCCAACGAGGTCTGCTGGGTCTCTCGCCCGGTGCAGCACTCGCCGCTCGAGGGCCTGCTCCGCGGGGACGACGAGGTGGCCCCTGCGCCGGAGGGCGAGCGGGAGAGTGGCGAGGCGCCGGAGAAGGACGGCACTCCAGAAGAGTCGAAGCCAGGCAGCGCGCTCGAGGCGCCGAAGCCGGACGGCGTGCCCGAGGCGGAGGAGGCCTCGGCGGGCGAGACGGGCTGACCCCCTCCCCCGCTCCCGGGCTGCCGTCGCGTCGCCCGGTCGGGCCACAGACGAACGCTCGTCTCGCCCTCGTCCTATACTGTTGGCCCCGAGGCAACATTTCGAGGGGCGGCGACGGAGTGATGAGCCGCCTGCGGGGGAGGTCTCCGTGGCTGTGGTTTCTGCGGGCATCGACGGCGCGCGTGGCGAGGGGCGAGACGCCTCTGGCGGCGCCATGACCGGCCGCGAGATGGAGGACGAGTTCGTCTCCATCGCGCGGTCGCTCGGTGGCGACGAGGACGGTCGCCGCGGGGGCAGTGCCTACCTGCGGCAGACCCACGCCCTCTATCACGGCGGGCCCTCGCCCTGGGCGTTCACGCCCAAGATCTTCGACGACCGCGAGGCTGCGGTGCTGCGCGACGCCGCGGAGCAGATGGGGCGGATCATGGAGGCGGTCACCGCCCGGTTTGTGGAGGACCCGCACTTCAGGTCGCTCTTCGCCCTCCCGCCCTACCTCGACCGCATCTGCCAGGTGCCCACCGGCTACTCGCGGATGATCCCCCTGGCGCGCGTGGACGTCTTCCTCAACGAGGAGACGGGCGACTTCCAGTTCTGCGAGCTCAACACCGACGGGTCGGCCGGGATGACCAACACGGTCGAGATCACCCGTGCGATCGAGCGGAGCGCGACCTGGCGCGAGTTCGCCCGCCGCCATCCCCGGTACGAGGCGTTCGACGTCACGTCGGCCTGCCTCTTCGCGCTGCTTGACACCTACGCGGAGTGGGCGCGCGGCCACCGCGGCGCCCCATGCCTGGCCCATCCCTCGCTCGTGGTGGTCGACTACGCCGACTCCGTCTCTGCCGACGAGGTGGACGACTTCCTGGGGCGCATGCGCGACCTGGGGATAGACGCGCGCTTCTCGGATGTCCGCGACCTCCGCGTGGGGGAGTGGGACGGCGACGAGCTGCTCCTCGACGACCAGGGCCCCATTGCCTGCGTGTGGAGGCGCGCCGTCACCAGCGAGCTCGCGCAGAGGCGCTGCGCCGGTGCGGACGCGCTGGTGGACGCGACCCAGCGGGGGCTCGTGTGCACCGTGGGCGGCTTCAGGACCTGGCCCTGCGCCACCAAGACCGTGTTCGCGGTGCTGAGAACGCCCGAGTGCCGCGCCATCCTCACGCCCGAGCAGAACGAGTTCGTGGAGAGGCACGTCCCTCTCACCCTGATACTGGGCGCGCCTGGAGCCACCGACCTGGCGCGGTTCTCCCAGAGGGAGCGCTGGATCGTGAAGCCCTCCGGCGGTTACAACTCGGTGGGCGTCACGGCGGGGATGGACGTGACCGCAGAGGAGTGGGAGGAGCGCCTGCGCCTCGGCGCGAGGGACCACGACGTGATCCAGGCGTACGCGCCCCAATACGCGACGCCGGCGATGGCGGGCATCCTGGACGGCGGCGATGACCCCATGGAGGCGGACCCCGCCAACAACATGGAGGGCCTCTACCTCTTCAACGGGCGGTTCTGCGGCGTCTACACGCGCTGTGGCCGCAACAGCACGATCGGCGAGTTCACGGGAAGGCTCAACATGGGCGCCTTCGTGGTCCATGGCGATGCCGGGGCGACGTCCGCCGCGAGGGGAGATGAGTAGCGTGAGGCTCTCGAACAGGCTGGCCCCCGACCTCACGGGGGAGCTCTCCCCCCGTGCCGAGGAGCTCGTGGGGCAGCAGCTCAAGCGGGGAGGGCTCTCGCACTACGCCTGCGCCAACGCCTCCGTCATCCGCCGAGACGACGAGCGCGACCGCGACACGGTCCTGCGTCCCGCGTTCGTGCGCGATGCCGAGAAGATCGTGCACACGCCCGCGTACAACCGCCTCAACGGCAAGACGCAGGTGTTCTCCTTCAGGCCCGACGACGACCTCTGCAGGCGTGGGCTGCACGAGCAGCTCGTGGGTCGCGTGGCGCGTGACATCGGCAGGGCGCTGGGGCTCAACCTCGACCTCATCGAGGCCATCGCGCTGGGCCACGACATCGGCCACACGCCCTTCGGCCATGCGGGCGAGAGGTTCCTCAACCAGGTGTTCCACGACCGCACCGGGCGCTGGTTCTTCCACAACGTCCAGAGCGTGCGCGTGCTCGACGTGCTCTACGGCCGCAACCTGTCGCTCCAGACCCTCGACGGCGTCATCTGCCACAACGGGGAGTTCGAGCAGCAGGAGTTCCACACCAGCGGGCTCACGAGCTTCGACACCTTCGACCGCGTGGTGCATGGCTGCTGGGAGTCGGGCGACGAGGCCATAGGCAAGCTTAGGCCCATGACCCTGGAGGGCTGCGTGGTCCGCGTGTCGGACATCATCGCCTACGTGGGCAAGGACCGCCAGGACGCCATTCGGGCGGGACTCGCGGACGAGGGGAGCTTCGACGACGGGCTTGGCGGGGCGTACAACGCATGGGCCCTCTCCGCGTTCGTAGCGGACGTCGTGGAGAACAGCGTCGGCACCGACCACATCGCCATGAGCGAGGAAGGCTTTGCCGAGATGCGCCGTGCCAAGCGGGAGAACTACGAGAAGATCTATGGTTCGAGCGAGGTCAACGGCGACTTCCCCTCCAGGGTCGGCGAGCTCTTTGGCCTTCTGTACCAGCACGAGCTCGACGCCCTCGCGGAGGGTGACGAGTCGAGCGCAATCTTCTCCCACCACATCAGGCCGCTGGAGCGCCAACTGGGCCATTACGGTGGGGAGTACGACTGGGAGACGGACCCCGACCAGACGGTGGTCGACTTCATCAGCGCGATGACCGACGACTACTTCGTCGCGACGTGCCAGGCGCTCTTTCCCCAGGCACGCGAGCTATTCCCGCGCCGGAGCTACTTCGATGGGGTGCGCCCCTAGCCGCAGCGCCTCGCGACGGCAACTGGACCGGGCCCCAGCCTTGCTAAGCGTGACGGCGATTGGCTGCCTGAGCCTCATCCCGGGGTTCGCCGTTTGAGCCCCTTGCGTTGGCCAGTGGGCCCGTGGAGAAGAGATCTGCCCTAGGGCATTGATGACAATCGCCATGGGTGAGCGACCCTGTCGAAAGTAGGCTGACGAGGGGTACCCCTGGTAGGCGCCTGGTCGCCGTGGGACGAGTCCTTGGGGCCAAAGAGGGGGGAGAGGACATGAGCCTGTGCCTGCGCCGCCGGGGCGACGGTTGCCAACCGGGTTCTCTCGAGCGTCCGCCCTGTCCGCGCATGAGACTGTGAGCCTTGCGGCGGGAGCCACGCGTGAGCACTCGCGCGGGTGAGCTCCCACCATATGACTTATCCTCGATGGTCGCGGTGGCGACCAAAGCCCGATGTGAGTACTTCTCCGTTGGAAGATGACCCAGGGAATCAGGTCAGACGGACGTTTTACCAGGCGGAAAGTACCACGGGGTATGCCTGCCTTCCCGCCCATGGCGGCAAACTCCCGAAGTGAGCACTCATATCGGGCTCCTGCTGCCATTTGAGTCCAATACGTGAGTGAGTTGGCAGCTAACTCCCGAAGTGAGCGCTCACATCCGGAGCTAGCTGCCAAGGTTAAAGACCTGATGAAAACGCAACAGGAAATACGTTGATTCCGACCATATCCCGTTGCAGTGAGGGGCGTACGCAAGCGCACACATCGGGCTATTGCCGCCAGGGTTGGAAGATTGATGGCGTATTTGCGTCAGGACGCTGCGCGAGGGCCACGGATGCGGGGCCGACGAGCGGGTGCGCTGCCGTTTCGGCACTGACGGCCCCGCGCCTCCGTCTTCGGGTTCTTTCAAGGGACCCTTCGTGCGGCAGCGTGAGTGCCTCGGAACCTATTTTGCTGACGCGTGGAGGAGGGCCAGGGGTGGTGAAGGCCGAGACCAACGTGGCGCGAGAATCGGGCCTCCCGCATGCGTGAGGTCCCAGCCGGGGGGTTGTCCCACGTCCCGCTGGGATTGCCCCCTCTCGCCAGCATCCTGACAGCGGATTGCACGACCGATGACAGTCAGACCTCGGGACGCGACCTTCACGAGCCCCCCACGAGGGGACCGCCAGGGCGCCGCATAGTACAATCGGGGCATGGACACCCTCTTCAGCAACATCGAGCGCTCCAAGCGCAGGGCCAACGCCCCTCTCGCCGTCCGCATGCGTCCCCAGACCCTCGACCAGTACGTGGGCCAGGAGGAGGCGGTGGGCGAGGGGTCGTGGCTCCGTCGCGCCATCGAGCACGACACGCTCTCGTCGGTCATCCTCTACGGGCCGGCGGGGACGGGTAAGACCACGCTCGCCAGGATCATCGCCAACACCACGCACGCCGAGTTCGTGGAGGTCTCTGCCGTCACGGGCACGGTCAAGGACCTCAGGCGAGAGATCGACAACGCCAACTCGCGCCTCCTCGCCCAGGGCCGGCGAACCATCCTGTTCGTGGACGAGATCCACCGCTTCAGCCGCACGCAGCAGGACGCCCTCCTCCACGCCGTGGAGGATCGCACCGTGGTTCTGGTGGGGGCAACCACCGAGAACCCCTACTTCGAGGTCAACGGGGCGCTCATCAGCCGCTCCCGCGTCGTGGAGCTCCATCCGCTCGGCGACGACGACATCAGGGCGCTCGTGCGACGCGCCCTCACCGCTGAGGAGGGGCTGCGGGGCGCCTTCACCATCGGGGACGACGCGCTGCGCGAGATCGTGACGCTCGCCGGGGGAGACGGGCGCGCCGCCCTCACCTCCCTCGAGCTCGCCAGCCAGATGGCACTCCCCACGGGGGACCCGTCAGAGGCGGACCCGGAGCACCCCCTCGCCATCACCGTCCAGAACGTGCTGGAGGCAAACCCCAGGCACGGGCTTCCGTACGACAAGTCGGGCGACATGCACTACGACATCATCTCGGCGTTCATCAAGTCGATGCGTGGCAGCGACCCCGACGCGGCCCTCTACTGGCTCGCGCGCATGATCGACGGGGGAGAGGACCCCAAGTTCATCGCCCGCCGCATCATGATCTGCGCGAGCGAGGACATTGGCAACGCCGACCCCACCGCCCTCCTGGTGGCGGAGGCGGCCTTCAGGGCGGCGGAGGTCATCGGGTACCCCGAGTGCCGCATCAACCTCGCCCAGGCGGCGATCTACAACGCGCTGGCACCCAAGTCCAACGCCTGCGAGGCGTCCATCGACCGCGCTCTCGCCGAGGTGAGGAACGGCCCCCGGCGCGAGGTTCCCAACCACCTGCGCGACCGGCATCGCCCGGGCTCGGAGACATACGGGGCCTACCTGTATCCGCACGACTACCCGCAGGGGTGGGTGCCGCAGCAGTACCTGCCCGACGGCCTCGAGCCCGGGTCCCTGTACCACCCCGGCCCGCGCGGCTGGGAGGCCTGGCGCATCGAGGCCACCGCGCGCGACCGCGGCATCGGTCGCGGTCCCAGGCGGGGCACGGATGCGGGCGAGAGGGGTGGCACTGTCGGCGACGGGGACGGCGTCACGCCGGGAGAGGGGTAGCCTGGGCGACACCCCCCCGCGCCTGCGTAGGATATTCGACTTGTGGGGGTGACCGGTGCATCAGGCAGTCGTCGGCAACGTTCCTCTTGCCGCCATCCTCTGCGTCCCCGTCGGCCTCGCGCTTGGGAGGCCCGCATGCCTTGCCGCCGCATGGATGGAGTCCCGCCGCGGGCTCGTCCCCTCTCGCCCCTCTCCGGCGAGGTCGCTCGCCTCGGGTGCCGCACTTGCCGTCGAGCTCTCGTCGCTCGCCGTCCGCCTCGGGCCGTCCCCGAGCTTCCTGGGGCTCTCGCTCCTCGCCGCGTCCCTCGTCGTGGCATCCCTCGTCGACCTCAACTGTCGCCTCATACCCAACGGGTGCATCCTCGCTGGCGTCGCAGCCCGCGTCCTCTCCCTCGCGCTCGCGGGCGCATCCGGGGAGCTCGCGTCAGGTGACCTGGCACGGCTCCTTGCCCGGTCGGGCCTCTCCGCGGGCGCGGCCTTCGCCCTGCTCTCATTCCTCGCGCTCGTGATGGACCGCATCCTGGGAGGCGCGAGCGTCGGCGGGGGAGACGTGAAGCTGGTCTCGGTCGTGGCCCTGCACCTGGGCCTCGCGAAGGCGATCGTCGCCGTACTCGTCGCGTGCGCCCTGGGGATCGCGTCGTGGGCAGCGGCGAGGCGCGTGCGTGGCGGCGAGGGGAGAGGGGACGGGACCTTTGCCTGGGGGCCGTCCATCGCGGTGGCCTCCTGGCTCTCGGCGCTCTGGGGCGACCGGGTGGTGGCGTGGTACCTCTCGCTCCTCGCCTAAGGTCGGAGCCACCCCGCCGCGGCGGGTCTAAGCGGTTGCAAAACGGATAGAATCAGCCTAGGGCGTCTCGTCACCGCCCCGCCCGCCGAGGGGTGGCAAGCGGTGCGGAGGCCCGGCTCGCCCTGTGCCGGCTGGCCTCGCCACCGGCATGCGCCACCCATGCACCCACGTTGGAGGGAAACCCATGAGTCCTCTCGATCTGCTCCTCATCGCGCTCGTAGCCGTCGCAATCTGGGCCGTCGTGGAGCTTGCGCTCACCATCCGCCGCGCACGCGCCTCGGTCGACGAGGTCACCAAGACGGCGAACGAGACCATCGAGCAGGTTCAGCCCGTCATCGCCAAGCTCGACGGGGCCATGGACGACCTCCAGCCCAGCATCAAGCAGGTGGACCCCCTGGTGGAGAAGGCCGGCGTCGCCGTCGACCAGGCCAACGAGAGCCTCCGGCGCGTGAACGGCATCCTGGGCGACGTCTCCACCGTGTCCGGAACCGCCGCGGGCGTCACGGAGGCCGTGAACAAGGTGGCGGGCGAGGCGGCGAACTCGGTCGGCGCCGTGGTCTCGAGGATCGCGGGAAAGCCCGCGCAGGGCGAGGCAAAGCACCTCGAGCCCGCCCCAGGGGCGGAGCGCGAGGACGACGCCCCGCGCGACCGCGGCTACGTCACCTACGGTGAGGCGGCGGCAGACGCGCCCGCCGAGGAAGAGAACGGACAGGACAGGTAGGCGTCCCCGCGGTCGTGTGGGACGGAACGAGGAACCCGGGAGAGAGATGTCAGAGAGCAACGTGAGCCTCAGCATTCCGGCAGAGGCAGGATACGCGCGCGCCGTCCGCATGATGGCGGCAAACCTCGCGGTCATGTGCGACATGAGCGTCGACGACGTGGAGGACGTCCGCATGGCGGCGGAGGAGGGCTTCGTCTACAGCTGCGCCACCGCCCCCAAGGCGTGCGACGTGAGCTTCTCGATGGGCGACGGCTTTTTCTCCATGGACTTCTCGCTTGGCGAGCGCGACATCGAGGACGCCGAGTCCACGGAGGACCTCGGACTTGTGGAGCTGCTGCTCCAGGCGGTCTGTGACGAGTGCGAGGTGGCGGGGGGAGCCCTCCACCTCGTGAAGCGGAACGGCGGTGCGCATGCCTAACGCGGAGGGTACGGAGGAGCGGAGGGCCGCGCGCCGCCGCCTGTCGACACGCGCCCCCAAGGGGAAGCTCGCGTGGGACAAGGAGCGCACGCGCGAGCTGTTCCGTCGCTACAAGGAGGAGGGGGACGAGGAGGCCAGGGAGCAGCTCATCGTGAGCCATCTCAACCTCGTCAGGTTCCTCGCCTCAAAGTTCAAGAACAGGGGAGAGCCGCTGGACGACCTCATCCAGGTGGGGACCATCGGCCTCATCAAGGCGATCGACCGCTTTGACCCCTCGCGCGGCCTGGAGTTCACGACCTTCGCGACGCCCACGATCCTGGGCGAGATCAAGCGCCACTTCCGCGACAAGGGGTGGTCGGTGAGGGTCCCGCGCAGGCTCCAGGAGCTGTCCGCCAAGGTCAACCAGGTCACGGACGAGCTCACCAAGGAACTCCAGCGCAGCCCCTCGGTCGAGGAGATCGCCAACGCCCTGGGGACCTCGGTGGACGAGGTCCTGGAGGCCATGGAGTCGTCGAGCGCCTACAGCTCCGTCCCGCTCGAGGGGACGGGCTCCAACTCGGACGACGACGCGCCGTCGGTGATCGACCACTACATCACCGAGGACGAGAACCTGGCCTCGTCGGACGACCGCATGGTCATCGAGGACGCCATCCGGGACTTCTCCCCTCGCGAGCAGGACATCATCCGCATGCGCTTCATCGAGGGCATGACCCAGGTCGAGATCGCCAAGAAGCTCGGGATCTCCCAGGTCCAGGTCTCGCGCCTTCTCCGCAGGACCCTCAAGAAGGTACAGGAGAAGATTGACCCTGAAGGTCTTATGCACTAGGGCGTGTAAAAACCGCCCGGCACTCCCCTGCTGCTACAATGACTTCCCGTCAAACAGCGGGGGAGTGCTTCTATTGGTTCATACGTCACGGGACTCAGGCGAGTCGGAAACGAGCTATCGCAAGGCGCTGCACGTGGGCGCCCATGCGTGGGCCCTCATCGGCGTCCTCGTCGCCGTGGCGCTCGTGGCACAGGTCGCCGGGCTCGTCTCGCAGGCCCTCGAGCTGCTCCTCGTCGGCGTCATCCTCGGCTTCATCTGCAGTCCCGTCACCAACTGGCTCGAGGACCGCAACGTCCCCCGCGCGCTCGCCGCGTTCCTCGCTCTCGTGTTCGTGCTCGCGGTCTTCGTCCTGGTCGTCGTCCTGCTCGCCCCGCCGTTCGTGAGCCAGCTCATGCAGGTCCTCCAACGCGTCCCGTACTACGTTGAGCAGGTTCGCTCCGCCATCGCCGACTTCTGGACCCAGTACGGCACCTCCGAGACCGCCGACGTGAAGGAGAGCCTGGACCAAACGGTCGCCTCGCTCTCCAACCTGGGCGTCAAGATGGCATCGGATGCAACGGCCAAGCTCTCGAACGGCCTCATCAGCAACGTCGTCTCCACGGTCAACAACGTCTTCACCATCTTCCTGGGCCTCGTCGTGGCCTACTGGCTTGCCAAGGACTACCCGGGCATCGTCCGCGAGGCGACGGTCATCGCCGGGCCCCGCCGCCGCGACGACCTCCTCGTGCTCCTGTCCATCCTCAGCAGGTCGATGGGCGGCTACATGCGGGGCATCGTGATCACGTCCACCGTGGGCGGGCTCCTCTCGTTCCTTGGGTTCTCCCTCATCGGGCACCCCTTTGCGGGGCTCATGGGCATCGTGGTGGGCATCTTCCACTTTGTCCCCGTCGTCGGCCCCTGGCTCGCCGCGGCCATCGCGGCGCTCCTCGCCCTCTCGGTCAGCCCCATGCTCGCCCTCGAGTCGATCATCGTCTCGGTCGTGGCGCAGAACGTCACGGACAACCTGGTCTCGCCCCTGGTCATGCAGTCTGCGGTCAGGGTCCACCCGATCCTCTCGCTCACGGGGATCATCATCGGCAACGCCCTGGGCGGCGTCCTCGGCATGGCCCTCGCCATCCCGCTCACCGCCGCGGCGCGCGGCATCTTCGTGTTCTACTTCGAGAAGAGGACGGGGAGGCAGCTCGTCTCCGAGGACGGAAGGCTCTTCAAGGGGGACCGCTTCGCAAATGACGATGGGTCTCCCAAGCCCGCCTCCGACGCCCTGGACGACGATGACTTCCTCAAGGGCAGCCGCCTGGTGCCGCCCGGGGACCCCGGGGGGAGAGGGGACTGACCTCCCCTCGCCATCACGCCGAGGGGCATTTGTCCGTCTCGCTTGGGACGCAAGCACGTATCATTGAACGGCATGACAACGGGCGCCGCTGGCGCACGCAACCAAAACGCAAGGAGAAGCATGAGCACCGCTGACTTCAAGACCATGACCACGGCACAGATCCGCGAGGACTTCCTCACGTTCTTCGAGGGCAAGGGGTGCAAGCTCTACCCGTCCTCATCCCTGGTTCCCGAGGACCCGTCGCTTCTCCTCGCCAACGCGGGCATGAACCAGTTCAAGGAGTACTACCAGGGCACCAAGACCATGCGCGAGATCGGAGCGTGCTCCTGCCAGAAGTGCCTGCGCACCAACGACATCGACAACATCGGCGACGCCAGGCACCTCTCGTTCTTCGAGATGCTCGGCAACTTCTCGTTTGGCGGCTACACAAAGGCCGACGCCATCGCCTGGGCCTATGAGTTCATCACGTCCCCCGAGCACCTCGGCCTCCCCAAGGACCGCCTGTACATGACCGTGTTCGAGAACGACGAGGAGGCCATCGAGCTCTGGCACGCCCAGGGGGTGGAGTACGACCACATCAGCCGCCTGGGCGAGGAGGACAACTTCTGGGCCGCCGGTCCCACCGGCCCCTGCGGCCCGTGCTCCGAGATCTACTTTGACCAGGGCCCCGAGTTCGAGGGCGAGAAGCCCGGCGACGACGGCGACCGCTACCTGGAGTTCTGGAACCTCGTGTTCACCCAGTACGACCGCCAGGAGGACGGCTCGATGCCGGAGCTCCCGCACCGCAACATCGACACCGGCATGGGCCTGGAGCGCATTGCCGCCATCATGCAGCACCAGGGCTCCAACTACGAGGGCGACGTCCTCCGCTCGCTCATCGGCGTGGGAGAGCGCCTTGCGGGCGTGACCTACAAGCAGGACCCGCGCGCCGACAAGAGCCTCCGCATCCTCGCCGACCACAGCCGCGCGGTCACGTTCATGATCGGCGACGGCATCCTGCCCAGCAACGAGGGGCGCGGCTACGTGCTGCGCCGCCTGCTCCGCCGCGCCGTCTACCATGGTCGCCTGATGGGCATCAAGGGCCAGTTCCTCACCACCTACAGCCACGAGGTCATGCGCCTCATGGCAGACGTCTACCCCGAGCTCACCCAGAACAAGGCCCTCATCGATGGCATCATCAGTGCCGAGGAGGAGCGCTTTGGCGCCACCCTGGACGCCGGCGAGGCCATGCTCGCCCGCGAGCTCGACGTCCTGGGCGAGGGCGAGCCCCTCTCCGGCGAGGTCGCCTTCAAGCTGCACGACACCTACGGGTTCCCCATCGACCTCACGCGCGAGATCTGCGCCAACGACGGCCACGGCGTTGACATGGACGCCTTCGACGCCGCCATGGAGGCCCAGAAGGAGCGCGCCCGCGCGACGGCGAACCGCGACGCCTGGGGTGCCTCCAACAACGTGTGGGCTGCCCTCTCCGATCGCCTCGACGCCACCGAGTTCCTGGGCTACGACCTAGACTCCGTTGACGGCTGCCGCGTGCTCGCCCTGGTGAGGGACGGCAGCGAGGTGCAGGAGGCCGGCGTGGGGGAGAAGGTCGAGGTCGTCCTCGACAAGACCACCTTCTACGGCGAGATGGGCGGCCAGGTGGGCGACACCGGCAAGCTCACGTCCGACAGCGCGAGCCTGGCGGTGGACGACGCGAAGCACCGCGAGGGCGGGCTCGTCTCGCATGAGTGCGAGGTCACCGCGGGCACCATCCGCGTCGGGGACACCGTGACCGCCGCGATCGACCACGGCCGCCGCGAGCTCATCCGTCGCAACCACACCGCGACCCACCTGCTTGATAGCGCCCTCAAGCGCGTGCTGGGCGACCACGTGAGCCAGGCCGGCTCCCTCGTCGCGCCGGACCGCCTGCGCTTCGACTTCACGCACTTCGAGGCGCTGACCGCCGACCAGATCGAGCGCGTCGAGGGCATGGTCAACGCCGAGATCTTTGCCGCCGAGCCCATCGTCACCAAGGTCATGGGGCTCGAGGAGGCCAAGGCCTCCGGTGCGGTCGCGCTCTTTGGCGAGAAGTACGGCGACACCGTGCGTGTGGTCTCCACAGGCGACTCCGACGAGCCCTTCTCCAGCGAGCTGTGCGGCGGCACCCATGCGCGCAACACAGCCGAGCTGGGCTTCTTCAAGATCGTCTCCGAGAGCTCCGTGGGCTCCAACGCCCGCAGGCTCGAGGCCGTGACGTCAGCGGGCGCCATCGAGTACGTGGACGAGCGCCTGCAGACCCTGCAGGAGGCCTCGCAGGCCCTGAAGTGCCGTCCCTCCGAGCTCGTCGACCGCATCGCCTCCCTCGAGTCCGACCTGAGGGATGCCAGGAAGGCGCTCGAGGACGCGCGCTTTGGCTCCTCCAGCGACCAGATCTCCGACGCCATCAAGGGTGCCGTGAGCCTGGACGGGTACTCCTGCGTGGTCGCGCGGCTTGACGGGCTGACCGGCAGGGAGATGCGCCAGGCGTGGGACAGCGTCCGCGAGGGCGCTGGCACCGACTCCGTGGCGTGCGTGCTCGCCTCGGCGACCCCCGACGGCAAGGTGGCCCTCATCGCGGCGGCGACCGACCCTGCCGTCGCAGCCGGTTTCAAGGCCGGCGACGTGGTGCGCGAGGTCGCCCAGTACGTGGGCGGCCGCGGCGGCGGGCGCCCCAACATGGCGCAGGCCGGCGGCTCCGACGCCTCCGGGATCGACAGGGCTCTCCAGGCGGCCCGCGAGCTTCTCGGCGCCTAGGCCATATGCGTGCCCTCGCGCTCGACATCGGGGAGGTCAGGATCGGCATCGCCGCGAGCGACCTCTCCGGCACCGTCGCCTCGCCCGTGAAGGTCCTCCCCGCGCAGGAGGTGCTCTCGCACGCGCGGAGCTTCCGTCTCGTCCTCCAGGACTACGAGCCGGAGGTCCTGGTGTGTGGGCGCCCCATGACCCTCTCGGGCGAGGAGGGGCCGCAGGCGAAGAGGATTGAGGCTCAGGCCAGAAGCATCGCGGCCGCGTGCGGGCTTCCGCTGGAGTTTGCGGACGAGAGGCTCTCCTCTCAGGAAGCCAAGCGTATCCTTCGTGAGCAGGGATACAACGAGAGGTCCATGCGCGGGAGGGTCGACATGGTCGCTGCCTCGCTCTTCCTCCAGGCGTGGCTCGACTCCAGGCGGAACGACTAGTTAGGTTTCACATGGCAGACAACGCACGTAGGCAAGGTTCCCACTTCTCCGGTCAGGCGCAGCCCCGGCTGGGGAGCGCGCCCTCCCGGCGGGAGCGGCCCCGCCCGGCATCGTCGGTACGACCGGCGGCGCGAGGCGAGGGGAAGGGACAGCCGAAGCGCGCGCACTACCAGGGAAGGGTCTCGGAGCGCACCGCTCGTGCGACCCAGAGCGCCCATCACAGGACGCCAGGCGAGAGCCACGAGCGCCGCACCCGCCACCGCTGGGTGGGCGTGGTGCTCGTCCTCGTCGCGCTCGTCGCCGTTGGCGGGGTCGGCTACCTCGCCTACCGTCACTTCTCCAATGCCGGCCAGGGCAGCACGCAGCAGGTGCAGAGCGGCCAGCAGGTGTCGGTGACCATCCCCGAGGGCTCGGACGCGTCGAGCATCGCCAAGATTCTGATGGACGCAGGCGTCATCTCCGACTCCTCCGCCTTCTTCAAGGAGGTTCAGTCCCAGCAGGCCGAGTCGAGCATGAAGAGCGGCTCGTACGACCTCATGACTGGCGCCAACCTCTCGGAGCTCGTGCGCCAGCTCGTCGCCGGCCCCAACTCCACCTCCAAGCGGATCACGTTCGCCGAGGGGCTCACGGTCGCCCAGACCGCGTCAAAGGTCGAGAGCACCCTGGGCATCTCGTCAGACGACTTCACCAACCAGGCCAAGGCGTCCAACTACGTGAGCGACTACGACTTCCTCTCCGGGGCGGCCAACGACTCGCTGGAGGGCTTCCTGTACGGGAGCACCTACGACTTTGGCGACACCGACATGTCCTCTGACACCGTGATCCGCGCCATGCTCGACCAGTACAAGGCAAACGTGGCGTCTCTCGACTTCGCCACCGCCGAGGCGAGTATCAAGGAGAAGTACGGCGTCACGGTGAGCGACTACGACATCCTCACCATCGCCTCGATCATCGAGAAGGAGGCCCTCACCGACGACGACCGGACCAAGATCGCCTCGGTGCTGTACAACCGCCTCAAGGCGGGGATGGCGCTTCAGAGCGACGCGACCATGGGCTACGTGACGGGTGGCACGGTCACGGCGGACGACCTCAAGACCCAGAGCCCCTACAACACCTACCTCAACAAGGGACTGCCGCCCACGCCCATCTGCAGTCCCAGCCTCGCCTCGATCAAGGCGGCGCTCGCGCCGGCGGACACCAACTACTACTACTTCTGGATCACCGAGAGCGAGCACGTGTTCTCCGAGACGTACGAGGAGCACCAGAAGGCCATCGCCAATGCGACGCAATAGGCGGCTTACGCCGAGGGGCCTCCTCTCGGCGGACCGCTACATTGCGTCCGTCGACCTCATCGACGTGGGATGGCTCCTCGACGAGGGGATACGCTGCGTCCTCCTCGACCGCGACAACACCTGCGTGCCGCGCGACAGCTGGGTCACCCCATCAGCCATCCTGGAGTGGCTCGACCGGGTGCACGCCGCGGGCATCTCCACCTGCCTCGTCTCCAACAACTTCCACGGCTCGGACGTCGAGCGCTCTGCGAGGGCGCTGGGCAGCGACGCGGTCCATCACGCCATGAAGCCCCTGCCGTTCGCCGTGTGGGCGGCGCTCAGGAGGGAGGGCGCGACCCCGGAGGAGGCGGTTCTCGTGGGAGACCAGCTCTACACCGACATGGCGGCGGGCAACCTCGCCGGGGTCAGGACCATCCTCGTGAGGCCGCAGTCCACCCGGGACCTGTGGTACACGCTCATACTCAGGCTCTTTGAGCGACTGGTGCTGGGCGATCGCCACTTTGAGGGGGAGGGGCGGCCGGACCGGCGCTGAGTCCCTCGCTCTCCCGCGACCGTCCCGGCCCATCCGCGTGCCCCGGTGGGAAGCGCGTCGCCAGATGCTAGAATCGTCTGCGGCAAAGTCGGCTGACTTCGTTGGGACGCAATGGCGCAGTGCGGACAGGACGAGAGGGGCTATGTGGTGCACCAGGGGTGCGACCACATCTTCTTCGTGGGCTTCCACGGCGCCGGCAAGTCCACGCTCGCCCGCAACCTGGGCTGCCTCTTCCATCGCGACTACGTGGACACCGACCGCCTCGTGGAGCGCATGGCGGGCAAGAGCGTGTGCGCGGTCTTCGCCGAGGAGGGCGCCCCGGCCCTGCGCGCCCGGGAGGCGGCGGCCCTGAGGTGCCTCGCCGGACGCAAGTCGCTGCTCGTGAGTTGCGGCGGTGGGATCGTCGAGGGCGGGGAGAGCTGCCGGCTGATGCACGCCATGGGGACGGTGGTGTACCTGGACGGCTCCTTCGAGGACTCGCTCAGGCAGATCCAGCACCCCGAGATCCGCCCCGACTTTGCGACGGTCGAGGGTGCGCGCCGCCTGTACCGGCTCCGCAGGCCGCTCTACGAGCGCGAGGCGGACCTCGTTGTCGACATCAGGAACAAGACGTTCGAGCAGGTGTGCTCCGAGGCGGGCCAGCTGCTCTGGGAGAAGGGCCTACTATGAGCGAAGAGAAGAGCCAGGTCGTGAGGCAGTGGGTGTCCATGCCCGGCGGCTCGTGCGACGTGCGCATTGGGGCCGGCCTCGTGGAGGGGCTCGGGTCGCTCCTGCGCTCCGCAGTCGGGACCCCGCACGCCTGCGCGCTCGTGACCGCGCAGGGTGGGGACGCTCGCCTGGAGGAGAGGCTCAGGAGGCAGCTCACCGACGGCGGCTTCGCCGTGAGCCAGATCCACGTGGCCTCCGGGCGAGACGCGCGCGGCTGGGATGCCCTCGGGTCTCTCCTCGACGGCCTTGGCGAGGCGGGGATCACCTGCGACGACCTGCTGCTGGTTGCGGGCGACGTCGACATGCTCTCGCTGGGGAGTGCCGCCGCCTCCTGCTGGTGCGGCGGCGTGCCGCTGGCGGGTCTGCCCACCGACCTCGACGCGATGGTCGAGTCCCCCTGCTCCCCGCGCTCCATCGCCGCAGGTGGGAGGGACCGCATGGTCTCGCTCAGGCCGAGCATGCGCTACCTGCTGTGCGACCCCGAGGAGATGGACCTCGACCTGGGATCCGAGACGTCCCTGCTCGCGCGTGCGATCTTCGCCGCCTCGGCCGTCGCCGAGTCCGACAAGGCGTTCGAGGAGCTGTGGGACGGCACGCCGCAGTACATGGGCGGCGGCGAGGGCGCCGGTGACGCGATCCTCGCCCAGGCGCTGACGTCGCTCAAGACGCGCGGGTACATGGTGTCGTCGACCTCGCTGGCAACCCGCCAGGCCTCGACCTACGCCTTCGACTTCGCGTGGGCGATGTCCGCTGAGCTGCCCGACGTCCCCCTCTCCACGCTCGTCGCCGAGGGCATGCGCTTTGCCGGCCGGCTCTCCGTTGCGCAGGAGAAGATCTCGGTCGACGACATGCTCTCCCAGGACGAGCTCCTTGAGCGCCTGGGGCTCCCGTACCTCTCCTGCAGCATGGAGCCCTCGCGTATGGTGGAGGCGCTCAGGAGGGAGCGGTTCCAGAGGAGCGGCAGGTTCCTCCTCGCCATCCCCCAGAAGCTGGGGCGCGTGAGGCTGTCGTCGGTCGACGACGACCTGCTGCTGGAGCACGTCACCGCCTGGTGCCAGACGCACCAGCCGCAGGAGGGCGCCGAGGCCTGAGGCCGCCGGCAACGGAACTATTGGTAACACGTCATTGGGAGGAACCATGGCAGACGCACAGGCATGCGCGGGCAGGGTAGCCCGCTTCCGCGATCTCATGGCCCGCATGGGCTACGACGCGGCGATCGTCAGGAACAACGCGGACCTGAGGTGGCTCACGGGGTCCGAGAGGACCTTCGACGACGAGGTGGCGCACACCGCCTTCATCACGGCGGACGGCCTTTGGCTGCACACCGACTCGCGCTACTACGGCATCTTTCTCGACCGCATGGGGAAGGAGACGCCCTGGCAGATCGACGAGGACGTGATCGACCCCGCCCAGTGGGCGGCGGACCACGCCCGCGACGCCCGCTCCAGGGTCGTTGCCGTCGAGGACACCTGCGACCTCGCGTTCTTCGACGCCTTCGGGGCTGCGTGCCTGGCCGACGGCGTCGAGTGCCTGACCCCCCGCATGCACGGGTTCATCGCCGACCTCCGCATGGTGAAGGACGACGAGGAGCTCTCGCTGCTCCAGAGGGCGCAGGACATCACCGACGACGCGTTCCGCCACATCGTCGAGTACATCAAGCCCGGTCTCACCGAGCAGCAGGTGCGCGCGGAGCTGGACAACTACATGCTCACGCACGGGGCGGACAACGTCTCGTTCGAGACGATCATCGCCGCCGGCCCCAACGGCGCCAACCCGCATGCCCGCCCGAGCGAGTACGTGCTGCGCGAGGGCGACATGGTCGTGATGGACTACGGCGCCCTGTACCACGACTACCACGCCGACATGACCCGCACGGTGTGCGTGGGCAAGGCGGGGGAGGAGCAGCGCCGCGTCTACGACGTCGTGTGCAGGACCAACGAGGAGTGCCAGGCGGCCGCGCACGGTGGCGTCAACGGCCTCGACATGCAGAACCTTGCGGTCAAGATCATCTCCGACGCCGGGTACGGCGAGTACTTCGGCCACGGGCTGGGGCATGGCGTGGGACTCCAGATCCACGAGAATCCGGGCTTCAGCAGGCACTACGACCGCGTGGTCCCCTCCGGCTCCATCGTCACCATCGAGCCGGGCATCTACCTTCCGGGCAAGTTCGGCGTGCGCGTCGAGGACTGCGGCGTGGTGGCGGAGGACGGCTACCACCCCTTCTCCAAGATCCCGCACGACCTGGTCGAGATCCCCTGCTAGCCGGAGGCTGGCGCGTCTCTCCCCTCAATCGGTCGCTAAACGAGGCCCCCGTCACTGCCAAGTGCCGGGGGCCTTTCCGTCCGTCAGGAGTGGGAGGAAATGCCGAAGGCATGAGCGTATGAGGCGCAAGATGCACTTGACGCAGCGTGAGGGTCAACCCAGTGAGTGGGGGAGAGGTACCGCTTATGGTTAAAACGCGACCGCTCAAACCGAAAGCTCCTACATGTTTGAACAATTTTACCCGCGTTTACCCAAATCCTGAAAACGCTCGCTATACTAGCTTTTGTGGATGAAAGGTGGAGGACTTGTTCAAGTGCTGTGAAGGGGTCCGACGTCTCTTCCGCGTGTCCTAACGGTGCAAGGGAAGCAAAGTAAGGAGGAAGTTGGATGGTCGGTATTGTTCTAGCCAGCCACGGCAAGTTCGCCGAGGGCATCAAGGAGTCGGGCAGTATGATCTTCGGCCCCCAGGAAGATGTGGCTGCCGTCGTCCTGACGCCCGACATGGGTCCCGACGACATGCACCAGAAGCTGCTTGACGCGATCTCCACCTTCAACGACCAGGAGCATGTGCTGTTCTTGGTCGACCTGTGGGGAGGGACGCCCTTCAACCAGGTTTCCCGTCTCATCAGCGAGGAGGGGCATGAGGACTGGGTTGCCATCACCGGTCTCAACCTGCCCATGCTCGTTTCCGCGTACGGTTCCCGCATGGGCGCCGAAACCGCGGTCGACGTGATGAAGGAGGTCTATCCCGAGGCGAGGGACGGAATCAAGGTCAAGCCCGAGGAGCTTCAGCCTGCCAGCGCAGAGGCTCCCGCAGCCCCCGCTCCCGCAGCGGCAGCCGTCAGCGCCATTCCCGAGGGCACGGTTCTCGGCGACGGCCACATCCACTACGCGTACGTCCGCATCGATACCCGCCTGCTTCACGGCCAGGTTGCCACGGCATGGACCAAGCAGGTCCAGCCTGACCGAATCCTGGTTGTCTCGGATGCCGTCTCGCACGACGACCTCCGCAAGAACATGATCATCCAGGCGGCCCCTCCCGGAGTCCACGTCCACGTCATCCCCATCTCAAAGCTCATCGAGGTCGACAAGGACCCGCGCTTCGGTGCCACCAAGGCGATGGTGCTCTTCGAGACGCCGCAGGACCTGCTGCGTGCCGAGGAGGGAGGCGTCAAGTTCCCCGAGGTGTGCATCGGCTCCATGGCCGCTACCGCGGAGAAGACTGTCATCAACCAGGCGATAGCCTGCGACGAAGACGACGTCAAGACGCTGAAGGCGATCCGCGACAACGGCACGCACTTCTACGTCCAAAAGGTCCCCTCTGATCACGTTGATGACATCTGGGCTCTTCTCAAAGAGAAGAACATGGCCTAAGGGCCCCGATAGGGAGAAGGAGGAAGTTCATGAATCCTATTTCGACCGTGCTTGTCGTCATAGTGGCATTCCTGGCAGGTATGGAAGGCATCCTGGACGAGTGGGAGTTCCACCAGCCGATCGTTGCCTGCACGCTGATCGGGCTCGTCTGCGGGCACCCCACCGAGGGCATCATCCTGGGCGGCAGCCTGCAGCTCATGGCACTGGGCTGGGCCAACATCGGCGCGGCCGTCGCGCCCGACGCGGCGCTCGCCTCCGTCGCCTCCGGCATCATCCTGATGCTGGCGCTCAACGGCGGCACCACCGACGTCACCGGTGCCATCAACACGGCAATCGGCGCCGCGACCGCGCTGTCCGTCGCAGGCCTGTTCCTCACCATGATCTGCCGTACGCTCGCCATCCCCATCGTCCACGCAATGGACGCCGCGGCCGAGAAGGCCGACTTCGGGGCCATCGACCGGCTCCAGATCGGCGCCATCTGCATGCAGGGTGCACGTATCGCCATCCCCGCCGCCGCCCTGTGCTTCATCCCCGCGGCCGCTGTCACCTCGGTCCTGAACGCGATGCCCGCCTGGCTCTCCGGCGGCATGACCGTCGGCGGTGGCATGGTCGCCGCAGTCGGCTACGCCATGGTCATCAACATGATGGCCACGAAGGAGACCTGGCCGTTCTTCGTCCTCGGCTTCGTCCTGGCAACCCTGAGCGAGCTCACGCTCATCGCCCTTGGCCTCATCGGTGGCTGCCTGGCCATCCTCTACCTTGGCCTCAAGGACCTTGCCAAGGAGGGTGCCGGCGCCGCTGGCTCTGGCGATCCCCTCGGTGACATCCTGGACGACTACGAGTAGGAAGGGGAGTGAATAGACATGGCAGAAGACATCAAGAACGCTGAGGCCCAGACCAACGGCATCCACCTGACCGTCGCTGACCGTCGTGCCGTCTGCAACCGTCACCAGTACCTGCAGGGCTCGTGGAACTACGAGCGTATGCAGAACGGCGGCTGGTGCTACGCAATGATCCCGGCCATCAAGAAGCTCTATCCCAAGAAGGAGGACCAGGCCGCGGCGCTCAAGCGTCACCTGGAGTTCTACAACACCCATCCGTACGTCTCCGCGCCGGTCATGGGCGTCGTCCTCGCGATGGAGGAGGAGCGCGCCAACGGTGCGCCCATCGACGACCAGGCGATCCAGGGCGTCAAGGTCGGCATGATGGGCCCTCTCGCCGGCGTCGGCGATCCTGTGTTCTGGTACACGGTTCGACCGATCCTCGGCGCCCTCGGCGCGTCGCTCGCCCTCAGCGGTAGCATCGTCGGCCCGCTCCTGTTCTTCATTGCCTGGAACATCATCCGTATCGCCTTCCTGTGGTATTCGCAGGAGTTCGGCTACAAGGTCGGAACGGACATCTCCAAGGACCTCTCCGGAGGCCTGCTCGGTAGGGTGACCGAGGGCGCCTCCATCCTCGGCATGTTCATCATCGGCGCGCTGGTCCAGCGTTGGGTCTCCATCAGCTTCACCCCGGTGGTCTCCTCGGTCAAGCTCGACTCCGCGGCCTACATCCACTGGGACAAGCTCCCCTCTGGCTACAAGGGCGTCCAGTCCGCGTTTGACCAGTACTTCAACCAGGGGCTCGCTCTGAGCGACACCAAGGTCACCACCCTCCAGCAGAACCTCGACTCCCTCATCCCGGGTCTCGCGGCTGTTGGCCTGACCCTGCTCATCTGCCACCTGCTCAAGAAGAAGGTCTCGCCGATTGCCATCATCCTTGGCCTCTTCGCCATCGGCATCATCGGCCGTCTCCTCAACTTCATGTAATGGCGGTATCACAGCCCCTCTTGCAGGGCTGGACCCAGGGGGTCGCACCCGTTACGCTAATCTGGTCGCAAGGCCTGGCGGCGTGGGGTGCGGCCCCCTCCGCATGACCGCAAAGGGAGAAATGCCATGGTCCAATCCATGAACCACACCGTGGACCTCACCATCAAGGCGACGTCATTAATGGGGCTCACCTCCGTGGGCAATATGATGGTCGGCGACTGTGCCCTCGAGTACTACAACGAGAGCAACCCCAACGACTTCATCCAGATCCCGTGGGGCGAGGTCGACCACATCGCCGCAGAGGTCCTCTTCAACCGCAAGATCGCGCGCTTCGCGGTCTTCACCAAGAGGAACGGCACCTACAAGTTCTCGACGCGGGACAACATCAAGACCCTCCGTGCCGTGAGGGAGCACTTCCCCGAGGAGAAGATGCTGCGCTCCCCCAACGTGATAGAGGTGATGAAGAGGGGGATCCTCTCCATTCCCAAGGCGGTCTCGGGCCATCGCGCCCAGGGTGGGGGAGAGTAGCCGCCCCCCTGGCTGTTGCCTTCGTGAAGTGGCATGGCAGTCCCTCGCAATGAACTGCTCGCGCGCCTATAATACGCAAGGTTTTACGTCTTTATGTCCGCGGCACGCGCCGCGTGGCGCGTGAGAGGAGTGTTCGAAGTGGCAACGATCAGCACCGCCGATTTCAAGAACGGCATGGGCCTCAAGATCAACGGCAAGTACTACACCATCGTGGAGTTCCAGCACGTCAAGCCCGGCAAGGGCGGCGCGTTCGTCCGCTTCAAGATCAAGGACCTCAAGAGCGGCCGCACCATCGACCAGACCTGCAACGCGGGCACCAAGTTCGAGAACGTTCAGCTGATCACGCGCGAGATGCAGTACCTGTACAACGACGGTGCCGCGTACTACTTCATGGACAACGACACCTACGAGCAGATTCCCGTCTCGCCCGACTTCATCGGCGACAACGCAAAGTGGCTCAAGGAGAACGACAACTGCAACCTCCTGTACGCCGACGATGAGCTGCTGGGCGTGAACCCGCCCATGTTCATCGAGGTCGAGATCACCAAGACCGACCCCGGCTTCAAGGGCGACACCGTCCAGGGCGGCACCAAGCCCGCCGAGATCGAGACCGGCGCCACCATCCAGGTCCCCATGTACCTCAACCAGGGCGAGGTCATCAAGGTCGACACCCGCGACGGCAAGTTCGTCTCGCGCGTCTAGCCGCATCCACAGCATGTCAGGGGAGCCCGAGCGGCAGTCGCCGCCGGGCTTCCGTCGTTTTTCGGGAGACGGCCCCAGGCGCCCGTTACGTCTATACTTGGGTAGAAAACGCCGAGCAGCGCAGCGCGTCTCGCCCGTCTCGAAAGGAAACCGCAATGGCAGAACCCGAACTCTTCATCTCTGGCATCGGAATATCCAAGAGCGTCGTCTCGGCCATCGTCTCCGCGGCAGCGGAGAAGGTCGAGGGCGTGGCCCACGTTGGCGGCAACGACATCGCCTCCAACCTCGTCTCGGTCTTCACCCGCCGCTCCGTCTCGTCGGACGCAGCCGTGGAGTCCCGCGTCGAGGACGGGCAGCTGAGGGTGACCGTCCACCTGGCGGTCTTCTACGGCTACCCCTTCACCCAGCTTGCCGCGGCGGTGCGCGAGGCAGTCGCCTCCGCCGTCAACGAGCAGGTGGGCGTGGAGGTCGCCGCCGTGGACGTCTGCATCGACAGCCTCGTCTTCCCCAAGGAGTAGTCCCCTTGTCTCAGCACACTCACTTTGGTCCCCGCACCAACGCCCGCAGCCAGGCGCTGCAGCTCCTGTTCCAGGCCGAGGCAACCGGCCGAACCGTCGACCAGGTCCTGGAGGGCGGGGAGTACAGTCTCAGCGACGGCCCGCTCGATCCGTTTGGCGAGAGGCTCGCGCGCGGCGCGGGCGGCATGCTGGACGAGCTCGATGCGATCATCGACACCACGTCGACAAACTGGAGCCTCCGCCGCATGCCGGCGGTCGACCGCAACCTGTTGAGGGTCGCGCTCTACGAGATGCTCGAGGTCGACGAGGTCGCCGTCGCCGTGACCATCGACGAGTCGGTGGAGCTTGCGAAGGCGTATGGCACCGACGAGTCCTCCCGCTTCATCAACGGCCTCCTGGGCAGGGTCGCGAGCAACCTGGAGGCGGGCAACGACGTCGTGGCGGACGCGATGGCGGAGGAGGAGCGCCGCCATCCCGCCGACCGGCAGGACCAGGCTGACGACGGGTTCGAGGAGTACCACGCCGGCGCGTGGGACGACGTCCCGGAGGGCGATGCGACCTCCCAGGAGGAGGACCGGGCTCCCGTCGCGGGCGAAGACCCCGAGGACGACGCCGAGGCCGACGATGCCCGGGCGGGTCTGGAGTAGCCCGTGGCAAAGCCAGACACCTCCGCCTACAAGACCTTTGACCAGATAACGGGCCGCCTGGACCAGATCGTGGACCAGGTGCGCGACAAGGACACCTCGCTCGAGCGCTCGCTCGACCTCTTCGACGAGGCCATAGCGCTCGGCTCCAAGGCGGTCGACCTCGTCGACTCCACCGACTTCTCCGCCGAGGAGAGGGACAAGCTCCGCGAGGCCTCGGGCGAGCCCTCCGGCAAGGGGGATTCCTCCGAGGCGGGCGAGGGGGCCTAGCGTGGCGCGCAGGCGCCTCGACGCCGAGCTCGTGGCGCAGGGGTTGTTCTCCAACCGGGAGGATGCGCTCCGCGCCGTCCTTGCCGGGGAGGTCTCGACCTCGGACCGCCGGCTCACCTCGCCTGGCGAGCAGGTGAGGCCAGGCATACCCCTCCACGTGAGGGGGCACATCCCGTACGTCAGCCGCGGCGGCCTCAAGCTGGAGCGTGGCCTCGACGCATTTGGCGTGGACCCGGAGGGGCTCGCCTGCCTCGACGTGGGGTGCTCGTCGGGCGGATTCACGGACTGCCTCCTCAAGCGCGGCGCCGCAAGCGTCCTGTCGGTGGATGTGGGGTATGCGCAGTTCGACTGGTCGCTCAGGCGCGACCCACGCGTGACGCTGCTCGAGCGGACCAACGTCGTCGACCTGCCCGGTACGGGGCGCGACGGCACCATCCAGCTGGCGGTCTGCGACGTCTCGTTCACCTCGGTCCAGACGGTGCTGCCCGCGGTGCTGAGCCTCCTCTCGCCCGCGGGGTCGTTCCTCACGCTCGTGAAGCCCCAGTTCGAGGTCGGTCGCGACCAGGTGGGGGAGGGCGGCGTGGTCTCGGACCCCGCCCTGTGGCTCCAGAGCCTCCGCAGGGTGTCGGATGCGTTCTCCCGCGGCGGCCTGGTTCCGTGCGCCTGCTGCCCCAGCCCCATCACGGGGCACAAGGGCAACCGCGAGTTCCTCCTGCTCGGCGTGCGGGGGGAGCGCGATTCGGTCGACCATGGCGACCTCGAGCGCGTGGTTGGGGACGGATGCCCCGTCGTGCGCTGATGCCGGCGCGGCCGCCCTGCCTCCGCAGGGGGCCGTGCCCCTCTCCGCACGTGCTAGACTCAGGGGACGTCAGGGAACCGAGTCCGGAGGGGTGTGTTCGCATGAGGGTCCTTCTTGTGCCCAACTACTCGCGCCAGGATGCCGTGGAGGGTGCAAACCGGCTCTCGGACTGGCTTGAGGGCCAGGGGGTCGAGGTGCGCTGGGCGCACGACAAGAAGCTCTTTCCCAACAAGGTGGTCGACACGGAGGGCGTGGGGCTCGTGGTCTCACTGGGCGGGGACGGGACCCTGCTGCGCGCCGCCCGCATCGTGGGGTACTCCGAGATCCCGGTGATGGGGCTCTCGTACGGGCACCTTGGGTTCCTGACCTGCGGGGGTCCCGACGAGCTCATCTCGTCGGTGTCGGATGCCCTCGCGGGCGAGATGCACGTGTCCCACCGCGCCACGCTGGACGTGGAGGTCGACTACGTGCGGCCCGACGGCACGGAGGGGAGCGAGAGGCGCTTCGCCCTCAATGACATCTCCCTCACCCATGGCGTGAGGGGCGACATGATCGAGTTCGACGTCTCGGTCTCGGGCCATCACGTTGACCGGCTGCGCGGCGACGGCTTCGTGGTCTCCACGGCCACGGGCTCGACCGGCTACGCGCTCGCGGCGGGCGGCCCCATCGTCACGCCCGAGTTCACGGGCATGGTCTGCGTCCCCGTGGCCCCGCACTCCATCAGGGCGCGCGCGTTCCTCACCGCCTCGTCCGACGTGGTCGAGATAGAGATCAGCCCCGAGCGCAAGGCGGAGCGGCTGTTCTTCGCGGACGGGCAGCCCATCTGCGCCGGCAGCACGTGCGTTGGCGCGAGGGTGCGCCGCGGTCCCGGCGACATCCTCCTCCTCGACAGGAGCGCCAAGAGCTTCTACGAGTCGGTGTCGCGCGTCTTCTACGGGGAGCAGGGCCGATGATCGACGAGCTTCGCGTGCGCGACGTCGCGCTCATCCACGATGCCACCATCGACCCCTCGCCCGGGCTGACCGTCCTCACGGGCGAGACGGGAACGGGCAAGTCGGCGCTCCTCTCGGCCGTGAAGCTGCTGATGGGCGAGAGGGCCGATGCCTCCGCGGTTCGCGAGGGGGCGGACTCCCTGGAGGTCGAGGGGCGCGTCTTCCTGCGTGGCGGAGACCCCGACGGGGTCATCGTGAGGAGGCGCGTGGAGGCCTCGGGCCGTGGTCGCGTCGACCTCAACGGGCGCATGGCATCTGTCCGCGAGCTCGCCTCGGGCGTGGGGGCGAGCATCGACCTCTGCGGCCAGCACGAGCACCAGCGGCTGCTTCAGCCGCAGTCCCACGTGGAGCTGCTGGACGCCTGGGCGGGCGATTCGGTCGCGCAGGCTCGCGAGGCCTTCTCGCAGGCGCTCGCGTCGGCGCGTGCCGCGGAGCGCGAGCTCGAGCGCGTGAGCGAGATGAGCAGAGACAGCGACGAGCGCGTGGACGAGGCGTCGTTCGTCCTGCGCCGCATCGACGAGGTGAGCCCCGAGGAGGGGGAGTACGAGCACCTGGAGGAGACCCTCCCCACAGCCGAGCACGCCGAGACGCTCCTGCGCGCCGCCGCGGACGCCCACGAGGGCGTCGTGGGCGACGGCGGGGTGTCGGACACGCTCTCGTCGATGGTGGAGGAGCTGCGCGACGCCGCCTCGTACGACGAGCGCCTGGACGGCTACGCCGAGCGCCTGGAGAGCTCGCTGATCGACATCGAGGACGTTGCCGGCGACCTGCGGCGCTACCAGGACGGGCTCGACTTTGACCCCGAGACGCTGGGGCGGATGCAGGAGCGCATGGCGCAGCTCCAGGGCCTGCTCAGGAGCTACGGGCCGCGCATGCAGGACGTCTTCGAGCGGAGGGCGAAGGCCCAGGAGCTCGTGGAGTGCGCGCGCGACGGCGGGAGGCTCGTGGCCAAGGCCAAGGCCGCGCTGGACGAGGCCGAGGGGCTTCTCGCCCGGCGCGCCGACGAGCTCGACGCGGCGAGGGCGGAGGCGGCGCCGCGGCTTGCGGACGCCGTGACCGAGCAGATGGCGTTCCTGCAGATGGGGACCGCGTCGCTCGGGATGGCCCAGCACCGGCTCCCGCGTGCGCAGTGGACCTCGTCGGGCCCCAGCTCAGTTGAGCTGATGTACCGTCCCGCCGCGGGCCTCTCGCCGCGCCCGCTCCGCCGCATCGCCTCCGGCGGCGAGGTCAGCCGCGTCATGCTCGCCTGCAAGGTGGTTCTGGGCGAGGCGGACCATACCGAGACCCTCGTGTTCGACGAGGTCGACGCCGGCGTCGGCGGCGCCACTGCCGTCTCGCTCGCGCAGGTGCTCGCCCGCCTGGCCAAGACCCACCAGGTGATCGTGGTGACGCACCTCGCGCAGGTCGCGGTGGTCGCGGACCGGCACTACCTGGTCAGCAAGACCGGGGGCGAGGTTCCCCAGACCACCATCAGGCGAATCGGGGGAGAGGAGCGCGTCGCCGAGGTCGCGCGCATGCTCTCGGGCGACCAGAGCGAGGAGTCGCTGGCGCACGCGCGGCAGATGCTCGAGTCGGCCGCCGAGGAGGGCTGAAGCGGGGGAGGAAGGGTTTGCCATCATTTTATGAGCCTCAACCGCAAGCCCCCGCGCACCTCTCGCCCGAGGTAGTATGAAGACCCGTAGAGCAGTCAGCGACTCATACGGGAAGGGTCCATACATGACCAAACACATCTTTGTCACCGGCGGCGTCGTCTCCTCACTGGGCAAGGGCATCACCGCGGCTTCGCTCGGTCGCCTCCTCAAGTCTCGTGGCTACAAGGTCATGATGCAGAAGGCGGATCCCTACCTCAACGTGGACCCCGGCACCATGAGCCCCTTCCAGCACGGCGAGGTGTTCGTCACCGAGGACGGCAAGGAGACCGACCTCGACCTGGGCCACTATGAGCGCTTCATCGACGAGAACCTCACCAGCTCCTCCAACTTCACCACGGGCCTGATCTACCAGTCGCTCATCTCGCGCGAGCGCGCGGGCGACTTCCTGGGCGGTACCGTGCAGGTGATCCCCCACGTCACCGATGCCATCAAGGCGCAGTTCCGTCGCGTCGAGGAGCAGACCGACGCCGACGTGGTCATCACCGAGCTGGGTGGCACCATCGGCGACATCGAGGGCCAGTCCTTCGTCGAGGCCATCCGCCAGTTCCGCAAGGAGAAGGGCCACGGCAACACCCTCGTCATCCACGTGAGCCTGGTCCCCTACATCGCCGCCGCGCACGAGGTCAAGACCAAGCCCACGCAGCACTCCGTGAAGGAGCTCCGCTCCATGGGCATCCAGCCCGACTTCATCGTGTGCCGCAGCGACCACGAGGTGGACGCCTCCATTCGCGCCAAGATCGCCCACTTCTGCGACGTGGACGAGGATTGCGTGTTCGAGAACTCCGACTGCCCCTCCATCTACGACGTCCCCATGCACCTGGCCAACCAGGACTTTGACCTCAAGGTGTGCCAGAAGCTCGGCCTGGACCCCCACAAGCGCGACATGAACGAGTGGAACAGGTTCACCGACTACATGCACGAGGCCAACGCCAAGGAGGACGTGACCACCATCAAGGTCGTGGGTAAGTACACCCAGCTGCCCGATGCGTACCTCTCCGTCATCGAGTCGCTGCACCACTCCGGCGTCTACTACGGCCGCCACGTGCAGATCGACCTCATCGACGGCGAGGAGCTCACCGCCGACAACGTGGACGAGGTCCTCGCCGGGGCGGACGGCATCCTGGTGCCCGGCGGATTCGGCCTCCGCGGCATCGAGGGCAAGGTCCTCTCCGCCAACCGCGCCCGTGTCAACAAGGTTCCCTACCTGGGCATCTGCCTGGGCATGCAGGTCGCGGTAAGCGAGTTCGCCCGCAACGTCTGCGGCATGGAGGGCGCCACCTCCACGGAGTTTGACGCCGAGTGCAAGTATCCCGTGATCGACCTCATGAAGGACCAGGAGGGCGTCACCGACAAGGGCGGCACCATGAGGCTGGGCGCCTATCCCTGCAAGCTCGCCGAGGGCACCCTCGCCCGCGAGGCGTATGGCGAGGAGCTCGTCTACGAGCGCCACCGCCACCGCTTCGAGTTCAACAACGCCTACCGCCAGCAGCTCACCGACGCGGGCCTGGTCCTGAGCGGCCTCTCGCCTGACGGCCACCTGGTGGAGATGATCGAGCTGCGCGAGTCCGACCACCCCTGGTTCGTGGCGACGCAGGCGCACCCCGAGTTCAAGAGCCGTCCCACCAAGCCGGCGCCCCTGTTCCGCGAGTTCGTGCGCGCCGCCATCGCCGGTCACGAGGGGGTCGGCCGCAAGGAGGTCGTCCCCGAGCACGGCGTGGTGGAGTAGCCGCCGCGGGCCATGGACCTGGACCAGGCACGCCGGGAGTACCTTGGCTACCTCGCGGTTGAGCGGGGGTACTCGCATAACACCATAGATTCCTACGCGCGCGACATCAAACGCTACCTGGCGTTTCTTGCCGCGCGCGGCATATCTCGGCCCGATGACGTGTCGAGGGGCGACGTGGTCGACCACATCCAGGGGCTCGAGGAGTCCGGGCTCGCGCCCTCCTCGGTCAAGCGCGCCGTCTCGGCAATAAAGGGCTTCCACCGGTTCATGGTGGTGGAGCAGATCTGCGAGAACCACCCCACGGCGGACGTTCCTCTCCCCAAGGAGCCCGAGCGCCTGCCCGACGTCCTCTCGCGCGAGGACGTGTTCCGCCTCCTCGACGTCCCCTTTGCCGTGGAGCCAAAGCCCAAGCCCCGCAAGGGAGGGGAGCCCGACCGCACCAACGTCGCGGCATTCCACCGGGACAAGGCGATCCTGGAGGTGCTGTACGGCTGCGGGCTGAGGGTGTCGGAGCTCTGCGGGCTGGACCTTGCCGACGTCTCGTTTGAGGACGAGATGCTTCGCGTGATGGGCAAGGGCTCAAAGGAGCGCATCGTCCCCGTCATGGGGACCGCGCTCCGAGCGTTGCGGCTCTATGTGGAGGAGTGGCGGCCCATCCTCTGCGCACACGGGAGCCGACCGTGTCCCGCGGTGTTCGCGAGTGCCCGTGGGACGCGCATCACGCGGCAGGCGGTCCACTCGCTGGTGGAGCGGTACGGGCGGATGGTGGGGATAGAGGGCCTGCACCCCCATACCCTGAGGCACAGCTACGCCACGCACCTCCTGGAGGGTGGCATGGACCTGCGCGTGGTGCAGGAGCTGCTTGGACACGCCTCGGTCGCGACCACGCAGCTCTACACCCACATCGACCGCACCCATGTGCGCATGACCTACCTCTCGGCCCACCCGCGGGCGAGGCTGGGGTAGCGGCGGCGGGGGGCGCGTCTCCCACGAAGTCCGCGCGTCCCACGGGAGGAGGTCGCGTCTCCGTCCGCACGTCCCACAGTGAATGGTCGTGTCTCCCACCCCTACGACAACGGGGCTCCATGGCGGACGTTCGCACCGTCTCCCGATGGGACGTCCTCCCACCGGCACGACGTCGGCCCCGCGCTGGCGGACGGCTGGTGGCATCGATTTGGTGGGGGAGAGGTTCCGCGTCAGGGCTTTGGGGGAATCCGACTGGGTTCGGCCCCATTCCTTGGCGCACTGCATGCATCTCACCGGGTGGGCAACCGGACTGGGGAGGATCGGGCGCATGTGGGGGACTAGGGGCAAAGAAGGGCCCAGGTGTGCCCCATGCCCCACGCGGGTGCCACATCTGCTTTCGCTGCGGCAAGGGTAGTTGGCATCGGGGCTCGAATATGGCGGGGGACGCGCGAAGACCTCGGTCCCACGCTGGTCCCCCGGAGGCACGCTTAACGCCTCCCCGCCTCATGCGGTTTTGGCCCACGCCTGCTTAGCGATGCTAGGCCTCGTGGATTTTGGGGGTCCCGTCTGCTTAGCGATGCTAGGCCTCGTGCAGGTTCTCGGCGAAAAACCCGCGCGAGGGCTAGTGCGGCTAAGCATCCCGTCCCGGAATCGACAAGAGGCTTAGCGGTGCTAAGCATCTCGCCCCGGAACCGGCAGGGGACGCAGTGGGACTCGGCATCGGGCGCAACCTCACGGTGGGACATCCTCCCACCCGGTGTGGGAATCCCTCCCACCAACCGAAAGAGGGCCTCTCCCGCCCTCCCACATTCCCTCCCACCGGCGTCCCACACCGCGCCACGCACGGCCCCCAGAGGTGGGCCACAATGCCTGCAAGTGAGATATACAGGCCTATTTACCTGCGGAAATAACGCTGACCTGCGGTTTCACCAACCCTTCACAATCTCCTTTTCAACCTAGCGGACGGGCGGTCGCTCCCTTGTGGTGCGAACGTCTGTTTCCACGAGATGTGGGGCCGCCTGGCGACCCTACCAGACCCCCGGGACGAAAAGTTGCCGTTGGGTGGGACAATGTGTTGCGAAGTGGGGGACTTGCCCTATTATTAGACTCACGTTTTCGAGGGGAGCACACTCCCTGCACCAAGGGAGGAGGGGACATGTACCTTACTGGCACCTTCCAGCACAATCTGGATGCCAAGTCCCGTCTGACCCTTCCCGCCTCGTTTCGCAAGCAGGTGGGCGACACAGTCTGCCTGGTCCCCCTCGACGACGCGATCTACGGCTTCACCCCCGAGAGCCACAAGGCTTGGGTGTCCAGCTTCTTCCCCCAGGGGCTCAACCCCCGCAACAGGAGGGACGTGCAGCTGCACAGCCTGCTCATGCGTCGCACCGTCACGGTGGAGGTCGACTCCGCGGGGCGGATCGCACTGGGCAAGGTCAGCGCGGAGGCGCTCCAGAAGCTGGGGATCGAGCGCGAGGTCACGGTCATCGGAAACGACGACCACTTCGAGATCTGGTCCGCCGCCGCGTTCAAGGCGATGGACGAGCAGATCGAGAGCCTCGACGACCTCATGTTCGACGACTAGCCAGGAGGGGGTGAGGGTCTTGACAGCAGAATATCGGCACGTACCCGTGATGCTCGAGGAGGTCCTCTCCGCCCTCGACCCACAGCCGGGCGAGGTGGTCTGCGACTGCACGCTCGGCGGGGCCGGACACTCGGTGGAGATGGCCAGGAGGATCCAGCCCGACGGCCTGTCCATTGGCATCGACCAGGACGACATGGCCCTCTCCGCCGCGGCCGAGCGCTTCGCGCGCGAGGTCCCCGGGGCGGAGCACCGCTTCCTCAAGGGCAACTTCGGCTCGCTCGACGACCTTCTCGTCGAGGCCGAGGTCCCCGGAGTGGACTGCTTCCTCTTCGACCTGGGGGTCTCCTCCCCGCAACTCGACATCCCCGAGAGGGGGTTCTCATACCACGAGGACGCCCCACTCGACATGCGCATGGATCCGGGCAACAACACCCTAACCGCAGCTGAGGTCATAAACCACTACAACGAAGCCGACCTCGCCCGGATACTCCGCGTCTATGGGGACGAGAGGTACGCCAGCTCCATCGCCCGGCACATCGTCCGCCGGCGCGAGAAGGAGCCGATCGAGACCACGCTCCAGCTGGTCGAGGTCGTGAAGGAGGCCATCCCCGCCGCCGGGAGGCGACATGGGGGGCATCCCGCGCGCAAGACCTTCCAGGCGCTGCGCATCGAGGTGAACCACGAGCTGGACGTCCTGGACCAAGGCCTTCGCGCGGCGGTCCGCTGGGCAAACACGGGCGGTAGGATCTGCGTCATCTCCTACCACTCCCTGGAAGACCGGATCGTCAAGCACGTGTTCTCGGAGCTCTCGCAGGGTTGCACATGCCCCCCGGACCTCCCGGTGTGCGTGTGCGGTCACGTGCCGATAGTCAGCGTCAAGACCAAGAGGCCCCTCAAGGCCAGCGAGGGGGAGGTGCGACGGAACCCTCGGTCGCGCAGCGCCCTCCTGCGCGTGGCGGTCAAGCTCGACGTCACGCACGAGGGGGAGAAGGAGGCACAACCGGCCGCGAGGCCGCGTGCATAGGCAACGAACGAACCAACAAACGCAGCAGCAGGCACCACCAACGCAGAACACCGCAGCTCAAACGAACCACCATCACACCACCAACGCAGCCGGGCTCGCCCGGCTGCCTTCAGCAAAGAGGGGCAAACCATGAGGTACGCAGGGTCCGAGGCACGTGTCCTCGACGCCGCCGAGAGGCGTACGCAGGAGGCAGAGCGTCACGCTCCCTTCGAGGTCGTCGAGGGCGGCGGGCTGGACGCCCGGGCCAGGCAGGGGGTCTCGGGGAGGTTCCTCCGCAGGTTCGAGATCTTCATGGTCTGCACGGTCGCCCTTCTCGCCCTTGGGGCCGTCAGGGTCGCCATGACCAGCGCGACGGTCGCCACCCTCCAGCAGAACGTTGCCCTGGAGCAGAAGATCTCGAACTCCGAGGACGACAACGGCGAGCTCCAGATCGAGCACTCGGTGCTCTCCAGCTCGTCCCGCATCGACCTCATCGCAACCGAGAACTACGGCATGGTCCGCCCCACCTCCACCGACACGATCACCCTGGGGAGCTCGGACCAGTCCTCCGCCACCGCTTCTGCAGATGATGCGCAATCCGCCCAGCAGGCTCAGGCCGCGGCCTCGGAGTCGTAGACTTCTCTCTCGTGAGAAGCACACGAGACAACAGCCGACGCGGGAGGAATCCCGGTCCGGAGGCCTCCTACGACGAGGCGTCACGACGGCGCCGCATGCGGTCGCTCCGCCGCGGCGGCCCTGACTTCGACTCAAACGCCAAGATCCTCATGGTCATCGCCGCCGTCCTGGCGGCGATCGTGGCGGGCAAGCTCGTCTACCTCCAGGTGTTCGAAGCCTCGAACCTGAGCAGGCAGGCCGAGGCCATGCGCACCAACACCGTCACCATCCAGGCCAAGCGCGGCACCATCTACGACCGCAACGGCAACGTCCTCGCCATGAGCCAGGACTGCACCACCATCTACTGCAACCCCAACGAGGTCCAGGCGGGCTCCATCGAGGAGGCCGCCAAGATCCTCGCCGAGGACACCGGTGCCGAAGAGAGCGACTTCCTCTCGATTCTCACCCAGGACACCACCTTCGCCTACCTCAAGCGCAAGGTGGACAACTCCGTTGCCGACCAGGTGAAGGAGGACCTCGCCAAGGCCAACATCTCGGGGGTCTACTACCTCAGCGACGTGCGGCGCGTGTACCCGTACGGGTCGGTGGGAAGCCAGGTCCTGGGAATCGTGGGCACGGACGGCGACGGCCTCACCGGCCTCGAGCTCTACTACAACGACATCCTCAAGGGCACGGACGGCGAGATGATCTTCGAGACCGGCAGTGGCGGGACGCCCATCGCCGGCGAGACCGCCCAGACCAAGGAGGCCAAGGACGGCACGGACATCGTCATCTCCCTCGACATCGACATCCAGAAGGTCGCGGAGGAGACGATCGCCCAGGGCGTCAAGGACTACTCGGCCGACTCGGGCTCGGTCATGGTCACCGACCCCAGCACGGGCGAGATTCTGGCCGCGTGCTCGACCCCGATGTTCGACGTCACCGACACCTCGACGATCGAGGACGGGGCGACCAGCCTCAAGCTCGTCTCGTCATCGTTTGAGCCCGGCTCCATCTTCAAGCTGCTGACCATGGCAATCGGCATCGACAACGGCCTCATCACCCCGGACAGTACGTTCGACGTCCCCGCAAAGGTGCGGGTGGGCAGCGACTGGGTCGGCGACGACGACAACCGAAGCTACGAGATGAACATGTCGGTGCGAGAGATCCTCAGGCGCTCGTCCAACGCGGGAACGGCCCTCGTGGCACAGCAGGTGATAGGCGCCGACACCTTTGCCAGCGGTATCGAGAAGTTTGGCATCGGCTCCAAGACGGGGATCGACTTCCCCGGCGAGGTCGCCGGCATCGTCAAGACCCGCGAGCACTACGACAACGCGAGCCTGGGCGCCATGTCGTTTGGCCAGTCGCTGGCCATCCCGCTGGTGCAGATGGTCAAGGCGGTCGACTCCATCGCGGACGACGGGACGCTCACCACGCCCCACTTCCTCGTGAAGAAGGGTGGCGAGACGGTGGAGTGGAAGAGCACGGGGACCTCGGTCTCGAAGGAGACCGCCGACCAGGTCACCGACATGATGCGGACCGTCGTGCAGGAGGGCACCGCGACCGCCGCCCAGGTGGACGGCTACGACGTGGCGGGCAAGACCGGCACGGGCGAGCAGGCGGGCGAGACGGGCTCCTACATAGCCAACAGCTACGTGAGCTCGCTCATCGGCTTCGCCAACGCGGACGACCCCAAGGTCCTGGTGTACGTGGGTCTCAACGGAACTCCATATCTGGCCACCTCATCTGCCGCCCCCCTGTTCTCGACTATCATGAGTGCTGCTCTCTCGGACCTGGGCGTGGAACCCACGTCCGGCACGAGCTCATAGGCCCCAAGTGGGAGAGGAATCGATGTTCTCAATCAGCGTTTCTGCCATGGCGGGGGCCACCGGAGCCTCCGTCGAGCTTGGCGACGGGTCCATCGTCGCCTCCACCGTCCAAACCGACTCCAGGAAGGTGGGGGAGGGGGACACCTTCGTGTGCTTCCCCGGCGAGAGGGTCAACGGGAACAGGTTCGCGCCCGGCGCGATCGACGCGGGGGCATCCGCCGTCGTGATGACCGAGGAGCCCGGCGAGGACGTCCTCTCCGCCGCGAGGGCCCACGGCTGCGCCGTGCTTCGCGCCGAGGGCGACGACGCGACGGAGTTCATGCTCCGCCTTGCCGCCTGGTGGCGCTCTCAGAACCCCCAGTGGGTCGTGGTGGGCGTCACGGGGTCCGTGGGCAAGACCACGACCAAGGACATGCTCGCCGCCGCGCTCGCGACGCGCTACCGGGTGCATGCCACGGCAGGCAACTTCAACAACCTCATCGGGCTGCCGCTCACCGTGCTCTCCGCCTCGGAGGACGACCAGGTGCTCGTCGCCGAGATGGGCATGAACCACAAGGGCGAGCTCACGCGCCTCTCGGCCGTCGCAAGGCCCACGGTCGCGCTCATCACCAACGTGGGCACGAGCCACATAGGCCTGTTGGGCAGCAGGGAGAACATCGCGCGCGCCAAGGCCGAGATCCTCTCGTCCATGGGACCGAGCGACCGCCCGCAGAACGGCGTCGCCCCCTGCCTGGAGATGACGGCGGACAACGACTTCGCCCGCCTCATCGAGGGCGAGTACGCCAAGCCGCGCGGCGTCGACGTGACCTATGTGGGAACCGCGGGGGGCTGCTCCCCCAGGGCGCTCGACATCGAGCTCGATGCGGAGTCCCTCCCCTCGCTCACGCTCTCGTTCGCCGACGGTTGGGAGGAGCGCGTCTCGCTCCCCATCCCCGGCCGGCACGTGGTGTGGGACTTCCTGCTTGCCATGGGCATCGCCGACAGGCTGGGCGTCGACCGCCACCAGGCGGCTTCCGCCATCGCCTCGATGCCCCAGACGCACATGCGCATGGAGGTCGTGACCGCCCCGGGCAAGCCGCGGCTCATCGACGACTCGTACAACGCGAGCCCCAGCTCCATGGCGGCGGCGCTCGACGTCCTCTGCTCCATGGCGTGCGAGGGCCGCAGGGTCGCCGTGCTGGGCGAGATCGGCGAGCTTGGCGGGGAGGGGCCTCGTCTCCACGGGTACGTGGGCGCCTACGCCGCCGCCAAGCCGCTCGACCTCCTGGTCCTCGTGGGGGGCGAGGGCGCCGCCGAGATGCGCGAGGCAGCCCTCACCATGGGCTTCTCCGAGGACAGGCTCGAGCTCCTCCCCAACGTGGGCGAGGCGCTCTCGGTCATCGCCCCCATCCTCAGGCCGACTGACCTCGTGCTGGTCAAGGCCTCCCGTTCCGTGAACCTCGACCAGTTCGTTAAGGGGGTGCTGGAGTAGATGTTCGGAAACCCGAGCTACCCCACGTACCAGATCTTCCTGTCCATTGGCATCGCGGCCCTCATCACGGGTGCGATCATGCCGTTCTTCATCAAGATGATGCGCCATGAGGGGGTGGGCCAGCAGGTCAGGGCCGACGGCCCGCAGCGCCACCTCGTCAAGCAGGGCACGCCCACCATGGGTGGCGTGATCATCCTCCTGGGGATGTTCGTGACCTGCCTGATCCAGGCAAAGTGGACGCCCGGCCTGGTGCTCGCCATGCTCGCGACGCTCGCCACCGGCTCGCTCGGCCTGCTCGACGACATCGAGAGCGTCGCCCACAGGCGCTCCCTCGGCCTCACGCCGTCGCAGAAGATGGCCGGCCTCATCGCGATCTCGGTCCTGTTCTGCCTTGGCGCGGTCAACCTCTGCCATGTGCAGCCCACGCTCGAGTTCCCCGGTGGCGGCTACCTCGACCTGGGGGTCCTCACCTCCACCCTGCACGTGGGGGGTGCGACCATCCGCATCCCGTGGCTCTACGTGTTCTTCGTGTTCCTCCTCATGGCAGGCCTCTCCAACGCCGTCAACCTCACCGACGGCCTCGACGGCCTCGCGGGCGGCTGCATCCTCGTGGTGATGCTGGCCATGTCCATGGTCGCCTTCAGCTTTGGCGAGAGGAACCTCGCGGTCTTCGCCGCGGCCATCGCCGGTGCGTGCATCGGCTTCCTCTGGTTCAACTGCTATCCCGCCTCGATCTTCATGGGCGACACGGGCTCGCTCGCCCTGGGCGCCGCCTTCGCGGCCCTCGCCGTCCTCACCAAGACCGAGGTGACCTCGCTCGTCATGGGCGGCCTGTTCATCATCGAGGCCCTCTCAGTCATCATCCAGGTGGTGAGCTTCAAGGCGACCGGCAAGAGGGTCTTCCTCATGGCTCCCATCCACCACCACTTCGAGAAGAAGGGCTGGAGCGAGACGAAGGTCGTCATCCGCTTCTGGATCGTCTCCGCCGCGTTCGCCACCCTCGGCTTCGCCCTGTACTTCCAGCTTGGGTAGGTAGGTGTCGCTATGTCCGATGAGAACAGCAACCTCAGGCCCCTCGGCCGCGTCCTCGTGCTCGGCCTGGGCAAGACCGGCCGCGCCGTCGCCGGCTACCTTGCCGCGCAGCCGCGCTCGCGCGTCTCGTCCGTGACGCTGTACGGCGGCGCCACCTCGAGCGAGGGGGAGGCGTCCCGCGCCCTCCGGACGGCCGGCGTCGACGTCGTCCTGGGGACCGAGGACGTCCGCGGGGAGTACGACCTCTGCGTCGCCTCTCCCGGCATATCCGAGTTCTGCCCGTTCTTCTCGGCCGCCTCGAGGTGCTCGGCGGAGGTCGTGAGCGAACCCGAGTTCGCGTGGCGCGAGAGCCCCCAGAGGTGGGTCGCCATCACCGGCTCAAACGGAAAGACCACCACGACCACGCTTGCGACCGAGCTCATCTGCAAGGTTGTCCCCGCCGTCGCGGTGGGCAACATCGGCAACCTGTGCATTGACGAGGTGGCCAGGAGGCCCGAGGGCGAGTGGTTCGTGGCCGAGCTCTCCAGCTTCCAGCTCGCCGTCACCAGCAGGCTCCACCCGCACATCGCCTGCCTCCTCAACGTCACCCCCGACCACCTGGAGTGGCACGGCACCATGGAGAACTACGCCGCCGCCAAGGAGAAGGTCTTCGCCAACCTCGGCGCGGGCGACCTCGCCATCGTGAGCGAGGACGACTCATGGACCCTCGCGGTCATCGACAGGCTCGAGGCGCGGGGGCTGCGCGTGCTGCACCTCAACGTGGCGGGCGACCCCGGGACGGCGTGCGCCGCCTTCGCGCGCGACGGCATGCTCGTGGTCAGGCTCGACGGCTCGGAGCACGAGCTCGTCGCGGCGTCCGACCTCCGCATCAAGGGGCTCCACAACGAGGAGAACGCCCTCGCGGCAGCCGCCATCGCGCTCGAGGTGGGCGTGGGGGACGGCCTGGTGAGGGAAGGCCTCCTCGAGTTCCAGCCCCTGGAGCACCGCATCGAGCCCTGCGGCGAGGTCGACGGCGTCCGCTTCGTCAACGACTCCAAGGCGACCAACACCGACTCCGTTGAGAAGGCGCTCACGGCGTTTCCCGCGGGCAGCATCGTCGTCATGCTCGGCGGCCACGACAAGGGCACCGACCTCACGTCGCTCGCAGCGGCGGTCTCGCGCGACTGCAAGGCGGCCGTGTGCTTTGGCGCGGCGGGGGAGAGGATCGCCCGTGCGGTCGAGGCAGCCGGCGGTGGCGTGCGCGTCATCAGGTCTGGTAGGCTCGCCGATGCGTTCGAGAGGGCCGTCGAGGTCGCCGAGCAGGGAGACGTGGTGCTCCTCTCGCCTGCCTGCTCCTCGTTCGACGAGTTTGCCAACATGGCGGAGCGCGGCCGCTCCTTCAAGTCCATGGTCAAGGCCCTCTCGCGTGGGGAGAGCCACTAGATGGCCCGCTCCGCGAACCCCTCCGTGGGGGGTCGGGCGTCGCGCTCCCGACGCCGCGGCGACGGCGAGGACCGCCTGATCCTGGGCGTTCCCGCGCGCTTCATGAAGCCGCGCCTCGTCTTCATCGCGGCTGTCTTCGCCCTCGTTGGCTTTGGCCTCCTCATGATCTACTCGTCGTCGTCCATCACGTCGCTCATCTCCCAGGACTACGGCAACGATCCCGCGTACTACGTGGAGCGGCAGCTCATGTTCGTTGCCTTCGGGACCGCCTTCGCGCTTGCCCTCTTCAAATGCGACTACCACCTGCTGAGCGGGCGGCTCATGCCCGTGATCTGGGTGGTCATGGTCCTCGCGTTGGGCCTCATCTTCCTGCCCTTCGCGGGTGCCGACGCCTACGGCGCGTCGCGTTGGATCGCCATCGGTCCCCTCCACCTCCAGCCGTCGGAGTTTGCCAAGGTGGCCATCGTGGTCATCTCGGCAGGCCTGCTGAGCGACTACATGGAGAAGCAGAGGCTCGACACCGGGGAGCTCCTCAAGAGGTCGGCGCTCCTCGTGGGCGTCCCCCTGGTGATGATCCTCCTGCAGCCCGACAAGGGCACCATGATGATCTGTGCCGTCACGATCCTGGTGATGCTGTGGTTCGCCGGGGTTCCCCGCCGCTGGGTCGTCGGGCTGTTCGCCGTTGGCCTTGCGGGCATGGTGGTCCTCTCGCTCAGGGACTCGTACTCGCGGGCCCGCATCATGACGGTGCTCAACCCCTGGAGCGACCCCTATGGCAGTGGCTACCAGCTCATCCAGGGCTTCTACGCCTTCGGCTCGGGCGGCCTCTTCGGCGTGGGCATTGGCATGGGGCGTCAGAAGTACTCGTATCTCCCCATGGCGTACAACGACTTCATCTATGCCGTGATAGGGGAGGAGTGCGGCCTGGTGGGGACGCTCGGTGTCCTCGCCGGCTTCGGCGTCATGCTGTGGGCGGGGCTCAAGATCGCACGGTATGCGCCCGACATGACGGGGCAGCTGATCGCCACCGGGTCGGTGACCATGCTCGTGGTGCAGCTCCTCCTCAACGTGAGCGGCGTCGTGGGGGTGTTCCCGCTCTCGGGCAAGCCGGTCCCGTTCATCTCGTACGGAGGCTCCTCGGTCATGTCGTGCCTCATGCTCGCGGGGCTCGTGCTGTCGGTGTCCAAGCAGTCCAGGCTCCCGGTCACCGAGCACGACCGAGCGAGGATGGACTGGAGCGTGACCCAGGCACCCAGGGTGGACCGCGAGGGGGTCTCGGAGCCCATGCCGCGCTCTGCGCGTGGCTCCGCGGATGCGTCGGGCAGCGGCACGAGGTTCAGGGTCATCGGCGGGGGAGCGACGCCCAACCCGCTCGCCGGGTCGCGCACCCCGCGCTCGCTTCGGGCAGAACGCGACCTCGCGTCTCGCCATCCGGAGGGCCGAGTGAGCGTAGACTCTAACGGTCGACGGAGAATCGACCTCGGGCCCTCCGCGGGCGAGAGGCTCAGGAAGAGGGACGAGGGTCCGGACGTGCGAGGCAGGCGTCCCGGAAACGGAAGGAACGGTGAGAGGCGTGGCAGATAGGCTCAGGGTCGCGATTGCCGCGGGCGGCACGGCGGGACACATCAACCCCGCGCTCGCCCTGGCGGAGGAGCTCTCCTCCCGCGGGCACGACGTGCGCTTCTACGGCCAGCCAACCAGGCTCGAGGCGACGCTCGTGCCGCAGGCGGGCTTCCCGTTCTCTCCCATCGACGTCACGGGCTTCGACCGCTCGCGTCCCTGGACGCTCGTCAGCGCCCTCTGGCGCATGAGGAAGGCGCAGAGCGTGCTGGGGCAGGACTTCTCCCGCGACGGCGCGCCGGACGTGGCGGTGGGCTTTGGCGCCTACGTCGAGCTCCCCCTGATCAACTGGTGCCACGACCACGGCATCCCGTGCGTCATCCACGAGCAGAACTCGGTCCCCGGCCTGGCAAACAAGTCCTCTGCCCGCAAGGTCAAGTGCGTGTGCGTCTCGCTGCCCGTCGCCATCGACGCGTTCAAGGACCGCGTGTCCGCCGACACCCAGATCGTCGTGACGGGCAACCCCGTCCGCCGCAGCGTCATCGAGGCGAGCCGTGCGAGCGGCAGGGAGGCGCTCGGCATTCCCGACGGAGCCACCATGCTGCTGGTGTTCGGCGGGAGCCTGGGCGCCCGGCACGTCAACCAGGGCGTGGAGCGGCTGAGGGACGAGCTCCTCTCCCAGGACGACCTCTACGTGGTGCACTCCACGGGCAAGAGGGACTACGACGACGTGGTGCGCGACCTGGCCCTCACCGACGAGCAGGCGAAGCGCTGGAGGGTGCTCCCCTACATCGACAACATGGGAGAGGCGCTTGCGGCCGCCGACCTGGTGCTCTCGCGCGCCGGTGCGTCCTCGATCGCCGAGATCGCGGCCCTCGCCGTCCCGAGCATCCTCATCCCATACCCTCAGGCGACGGCGGACCACCAGACCACCAACGCCCGCTACCTCGTCGACGCGGGTGCGGCCTGGCTGGTGAGCGACGACCAGATCGACCAGCCCGTGTTCGAGGAGACGCTCATGGGGCTCCTGGGCGACGCGTCCGAGCGGGCCCGCATGCGCGAGTGCGCCAAGGGGTTGGCACAGGACAAGGCCGCCTCGGCCCTCGCAGACCAAGTGGAGAGTGCCGCCGCCCTCAGGTGACGCGTCCCAATCGGGTAGAGTATATGGGTGGTCTGCCCATCGGGCGGGCCACTCATGCTGTCTTTAAGGAGAAGGTGCCCATGGCCGATTCCGTATCCGCCTCTAACATCCACAGCGCTCACTTCATCGGCATCGGCGGTGCCGGTATGAGCGGCATCGCCCTCGTGCTCCACCAGCGCGGCTGCAAGGTCACCGGGTCCGACCTCAAGGCGTCCCGCTACGTCCGCGACCTCGAGGCCGCGGGGATCGACGTGCGCGTGGGCCACAAGGCCATCACCATCGACGAGGTCTCGCCGGAGGTCGTGGTGACCTCCTCCGCCATCCCCGAGACCAACCCCGAGGTCATCCGTGCCAGGGAGCTTGGCATCCCCGTCTGGCCGCGCGCGAAGATGCTCTCCGCCCTCTCCGAGGACGCCACCACCGTCGCCGTGGCGGGCACGCACGGCAAGACCACCACGTCGAGCATGGTCGCCACGATGCTCGACCACCTGGGCATGGACCCCTCGTTCCTCATCGGCGGCATCGTGGAGGAGTACGGCACAAACGGCCGCAACGGCAACGGAGGCTACTTCGTGTGCGAGGCGGACGAGTCCGACGGGTCGTTCCTCTACCTCAACCCCGACATCGTGGTCGTCACCAACATCGAGGCGGACCACCTGGACCACTACGGCACCCTCGAGAACATCGAGCGGACCTTCTGCAAGTTCATGGACCTGGTGGGTGACGCGGGGACCATCGTGATCTTTGGCGACAACCCCCACTACGTCGAGCTTGCGCGCTCCACGGGCCGCAGGGTCCTCACCTACGGCTTTGACGAGGGCAACGACTTCGTGTGCCTTCCCGAGGACAACCACCACGGTCTGGAGAGCCACTTCGTGGTTCGCGCCCCCAAGGGCGAGGTGCCCGTCACCATCCACGCCAACCCCGGCCGCCACAACATGGCAAACGCGACTGCCGCCATCGCCGTCGCCTACGCCCTGGGGTGCGACCTCGATGCCGCCGCTCGTGCCGTGAGCGGCTTCAAGGGCGCCCATCGCAGGTTTACGCACGTGGGCGACATCGACGGCGTGACCGTCGTGGACGACTACGGCCACCATCCCACCGAGATCAAGGCGACCCTCGGCGCCGCGAAGGACCTTGGGTTCGATCGCATCGTGTGCGTGTTCCAGCCGCATCGCTACACGCGCACCCAGGCCCTCCAGGACATGTTCGCCCACGCCTTCGACGACGTGGACGTCCTCATCGTCACTGACGTGTTCTCCGCGGGCGAGACGCCCATCCCCGGCATATCGGGCAAGACGGTCTCGGGCAAGGTCGAGGAGGCGGGCGTCGTTCCCGACGTGAGCTTCGTCCCCAACCGCAAGGACGTCGTCCGCCGCCTGGTGGAGGTTACGCGCCCCGGAGACCTCCTCATCACGCAGGGCGCGGGAGACGTCACGTCCATCGGCCCGGCCTTCATCAAGGCGAAGCGGGAGCAGGACGAGGAAGCAGAGCGCTAGGTTGAGCGTCTACAACGCCTACATGGCCCTCTCGGGGGCCCTTGACGCCGACGTGAGGAGGGACGAGCGCCTCTCCATGCGCACGACCTTCCACATCGGCGGTCCCGCGGCGCTCTACGTCACGGTTCATAGCTACCCTGCCCTGCGCAGGGTCATCGAGCGGCTGGGGGCCGAGGACGTCCCCTGGGTCGTCCTGGGGCGCGGCTCCAACATCCTCGCCGCCGACGCCGGTTACAGGGGGTGCGTCATCCGCCTGGGACGCGAGTTCTCAAAGATCTCGTTCGGCCAGGACGGCGTCGTTTCCGCCGGCGCTGGAGCCACGCTCTCCAAGCTGGTGACCGAGACGCTCGCCCACTCCCTCTCGGGGCTCGAGTTCTGCGTGGGCATCCCCGGCACCGTGGGGGGTGCCGTGTCGATGGACGCGGGTACCCGCCACGAGTGGATTGGCCCCCTGGTGAGCGACCTCGTCACCTACAAGCCCGGAGAGGGGCTCAGGCGCTATCAGGGCAGCGAGGTCGAGTGGGGCTACCGCTGGACAAGCCTCCCCGGCGACGAGGTCATCCTCGAGGCCAACCTAGCACTGCAGCCGGGCGACAAGGCCCAGATCGGCGAGGAGATGGACAGGAGGCTCTCGCGGCGCCGCACCAGGCAGCCCCTGGGGAGCCCCTCCTGCGGCTCGGTGTTCCGCAACCCGGGCGACCGCTCCGCGGGGAGGCTCATCGAGGAGTGCGGGCTCAAGGGGTATCGCGTCGGCGGCGCCGTCGTGTCCACCCAGCACGCAAACTTCGTGGTCAACGACGGCGGAGCGACTGCGGCAGACGTGGTCGCCGTCATCCGCCACGTCCACGACGAGGTCGCGGCGAGGTTTGGCGTGGAGCTTACGCCCGAGGTGAAGTGCCTCGGCTTCGAGGAGTAGGACGGTAGCTGGTGGCTTCAAGGCAACCGACACGTAGGGGTACGCCACGGGGCTCCGGGTCCCGCCCGACCGGTGGCGGCAGGGCGTCGGCCCCGTCCTCGCGCCCGTCTTCCGGGCGACCCTCCCGCCCCCGTGGGGGGCGCGTCTCGCAGCCCAAGGTCTCCACCGTCCCCTCGACGGCCCGGCTTCGCTCCCCCAAGCGGGAGGTACCGGTTCGGAAGCCCGCCAAGCCCTCCCTTCCCTCCATTCCCCTCCCCAGGCCAGGGAGGGGGGAGCAGACGCCCGCGGAACGCCGCTCCGCCCGGCGGGACAAGGGAGGCAATGCGGCGCGCAGACTCATCGTGGCCTGCATCGCCGTCGCCATCGCGCTCCTGGTGGCACTCGTTGGCTTCCTCGTGCTCTCGTACACCCCCGTGTTCTCCATCACCTCGATCGAGACCACGGCGACCGAGCACGTGAGCAAGGACGACATCGCCAAGCTCGCCGCCATCCCCCAGGGCACGACGCTGCTCAACCTCGACGAGGCCAAGATCACCTCCAACCTGCAGAAGAACCCCTGGGTGGGTCAGGTCACCTACGTGAGGGAGTTCCCCAACACGCTGAGGATCGAGGTCACGGAGCGTTCGGTTGAGTCCCTCGTGGTCATGTCGTCGGGAAGCGTGGTGTGGTGCCTCGGGGACGGAGGGGTCTGGATCGAGCCCGTGTCCGTCACCACCTCGGATGGGGAGTCCATCGACGACGCCGCCCTCGCCAAGGCGCAGGAGATGGGCGCCCTCCTCATCACCGACGTCCCCGCCACCGTGAGCCCCGTGGCCGGCTCAACGGCGAGCGACTCCGTCATCCAGGCGGTCGAGACCTACCAGAGCACGTTCTCCGACACGCTCACCTCGCAGATAGTGAGCTACAGCGCACAGAGCCTCGACAGCATCTCGTGCACGCTCAAGAGCGGCGTGGAGATCTCGCTGGGGTCCGCCACCGACGTGAGCACCAAGGAGGAGGTCATCGAGCAGATCCTCTCCCAGTACTCCGGCAAGCTCACCTACATCAACGTGCGCGTCCCGAGCAAGCCCACCTACCGCATGATCGACTCCGACAACGTGGGGGAGGGCACGGGGGCCCTCGTGGGGACCGCCACGTCGTCGACGGACGCCTCGGACTCCTCCGCCACGGACTCGGCGGCAACGGCCTCCTCCGCCGCGGCGGACTCGTCTGCCGACTCCACTGCGGTGCCAGGGCAGTGACGAGCCGGTCCAGGTGGTTGAGGGAACGGGGGGACAGAGGGTTTTGGAGCCCTAACCCTAAAGCTCCGCTTAAGACTCCAAACCAACTAAAATGGGGCCTCTGAGCAGGGGAATCCACAATTCTGACAAAGTTGTTGACTCCGTCGGCAAAAGTGTGCGAATATAGCGCGCTTTGAACGTGGCATAGGGTTCTACCTGAGGTTTAGGGTTTTGCCCGGTCCGATTCACCGCAGGAAGCTAGGTACCAGAGAACCAGAGACGAACCATGGCAGACAGGCGCAAGAGTCAGCAGCACCACAGGAACGGTACCGCAGGGCACACCATCTCTGGTGGGGCGGCACCCGTACGGAAACCGGCGGAAGCTCCCCAGACCGTCGCCAAGCGAGGAGGAACCATGATGGACAACGAGATCCCCAGCAACTACCTTGCCGTCATCAAAGTGGTCGGCGTCGGTGGCGGCGGGACCAACGCGGTCAACCGCATGATTGAGGAGGGGATCCGCGGGGTCGAGTTCGTCGCCGTCAACACCGACGCCCAGGCGCTCGCGATCTCGGACGCCGACATCAAGGTCCACATTGGCGAGGACATCACGCGCGGGCTCGGCGCGGGCGCCAACCCCGAGGTGGGCGCGGAGGCCGCCGAGGACTCCCACGACGAGATCAAGCAGGCGCTCGCCGGCGCCGACATGGTCTTCATCACGGCCGGCGAGGGCGGCGGCACCGGCACCGGCGCGGCGCCCGTTGTCGCCGACATCGCCAAGAACGACGTGGGCGCGCTCACCGTGGGCGTCGTGACCAAGCCCTTCACCTTCGAGGGCCGTCCCCGCACCAAGCGCGCCGAGGAGGGCATCAGCACCCTCTCCGAGAGCGTCGACGCCCTCATCGTCATCCCCAACGACCGCCTGCTCGACCTCTCCGAGAAGAAGACGAGCTTCCTCGAGGCATTCAGGATGGCGGATGACGTGCTGTGCCAGGGCACCCAGGGCATCACCGACCTCATCACCGTCCCCGGCCTCATCAACCTCGACTTCGCGGACGTCTGCACCATCATGCGCGGCGCCGGCACCGCAATGATGGGCGTGGGCATCGCCTCCGGCGACAACCGTGCGGCCGACGCCGCCGAGGAGGCCATCTCCAGCCGCCTGCTCGAGAACTCCATCGACGGCGCCACGCGCGTCCTGCTCTCCATCGCCGGCAACAAGGACCTCGGCATCCAGGAGATCAACGACGCCGCCGACCTCGTGGCCAAGAACGTCGACCCTGACGCCAACATCATCTTTGGCACGGTCGTGGACGAGAGCCTGGGCGACCAGGTGCGCGTCACGGTCATCGCGACCGGCTTCAACGACGGCAACGTCAACGTGCAGCAGTCCATCCCCACGCTGGGCACGGACCGCTCCAGCCGCTCCTCGCGCGGCTCCCGCGTCTCCGCCCCCTCCGCGGCGCCCCAGACGTCCGCCCCGCGCCCGTCCTCGGCTCCCTCCAACAACGACAAGGAGTTCGACATCCCCGAGTTCCTGAAGCACAGCCGCATCTAGGTGCTCGACGATGACGACCCCGTGCCTTTCCAGGTTCGTCTCGCATGGCGTGACCCTGCTCGGTGACCAGCGTCACCCCGGCGGGGTCACGCTTGCGTTCACCGAGCGGACGGGTGGCGTGTCCGCGCCTCCCTACGCGTCCCTCAACCTTGGGGACCGCTGCGGCGACGACCCGCATGCAGTTGCCGAGAACCGCTTTCGCGCCATCCGCGCCGTGGGGGCGGGGGACTGGGAGGCGCGTCTGGTCAACCCCCATCAGGTCCACGGCGACCACGTGATCCTCGTCTCGAGCGAGGACGAGGCCTCCATCGACGCCGCCAAGCGCGCGGCCTCGGCCGGCGCTGACGCGGTGGTCTGCGTGGCGCCCCACGTCCCGGTCCTGCTCTGCTACGCGGACTGCGTCCCCGTCGTGCTGGTGGTGGGGGGCGGCTTCGCGGTCGTCCACTCGGGTTGGCGCGGGACGGCGGCGAGGATCTCTGGCAAGGCCCTCGACGTGCTCCTCTCTGCGACGGGACGCCAGGCGGGCGAGGCCCTCGCCTACATTGGCCCCCACATCGCCGGGCCCGACTACCAGGTCTCCCACGAACTGCTCCAGAGGTTCGTGGGGGAGTTTGGCCCCGAGGTCGACTGCGGGGGAGACAGGCTCGACCTCGCGCGGGCAATCGAGGCCACCCTCGAGGCGCGCGGGGTCCCGTCCGCCTTGATCCTCGACTGCGGGGTGTCCACGCCACGGTCGCTCGACCGTTTCTACTCGTATCGTGCGGAGGGGGGAACATGCGGACGCCACGGCGCCATCGCCTTCATGTCCTGACCACGCTCGTCCTCGCGGCAGCCGTCACCCTGCCGATCGCGGGGTGCGGCACGAACTCGGATGGGAACAGCAAGACCATCACGGTCGCCGGCTCCACCACGGTGCTTCCCATAGCCGAGATCGCCGCCGAGAAGTTTGAGGAACAGACCGGCAACCAGGTCCTGGTCTCGGGCCTCGGCTCGTCTGCGGGCATCGAGGCGGTCATCAACGGGACCGCCGACATCGCCAGCTCCAGCCGCGACCTCACCGACGAGGAGGCGAGCCACGAGCTCGTCTCGACCGTGATCGCCCACGACGGCATCGCGGTCATCGTCAACGACTCCAACCCGGTCAAGGACGTCACTCTCGACCAGCTGAGGGACATCTACGCGGGGAAGATCACCAACTGGAAGGAGCTCGGGGGACCCGACCTCGCCATCGAGCTGGTGAACCGCGACGAGGCCTCGGGCACGCGCGAGGCGTTTCGCTCCATCGTCATGCGCGGCGAGGACTTTGACCGAAGCGCGGCAGTCCTTCCCGGCACCGGCCAGGTGCGAGACGTCGTGAGCAGGTCCGAGGGTGCCATCGGCTACATCTCGATCGGCTTCGTGAAGAGCGACTACGCCACCACCACGGTCAAGACGCTCAGCGTGGACGGTGTGGAGGCCACGAAGGAGAACGTGAGCTCGGGCAAGTACCCCATCTCGCGCGACCTGTACTTCTTCACCAACGGCGACCCCCAGGGCGTCGCCTACGACTACGTCCGCTTCGTCCTGTCTGACGAGATGTCGCAGACCATCGAGGACGCGGGCTACATCCCCGTCGACTGGGACCAGTCGGCAAGTGGTGACGACACGACGACGGGAGGGGAGGGGAAATGAGCGAGCGCGACGACAGGGACCAGCTCCTCGAGGGCTTGCAGGAGCCTCCCCAGATAGGCCAGATAGAGCCCAACAGGGACGAGGCGCTCACGCGGAGCACGCGCGAGCTCAAGCTCATGGACCACTCGACGTACGTGAAGGAGGGGATTCTCAAGAACCTCTTCCTCGCGTGCGCCCTCATTGCCGTGGCCGCCGTGGCGCTCATCTTCGTCTTCACGCTCGCTCGTGCGCTGCCCGTCTTCACCGACATCGGCCTTGCGGGGTTCTTCTCCTCCGTGTGGGCGCCGTCCGAGGGGCGCTACGGCATCCTCGCGCTCCTGGCGGGCTCCGCGCTCGTCACCGTCGGCGCCCTCGTCATAGGCGTGCCCCTCGCCGTCGGCTGCGCGGTGTACCTCACGCAGATCGCCACGCGCAGGGTCACGCGCATCGTGAGCACGGCCGTCGACCTTCTCGCCGGCATCCCCTCGGTCATCTACGGCTTCTTCGGCCTCGCGGTGCTGAGGCCGCTGATCGCAGGCGTCTCCGGCGGCCTGGGCTTTGGCGCCCTCACCGCCTGGCTGGTCCTCGCGATCATGATCGTCCCCACCATCACCACGCTCTCGATGGACGCCCTCAACTCCGTCGACCCCGGCGTGCGCGAGGCCGCCTTCTCCATGGGGGCGACCCGCTGGCAGACCATCTACAAGGTCGTCCTGCCCGCCGCGAAGGTGGGCATCGTCAACGCCATCGTCCTTGGCATGGGACGCGCCATAGGAGAGACCATGGCGGTCCTCATGATCGTGGGCAACGCGCCGGTGTTCCCGGCGTCCGTCACCAGCCCCGTCGCGACGCTCACGAGCCAGATCGCCCTCGACATGGGCTACTCGTCGGGCCTCCACCGCGCGGCGCTCTTTGGCATGGGCGTGGTCCTCTACGTCATCTCCGCGGGTCTCGTGGGCATCGTCCGAATCATCACGGGCAGGAGCGAGAGGAGGGAGCGCGAGGCGTCTCGCCCCGCCACCCCCGTGACCGAGGAAGGCGCGCGCTCCGTCGCCGAGGGTCCCTCCAGGGCGGACTCCTCTGCCGCCAAGGCGCAGGAGGGCTCCGCGCAGCTCATCAAGAGCCGCCTCGCCAACGCCAGGAAGCCGCGCGTCTCCAAGCGCGCCACCGACTCCGCCATGACGGGCGTGTTCTCCGCCGCGGGTCTCGTGACCACCGCCATCCTGGTGCTGATCATCGGCTTCGTGGTCGTCAACGGCGCCCCGCAGATCACCCCCGCCTTCATCTTCACCTGGCCCCAGGGGGTCAACGCCGAGGGCGGCATCTTCCCCACGATCGTCTCGACGCTCTACGTCACCGCCCTGGCGACGCTCTTCGCCACGCCAATCGCGGTGCTCGCCGCCGTCTACCTGGCCGAGTACGCCCACCAGGGGAGGCTCGTCAACTTCATCCGCTACGCAACGGACACCCTGGCGTCCGTCCCCTCCATCGTCATGGGCCTCTTTGGCTACGCGGTGTTCGTGGAGGCGTGCGGGTTTGGGCTCTCCATGCTCTCCGCGGCGCTTGCCCTGGCCCTCCTCATGCTGCCCCTCATCATGAGGACCACGGAGGACGCCATCCGAGCGGTGCCGCGCTACATCCGCTGGGGCGCGTACGGCCTGGGCGCCACCAAGTGGCAGGTCGTGAGCAGGGTCGTGCTGCCCGCGGCCTTCCCGCGCATCGCCACGGGCATCGTGCTCGCCATCGGCCGCGCCATCGGCGAGACCGCCATCGTGCTCTACACCATGGGGCAGGCGGTCAACCTGCCGGTCACGCCGCTGGACTCCGGGCGCTCCATGCCCGTGCACCTGTACCTTCTCGCCAACGACGGCATCAACATGGGGGCTGCCTACGGTACGGCGCTCCTGCTCATGATCATGATCCTGGCCTTCAACCTCTTTGCGCGCCACATCTCCAAGCGCGGTGCCAGGCAAAAGGGAGGGAAGTAGCATGACCGTCTACCGCCATGCGCCCCAGAACCCCAAAGGGGAGGGCATCCACGTCGAGGACTTCAACTTCTGGTACGGCGACTTCCATGCGCTCACTGGCGTCAACCTCGACATCGCCCCGCGCAAGATCACGGCCTTCATCGGGCCGTCCGGCTGCGGCAAGTCCACCTTCCTCAGGTGCATGAACCGCATGAACGACCTCATCGAGGGCACCCGCGAGGAGGGGCTCATGTCCCTCGACGGCAACGACGTCTACGCCGTCGGCGTGGACCCCGTCGACCTGAGGCGGCGCGTGGGCATGATCTTCCAGCAGCCCAACCCGTTCCCCAAGTCGATCTACGAGAACGTGGCGTTTGGGCCGCGCCTCCAGGGCGTCACCTCCAAGGGCGACCTCGATGACATCGTGGAGGAGTCGCTCAAGCGCGCCAACCTGTGGAAGGAGGTGTCGGGCCAGCTGGGCAAGAACGGCCTGGCGCTCTCCGGAGGCCAGCAGCAGCGCCTGTGCATCGCCCGCGTCCTGGCGGTCCAGCCCGACGTGCTCCTGATGGACGAGCCCTGCTCGGCCATCGACCCCACGAGCGTGCAGAAGGTCGAGGACCTGATGGCCGAGCTCGCCCCCACGGTCACGATCATCATCGTCACGCACTCCATGCAGCAGGCAGCCCGCGTGAGCGACTACATGGCGTTCTTCCTGCAGGAGCGGGCGGGGGAGCCCGCCACGCTCATCGAGTACGGCGACACGAGCGAGATCTTCTCCCGCCCCAGGGACCCCAGGACGGAGAGCTACATCACCGGGCGCTTTGGCTAGCGCGCCCGCCACGGCAGGACGACGGAAGACAGAGGGAGGCCATCATGCGCGAACAATTTGACAGGCAGCTGGTCGACATGCGCCAGGAGGTCGTGGCGATCCTCAGGGACGTCGACGTCGAGCTTCACGACGCCGTCGATGCCCTGGTCGAGGGCGACCGCGAGAAGGCGAAGCTCACCAAGAAGGCGACGCGCAAGATCGACCGCCGCTGCGAGGAGCTGGAGGACAAGGCCTACCAGGCGGTCGTGCTCCAGCAGCCGGTCGCCTCTGACCTCCGCCTGATTCAGTTCATCATCTACTCCGACTTCAACCTGCAGCGCATGAGCAACCACGCGCGCAACATCGCCAAGACGGCCAAGCGCGCCTCCAAGGTGGAGGTCCCGGGCCAGCTGCTCGACCTCCTCGCCTCCATGGCGCACCTGGTCTACCGCGTGCTGGGGACGCTCGCCGAGGCCATCGTCGAGGGCGACATCGTGAAGGCGGCGACCCTGCCCGAGCTGGACGAGCCGGTGGATGACCTCTACAAGGAGTTCTACCGCGTGTTTGCCCAGCTGCAGGATGGCGACGACATCGACGCCGCCATCCGCGTGGTCATGGCGGCCCGCATGCTCGAGCGCATCTCGGACAACGCGGTCGAGATGGGGGAGAGGGCCGTGTTCCTCTTCACCGGCAAGCGCGTGCACCTGAGCGACCTGCCCGACCTGGACGAGGGGGAGCTGCGCCACATGTACGTTGCCCCGGGCCGTACCATCACGCTCGGGCTCGACGAGGACCGGCGCGTCGCGGAGCAGATCCCCGAGGTCGACCTCGCGGACGAGGGCGAGGCGCCCGATGACTTCCGCGAGGCGGCGGCGCGGAGCCTCTCCGAGCTGCATGAGCAGCGCGAGCGCCGCCGGGCCGAGCTCAAGGCATGGCGCGAGCAGATGCGGCGCGAGTGGGAGATGAACGTGGCTTCCCACGCGGCACCCCTCCCGGGGGAGGCGAGCCCTGCCCCCGGGCAGGACGGCGGGGAGCCCCCTGCGAGGACGGGGGACGACGGCGAGGTCACCGAGAGCGGCAAGAGTGGGGAGAGCGACTAGGGTGGACGAGAGCGAGCAGGAGCGGTACCTGGCATTTCTCGGGGAGCGCAGGGGGCAGATCCTCGAGCGCATGGCGACGGCGTGCGAGAGGTCCGGCAGGGACATGGGGGAGGTCACGCTCCTGGCGGTCTCGAAGACCGTAGACGTGGACAGCGTCGCCCTCGCCTGGCGCGCGGGCTACCGCGCCTTCGGCGAGAACCGGCCGCAGGAGTTCAGGCGCAAGCTGGAGGGCCTCTCCTCTCACCCCGAGATGGACGGCGTCCGCTTTGACATGATCGGCAACCTGCAGACCAACAAGATCAACATGGTCGTGGGCAACGTCACCCTGATCCACTCGATCTCGTCGCTGCACCTCGCCGAAGCGGTCTCGAGCCGCTCACAGACGCACGGGGTGACCTCGAGGGTCCTGCTCGAGGTCAACGTCTCGGGCGAGGAGTCCAAGTCCGGCCTCACGCCCGACGAGGCGCGCCAGGGGCTGGAGCACGTGCTCTCTCTCCCCGGGCTCGACCTGCAGGGCCTCATGACCATGGCGCCCCGCAACGAGCCGGACGTGGCGCGCAGGACCTTCTCGGGGTTGCGCGAGCTGCGCGACGAGCTCGCGACCAGGTCCGGGAGGGAGCTTCCCATCCTATCTTGCGGAATGAGTGATGATTTCCAAATCGCAATCGAGGAGGGTTCGACCCTCGTTAGGCTTGGGAGAACCGTGTTCGACCCAGGCTACGAGCTCAAATAGTGGAATAAACGCAACAGTGCCACACGCAACCGGGCAGCGCCCGGCGGGAAGGACGGTGTCAGCATGGGATTCCTCGACAACCTCAAGGACAGGTTCGGGTCCAAGGACGACGACTACTACGACGACGACTACTACGGTGACGACGGGTATGACGAGCCCGCGGAGCCGGTGAGGCGTCCCGAGGCGGACACCTCCGGCGTCCTGGGCAACACCCGCAGGCCCGAGGCGGAGAGCGTCTCGGTGTACACCCGCTCCGGCCGCCCCGTTGGCGACAACGCCGGCGCGGCGTCGAGCGCCTACGGCTCGGCGACCTCCACGTATGCCCCGCGCAGCACCTATGCGCCCGCGCAGCAGGGCGGCTATGCCGGCTACGACGACGATGCCACGACCTCCATCGGGCAGCACTCCTACGCGTCCCACGACTCGGTCCTGGGCAACACCACCGGTGGCAACACGCCGGCGGACATCGGGCTCAAGGCCGTGCCGCGCGTGAGCTCGGGACAGCTTCCCCCCTACGTGCTCAAGCCCGTCTCGTACGACGACGTGCAGATGGTCGTCCGTCGCGTCCGCACCAACCAGCCCGTGGTCCTCGTGTTCAGGAACACCAACATCGAGACCGCCAAGAGGATTCTCGACTTCTGCTTTGGCCTCGCCTGCGGCCTGGGTGGCGTGGTCGACGAGCTGGGCGATCGCGTCTTCGTCGTGATGCCGCAGGGCGTCGAGCTGTCGGACTCCGACATCAACAAGCTCGTCGCCGACGGCACGATCCAGAGGTAGCGCGATGGGCATGGGCAGCGAGCGCCTGGACTTCACCGTGGGCGTCGTGGGCGCGGGCTCGATGGGGGCGGCCGTCGCCTCGGGCCTGGTTCGCTCCGGAGCCATGGACGCCTCGCAGGTGAGCGTCTCTAACCCCTCCGAGGGCAAGCTCAGGCCACTCGCCGAGATGGGCATCTCGACCTTCCGGAGCAACGCGGATATGCTCGAGGGCGACGTGCAGGTCGTTGTGCTTGCCGTCAAGCCCCAGATCCTCCCCTCCGTGGTGGGCGAGATGGGCGAGGCCCTCAAGGGGCGTCTCGTCATCTCCATCGCGGCGGGCATCCCGCTCAATACCCTCGAGGGCCTCATGCCGTCCTCGCGCGTGGTTCGCGCCATGCCCAACTTGCCCGTGCAGGCGCTCTCCGGGGCGACGGCGGTGTGCGTGGGCCCCAGCGCGACCGAGGAGGACGCCAGGCACGCGCTGGGCGTCTTCTCCTGCCTGGGCGTGGCGAAGCTGATGAGGGAGGACCAGCTCGACGCCGAGGGGGCGGTCGTCTCCTGCGGCCCCGCGTACGTGGCGCTGGTCGCGGACGCGCTCACCCGCCGGGGCGTCGAGGCGGGCCTTCCCGCCGCCGACTGCAGGCAGATGGTCCTCTCGACCATGCGCGGCGTTGCCGAGCAGCTCCTTGAGTCGGGCGAGAACCCCCGGGCCTATATGGAGCGGGTCACCTCGCCTGGCGGCACGACCGCCGCGGGCCTGCGGGCCATGGAGCCCGGCCTGGTCGACTCCCTGTGGGTGGGGGTCGACGCCGCTCTCCGCAGGACCGCGGAACTCTCCGGAAAGTAGGTTTCATGGGCAACGTTCGCTATTTCCTGAGCCAGATCCTCTACCTCTACGAGTGGGTGATCGTGATCGAGTGCATCCTCTCGTGGCTCCGCATGACCGGCTCAACCGTGATCGAGGACGTCTACCAGGCGACGAACACGCTGGTCGAGCCCGTGGTCAGCCTGTTTCGCCGCTTCATCCCGCCCATCATGGGGATGGACTTCTCGCCCATGGTCGCGCTGCTGGTGATCGAGGTGGTGCGAAATCTGGTCTACTGACGCAGGCACGCGAAACCCATGTGGGGATATACTCTAACAAGTGGTCTTCCGCACCAGTGAACCAGCGGTGCGCAACCTAATTCGAAGGGAACACAGATGGCTATCACACCAGCAGACATCGAGCAGATGACCTTCTCCGAGGCCAAGAAGCACGGTTACAGCACCGAGGAGGTCGACGCCTTCCTCGACCAGCTGGCGAGCGAGGTTGACGCCATGCTCCAGAAGATCGCGGACCTCAAGGGCCGGCTCAACAACTCCGAGCAGCAGCTTGCAGCCGCCCAGGCGCAGGTCGCGCAGCTCAAGGAGCAGAGCGCGTCCTCTGCCGCCATCGAGCCCGCTCCCGTCCCCGCCGCGCCCGTCGCCGACTACGGCGCGTCCGAGCGCCAGATCTCGCAGGTCCTCATCGTCGCCCAGCAGAGTGCCGACAAGCTGCTGGCAGACGCCCGCGCCAACGCGGACAACATCCGCAACGAGGCGGATCAGAAGGCGCGCGAGGTCATTCGCCAGGCGCTCGCCGAGAAGCAGAACGAGCTGGACGAGATCGATCGTCTCAAGCAGTCGCGCGAGGACTTCCGCAGCGAGTACAAGAAGATGCTGCAGCACTTCATGGATGACGCCGACAGCGTCTTTCCCGAGAAGACCCTGAGCACTCCCACTGGCTCTGCGAAGGGCTCCACCTCTTCCAGCTCCTCGTTCGTCGCGCCGGCTCCCGTGGCGCCGCAGCCCGCGGCTCCCGCGGTCGATGCGCAGGCGACCACCTTTGCCCCAGCTCCCACGGACACGGACTTCAGCGACCTGGACTAGGGCGCAATCTCCTGTGGCACCCAAAGAGGCGGCCGACTCCCTACGGGGTCGGCCGCCTTTGCTTGTGTGCGCGGGGGATGGTGACGGGCGGCAACGGTTCGCCTTCCCGCGCGGACGGGCTTTGCACGACAGACCGTTGGCACTCTCCGTTTCTCAGGAGTCGCCGATCCTCTGTTGCCCCACTGCCCCCTGAGGCTTCGATGCCCATCCGGCAAAGGGGCTGGAAGGGGCCTCCGCGAGCTCTGGAAGCGAGTCCCACAGCCGCTTGGGCATGAAGCGCGCCCTGAGGTCGTATCCCCTGCCCGTGGCATCCCTGCCGGGGAGCTCCATCGAGCGGTAGAAGGTCGCCCACATCTCCTGGAACCTCCGCTCCTCCGTGTCGACGTCAGACGCCGCCTCCCTTGCCTGGCGTGCCATCCCCGCATCGAGCCGCGCCACGCGCGCCGAGCGATCGCCCTCCTCGTGGAAGACCGCGATCCCGTGGATGGGGTCGAGCATGCAGAAGCGGTCCCCTCTCATTCTCCTCGAGAAGTGCTGGGCACAGAGCGGGAGCGTGTTTGCCTTGGGGGAGAGGGAGCAGAACCAGCCGCCGCTGGGAAGGTGCGAGAATCGCGCGAACTGCCTCGTCTTCTCGCACTCGGAGGAGACCTGCCGCGCGAGGGCGTCAACGGCCAGGACGTCTGCATGGGCAAGGCTGCTCGTGACGTTTGTGCCGAGGGAGAACGAGAGCCTGACGTAGCGGTTCACGACCTGCGGCATCCCAGGGTCGTCGGATGCGCAGGCGTACAGGATCCGATTGGTGCATCCCGACCCGCAGCGCTGCCCGAGCGACTGCCATACGCGGCGGGCGAGGGGGACCAAGTCCCCCTCGCTTTCCTCCGTGACCAGGAGCACCCTTTCGAGCAGCTCTGGCTGCAGCGCCTCGTGGTCGCAGATCCTGGTTGACGACGGGTCGGAGTGTGCAAGGTAGGTGAGTGCTATCCCACCGAGGACGCCCTCCATCGAGCGTGGGACCCCCAGCGCGACCGGAATTCCCTCCTCGCGTGCGGACTTCAACGCCTTGGTGAGGCCACGGAGACCGGCTGGGACGACATCCTCCCCTGGGCCAACCTCAGAAGAGGGTGAGCTGACCCTCTGCCTCCCGTCGCGCCCGAGAGTACCGTGTTGATCGCGCATCATCCATCGCCTTCCTCCTGAGGTAGCCCTCGTCCAGCACGGAGCCACTGTCCCTCCTTCCGCAGCAGGTGACGAAGGGCCGCGCCCGCTTGAGGGTGATCTTGAGCGCCGCCAGGTCGTCGAAGCCGAGGCGCTGCGTCCTTCGCGCCGCCACGATCCTCCTTGCGCCCACAGGACCGATGCCGGGGACGCGGAGGAGGGTCTCGAGCGGCGCCGTCATGACCTCGACGGGAAAGCGGTCGAGGTTCGCGATGGCCCAGGCGAGCTTTGGGTCGAGGTCGAGGTCGAGCCACGGCCTGTCCTCGGTCACCAGCTCGCCCGGTGAGAAGTCGTAGTAGCGCATGAGCCAGTCCGCCTGGTACAGCCTGTGCTCGCGCCTGAGGGGCACGGGCGTCCCGGGCTCGGGGAGGCGCGAGTCGCTGAGCATGGGCATGTAGGCCGAGAAGAACATCCTCTTGAGGTCGAACTTCTTGTACAAGGACTCCGAGAGCCTGAGTATCTGGCGGTCCGTCTCGGGTGACGCCCCCACGATGAGTTGGGTGGACTGCCCCGCTGGGGCGAACTTCCTACGCGAGTTGGGAACGGCGCTCCTGGACTTGCTCAGGGTCATCCTGAGCGCCGCCCCGCCCAGTCCGGGGCCCATGTCACCCGATGCCGGCCTGCGCGCCAGCGAGGCCCCCTTTCCCTGGGCGAGGAGGCGGCTCTCCTCCTCCCGCCTGCCCCGCGCGATCTGACCCATGGGCGCGAGGACGGCACGCGAGTCCTTGTCCGGGCAGAGCGCCTGGAGCGACGCCGAGCTTGGGAACTCGACGTTTGAGCTCAGTCGGTCGGCGAGCAGCCCCAGGCGCCTGACGAGCTCCGGCGACGTGCCGGGAATCACCTTGGCATGGATGTAGCCGTTGAAGTGGTAGTCCTGCCGAAGGGTGCGCAGGCACGCTATCATGCGCTCGGTCGTCTCGTCCGGAGTCCCCAGCACGCCCGACGAGAGGAACAGCCCCTCGATGTAGTTGCGCTTGTAGAAGCCTATGGTGAGCTCGGCCAGCTCCCTGGGGGAGAAGGTGGCCCGCGGGCACGAGGCGCCGCGCCGGTTGACGCAATAGGCGCAGTCGTAGCTGCAGGCGTTGGACATGAGCACCTTGAGGAGCGTGATGCAGCGCCCGTCCGGCGCGAAGCTGTGGCAGCAACCAGCCGCCCGGGCGTCTCCCACGCCCCCTTTGCGAGGGCTCCTCTGGACCCCCGAGGAGGTGCACGCAGCGTCGAACTTGGCCGCCTCCGCAAGAATCGCAAGCTTGTCCATGACGTCCATGGGGCCTCCAGACCGTACAGGTGTTCTGTACCGATTATAGGCGAGTGCCCGCGTTGCGTACAGGCGTTCTGGTGGGTATGCCCATGGCAGGCTTGAAGTCCGTGGGCTACGTCGCGCTACTACGACTGAGCCCCATCGCCAAGACAGGACAAGTTGCGACAAGAGTGGTGCGCCTAACAGGCAGGATGTGCTCGCGCGAGAAAAAACAAGTGCGAAGTGGGCCTATGAGCCGGGTTCTGTCGTGGACGATCATTTATCTACTGACGCCGTTGCCGGCGCCCTCTAGCGCGCAACCCGAGCGCGGTGCGGGCCACACCATGGCGCTCCTATTTGCGTTTGCTCCGGAAGGGGCTTGCCAAGCCGCCGTGTTGCCACGACGCTGGTGGTCTCTTGCACCACCGTTTCAGCTTTTCTCTCACCTGCTTGCGCAGGCAGCGGGAGTCTTCTTTTCTGCGGCGCTTTCCGTCGGGTCGCCCCGCCTGGCCGTTAGCCAGCTTCCTGCCCTGTGGAGCCCGGACTTTCCTCATGGCCACCCGTTGCCGGGAGGCCCCGCGATCGCCTGGCCCACTTCGCAGGGGAGATTGTAGCATGCCCCCGTCGCGCCCCCGCCGGGTTCCCGCATCTCCATCTTGGCTGCGCGAGGCTTCGTTTGGATGGCACGCAGCCTCCTTTGCTACCATCTGCAGGAGACGTTCGTCCGTCTGGGAGGTTGCATGCAGGCATCCGAGGGATATCTCACGCTCGAGGGCGGGTACGAGGCCACCGCCGAGGTCGTCGACCGCAGGAGCCGCTTCATAGCCCAGCTCCGTCACGTGGAGGGCGAGGTGCAGGCCGAGGAGTTCATCGCGGAGGTGCGGTCGCGCCACCACGACGCCAGGCACAACGTGCCCGCCTGGCTGCTGCACGACGGGAGGGAGAGGTGCTCCGACGACGGGGAGCCCCAGCACACCGCCGGCATGCCGTGCCTCGATGTCCTGAGGGGGGCGTCCCTCTCGGACGTGTGCTGCGTGGTCACGCGCTACTTTGGAGGGACCCTCCTTGGGCCGGGGGGACTCGTCCGCGCCTACTCCGCCGCGGTCCAGGCTGCCGTGGACCAGGCGCGTGACGGGGACCACCTGGTCCGAATGACCCTGGTGACGCGCGTGACCTGCACCATTCCCTACGCCGCCTACGGTCGCGTCGAGCGCCTGGTGGGGGAGTGCGGGGGCAAGGTGAGGGACACCATCTTCGCCGAGGACGTGCAGATGAACTGCGCGTTCCCCACGGGGCGGGAGGACGCCTTCGTGCGCGCCATGAGGGAGCTTGCCAACGGGGAGGACCTCTGCGTGGTGGGCGAGCCCTCCTTTGGGGTGCTGTGATGGTCGGTCTGTTTGCCAGCGACCTGGACGGGACGCTCCTGGGGGCGACGCACCGCGTGAGCCGACCGGTCCTTCGCGCCATCCGCGCGGCGACCGACTCGGGGAGGCACTTCGCCGTCGCCACGGGCAGGGTCATGCGATCGCCCGGCGACTTCGGCTTTGGCGGCGTGCCCATCGAGGCGGTCTGCGCCAACGGAGCCATCGTCCTCGGCAGGGACGGGTCGGTGCTCCACCACGTCCCCATGGCCCCCGCCTTCGTGGGAGACCTCCTCGAGGCCTTTCCCGGGGTCGACTTGGAGTGCGTCTCGCTCGACCGCACCTATCACCGCTGCTCGCGGGACCAGTTCCTGGCCCACAGGGCCAGCGGCGGACCGGCGCGGAGGGTCCTCTCGCTGCTGGTGCCCCTCCGCGAGGGCGAGCACGCCTTTGGCTGCCCCGTCGAGAGGATCGTCTCGGCGGGCATCGTGAAGGTGAACTGCAGGCCGACCGACCCCGCGGTCGCCCGGGCGCTCGAGGCGTACGTTTCCGCACACCCGTCGCAGGCGGTCAACGCCCCCTTCAGTCCTCAGATGCTCGAGATCACCGACCCCTCCGCCAACAAGGGCTCCGCGGTCGCGTGGCTCGCGGGATGGCTGGGGCTTCGCGAGGACCAGGTGGCGGTGTACGGCGACGGGGGCAACGACGTGGCCATGCTGCGGCGCTTCTCGCGCTCCTACGCCCCCGCCGGAGCCATGCCGAGGGCAAGGGAGTCCGCCTCGCGCATCCTGGGCTCCAACGTGCTCTACGCGGTGCCACGCCACGTGATGGCGACCGTGCGCGACGAGGGGGCGTTCGCGAGGGGCTAGGGCGGGGGAGAGAGGGGCACCCATCCGCCTGGTGCCCGTGCGGATGGGTGCCCGTTCGTCTCTCCTCCATGCGTTACAGGGAGATCCCGAAGTCCCCCAGGTGTGCCTCGAGGTCCGCGGCGGTGGTGAAGCGGTAGGCGCTCATCCCCGCCCTGCGGGCACCCTCCACGTTGTCCTGGCTGTCGTCCACGAAGAGGCAGGCGGAGGGTTCCAGCCCGTACCTCTGGCACAGGAGGGCGTAGATGGCAGGGTCTGGCTTCATCAGGTGCTCGTAGGCCGAGACCACCCAGCCCGAGAGGAGGGGGAGCACGGGGATCCTCCCCTTGGCGCGGTCAAACCTGACGCCGGCGTTGGACAGCAGGTAGAGGTCGTAGCCCGCCTGGTGCAGCCGCCGTGCGAGGTCGTTGGTCTGGTCGATTGCCGGCTGGCGCAGGTCCCAGTTGGCGGCGGCATCTTCGAGGCTTGGCCACAGGCGCTCGGGAAGCCGCCTGCGGGCGATGGCGAACATGGTGTCCTCGCTGATGACGCCGGCGTCGAGCAGCGCCCAGGACGGGTTGGAGAACAGCGCGTCGTCGAGGGCGCGGGCGTCCTCCTCGCTTGACGTGAAGGCTCGCGAGAAGAGCATGCCGTCAAAGCGGAGGAGCACCTGCCCCATGTCGAAGACCACGTTCCGTATGCGCGCCATCGTCTCTCCCCTCGGCTACAGTGACTGGTGGCGAAGCGCGCGGCCCATGCCGCTCCAGGGCTCCACCTCGTCGGCGGGCAGCTCGTCCCACATCCTGAGCACGTCCTCGGGAACGAACTCGCGGCGGACGGCGACTTCGCCGCCGTACAGGTGGAACCAGTCGGCGGAGACCACCAGGAAGCCGTCCTTGCAGGCGTCCTTGCCCCAGCTGTTCTCCACGCGCCACGCGACGGGGCGTCCGTCCGCGCCCAGCTCCACGCCCTGGAAGGTCATCGCGTGCGTGAGCGAGCTCTCGCGCAGGTCGTACATGTCGGCGCGTTCCATCTGCAGGTCGACGTCGAAGAGGCCCTCGTAGTCCATCGTGTCGAGGGCCAGCACCCCGGGGAAGTCCTCGATTCCGCGCGGGAACTGCTGCATCACGTCGCAGGACATCTCGCAGGGGACGCCCGCCTTGAGCGAGGCCACGGCCGCGGCGTCGAGGACCTCCGGCTCCACGTTGAGGAAGCGCAGGGGGGTGGCGCCCAGCACGCTGTCGGTCCACCTCAGGTGGTACGCATGGCCATACGGGCGGGTCTCGCCGGGGATCGAGACCAGGTCGACGTAGTCGTTGGGGTCAAAGGGGACGTAGCGCTCGGCGAACTGCCTTGGGGTGATGCCGCGGTCTCGGAGGATGCGGCGCGGCTTGTCGTCGTCCTTGCCATCGCCCTTGCCGCCGTCGCCCTCGCGCGAGCCGCCCTGGACCTCGAGCCTCTCGGCGGGTACCTTCGCGTCCTTGCCGACGGAGACCTCGAGGTCAAACGTCGCCGGGGGCTCGCCCAGGCAAATCGCGAGCATGCGGTAGAAGCCCTCGAGCATCTCCTGCTTGCGCGCCCTGAGGGCATCGTCGCCCACGCCCTGGGCATGCATGCGGCGAAGCTCGCACGCGTCGCGCCTTGCGAGCCTGTTGAGCTGGGCATCCATCTGCGAGGAGTCCTTGGAGCAGGCGGTCTCGGGCATCACGTCCTTGGGGACGAGGCCCCACTTCGCGATGAGGTTCATAGCGAACGGGTAGTAGCCCCCGTCCTCGATGCCGCCCTCGAGCACGAACGAGAGCTCGCGGTCGTCGGCGGGACGGCCTGCCAGGGCTATCACGTTCTCGAGGAAGGCGTTGGCCTTCTCCAGCTTGTCGTAGAACATGCCGAACGACTGGCTGAACTCGAAGCTGTCGACATCGAGCAGGCGCATGGTCTCGGCGCGGGCGACGTTGTAGGCCGAGAACATCCAGCAGCGGCCGGAGTGGCGCTGGTTGGTCACCTCTCCCGTCTTGGGCCGGCTCACCGAGAAGGTGTCGTGGTAGGTCCTCAGGGTCGAGACGTCGCGCGCCGCCTTGAAGAGGTTGTCGGACGTCACCGCGTTGCGGGCGATGCGGTTGCCGCGGCTCCCGCCAAAGCTGTCATGCTGTTCCCGTGCCCAGCTGGGCTCGACTGTGGTGCTCATGTCTCTCCTAACGCGGCGCCCTCCCGTGAACGGGGAGGGCGCCTTTGGTCGCTGTCGCGTGGTTGCCGTGCGTCCCTAGCGGGCGAGCGCGAGGGATCCCATGGGGTCCCAGGGCTCCAGGACCGTGGGCTCCTCGGTCTCGTAGGTGTGGCGCTCGTCGGGCGAGAGGTACCTCTTGTCCACGACGACCTGGTACACGTACTGGTCGAACCAGGGGTCGGAGAGGGTGTCGAAGCCGTCCCTGCCGTGGTCCTTGCCCCAGCTGTTCTCGACCTTCCAGAGGGTGGGGGCGCCGCTCTCGTCCAGCCTGACGCCCTCGAGCACCATCGCGTGGGTCATGAGGGACTCGCCGTAGTCCAGGCGCTCCGCCTTGTCCATGCAGCCCTCCACGGGGAACCCGAGGAGGCCGTCCACGTCGAGGGCGGCGGTGTCCATGATGCCCTCGTCGCCCAGGTAGCTCTGCGCCACGTCGCAGCCAAACCACACGGGGAGCCCGTCGCGCAGCTGCGCAACGGCGACGCGCTTGAGCTCGGACGGCTCGAGGTTGAGGTAGCGCACGCCGCCATCCTCCCACACGTTGCCCAGGCGGCTCACGGTGTAGGTGTGGCCAAACGGCTTGTCGGCGGTGGGGGCGCTGATCAGCGACACGTAGTCGTCGAGCTCCATGCCCACGGCCTCGTCAAAGAACTCCCGGGGCGTGAACGTGCCGGAGAGCGCGAGCTCGTCGTCCTTGTCGCGCAGGCGCACCTCAAAGCTCGCGGGGGGCTCCCCCAGGCAGGTGACGAGCAGGTGGTACACGTCGTCCATCATCTGCTTCTTCATGGAGGAGAGGTCGCCTTGGCCGACCCCCGCCGCGTGCGACTCGCGCAGGCGCTTGGCGCAGCCGCGTAGGTAGCGGGTGAGATACGCGTCCATCTCGCGGGTGTTGCGCGAGCAGGCGGTCTCGGGCATCGACTCCTTGGGGACGACGCCGTACTTCCTCACGAGGCTCTTGAACATGTCCCACTGCCCGCCGTCGCCGATGGGGTCGGTCAGCAGGTAGGAGACGAGCCTGCCGCCCAGGGGCTCGTCGAGCGTGTCGAGGATGTTCTCGAGGAACCAGTTGCTCTTCTCCAGCTTGTCGTAGAACAGGGGGAAGGCCTGGCTCAGCTCGAAGGTCTTGAGGTTGTACTTCTTGATGACGCGATAGCGCATGGTGTTGAGGCTCGCGAACATCCAGCAGCGGCCGGAGCGCTGCTGGTCGCAGCGCTTGCCCTGCGTGAGGTCGATGTCAAACTGCATCGTGTTGCCCGCGACCCCCTCGGGAACGCGCGCTGCCGCACGAAGGCCCATGCTGGTGACCGCGTTCTTGGCGACGACGTTCGCGCGCTCGGAGAGGAATCCCTCGCGGCTGTTCGTCAGGTCCTCGGCAGTAACGCTCCTCATCGTGTCCATTCGTTCTCCCTTCCCGCGCTTGGCGGACCAAAATTTGTACCGATGCGAGGATAGCACGGCGCTTGCGTCTGCCATGCAGCGGCGTGATGCGCGTGGAGACGCGCGAGCGATGGCGTCTGGGGGCGGACTCCCATGGCTGCCGTATACTCGTGGGAAGACAGGGGTGCGCGGGGCCGGTGTGTCGTCGGGGGTCCCGTCTGCACGCTTCCGGAGGGAGGCCACATGGGAGCGGTGGGAGTTCCCGCCTACGACCTTCCCGACTACGCGGTGAGGGTCCTCTCCGCCCTCGAGTCGGCGGGGTTCGAGGCCTGGGTCGTCGGGGGATGGGTGAGGGATGCGCTGCTCGGCGCGCCCTCGCACGACGTGGACGTCACCACCTCAGCGCACTGGAGGCAGACCGCCTCGTGCCTGCGTGCCGCGGGGATTACCGTCCACGAGACGGGGACCAAGCACGGCACCGTCACCGCCGTCCTGGATGGCCGTCCGGTGGAGATCACCACCTACAGGGTGGAGGGTGCCTACAGCGACCTCAGGCATCCCGACGAGGTCCGCTTCGTCACCGACGTGCGAGAGGACCTCGCGCGCCGCGACTTCACCATCAACGCCATGGCGTTTCATCCCGCCCGCGGGCTCCTCGACCCGTTCGGTGGCAGGGAGGACCTCGCGAGGGGGCTCATCCGCGCCGTGGGGGACCCGAGGCTCCGCTTTGGGGAGGACGCCCTCAGGGTGCTCCGCGCGGTGCGGTTTGCGTGCCGCATGGGCTTCTCCGTGGAGCCGCGCACCCAGGAGGCGCTCGCAGCCTGCGCCCCGGAGCTCGCCCACGTCGCGCGCGAGCGCGTGGGCCAGGAGCTCGATGGCATCGTCGCTTCGGGGCGCATGTCCTGGGCGCTCCTCCACGAGACGGAGGTGATGGGGGAGGCCATCCCCCAGGTGGCCGCCATGGCGGGCTTTGACCAGTGCACCCCCTATCACATCTACGACGTGCTGGAGCACACGGCGCACGTCTGTGCCGCGGTGGAGGAGTTTGGCGGCGGGACGCCCCTGCCCGCGCTGCGGTGGGCGGCGCTTCTCCACGACGTCGCCAAGCCGGTGACGTTCACCCGCGACGAGACGGGACGCGGCCACTTCTTCGGGCACCCCAAGGTCGGTGCCGTCATGGCGGAGTCGATCATGCGCGAGCTCGCGCTCCCCAACTCGCTGGTCTCCTCCACGCGCATGCTGGTGCGGCTCCACGACCATGTGGTCAAGCCGACGGCCAGGTCGGTGAGGAGGACGCTCTCCAAGTTCGAGCGCGCCTGCCCGGGGGAGGCTCCCGCCCTCACCTTCGCGCTCCTCGACCTCAAGCGCGCGGACGCGGTGTCCAAGGCCCCCGGGGCGGAGCGCTACGTCGCCGAGCTCGACCGGGTCACCGGGTGCCTCCGCCGCCAGATCGAGGAGGGCGCCGTCTATCGCATGAGGGACCTCCCCGTCACCGGTGCGGACGTCATGAGGGAGACCGGCATGCCACCTGGTCCAGCCGTCGGGGCGATGCTCGGGGAGCTTCTCTCCGGCGTGGTCAACGACGAGCTGCCCTGCGACCGCGAGACGCTCCTCAACCAGATGCGCCTGAGGGGATAGGGCTCGGGCCACGATCAGAGAAACAAATTTGAGATTGGCCCTTGTGCGATCGCGACAGATGGGGTAGAGTACTTTCTCGCATTGAGACGCACAAGACAACACCAATTGGGACGTCGTCTAGTGGTAGGACAACGGATTCTGGTTCCGTCAGCGGGAGTTCGACTCTCTCCGTCCCAGCCATGTGCGCTTCAATCGGCTCGGCCCGTTCGTCTAGCGGTTTAGGACGCCGCCCTCTCAAGGCGGAGATCAGCAGTTCGAATCTGCTACGGGCTACCACACGTTCGCGGGTCACCTTCGGGTGGCTCGCTTTTTTGTTCCCATCGCCTGAGGCAGTGGTGCCTTCGGTTGGTTGAGCGTGCAAGGGAGGTGCGAGAGTGTCTCCCCACGTCCTCTCGTCGACCCCCTCGCAGGCGCGACGTGTCTGACCTCGAACAGGGCCCCGGTCGCCACTCGGTGTGGTGGGCGGTCAGCCGCGTCTGCTCCCGTTGGCTCGCGATGATAAATGGGGAGCGCCATAAATCACCACGTCATGTAGTGTTACGAGCATGGGATGCTTAGCCTTCCCCGACCTCGTGCAGATTTGCTCGCCAAATGCTTAGCGCCCCTAGGCCTCATGTGCACTTTTCGCCGCACAACCCTTAGGAGTGCTAGGAAAATTAAGCATCGGGTGCTGAAATCCCCACAAGGCCGAGCGTTGCCAAGCACTTAGTTCCCAAACCGACATGGGGGCTGGCGAAGCCAAGCCTCGCTCTGCGGAATCCATGCGAGGCGGGGCGCCTTCCCCCGCCCAGTGGCGGTGGGATGCCCCGTCGTCTTCGAACCCTCGCCTCGCAGCCTCTCTTCTTGCTTGTAGAAAGTCTTCTTGGTTTTAGAAAGTTTAGAAAGTATAGAAACTGTAGAGGAGATGGGGGCAACGGAACGCGGGGTGGGATCGCGTGCCTCGCCGTGCTGCCCTGGCCTGCATGAGCGGAGGTGGGGGAGAGGCGCCGCTGCCACTCGGCTTTCCCCAATCTGCCTGGTGCCTGCGCCGTCTGGGGTGACACGAAAAGCGCGCCCCCCGAACCAACGGGGAGCGCGCATCTGATTTGGTAGCCCGTAGCAGATTCGAACTGCTGATCTCCGCCTTGAGAGGGCGGCGTCCTAAACCGCTAGACGAACGGGCCAGTATGTGAAGGCCACCTTGGCTGGGACGGAGAGAGTCGAACTCCCGCTGACGGAACCAGAATCCGTTGTCCTACCACTAGACGACGTCCCAAGAGGTGTCTTCGCGTGCCTGAGCACGGGGAATGACTTTATCGGAAAAGTGCCGTCCGTGCAACGAGAATCTAAAAAGCGCCCTAATTCACATTTCCTTCGCTTCTTGCCTTCGCCTCGTCGTCCATCTGGTCCTCCGTGTCGTCGCCGTCGCCCCCGGCATCCTCGGAAGGCGCTTGCTTCCTGTCCCAGGTATCGAGCAGGAGGTCCCGGGGCACCGCGCCGACCTCCCAGACCTGCGTGATCGAGTCGAGGCAGTCCCTCTCGCCCTCGGCAAGCCCCTCGCGTGCGATGCGCACGAGCTGGGACACAAGGTCGGCGGCGTCCCTGCCGTACACCTTGGCCCCCCAACCGTCGCGCGCCAGGTCCCGGGCAGCAGACTCCACTGCCTCCGGCGTGGCGGCGCTCACGAGCACGCTCGCGAGCTCGAACGCCTTGTCGTCGCAGAACAGGCCCTTTGCGAATGCGGCGTACCCAAGGGCAAGGCGCGCCGGCAGCGAGTCGGCGCACCTCAGGACGAGCCTGCCGTCCAGCCCCACCTCGGGGCACAGTGCCCTGAGGAGCTGTGCGACCTGCGCGTCGGAGAGCTCGTCGCGCATCATCACGGCGCTCAGGGGCTGCTCGCCGCAGGGGAGGTCATGGCCGTCCGGCCCCACGTACCATGCGGGTGCCTGGCGCTCCAGCCAGGCGACGTACGCACGGTAGCCAAAGGAGGGGCCAAACGCATCGGGCAGGGGGGACGAGAGCTCCGGTGCCGCCTGGGACCACAGCGACCGCCTGAGCATGCGCCCGCAGTCGTGCGGGTCCTCCCCGCGGAAGCGGAGCGCGTTGTCCGTGAGGAACGCCAGGATGGGGGAGAGGGCCGTGGCCACGCGGTAGGACTCCGCCGCCTCGCGCTGGCCGCCATAGTCGATGCCGACGACGGTGTCCGCGGTCGCACGCATGGCGTCGCGCACCTTGTCGCCATGGCGGGAGAGGTGCGCCTCGGTGAGCGTGTGGCGCGCGAGCGGGACCAGCGGCAGGTCGGAGGGGGCCTCCACCGTGGGGTTGTAACCCTGTGCTATGAGGTCGACGTCGCGCCCGACCTCCCGGGAGGCGAGGTGCACCTGTCGCTCGAGCGTCGCAAGCGCCTCGCCCAGCGCCCGTACGTCATGCGCGGGCCCAACGGTGGAGACGAGCTGACCAGCCGGGCCGACGCCCACCTCGACGCCTATCGTCTCAGCGCCAACGGGAACCTCGCCCGTCGCAGACGTCCTCGACTCCGCGCCATCGGCGCCCTTGTCACCCAGGAGCCGCCCGGTTGCCGCGACCAGGGCGCCCACGCCCCTCTGGCCCGCAAACGGAACGGTCGTCCCCTCCTGCCGGTCGACCACGAAGCGCTCGAGGGAGAGACGCAGGCAGCGGCTCTCGTCACCCCTTCCGCCGGCGTGCTCGCCCCCCGTCAGCGCGGCGAGGAGCCGGTCGTGGTTCCTCCGCTGCCTGGCGAGGTCTGCCGCGGAGGGAAGGCTCGTGGGATCCTGCATGGTGCGCACTCCTTCGACGAGATGCGACGGGTGAGCCCCGTCGCCGACAACGTCCTTTTGTGATGTAGGTTAGTATGCCCGTTTGGGCCCTTGGGGATTATTGGGCATACTCCATAGATGCTAATCAACGCCTGGCCGCATCACCGTCGGCCTCGCAGGTGCGAACGGAGACTGATGTCAGCGGATTCCACGGGACGGGAGGGGGATTCCCCCAAGGTCAGGGCCAAGGTCTCGGCCCCCCGTCCAAAGGTCACGGGGGGCGGCAGCCCAGAGTCTGAGGACAGCAAGGCGGATGCCAGGAAGGGCGCCCTCTTCCTGGCGGTGGTGGTTGGCATCTACGTAGCCTACCTCCTGGTCACCGGCCAGATGGGGCAGTTCCTGGACGCGCTCTCCAAGGTCGACCGAGGCTGGGTCGGCGGCGCGTGCGTCATGTTCCTGCTCTACTTCGTGTTCGGCGTCCTCGCCTACGTCATCGCCGTCTACCTTGACCCCGAGTCCCCCGTGGGCGTGCGCGACCTCATGAGCGTCGAGGCGTCGGGCGTCTTCTTCGGCAACCTCACGCCCATGATGGCGGGGGCGGTGCCGGCGCAGATCTATCGCCTGACCCGCACGGGGCAGGACGTGGGCGAGGCGTCGGCAACCCAGTTCACGCGCTTCATCATGTTCCAGTTTGGCGTGGTGCTCTTCGCCGCGATCATGCTGGCGTCCAAGCTGTCGTACTTCTTCCAGGCGTACGGCGACATCATCATCCTCAACCTGATCGTCTTCGCGGTGCACTTCCTCGAGCTTGCCGGTCTCTTCGTGATCTGTCTGTGCCCCAAGCTCGTGATGCGCGTGGGCAACTGGGCGATCCGCTTTGCGACCCGCCACCACTGGCTCAAGGATCCCAGCAAGTACGACGACCTGGTCAACCGCCAGGTCATGGAGTTCTCCCGTGCCTTCAAGCGGGCGGCACGGGACCTCCCCTCGATGGGACTCACGCTGCTCGTGACCATGGCGCAGCTGTTCTGCCTGTACGCCATCCCTTGGTTCGTCCTCAAGGCCTTTGGCATCAGGGCCGACTTCGTGGAGTGCCTTGCCGCGGGCTCCATGGTGCAGATGGTGTCGTCCGCCGTCCCCCTCCCCGGCGGGACCGGCGGCGCAGAGGGCGGCTTCTACCTGTTCTACGGCCACATGTTTGGCAGCAGCATCAGCGCGGGCTTCCTGGTATGGAGGATCATCACGTTCTTTGGCCCCACGCTCCTGGCCGCCCCGCTCCTTGGCCTGCGCTCCAACTCGTCGCAGAGCATCTACTACCGCGTCCAGCGGCTTCGCAATCGCATGGCGGGCGCGTTGCCGGGGAAGCGCGGCAAGAGCCACCGTGGCATCACGGTCAGGGTCAAGGGCAAGGTGCCCGCGTACAAGCCTAAGGCAAAGCCCAAGGGCAAGGGCGGCAACAAGGACTAGGGGAGAGGAGGGGCGAGCGGCCGTTACCGCCGCCCCTCCCGTCGGGTTCCACCGGCTACAGGCAGCGCCTGCAGGCCGTGCAGGCGGAGGGGGCCGCCGCGAGGCCGCCCAGGGCCGTCTCGCGCAGGCTCGCGGGCAGCGCCTGACCGACCTGCTTCATGGCGGCGACCACCTCGTCAAAGGGAAGCGGGTCCAGAACGCCCGACAGGGCGAGCTGGGACGAGACCAGCGCGTTCGCCACGCCGATGGCGTTCCTGTCCTGGCAGGGGTACTCCACGAGTCCCCGCACGGGGTCGCACACCAGCCCCAGCAGGTTGGCGATGGCCGTCGAGGCGGCGGAGAGGCACTGCTCCGGGCTCCCGCCCAACAGCTCCGTTACGGCGCTCGCCGCCATCGCCGACGCCGTCCCGACCTCGGCCTGGCAGCCGCCCTCCGCGCCCGCGACCGAGGCGTTTCCTGCCACGATGAGCCCCACCGCGCACGCGTTCCACAGCGCCTCGCACAGGGCGTCGTCGTCCGCCCCCGCGGACTCGCCCACCGACAGCACCGCCCCGGGGATGACGCCCGCGGAGCCCGCCGTCGGCGCCGCGACGATCACGCCCATGGTGGCGGAGCGCTCCAGGGTCGCCATCGCGTAGGCGACGGCGTGGGAGAGAGTCTCTCCCATCAGGCTTGCGCCCAGGCTCCCCGCCGCCGACCACACCGATGCCGCCTGTCCCCCGATGAGGCCCCCGAGCGAGGGCTGCGGGTCGTGGATGGGACTGGTCGCCTCGTCTCGCATCACCGAGAGCACGCGCGTCATCTGGGCGTCGACGTCCTCCCCGTCGCACAGCTCGCGCTCGCGCAGGCGCGTTACCTCGCCGATGCCAAGGCCCTCCCGGTCGCAGGCGGCAAGCAGCTCGGCGCCCGTGGAGAAGGACATGCGCAGGGTCGCGTCGGGCGAGACGCGCGAGGCGCCGGGGATGGCGACCGAGCAGGCGCCCTGGATGTTGGGGGCATGCGAGAGGAACTCGACGAGCTTGTGGTCGATGGGCTCGTCGAGCTCGAACACCGTGTAGGCGCGCCCGCCGCGAGCCTCGCGGAAGGTCCGCATCGTGGCGATGTTGGCCGAGGAGGCGGAGATCCCGCTGGTGAGCGCGGCGAGGACGCCCGGCTTGTCCTGGTGCGTCACGAACAGCGTGGGGTAGTCGCCCGTAATCTCAACGTGGACCCCGTCGATCGAGACGATTCTCACGCGCCCGCCGCCCAGCGACTCTCCCGCAACGCTGACCCTGCCCGTCTCGCCCTCCATCGTCACCGCCACGGTGTTGGGGTGCAGGGCGGGGTCGTCTCCCATCTCCTCGAACGAGAACTCAAGGCCGCGCTCCCGCGCCAGGTCAAAGGAGTCGCGCACGCGCGTGTCGTCGGGGGCAAGCCCCAGGATGCCCGCCACGAGGGCGCGATCCGATCCGTGGCCGCGGTAGGTGTGGCTGAACGAGTTGTAGAGGGAGAAGGTCACGCGCCTGAGGTCGCGGGGCCCGAGGGAGCGCGCCACGAGCGCGATTCTCAACGCCCCCGCGGTATGGGAGGACGAGGGGCCGACCATGATGGGGCCGAGGGTCTCGAAGGCGGATGTCTGCATGTGCTCTCCTCGCATGTGACGTGGGCTTGTGTTACCAACGTGTTTCCGACACACGATGATAGCCGTGACGGGGGAGCGCTTGTAGCGTATCGGCGAACGGGCGAGAGGAGAGAGAGGCACCCCTCCGGGGCGCGGATGGCTCCGGAGGGGTGCCTGGCAACGTCGGACGGTGTCTGCGGGACTACGCCGTGAGGCTGGCGTCGACGAGGTGCGTGCGGTCGCCGGCGTCGTAGAACAGGCTCTCGACGCGGTCGGACCCAACGTGGCCGTGCGAGTAGTACATGATCGGGATGATGGGGAGGTCCTTGCCGACCGTCTTGTTGATCTCGCGGTACTTGGCCTTGCGCTCGTCGTCATCCGACGTCGCGCGCGCCTCCTCGATCGCCTTGTCGACGTCGGGGTCGTTGTAGTACGAGTAGTTGTTGTCGGCGGTGCTGTAGTAGGTGGGGTACACGTAGGCGTCGAGCGTGGGGTAGGACGCGGTCCAGCCCAGGCGCGCGATCTGGAAGCTGCCGTCGGAGAGCGACGAGAGGTACGCGGCCCACTCCTGGGAGGACTGCTTCACCTTGAAGCCGGCGGCCTCCAGGCCGTCCTGGATGATGCTCATGATGTCCTCGTGGCCGCCGCCCGTGTTGTAGCTCAGCGAGATCTCGGTTCCGGAGAGGTTGTTGTCCTCTACGAGCTTCTTCGCCTTGTCGGCGTCGTAGGTGCAGTAGTCCCAGCTGTTGTCGCCGTCGGGGTCGAGGACGGGGGAGATGAGGTTGTCGGCCGGCTTGCGGGCTCCCTCAAACAGGGTGTCGCAGATCTTCTGGCGGTCGATCGCGCACGAGATGGCCTGGCGGGCGGCGAGGTTCTTGATGACGTCGTCCTTGAGGTTGCAGATCAGGTAGTAGGTGGACATCTCGGAGCCGGTCAGGACCTGCTTGCCCGGGGTGACGGTGTAGCCGTCCTCGGAGGTGCCCTTCTCGCCCTCGATCTCCTTGATGCGGCCCGTGGGGATCTCGGCGAAGTCGAGGTTGCCCGCCTCGAACTCGCGGAAGGCGGTGTCGGGATCCTTTTGGATGGAGAAGTTGATGCCGTCGAGCTTGGCCTTGGCGCCAAAGAAGCCGTCGAACTTCTTCACGTTGATGTACTGGTCGGCGACCCACTTGCCGTCCATCTGGAAGGGGCCGTTGCCGATGGGGGCAACGAGGAAGCTGTCGGGGTCGTCCTTGGCCGCCTGGGGCACGGGGACCAGGCAGGGATAGGTGCAGACGGTGGGCCAGTCTGCCATGGGCGAGGTGAGCTTCACCACGAAGGTGTTGTCGTCGGGGCAGGTGAGGCCGGAGATCTCGGTCGCCTTGCCGGCCTGCATGTCCTTGGCGCCCTCAACGGGGTCAAGGTAGTAGCCGATCTCGCCCGGCGTCGCCATCGTGGGGTCGCACAGGCGCTCCCAGCCGCGCTTGAAGCTCTTGGCGTCAACGGCGTCGCCGTTGTGGAACTTGGCGCCCTCCACCAGGTGGAAGGTGTAGGTGAGCCCGTCGTCGGAGACGTCCCAGGACGTCGCCGCGTTGGGGACGACCTCGTTCTTGTCCCAGTCGTAGGCACAGAGCGGGCTGAACAGCTGGAAGATGACGATGTTGCCGTCGACGTCCTGGCCGTTGTAGGGGTCGATCGCGACGGGGTTGCTGATGTAATACTTCAGCGTGCCGCCGGTCGTCTCGGCACCGCTGTCGCTGTCGCTTGCGGAAGAGGAGCTCGTCTTCTTCCCGCATGCGGCGAGCGTCGCGAGCGCACCCGCGGCAAGTCCTCCCTTGATGAACGAACGCCTGGTAACTCCGTCTGCCATGTGATGCCTCCCTGATGGTTCCCTTTCGTGGTCGCGTCCCGTACCGCCGGGGCGCCGTGCCGGACCCGCGATGCAGTAAATATAAGTAACGTGTAAGCGAACTGATCGATGTATTCATCACCTGGAAATAGTCATGCGAGAACATGCGTCACGATGCATCCGGGACGCTTCGGCGGGGCGAGGGTGGACGGCCCGCCCGACGACTTGGGGGGAAGCTTGATGAGGGTTCTTGTAACGGGGTTCCAACCGTTTGGCGGCGAGGACGACAACCCGTCCTGGGAGGTCGCGAGGCGCCTCCCAAAGAGCGTCCTGGGCGCCGAGGTCGATCGTCTCGAGGTTCCCGTGGTGTTTGGGGAGGGGCCGCGCCTCGTGTGCGCCGAGGCGGACCGCCTTGGGGCGGATGCGGTGCTGTGCCTTGGGCAGGCGGGCGGCCGTGCCGGGATCACGGTCGAGTTCGTGGGCATCAACCAGGAGGACGCCTCGATTCCGGACAACGCAGGCAACCAGCCCGTCGCGTCCCTGATCGAGCCGGTCGGGCCTGACGCCCGCTTCGCGACGGTCCCGGTCAGGCGCATGGTCGCCCGCATGCGGGAGGGTGGCGTCCCCGCATCGGTCTCGTACACTGCGGGGACGTACGTGTGCAACGACATGCTCTACGAGGTCCTGGGTCACCTCGGCACGGGGGAGGGCCGGGTGCTGGGAGGCTTCGTCCACCTCCCCTACCTTCCCTCCCAGGTCATCGGAAAGGCGCCCTCAACGCCCTCGATGTCGCTCGACGACATGGTGCGGGGCGTGACCCTGGGCCTCGGGGAGGTCGTGCAAGCGGTCGAGACACGCTAAGGACGCTGGTCGAGACAGTGCCTCCTGGGGAATGTCGGGTTGGCCGTTGGCACAGCGTGTTTGTGCAGTTGGTGACCAATTAGGTCTCGAACCACGGCTGAACCGCTCTTACGGGAATGCGCGCGACGCCCCTCGAAAAGAGCGTGTGTCCTAGGCATCCAGCTCGCTGGATTCCCAGCCACGACGATTATGTCAGGACATCAATGGTCAAAGAATGACGTGGGTCGTGCCTCGCTTGGACCAGCTGGCCCATCTGTGGGGAACCAGGTCGTCGCGACTCCCGTACGCCGCTCTCGCTGGGGAGAAATACGGCGCCGCGGGTCAGGCCATTGCTATCCCCACGGGGTCGTCCGATGGCAAAGAACTTCCGAAGTGAGTGCACACATCGGGAGGCAGCTGCCATCCTGCCTCGGAAAGGGCCACGTATTTCCAGCTGGGTCCCGCCGGCTTCGTGGCCCATGGCAGCGATAGCCGGATTTGAGTGCTCACTCCGGGAGCTTGCTGCCATCCGGACCCGATGCCTGGAGCATTTGGCAATGAACTCCCGACATGAGTGCTCACGTCGGGAGTTTGCCGCCATGGGCTTCGAGGCAGGCGGTCTTCGGGGGTCTCCCAACTGGGCAAACGGTCAATCGTCCCTGATTCTGGAATCTGCCTCCTCACGGAAGGTGCTCACATCGGTCTTTGGCTACCATTGGGGTTCCGTGGAGTGTGACCGGGGGGCAGAACGCTCGCGCGCGTGCCCTCATGCGTCTGGGACCGCCCTTGAAGATGAAGCGAGCCGCTGGCGGAAGGCTCAAAGCGCCCCAGGGGAGAGAAGACGCGGGTGTTGCTTAGAGATCCCGGAGCTCGTGCGGGGTATCACCGACGCGTGCTTAAGGAATCAGATGGATGCACGGATTTGGCGGCGTCTAACACGCCCTCGCCCCGTGGAGGTTAAGTGCCTGACATCGAAATCCGCCCGGGCGCCGGCGGGGCTAAGCAGTGGATGCCTGCCAGGCATGCGCGCGCCGGGATGGCTAAGCATGCCGTTCTGAATCCGCGCGGGTGGGGGCGCGATGCTTAATCTTCCTAGCTCCGTGCTGATTGTGGGGCGGGATGCTTAGCATTGCTCGGACTCTTGCGGGTTTTTGGGTCCAATGCTTAGTCGTGCTAGCCCTCGTGCGGGTAGGGAGGCGGAAATCGCGCATGAGGGCTAGGGGTGTTAAGCAGGCTGGGGCCCAATCCGCATGGGGGCTAGGGCGGGTAAGCACGTCGTGGCAGTAACCCGCACATGCGCCGAATTGTCGCGCCTGGTCCCACCGCCCGTCGTATGTCAGAGCCAAGCGGGGCACCTCCTCGCGCGGAGGACGCAGCGCCCCTCTCCCCAGATCCCTCCACAAGAAAGCCGGGGCGCCCCACCCGCTGGGGACGCCCCGGCACATGACGACCGTATGCCTCGACGAGAGGCCCGCCCGCCGCCTATCCCTCCGCGGGAACCGCGAGCGGGGCCGCCGCCCTCAGACGCGCGAGGGTCGTCTGCTTGCCCAGGAGCTGGAGCGACTCGCCCAGGGGAGGCGAGACCTGGTTGCCACACTCCGCCACGCGCACGGCGCCGTAGAACTTGCGCTTGTTGATGCCCAGCCCCTCGGGGAGAGGGTCGAGGGCGGCGTTGATCGAGTCGGCATCCCATTGGTCCTCGCCCAGGGCGGAGAGCGCGTCGGTCGCTGCGTCGAGCGCACCCGCCGCGTAGTCCTTGGCGAGGCTCTTCTTCACGGACTTCTCGTCAAAGGTCACGGAGTCGCCCTCATACAGGAAGCGGGCCTTGTCCACGACCTCGCGCGCGAAGGTGACGCGCGGCTTGAGGATGGAGCTCAGGAGGTCGAACCACTGGGGCCTGCGCTCGTAGGCGGCGTCGGCGGGACCCTCCTCGAGGCCGGCGGAGACGAGCTCGGGGACGAGCATGGTCCGGGAGAAGTCCGCGTCGGTCATGGCCTTGACGTACTCGCCCTGGATCCAGTCGAGCTTCTTGAAGTCGAAGGTCGCGGGGTTCTTGCTCACGTGGTCGAGCGAGAAGCGGCTTGCCAGGACGTCGCGCGGGATGATCGTGGTATCGCCATCGAGCGCCCAGCCCAGGAGCGCGAGGTAGTTGACGAAGGCGTCCGGGAGGTAGCCCTGGTCGCGGTACTCCTCCACGCTCGTGGCGCCATGGCGCTTGCTCAGCTTCTTGCCGTCGGGCCCAAGGATCATCGAGATGTGCGCGAAGGTGGGCACGGGCGCGCCCATGGCCTCGTACACCATGATCTGGCGCGGGGTGTTGGAGAGGTGGTCGTCTCCGCGGATCACGTGCGTGATGCCCATCAGGGCGTCGTCCACCACGGTGGCGAAGTTGTAGGTGGGGGTGCCGTCGGAGCGGAAGATGATGAAGTCGTCCAGCTCCTTGGCGTCAAAGGTCACGTCACCGTGCACCGCGTCGTGCACCACCACGTCGCCGCGGTCCAGGGGGACCTTGATGCGGAGCGTGTAGGGCTCGCCCGCGGCGATGCGCGCCTTGGCCTCCTCGGGGTCGATGTCGCGGCACGTGCGCTGGTAGCCCTGGAAGGGGTCGTTCCTCTCCTGCGCCGCCCTCTTGTCGGCTGCGAGCTTCTCGGGGGTGCAGAAGCAGGGGTAGGCGCGTCCCTCGTCCCACAGGCGCTGTGCGACCTTGCGGTACACGTCCATGCGGTCGGTCTGGCGGTACGGTCCGTAGGCGCCGCCCACGTCGGGGCCCTCGTCCCAGTCGAGCCCGAGCCACCTCATCGCACGGAGGATCACCTGCGTGTTCTCCTCCGTGGAGCGCGTGGGGTCGGTGTCGTCGATGCGCAGGATGAACGTGCCGTGGTTGGCACGCGCGAACGCCCAGTTGTAGATTGCGGTCCTCGCGCCGCCCACGTGGAGCTTGCCTGTGGGGGAGGGCGCGAAGCGTACGCGCACGGGTCTGCTGTCAGTCAAAGCCATGTCTCCTTGTCCCTCGGTGCGCCTTGTTCCGCACCGCTTGCAAACAACCAGAAGAGTATAGACTCCCTCGCCATCCTGAGCCCGCCTACATGAGCTTGGTGGACTCCAGCTTCTCCTCGATCCAGTGGTTCAGGCGCACGACCGGCTTCCTGAGGAGCAGGCCCAGCAGCAGGGCGGGCAGGAGGAAGCAGGCGAGCTTGGCCATCTCGATGGCGTAGTCGTTGCCGTAGATGCCAAACATCGCCGCGCGCATGGCGTTCTCGGAGTGCACGAACGGCAGCCAGGGGTACACGGCCTGGAAGGCGTCGGGGAGCATCTGCATGGGGAAGGTGCCGCCCGAGCCCGCCACCTGGATCACCATCAGCACGACCGCGATGGCCTTGCCCACGTCGCCAAACGAGTAGGTGAGGGCATAGATGACGTTGATGAACACGGTCGAGGCGAGCGTCCCCGTGAGCAGGAACAGGATGGGGTGCTGGCACTGGATCCCCAGGAAGTAGAGGTCCCCGAGAAGGGCCACGAGCGTCTGCATGAAGCCGATGGCCAGGAAGAACACCAGCCGCCCGAAGTAGCCGTGGCGAGGCTTGGCGCCCGTCTCCCGCATGGCGCGCTCGGAGGGCTCGCACCTCACGAGGGCAGCGAGGACGACTCCGCCCACCCAGAGGCAGAGCGTTGTGTAGAAGGGCGCCATGGCGGAGCCGTTGTTCTCGACCGGGAAGACCGCGGTGCGGTCGACCTGCACGGGTGAAGAGATGAACGCCGCGAGTGCGGAGGGGTCGGCGGAGAGGATCGCGCGCAGCGTGTCGAGGTCGCCCGACGCCAGGGCGGCAGAGATCCTCGCCCTGAGGTCGTCGAGCTTGTCGGCACCCTCCCTGAGCTTTGCGGAGGCGGAGTCGAGCGAGTCCTGTGCCCCCTGGAGGTTCTTGTCGGCGCTGGAGGTCGCGGCGGAGAGGCTTGACACGGCATCCTTGAGCTCGCCCGAGACCTGGTCGGCGGTCGCTGCGGCGTCGTCGATGGAGGAGGCGAGCGTGCCGAGCGACCCCTTGAGGTCGCCCTCGTAGCTGTCACTCACCTTGGAGACCGCGGACTTGCCGTCTGCCGCCAGGGCCTTGAGCTTGGTGCGGGCCTCCTCGGCGTCGCCCTTGTACGTGGAGAGGTCGTTCCTGGTCTGCTGGATGGAGTCCGAGAGTGCCTGGAGCCTCTGGATGGCGTCCTCCACGTCCGACTTGAGGCCGTCAATCTGCAGGATGTACTCGTCGGTGCGCTCGTAGGCGACCGACCCCGCCTCCTGCCGGTCGTGCAGGGTCCTGATGATCTGGTCCTGGCTGTTGATCTGGTCGTCCAGCGCCTGGAGCTCGGCGCGCTTGCCGTCCACGACGTCCTTGACCTGTCCCAGCCGGTCCGAGAGCGCGTCGCTCTTGGACCCCGCCGTGTCGAAGGCGTCGTCGAGCGCCGACTCCACGTCGTCAAAGCTTGAGGAGGACTTCTGGAGCGCAGAGTTGACCGCGTCGGTGGCGCCGTTGATGCCGCTGTCGAGGTCGCGGACCCCGGAGGCGGTCTGCCTCAGCGTGCCGCCCGCGTCGAGGACGTTCTGCAGGGACTGGTCGGCAACCCCCGTCGCGCTCGACGAGATGGAGCGCATGGACCCCACGAGGGAGGAGTAGGTGTCGAGCGTAGAGGCGGCGTCGCGCATCGAGCCGGAGCTCTTCTCCGCCGCCTCGCCCAGCTTCGAGGCGAGTGCCTGGAACTCCGCGTCGTTGAGGTAGTCCCCAAACTGCGACAGCGTCGCCGCACCCACCTCGGTCACGGTGGCGGAGAAGGTCTCGTCGATCGTCTCCTTCACCGCGGTCGACGCCTTGCTGGTGACGATCGAGGCGATGGCGTTGCGCTTGGCGTTGTTGTAGTAGATGACCTCGGGCTTTTTTGAATCGTCCGTGAGGACGGTGAGCATCTTCCTGCTGAAGTCCTTGGGGATCACGATCGCGGCGTAGTACTTGCCGCTCTTGACACCCTCGACGGCGTCCTCCTCGTCGGTGACGACGTAGCCAACCTTCTCGCTCGCGCTGAGCTCGGTGACCGTTCGCTCTCCGATGTTGATCTGGACGGGAAGGAGGCTGCTCTTGTAGCCCTCGTCGCTGTTGGCGAGCGCCACCTTGAGGTTGGCGGTGTTCCCGTAGGGGTCCCAGCTGCCGGCGATGTTGAACCAGGCGTAGAACGAGGGGATGACCACCATGCCGATGCACACAACGAGGGCGATGACGTTGTGGGTGACGTGGTCAAAGTCGCGCCTGGCGATCCTGAGGAAGGGTCCCATGCTACTCACCGCCCCTCTCGTCGCGGTCGTCCGTCTGGGTCGCTCCGCCCGTCGTACCGCTGGCGGCGTCCCCTCCATCGTTCGGTCGGGGCATGGGGATGGTCCTCCCGTCGCCGTCATCCGGTGTCGACCCGTCGGGACGTGCGCCACCGCGGCTCCTGCGGATGCGGTCCTCGCCGTGCCACTCGCCCGCAGCCCTCGCGCGCCTCCTGAGGTCGATCGCGCGCTTGAGGTGCGCGCGGCCGGCCCTCAGATCAGTCAGGGTGCCAAGGGGGCCGGAGGGCGTGGCGCCGTCCTCGCTGCGGTAGTCCAGGACCATCTTCTCGATGGGGGCGAACGCGAAGAACTCGCCCCTCAGGGACTCGTCGAGCATGCCGTAGAGCTCCTCCCTCGACATGTCGGCGAGCGAGGTCTTCTCGACCACGCGGTAGTGGAAGTACTCCACCACGATCAGGAAGGTGCAGATGGCGACGAGGGAGACGATCCACAGCACCAGGAAGGTCATCTTTGCGTCGAGCAGGAACAGCATCAGCAGCAGGATGCCCGACACCACGAACAGCGAGAGGATGCCGCGCTTCACGAGCAGCGGGTACATGAGCTCGAAGTGGGCGGTCCTCTCCTGGAAGATGCGCTTGTAGTCCTTGGAGTCCATGAGCGCCTTCACGATGGTCGTGAGCTTGAAGTGCGCCTCGTCCATCCCCACGCGCTCGCCGATCATGAGGTCGGTCTGCGTGAGCCTCTTGTCGAAGAGCGAGTTAATGTTGAGCAGGTGCCTGCGCGCGCCGAGCCCGATGAGCAGGGCGGGGATCACGAACACCAGGAGCCTGAGGATGTTGAGGGCGTAGTATCCGTCGTAGAGCCCGCCGATCGTCTCCCTCATGGCGTCGATGCCGTAGGTGAAGGGCAGCCAGGGGTACAGGGCCTGGAAGAAGTCGGGCATCATCTGGATGGGGTAGGTGCCGCTGGAGCCGGGGATCTGCACGATGATGAGCACGACGGCGATGGCCTTGCCAATGTGCTTGAAGGCGATCGAGAGCGCGTACACGATGTTGACGTACACGAACGACTCCACTAGCCCCGCGATCACGAAGAGTGCGGGGGAGACGCACTGTATCCCCAGCGCCAGGTCACCCACGCAGCAGATGAGGGCCTGCACCTGGCCGAGCGCGTTGAGCAGGAGCCAGCGGCCCAGGTAGCCCTGCCAGGGCTTGAACTCGCCGATGCCCTCGTCGTCGACCTCGAGCTTGTAGATCGCCACCAGGACGAAGCCTCCCACCCAGAGGGCCAGGTTGGTGTAGAAGGGTGTCACGCCCGAGCCGTAGTTGCTCACCGAGAACACGTCGCGCTCGGTGAGCGTGGCGGGCGACGACATGAAGTCGGAGACCTTGTCGGCGCTCACGTCACTCACGTTCTGGAGCTGCTGCCATGCGGCGGCGCCCCGGATTGCCCCGACGTCCGTGGCGAGGTCTCCCAGGGTGTCGTTTGCCTGGTCAACGACCGACTTGGTCTGCGCCAGGGCGTCGTCTGCCTTGTCGAGTGCCGCGTCGAGCTGCGCGAGCGTGCCGTCCGCCTGCGAGATCAGGGGGGAGAGGCCCGCAGTGGTCCCGGCGAGCGAGTACCCCACCTGGGAGAAGGTGTCCAGGGCGGAGGAGAGCTTGGGCATGGTCGACCCGGAGAGCTCGCTGCTGACGTCGTTGAGGGACTGGCTGGAGGTCGAGACGGACCCGTTGAGCCTCTGTGCCAGCGACGCCACGTCCTGGGTGTCGCTCGCCGCGGCGTCGGACATCGCCTGGAGCTGGTCGAGGCGCTGCTCCAGGTCCTGCGAGATGCCTCCGAGCACGGTGATCTGCGTCCCGATGCTGGAGGTCGCCTGGTCGCGGAGGCTGATGCTCTCGGCATCGGTGAGCTGCAGCGTCAGGAGCGAGTCGCGGACGTGGGTGAGCGTGGCGCTGTAGCTCCTGGTCTGGGCCAGGTAGCTCTTGAGGGAGGCGATGTCGCCGTCGAGCGTGCCCGAGGCTCCGCTCACGCGCCCGGAGAAGGTCCCCAGGTCGCTGCTGGCCTGCGACGAGAGCGAGCCGAGGGTCGACGTCCCCGAGGTGAGCCCTGAGCTCAGCTGCGAGTAGAGGTCGCTCGCCTTCTTCCTGACGCCCGAGAGCGAGTCGAGGGAGTCGGAGAGGCCCTGACCCGCGCTCGCGCTCTTGGTCGAGAGGTCCGAGAGGGTCGTTCGGGTGGTGCCCACGATGCCGCGCGCGTCGGACACGGACCCCGAGGCGTCCGAGAGCTCCTGCGAGAGCTGGGCGAGAAGCTCCTGGGCACCCTGGATGTCCGAGAGCGCCGATGCGGACGCGTCGCCGCCGTCCTGCAGGACGCCCGACGCCGTGACCTTGAGCTTGTCCGTCACCACGCCCGCCACGGTCTTGAGGAAGGTGCTGTTGATCTGGCTCTCGAGCGTGGAGGCACCCGTGTCGGTGACCTTGGGCGAGACGGCGTTGACCTTCTCGTTGACGTAGTAGGTGATGTGCCCCTTGTCCACGTTGCCCTGGAGCACGTCCGAGAGGGACGAGGTGAAGTCGCTGGGAATCACGAAGGTGGCGTAGTACTTGCCCTCCCTCACGCCCTCCATACCCTCGGACTCGTCGACGAACGTCCAGTCCAGCTGGGTGTTCTTCTTGAGCTCCTCCACGATCATGTCGCCGGCGTTGACGGCGCCCATGCCCTCGACTTGAGCGCCCTGGTCCTCGTTGACCACCGCCACGGCCATGCCGCTGGTGTTCTTGTAGGGGTCCCAGTTGGCCTCGATGTTGAACCAGGCGTACAGGGAGGGGATGATGCAGACGCCCAGCGTCACGATGATGGCGACGGGGTTTCTGAGGAGCCTCTTGAGGTCCCTTTTGAAAATGGAGAAGACTTTGCGCACCTGTGCTCCTTTGGTGGTACAGGTCAGATTGTTTCCGCAGATAAACGGGAGCCAATTTTACCTGATTCAAAAAAGTGCGATTCGATTTGAAAAAAGCCCACATTTTTGAACTAGTATGTGCCATGTTTCGCAAATTGCGCGCGAGGCAGACAATTTGCCTCGTGTGGTTTCCCGGGGAGTCGTCCGTGCCAATCATCAACGAGAGCACCGCAACCGAAGTCGCGAACGCCGCGCGCGCCATGCGCAACGTGGCGAAGGACGTTGCCGTCGAGCAGGTCAAGAAGCGCAAGACCCGCCTGAGGTCCTCGTCCAAGACGCGAAAGAGCGTTGCCACCAGGGAGAGGATCATGACCGCGACGAGCGAGCTCATGGTCGAGCGCGGCAACACCGACTTCCAGATGAGTGAGGTCTCGGCCCGCTGCCACATGTCGAAGGGCGCACTCTATTACTACTTCGCCGACAAGGACGAGCTGATCCAGGCGATCTTCGCCTCGTCGAGCGAGGACCTGGTTGCCGCGATCGAGCGCGCGGTGTCCGAGGCGCCCACGGCGCGAGAGGCCCTTGCAAACGTGGGGACCGAGCTGGTCAGGCGCCTGGGCGGCGGGAGTCCCCTCTCGCTCGCCCTCGCCAGGGAGGTGGGCGTGAGCAAGGGCTCGGTCCTGCCCGTGGTGAGCGACAACTTCGCGCGGACCATCCGCATCATCGCCGCCCAGCTCGAGCGCGCGAAGACCGAGGGCGTGGTGCGCCCGGACGTGGACAGCCAGCTCGCCGCCATGTTCATGGCGGGTGGTTTCATGGTCTCGTCCCTCGCGGCGGTGCCCTCGCAGGACGCGCGCACGGACTGCAGCGCCTTCGCCCATGCCCTGATGGACCTCTCGATCAGGGGCGTCGGGGTGGGGGAGACTTGCACTGCCGACTCCGAGGGCTAGCCTTCAACGTACAGGTCAAAAGAAAAGCATGCGTGCAACGGGGCATTCCCCAATCCTTGTGACCTGCATTCAAAATCGTTGTTTACATGCGGGAGACAAAGGAATAGGGTATTCCTTGCTCGTCAAGAGGCGTTCCAGCGACGCAAAGGGCGGAGGGACCGAGCCCAGTGAAGCCCCGGCAACCAGCAGCGATGCATGGTGCCAATTCTCGGCAGGCCGCAAGGCCTGGAAGACGGGGGAGCTAGAGTGCAGTCACGAAGGTCCCCTTAGGCAGGGGGCTTTTTTTATCCCCCGGTAACGTGGCGCTCAGCGCCGGGAAGGTACGTGCAACATGGCACACAAGAACTACCTCTTCACCTCCGAGTCGGTGACGGAGGGGCATCCCGACAAGATGTGCGACCAGATCTCTGATGCGATTCTCGACGCCATCCTCTCCAAGGAAGCGGCGCTCCAGAGGGAGGGCTACGTCGGCCCTGACGGCATGGCGGCCAACGTCGACAACGTTCGCACTGCAATCGAGACCTTTACCACCACGGGTACCGTCGTGGTCATGGGCGAGGTCCGCACCGAGGCGTACGTGGACGTGCAGCAGATCGTCCGCGACACGGTCGCGAAGATCGGCTACACCCGCGCAAAGTACGGCTTTGACGCCGAGACCTGCGGCGTCATGAACCTGATCCACGGTCAGTCGCCCGACATCGCCCAGGGCGTCGATGGCACCTTCGCGCGCGCAAACGACGAGGACGAGGTCGACAAGATCGGCGCCGGCGACCAGGGCATGATGTTTGGCTACGCCTCTGACGAGACGGACGTCCTCATGCCCATGCCCATCTACCTCGCGCAGCGCCTCGCCCTTAGGCTCGCCGAGGTCCGCAAGCTCGGGACCCTTGCCTACCTGCGTCCGGACGGCAAGACCCAGGTGACGGTCCGCTACGAGGACGACAAGCCGGTTGAGGTCACCGCCATCGTCGTCTCGACCCAGCACGCCGAGGACGTGGAGCTCTCCAAGATCCGCGAGGACGTCATCAACCAGGTCATTCGCCCCGTGCTCGACGAGGTGGGCATCAAGTGGGACGACGCCACCATCTACGTCAACCCCACCGGCCGCTTCGTGGTGGGTGGCCCCATGGGCGACACCGGCCTCACCGGCCGCAAGATCATCGTCGACACCTACGGCGGCATGGGCCGTCACGGCGGCGGCGCGTTCTCGGGCAAGGACCCCACCAAGGTCGACCGCTCCGCAGCGTATGCCGCGCGCTGGGTCGCCAAGAACGTGGTCGCGGCTGGCCTGGCACACAAGTGCGAGGTCGAGCTTGCCTACGCCATCGGCGTCACCAAGCCCCTGTCCGTCATGATCGACACCTTTGACACCTCCACGGTGGACGAGGAGGTCATCACCAAGGCGGTCGAGAGGGTCTTCGACCTCCGCCCCGGCGCCATCATCCGTGACCTCAGGCTCCGTCGCCCCATCTACGAGAAGACGGCCGCCTACGGCCACTTCGGTCGCAAGGACCCGGAGTTCACGTGGGAGCGCACCGACCGCGTCGACGAGCTGAAGGCCGCCGTCGCGGAGCTCTCCCGCTAGCGTGACCGCGGAGTGCGTGCGTTGCCCCCTCGCCGTGGCTGACGTATAATCGCTACTCCGTTCGGGGCGTGGCGCAGCTTGGTAGCGCATCTGCTTTGGGAGCAGAGGGTCGCTGGTTCGAATCCAGTCGCCCCGACCAGAGGAATCGAGGCCACCCATGTCAAGTGGGTGGCCTTTTCATGTGCAGGGGTCCTCGGTTGCCGTACCTGCCCCGGCCTCTAGCAGGTGTCATGCCATGTCGTCCGTCGCGCTCGTGCCAACGACACGGCCATGGGACGGGTGAGTCTGGCTGCTGGCTCAGGTTGGATTGCGCAAGGTTGGTGGTCACGCGCAAGATCCTATGGCCGGTGAAGAATGTGTGTATCCTCGCCGGGGTCGCCCGGCGCTCGGCGCATCCTAGGTACGCTTACAAAGCTTCGTGACGGGAGCGACTCTCCGTCGCGTTTGCCGCCGACGGCGTCGGCGCACATACTGCGGGCGTAGTCCAATGGTAGGGCCTCAGCCTTCCAAGCTGAAGACGCGGGTTCGATTCCCGTCACCCGCTCCAGGTATGCAGGGGAGAGGTGCTTGTGCACCTCTCCTTTTTTCATCTCACCTGGCTCCTTGAATGGGTTTGGCTGCGGCGTGCCTGGGAACCCGAGCGCCCGCGCGGGTTATGAATCGGCTGGGCGAGGAATGCTTAGGAATCCCGGGGCGAGGACGGGCCGCGGGCGGTGCGCGCTTAGGAATCCCGGGGCCCGCACGGGTTTCGGGGGTCCCGAACGGTTCGAGCCCCGGCAAGGCTAAGCATCTGGTGTCGAAGCCCGTGCTAGCCCCGGCAGGGCTAAGCACCCGATGCGCCAGGCCCGTGCGAGCACCGACGGAACTAAGCACCCAATGCACGCGACCCGTGCGGGTCCCGTCGCGGCTAAGCAGGTGGGGCTCTAGAGTATTTTGGGGTAGCTGAATACACTACTTCGGTGTGCGGCAATAAAAGAATGGCAAGCGGTACCTATCAGAATTTGTGTATTTCGGTATGAGAAACAAACCAAAGCGCGGGCCTCTTCTGGCGTATTAATTTGTTGGCAATATCCCATGGTGTGGCGCGTGTTCGGACCGATAGGCGGGAAGGCGCCGCATGCGAGAGGAGCATCCATGAACTATTCCGAGCGTGTGATCGCGGAGCTGGAGGCGCGCTATGCCGACCAGCCGGAGTTCATCCAGGCGGCGAGCGAGGTTCTCTCCACGCTGCAGCCCGCGCTGGACGCCCATCCCGAGTACGAGGCTGCCGGCCTCCTCGAACGCCTGGTCGAGCCCGAGCGCGTCGTGATGTTCCGCGTCCCGTGGGTGGACGACCAGGGCAAGGTGCAGGTCAACCGCGGCTACCGCGTCGAGTTCAACTCCGCCATCGGGCCCTACAAGGGAGGGCTGCGCCTGCACCCCAGCGTCAACCTCTCGATCCTCAAGTTCCTGGGCTTCGAGCAGGTCTTCAAGAACTCCCTCACCACACTCCCGATGGGCGGCGGCAAGGGCGGCTCCGACTTTGACCCCAAGGGCAAGTCCGACATGGAGGTCATGCGCTTCTGCCAGTCGTTCATGACCGAGCTCTACCGCCACATCGGCCCCGACACCGACGTCCCCGCTGGTGACATCGGGACGGGCGCGCGCGAGATCGGCTACCTCTTTGGCCAGTACAAGCGCCTCACCAACACCTGGTCGTCCGTCCTCACCGGAAAGGGCCTCTCGTACGGCGGCTCGCTGGCGCGCACCGAGGCCACGGGCTACGGCGCGGTCTACTTCCTCCTCAACATGCTCGCGGACAGGGGAGAGGACATCAGGGGCAAGGTCGTCACCGTCTCGGGCTCCGGCAACGTCGCCCAGTACGCGGTCCAGAAGGCCGAGCAGCTGGGGGCCAACGTCGTCACCGTCTCAGACTCCTCGGGCTACGTCTATGACCCCGACGGCATTGACTTCGACACCCTCGTGGAGGTCAAGCAGGTCATGCGCGGCAGGGTGAGCGACTACGCCAAGAGGCGCCCCAACGCCGTCTACCACGAGGGGCAGAGGCCCTGGGGCGAGAGGTGCGACATCGCCATGCCCTGCGCCACCCAGAACGAGCTTCACCTCTCCGATGCCAAGGCGCTCGCCTCGAACGGCTGCCGCTACGTGGTGGAGGGCGCCAACATGCCCACCACCCTCGAGGCGACCAAGTACCTCAAGGACAACGACGTGTTCTTTGCACCCGGCAAGGCGGCCAACGCCGGCGGCGTCGCCACCTCCGGCCTGGAGATGAGCCAGAACCACGAGCACCTGTCCTGGACGTTCGAGGAGGTCGACGACAAGCTCCACTCGATCATGGACTCGATCTACGCCTCCGCCGCCTTCGCCGCCCGCGAGTACGGCCACGAGGGCGACCTCGTGTTCGGCGCCAACATCGCCGGCTTCCTCAAGGTCGCCGACGCCATGATGGCCCAGGGCGTCTGCTAGCATCCGGCCTTGAGACCGGCGGGGCGGGTCGTGCATGCGCGCGGCCCGTCCCGCTTTGCGCCGCGTGGGGAAACCTCCATGCCACCCACACGAAAATCCGTGCCTCACGTGGGTTTTCCCGATGCGTTTGCTATCATGTCAAGGCTGTATGTGCACTTGCGGGCGTGGCGGAACTGGTAGACGCGCTGGATTTAGGTTCCAGTGGGAGAGATCCCGTGAAGGTTCAAATCCTTTCGCCCGCACCACATGCCCATGCCTCGACAGCATGAGAAGGGAACTACGCAAGGCAGCGGGGCGCTCGTCTCGCTGGCAAGCAAGAGACACTGGAGGAACGTTGAACATCACCGTTACCGCTGAGAAGCCCCAGAGCGACCAGGTGGTCGCAAAGGTCACCGTCCCCGCCGCAGACGTCGACAAGGCAATCGCCCAGACGTACAAGGACATCGCTCGCAAGTACGCCTTCCAGGGCTTCCGCCGCGGGCACGCGCCCCGTCCCGTGATCGATGGCCTCGTCGGCCGCAAGGCAGTCCTCGCCCAGGCAACGAGTGACGTCATCAACGACCTCACGCCCCTCATGATCGAGGAGCTCGACATCGTCCCCGTCGACCGCCCGGACTTTGGCGAGGAGGCGGTGACCGTGGTCGAGGGCCAGGACTTCACCATCGAGGCAAAGGTCAGCGTGCCCCCCACCTGCGAGCTGGACAGCTATGACGCCCCCGCGATCAACATGCCCCCCCAGACCGCGACCGAGGCCGAGATCGACCAGCAGCTCGAGCAGCTCATGAGCTACCATACCACCTACGAGGACGACGACGAGGACCGTGCCGTCAAGGCCGGCGACATCGTGGTCATGGACGTCGAGAACAAGGAGGGCGCGCCCGAGCTCGAGGGCACCGACCGCACCCTCAACCTCAGCAACGGCTACCTCCCCAAGGAGTTCGTCGAGGGCGTCGAGGGCATGAAGAAGGGCGAGACCAAGGACATCTCCTGGTTCGTCGAGCACGAGGGCCACGAGCACAAGTTCGAGGTCGTCGCAACGCTCAAGGGCCTCAAGAAGGCCGTCGTCCCCGAGCTCGACGACGAGTTCGCGAAGAAGAACTTTGGCTTTGACACCGTCGCCGAGCTCCGTGACGCCGTCAAGGACGAGATCGAGGAGGACAAGAAGACCAGCCTCCCGACCCTCAAGGAGGACCGCGTCGTCGAGGAGATCGGCAAGCACCTCACGCTCGACGAGATCCCCGAGGCCTACCAGAACCAGGTGTTCTCCGAGCTCGGCAACGAGGTCCTCTCGCAGCTTCAGCGCCAGAACATCTCGCTTGACATGTACCTGCACGCCCGCGGCATCAGCGGCGACGACTTCATGAAGGACCTCCACGAGCAGGCCGAGGAGCGCGCCCGCCAGTCCCTGGCGCTCGACGCCCTCGCCGACAAGCTCTCCCTCGAGGCCACCGAGGAGGACGTGCGCTCCGAGTTCGAGAAGGCCGGCGTCAAGGACCTCGACTCCTCGCTCGAGGAGTTCAAGGCCAACGGCCAGATGCCCGCCATCCGCGAGTCCATCCGCCGCACGAAGGCCGTGAGCTGGCTCGTCGAGAACGCGCCCGTCACCGAGGTCGACGAGGTCGCCGAGGCCCGCGCCAAGAAGGCCGAGGAGGCCGATGGCGAGTCCGAGGAGAAGGGCGACGCCGAGTAGTCGGCTCCCCCGCTTAGGACTATTGAGTGCGCTCCGGGGGTACCAACTCTCGGAGCGCATTCGATTAGATAGGAGAACGCATGGTAAACCCCACCAACATCCCGCTCATCCCGTACGTGGTCGAGCAGACCCCGCGCGGCGAGCGCAGCTACGACATCTACTCGCGCCTTCTTAACGACCGCATCGTGTTCCTGGGCGAGGAGATCACCCGCGAGTCCGCCAACCTCGTGATCGCGCAGCTGCTGCACCTCGAGAGCCAGGATCCCGACAAGGACATCTCGCTCTACATCGACTCCCCTGGCGGCGAGGTCTATGCCGGCCTCGGCATCCTCGACACCATGAACTTCATCAAGCCCGACGTCTCGACCATCTGCGTGGGCATGGCGGCGTCCATGGCGTCGGTGCTCCTGGCCGCGGGCGCCAAGGGCAAGAGGCTCGCGCTCCCCAACTCCATGATCCTCATCCACCAGCCCAGCTCCGGCGCGCAGGGCCAGCAGACCGACATCCAGATCGTGGCCGACGAGACCAAGTGGATCCGCAACCACATGAACGAGCTGCTTTCGCAGTACACTGGTCAGCCGGTCGAGAAGATCAACGCCGACACCGAGCGCGACAACTACATGCGCGCCGAGGAGGCCAGGGAGTACGGGCTGGTCGACAAGGTCATCACCTCTCGCACCGAGCAGACCGACTAGGCCCAAGGAGAGGCTGAATGACGACCATGGACAACACCAACATGCCAGAGATGCGCTGCTCCTTCTGCGGTAAGACCCGCAGCCAGGTTCGCAAGCTCGTCCAGGGGCCAAACGGCGTGTTCATCTGCGACGAGTGCGTCGCGGAGTGCGCCGACATCATGGCCGAGGGCGAGCCCGGCCCGCTGGGCGAAGAGGACCTTGCCGCGGAGCTTCCCATTCACGACCTCCCCACGCCCCACCAGATCTACGACGAGCTGTCCCAGTACGTCATGGGGCAGGAAGAGGCCAAGCGCGCCATGAGCGTCGCGGTGTACAACCACTACCGCCGCATCCTGGCGGGAGAGGACGCCCCTCAGGACAAGGACGAGGAGAAGGTCGAGCTCGCCAAGAGCAACATCCTCCTCCTGGGGCCCACCGGCACGGGCAAGACCCTGCTCGCGCAGACCCTCGCGCGCTTCCTCGAGGTGCCGTTTGCCATCGCGGACGCCACCACCCTCACCGAGGCGGGCTACGTGGGCGAGGACGTGGAGAACATCCTGCTCAAGCTCATCACCGCGGCCGACGGCGACGTCCAGCGCGCCCAGGTTGGCATCGTCTACATCGACGAGATCGACAAGATCGCGCGCAAGGCGGAGAACCTCTCCATCACGCGTGACGTGTCGGGCGAGGGCGTTCAGCAGGCGCTCCTCAAGATCCTTGAGGGCACCGACGCCTCTGTTCCCCCGCAGGGCGGCCGCAAACACCCGCAGCAGGAGCTCATCCACATCAACACCAACAACATCCTCTTCATCTGCGGAGGAGCCTTCGTGGGTCTCGACAAGATCGTCGCGGACCGCATCGGCAAGAAGGGCATCGGCTTCAACGCCGAGCTCGGCAAGAAGGTCGAGGAGAACGAGGACGAGCTGATGGCCCAGGTCATGCCTCAGGACCTCCACAAGTTTGGCATGATCCCCGAGTTCATCGGGCGCATCCCCGTGATCACCTCCACGCACGAGCTGACCGAGGACGACCTGGTCGAGATCCTGACCAAGCCGCGCAACGCCATCGTCAAGCAGTACAGGCGCATGTTCGAGCTCGAGGGCGTGAGCCTGGAGTTTGAGCCCGACGCCCTGCGCGAGGTCGCGCGTCAGGCCATCGCGCGTGGAACGGGTGCCCGAGGGCTCCGCGCCATCTGCGAGGCGACCCTGGAGGAGACCATGTTCGACCTCCCGAGCGACCTCGACATCACGGACGTGGTGGTGACCAAGGAGTCCGTGGGAGGCTCCGTCCCGCCGCGGCTGGTTCGCAAGGGCGCGGGGAAGCACCGCGCCAGCTAGGGCAAGGCCAACGATTCAGGCGAGAGGGGCGTGCGAGGCCGTTTGGCCGGGCGCACGCCCCTCTCGTCATCCGATGGGGGAGAGGAGCTCTCGGGAGTTGTGCCCCACGGCCCCGGTGACGTCGGTGCCCCTGATGAGCGAGAGCTCCTCGAGCGTTCGGCGGATCTCCCCATCCACCTCGACGGCCGAGAGGGCCGTCTGGTCCTCGGCGGGGAGGTCCGTCTCGGTGAGGAGCCTCTTCAGGGGAAGCTGGCGCGCGTACTCGCGCCCCCGCCTGGTGCGGAGCATCGGGAGCCCGACGCTGAACCAACAGCCGGCGAGCACCGCCCGGTGGAGCTCGTCCGAGGTCCCCGAGAACCAGTGGAAAACGCAACGGCACCGTTCGAGCGCACCCGTCTGCCCCAGCACGTCCAGGCACTCGCCGGCGGAGCGCACCGAGTGGACCGAGAGCACCGTGGGCGCCATGGGGTCGCTCCCCGCCGCAGCGGCCGAGCACACCCGCTCGAACGCGGAGCGCTGGACGTCGTGGGAGCCCCCGGGGACGTGGTGGGGCGAGAGGTCCATTCCCACCTCCCCGACCCAACGCGTGGTGCGTGCGAGCTCGGCGGCGCGGGCGACGTCGGCGTCCCCGCATCGCCCGTCCGCGACCCACCAGGGGTGGAGCCCAGCCGCCAGCCGCACGTTCCCCTCGCCCCCCAGGAGTGGGAGCGCCCTCTCGTAGCCTGCTGGCGTAACCGTCGTCGCGAGCATCCAGAGCCCGAGGGCGCCCGCGTCCCTCGCGACCCGGCGCGGGTCCCGCATGAGGTCCAGGTGCACGTGGGCGTCGAGCCTCATGGCTGCCTCCCGCGGCGGCGCTCCTCGCCGACGGGCTCCTGTACGTCGAGCTCGTTGTGGAGCCCCGCGATGTCGCAGATCACCCGTCCCGCGATCATCTGCCCCATGATGGGTGGCATGTAGCTCATGGTTCCCAGCGTCACGGCCTTCTCGGGACGCCCGCCGCCCGCCGGCAGCTCGTTGCCGCGTGGCGTCACGGGAAGCGGGACCTCGCTGGAGTACAGGACCCTGAGGCCCTTGATCCCGCGCTTGCGGCACTCCTTCCTGATGACCTTGCACAGGGGGTCGCTCTTGGTGCGCTCGATGGTCGAAAAGCGCAGGCGCTCGGGGTTGAGCTTGTTCGCGCCGCCCATCGAGGCGATCTCGGGGATCCCCTCGTCCTGGCACCATTGCGCAACCAGGAGCTTCTGGCTCACGGTGTCGATCGCGTCCACCACGTAGTCGGGGTGGGGGAGGGACGAGAGGGTCTGCGCGAGGTTCTCCTTCGAGAGGAACCGATGGCAGAGCGTCACGTCGCAATCGGGATTGATGTCGGCCACGAGGCGCCCCATGACCTCGGTCTTGGGTAGGCCCACCGTGCTGTGGAAGGCGACCGCCTGCCGGTTGATGTTGCTTGGGGCGACCACGTCGCGGTCCACGAGCACGAGGCTGCCGATGCCGCCCCGTGCGAGCGCCTCGGCGCAGTTTGACCCCACGCCGCCCAGACCGAGCACCATGACGCGGGCTCCCTGCACGCGGCGCAGTGCCTCGTCTCCCATGACCAGGCGCAGCCTGTCCGTTGCCGTCTCGTCCGTCGCCATGGCGCCCATGCCCCCAGTCTCGCGTGGAACCGTCTCGTCCGCTCCATGGTATTCCATCGGAGGGCGGGGTCGGCTCTTCCGCCGTGCTATGCTCGTGTGCTGTCATGCACACGAGCCCGTGGCGGTGCGCGCTCAAGACACGAGTGCCAACGCTGGCCACCAGGGCGCAACAGAAGGTGGGACAATGGAAGAGATGCCCAAGACCTACGACCCCCAGGAGAGCGAGCCAGAGCTCATCCAGAAGTGGATGGATGCCGGCTGCTACCAGCGCAGCAAGGGGGTGGGTGACTGCACCGTGGTGATTCCTCCCCCCAACGTGACGGGCATCCTGCACATGGGGCACGCCATGGACGACACCATCCAGGACACCTACATCCGCTACAACCGCATGCGCGGCCGCTCCACGCGTTGGATCCTGGGGACCGACCACGCCGGCATCGCCACCCAGACCAAGGTCGACAAGAAGCTCAAGAGTGAGGGCATCTCTCGCCTTCAGATGGGGCGCGAGAAGTTCATTGACGCGTGCTGGGACTGGACGCACGAGTACGGCGGCACCATCGTGAGCCAGATCAAGCGCATGGGGTGCTCCATCGACTTCGACGACGAGAAGTTCACCATGAGCCCCGAGTACGCCAAGGCCGTGCGCAAGGTTTTCTGCGACTGGTACCACGACGGCCTGATCTATCGCGGCAAGCGCATCGTCAACTGGTGCCCCTCGTGCAAGACCGCCATCTCGGACGACGAGGCCGAGTACAAGGACGAGAAGGGGCACCTCTGGTTCCTGCGCTACCCGCTGACCGAGCCCGTCGACGGCATCGAGTACATCACCGTGGCGACCACCCGCCCCGAGACCATGCTGGGCGACACGGGCGTCGCCGTCTCGCCCCAGGACCCCGACAAGCAGCGCTTCGTGGGCAAGACGGTCATGCTCCCGATCGTGGACCGCGAGATCCCCATCTTCTCCGACTGGCATGTGGACGCAAAGTTTGGCACCGGCTTCGTGAAGGTCACCCCCGCACACGACCCCAACGACTATGCGATGGGCCAGGCTCACGACCTGCCGCAGATCAACATCTTCGACGAGACCGCCCACGTGGTGGACGGCTACGGCGAGTACTCGGGCATGTCGCGCGACGAGTGCCGCACCGCCGTGGTCGACTGGTTTGAGGAGCACGGCCTCCTCGACCACATCGAGGACCTGGACCACTCGGTCATGCATTGCTACCGGTGCGGCACCGCCCTTGAGCCATGGCTCTCGGAGCAGTGGTTCGTCGCGGTCGACAAGCTCAAGGAGCGCGCCACCAAGGTCGTCACCGACGGCGAGGTCACGTTCCACCCCGCACGCTGGACCCAGACCTACCTCACCTGGATGGAGAACCTCAAGGACTGGTGCATCAGCCGCCAGCTGTGGTGGGGTCACCGCATCCCGGTGTTCTACTGCGAGGACTGCGGCTGGGAGGACGCCCTCATGGAGGACCCCTCCGAGTGCCCCAGGTGCCACGGCCATCACGTGCACCAGGACGAGGACGTCCTCGACACGTGGTTCTCGTCGCAGCTGTGGACCTTCGCGACGCAGGGCTGGCCAGACCACCCCGAGCAGATGGAGGGGCACCATCCCACCAAGGTCCTCGTGACCGCTCGCGACATCATCGCCCTGTGGGTCGCCCGCATGATCATGAGCTCCCTCTACTTCACCGACGAGGTGCCGTTCCGCGACGTGTACATCTACGCGACCATCCTCGCCAAGGACGGAAGCCGCATGAGCAAGTCCAAGGGCAACGGCGTGAACCCCATGGACCTCATCGACAAGTACGGCGCCGACGCCATGCGCTTCAACCTGCTGACCCTCATCACAACCAACCAGGACGTCAAGTTTGACGCCAACATCAACCGCAAGACCAAGGAGCTCCTGGGAAGCCCGCGCACCGAGCAGGCCCGCGGCTTCGTGACCAAGATCTGGAACGCGAGCCGCTTCGTCCAGATGAACCTGGAAGGCTACGTCCCAGGCGATCCCAAGGCGGAGACGCCCGAGGACGCGTGGATGCTCTCCCGTCTCGCCAAGGTCGTCGCCAGCTCCACGCAGGCGCTCGAGTCCTATGACTTTGGCGAGTACGCGCGCAGCATCCAGTCGTTCTTCTGGAACGAGGTCTGCGACTGGTACATCGAGCTCTGCAAGGGGCGCCTGCTCGACGGAACCCCCGAGGAGCGCCTGCAGGTCCAGCGCAACCTGGTGTTCGTCCTCGACACCTCGCTCAGGCTCATGCACCCCGTGATGCCGTTCGTCACCGAGCGCATCTGGGACAGCCTCCCCGCCAGCGGCCTGGACGACCACTCCGCGCAGTTCCTGATGGTCGCGGAGTGGCCCGAGCCCGAGCGATTCGCCGGCTTCGTCAACGAGCGCGCCGAGCACGAGTTCGAGCTTGCCAAGCGCCTGGTCTCGGTTGTCCGCTCCACCCGCGCGCGCTATCGCCTCTCGCCCAAGGCAAGCCTGGACGTCGCGGTTCGCTGCTCCGAGGAGGACTGCCAGACGCTCGAGGCCCAGCGCGACTTCATCTGCCGCGTGGGTCGTGTTGACCAGCTCGCCCTGGGGGCGCACCAGGACAAGCCCGCAGGGTCGGTGAGCGTGGTCGACGGTGGCCTGGAGGTGTTCGTGGTCGTGGGTGGCCTGGTCGACCTCGACGCCGAGGCAAGGCGCCTGCAGAAGGAGCTCGCCAAGGCCGAGAAGGACCTCGCCTCCGTCACCCGCACCCTCTCCAACGAGGGCTTCGTGGCAAAGGCGGCCCCCGAGGTCATCGAGAAGAAGCGCGCCCAGAAGTCCGAGCTCGAGACCACCATCGAGCAGCTCAGGTCGCAGGCGAGTGACCTGGCGTAGAAAAACCGCATGTGATGGGGCCTCGTCCTTGGGGACGGGGCCCTTTCTCTGCTGGTGATACGTTACGTTCGGCTAATATTGGCATTACACATTCAAAACAAGTCCGCTGCGAGGCAGGGGAGAGCTGCGCGCGAGCGTGCGAGAGGGAAGACCCAATGAGTCGAGTACGCCACAGGGAGGCAGTCTTCTACGACTACTTCAGACAGTCCACGAAGATCATCGTGCAGGCCGCGGAGCTGTTTGACCGCATCGTGGGGGAGTGGCCCGCGTCGAAGCCCCTCATCCCCCAGATGAAGGAGCTCGAGACCAGGCACGACGAGCTCACCGGCAGCGTCATCGACGAGCTCAACCGGTCCTTCATCACCCCGTTCGACCGCGGTGACATCTACTCGCTCATCTCGCTCCTCGACGGCATCGTGGACGGCCTGGAGGGGGTCTCCGCCCGCTTCGACATCTATGGCGTGAACGAGATGGTCCAGTCCACCCGCCAGATGTCCAGCCTCATCCTGCAGTGCGCGCACGAGCTCGACACGCTGTTCGAGCACTTCGAGAACTTCAAGCGCGACGGGGTGGTCCTGGAGAAGGTCAAGCGCGTGAGCGAACTGGAGGACGAGGGCGACCTGGTGTACCGCCGCGCCCTGGGCGAGGTGTTCTCCTCGTCCGCCGACCCCGTCCACGTGCTGAAGTGGAAGAGCCTGCTCGACAAGACGGAGGACGCGCTCGACAACTGCAAGCACGTCACCAACGTCGTCCACAGCGTGGTCATGAAGAATGCTTAGCGGCCCGCTCATCGCCGTGCTCGTCGCAGCGTTCGCCTTCGAGTTCATCAACGGCTTCCACGACACCGCCAACGCCATCGCCACCACGGTCTACACCAGGGCGCTTCCCCCACGCGTCGCCGTGGTCTGCTCGGCGCTCATGAACTTCCTCGGGGCGCTCACGAGCGACAAGGTCGCCATGACCATCGCGACCGGGCTCGTGGACGTGCAGCTGGGGCTGCACGTGATCCTCGCCGCCCTCCTGGGCGCCATCCTCTGGGACCTCTTCACCTGGTGGCTCTCCATCCCCTCGAGTTCGAGCCACGCCCTCATCGGCAGCCTGGTGGGCGCCACCATGGTCTACACGGGCGGGCCCCAGGACATCAAGTGGGACGGCGTCCTGGACAAGGTCGTCATCCCCCTGTTCACCTCCCCGCTCATCGGCTTTGCCCTGGGCTTCTGCCTCATGCACGTGGTGTTCGAGCTCTTCGCAAACTGGACCTCGCACCACGCCAACGCGTTCTTCCACAAGGCGCAGATCGCCTCGTCCATGTTCATGGCGTACAGCCACGGCAACAACGACGCCCAGAAGACGATGGGCATCATCACCATCGCTCTCATCTCGGCGAACCTGCTTCCCGCGGGGTCCGACGTCCCGCTGTGGGTCAAGGTCTTCTGCGCCGCGACCATGGCGACGGGGACCATGATCGGCGGGCAGCGCATCATGAAGACCGTCGGCCAGGGCGTCACCAAGCTGGAGCCCGTGGTGGGCTTTGTCTGCGAGACGTCCTCTGCCATCGCGATCGAGACCATGACCGCGCTGGGTGCGCCCGTCTCCACCACCCAGGTGCTCACCACCTCCATCATGGGCGCGGGCAGCGCCCGGGGGATAAAGAACGTGCGCTGGGGCGTCGCCCGGTCGATCGTCACCGCCTGGGTGGTCACGCTTCCCGCCGCCATGGCGTTTGGAGCCGGAATCGCCTACATCGCCGAGATGCTCGTGTAGCTTGCCGTGTGGCCGCGTCGCGGGCGCGCGTCCCGGATTGCCGGGCGTGCGCGCCTGCGCGTTTGGCGAGAGGGTCGCCGCCTGGCGTTGTCCCGGGCCATCCCGCCCCTCTCGCCCCGCATTCGACCCTGCCCGACCGTCATCTGCTACAGTCTGCCGTGTCTGGAGTCGACCACACGGAGGCTGGCATGGAAGGCACTAAGGCCATGAAGCGCGCGGAGCGGGAGCGGCTGCTCGCCCTCCGCGACGCCCTGCCCGAGGGCGAGCGCGCGCGGGCGGACGCCGCCATCCTCAGCCGGTGCCAGGGGCTTGACGCCTGGCGCAGCGCGGGCGTCATCCTGGCCTATCTCAGCATGGGGAGCGAGGTGGACACCCACCTAATCATCCGAGCGGCGTGGGGGCTTGGGAAGACCGTGGCGCTTCCATACTGCGTCCCCCACACCCGACGGATGAGGTGGTATGCCGTGGATTCGCTCGACGGTCTCGTCCGCAGCAGGTTTGGAGTGCTGCAGCCCGACCCCGACACGTTCGGGGAGGTCGACCCGTCCGGCCCCGGTCGCCTCGCGCTCGTCCCCGCCCTCTGCTTCGACAGGGCGGGGTTCCGCCTTGGGTACGGCGGGGGGTTCTATGACACGTTCCTCTCCTCGTTCGGGGGAGGGGCGGTCGGGCTCTGCAGGGGGGTGCAGCTGAGGGACGACCTTCGCGGAGAGGGGCTCGTGGAGGCCCACGACGTGCCGGTCGGCACGGTGGTGACCGACGCCGAGACGATCGTCCCCCTCGCCTAGGGCACGCCCTGGCGGCGAAGTCCCACCCCACGTGTGGTGGAGACGCGACGATTCCAAACGTGCGGCCGAAGCCTGCGGGCGAGTTGCACAATGTAAGGCGGTCAGTTCGTCCCGTGAGACTCGGTAACCATTGGCGTCGACCAGCGCCATAAAGCGAAAGGAAGCCAAGGATGGCAAAGTCGGACATCGAGATCGCGCAGGAAGCGAAGATGCAGGACATCTTCGAGGTCGCCGAGAAGGCCGGCCTCTCCCGCGACATGATAGAGCCCTATGGCTACACCAAGGCCAAGGTCGACATCCACAGTCTGGCTGACAAGCCCCGCAAGGGCAAGCTGGTGCTGGTGACCGCGATCAACCCCACCCCCGCGGGTGAGGGCAAGACCACGACCTCGATTGGGCTCGCCGACGCCATGAACCGGCTGGGCGAGAAGACCATGCTCTGCCTTCGCGAGCCCTCGCTGGGGCCCGTCTTCGGCATCAAGGGAGGGGCCGCCGGCGGCGGGTACGCGCAGGTGGTCCCCATGGAGGACATCAACCTGCACTTCACCGGCGACTTCCATGCCATCGGCGCCGCCAACAACCTCTGCGCCGCCATGCTCGACAACCACATCAAGCAGGGTAACGCCCTGGGCATCGACCCGCGCCGCATCGTCTGGAAGCGCTGCGTCGACATGAACGACCGCCAGCTCCGCAACATCGTGGACGGCCTGGGCGGGGTCGCCAACGGGATGCCCCGCGAGGACGGCTTCGACATCACCGTCGCCTCGGAGGTCATGGCGGTGTTCTGCCTGGCGACCGACCTCATGGACCTCAAGGAGCGCCTCTCGCGCATGGTCATCGCCTACACCTACGACCGCAAGCCCGTCACCGTGCACGACATCCACGCAGAGGGCGCGATGACCGCCCTGCTCAAGGATGCCATCAAGCCCAACCTGGTCCAGACGCTGGAGAACAACCCCGCGTTCGTCCACGGGGGCCCGTTCGCCAACATCGCCCACGGCTGCAACTCGGTCGAGGCGACCACGACGGCCCTCAAGCTCGCCGACTACGTTGTGACGGAGGCCGGCTTCGGCGCAGACCTGGGCGCCGAGAAGTTCCTGGACATCAAGTGCCGCTACGCCAACCTGCACCCCGACGCCGTGGTCCTCGTGGCGACCGTCCGCGCGCTCAAGTACAACGGCGGCGTCACCAAGGCCGACCTGAGCCAGGAGAACCTCGACGCCCTGGAGAAGGGCATGCCCAACCTGCTGCAGCACGTCTCCAACATCAAGGACGTGTTTGGCCTGCCCGTGGTGGTGGCCATCAACGCGTTTCCCACCGACACCCCCGCCGAGCTCAAGATGGTCGAGGACAAGTGCCGCGAACTCGGCGTCAACGTCGCGCTCTCGCAGGTGTGGGCCAAGGGCGGCGAGGGCGGGGAGGACCTCGCCAGGGAGGTCGTGCGCCTGTGCGGCCAGCCCAACGACTTCCGCTTTGCCTACGACCTCGACGACACGATCGAGAACAAGCTCAACGCAATCGCGACCAAGGTCTATCACGCGGACGGCATCGACTTCACCACCAAGGCGGCAAAGCAGCTGAGGCAGCTGGAGGAGCAGGGCTTTGGCGGGCTCCCCATCTGCGTCGCCAAGACGCAGTACAGCTTCACGGACGACCAGCACAAGCTGGGTGCGCCGCGCGGCTTCCGCATCACGGTGCGCAACCTCAAGGTGTCCGCGGGCGCCGGCTTCATCGTCGCGCTCACGGGGGACATCATGACCATGCCGGGGCTTCCCAAGGTGCCCGCGGCCGAGAAGATCGACGTCACGCCCGACGGCAAGATCGTGGGGCTGTTCTAGTCGTCGCTGCCGCCGGGGCCACGCGCCCCGGCGGTCCCTTTCCGGCGGCCGCGTGCCGCATACATCAACTAGGAGAGCATTGAGGTGGTTGGCTATGGCGCAGACCATGGCTGGACGTACCGTTGCCAGCTTCTCCCAGGCCCTGGGCTCGTCCGCACCCACGCCAGGTGGCGGCGGGGCGTCGGCCGTGGTCGCCGGCATAGGGGTCGCGCTGGGGCAGATGGTGGCGAGCCTGACCCAGGGCAAGGAGCGCTACGCGGACGTGCAGGGGCGAATCGGCGAGATCGCACCCAGGCTCGAGGAGCTGCGCCTTGAGCTCCTCTCGCTTGCCGACGCCGACGCGGAGGCGTTCGCGCCCCTTGCCCGGGCCTATCGGCTTCCCAAGGGCACGGAGGAGGAACGCAGGCGCAAGGCGGAGGAGATGGAGGTCGCCCTCGCGGGGGCGTGCGTCCCGCCCATCGCGATCATGGAGCGCACCTGCGAGGCGATCGCCCTCGTGGACGAGGTGAGCCGGATCGGCTCCACCCTCGCGCTGAGCGACGCGGGGGCGGGCGCCGCGGTCCTCTCCGCCGCGCTGAGGGCGGCGAGCCTGAACGTGTTCGTCAACGCCGGTTCCATGCGGGACCGAGAAAGCGCGGAGGAGCTCGTCTCGCGCGCCCAGTCGCTGCTCGACGACGGGTGCGCGCGGGCGGACGAGGTGTTTCGCCGCGTAGAGGAGATGGTCAGATGAGCGAGGTCCTGAGGGGCGCCCCCGTTGCCGGGGCAATTACCGAGAGACTCGTGCCGCAGGTGGAGGGGCTCGTCGCGAGGGGGGTCACGCCCACCCTCGCCATCGTGCGCGTGGGGGAGCGTCCGGACGACCTCGCCTACGAGAGGGGCGCCACCAAGCGGGCCCAGAAGGTCGGCCTGGGGCTTCGCAAGGTCGTGCTGCCGGCGGACTGCGACCAGGCCCGCCTCATGGACGCCATCCGTGCCGTCAACGACGACCCGTCGGTCCACGGCTGCCTGCTGCTGAGGCCGCTTCCCTCTCCGCTGGACGAGGAGGCGGCGTGCGCCGCGCTCTCACCCGAGAAGGACGTGGACTGCGTCACGGAGGCCTCGCTCTACGGCGTGTTCTCCAACAGGCCCAAGGGGTTTCCCCCCTGCACCGCCGAGGCGGTGATCGAGCTGCTGGACCACTACGGGGTGGGGCTCGACGGCGCTCGTGTCACGGTCGTGGGGCGCTCCCTCGTGATCGGCCGCCCGCTGGCCATGATGCTCCAGGCGCGCAACGCCACGGTGACCATGTGCCATACGCACACGCGCGACCTCGCCGCCGCCTGCTGGGAGGCGGACATAGTGGTCGCGGCGGCCGGGCACGCCCGCACGGTGGGACGGGAGTGCGCCCGTCCCGGGCAGGTCGTGGTGGACGTGGGGATCAACTGGGACGAGGCGTCCGGCAGGTTCGTCGGCGACGTCAACTTCGACGGCGTGTCGGCGGTGGTCGACGGCATCACCCCCGTGCCGGGGGGCGTGGGGGCCGTCACCACGGCGGTTCTCGCCAAGCACGTGGTCGAGGCGGCGAAGAGGACGGTTGGTGAGTGATGGACGTACGTGACGACGAGGACTACGACGAGGCGTCGCAGACGGAGGGGCCCGGCAGGGTGTCGGAGCTCAGCTACGGGGCGATCGACAAGACCCGCATCGAGGCAGCGGTGAGGGAGTTGCTCCTCGGCATCGGCGAGGACCCCGACAGGCCGGGGCTCCTCGGGACGCCCGACCGCGTTGCGCGGGCCTGCGAGGAGATATTCGGGGGGACCCAGGAGGACCCGGGCCGCTACCTGCGCAAGCAGTTCCATGAGCCGGGCAACGAGGAGATGGTCGTGGTGCGCGACATCCCCTTCTCGTCCATGTGCGAGCACCACCTGCTCCCGTTCATCGGCAAGGCGAGCGTGTGCTACGTCCCCCGCGACGGGCGCATCACCGGTCTGTCCAAGATCGCCCGGTGCGTCACGGGCTACGCCCACCGCCCCCAGCTCCAGGAGCGCCTGACCAGCCAGGTCGCCGATGCCATGGTCCGCGAGCTCGACCCCCTCGGCGTCCTTGTGGTGATTCAAGCGGAGCACACCTGCATGACCATCCGGGGCGTCCGCGCGCCCGGGGCGCAGACGGTCACCTCCGCGGTGCGGGGGATCTTCAAGCGCGACATCAAGACCAGGGGCGAGGCGCTCCGCCTGCTCGGGCTCTGACGCCCGCGCCCGGCGGCTGACGCGATTCCACGAAAGGCGAGGCTGTTCGATGTACCAGGTTCCGTTCGACGTTCCATACATGACCTACGGGGAGGCCGTCTCGGCGCTCAAGGGGGCGCTCAGGTTTGGGATCCAGCCCATGCTCGAGAGCGTCCAGGACATGCTCGCCGAGCTCGGCGACCCCGACCTCCGCTTCAGAAGCCTCCAGATCGCCGGCACCAACGGCAAGACCTCCACCTCCCGCTACACCGCGGCTATCCTCGGGGGAGAGGGGCTCCGCACGGCGCTCTACACCTCTCCCGAGCTCGTGAGCTACACCGAGCGCATGGAGGTCGACGGCCACCCCATCTCCGAGGAGGAGTTCGCCTACGGCGTCTCCGCCGCGATCGTGGCGGGACGTCGGGTCAACGCGCGGCGCGATGCGGCGGGGGAGAGGCCCTACGACATCACGGAGTTCGACACGCTCACGGTGGCGGCGATGGTCGCCTACGCCCGTGCGGGGGTGGACGTGGCGGTCCTGGAGTGCGGGATGGGAGGGCGCTGGGACGCGACGTCCGCCTGCCGGTCGATCGAGTCCGTCGCCGTCACCGGCGTGGGGCTTGACCACTGCCGCATCCTGGGCGACACCCTGGAGAAGATCTCGGCCGAGAAGGCCGCCATCATCAGGCGTGGGAGGTCCTGCGTCCTGGGTGTTGGCACCGCGACGCCCGACAGCGTGGAGGACGTGTTCCTTAGACGCTGTCGCGAGCAGGGGGTGACCCCCACGCTGCTGCGGCCCGAGGTGCTGTCCGACGCCGAGGGGGAGCTCCACCCCGGCGTCCCGCGCGCCCACGAGGGGATGCCCCACGCCTCGTACCGCATCACGGCACGCCCGCCCCACCTGGGCTTTCCCCTTGAGCTGACGGTGACCACCCCGCGCGCGACCTACCCCGAGCTCGCCGCACTCAAGCCTGGCTACCAGGCCGCCAACGTCGCGTGTGCGGTCGCCCTCGCGGAATGCTTCCTCGGGCGCGTCCTGGACGGCGAGGCGCTCTACCAGTCCGTGGTCACGTGCCCCACCCCCGGGCGCTTCCAGCTCCTGCGCCCGCAGCCTCTCCTGCTCATCGACGCCTGCCACAACCCGCAGTCGGTCCAGACCTTCCTCACCGCCGTGCGCGACGTGGAGCCTGAGGTGGCGGGCCGGCCGACCCTCCTGGCGGCAGTCCTCGCCGACAAGGACGTGGATGGGATCGTCTCGCTGCTCGCACGAGAGTTCCCGCGGGTCGCCTGCACGCAGACGTCGTCCCCCCGTGCCCTGCCGGCAGGCGAGCTCGCCCAGGCGTTCTGCTCCGCCGGCGCCAACGTCGTGGCGACGTACCCCACGGTTCGCGAGGCCCTCTCTGGCTTGTGTGGAGACTCGGTCGTGGCCTGCGGCTCCATCACCCTGGCGGGCGAGGTCGCGGCGGAGGCGGGCTGGTCATCTGCTACAATGTCGCGAGCCATGGATTAGCGCCGCCAAGCCGCAGCGCACGTCCGTCTCACGCAACAAGAAGAAGGAGCGCTTCCCCTCATGTCTGACCTCCTTGACCAGCTCATCACCCCAGAGGTTCGCATGGTGCTCTACCTCATGGTGGCCTGCATCGTCATGCTGTACATCCTCTCCATCGTCTACGTCATCCGCGATGCGCAGCGCCGCGGTGCCGAGCCCTGGTGGCTGTGGGCGATCATCTCGGTCATCCCCATCGTGGGGCTCCTCGCCTACGTGATCCTCCGTCCCTCCAGCTACCTGGTGGACCGCGAGGAGCAGGACCTGGACATCGCGCTCCGCGAGCACCAGCTCTCGCACTACGGCATCTGCCCCAAGTGCGGCGCTCCCATCGACCGCGACTTCGTGGTGTGCCCCATCTGCAACACCCAGGTGCGCAACGTCTGCCCCACCTGCCATCGTCCCCTCAACGCTGACTGGAAGGTGTGCCCCTACTGCCGTACGCGCATCCAGTAGCGCCTTAGCCATAGTCCAAGAGGGAACCCCGTCGCGGCCCGTGTCGCGGCGGGGTTCCTCGCGTACGGTCGCGGCGGGCGACGGGCGAGAGGGGACTGGCCCCCTACCAGACCGACAGCTCCGACGGCGGAACGGCAAGCCCCTCTCCCGCAAGCCATGAGGCCATGTGGTAGCGCATGCGGGCCATGGCAGCGGCTGTGGAGGGGTCGTCGAAGCGGCGGTTGAGCATGTGGAAGAGGTAGCCCTGCCCCACGGCGAGCTCCGTCGCCCTCCTGCGCGTGAGCCCCCACACCAGGCAGACGTGACCCACGATCATGTCGGCAGGAAGGCTCTTCGCCGCCGTCGGGATCGTGCGGTGGGCGAAGAAGTACGTCTCCACCAGGGGCGACATCCCGCTCGCCACCAGGCTGTCCTCGCCAAAGGGATAGATATCGCCCACGGGGGTCTCGCAGTTGACCCTCAGGATGTCGACCTTGTCGGCGTCGCGGAGGACCTGGCTCAGCGCGAGCGTCCTGTCGTCCAGCCCCTCGGGGAGCTCGTAGGAGCTGTGGTTGCCCACCGCCTCCAGGATCACGTCGTCGTCGGCGTCGTCGGGGGCAAAGCGCCTGAGGAGCGTGCGGTCATCCTCCAACAACAGCTTCACCCCCAGGGCCGCGTGGCTCACGGAGTCGGCGTCGCGAAACGTCCCGAAGCGCCTCACCTGCTCAAAGCGCCCGATGTCGTGCAGCATTCCCAGGAGCCACGCCAGGTCGACGTCGTGGTCGCCCATGCCGTCTGCACGGGCGATGTCCTCGGCGAGCCGCGCCACCCTCACGGTGTGTGCCGCCTTCAGCGCGATCTTGGGGTCCCTCATGTCGTAGGCCCCCACGTAGCCCCTGAACTCCCGGAGCACCCTCTTGCGGTCCACTCCCATCGGCCGTCTCCTCCCCGCGTTTCTCGCAAGTGTTAGAGCCAAGCTATCGTAGCAGCGAAGATTGTTGTAAGGTTGGTGCGTTACTGGCTATTGCACGTGGAGGTGCCCCGGCATGTACTTGCTCGCAGGGATGGCCCGCGTCCGCACGTTGGCGCACGCGACCTTGCTCGCTGCCCCGCCTTCCTCGGCGCGGACGGTGACCGCATAGGCGCCTGTCCTTTCACGGCGGCCCTGGGGCCGTGCGGCAAGCGCCATCATCGCGCGCCCCGCTGCGGGGCGCGCGCACCAGCACACCACGCATTAGGAAGAGGTTCCAGCATGAAGGTTCTGTACAACGACGGCCACGTGGACGAGTGCCCCGAGGACGAGGAGCTGCACGTCCTGCGCCACTCCGCGGCGCACATCATGGCGCAGGCCATCAAGAGGCTGTATCCCGAGGCGGACTTTGCCTATGGCCCCGCCACGGACAACGGCTTCTACTATGACATCGACCTCGGCGACAAGAAGATCTCGGAGGACGACTTCCCCGCCATCGAGGACGAGATGCGCAAGATCTGCAAGGAGAACCTCAAGTTCCAGGTCTTCGAGAAGCCCCGCGCCGAGGCCATCGCCCTCATGCAGGAGCGTGGCGAGAAGTACAAGGTCGAGCACATCGGCGACCTTCCCGATGACGCCCGCATCACGTTCTACCAGCAGGGCGAGTACATCGACATGTGCGTTGGCCCCCACATCTGCTACACCAAGGCGCTCAAGGCCTTCAAGCTCACGGGTGTCTCCGGCGCCTACTGGAAGGGCGACAGCAACAACAAGATGCTCACGCGCATCAATGGCGTCGCCTTCCGCAACAAGCAGGAGATGGACGAGCACTTCGCCCTCCTCGCCGAGGCCGAGAAGCGTGACCACCGCAAGATCGGCCAGGAGATGGAGATCTTCATGATGAACGAGGCCGGCCCCGGCTTCCCGTTCTGGCTCCCCAACGGCATGCGCATCCGCAACTCGCTCATGCAGTACTGGCAGGAGATGCAGGACAAGTTTGGGTACGATCAGGTGCAGACCCCGATCATCCTCTCGCGCAAGCTGTGGGAGACCTCCGGTCACTGGGACCACTACAAAGAGAACATGTACACCACCAAGATCGACGATGAGGACTACGCCATCAAGCCGATGAACTGCCCCGGCGCCTGCCTCATCTACAAGAGCAAGCCGCGCAGCTACCGTGACCTCCCGCTCAAGCTCGCCGAGGCCGGCATCGACCACCGCCACGAGCTCAAGGGCGCCCTCCACGGCCTGTTCCGCGTCCGCGAGTTCCAGCAGGACGACGCGCACCTGTTCATACGCCCCGACCAGATCACCGAGCAGGTCACCGACGTCGCCCACCTCATCACCGCCTACTACGCGCAGTTTGGCTTCCCGTATCGCGTGGAGCTCTCCACGCGCCCGGACAACTCCATGGGCTCCGACGAGGACTGGGAGCGCGCCGAGGACGGCCTCAAGAAGGCGCTCGAGGCCATGCACGTCGACTACAAGATCAATCCCGGCGACGGCGCGTTCTACGGCCCCAAGATCGACTTCCACCTGCAGGACTGCCTGGGCCGCGAGTGGCAGTGCGGCACCATCCAGCTCGACTTCCAGCTGCCCCACAACTTCCAGCTCGAGTACACGGACCGCGACGGCTCCAAGAAGCAGCCCATCATGATCCACCGCGCGGGCTTCGGCAGCTTCGAGCGCTTCATCGGCATGCTCATCGAGCAGTACGCCGGCAAGTTCCCCACCTGGCTCTCCCCGTGCCAGGTCAAGGTCCTTCCCGTCTCCGAGAAGACGCGCGACTACGCCAACCAGGTCGCCCAGCGCCTGCGCGACGCCGGTGTGCGCGTCAAGGTGGACGAGCGTGACGAGAAGATCGGCTACAAGATCCGCGAGGCCCGTTCCATCGACCGCGTTCCCTACATGCTCATCCTGGGCGAGAAGGAGGCCGAGGCGGGCAACATCTCGGTCCGCGACCGCTCAAACGAGACGGTCCAGCGCGACCTCGAGGACTTCGTGAGCGACATCACCGAGGAGATCCGCGAGCGCAGGGGCTAGGACCCTTGAGGGAGGGCAGCTCCCGTCACAATGGTGCTGCGAGGCGGCCTCGACGGCTGCCTCGCAGCTTTCGTATCGGGGTCCAGCGTGTGCGGCGTCAAGGTAGGGGGAGGACCACATGGCGCAAGGGGAAGAGCAGGGTTCGGGAGAAGCGGCACAACCTCAGGGCCAGGCCCACGACCTCCCCGCTGCGCTGCGTTCGAGGATGAGGTCCCTCCCCGCGGCCGCCTCGGAGGCGGTCCTCTCTCGCATCGCATTGGAGCACGGCCCCTCGGGGATTGGCCATGGGCGCCTCCGCGAGCTTCTCGAGGAGGAGCTCAAGCCAAGGGGGCGCGCCACTCGCGAGGAGTCGCTGGCCTACGGCAAGGCGCTCCGAAAGCAGGTCCCTCGCGGCAGCCATGCCGCCTGGGAGGTGGGGGAGGACCGTCAGCATGCCATGGACCTTCTCCGCCGTCAGGAGGGCGACCGCGTGCAGGACCTCTTGCCCATCCGCCACCAGCGCATGGCCGAGTCGCCCTTCTCCTTCTACCGTGGCGCCGCAGTCATCATGGCGGACGACCTCGCCCACACCCCAACGACCGGCGTGAGGGTGCAGGCCTGCGGAGACGCGCACCTCGCGAACTTTGGCATCTTCGCCTCGCCCGAGCGCCGTCTGGTCTTCGACATCAACGACTTCGACGAGACCCTTCCCGCGCCCTGGGAGTGGGACGTCAAGCGCCTTGCCACCAGCGTCGAGATATGCGGACGCCACCTCGGACTCTCCGAGGAGGAGCGCCTCGATGCGCTCCGATCGACGTCCCGGGGCTACCGTCAGTCGATGGCGCGGTTCTCGAGGATGGGCAACCTCGACGTTTGGTATGCCCACCTCGACGTCGAGGAGATCCTGCGCGAGCGTTCCGACTACCTCAACAAGGCGGAGAGGAGCGCGCTGCTGGCCACCGCAGAGAAGGCGTCCAAGAGGACGAGCAGCCGAGCGGTGGCAAGGTTCACCGAAACCGTTGGCGGCGAGCTGCGCGTGATCAGCGACCCTCCGCTCCTGGTTCCCCTGCGAGACCTGGCGGGCTATGGCATCTCGCAGGAGACGATCGTCAAGGTGCTGGGTGCCTATCTCGCGTGCTATCGCCTCACCCTCCCGCGCGAGCGCCGGTCGCTCATCGACCAGTACACCCCGCAGGACATGGCGCGCAAGGTCGTCGGCGTGGGCAGCGTTGGCATGCGGGCGTGGATCATCGTGCTTGAGGGGGCAGACCCCAGCGACTCGCTGGTTCTGCAGCTCAAGGAGGCGACCTCCTCGGTCCTCGAGCCGTACGCGGGCACGAGCGAGTTTCGCGACCACGGCAGGAGGGTCGTCGAGGGGCAGCGCGCCATGCAGACGGCCGGTGACGTGCTTCTCGGCTGGGCGCGATCCCCGGACGAGAGGGGCGTCATGCGCGACTACTACGTCCGCCAGCTGTGGGACGCGAAGGGATCGATCGACCTGGAGCGCATGGATGCCCATGAGCTCGCCCGCTTTGGGACGCTGTGCGCATGGACCCTGGCGCACGCGCACGCGCGAACGGGCGACCGGCATGCCATCGCCGGCTACCTGGGGAAGGGCACGGCCTTCGACGATGCGCTCTGCGAGTTCGCACGTGGCTATGCCGACCAGAACGAGGTCGACTACCAGCTGTTCCTCAAGTCGTTCGAGGATGCGCACTAGGGCAAAGGTGACATCGTCTGGGGAGAGGGGAGCGTTGCGTGGCGGTAGCACAGAGCGAGGTGGAGCGCGCCTTCTCCAGGCGCATCGGTGCGCAGAGGACGCGCATCGTCCGTTGCGGGGGAACGCGGGAGCTTCTCGACAAGCTCGGGCTCACGGGGGTCACCCCCGTGGAGAGCCTGGGTGGCGTCCCGGTCACGGTGCCGGACATGAGGGAACTCGCCGGCGGGTACCGAGCGCGTGGCGAGGTGCTCGTGGTGGACAACACCACGGCGAGCTCGTTCGGGTCCGCCCCGGGGAGGAGGGGCGGGCACGTCGTGTTCGAGCGCCTCGCCCACGTCCTTGACGACCCGGAGTGCGCCTTGGTCGCCGTGAGCGTCTCGCGTGACGCGCGCTCCATCCCCGGCCTCCTCGATCGCCTCGACCTCCTGCCCGGTGCCTCGGAGGAGGAGCAACGCGCCGTGGCGGAGGCGCTCCCCGACTTCGACGAGCGCCGCAGACGGGCGAACGACCTCGCGCAGGTGGTTGCCACGTTCCTCTCCTGCCATCCCGGGGTCGGGGAGCTCCGCTATCCCGGCCTTCCGACGGACCCAGGCCACGAGGTGGCCGCAAGCCTCCTCTTCGACGGCTTCGGGCCCCTCGTGGACCTCGTCCCCTCCGTCGGAGCACGGGGGATGCATCAGGCATGCGAGAGGATCGGTGGCATGGCCTCCCTCGCCCTCCCGTCGCGTGAGGGTGGGGAGGCCTGGCTGCGCCTCGACCTTCGCGAGTGGGACGGGGGAGAAGTTCGCGGCGCCCTTCTCGCCCTCGAGTCTGCCTTGTCTGTACTTGATGGATAAACATTCCGACGCTATGCAGAACGTGTGCTCCCTCAAACTTTTCCGCTTTGGAGGATGTGGGTCAAACAACCTGACCACTGTTGTGTGATCAACTTAAAAACCGCAGGTGAACCGTGTTGTGGCTCGTCCATAAAATCGTCATTCGGCCAGCGTGGGAACATTCCCATGCGATATGATATGTGCATGCATTGCGGGAAATCGCAAGCTCATGTCCCAACCGGTCGACTGGAGGCCACATGGACGCACCCGAGCAGGTTTCAGTTATTGACAGCGTCGAGGCGCTGCAGGCTCGCATCAAGGAGATGCGTGCCGCGCAGGCCGAGTTCGCAACCTTCACGCAGGAGCAGGTGGACAAGATCTTCTTCGCCGCTGCGATGGCTGCCGACAAGGCGCGCATTCCCCTCGCCAAGATGGCGGTCGAGGACACGGGGATGGGCCTCGTCGAGGACAAGGTCATCAAGAACCACTTTGCGGCCGAGTACATCTACAACGCCTACCGCAACACCAAGACCTGTGGCGTGATCGAGGAGGACAAGGCCTACGGGTTCAAGAAGATCGCGGAGCCCATCGGCATCGTCGCCGCTGTCATCCCCACGACCAACCCCACCTCCACCGCTATCTTCAAGAGCCTCATCTGCCTCAAGACGCGCAACGCCATCCTCATCAGCCCGCACCCCCGCGCCAAGAAGTGCACCATCGAGGCCGCTCGCATCATCCGCGACGCCGCAGAGGCCGCGGGCCTGCCCAAGCACATCATCAGCTGGATCGAGGAGCCTTCCCTGGAGCTCACCAACGAGCTCATGCACTCCTGCGACGTGATCCTGGCCACCGGTGGCCCCGGCATGGTCAACGCCGCCTACAGCTCCGGCAAGCCCGCCGTCGGCGTCGGCCCCGGCAACAACCCCGCGATCATCGACGACTCCGCTGACATCCAGCTCTCCGTCAACTCGATCATCCACTCTAAGACCTTCGACTACGGCATGATCTGCGCCACCGAGCAGAACGTGATCGTGCTCGACAAGGTCTACGACGAGGTCAAGGCCGAGTTCGAGCGCCGCGGCTGCTACTTCCTCCAGGGCGACCAGATCCCCACGGTCGGCAACCTGGTCATCACCAAGTCCGGCGGCGTCAACCCCAAGGTCGTCGGCCAGCCCGCTGCCAAGATCGCCGAGATGGCGGGGATCGAGGTCCCCAGGGCGACCAAGGTCCTCATCGCAGAGGTGACCTCCGTGGAGCCGAGCGAGCCCTGGGCGCACGAGAAGCTCACCACGGTCCTCGGCATGTATCGTGCCAAGGACTTCGACGACGCCATCGCCAAGGCCTCGCGCCTGGTCAACGATGGCGGCCGCGGCCACACCAGCTCCCTCTTCGTCAACGTCAACGAGAAGGAGAAGCTCGAGAAGCACGAGAATGCGATGAAGACCTGCCGCATCCTCATCAACACCCCTGCCGCCCAGGGTGGCATCGGCGACATTTACAACTTCATGCTCACCCCATCGCTCACGCTCGGCTGCGGCTTCTACGGCGGCAACTCCGTCTGCGGCAACGTCGGCGTCCAGAACCTGCTCAACATCAAGTCCGTGGCGGAGAGGCGTGAGAACATGCTGTGGCTTCGTACCCCAGAGAAGGTCTACTTCAAGAAGGGCTGCCTGCCCGTCGCCCTCAACGAGCTCAAGGACGTCTACCACAAGCAGCGCTGCTTCATCGTCACGGACCAGTTCCTGTACATGCACGGCTTCACCAAGCCCATCGAGGACAAGCTCGACCAGCTGGGCATCGTGCACTCCAGCTTCTGGAACGTCGAGCCTGACCCGTCGCTCCAGTCCGCGCTCGAGGGCCTGCAGCAGATGAACGCCTTCCAGCCCGACTGCATCATCGCCATGGGCGGCGGCTCCGCCATGGACTGCGGCAAGATCATGTGGTCCATGTACGAGAACCCCGACGAGAAGTTCGACGACATGTCCGCCGACTTCATGGACATCCGCAAGCGCGTCTACACCTTCCCCAAGATGGGGAAGAAGGCCTTCTTCGTGGCCATCCCGACCTCCTCGGGCACCGGCTCCGAGGTCACCCCGTTCGCCATCATCACCGACAAGACCACCGGCGTGAAGTGGCCCATCACCGACTACGAGCTCATGCCCAACATGGCCATCGTCGACACCGACAACATGATGAGCCAGCCCAGGGGCCTGACCTCCGCCTCCGGCGTCGACGTCCTCACGCACTGCCTCGAGGCCTACGTCTCGATGATGGCGTCCGACTACACGGACTCCTTCGCGCTTCAGGGCATGAAGCTCGTGTTCGAGTACCTGCCCCGCGCCTACGACAACCCCAACGACGTCGAGGCCCGCGATCACATGGCCAACGCCTCCTGCCTGGGCGGCCTCGCCTTCGCCAACGCCTTCCTCGGCCTCAACCACTCCATGGCGCACAAGCTGGGCGCGTTCCACCACATCCCGCACGGCCTGGCCAACGCCGTCATCCTCACCCGCGTCATGCGCTACAACGCGGCCGAGCGTCCCACCCGCATGGGGACCTTCCCCCAGTACGACCACCCCAAGACGCTGCACCGCTACGCCGATGCCGCGCGCTTCTGCGGGGTCACGGGCAAGGACGACAAGGAGGTCTTCGAGAAGTTCCTGCTCAAGATCCGCGAGCTGTTCGACCACGTGGGCGTCAAGCACACCATCGCCGAGTACAACGTGGACGAGAAGTACTTCCTCGACACGCTCGACGCGATGACCGAGCAGGCCTTCAACGACCAGTGCACCGGCACCAACCCGCGCTACCCGCTCATGAGCGAGATGAAGGAGCTGTACCTCGACGCCTACTACGGCCGTCCCGCAAGCTCCTACGAGGACTAGTTGGTCACAACGTCGAGGCACCAAGACCAAGGAGGCTCAAACTATGAGGCTTTCGGATAGCAAGGTCGAGCTCATCAGCCGTGGAAACAAGGTCGTCTACCAGGATGGCGAGAGGGTCGTCAAGGTCTTCAACACCGAGAAGCCCGCTGCCGACGTGTTCAACGAGGCACTGAACATCGCCCGCGTCAACGGCTCCGGCGTCCGCTCCTGCGAGGTCCTCGAGGTCTCTCGCGTGGAGGAGGGGGAGCACAAGGGCTCCTGGGCAATCGCCAACAGGTTCATCCCGGGCACCACGCTCCGCCAGCTCATGGACGACGACAAGGCCAACGCCGACAAGTACCTGGCCAAGTTCGTCGACCTCCAGACCGAGATCCACGAGGCCGAGGCACCCCTTCTCAACCGCCAGAAGGATAAGCTCGCGCGCATGATCGGGTCCTGCAAGCAGATCGACCCCACCACGCGCTACGACCTGCAGATGCGCGTCGACGGCATGCACTCCGGCACCAGCATCTGCCACGGTGACTTCGTCCCGTCCAACGTCATCGTCTGCGACGAGGACGACCAGCTTTACCTGGTTGACTGGGCGCACGTCACCGCGGGCATCGCCGAGGTCGACGCCGCCACGACCTACCTGCTCCTCAAGCGTCGTGACGACGACCTGGCGGAGAGGTACCTGGACCTCTACTCCACCAAGACGGACACGCCCAAGCAGCTCATCCACTATTGGCTGCCCGTCGTCGCTGCTGCCGAGCTCGCGCGCGGTCGCAAGGAGAACGAGGAGTACCTCCTCAGCTGGATCAGCGTGGGCGACTACGAGTAGGCGTTCCCACAGCTGGGACTGACATGGGGGAGGGGCCGGAGTGCGCTTCGGCCCCTCCCTTGTCGTATCCGTATGGGCTCCGTCCAAGGTCGCGTCAGGCGAGACGCTCGAGGTCACAAACAGGCACCGCCCCCGAACGCATGGGGACGGCGCCTGTTGCCTCGATGCCAATGGGTGGGGAGTCGGGCGAGGGGCCTAGCCCTTATCGCCCTCCTTCGTGTACGTCACGAAGTCGTAGTCGACGCCCGCCGAGGTGGTTCCCGAGCCCTCGGGCTCGCTTGCGGCCCAGGCGTCCTCCTGGTCGAGGTTGGGGAACCAGGCGTCTGCGGGGACGGTCACGTGGTTGCGGGTCACGTAGACGCGCGAGCAGCGGGGGAGGAGCTGCCGGTACAGGCTCTCGCCGCCGATGAGCCACACGTGCCCGTCGGCCGAGGTTGCCTCGAGCGCCTGGTCGACGTCGTTGAACACCTCCGCCCCGGGAATCACGAGCCCCGGGTTCCTGGAGAGGACGACGTTCCTCCTGCCCTTGAGGGGGCCGCCGGGAAAGCTGAGGAAGGTCGAGTGGCCCATCAGCACGGTCCCACCCATCGTCAGGCGCACAAAACGGCGCATGTCCTCCCTGTTGCGGACGAGGAGGTTGCCGTCGCGGCCAATGCCCCAGTCGTCGGTGACGGAGACGATCGCATCCATCTGGCAAGCCCCCCTAGACGGCGATGGGGATGTTCTTGACCTGCGGCCCGTGCTGGTAGTCCTCCACCACAAGGTCATCGGTCGTGAAGTCGTAGAAGTCCCGCACGTTGGGGTTCAGGCGCACCCTGGGCGCGGGATAGGTGGGGCGTGAGATGAGCTCCCTCACCACGTCCACGTGGCGGTCGTAGATGTGTGCGTCAGAGATCATGTGCACGAGCTCGCCCGGAACCATGTCGCTCACCTGGGCGACCATCATGAGCAGGATGGCGTACTGGCACACGTTCCAGTTGTTGGCGGCGAGGACGTCCTGGCTGCGCTGGACGAGGAGCATGTTGAGCGTGGGACGCTCGTCACCCGGGGCCTGCGTCACGTTGTAGACCACGTTGTAGGCGCAGGGGTACAGGTTCATCTCGGACAGGTCATCGAAGTTGTACGTGTTGGTCATGATCCTGCGCGAGAAGGGATTGTTCCTGAGGTCGTAGAGCACGCGGTCCATCTGGTCGAACTCGCCCTCGGGATAGCTGCTCTTCCGGCCGATCTGGTAGCCGTACGCCTTGCCGATGGAGCCGTCCTCGTCCGCCCACTCGTCCCAGATGTGGGAGTGGAGGTCGTGGATGTTGTTGGACTTGCGCTGGTAGATCCAGAGGACCTCGTCCATGCAGCTCTTGAGCGCTGTCCTCCGCAGCGTGATGGCGGGGAACTCCTCGCGAAGGTCGTAGCGGTTGCAGACGCCAAAGCGCTTGATGGTGTAGGCGGCCGTCCCGTCCTCCCAGTGGGGCCTCACGCGCTGGCCTGCGTTGGAGGTCCCGTTCTCGATGATGTCCCTGCACATTGCGACGAAGATGTCGTCCGCCCTGCTCATCTCGCTCCCTTCGGTGTCACCCTGCAACGACGCGGCCCGTCGCTACATGTACCAGTCGATCCCACCCTGGATGCCGTCGTGCGTGTCTCCGTCGCCCTCCACCAGGCGCTCCAGCTGGTCGCCGCCATCGCCGTCCAGGTAGTAGTACGGGTCGACCCCACCCTGGGCGTCCGTGGAGTTGGAGTATGCGACGTAGGCGAGCGAGACGAGCTGGGCAATGCCGCCTGCGATCGACGAGAACACGAGCATCGCCGCGAGCAGGCCTGCCGCGGCGATGACGATGGGCTTGGAGCCCGAGTTCGCGTTGTCGGGGGAGGTCGTCGCGGAGGCGGTCTCTATGGGGCGGGAGGGTGCGGCGAGCGTCGCCGGCGCCCCCTCGTTCGGTGTCTGGTCGTTCATGGGATACCTCCTCGCATCTGGTCACGCTCCCATGATACCCAAGAGCCAGTTTCGCGCTCTCCGGATGATTGTCTGGTGCTGGCCACCCCGCGATCGGGGATGGCGTCACAGGTGGCTGGGCTGGAAGATGCTGTCCCACATGGCGCCGACCCGGTCGATCAGGCTCAGGTCCGCGGGGAGCCAGTCCACGTCGCCCAGCTCGGCGCGGTCGAGCCACCTGCCCTCGCGGTGCTCGAGCAGCCTGGGCTCCTCGCCGGGGGCGAGCTCGCTCACGAACACGTCCATGCTCAGGTGGAAGTCGGGGTAGTCGTACTCGATGGTGTCCAGATACCACGTGGTGGAGAGGCGAACCCCCAGCTCCTCGCGGACCTCCCGGGCAACGGCCTGCTCGCCCGTCTCGCCCTCCTCGACCTTGCCGCCGGGGAACTCCCAGCCGTCCATGCCATGGCCTCGGCGTGCGGCGAAGACCTTGCCGTCCCTCACCATGATCGCGCATGCCGCCTTGGTAACCTTCACCGACATCACCCCTGAGTCTCTCGCCCGCAATGCATGAAACGGAAAGCCGTCATCGCGAGAGCAGCTGGACCACGGCGTAGTCGTCCCCCGTGGGAGACGAGAGCTCCACGGTGTGCCCGCCCTCGACGTCGTGCACCCTTGGAACCACGGTGTCGCCGAGCAGCGCCATGTGGCGGTACTGCACGCAGATGCGCCTTGGGCTCACGGCCTCGCCCAGCTCGGCAAGCGCGTCGAGCGCCAGCATGATGTACTGGGCGTTGTTGACGTGGCGGTTGGTGTCCAGGTGCTGCTCGGAGATGGTCACCTCCGAGGCCTGGGCAAACGGCCCCTCGACCGGGAGCCTCCTCTGCGTGGGGGGCATGTCAAGGCGCTCGTCCCCCTCGTCGTAGATGCTCTCGGACTCGGGGATGCGTGTGGGCCTGCGGCGTTCCGTGTCGAACACGAACCACAGCGAGTCCGCCCTCACGTAGGGCCTGCCCGACGGGTCGCAGATGGTGAAGTTCCTGCCCGCCTGGGTCTTCCCCAGCGTGTGGCACCAGGTGCTCACCCTGATGGGGTCGAAGAAGCGCGGGAGGGCGTCTATCTCGATCTGCCAGGCGGAGATGAACCAGCTGAAGTGGTGCTCGCGCATGAACTCCAGCCCCACGCCCAGGCTCTGCGACTGAAAGGTGGAGCAGTCCTGAAGGTAGTTGACGAGCGAGACGAGCGAGAGGTTGGCGTCCTCGTCGCACTCGCTGTAGCGAACGCGCGCGTCGAAGGAGTACATGGGATACCTCCTAGATCTCGGGGAAGGCGACGGTGTCCGTGCCACCGAAGCCGCTGGTGCCGTCGTCGTCGGGCTCGTAGCGGCTGAGCGAGTCCACGACGAGCCTGTTGGCGGCGGGGATGACCTGGGCCACGTAGCTGCTCACGAGGCCGGGGATGACCTCGCCGTCTGCCTGCATGGGGATGGGCTTGGAGCTCTTGACCTCGATCGTCTCGCCCGTGAAGTGCTCAAGGTAGGGCCGTCCAACGGAGTTGCCGGACTTGTCGACCATGCCCGCGAAGATGGGCCTGAGGAGCTGGACGGCGTCCGAGGTCTCGAGGAGGATGACGTCCAGCTTGCCGTCGGTCATCGTGCTGTTGGGAACGACCTCGATTTCACCCTGGATCATCGCGTTGTTGGCGACGATGCAGGCTATGCCGTCCCTCTCGCAGCGCCTGCCGTCGACGGTGATGTCGAAGTGGATGATGTCGGGATGGATGTTGGAGAGGGCCGCGGCGAAGTAGGCCGCCTCGCCCATGCTCTTCTTGTTGGGCACGGCCGCGCGCATGAGCTGCGCGTCGAAGCCGGTCCCCGCCATGATGCCAAACCCGTGCTCGCGAGGGGTGCCGTCCTCGTCCGTCCAGCGCATGACGCCCAGGTCGGTGTGGACCGAGCGGCCAAGGCGGCAGGCGTGGGCGATCGCGGACGGCTCCGGGGCGCTGCCGAGGTTGGCGAAGAGGAGGTTCGCCGTGCCGGAGGGGAAGATGCAGGTGAGGACGTTGCGGTCCCTCAGCTCAAACAGGAGGTTGGTCACGGTGCCGTCGCCGCCCGAGACCACCACGAGGTCAAAGTCCTCCGCGTCGCGCACGGCCTCGCGCGCGCCACCCTCCTCGGGCAGCGCGCGCAGCGTCACCTCGTCTCCGTCGCGCAGCAGGGCCCGCTCAAACTCGAAGACCGCGTTTGACCCAAAGCCCGACTTGAGGTTATGGACGATGAGCGTGCGCACGTTGCCTCCCATGTGGTTCGTTATGATAATGAGGTTGCGCCTGAGGCGCACATAGATGTCATGGTAGCTATTTTTGACCCAGAATCGAGGGCGCGTGTACATACGTGACGCGGAACAGCTGGCCTCCTTCTGCGATCGAGCGTCGGGGTCCGGCATCCTCGCCGTCGACACCGAGTTCATTCGGGAGCGCACCTACCATCCCCAGCTCTGCCTCATCCAGGTCGCCACGGCAGACGAGTCGGCGGCCATAGACCCCATCCTCATCAAGGACCTGAGTCCCCTCTCCGAGCTTCTGGTCGACCCCAGGATCGTGAAGGTCTTTCATGCCTGTGGGCAGGACCTGGAGGTCATCAACGACGCGATGGGGCTCGTGCCCGCGCCGTCGTTTGACACGCAGCTCGCCGCCGCGTTCGTGGGCTACCGCAACCAGATCGGGTACGGCGCGCTGGTCGAGGCGTGCTGCGGCGTCCACCTGCCCAAGGCGGACTCGCTCACGGACTGGTCGCGCCGGCCGCTCGACGCCGAGCAGCTTCGGTACGCGGAGGACGACGTCACGTACCTCCCCGCCGTCTACGAGTCCCTGATGGCTCAGCTGGTGGAGAGGGACCGGCTCTCGTGGCTGCTCCCCGAGATGGAGGAGCTCACGCGTCCCGACCGCTACGAGCGAAACCCGCGTGAGGCCTACCTCCACCTCAAGAGGGCGGGGTCCCTCACGCGCAAGCAGCTTGCCGTGGCGCGCGAGCTCTGCGCCTGGCGCGAGGGCGTGGCGGAGCGACGCAACCTCCCCAGGAAGTGGGTCCTCACCGACGAGGTGGTGCTCGAGGCCTGCAAGCGGGCCCCCAGGACCGTCGACCGGCTCCTCCGCATCCGCGGCACGGAGCAGCTTGGGAGGGCCGAGGCCCAGGCCGCCGTCGACGCGATCGCTCGCGGCCTCGAGGCAAACCCCAGCTCGCTGCCCGAGCGTCGCCGCCACGAGCGACCGGGTGCCCAGACCGAGAGCGTGCTCGACCTCATGTACGCGCTGCTCCGCCTCGTGTCGGAGAGGAGCGGCGTCGCGTCGCAGCTCATCGCGACCCGCGACGACCTCCTCGAGTTCCTGAACGACCCCGGCTCGTCGAACCTCTCCACGGGGTGGAGGTACGACCTGCTTGGCTCCGAGCTCGAGCGCCTGCTCGCCGGCGAGACGGGCCTCACCATCAAGGACGGCCGCATAGAGCTGCTCTGAGTCCCCCATCCCACAGGGTGGGGATTTGGTGTCCGGGGTCCGGCGTAGCATTGGCGGGAGAAGGACGTCGCCCCGCTGGGGTACAAGCGGGGCAGGGTTCAGCACAGGAAGGAACGCACCCATATGATCTACTTCTATGGATCCGGGCTCGCCTACTGGGGCATCATCATCGTCTCGCTCGTCCTCGGCGGCGCGACCCAGGCATACATCAACTCCACCTACCGCAAGTGGTCCAAGGTGCCCGCAAGCGCGGGCGGCACGGGGGCGGAGGTCGCGCGCAGGATGCTCGACACCGAGGGCGCGCCCAACGTTGGGCTCGCGCGCGTCTCGGGCCACCTGAGCGACTACTACGACCCGCGCGACAACCGCCTGCACCTCTCGGGCGAGAACTACGAGGGGGCCTCGGTCGCATCCGTCGCCGTCGCCTGCCACGAGGCCGGGCATGCGGTCCAGACCGCCAAGGGCTACGCGTTCGGGAAGTTCCGCACCGCCCTCGTGCCGGTGGTCAACGTGACCCAGCAGCTGTGGAGCATCCTGCTCATCGTGGGCATCTTCATCAACGCGATGGGGCTGGTCCGCATCGGCGTGCTGCTCTTCGCGTTCTCGGTCCTGTTCCAGCTGGTGACGCTCCCGGTCGAGATCGACGCCTCGCGCAGGGCCGTCGCGTACCTGGGCCGTGCGGGCGGCAGCATCGACGAGCGGGGCGCCCGCCAGGTCCTCACCGCCGCGGCACTCACCTACGTCGCAGCGGCGCTGGTCTCTGTGCTCCAGCTCCTGTACCTCCTCGGCCAGACGGACAGGGACTAGCCGTGGGGAGGGGCGAGTCGGAGGCGCCGCTCTCGGTCTCGCAGGCCGTCGAGCTGGTCAAGGGGACCGTCGACACCATCCCGCAGATCGTCGTGAACGGCGAGGTCTCGGGCTTCAGGGGCCCCAACGCGCGCTCCGGGCACTGCTACTTCACCATCAAGGACGACAGCAGCGCCATGGACGTGATCGTGTGGCGTGGAACCTATGCCAGGTGCGGGTTCCGGCTGAGGGACGGCCTGGAGGTCACCTTCACGGGCAGGTTCGGCGTCTATGCCGGCACGGGGCGGCTCTCGTTCATAGCGTCCAGGCTCGAGGTCGCGGGGGAGGGGCTCCTTCGGCAGCAGGTCGCAGCCCTCGCGCGCAGGCTCGAGGCCGAGGGGCTCATGGACCCCGACCGCAAGCGTCGCATCCCGCGGTTCTGCTCGCGCGTGGCGGTCGTGACCTCGCTGTCGGGCAGCGTCATCGAGGACGTCAAGAGGACGCTCGCACGACGCAACCCGCTGGTCCAGATCCAGGTCGCGGGGTGCATGGTCCAGGGCCCCGGCGCGCCGCAGACCATCATCCGCGCGCTCGGAGTCGCCGCGGCCGCGCGACCCGACGCGATCCTGCTCGTGCGCGGGGGCGGCTCGTTCGAGGACCTCATGACGTTCAACGACGAGGCGCTCGCCCGTGCCGTGGCCGCGTGCCCCGTGCCGGTCATCACGGGCATCGGGCACGAGCCGGACACCTGCATCTGCGACATGGTGGCGGACCGCCGCTGCTCCACGCCCACTGCGGCGGCCGAGTCGGTGGCCCCTGCCTTCGACGAGGTGGAGGGGAAGATCTCCGAGCGCGCGGAGCGCCTTGGCAAGGCCATGGGCAAGCAGCTCTCGGGCGAGGCGCAGCGGCTCGACACGCTCGCCCTCCTCGCCACCAACTCGGTGAGGGAGGGCATCAGGAGGCGCGCGGTCGCCGTCGACGCGATGGGGACCAGGCGCTGCCTGTCCGACCCCCGTGGGATGCTGCTCGACCGCGAGGCGCAGCTCGAGCAGACCGGGCAGCGGCTGCACGACGCGATACCCCGGACCCTCCAGAGGAGGGGCGAGCTGCTGTCGACCGACGCCTCGCGCCTCTCGACTGCCGCGCGGAGGATGCTGGTTCCCTTCCATGCGGAGGTCACCAGGTCGGCGGCCACGCTCGACGCCCTCTCGCCCCTCAAGGTGTTGGGGAGGGGCTACGCCGTGGCCAGGGATGCCAACGGGCACGTCGTGGACTCCGTGGGCAAGGTTGCGGCCGAGGACGTCGTGAGCATCCTGGTGTCGGACGGCAGCATCAGGACGCGGGTCACGGGCATTGAAAGAGACGGTCAGACGGGCGAGAGCCCGAGGGAGGCATAGGGATGGAAGAGAAGAAGGACGGGGCGGTCGAGCAGTTCGCCGACATCGATGGCATGAGCTTCAAGGAGGCGTCGACCGAGCTGGAGCAGATCGTCCGCAGGCTCGAGAGCGGCGAGCTCGAGCTGGAGGAGTCCATGACCCTCTATGCCAGGGGCGTCGAGCTCCTCAAGAGCCTGAGGGCACGTCTCGCCAACGCCGAGCAGAAGGTCCAGGTGCTGCTCGACACGACCGAGTCCGCGCAGGTGACCGACACCACCGCCGCACCTTCGACGGCGTTCATCGACGAGTAGCGAAACGAGGGGAAGGGGAGAGACCCATGGCAACCAAGGACGACTGCATCTTCTGCAAGATCGCCAACCACCAGATCGAGTCCGACTACGTGTACGAGGACGACCTGGTCTGCGCGTTCAGGGACATGAACCCCCAGGCGCCGGTCCACGTCCTGGTGGTTCCCAAGGACCACTATGACAACCTGGTGGACGACGTCCCCGCCGAGACCCTCGCGGCCCTCGCCCACGGAGTGGACGAGGTCGCCAAGAGGACCGGCATCCGCGAGAGCGGGTTCCGCGTCATCGCCAACACCGGTGACGCCGCCGGCCAGACGGTCCATCACCTTCACCTTCACGTCCTGGGCGGGGAGGGGCTCGGCGAGGGCCTCCTCCCCAAGGAGTAGCCATGGGCGCCGCCGAGGAGATGGCCGCGCGGGCGACCGAGCGGCACGAGCGGGGATACAACTGCGCGCAGGCGGTGGCCTGCGCCTTCGCGGAGCGCCTGGGTGTCGAGGAGAAGGTCCTCTTCCGCGCGACCGAGGGCCTTGGCCTGGGCATGGGCGGCATGCAGGGCACCTGCGGGGCCGCGAGCGGCGCGTGCGTGGTGGCTGGTCTTGCCAACAGCACGGGCAACCTCGAGCGCCCCGACAGCAAGGCGTCGACCTACGCGATCTCGCGCCGGATCACGGACCGCTTCGCGCACGAGGCGGGAGCCGTGCGCTGCGCCGACCTCAAGGGCGTGGGGACGGGCAAGGTCGTCTGCCCGTGCCCCCGCTGCGTGGAGCTCGGCGCCATCATCGCCCAGGAGGAAGTCTTCGACGCCCGCTGACAACCACGAACCCTCACGTAGCGGCATATGGCTATGATGGGGTCGCTTGTGTTCGTTGGGTGAGAAGGGATGCGGGCCTGGCGCCCGCGAGAGGAGTCGCATGAACGTCCTAGTAATCAACGCTGGTAGCTCGTCGCTGAAGTACCAGCTCCTCGACACCAAGTCCGGCAAGGTCTTCGCCAAGGGCAACTGTGAGCGCATCGGCATCGATGGCTCCTTCATCGGCCACGAGGAGAACGACGGCGGGAAGCAGAAGACCGAGGTCGCCCTTCCGGATCACAAGACTGCCATCAAGCACGTCTTCGAGATCCTCGACAAGGCCGGCTTCGACACCGACAAGATCGAGGGCATCGGCCACCGCGTGGTTCAGGGCGGCTGGTACTTCCCCGAGTCCAAGGTGGTCACCGACGAGACCCTGGGCTGGGTCCGCGAGGTTGCCCCTCTCGCCCCGCTCCACAACTACGCCGAGGCGGACGTCATCCAGATCTGCCGCGAGATGTTCCCCTCCATCGGCAACGTGATCGTCGCCGACACCTCGTTCCACTACAACATGCCCGAGAAGGCCTGGCGCTACGCCCTCCCGCGCGACGTGGTGGACAAGCTGCACATCCGCAAGTACGGCGCCCACGGCACCTCTCACCGCTACATCTGGAAGACCACCAACGAGTTCCTCAAGGGCGACGTCCACAAGCTCGTGAGCTGCCACCTTGGCTCCGGCGCGTCCCTCTCCGCCATCCAGGACGGGCACGACATGGACACCACCATGGGCCTCACCCCGCTCGACGGCCTGATCATGGGCACCCGCTGCGGCACCATCGACCCCGCCACCGTGTGCTACCTGGTTCGCGAGGGCGGCTACACCATCGACCAGGTCGACACCATGATGAACAAGCAGTCCGGCCTGCTCGCGCTCTCCGCCGTCTCGTCCGACTCCCGCGACATCGAGGCAGGCGCCGAGAAGGGCGACAAGAACTGCCAGATGGCGCTCGAGATGTTCTACTACCGCACCTCTCAGCTCATCGCCGAGATGGCCCAGTCCATGCACGGCTTTGACACGATGGCCTTCTCGGCCGGCATCGGTGAGAACTCCGCCGAGATGCGCCTGGGCGTGGCCAAGGAGCTGGAGTGGCTCGGCGTCAAGATCGACGAGAAGAAGAACGAGGTCCGCTCCGACGAGCCCCGCGTCATCTCGACCGACGACTCCAAGGTGAAGGTCCTCGTGGTTCCCACCAACGAGGAGCTCATGATCGCCCTCGACGTCGAGGAGCTGCTCGGGAAGTAGCATCCCTCGTAGGGTAAGGAGCGGGGCGCCCCGGCGATGAGCCGAGGCGCCCCGCTTGCCATTGACGTCTCTTGGCGTGATGCGTCAGGCCGAGACAGGCTACCCCATGAGGCCGCGCCTTCTCCAGGGGAGCCACGACAGCCAGCCGCCGTCGTCCCCCTGGCCTGGCACCACGAGCTGGTAGGCCATGCGGGGGCTGCCGTCCCTCACGTGGATGGTCCCGCAGTGCTGGAACCCGCGGCTGGCAAGCAGCCGCTGCATGGGCACGTTGTCCCGATGGGTGTCCGCCCGCAGGCTCGTTGCGGACTGCAGCGCCCAATCAAGGCAGAACCCTCCCACGCCACGTCCCGGTTCGCGCACCGCGAGCCGGTGGATCACAAAGTAAGGGCCGTCGTCGAGCCAAGCGCCGTCCTCGATCTTGAGGTAGGTGGGGTCGGGGCCGGGCTGCAGGCACAGGCAGCCCACGACCTGCCCCTCGTCCTCGCACGCGAAGAGGGTCCCGCGGCGCACGTCCGCGAGGATGTCGCTTCCGGAGGGATACTCCCCGGCCCACTGGGTCGGGTTGCCGTTGCGTCGCATGAAGTCGCGGGCGCCCTCGTACAGGCTGTCCAGAGCGTCCAGGTCCTCCCGCGTGGCGGGTCTCATCTCCATGACGGCTCCCTAGAACGGCCGCACGCAGAACGAGCGCTCAAGGGCCTGGCAGGGGGAGAGGAGCGTCATCCCGCGCTTGTGCTCGAACACGTCGTCCTCGTCCAGCGCCGTGGCGCAGCCGGTCCAGGGCTCGAGCGCGACGAACGGCGCGTCTCCTGCGGCGGACCAGACCCCAAGGTAGTCGAAGCCCTCGAACGCGACCTCCACCCCGTGGCCGCCGTCGCCCACCAGGCGCACGAACCTCTCCGGAACGTCCTGGAACACCAAGGTGTCCACATCAAAGGTGCGATGGGTCAGGCGCAGCACGTTGGAGCCGTCGAGGAGCGGGAGCCGGTCCTCGAAGTCGAGGAGGCCGGACGACGGGTCGATGCGGGGCGAGGCGTAGGTCCACTCCCGCGCAAACTCCAACCGGTACGAGTCAAAGTCGTCGCCGCCCTGGGGCTGCGGGACGTTGAAGGCAGGGTGCCCGCCCAGGACGAAGGGGAGAGGGACGTCCCCCGTGTTCGTGACCTCAAACGTCTGCGTCAGGGCGCCGTCTGCCAGCGAGTAGGAGAGCTCGAGGCGGAAGTCGTACGGGTACGACTCGCGCGTCCGCGCATCCGAGCACAGACGGAACCTCGCGGAGGCCTCGCCGCTCGAGACGAGCTCGAACTCCCTGTTGCGGGCGAGCCCGTGGCGGCCCAGGCTCACCTCCCCTTGCGAGGAGGACGCGCGGTCGTCCCTCAGGCTGCCCACGATGGGGAAGAGGACGGGCGCCCTGCGGGGCCACCACCTCTCGTCACCCTGCCAGAGGCACTCCCCGCCGTCCCTCGTGAGGCTCATGAGCTGTGCGCCCTGTGAGTCGATGGTGGCCGTAAGACCGTTTGAGGCAATGCTCGTCATGAAGGGCATGAAGCTCCTTTCCTTGGACCATAATCAGCATTATGGTCTTAATCGTCTTTTGATATCCACGCCCCCTGCCACAAATGTCGGTGGGGGGCATCCGGGGATGGGGGAATCAACATGCTCGACCGCAGGCAGTTCGTCAAACTCTCTGGCGTCCTCTCCGCCTCGCTCGCCCTTGGGGTGTCCGGGTGCGGATCCAAGCCGGCGGCAGGCGGGTCGTCCTCGTCGGACGGCGACTCCGCCGACAGCTCCGCCTCCTCGTCAAAGCAGAAGGTGCGCGTCGGCGCGCTCAAGGGGCCGACCTCTATCGGGCTCGCATACCTCATGGACCAGGCGTCAAGCGGCAAGGCCGCCGAGGACTATGAGTTCACCGTCGCCGCCTCGCCCGATGCGATCCTCCCCTCCATCATCAAGGGTGACCTGGACATCGCCTGCGTGCCGGCGAACGCCGCCGCGGTCCTCTACAACAAGACCAAGGGCAAGGTCTCGGTCATCGACGTCAACACCCTGGGCGTGCTGTCGGTCGTCACCGCCGACACGAGCATCAAGGACTTCACCGACCTCGGCGGCCGTACCGTGTACTCCACCGGCAAGGGTGCCTCCCCCGAGTACGTGATGAGGGACCTCCTCGACAAGGCCGGCATCGCCGATGGCGTCACGCTCGAGTTCAAGAGCGAGGCGACCGAGGTCGTGAGCCTCCTCGCGCAGGACGCGAGCGCCGTCGCCGTGCTGCCCCAGCCGTTCGTCACCGCGGCACTGGCAAAGAACTCGTCCCTCACCGCGCCCATCGACCTCAACGACGTGTGGGACAAGTACAACCCCGACTCCAAGTTCGTGATGGGCGTCACCATCGCACAGAACGAGCTCATCCAGAAGCATCCCGACGTGGTCAAGACCTTCATGAAGGAGCAGGCGGCCTCGGTCAAGGAGGCAAACGACGACCCGGACACCGTCGCCCCGATGGTGGTCAAGGCGGGCATCCTGGACAACGAGAAGATCGTGGCCAAGGCGATCCCCGGCTGCCACGTGGTCTGCATCACCGGCGACGAGATGTCCGACGACCTCTCGGGCTTCCTCTCTGTCCTGTACGACGTCGACTCCTCGAGCGTCGGCGGCGAGCTGCCCACCGAGAACTTCTACTACCTGGGCTAGGAAGCCAGGGGTTCCACGCGCATGCGAGGCGGGCGTAGCGTCCACCGGTCACCGACAGCCCCTTCCGGAAGGGGCTGTCGGTGACCCGGGGGAGGGGGAACATGGGGCGGCGGCTCGCCGCCTGCGCGCTGTGGCTTGCCGCCTGGCAGGTCGCGAGCGTCTGCGTGGGCAGCACGCTCCTCCTCGCGGGGCCGGTCGACACCGTTCGCTCGCTCGTCTCGATCGCCCTCGACGGGAGCCTCCTCGCCATCGCCGGAACCACGTTCCTGCGTATCCTGTGCGGCTTCCTGCTCGCGTTCGTCGCGTCGCTCGCCCTGGGGTCGGTTGCCAGCTCGCATCCGCTCGTTTCCGACCTCCTCGAGCCCGGCGTCGCCGTCCTCAAGAGCACGCCCATCGTGTGCGTGATCGTGCTCCTGCTCCTGTGGCTCGGCACGGGCGTGGTCCCGGTCGCCGTGGTGTTCCTGGCGACGTTCCCGCCGCTCTACTTCTGCGTGCGCGACTCGCTGCGCCAGGTCGACCGCGACCTCACGGCGTTCCTCCGCGTCATGCGCGTCCCCCGGTGGCGCGTTGCCCTCGCGCACGTGTGGCCGCAGATTCTGCCCTACGTGATCGCCACCTGCCGCAACGCCTGCGGCATGGCCTGGAAGGCGGGCGTCGCCGCGGAGCTCATCGGCACCCCCGTCCCCAGCGTGGGCGAGCGCGTGTACCAGGCCAAGGTCCTGCTCGAGACCTCCGACCTCTTTGCCTGGACCATCGTGGTCGTGCTCTCGTCCTTCGCGTGCGAGAGGTGCTTCCTCGCGCTCCTGCGCGCCTCCGGCGGCCTTGCGAAGCGGGTCGCTCTCCATGGCCTCGGGACGTCGCCCGCCCCCCGAGACGACGGCTCCTCTCCCATGGCGACCGATTGCCTGGGCGTGCGCCTGGGGGAGAGGGACGTGCTCCACGGCCTTTCGATCGACGTTCCCGCCGGGTGCTCCGTCTGCATGCTCGACCCGTCGGGGGCCGGCAAGACCACGCTCGTCAGGGCGCTGTGCGGGCTCGTCGCACCCACGTCGGGGGCGGTCGCCCCACTGGGCCGCGTGAGCCTGGTCGAGCAGTCCCCCCGCCTGGTGGAGGACCTCGGCGCCCTGGACAACGTGCTGCTGTGCGCCGGCAGGTGGGCCAGCGGGGGAGAGGCCCGCGCCCTTCTCCTCCGGGCGGTCCCCGGCCTGGACGTGGACCTTCCTGTGCGCAGCCTCTCCGGTGGCCAGCGCAGGCGCGTGGAGCTCGTGAGGGCGCTTCTGACCTGCTCGGATGTCGTCATCCTTGACGAGCCCTTCGCCGGGCTCGACGAGGCTGCGGTCGAGGCGTGCGCAGCCATCGTGCGGGATCACCTTGGGGGGAGGACCCTCCTCGTGGCGTCCCACGACCCCAGGGCGGCAACGCTCCTGGGCGCCACGCCGCTCCCGTCCCTCTCGCCCGAGACCCCCAGGCGAGAAACCGCAGCCGTCCGCGGGAGGTAATCAGACGGAAACGTAGTTGGCCCTCCCCCTCGGGCAAGATGGGTAGGTGCGCACCCATACCATGCCCAGCGGTGCGCCCTAAGGAGGACACTATGCTTCAAGACCAGCTTGCGGAGGCGGGCATCGCCTCCGCCCACGGGGCGGTCCTGGTGGACGGCTCTCCCGCCGTCCTCGTCGAGAAGGCGCTCAAGGCGAACGAGGGCCAGCTCACCTCGACGGGCGCCCTTGCGGTCAGGACGGGCAGGTACACCGGCAGGTCCCCGCGCGACCGCTTCATCGTCGACACGCCCGACGTCCATGACCAGATCGCCTGGGGCACGGTCAACATGCCGTTCCCACCCGAGGGGTACGAGAGGGTCAAGCGGGCCGTGTGCGACTACCTCTCGATGCGCGACCTCTACGTGGTCCACGCCATCGCCGGGGCCGACCGCCGCTGGTGCCGCAAGTTCCTGGTGGTGTGCGAGCGCGCCAGCCAGGCGCTCTTCGCCCGCCAGCTGCTGGTGAGGCCCAGCAAGCGGCAGCTTAAGGAGTTCGAGCCGCAGGACTTCAGCGTGCTCGTGGCCCCCGGCCTCAAGCTCGACCCCAAGGAGTACGGCACCAACTCCGAGGCGGTGGTCCTCATCAACTTCCAGGACCGCGAGATCCTCATCGCCGGCACCATGTACTCGGGCGAGATCAAGAAGTCCATCTTCTCGGTCATGAACTACCTCATGCCCGTGGAGGAGGACATCCTGCCCATGCACTCGTCCGCCAACATGGACCCGGTGACGGGCGAGACGGCGGTGTTCTTCGGCCTCTCCGGCACGGGCAAGACCACGCTCTCGGCAGACCCGCAGCGCATGCTCATCGGCGACGACGAGCATGGCTGGGCCGAGGGGAGCGTCTTCAACTTCGAGGGCGGCTGCTACGCCAAGGCCATCAGGATCTCGGCCCACACGGAGCCACAGATCTACAACGCCATCCGCTTTGGCGCGCTGTGCGAGAACGTGGTCGTTGACCCCGTCACGCGCAGGCCCGACTACTTCGACGACTCCCTCACCGAGAACACGCGCGTCTCGTATCCCATCGACTACATCGAGAACGCCCAGGTCATGGGGCAGGGCCGCTACCCCAACGTGATCGTGTTCCTCACCTGCGACTCGTTTGGCGTGCTGCCGCCCATCTCGCGGCTCGACCGCAACGGCGCCATGTACCACTTCCTCAGCGGGTTCACCAGCAAGGTCGCGGGCACGGAGCGCGGCGTCACCGAGCCGCAACCCACCTTCTCGACGCTGTTCGGCGAGCCGTTCATGCCCCTCTCGCCCCTGCGGTACGCGGACATGTTCGGCGAGAAGATGGAGAAGGCCGGCACGCGCGTGTACCTGATCAACACCGGCTGGACGGGCGGTCCCTACGGGGTGGGGAGCAGGATGGACCTCGCCTCCACGCGCATCATGGTGTCCGCGGCTCTGGACGGCAGCATCGAGGAGAGCGAGTTCGAGCGCGACCCCATCTTCAACGTGGACGTGCCCACGCACGTGGAGGGCGTTGAGGACCGCGTGCTCATGCCGCGCAACGCCTGGGCCGACCGCGACGACTACGAGCGCTGCGCGCGCAAGGTCGCCCGCATGTTCGAGGAGAACGCCGCGCAGAAGTACCCCGACATGCCCGAGGAGGTTTGCGCCGCAGGGCCGCACGCCTAGCGGGCGAGACGACACGACCGCTCGCGCCCCGGTAATGAACGCTCGGTGAGCTGGGCCCCGCACCTATGGGATGCGGGGCCTACTGTTTTGAGCCGTCCGCCCCCATGGGGGAGGGGTGGGCAGGCCCATGCGGCCACGGAAAGGAGAGGCTTTCTATGGCACGAATGCACGTAATGGAGAGAAGCGAGGAGCAGGCCATCATGGACGAGCTCCACGCGGCGGTGGGGCGGCGGCTCGCGGTGAGCTCGCTCGCACCGTGCCCCGTGGAGTTCACGATGGCGTTCGTGGACATGTGCTCAACGCAGAGCTGCGGCAAGTGCACCCCGTGCAGGGTGGGGCTCAACACGCTGCGGCACCGCCTGAGCGACGTCCTGAGGGGCAGGGCGACGATGGCCACGCTCGATGGCATCGAGCGCCTTGCCAGGACCATCTACCTGTCGAGCGACTGTGCGATAGGGTACGAGGCGGGGGCCATGGCCCTCACGGCCATCCAGGGCTTTCGCGACGACTTCGTCCACCACGTGACCTACCACGCCTGCGGCTTCAAGCAGTCCGAGAAGGTCCCGTGCGTGTCCGGCTGCCCCGCCGGCGTGGACATCCCGGGCTACATCTCGCTCGTGAGGGCGGGTCGCAACACCGACGCCGTCCGTCTCATCCGCAAGGACAACCCGCTGCCCATGGTGTGCGGGCTGGTGTGCGAGCATCCCTGCGAGATGCACTGCCGCCGCGGCATGGTGGACGACCCCATGAACATCAGGGCCATCAAGCGCTTCGCCTGCGAGAACATGGAGTCCGACTACCGCCCCGTCATGGCGGAGCCCACGGGCAAGCGCGTCGCCGTGGTGGGAGGCGGCCCCGCGGGGCTCTCGTGCGCCTACTACCTGGCGGTCATGGGCCACAAGGTCACCATCCTCGAGGCCCGCAGGCGGCTGGGCGGCATGCTCCGCTACGGCATCCCGAGCTACCGCCTCCCGCGCGAGGAGCTCGACGGCGAGATACGGTGGATCCTCGACTGCGGCATCGAGGCGAGGACCCAGACCGAGGTCGGGGGAGACGAGCTCCAGGCGCTGCGGCGCGACTACGATGCCGTCTACCTGGCCATCGGCGCCCATGGGGACCGCAAGCTGGGGCTTCCGGGCGAGGATAGCGAGGGCGTGGAGAGCGCCGTCGCGATGCTGCGCGCCATCGGCGACGGGGACATCCCCGACTTCACGGGGCAGCGCGTGTGCGTCATCGGTGGCGGCAACGTCGCCATGGACGTGGCTCGCTCCAGCGTGAGGTGCGGCGCGAGCAAGGTCAACATCGTGTACCGCCGCCGCGTGCAGGACATGACTGCTCAGGACGAGGAGATCGCCGGGGCCGGCGAGGAGGGTTGCGAGCTCCTTGAGCTCAACGCGCCCGTCCGCATCGAGGCGGACGAGGCGGGCCGCGTGTGCGGGCTGGTCGTGCAGCCGCAGATCATCGGCTCGTTCAAGGGCGGGCGCCCCTCTCCCCGGCCCGCGGACACGGGGGAGAGGACCATCCCCTGCGACCGCGTGATCGTCGCCATCGGCCAGGCGATCCAGTCCGAGCCCTTCGAGGAGGCGGGCGTCGGCTGCAACCGCGGTCGCATCGTCACCGACACGGACGGGCGCGTCCCCGGGATGGACGGGGTCTTCTGCGGAGGCGACTGCCAAAGCGGCCCCGCGACCGTGATCAGGGCCATCAACGCCGGCAAGGTCGCTGCGGGCAACATCGACAACTACCTGGGCTTCGACCACAAGGTCGGCGTGCCCGTCGACATCCCGCCCGTCGAGTTCAGGGACGTGGGCCCGTGCGGCAGGTCCGAGACCAAGTTCCGCGAGGCAAACGAGCGCCGGCACGACTTCTGTCAGATCGAGCACGGTCTTTCGCGCGAGGAGGCGCTGCAGGAGGCCTCGCGCTGCCTGTGCTGCGACCACTTTGGATTCGGCGCGTTCCGTGGGGGGAGGGAGCTCCAGTGGTAGGAAATGGCGAAGGCCTGAAGGCTGCCGACCAGAGGGCGGTCTCCACCGGGCAGGTCACGCTCACCGTGGACGGCAGGGAGGTCAGCGTCCCCGCCGGGTCCACCATCCTGGACGCGTGCCGGGAGGCGGACGCCGACGTCCCGACGCTGTGCTACCTGCGCGAGCTCAACGAGATCGGCTCCTGCCGCGTGTGCGTGGTCGAGGTCAAGGGCTACGACCGCCTGGTCGCCTCGTGCAACAACCTCGCCGTGGACGGCATGGAGGTCCTCACCAACAGCCCCAAGGTGAGGATGGCCCGGCGCACCAACATGGAGCTGCTCCTCTCGCAGCATGACGTGGCATGCACCACCTGCGTGAGGTCGGGCAACTGCTCGCTGCAGGAGGTCGCCAACGACCTGGGCATCGTCGACTTCGAGTACGACACCGACCTGCCGCCCAAGCGCTGGCCGCGCGACTTCCCGCTCATCAGGAACAACCAGAAGTGCATCAAGTGCATGCGCTGCGTTCAGGTGTGCGACAAGATCCAGGCCTCCCACGTGTGGGACATCACCAACCGGGCGACGCACACGCTCGTGGACGTGGCCGGCGGCCGCGACATCCACGACGTGGACTGCACCCTGTGCGGGCAGTGCATCACCCACTGCCCGGTGGGCGCCCTGCGCGAGCGTGACGACGTCATGACCGTCTACGACGCCCTGGCAGACCCCGACGTCACCACCATCGTCCAGATTGCGCCCTCGGTGCGCACCTCCTGGGGCGACCACTGGGGCCTCAAGGGCGACGAGGCGACCGTGGAACGGCTCGTGGCGGCCCTGCGCCCCATGGGCTTCGACTACATCGTCAACACCGACTTCTCCGCCGACCTCACGATCATGGAGGAGGGCAGCGAGCTCCTGCGCCACCTCCCCAAGTCGCAGGCGGGCGGCTACCCCATGTTCACGTCGTGCTGCCCCGGCTGGGTGCGCTTCGTGAAGGCGCACTACCCCGAGCTTGTGGACGACGTCTCCACCAGCAAGAGCCCCCAGCAGATGTTTGGCGCCATCGTCAAGAGCTACTACGCCGAGTACCTGGGGCTCGACCCGCACAAGATCTTCTCGCTCTCGATCATGCCCTGCGTCGCCAAGAAGGCGGAGTGCGCCTATCCCACCATGCGGGACGCGTGCGGCGACCCGGACGTGGACTGCGTCCTCACCGTCCGCGAGGTCGAGCGCATGCTGAGGGCCGACCACGTGGACGTGCGGGCCCTGGGGGAGGAGCCCTTCGACGAGCCCCTGGGCATCGGCACCGGCGCCGGGGTCATCTTCGGGGCCACCGGCGGCGTCATGGAGGCCGCGCTGAGGACCGCCCACTACCTGGTGACGGGGAAGGCACCCGCCGCCGACATGTTCTCGGACGTCCGAGGTCTCAGGGGCTGGAAGGAGGCCACCTTCGACCTTGCGGGAACCAAGCTGCGCGTGGCGGTCGCGAGCGGCCTTGCCAACGCGGACGCGCTCTGCAAGGCGGTCGTCGCGGGAGAGGTGTCCTACGACTTCGTGGAGGTCATGGCCTGCCCCGGCGGCTGCGTGGGCGGCGGCGGCCAGCCCATCCACGACGGGGAGGAGCTTGCGGGCGTGCGAGGCAAGGCGCTCTACGGGCTCGACAGGGTCTCCAAGTACCGCAACTCCTACGAGAACCCAGACATCGTGAGGTGCTACGAGGAGTACCTGGGAGAGCCCCTCTCGGAGAGGGCGGAGGAGCTCCTGCACACCGACCAGCACGGGTGGCTCATGCCGTCCGAGTGGATCGCGGCGGCGGAGGCGGCGCCCCAGGCGTAACGGGATGGAACCAAGGGGGGAGGGCCCGCGCGGTTTTCGCGCGGGCCCTCCCCGTGTGTCTCGCCCATGAGTCTCCTGCGAGGTGCCTGCCGGCCTAGGCCTGCTTGGCGGCCATCTGTGCCTGGACCGCGGTGATGGCGACGACGCCCACGATGTCATCCGCCGAGCAGCCGCGGGACAGGTCGTTGACCGGCTTCGCGATGCCCTGGAGCAGGGGGCCGTACGCCTCGGCCTTGCCAAGGCGCTGGACCAGCTTGTAGCCGATGTTGCCCGCCGCGAGGTCGGGGAACACCAGGACGTTGGCGTGACCCGCGACCTTGGAGCCGGGCGCCTTGAGCGAGGCGACCTCGGGGACCAGGGCGGCGTCAAGCTGGAGCTCGCCGTCGCAGGCGAGGTCGGGGGCCTTCTCGGCAACCAGGGCAGCGGCCTGGCGCACGCGCTCGGCGGAGTCACCGCCGGCGGAACCCTTGGTGGAGTAGGAGAGGAGCGCGACCTCGGGGTCGGTGCCCATGAACGACTTCCAGGACTCCGCGGAGGCGATGGCGATCTCGGACAGCTGGTCGGCGTCAGGCGCGATGTTGAGGCCGATGTCGGAGAAGATGAAGGTGCCGTCCTGGCCAAACTCGCAGTCGGGGACGATGACCATCATGAAGCCGGACACGAGCTTGGTCCCGGGTGCCGTCTTGAGGATCTGGAGAGCGGGGCGCAGCGTGTTGGCGGTGGAGTGGCACGCGCCGGATACCAGGCCGTCGGCGTCGCCCATCTTCACCATCATGGTGCCGAAGTAGGTGTTGTCGTTCATCTGCTCGCGGGCCTGCTCGATGGTGACGCCCTTCTTCTTGCGGAGCTCGGCGAAGGCCTGGGCGTACTCCTCGTGCTTGTCCGACGCCTTGGGGTCGACCACGCGCGCGCCCTCGACCTTGACCTCGGTGGGGTCACCCAGGATGACCAGGTTGGCGAGACCCTCCGCCACGATCTTCTCGGCCGCCGCGATGGTGCGCGGGTCCTCGCCCTCGGGCAGCACGATCGTCTTGCGGTCCGCCTTGGCGCTCTCTTTCATCCTCTGAAGAAAATCACTCATAGAACCTCTCCTTCGTGACGCCTCCAACTGCGTGTGGACGTGCCGCCCGACCACAAAATATGCATGTCGGCTGCGTATTTGACGGCACTCTAAAACATTATAGGGCGGCGTGTTAGAATCGACTCCGTAATCGAGCCGGGGGAGCGTGTGCGCCTGCCCTCAACTCGATTTATTTATGTCCGCGTCCAGGGCCGCCCCGGGCGGTAGTCTGCATCGAAGGGAATCCACATGAGCATCGCCAAAGGGTTGCCCGAGGGCTTTAACCCCTCCGCATACGACGCAATCGTCGTCGGGGCGGGCTACGCCGGAGCGGTGTGCGCCAGGCGGCTTGCCGAGGCGTGCGGGTACAAGGTTGCCGTCCTCGAGCGTCGCGACCACATCGCTGGCAACGCGTATGACTACTACGACGAGGCGGGCATCCTGGTCCACAAGTACGGGCCGCACATCTACCACACCTACAACGAGCGCGTGAACCAGTACCTCTCGCGCTTCACCGACTGGGTTGACTACCAGCACAAGGTCCTGGCAAACGTTCATGGCACCCTGATGCCGGTCCCCTTCAACCACACGTCCCTCAAGCTGGCCTTTGGCGAGGAGAAGGGCGAGCACCTGTACCAGAAGCTCGTCGCTGCCTTCGGGCAGGACAAGAAGGTCCCCATCATGGAGCTGAGGGCCAAGAACGACCCCGAGCTCGCCGAGGTTGCCGACTACGTGTACGAGAACGTCTTTCTCCACTACACCATGAAGCAGTGGGGCAAGACGCCCGACCAGATCGATCCGGCCGTCATGGGCCGCGTCCCCGTGTTCGTGGGTGACGACGACCGCTACTTCCCGCAGGCCCCCTTCCAGGGGATGCCCAAGGACGGCTACACGGCCATGTTCGACCGCATGCTCAACCACGACCTCATCTCGGTGTTCACCGGCGTCGACGCCCGCGACATCCTGCAGATGGGCGGCACGTCGGTCAAGGTCTGCGGCCAGCCGTTTGGCGGAGAGGTGATCTACACCGGCGCCCTGGACGAGCTCTTTGGCATGGACCTTGGCGCGCTCCCGTACCGCACGGTCGACATGGTGTTCGAGACCCTGCCCGTCGATCAGTTCCAGCCCGTGGGGACCGTCAACTACACCGTGTCCGAGAACTTCACCCGCATCACGGAGTTCAAGAACATGACCGGCCAGGTCGTGCCGGGCAAGACCACCATCATGCGCGAGTACTCCCGCACCTACCTGCCCGGCATGGGCGAGACGCCCTACTACGTCATCAACGAGCCGCAGAACATCGAGCTGTACCGCAAGTACCTCGAGCGCGTCTCGGGCGTCCTCAACTTCCACGTGGTCGGACGTCTCGCCGAGTACCGCTACTACGACATGGACGGCGTCGTGGCCTCCGCGCTCGAGCTCTCGGACGAGATCATCGGAAACCACTAGGCACAACCGAGTACAGAGGCACCAGGTCAACACATGCAGAAGACCATCACGTTCGGCATCCCGTGCTACAACTCCTCCGAGTACATGGACCATTGCGTCACGTCCATCCTGGAGGGGTCGGACTACGCGGACGACGTGCAGATCGTCATCGTGGACGACGGGTCCACCAAGGACGACACGCTCCAGAAGGCACTCGACTGGCAGAGGCGCTATCCCGAGATCATCCAGGCCGTGCACCAGGAGAACGGCGGCCACGGCATCGCCGTCCTCAAGGCGCTGGAGCACGCGGAGGGCGCCTACTTCAAGATCGTCGACTCCGACGACTGGGTTGACGGCGACGCCCTGCGGGTCCTCCTCGAGCGCCTGAGGATGTTCGTCGACTACGAGACCAGGGTCGACCTCGTGGTCACCAACTACGTGTACGAGCACGTGGCCGAGGGCAAGCAGAAGGTCGTCGACTACGGGTTCGCGCTCCCCAAGGGCAAGATCATCACCTGGAAGAGCATCGGGCACTTCAACATGGCCCAGAACCTGCTGATGCATGCCCTGTGCTACCGCACCGAGGTCCTGCGCGACGGCGGGCTGCCCATGCCCGCCCACACGTTCTACGTGGACAACATCTACGCCTACGTGCCCCTGCCGCGCTGCCAGACGCTCTACTACCTGGACGTCGACCTGTACCGCTACTTCATCGGGCGTGATGACCAGAGCGTCAACGAGGACCTGCTCGTCTCGCGCGTGGACCAGCAGCTCAGGGTCACGCGCGTCATGATGCACGCATACCACCTGTACGACGACATCGACACGCGGGAGCTGCGCGACTACATGATCGGGCACTTCACCCTCATGATGGCGGCGTGCTCCATCTTCTCCAAGCTGTCCAAGGATCCCCAGGCAGAGCCTCGGCTCGAGGAGCTGTGGGAGGAGCTGAGGCAGTACGACCGTCGCATGTACCGTCGTGCGCGCCACGGCCTCGTGGGGACCGCCATGAATTTCACCGGCGAGGGTGGCAAGAAGGCCACGATCATCATCTATCGCGTTGCCCAGAAGCTCGTCAAGTTCAACTAGTCGATGCTGATGCTGCGACTCCGCGGTGTCGATGCCCCAGGCCTTTCGGAAGGCCCCGCGTATCAGCAATCGAACCATTGCGACCGGAGCCCGATGTGAGCGCATCCCCTTCCCTGGCGCGCTCGGCTGTTCCTTGCTTGCCCTGCTGGCAGTCCGCCAGAGTACCAGCCTTGGCAAAAGCCGCCCGATGTGAGCGCTCACATCGGGCTTTCGTTGCCATTTATGCCCGAAACGGCGGCGGGATGGCAGGGAACTCCCGATGTGAGTGCAATTATCGGGCTTTCGTTGCCATCGGTGGGTGGGTCCAGGGACTGTCCACTGCGTCACCTGCGCAAACGTCGGGATGCCTCAGCCGGATGCCGAAGAGCCAGCCCTCAGACTGCTCACATCGGGCATCCGCCGCCACTTCGTCCGCCCGTTCCCGGCTCGCAAGCGCTGGCTGCCAACCCTGGAGACGGGCGGGGGAGGGAATGCCCCTCGCTCTCATCCACTTCCTGGCCATTGGGGCCCCGGACTCGACCTTGCCGGGAATCGGGTCTCGCGTGTAAACGTGGGAGACCTTCTGCCGGCGGGATGGGTGGGGAGAACGTCCATGCGCCCCTCTCCCCACCCTTGTGCTAGCCGGCCAGGTCGCAAGCCGCCTTGAGCCCATGGGCCCCCCGGGCATGCAGCGCCGCCGACACGATGGCATCCTCGAGCGCCTGCGTCGCCGTGACGCCCACCAGGTCCACCGGGGCCTCCACCTGACCCGTCGCCATCACGAAGATCGTGTCGCCGTCGTTGGTGGTGTGGGTCGGGCGAATCGCATGCGCGTAGGCATCGGCGGACATCTGGGCCACCTTGGTCGCCTGTGCCTTGGTCAGGCGGGCGTTGGTCACCACGCACGAGATGGTCGTGTTGGTCCGCAGGGGCATGGACGCCGCCGCGTCATCCCACGCCTCCTCCGGCGTCATGATGCTGTCCTGGGTGGGGGAGAGGACCCCGGCGACCTGGGCTCCCGTCTTGGGGTCCACGACGTTGCCACAGGCGTTGACGGCGGCGATCGCCCCGCAAACGAGCTCCCCCCGCGTGGCGACGGACTCCCCCAGACCGGACTTCATGCAGCGCTGGGGCCCGCAGAGCTTTCCCACGGTGCAGCCCGTGCCGGCGCCCACGTTTCCAAGCGAGAGGGGCGTCTCCTCGCGTCCCAGGGCGCGCCTGACTGCCTCCGCCCCCATCCGGGCGTCGGGCCGCACGTCCGCCCTCCCGCAGGCGAGGTCGAACACGCAGGCGGACGAGACGATCGGCACCACGCCCACGCCCACGTCCAGCCCGATGCCGTGCCGCTCCAGCTCCTCCGCGGCCCCGCAGGAGGCGGCAAGGCCATAGGCGCTCCCGCCGGAGAGGACCACGCAGTTGAGGGCCTGAACCGTCTCCTCCGGCCTGAGGAGGTCGGTCTCGCGCGTCGCCGGGGCGCCTCCCCGCACGTCCACCGCGCCGGTTGCGCCCTCCGGGCACACGATGACCGTGCAGCCCGTCCCCGCCTCGGCGTTGGTCGCGCTTGCCGCATAGACCCCTGGGATGTCCACGATGCTGCGGATGCTCATTTCGTCTCCCCTCCGTCGCCGGCGGTGCCGCCCATGTCGCCCGAGAGCGCCCCCTCGAGGAGTCCACGCCCCTCGGGGAACGCGTCTCCGAGCTCGCGCACCAGGCGCGAGACGGGAAGCCCCACCACGTTGCTGTAGTCGCCCTCGATCGCGCGCACGAGCAGGCGGCCCCTGCCCTGGATGCCGTAGGCGCCCGCCTTGTCCATGGGCTCGCCGCTCCGCACGTAGGCGTCGATCTGCGCGTCCGAGAGGTCCCAGAACAGCACCCGGGTCGTCTCGACGAACGAGCGGCGCGTCACGTCCCCGCTGCCGTCGGCGCGGGCGACGCAGACCCCCGTGGAGACGCGGCTCTCCCTTCCCGAGAGCGCCCTCAGCATGTGGTGCGCCTCGGCGGCGTCCCGCGGCTTGCCCAGCACGTCCCCGTCGGAGTCCCACACGATGGTGTCGGCCGCCAGCACGGTCTGTCCGCCGTCGCGGACGACGGGGTCCGCCAGGCACGAGTCGGCCTTCAGGCGCGCGAGACGCTCCACCAGCCGCTCCGGCGGCTCGCCCGCATGGCGCGACTCGTCCACGTCCTGCGGCATCACATGGACCTCGATGCCCAGCTCCTCTAGGAGCCTCCTCCTCCGAGGAGAGCCCGATGCCAGGATCATCGCCTCACCCCCATAAAAAATGGGAACCACCGAGTTGGCTCCCATGCAACGACATGTCGTCTCGTCCCGACCAGCGGGCTACTCGACGGTGATGGCAGAGACGGGGCAGTTGTCGGCAGCCTCCTGCGCGCTGTCCTCGTTCTCCTCGGGGACCTCGTCGACGATGACCTCCGCGGTGCCCTCGTCGCCGATGGAGAAGACCTCGGGGCAGGTGGACTCGCACAGACCGCAACCGATGCAATCCTCGCTGACAGTAGCCTTCATGATTATTTCCTCTCACTCCGATGGGCCGGGCCCCTTACCCGTGCCCTTCCTGCTTCTTTTTACTATTACTCGTGCACGGATGCTAGCCCCTTTTCTCGGAGCGGCCAAAAGGACTCCACGCCATGCCGAAGTCCCTTTTGCGGGGGAGAGGGAAGGAGCCTCTCACCTGCGACGACGCAGACGTGCAATTATGGTTTGACGATTGGGGGGAAACAAGGTGGCCGCGTGGATTCTCATGGGCGAAGGGGGCCACTCCCTCGCCGCTCTACGGTTGCCGCACACGCAGGGGCGAGGCCGGCTGCGATCAAGCCCGGCGGGCGGCAGCCGGACATGCTCTGGGGACGCAAGCCTTGGCCAACCAGTGCCTGCCTCCCGTCCCCCCAAGAGATGGGGCAAGTCGTTATGAGCAATAGCCGTGCCGTATATATAATTGAGCCCATTTCAAATTCTCTTTTCGAAGGAAAAGCAATGGTTTGGGTGTTTGAATATGCATATTCGGCGCTGTTGTTGCAGTGTCTGCTTCTCTTCTTCTACCTGCTCGGCAAGCAGCTCCCCACATATCAAAATATCTGCTTCCGCAGGATTCTGGAAACGGGTTGCGTTACCACGACGCTTGATATTGTGACCTGTATCATGTTGGAGCATGTGGATTCGACTCCGCCCTGGCTGCTCCACGGAGGGCTCATATCCTTCTATATTTTCTTTCTTCTCAGGATGTACCTCCTGTTTGAGTTCACCCTTTGTCTGACAGGAGTGAAGTATCGCCTCGGCAAGGCTGCCGAAAGGCTGTTTGAGATTCCGCTCCTGTTGTTTTGCGCCTTGACGGTGACGGCACCATGGACGCACTTCATTTACCGGATTGCACCAGATGGAGTGTTCTGGCACTCTAGGTCCTATTTCTCTCTATACGTGACGTTTGCGATCTACCTCGCCTTGTGCCTCTATCTGGTCATTCGCTACCGCAAGCGACTTCGAAAGCTTCAGTTTTTTGGGTACATCGGGTTTTGCGGACTTCTGACGCTCGGAAGCATTTCGCGCATGTACAACGACGACAATCTGTCCATGAACCTGTTCTACGCCATTGCGATCATGGTTATCTATCTAACGATTCAGGATCCGAGCAGGTATCTCAGGGGGAACAACACATTCTTCAACCAAGAGGGGCTGTACGATCTGGCCTTTGACCACATCGAGCGGAACCAAAAGATGGCACTAATGTGCCTGAGGGTCAACAACTACGAGGAGGTCAAGTCTTCCGTCGGAAAGCGCGGCGGCGTCGGCATGCAAGAGAACGTTGTGGAGAGCTTCTTCCAATCCATGCCTCGCCCGATGATCGTTTTCTATCTGGGAAACGGCTGCTTTGTCTTGGTCGACCAGGGCGAAACCGAGGAGGAGGCGTTCCGAGAGGCGGTGGACAAGTACTTCAACGACCCCGTTGACCCCTCGGACGAGCTGCTGACGATGAAGGCCGCCACGGCGTATATCCCGGCGAGCATGCCCAAGGCCAGCGTCGGCGAGCTGCTCGCTGCCGTCAACTACCTGTTTTCGGAGCTGCGGGCGCGGGGGCGCGAGTCCCGGCTGATGGGGGATGCGCACACGCTACGGAAAATGGAGCGGGATTTCGAGGTCGACGAGGCATTGGAGAGAACGATTCGCGATGCCTCGATTCTGTTGTACTATCAGCCGATTTATTCCTGCAGCGAGCATCGCTTCACCTCAGCCGAGGTGCTTTCGCGAATAGAGGACGAGAAGCTCGGGTTCCTGATGCCGGTGGACTTCATCGAGAATGCCGAGCGGAGCGGCAGCATCATGCGGCTCGACCAATTGGTGTACGAGAAGGCCTGCTCGTTCATCCAGCGCAACGACCTTGGGAAGATTGGCCTGGACTACCTGGAGGTCAACCTCTCTCCCGTCTGCGGCAGCCACGAGGGACTTGAGGACGACCTCAGGCGGCTTGCGGGGAAGTACGGCATCTCCCTGCATAGCCTCAACCTCGAGATAACGGAGTCCGCCGCCTCGGACATGATGCAGATGTCACGCTACATGGAGGCACTGGGAAGCGAGGGGATGAAGTTCTCGCTGGATGACTACGGAACTGGCTTCTCCAACGTGATCAAAATCATGAGCCTGCCGTTCGAGATCATCAAGATCGACAAGTCCATCGTCTGGTCCTACTTCAGGGGCGAGAACAATTATCTGAAGAGCATCATCGGCAACTTCAGGGAGCAGGGGTTCAAGGTCCTGGCGGAGGGGGTGGAGACGGAGGAGATGGCGTCGGAGCTTGAGAGGCTCGGATGCGACTACGAACAGGGCTTCTACTACTCCAAGCCGATTTGCGAGACCGAGTTTCTGCGGTTCCTGCAAGAGCAGTAGGGACGGGGGACGCGCCCCGTTGACCACGAGGGTGTGAACCCCCATGCCCCCGTTGGACCTGGCTCCCGAACCGTTCCGTCCTCCGGCCGCCGGCCCTAGGGGGCATCTGCCGTGGCCGTCCCCTCACCGTAGAGGTGAGGCCGCCAGGTCTCGTGTCGGGTGGGACTGGGTCGCGCATTGGAGCTGACGGGGTTCCGTCAGGCAACAGGGAATGTTGGCGACCCGCTGCTAACGAGTGCGCGTCAGCAGCGTCACGGTCTCGACGTGGAAGGTCTGCGGGAACAGGTCCACGGGTGCCACCCAGGCGGGGGAGAAGACCCCCTCATCCGCAAAGCGCGTGAGGTCGCGCGCCAGGGTCGCCGGGTCGCACGAGACGTAGGCAATTGCCCTCGCGGGCTGTTGGGACAGCTTGCGCACCACGCCCGCGGCAAGGCCCGCCCTCGGGGGGTCGACCACGATCACGTCGGCGTCCGCGTCGGGGAACTCCAGGTCCGCGTCGCCGCCCACTGGGTCCACGTTGTCCAGGCCGGCGCGCTCCAGGTTCCTCCTGAGGTCGCGCACGGCGGGCCCGTACGACTCCACGGCGTCGACCCAGTCGCAGCGACGGGCCAGCGGCAGGGTGAAGGTCCCCGCGCCACTGTAGAGGTCCATGGCGCACTCGCCCTCGGCGGGGTCCAGCCCCTCCATCACCAGGCGCACCAGCTCCTCGGCCCCGCGGGTGTTCACCTGGAAGAACGAGGGGGCGGAGAGGAGCATGGACTCGCCGCCCACGCGCTCCTCCCAGCTGCCGTAGCCGCCCAGCTTCTCCAGTCCCGACACCTTGCGGGCCTTCTGCGGCCCCTTGGTGAGGACCCTCACCACCGAGGTGGCCCCGGTCGCCTCGCGCAGGATCTTCGCCGCCTGGGCGCGCGGGAAGCCCCCGGTCTGCGTCCAGAGCGCGACCTCGACCTGGCGGGTCCTCCTCGAGGCGCGGACGCCCACGCGGTCGATCTGGAGCGAGCGCGAGTTCGAGAGGTACGAGAGCGCACCCGAGACGGACTTGGTCACCTTCTCGAAGCCGCGCTGCAGCAGGGGGCAGCGGTCGACCTTGACCACGCGCTCGCCCGTGACGTCGTGCATGCCGATCACGCTGCGACGTCCCTGGGCCTGGAACGCGAGCTCGACCTTGTTGCGATACCCCCAGGCGTCGCCGGGGTCGGAGCACGGCCGCACGAGCCCCTCGGCGTCGTCCTGGGCCATGTGGCCGATCCTCACGAGGGAGTCGACCACGTTGCCGCGCTTGGAGTGCAGCTGCGCCTCGCGGGACAGGTGCGCCCACGGGCACCCCCCGCACACGTCCACAAAGGGGCAGGGGATGGTGGAGACGCGCTCGGGCGACGCCTCGAGCACCTCCTCCACCACGGCGTTGGAGTACGTGGGCTGCTCGCGCGTCACGTGCGCCCTCACGAGGTCGCCGGGCACGGCGCCCCGCACGAACACCGCCTTGCCGTCGTCGGCGTGGGCGATGGCGTCGGGGCCGTACGTCATCCGACCAACGCGCAGGGTCAGGGCTTGCTCGCTTCCGGCGGGTTCGGTCATGCGGGTCCTCCTCGCGTCTAGAGTTGGGCGGCCCCACCCCGCCTGGGGGAGGGGCCGCCCGCTGCGAGTCCCATCATAGGGTCATCGCGCGCCCGGGCGGGGGCGGAGGCGCTATCTACCGGAGAAGAGCATCCTAAAGCCCTCGCCGATGAGCCTGAGGCCACGGGAGAGGCGCCCCTCTCCCTCGCCGTCGTCCTCCGGCTGGCGCGTCGCGAGTGACGTGCTGGGCGACGGCTGCGTGGCGCGGTGCGCCGGGGCCTCCGGGGCGGCGGTGGCTGCCGCAGACGGCTTCCCGGATGCGGCCCTCGCCGCCTCCGTGGGCGCCGGCTTCGCCATCGCCACGACGTCGGCCTCGGCCGTGGAGTAGGTGCCGATGTTGGGGAGGCTCAGGAGCTGCCTCTTCATCTCGGAGGTGATCCTGGGCATGATGGACGAGGCGGGCGTGACCTCCTCGCTCGCCCTGTCGTCGCCCTCGTGGGCACGCAGGTAGGCCAGCTGCAGCAGCACCTCCTGGCTGTTGATGCGTGGCGTGCCCTCCTCCACGGGGATGCGCTCCCAGGTGCCCTCGCTCGTCAGGCGGCGTGCCTTGACGTTGTCGGCAAGCTGCAGGCTCATGTACTCGATCACGAGCTCGCGGCACGTGGGGTCGAGCACGGGGTAGGCTATCTCCACGCGACGCTCGGTGTTGCGGGTCATCATGTCAGCGGACGAGAGGTACACGGTGTCCGCGTTGACGCCAAACGCGTAGACGCGCGCGTGCTCCAGGAAGCGGCCAACGATCTGGCGCACCACAAGGTTGTCGGTCTTGCCCGGGATGTTTGCCTTGATGCAGGCGATGCCGCGCACGATCATGATCACGCGCACGCCAGCCTCGCACGACTCCGAGATCTTGTCGATTACGTCGCGGTCGGTGAGCGAGTTCATCTTGAGGAACACCTGAGCGGGCTGTCCGGCGCGGGCGCGCTCGATCTCGCGGTCGAGGCCGCGCATCACGAGCGGCTTGAGCCCCGCGGGCGCGACCCCCAGGTAGCGGTAGTTGCCCAGCAGGTTGCCGATCGAGAGGTTGCGGAAGAACAGATTGCCGTCCTCGCCGATGCCGTGGTGGGCGGTCAGCAGCATGAAGTCCGAGTACAGGCGTGCAGTCTTCTCGTTGAAGTTGCCCGTGCCCAGGCAGGTGATGCGGCTGATGGCGCCCTTGTCGTGGTAGGTGATCTGGCAGATCTTGGAGTGGCACTTGAAGCCCTCGGAGCCATAGATGACCGTGCAGCCGGCCGACTCGAGCCGCTCCGCCCAGGCGATGTTGTTCGCCTCGTCAAAGCGCGCGCGGAGCTCCATCAGCACCGTGACGTCCTTGCCGTTCTCCACCGCCGCGATGAGGCTCTCGCAGAGGTGCGACTGCTTGGCCACGCGGTAGAGGGTGATCTTGATCGAGATGCAGTCGTCGTCGGAGGATGCCTCGCGCAGCAGCGTCAGCAGGGGGGACATCGACTCGTAGGGGTAGAAGAGCAGGACGTCGTGGTCCTCGATCTGCGGGCGCATGGGCTCGTTCATGTTGACCATGGGCGAGATCTGCGGCTCGAAGGGCTGGAACACCAGCTCGTCGTGGCGCTGCGTGGGGATGTGGGACTCCAGGCCATACACGAAGCCCAGGTCGAGCGGGATGTTCACCCGAGACAGGCGGTCGGGGCGCAGCCCCAGCTCGTCCATCACCAGACGCTCCAGGTCCTCGTCGAGCGAGCCCCTGATCTCCAGGCGGATGGGCTGCAGTCGCTGGCGCTTCTTGAGCACCTTCTTCATGTGCTGGCGGTAGTCCTCCTCCTCCTCGACGCCCTCGCCGTCCGGGTCGATGTCCGCGTTGCGGGTGACCCTGATGGTCGCCGCGCGGGTGGGCTCGTAGTCGCCGAAGCAGCTGCCCAGGTAGGTGTAGATCACGTCCTCCAGGAGGGTGTAGCGGTATTCCTCGGGGGTCGAGGGGAGCGCGACGACGCGGGGGAGCGACGGGGGTACCTCCACCTGGCCCAGGACGCCCCGCTCGGTCGGCCCGTCAAGGGAGCACAGCACGTAGAGCAGGCCGTTCCTCAGGTTGGGGAAGGGGTGGCGCGGGTCGATGATCAGGGGGGAGATGATCGGGGCCACGTTGCGCTCGAACTCCCTCTCGGTGGCCTCTCGGTCCGCCTGGGTGTACTCGAGGGGAGGGACGTAGGTCAGCCCGTGGCGCGAAAGCTCGCCGGTCACGGCGTTCCACGCCTCCTCCTGGCGTGCGAGCAGGCCAGGAAGCATTCTGAAGACCGAGGACAGCTGCTCGGAGGGCGTCTCGTTGGACTTGTTGTCGGTGGGCTGGTGCTTGAGCCGCGCGAGGTCGGAAAGCCCGCCCACGCGGATCATGAACCACTCGTCGAGGTTGGAGCCAAAGATCTCGACGAACTTGAGCCTCTCGAAGAGCGGCACGCTCTCGTCGAAGGCCTCGTCGAGCACCCGGTCGTCAAAGTGGAGCCAGCTCACCTCGCGATTCTGCGTGTACGAGAAGTCCCGCTCGTGGGGTCGGCCCCCCTTCTCGGCAGCCGATTCCTGCACGAACTCCCACTTGTTGGCCATCTGTTCCTCCCAAGAATCACCTGCGAATGCCAGTGCGGTCATTCTAATGCTTGGGGCCAAATGGGAGATCTTGGCCCAACCTGCGGGAGAATTGAATAATGATGGATAATAATAAGAAAGAATAGAATATTAACTGCTTGTTACACGACTTTTATGACTCAGGTGGAATAAGAGCGACAGTTCTTGCGAACTCCTGGACAGGTAAGCATATGGTAATGAATACGCAGCTCAACCACCTTGATATTTCGAACGTGACGTGCAAGCAGACCGCTCGTCCTCGTAAACCTACCGTTCCCACTTCTAAATGAAAACAAGGGTGACGTAGCGCCAAGTATTGGATATAGTGTTTCTCGGCGTTAAGACGCCCGCCGCGAGCCGGACGAAGAAGCCGCAGCATTTCGAGCCTGGCGAGCACGTGGGTAACGTATTCGTAAAGTGTTGGTAAGGTGCCAGCACGAAAGGAGAAGGAGGAACCATGGCTAACGGGCTTTACGTCCACAGCGAAATTGGCCCCCTGAAGAAGGTCATGCTCCACAGGCCTGGTGAGGAGCTCCTCAACCTCACGCCTGATGACCTCGAGCGCCTTCTGTTCGACGACATCCCCTTCCTGGAGGTCGCACAGGCGGAGCACGATCGCTTTGCCGAGATCCTGCGTGAGCAGGGCGTCGAGGTCCTGTACCTCGAGAAGCTGACGGCAGAGGCCCTGGACGCCGTTCCCGGCGCCCGCGAGGAGTTCACCAACCAGTGGCTCGACGAGTCCGGCCTCAAGGGCAAGGCTGCCCGTGCCGCCGTCAAGGAGTACATGGACTCCATCAAGGACACCAAGACCTTCGTCGACAAGACGATCGCCGGCCTCCGCAAGGAGGAGATCGACCTCCCCGCGACCAGCTCGAGCCTGCTCGCCGACCTCGTCGGCTCTGACCAGGACGGCGAGACCGACCTCCTGATCGACCCCATGCCCAACACTTACTTCACGCGCGACCCGTTCGCCGTCGTGGGCAAGGGCGTCAACCTCAACCGTATGTTCTCGGTCACCCGTAACCGCGAGACCCTGTACGGCAAGTTCATCTTCAAGTATCACCCCGACTACAAGGACGCCCCCCTGTGGTACCGTCGCGACAGCGCGTTCCACACCGAGGGTGGCGACGTCCTCAACCTCAACGCCCACACCCTGGCCATCGGCATCTCCCAGCGCACCCAGGCTGGCGCCATCGACCAGCTCGCCCAGAACATGTTCTGGGAGAAGGGCGACCTGTGCGAGATCGACACCATCTACGCGTTCAACATCCCCGTGTCCCGTGCCTTCATGCACCTCGACACCGTGTTCACGCAGATTGACGTCGACAAGTTCACCATCCACCCGGGCATCATGGGCACCCTGCAGGTCTTCAAGCTCACCAAGGGCGCTCAGCAGGGCGAGGTCAAGATCGAGGAGATGAACGACACCCTCGAGCACGTCCTCGAGAAGGCTCTCGGCCTCGATCAGGTCAAGCTCATCAAGTGCGGTGGCGGCGACCCCGTCGCGGCTGCGCGCGAGCAGTGGAACGACGGTTCCAACACCCTGTGCGTCGCCCCTGGCAAGATTTGCGTGTACCAGCGCAACTCCGTCACCAACGACGTTCTCTACAAGGAGGGCCTCGACCTTCTCGTGGTTCCCTCGGCCGAGCTCTCCCGTGGCCGTGGCGGCCCCCGCTGCATGAGCATGCCCTTCGCTCGCGAGGACCTCTAGTCTCTCGGATAGCGTGAAGTCCGGGGGCGCCCTTGGCGCCCTCGGACTACTGCTGTCGAGCAAGTATCAGTGTTCTAACCGATGGCACAGGGCTGTCGGTTGAAAACGAAAGGAACGTACATGGGCGTCAATCTTAGCGGTCGCAGCTTCCTGAAGCTTCTGGACTTCTCCACCGAGGAGATCAACTACCTCCTGGACCTCTCCCGTGACTTCAAGAACATGAAGCGCGCTGGCGTGCCCCACCGCTACCTCGAGGGCAAGAACGTCGCCCTCCTCTTCGAGAAGACCTCGACCCGTACCCGCTGCTCCTTCGAGGTCGGCGCCTATGACCTCGGCATGGGCTGCACCTACCTTGACCCCAGCGGCTCCCAGATGGGCCACAAGGAGTCCATCGCCGACACCGCTCGCGTCCTCGGCCGCATGTTCGACGGCATCGAGTACCGCGGCTTCGAGCAGGAGAAGGTCGAGGAGCTCGCCAAGTACGCTGGCGTCCCCGTGTGGAACGGCCTCACCAACGAGTTCCACCCCACCCAGATGCTCGCCGACATCCTCACGATGAAGGAGAACTTCAACAACGACATCAAGGGCCGTCAGCTCACCTTCATGGGTGACGCGGGCAACAACGTCGGCAACTCCCTCATGGTCGTCTGCGCCAAGCTCGGCGTCAACTTCGTGGCCTGCGGCCCCAAGGACAACATGCCCGAGGCCGAGCTCGTCAAGACCTGCCAGGAGATTGCCGCCCAGAACGGCTCCACGGTCAAGCTGACCGAGGACGTCCACGAGGGCGTCAAGGATGCCGACGCCATCTACACCGACATCTGGGTGTCCATGGGCCAGCCCGACGAGCTCTACAAGACCCGCATCCCCCTCATGGAGCCCTACCGCGTCACCTCTGACGTCATGTCCCAGGCTCACGATGACTGCATCTTCCTGCACTGCCTGCCCTCCTTCCACGACACCAAGACCACCAAGGGTGCCGAGGTCGCGAAGAAGTTCGGCATCACCGAGATGGATGTCACCGACGAGGTCTTCGAGTCCCGTGCCTCCAAGGTCTTCGACGAGGCCGAGAACCGCATGCACACCATCAAGGCCGTCATGTACGCTACCCTCAAGTAAGTAGCGCCTCAGGAAATGGCAAAGGCCTCCCCGATATTTCGGGGAGGCCTTTTTCATGTCCTAGAACCATCCAAATATTGAATAGATGAAATTTGTTTGCACACATGGTGTGAACTTTATATACAATCATTGAGGTTCTGTTGGCTTCATCGTTCCTGAGGAGGAAAACGATGGCAAACAATGAGAAGGTTGACAACCCCGACGGCGTTGGCTTCTTCGGCCTCGTCGGCCTGGTCGTCTCATCCTGCATCGGATCTGGCGTCTTCGCCCTTACCGGCCAGCTCGCCAACGTGGCATCCCCTGGTGCCGCGCTCGTGGCATGGGTCATCTGCGGACTGGGCTTCCTGTTCCTGGCCCTCTCGCTCGCCAACCTGGGTGCGAAGCGTCCTGACGCCGATGGCGTCGTCGCCTACGCCGAGGAGGGCTTTGGCAAGTTCGCCGGCTTCATCTCCGGCTGGGGCTACTGGCTGTCCGCATGGCTGGGCAACGTCGGCTTCGCCACGATGGTCGCGCAGACCCTTGGCTCCCAGTACTGCCTGGGCAACATCCTTCCTGGCGTGTTCTCCGACCCCAACACGGGCAACCCCGCCGTCGTGGGCGTCATCGTGATCTCCCTCTTGCTCTGGGCACTGACCTACCTGGTCATCCGTGGCGTCGAGAGCGCCGCGTTCCTCAACGCCATTGTCATGGTCGTCAAGGTCGCCTCCATCCTGCTCTTCATCGTCTTCACCTTCTTCAGCTTCAAGGCCGGCCTCTTCACCGCCGACTTCTGGGGCACCGCCGCTCGCAACGCCACCGTGCTCGCCGCCAACGGTGACGGCCTCGGCAGCGTTGGTACCCAGGTCACCAATTGCATCCTGGTCATGATGTGGGTGTTCATCGGCATCGAGGGCGCCTCTGTCATGAGCAAGCGCGCTCGCAAGAAGTCCGAGATTGGTTCCGCCACCATCCTCGGCCTCGTGGTGCTGCTCGTGCTCTACATCTGCGCCTCCGTGCTCCCGTATGGCGTCCTCCCTTACAAGGACCTCGTCGCAGCCCCCAAGCCCGCCACGATCACCGTCTTCGAGTCCATGGCTCCCGGTTGGGGCGGTGCCTTCATCTCCTGGGCAATCATCATCTCCGTCTGCGGCTCCTGGCTCTCGTTCACCATGCTGCCCGCGGAGTGCACCTCGATGATGGCCGACCACGGCCTGCTCCCCAAGTCGTGGGACGAGCGCAACAAGGCCAACGCGCCCCAGATGTCGCTCCTCATCGTCGCCGTGCTGACCGAGATCTTCATCATCATCGCGACCTTTGCGGCCGATGCCTACACCTTCGCGATCTCGATGTGCACCGTCACCATCGTCATCACCTGGGCGTTCGCTGCCGCCTACCAGGTCAAGTACAGCGTTGAGAACCACGAGGGCCTCCAGGCGTTCTTTGGTGTCCTTGCACTCCTCTTCCAGGTCGTCGGCGTCATGTTCACTGGCTGGGGCTTCCTGCTCCTCGCCTGCCTGGGTTACATCCCCGGCATGTACTTCTACAAGAAGGCACGCGAGGAGAACGGTGGCTCTGTCACCAAGGCGGAGTGGGCCGTGTTCGCGGTGATCGCCGTCCTCGGCATCATCTCGATCCCCCTCACCGCGGTGGGCATCATTCCCGTCTTCTAGTTTCTCGGGGACATAGCTCTGAAGGGGAGGGTCGCCGATGGCGGCCCTCCCTCTCTTATGCGGCGCCTTACGCCCCGTTGCCGCATGACTGACACGATGTATGTATATTGATGTCAGAATTTGCATAATACTGAGCATATGGTTTTCTCGCATGCGCAATGGGACGAAGAGGGGAGAGCCAATCCAACCAATGCCCGAATTCCCAGGAATGCGGTTCCAGAATGCGGAGCTGGAACCCCTTCATTTGCGGTCGCGGCAATTGAATCGCCGTCACGTACTCGTATCGGGGTCTGCGAGTCTCTCATGGCACCAAAATGGGATATTCATCGAATATTGGATACCGTTCACGGCAACGCTTGACGTAGGGGATTGAGCCTTGTGTAAGATTTGTTTCGAAGTTGCGTAGGTTCTGTCTACGTTGTGTTTCGCAGGAGTTTCAGTTCCCTAACGTATGGCGCATGTGCGCCGAAAGGAGTTGCGACCATGTCCGATAAGACAGCGCAGCCAAAGAAGAAGAGGGAGATGCTGACGTCATTCTCCATCATCTTCATCCTCCTGGCGATCGTCGCAATCATCACGATCTGCCTCAATGGTGCGACCTACACGGTCAATGGCACCGAGGGCACCGTGACGGGTGCGACGCTGGCGGACTTCCTGATGGCCCCCGTCCACGGCTTCGCGGACGCCATCGACGTCTGCCTGTTCGTCATGGTCCTTGGCGGCTTCCTCGGGATCGTCAACAAGACCGAGGCGCTCACCACTGGCATTGACGTGCTCGTGCAGAAGATGAACGGCAACGAGCTCAAGCTGATCCCCATCCTCATGGCCATCTTCGCCTTCGGCGGCACCACCTACGGCATGTGCGAGGAGACCGTCGGCTTCTACGCCCTGCTCTCCGCGACCATGATGGCAGCCGGCTATGACTCCATGAGCGGCTCCATGATCGTCCTGCTCGGCGCTGGCATCGGCTGCCTGGGCTCCACGGTCAACCCGTTCGCGACCGGCATCGCCGCAGATGCCCTCACCTCGCTCGGCATCAACGTCAACCAGGCCGTCATCATCAGCCTGGGCATCATCCTGCTCCTGGTCTCGTACGTCATCGCCGTCTTCTTCGTCCTGCAGTACGCCAAGCGCGTCAAGGCCGACCCCTCCAAGTCGCTCATGAGCGAGGAGGAGAAGGCTGCCGCCGAGGCCGCCTATGGCACCGAGAAGTCCGACGAGAAGGCATCGCTCTCCGGCAAGCAGAAGGCCGTCCTCTGGATCTTCGCCGCCGCCTTCATCATCATGGTCATCTCCTTTGTCCCCTGGGAGGACCTGGGCAACAACTTCTTCGTCTCTGACGCCAAGAGCCACGAGGAGACCACCGAGGTCACCGCTGACGACATCATCCAGCAGTACAGCAACGACAAACTTGGCGACCTGACCCTCACCCCGTCCAACGTCAAGGGCGAGCTGAAGTCCACCGTCACCGACTATGCCGGCTGGTCGTCCTTCCTGACTGGCACCCCGCTCGGCCAGTGGTACTTCGCCGAGTCCACCACCTGGTTCCTGCTCCTCGCCATCATCATCGGCATCGTGGGCGGGCTCTCCGAGCACCAGATCGTCGACGAGTTCATGGCCGGCGCCGGCGACATGATGTCCGTCGTCATGATCATCGCCGTCTCCCGTGGCGTCTCCGTCCTCATGAGCAGCACTGGCCTGGCCAACCTCGTCCTGAGCTCCGCTTCCAACGCTCTGCGCGGCACCTCGGGCATCGTGTTCGCCATCGGCTCCTACCTGCTGTACTTCCTGCTCTCCTTCCTCATCCCCTCGACCTCCGGCATGGCGACCGTCTCCATGCCCATCATGGGGCCCCTGGCCGCGCAGCTCGGCTTCAACCCCGCGGTCATGGTCATGATCTTCTCCGCCGCCTCCGGCGCCGTGAACCTCATCACCCCCACCTCCGGCGCCATCATGGGTGGCCTGGCCCTCTCCCGCGTCGAGTACGCAACCTGGGTGAAGTTCGCGCTCAAGGTCGTCATCTCCATCGCGGTCGCCTCGATGGTCATCCTGTCCATCGCCATGATCGCCATCCCCGCGTAGGCTTCGGCACATACGCAAGGAGGGGAGGTCCCACGTTGGTGGGGCCTCCCCTTTTGCATGGCGGAGCGAGGTTGTCTGAATAGCAGGAAGCCGGGGTGGGGGAGAGGCCCCGACCCCGGCTTCCTTTCAGTGCCGTAGAGGTTGCCTGGCGCTAGTAGACCATGCCCATCGCCTCGCGCACCTCGTCGAGCGTCTGCCTTGCGACCTCGTTGGCGCGCGCGTTGCCGTCGTGCAGGACGTCCTTGACGTAGTCGAGGTCGTCCTCGTACCGGTGCCTGCGCTCGCGGATGGGCGCGAAGTAGTCGTTCACCGCTTGGGTGACGTACTTCTTGAGCTGGCCCGAGCCACCCATGCCGATCTCGTCCGCAATCTCGCGCTCGTCTCGCCCGGTGCAGATCGCCGCGGTCGTGAGGAGTGCCGAGACACCGGGACGGCTCTCGGGGTCAAAGGTGATGTTGCGATCGGAGTCGGTCTTGGACTTCTTGATGAGCCTTGCCGTCTCCTCCGCCGTCATGCTCAGGCTGATGGCGTTGCCGTAGCTCTTGCTCATCTTGCGCCCGTCGAGGCCGGGAATGAGCGGGGTCGACGTGAGGAGCCCTGCGACGTCCGGGAAGACCTTGCCATAGCGCTCGTTGAAGCGGCGGGCGATCTTGGCCGTGATCTCGATGTGGGGGAGCTGGTCGCGTCCCACGGGGACGATGTTGCCCTTGCAGAACAGGATGTCGCACGCCTGGTGCACCGGGTAGGTGAGGAGCAGGCCGGTGAGCGCGTGGCCCGAGGCCTCCTGCTCGGCCTTGACGGTGGGGTTGCGCTCCATCTCCGCCTCGGTCACGAGCGAGAGGAACGGGAGCATCAGCTGGTTCTCGTAGGGGACCGCCGAGTGGGTGAAGATCATGGTCTTGCTTGGGTCGATGCCGCAGGCGAGGTAGTCCATGACCATGTTGTACACGTTGTCGCGGATGTGCTCCGTGGTGTCGCGGTCGGTGATCACCTGGTAGTCGGCGATCACGATGTTGGTCCTCACGCCCAGCTCCTGGAGCCTCACGCGCTCCTTGATGGTGCCAAAGTAGTGGCCCATGTGCAGACGGCCCGTGGGGCGGTCGCCCGTGAGCATGGTGTACCTCTGGGGGTTGACCTTGAGGTCCTCCTGGATCTGGTCGCTTCGCCTCAGAGCGGCCTCGTAGCTTCCTTCGTTGGGCATGACGACTCCTTGTGAATCAAGCGTGCAGACCGTACCATGGTACGCCAAACGCTGGCCCTCGGGACCTGTGGGAATGGCGCCGGGGCGGCCTCAGCCCTGGGGGAGGGTCGCGTTGAGGATGGCGCGCGCCTCTCGCCAGGAGGGGTAGGCCGAATCGAGGAGGTCGTGGAACCGCTGGTTGTGGCTCGGCTCTAGGAGGTGGCACAGCTCGTGGGCGATCACGGAGTCAAGGCAGGTCGAGGGGAGCGAGGCAAGCTCGGCGTTGATGGTGATGACGGAGGTGCGCACGTTGCACGAGCCCCATCGCGACCGCATGTAGCGGACGCGCCAGCCGCTGCACGCAACGCCCAGCCGTTCCTCAAGGGGCGGAAAGCGGGTGGGGAGCTCGCTCGAGAGCGCCCGGGCGAGCCATGACCGTCCGAGGTCACGTGCCAGGCCCGTGTCTTCATCAGTGGGCGGAAGCAAAAGCTGCAGATCGTCGCCCGCACGTCTGACTCCTGGTGCGGGCGCCTCGCGAACGACCCTGACGGCGAGCACCTCGTCGAGGAACCGGACCTTGCCGCCGTCCTGCCAGCGGGAGGCCTCGCGACAGCGGGCCGCATCCTGTCTCTCCCGCTGGGAGCGTATCCAATCTTCCTTTGAGGCGACGAATGCGTCCACGTCCGACAGCCTCGCTCTGGTGGGCGCGCTCACGACCACGTCGCCGTCCGCCCTCACGCGCAGGTTGACGCGCTTCACCCCACCGCGGCGCAGGGTGTATGGCGTTTGGCCCCCCTGACGTTCCGTCACAACGATATCAGCACGTCGCATGGCTTTCACATCGCTTTCTGCCACCTTTTGCCTTGCCGTTTGCCCCCAAGTTGCGGCCCCGTCGTCACGGGCGGACGAGAAACGAGGATAATGTATCTGGCGTTCGGAGGAAGGGGGACGATGGCGAGCTCATACGGCGAGGACGCGAGCAAGAGCGCACTGCGGGAGCGTTATCTTAGCGCCGGCGCATCGCTCTCGCCCCGGCAGCGCGCGAGGTTCGACATCCAGGTGTGCCGCAACCTCAGGGCCGTCCCCGCCTATCGCTCCTGTACCCTGCTCCTGGCCTACGTCCCCTTCAGGGACGAACTCGACACGGCCTCCATCATCCGGCGCGCCTGGGACGAGGGGAAGGACGTTGCGCTTCCCCGCTGCGTCGGAGGGGAGAGATCCCTGGAGTTCGTGGTCGTGGGCACCCTCGACGGGCTCGTGCGTGGTGCGAGCGGCGTCATGGAGCCGGCGGAGGGGGCGGGCGATCCCATCGACCCGGCGCGTCTCCCCGAGTCGGTCTGCCTGGTCCCGGGACTCGTGTTCGACTCCCGCGGGTACCGAATCGGCTATGGCGCGGGCTACTACGACAACTTCCTGGCGACCTACCCCGGCACCAAGGTGGGGCTTGCCAGGAGCCTGCAGGTGAGCGGCAACCCGCTCCCCGTGGATGGGCATGACGTCGCGGTGGACGTGCTGGTGAGCGACGGGGCCGTCTGGATGTGCCGCTAGCGCGCGGGTGGCACATCTCCCCTTGGCCCTACTGGTCGTCCTCGTCCTTTGCCAGGTGTGCCGCCAGGTCGGCGATGGCCTTGGCGTAGCCCTTGACCCCCAGTCCCATGACCGTCTCGAAGCAGGCGGCCCTGACGTACGAGACCTGCCTGAACCCCTCGCGCTCGTCCACCTTGGAGATGTGGACCTCGACCGCGGGTATGCTCACCGCCTTGAGGGCGTCGAGGATGGCCACGGAGGTGTGCGTGTACGCGCCGGGGTTGATCACGATGCCGTCAAAGCGCCCGTAGGCGTCCTGTATGGCGTACACCAGGTCGCCCTCGTGGTTGGACTGGTAGCACCTGCAGACGGAGAAGCCCTCCTCCTCGGCCGCCTCGTGGCACAGCTCCAGCAGGCTGACAAAGTCCTCGGTGCCGTACAGGTCGGGCTCGCGAATCCCCAGCATGTTGATGTTGGGGCCGTTGAGGACGAGGAGACGGGGGCCGTCGGTGGGCTCCACGGCCTCCTCGCTGGCGTCGTCGGCAAAGTCGTCGTCGGGGTCGTCCTCCACGCCGGCGAGCATCCGCTCGAGCTCCTGTGCCTCCGAGCCGCCGTCCTCCAGCTCCCGGGCGATCGCCGTGGGGGTGGGGCGAGCGGGTGCCCCCGCACCCGTCACGCGCACGTTGAGGGAGTTGCCGACGTGGCTGAGGTCGGCGAAGCTGGAGCGGTCCGCCTGTCCCTGGCTGGTGAGGCCCGAGAAGGCGTCGTACACCCCGCCGATGGACTTGGGCCCAAACACGACCTCGATCCCATAGGGGCCGCGTCCCACGGTGCCCAGGACGCCGGGGATCTGCGAGAGCCCCTCCTGGTCGACCAGCGTTGGGTTGGCGATGGTGATGCGGAGCCTCGTCATGCAGAGGGTGTTGGAGGTGACGTTGGCGCTCCCGCCGACGCAGCTCAGTACGCGCGATGCAATTTCCTGGTCGTTCATGAGAACAGCCTTCTTCCGTCGCAAGACGGGCTCTGGTCACTCGCTTACTTTCGAAACGAAAACGAGTATAGGGATGCCTGCGGACGGATGGGCCGTCCGTTCCGCGAAATGTCGGGATGGCGTCGCATGCGGGCGCGCGGGTGCCTCACAGGCCCAGGAGGGCCCTCACGCGCGCGGCATCGCCCTGCGGGCTGCCCGTGCAGTCGATCTGGACGTCGGACCAGGAATGGTATGCCTCGGACCGCTCGCGCGCAAGCTCCCTCACGCCCCGCTCCTGCGAGATGGGCCTGCCCGCGAGCGACAGCTGACCGAGCGGCCGCTCCAACAGGACGATGGTGCCGTTCTGGTGGAGGAGGGCGTAGTTCTCCCGCCTGGTGACGATGCCGCCGCCGCAGGAGATCACGAGCCCGCTGCGGGCGCAGTAGCGCGAGGCGACCCTCGTCTCCTGCTCGCGGAAGGCCTCGGTCCCGTCCTGGCGGATGTAGGTCTCCACCGGCGTGTCGAGGTCGAGGGCGAGGGCCTCGTCCAGGTCCACAAAGGGCCTGCCCAGGAGGTGCGCAAGCGTCCTTCCGGCGGTCGTCTTGCCGGCACCGGGCATGCCGATGAAGACGACGTTCCTGGTCTGGGTGCGGATCCTCTCCACGAGGCGGGGGAGAAGCGCCTGGTCGAGCTCGTGGCCCTGGAACAGCTGGCTGGAGTAGAACGCCTGGGCGACGAGCATGGGGAGGCCGCTCTGGAACGGCACCCCCAGGCGCTCCGCCTGGAGGCAGATGCCCGTGCGCTCGGGGTTGTACACCACGTCCAGCACGCCCTGCAGGTGGGGGAGAGACCCAAGCACGCCATCCGCGAGCGGGCTCGCCGGGCAGGAGGGGAACATCCCCACGGGCGTGGTGTTCACCACGAGGGTCGCGTCCGCGTGCCGGTCGAGCAGGTTCGCGTAGGTGTCGTCGCCGGAGCGGGATATCACGACGGGCCTCGCGCCCGCCTCCTCCAGGGCCAGGACCACGGCCCTGCTCGCCCCGCCCGAGCCGAGGACGAGGGCCTTCTCGCCCGCGAGCGCGTTGGCGGCGGAACCGCCCAGTTCCTCCTCGCAGAAGCTGTCGAGGAGCCAGGAGAAGCCCAGAACGTCCGTGTTCTCGGCGAGGATGGTGCCGTCCTTCCTCCTCACCAAGGTGTTGGCGGCACCGCACGCCTCGACGCGCGGGCTTCTCTCGTCCGCAAGCCTCGCGGCGTCGACCTTGTAGGGGATGGTGACGTTGAGGCCGCGCCACGAGCCTTCCCTCACGAAGGGGGCGACCTCCTCGGGCTCGAGTTCGACAAGCTCGTAGGGGCAGGAGCCGAGCGCCTGGTGGATCTGAGGCGACCAGCTGTGACCGAGCGTGCGTCCCAGCAGGCCGAAGGGGGCGCGCCCCTTGCCGGCGAGCGGCATGCTAGACCACCTCCGAGTAGCTGCCCAGGTAGCGCACGTCCTCGCAGGCGTCGCCGATGGTCGCGATGAGCTCCTTGAACTGGGGTGCGGCGACGGGGCAGTCAACGTCGAAGTAGAACATGAACTCGAAGTCGCGGTCGGGGATCGGGCGGCTCTCGAGCTTGAAGATGTTGATGTCGAGGGCGTAGAACTTCTCCAGGACGTGGAAGAGCGCGCCAGGGCGGTGGCTCACCACGAGCATGAGGGAGGTGCGGTCCGCCCCCGGGAACACCTGCAGGTCCTTTGAGATGCAGGCGAAGCGCGTGTAGTTGTTGCCCTTGTCCTGGATGTCGCGCGCGAGCGGGTCGAGCCCGTACAGCTCCGCGCAGGAGCTCGAGGCGATGGCCGCGACGCCGGGGCGCTCGCTCCTCGCGACCATCTGCGAGGCGATCGCGGTGTTCTCGACGACGTGGACCGTGACGCCGTGGAGGTCGGAGAGGAACTGGTGGCACTGGTTGATGGCCTGCTCGTGGCTGTACACGTCGGTGATCTCCTCCAGGCCCACGCCGGGCTTGGCGAGGAGGTTGTGGTCGATCTTGAGGCGGCAGGTCCTCACGATGCTGAAGTTGTGGCGCATCATGAGGTCGTAGACCTGGTTGACCGAGCCGGCGGTGCTGTTCTCCACGGGAAGCACGCCGTACTGGCAGAAGCCCTCCTCCACGGCGCGGAAGACGCCGTCGAAGGTGTCGAAGAAGCTGATGTCGGCATGGTGGAAGATGCGGTCGCAGGCTATCTGCGAGTAGGCGCCCTCCACGCCCTGGCAGGCGACGAAGGCGTCCTGGGGGAACAGGTCGGGGGTGGCGGAGGCTGCCGCCTCGATCCTCCTGACGACGTCGCTGCCCTCGGGGTTGAGCAGCCCGTGCTGCCTGTTGCGCGACGTCTCCATGAGGAGCTGCATGAGGACCTGGGCGTAGCTGCGCAGCTCGGGCGGGACCTTCGCTGCGGCGTCCTCGATGACCCGGCGCTCCCTCGAGCGGTCCAGGACCGGGAGTCCGTGGGCGGCCTTGTAGGCGGCTACCTTGTCGGCGCACTCCATGCGCCTCTGGAAGAGGGAGAGGATTCTGTCGTCAATCTGGTCGATCTCTTCCCTCACCTGGCTGAGGTCCTCCAACGTGTCCTCCTTGCTAGTTGGTGCCGAGCGTGAACGGATCGCCCTCGGGCGGGAACGAGAGCCACGCGTCGAGGAGCGAGAGGGCGCAGATCGCCTCTGCCACGGGGACCGCCCGCGGTGCGATGCAGGGGTCGTGCCTCCCGTGGACCTCCAGCACCTCGGGTTCGCCCGTGCCGAGGTTGACGGAGTCCTGGGGGCGGGAGATGCTGGAGGTGGGCTTGACGGCCATCCTGAACAGGACGGGGGCGCCGGTCGTGATGCCGCCCAGTATCCCGCCCGCGTTGTTCGTGCGCGGGGCCGGGCCGTCGGGCGTCGCGTCGAAGGGGTCGTTGTTCTCGCTCCCGCGCACGTCCGCCGCGCCGAAGCCGCTTCCAAACTCGATGCCCTTCACCGCGGGGATGCCAAAGGCGGCACGGGCGACGAGGTTCTCGATGCCGTCGAACATGGGGGAGCCCACCCCGGCGGGGAGGCCGCAGGCCACGCACTCGACGACGCCGCCGACGCTGTCGAGGTCCCTCCTCGCCGCGTCGATGGCGTCGAGCATGCGGCCGCCGGCCGCGGGGTCGATGGTGGGGAGGCCGTCCCTCTCCTCCAGCGCGTCGATCTGCCGGGAGAGTGCCTGGGAGTCCGAGCGCAGCGTGGCACGGAAGGGCTCGTCCTCCACGCCGGCAACTCGCAGGAGGTGCGCCCTCACGCGGACGCCGCGCGCCTCGAGCATCTGGATGGCGATGCCGCCCGCCACGCAGAGCGGGGCCGTGAGCCTTCCCGAGAAGTGCCCGCCGCCGGGGGCGTCCTGGTTGCCGTGCCACTTTTCCCAGGCGGTGAAGTCGGCGTGTCCGGGGCGCGGGACCGCGAGCAGGTTGTCGTAGTCGTGGGAGCGCGTGTTGGTGTTGCGGATGACCGCGGCGAGTGGTGCGCCGCAGGTCCTCCCGTCGTGGTTGATGCCGCTCACGAACTCGGGCTGGTCCGCCTCCCTGCGTGGGGTCGACCAGCTGCCCTGGCCGGGGGCCCTCCTCGCCATGAAGGCGGAGAGCCGCTCCCCGTCTATCGCGAAGCCGCTGGGGAGCCCCTCGACCACGCAGCCGATCGCCTCTGAGTGAGACTGGCCGAACACGGTGACCCTGAGGGCATTGCCAAAAGTGGAGGGCATCCTACTCCCACCCTTCCGTTACGTTGCCCCCCAGCGCCGCGAAGTCGGCGAAGAAGGCGGGATACGACTTTGAGACGCAGCTGGAGTCGTGGATCGTGGTGGGGCCCGAGGCGCCGGCGGCGGCGACCGCCGCCATCATCGCGATCCTGTGGTCGTTGCGCGCGTCCACCTCGCCACCGGCGAGCCGGGGCACGCCCTCGACGACGAGCTCGTCCCCCTCTATGCGCACGTTGGCGCCCAGGGCGTTGAGGCCGTCTCGCACGGTCACCAGGCGGTCGGACTCCTTCAGGCGCAGCCTCCCAGCGTTGGTGAAGCGCGTGGTGCCCTCGGCGGTCGCCGCGACCGCGGCGAGGGGAGGGACGAGGTCGGGGATGTCCGCCACGTCGATGGTGCGGCCGCGAAGGGCGTCGTGGGTGCAGCGCGCACTGTCGCCGCCGCGCGTGACGTGGGCCCCAAACGAGGCGAGCGCGCCGAGCACCGCCCTGTCGCCCTGGGAGCTCGAGAGATCGAGCCCCGTCACCGTGACGCCCGACCCGCAGGACGCGCCCGCGGCGAGCCAGAACGCGGCGTTGGACCAGTCGCCCTCCACCGAGGCGACGCCGGGGGATACGAGCTCGGAGCTGGCAGGGACCGAGTAGCGCGTGACCGCCGCCGTGCCGCGGGGCTCGCGGTCGACGGAGACGTGCACGCCAAACCTCGCGAGCGAGCTCACGGTGATCGCGACGTAGGAGCGTGACTGCATGGGCTCGCCCACCTCGACGTCGAGCCCACCCGCAACGAGCGGGGCCGCCATGAGGAGGCCGCTCACGAACTGGGACGACACGTCACCGGGCAGGCGGTAGGTCCCGCCGGAGATGGGGCCCTGCACCCTGAGCGGGAACGTCCCCTGTCGGGAGAGCCGGGCCCCGTGCGACACGAGCTCCTCGTAGAGGGGCGAGAGGGGGCGCTGGGCCAGTCGGCCGTGGCCGGTGAGGGAGCATGCCGCCCCCAGCGCGGCGACCACGGGGAGGAGGAAGCGGATCGTCGAGCCGGACTCGCCGCAGTCGAGGGTCGCCCCCTCGGCAGCCCTCGGCCGGCCGGCCTCCCGTGGGATCGGGTTCACGCGGAACCCGCGCGAGGTCCGCGCGACGCGCGCGCCCAGCGAGCGCATGCAGTCCGCGGTCGCCTCGATGTCGCGCGACGTGGTCTCGCAGTCCAGGTCGACCCTCCCCCCGCAGAGCGCGGAGAGGATCAGCATGCGGTGGGCCACCGACTTGGACGCGATGGCGGGGATCGTGCCTGCCAGGGGGGCGGGCTGGATGACGGCGAACCTCTTCTCTCCCATCACGCACCGGCCCCGCAGCCCAGGTCCACGAGCCTCTCGAACTCCTCAAGGGAGACGTGCCTCACCTCGACCGAGCCGATCGCCCGGGGGACAACGACGTTGACGCCGTCGCCGTGGCGCTTCTTGTCGTGCGTCGCGTACGAGACGATGAGGTCGTGGGGGAGGTCGGTGTCGGTGGGGAGCCCGTGCGCACGCACCAGGGCCTCGATCCGCCGGGGCACCTCCCGGTCGCACCAGCCCATCTCGCAAGCGGCGCGGGCGATGCAGCACATGCCCAGGGCGACGCAGCTTCCGTGGCCAAGGGAGAAGTCGCCCGCGGCCTCGACGGCGTGCCCGATGGTGTGGCCAAAGTTGAGGATCTGGCGCAGGCCGTGCTCACGCTCGTCGCTGGCGACCACGTCGCGCTTGATCTGCACGTTCCTCGCGACGACCCGCGCGAGCTCATCCTCTGCGACCTCGCCGGTGAGGGGGTTGGCCTCGAGCCAGGCAAAGAGCTTGGGGTCGCGTATGACGCCGTGCTTGATCACCTCGCCGCAGGAGTCCCTGAACAGGTCGGGGGTGAGCGTGTCGAGGCAGTCCACGTCCGCGACCACCAGCCACGGCTGCCAGAAGGCGCCGCACAGGTTCTTCCCCGCGTCCAGGTCCACGGCGGTCTTGCCGCCCACCGACGAGTCGACCATCGCCAGGAGCGAGGTGGGGACCTGCACGAGGTTGATGCCCCTCAGGTACAGCGCCGCGGCGAGCCCGGCCATGTCGCCCGTCACGCCGCCGCCCACGGCCACGACAACGTCGTCGCGCGTGAGGCCCGCCTGGGCCAGGCCGCCCAGGAGCTCCTCCACGGTCGACAGGCGCTTGTTCCTCTCGCCCGCCTCGAAGATCTGGATGCAGGCGTCGTAGCCCGCGGCCACGAGGGACTGGGCGACGGCGTCTGCGTAGAGCGGCGCCACGTTGGAGTCGGACACCACGCACGCGCGGCCGCCCCCGCACGCCTGGCGCGCGAGCCGGCCGACCTCGTCGATGACGCCCTCGCCCACCACCACGTCGTAGTCACGCTGGCTCGTGGGGACGCGCACCACGATGGGCTTCCCCTCGATGCCGGCAGTCGTCTGGGTCATCGGCCCTCGACCTCCCTCTTCCTGCGGTCGCCGTCTGCGAGGAGGCCCTGGAGCCTCTCCGCGTCGCGGTTGTCTATCGCGTCCTTGTACTCCTGCAGGTGCCCTATGAGGTTGCCTATCTCAAAGCTCAGGTTGTCCGCGTTGTCCAGGAACAGCTCGGTCCACATGGGCGCGTTGAGGCGCGCGACCCTGGTGAGGTCCCGGTACGAGCCTGCCGAGAAGCCCCTGTGCACGGTGCAGGAGGGGCTCTTGACGTAGGCGTTTGACACCACGTGCGCGAGCTGCGAGGTGAAGGCGATGACCTCGTCGTGGTGCTCCGGCGTCGAGAGGGTCATGCTGCCAAAGCCGCAGGGCTCCAGCAGCTGCTCCAGGCGCTCGAGCATGTCCGCCCGCTCGAAGTCGTCCATCTTGGGCGGCACCACGACCATGGGCGCGTTGTGGAACATGTTCGCCCGGCTGTGGGCGAAGCCCGAGTACTGGGTCCCCGCCATGGGGTGGCAGCCCACGAAGGTCCAGGGCCTTCCCTCTGCGATCTTAAAGCAGCGCTCGCAGATCACCCGCTTCACGCCCACGGTGTCGATCACGATCGCGCCGGGCGAGAGGATGTCCGCCATCTGGGCGAGCCAGTCGATGGACACCTGGGGGTATCCCGCCAGGACGATCAGCTCGCAGGTGGGGACCACGTCGTCCGTGAGCTCCCCGTCAATGGTCTCGATCTCGGCGAGCTCGGTCACCGAGTGCGTCCTGTTCCAGCCGTACACCTCGCGGCCGCCCGCGTGGAGCGCCTTGGCGAACGACCCGCCCATCAGGCCGAGCCCCACGATGCCAACGCGACCGGGCACGAGCGCCGTGCTCTGCTTCACTTCTCCCATGGCCCCTAGTCCAAATCTGCCTCGACGGCGGAGCGGATGAGCGAGATGCGCTTCATCGCGTCCGAGAACTGCGCGGGCGTGAGCGCCTGCGCGCCGTCCGAGAGCGCGTTCTGCGGGTCGTCGTGGACCTCCACCTCGAGGCCGTCGGCGCCCGCCGCGGTCGCGGCGTACGCGATGGGGCGCACGTAGCGGGTGTAGCCGGTGGCATGGCTGGGGTCCGCGATGATGGGGAGGTGCGACAGGTGGTGGACCACCGGGATCGCGTTTGCGTCAAAGGTGTTGCGGGTGCGGGTCTCGAAGGTCCTGATGCCGCGCTCGCACAGGATCACGTTGGGGTTGCCCTCGCTCATCACGTACTCGGCGGACATCAGGAACTCGTCGATGGTGCAGCCCATCCCCCTCTTCAGGAGCACGGGGGCCTTCGTCCTGCCAAGCTCCCTCAGCAGCGGGAAGTTCTGGGCGTTCCTCGTTCCCACCTGCAGCACGTCGACGCCCCTGTCCAGGAAGCCCCCCACGTCGCGCGGGTCCATGACCTCGCTCACCACGGGCATGTCCAGCGAGTGGCCCACCTCGCAGAGCAGCTCAAGGCCCCTCTCGCCCATGCCCTGGTAGGAGTAGGGGCTGGTGCGGGGCTTGTAGGCGCCGCCGCGGAGCATCGTCGCCCCGGCCTCGCGCACGCCGCGCGCGATGTCCCAGAGGTTGTCGCCCTCCACCGAGCAGGGCCCCGCGATCACCTGGAAGTTGCCCCCTCCCAGGAGCACCCCGTGGCCGCAGTCGACCACGGTGTCCTCGGGGTGGAACTTCCTGTTGGCCTTCTTGAAGGGCTCCGAGACGCGCCTGACCTGGTCCACGATGTCCATGGACTCCAGGAGGAAGGGGTCAATCTTGGTCGTGTCGCCAATTATCCCGACGATCGTCTCGTTCTCGCCCCGCGAGACGTTGGTCTTGAATCCGCGCCCCTCGATCCACGAGACGAAGTGGTCAAGCTGGTCAGGCGTGGCGCTGTCCTTGACGATTGCAATCATGAGCTGTGGTCTCCCTGCGGCCTGTGTGACCCCGTGTTTATGGCATATCTTCGCGATGCTACTACAACCCACATCCTAACTTCTGATGGGTCAACAGGCGGAAACAAAGGGAGGTGGGGGAGAAACAACAAAACCCGCCCCCACCGATGGGGACGGGCTTCTCTCGTGCGATGGTGACCCCAGTGGGGCTCGAACCCACGACCTTTCGCTCCGGAGGCGAACGCTCTGATCCACTGAGCTATGGGGCCGATAGGAGATTATAGCGAAAACGGGTGCCCTGGGAAGGGCGTTGGGTATGCTCTTCTGGTGACGGCGCGCCATATCGGCGGCAATGGGGTCCCGACGGGGTCGGGGAGGGGAGACGCATGGAACAGGACTCTCGAGCGTCCCGCGGCGATCGCGACGGCCTCACCTCCGCGGAGGTCGAGGAGCGCCGGCGCGCCGGCCTGGTAAACGTCGACGTCCTCGCGCGCACCAAGTCGGTCCCGCAGATCCTTGCGGAGCACATCCTGACCCTCTTCAACGCCGTCAACCTCGCCCTCGCCGTGCTCGTGTGGACCACGGGGCAGTACCGCAACATGCTCTTCCTGGGCGTCGTGCTCTCCAACCTGGTGATCGGCACGTTCCAGGAGATCAGGGCAAAGCGCCTGGTCGACGCCCTGAGCATCGTCACCGCGAGCCGCGTCCGCGTGAGGCGCGACGGGCGCGAGGACCTGGTGGGGGTCGACGACCTCGTGAGGGACGACCTGGTTCTGGTGTCGCGCGGCGACCAGGTCCCCGCTGACGGCACGGTCGTGTTCGGCATCGCCACCGCGAACGAGGACCTCCTCACGGGCGAGAGCGCCCCGGTGGAGAAGGCCGTCGGCTCCGAGCTGCTGTCAGGCTCCTACCTCGACTCGGGCAGCGTCGAGTACCGCGTCACCAGGGTGGGCGCGGACGGGTATGCGTCCCGCATAAGCTCCGAGGCCAAGCGGTGGCGGCCGCCGACCTCCGAGATCAGTGACACCCTCGCCTCTATCATCCGCCTCGCCACCTACGCCCTCGTCCCCCTTGGGCTCGGGCTCTTCCTTCGCCTCGTTCTCTCGGGGCGCTATGGCTACGACGGCGCGGTGCTCCAGGCCGTCGCCGCGGTCGTCGGGATGATCCCGCAGGGGCTCGTCCTCCTCACCTCGGGCGTCATGGCCATCGCCACCACGCGGCTCGCGCGGCGCAAGGTGCTCGTGCAGCAGAGCTACTGCGTCGAGACGCTGGCACGCGTCGACGTGCTGTGCCTCGACAAGACCGGGACGCTCACCACGGGGAGGATGGAGGTCTCGTCCCTCTCGCCCTGCGGGGGCGTCGAGGAGGAAGACCTCGAGGCGGCATGCGAGACGGTCATGGAGGCAAACCGGTCGGACGCCAACGAGACGGCGCGCGCCCTCCTCGCCCATGCCGTCTCCCGGGGCGTGCGGCCCCTCTCCTTCGTGAGGGGCATCCCCTTCTCGTCCGCCACCAAGCTCTCGGCGGCGGTCCTGGCCGACGGCGGGTGCCTCGTGGTCGGCGCCCCCCAGTTCGTCCTGCGCGACCAGCTCGGGGCGCATCGCCGGGAGCTTGACGCGTTCGAGGCGATCGAGCGCGTGCTGTGCGTCGCCCACGCCGAGGGGCTCGACGCGACGGGCGTCCCCGAGGGCAGGGTGGTGCCGCTCGGCTTCGTCGCGCTGCGCGACCAGATGAGGGCGAGCGTGGGCCAGACGGTCGCGTACTTCTCCTCCCAGGGCGTCGCCCTGAGGGTCATATCCGGAGACGACCCTCGGACCGTCTCCGCCATCGCGGCACGCGCCGGCATCCCGGGGGCGGACAGGGCCATAGACGCCTCGCGGCTCGATCCCGCCAACCTCCCGGAGGAGGTCGACGGGGCGGTGGTGTTCGGGCGCGTCACCCCGCAGGTCAAGAAGGCGCTCGTGGCGAGGTTCCGCGCGCTCGGTCACGTGGTCGCGATGACGGGCGACGGCGTCAACGACGTCCTGGCGCTCAGGGAGTCCGACTGCGCCATCGCCATGGCGTCGGGCTCCGCCGCCACGCGCAACGTCGCGGACATCGTGCTTGCCGACAACGACTTCGCCCGCATGCCCGAGGTGGTCGCTGAGGGCAGGAGGTCCATCAACAACCTGCAGCGCTCCGCCGCCCTCTTCCTCACCAAGACCGTCTACTCGGCCGCCCTCGCGCTCATCAGCATCCTCATCCCGCCCTACCCGTTCATCCCCATCCAGATGTCGCTCGTCTCGTCCGCCGTCATCGGGGTTCCCTCGTTCGCGCTTGCGCTCGAGCCCAACCACGACCGCCTGCGTGGCACCTTCCTGGGCAACGTCCTCTCGCACTCCATGCCCGCCTCCGCGGCGATCGTCTGCGGGCTCCTGGCTGCCATGGTCATGGCGAGGGCGTTCGGCTGGAGCGACGCGCTCCTCTCCACCGTGAGCATGATCGTCATGGCAGCGGTGGGCATAGCCCTGATCGAGCGGCTCTCGCGGCCCCTCACCCCGCTCAGGGTCGCCCTCCTCGTCTTCTCCACGTCCTACGTCCTCCTGGGCATCACCGTGTTCCGCGACTTCTTCCTGGTGGCTCCGATGGATTACGTCACGGGAATAGTTTGTGTGGTCACGGTGGCCTGCGCCATAATCCTGTTCGAGTTTCTGTACGCGAAGCGCGAACTATGGTCCGAGGGGTCGGCCCTAGGCAGGCTCCTCTCTCGGGGAATGGAGATGCTCGATGGCAGCAGAGGAAACGCAGGGGGAGTTCGCGGCCGCCGTCCGTGAGGCCAGGAGGCCCAGGCGGCTTGAGGCGGGCGGCATCACGAGGCTCGCCTACGACGTGTCCGGCATCCCGGGTGCCTCGCGGCTCCCGCGCGCCCTCGTCGTCCTCCTCGAGAACTGCGTCCGCCGAGCGCCGAGCGACGAGGAGGCCGTGCGCCTCGCCCGCCGCGTCGTCGAGGCGGGCCTCGCGGGGGCGCAGGGCGAGGAGATCGACTACATGCCGTCGCGCGTCCTGTTCCAGGACTTCACGGGCGTGCCCGTGTTCGTGGACTTCGCCTCCATGCGCGACGCCATGGTCAAGAGGGGAGGGGACGCCTCCAAGGTAAGCCCCAAGGTGCCCTGCACCCTGGTGGTGGACCACTCGGTCATCGCCGACGTGGCGGGCACCCCGGACGCGGCGGAGAGGAACCTCTCCATCGAGGCCAGGCGCAACCGCGAGCGCTTCTCGTTCCTCAAGTGGGCGGCGCACTCCTTCGACAACGTCAGGATCGTCCCCCCCGGAGAGGGCATCTGCCACCAGCTCAACATCGAGCGGTTCTGCAAGGTCGTCTCGACCGACACGCTTGCAGACGCGGGGCAGGACGTCGCCTGCTTCGACACGCTGGTGGGGACCGACTCGCACACCACGACCGCAAACGGCCTGGGCGTGCTCGCCTGGGGCGTGGGCGGCATCGAGGCGGAGGCCGCGGCGCTCGGCCAGCCGATCTCGATGCTCGTGCCCCCCGTGGTGGAGCTCAGGCTCACCGGGCGGCTGCGCGACGGCGTGAGCGGCATGGACCTCGCCCTCACCGTGGCCCAGGCGCTGAGGGCCGCCGGCGTCGTGGGCTGCCTGGTGGAGGTGACGGGGGACGGCGTCGCCACCCTCAGCGCCACGCAGCGGGCCTGCGTCGCCAACATGACGCCCGAGTACGGCGCCACCACGACCCTCTTCCCCGTGGACGACCAGGCGGTGAGCTACCTCGCCCTGACCGGCAGGGATGCGGGCGAGATCGAGTTCGCCCAGGCATACCTGCGCATGGAGGGCGTCCTCGGGGCGACCTCCGGGCGCGTCTACTCCCGCACGGTCGAGCTGGACCTCTCCGAGGTCGAGACGAGCCTGGCCGGCCCCTCCCGGCCCCACGCCCGCGTCACGCCCGCCGGCCTGAGGGAGCGCTTCCGCTCCTCGCTCGCCGAGCACGGCAGGTCCATGTCCGACCAAGCGGCCACGCTCCGCTTTGGGGACGACGAGGTGACGCTGCGCCACGGCGCCATCGCCATAGCCGCCATCACCAGCTGCACCACCGCCACCGACCCCGCCATGATGGTCGCGGCCGGCCTCCTCGCGCGCAACGCCGTGGAGCGCGGGCTCCAGTCCCTGCCCTGGGTCAAGAAGGTCCTCGCGCCCGGCAGCCACGCCACCTCGCTCATGCTCGCGCGCGCCGGTCTCCTCGAGCCTCTCGCCAAGCTGGGCTTCCACGTCTGCGGGTTTGGGTGCATGAGCTGCATCGGCAACTCCGGCAGCATCGCGCCCCAGCTCCACGGGGTCGCCGACCGCCTCGAGCTCACGAGCGTGCTCTCGGGCAACAGGAACTTCGACGGGCGCATCTCGCCCGACGTCAGCCAGAACTACCTCTGCGAGCCCGCGCTCGTGGTGGCCTACTCCCTTGCCGGGACCATGGACTGCGACCTCTCCCGCGAGCCCGTGGGGGAGGGCGCGAACGGCCCCGTGTCCCTCTCCGACCTCATGCCGAGCGACGAGGAGGTGCACCGGGTGCTCGACCGGGTCCTGACCCCGGAGCTCTTCGACGAGGGCGGCAAGGGCCTGTGGACAGGCTCAAGCACCTGGGCGGACATCGACGCGCCCTCGTCCCGCACCTTCGACTGGGACGACGAGTCCACGTACGTCAGGCGCGCTCCCTACTTTGACGACGCGGTCGCCTCTCCCGTCATACGGGTCAGCGGCGCGAGGGCGCTCGCCCTTCTCGGCGACTTCGTGACCACCGACCACATCTCCCCGGCGGGCGCCATCGCCGCGGACTCGCCGGCCGCGCGCTACCTCCGCGAGCATGGCGTGGAGGACAAGGACTTCAACACCTATGGCAGCCGCAGGGGCAACCACGAGGTCATGGTCAGGGGGACCTTCGCCAACGTCAAGCTCCAGAACGCCCTTGCCGACGGCAGGAGCGGCGGCTGGACCCGCGACTTCCTGGACGGGGAGGTCAAGAGCATCTTCGACGCTGCCGAGGACTATCGCAGGGGCGGCGTGCCCCTCGTGGTGGTGGCGGGCAAGATGTACGGTTCGGGCTCCAGCCGCGACTGGGCGGGCAAGGGGCCGGCGCTGCTGGGCGTCCGTGCGGTCATCGCCCAGAGCTTCGAGCGCATCCACCGCTCCAACCTCGTCCAGATGGGCATCCTGCCCCTCCAGTTCCTCGAGGGGCAGAGCGCGCAGTCGCTGGGCCTGGACGGGTCGGAGACCTTCGACGTCTCTCCGGTCGACGTCTCCGGCGGGCTCCCCGCGAGCCGCGAGTGCGAGGTCGTCGCGCGCAAGGGCGACGGGCGAGAGGTGAGGTTCCGCTGCGTCGTGAGGGTTGACACCCCCATGGAGGGCAGCTACGTTGCCGCTGGCGGCATTCTCCCCTTCGTCCTCGACGAGCTCGTCGGGGCCTAGCGGGATGCCGAGGGGAGGAGAAGCTTGATCTGTCCCAACTGCGGGTCCAACGTTCCCGACGACTCGCGCCGGTGCCCGGCGTGCCATGCCGACCTCACGCGCTCCCTGGTGGCGTCACGCCCCCAGGGCACGTGGTGCCCCAGGTGCGGCGCGCTTGTGCCCGACGGGGAGGAGGCGTGCCCCAACTGCGGCACGCCCGTCCTCGGCGACGATGCCGCCGAGGAGGCCAAGGATGAGGGGCGTGCGTGCGTGCCCCCCGTTCCCCAGGGGGAAGACGACGCGGATGGCCCCTCCGAGGCGGAGGAGACCCACGCCATGCCCCGCATCGAGAGCGCCATCCCCTCCGAGGGCGAGGACGACGAGGTGGGGATGCGCGACCGCTTCCCGCGCGCCCGCGTCCTCACCGTCGCCCTCGGCGCCGCCGTCGTGATGATCGTGGGCCTGGCCCTCGTCATCACCCACCCCTGGAACCCGGACGCACTCGACGACCGCGCAAAGACGGACGCCGACACGTCGATGGCGGGCTACCCCGGCTACGTGAGCGCCCTTCAGGGCCAGGACAACGCCTCGGACAGCTCGGACAGCGCCATCCAGAGCGGCGACGACGCCTCGCTCTCGAAGCTCCACGACATCTGGAAGCAGATGGGCGAGCTCGAGGCGAAGGCGGACGCGAGCCAGGAGGACTACGACAAGTACTACCTCACCGGCACCGCCGACCAGAGGTCCGAGGGCAAGGTGAGCGCGGAGCAGCTCTCGTACGACATCAGCAACCTCATCTCCTCGATCGACGACGTGGACGTAACCTCGGGCACCTACGCGGACACCGCCGACAACCTCAGAACGCTCGGCAACTGGCTCAGGAACAGGATCGACTTCCTCAAGGCGGGGTGGCAGAAGGACGCGAGCTACGACCAGCCGCAGGACCACGAGGACGAGCTATCGTCCTACAGCACCTCGTCCGGCACCACGCTGGGGGAGTCCTACAAGCAGAACTTCGAGGACAAGTACTCGGACTGGGAGCCCAAGCAGGCCTCATAGGCCCCCCGAGGGGTCCTCGCGGGTGTCCTTGACGCTTCCCAAGCGTGTTGCCTCCTGCCGAATGTGTGAAACCCACGGGCTACTGGTAGAATTAGCGAGCTAGGCAGTGAGAAGTCCGTACGTGCCACGCACGTCCCGGGAGGAGAAGCAATGGGATTCTTCGGTGAGCCCCTCTATACGCCTGACTACAAGCCGCAGGGTGACGAGGTCGCCGTGTTCGACACGAGCAAGGGGACCATCAGGGTCAGGCTCGACGCCAAGGGCGCGCCCATCCACGTCGCGAACTTCTGCGAGCTCGCCTCCGCCGGGTTCTACGACGGCCTCAAGTTCCACCGCTACGTCCCGGGCTTCGTGATCCAGGGCGGGTGCCCCAACACCCGCGACATGGCCCCCGAGGACGTCGCGGCTGGGAAGCCCGGCCCCGACGGCATGCCCGGGACGGGCGGTCCCGGATACCGCATCAGGGAGGAGTTCTCGACCAACCCCAACAACAGCCACGTGGACGGCGCGCTCGCGATGGCCCGCGCGCAGGACCCCAACTCCGCGGGGTCGCAGTTCTACTTCTGCCTGGGCCCGCAGCACATGCTCGACTCGGGATACACCGTGTTCGGCACCACCATCGAGGGCCTTGACGTCATCTCGAGCCTCAGGGCGGGCGACGTCATCAACAGCGTGAGGATCGCCCACGAGGCGTAGTTTCGACAGCACAGACGCAATAGAGGAGCAACCGTGAATCAGCAGGCATTCGAGGCGGGTAGGAACGCGTACAGGCAGGGCGACCTCATGGGCGCCGTTGCCCAGCTATCGGCGGCAAAGGGCCCGGGCGAGGTCTCTGGCTCCGTCGACCACCTCCTGGGGAACTGCCTCATGAAGCTCGGCCGCTACGCCGAGGCGGCGGACTCCTACGGCGACGCGCTGAGGGACGGCTCCTATGGGCACAAGGGCGCCCTCGCCTGCAACCGCGGTCGCGCGCTCCTCGCCGCTGGCAAGGTGCAGGAGGCCATCGCCTCGCTCACGCTCGCGACCAAGGACAGCGAGTACCCCACCCCCTACAAGGCCTACGTCGCCCTGGGCAATGCCTACAAGAAGATGGGCAACGTGCGAGAGGCGGGTGTCGCCTTCCGCAACGCGGCCATCGACGAGACCAACCCCGACCCCGCCAGCGCCCTCAGGGAGCTAGGCGGCTGCTTCATGCAGATGGGACGTGCGGTCGACGCGGTGGAGGCCTACCGCACCGCGCTCGACTTCTCGACGCCCCTCCAGAACCAGAACGCCATCTACGGCGACCTCGGCCTTGCGTACGTTGCGGCCAACAGGATGTCCGAGGCGGTCGACGCCTTCAACCACGCGACCTCCGACGGCAGCTACAAGCTCCAGCCCGAGGCCCAGGCGGCCTTCGACGCTGCCAAGAAGGCGGTCGCGGCAATCGCGGGCGACGGCCCGTCCGAGACCGACGCCTTCCTCGCGGCGGCGGGCTATGGCACCGGTGCCTACGATCCCCTCGACCCCACGGGCGCCACGGGCGACATCATGCCCTCTCCCGAGGACACCGGGTTCTTCTCCGTGAGCGAGGAGGACCTCGAGCGCAAGGAGAAGTCGGAGCGCAAGGTGCGCCGCAAGCGTAAGCACCGCGGTCTCAAGGTGTTCCTCGTGATCCTGCTCATCCTCGTCCTCCTCAGTGGTGCGGGCGCTTTTGCTTACTCCCGCGGCTACGGCTGGCCCATGCAGGACGAGGTCGTTCAGCAGATGTTCTCCGCCAACGCCTCGGGCGACGACATCAGCCAGTTCCTGAGCCCCTCTCTCTCCAGCGACCAGGCTTCCGAGATCAAGTCGCTCCTGCCCACTGGTGACACGTCCGTGACCATCGACGGGGTGGACCGCTCCATGGCAGAGTCCACCGTCCTTGCCACCGCCAAGCTCGCGGCGGGCGGCACCCAGACCTACACCATCAAGCTCGTCCGCGACGGCATCAGCTGGAAGGTGAGCGACGTCTCCGCCACCTACGCCTCGCAGTCGGATGGCAGCGCCTCTCTCACCTCCTCCAACACCGGCGCCGCGGACTCCAGCGTCACCTCCGCAAGCTCCGCCTCCTCAGACAGCTCCTCCACGACCAGCGGGACCACCACCTCCGGAACCATCTCCGGGGAGTAGCGATACACTATTCACGCGTCCGCCGCGGGCGCGTCATGCGATAGGAACAGGGAGAAATGTCGTTTCTTGACTCACTCTTCGGGGAATACGACGGTGACCTGGCAATCGACCTCGGCACCGCGAACACCCTCGTCGCCGTTCGAGGCCAGGGCATCGTCCTGAACGAGCCCTCAGTCGTGGCCATCGACCAGAGCGCCGACAGGGTGCTTGCCGTTGGCGCCGACGCCAAGCGCATGATTGGCCGCACCCCTGGTTCCATCATCGCCGAGCGCCCGCTCAAGGATGGTGTCATCGCCGACTTCGATGTCACGGAGGTCATGCTCCGCTACTTCATCGAGAAGGCGCGTGGCACCAGGCGCTACCCGTGGTCGCCGCGCCCCCGCGTCGTCGTTTGTGTCCCGTCGGGCGTCACCTCGGTCGAGAAGCGCGCCGTCTTCGAGGCGACCATCTCCGCCGGCGCCCGCCAGGCGTACCTCATCGAGGAGCCCATGGCCGCCGCCATCGGCGCTGACCTTCCCATCGAGGATCCAACGGGCTCCATGGTCGTCGACATCGGCGGAGGCACCACCGAGGTCGCCGTCATCGCCATGGGCGGCATCGTCGTGTCGCAGTCGATCAGGACTGCCGGTGACGAGTTTGACCAGACCATCCTCGAGCACGTCCGCGACGCCTACAACCTCTCCATCGGCGAGAGAACTGCGGAGGACATCAAGATCAAGGTCGGCTCGGCAGCCCCCCTCGCGGAGGAGCTCGACGTCGAGGTCAATGGGCGCGACGTCATGAGCGGCCTGCCCAAGACGGTCCGCATCGAGAGCGAGGAGATCCGCCGCGCGCTCGACAAGCCACTCGACGAGGTCACCAAGGCCGTCAAGGACGCCCTGGACGTCACGCCGCCCGACCTCGCCAGCGACCTCATGTACTACGGCGTGCTCCTCACCGGGGGCGGCGGGCTCCTCCGTGGGCTCGACCAGCGACTCAGGGACGAGACGGGCGTCCCGGTGAACGTCAGCCCCACCGCGCTGGAGAACGTGGTCAACGGGTGCGCGAAGGTCCTCGAGGCCAACGCGCTCTCGGGTGGCTTCGTCCAGAGCGCCGGGCTGTAGGGTAGCCGGCATGCCTTTGGGAGGAAACGGCCTCAAGGGCGCGCCCGGGGTGAGGAGGAACGAGCCAAACTCCGGCATGCGCCTTATGATCGTGCTCACCGCGGTATCCATCGTGCTGTTCACCTTTGGCGCGCGCGAGTCCAGCGGCGGTGGCGTCTTCACCACCATCCGTGGCGCCGTCTCGGTCGTCACCACGCCGGTGCGCTACCTGGGTGCTGCCGTTACGGCTCCGTTCCAGGGCCTGGGCAACATCTTCTCCAACCTCACCGCCAACCAGGAGACCCTCTCTGACCTAAAGGCCGAGAACGAGAAGCTGCAGGCAGAGAACAGCAAGCTCCAGGAGTCGCAGAAGACCGCCGAGAGGCTCGAGAACCTCCTCGCGCTGCAGAGCACCTACAACCTCACGTCGGTCGCCGCCCGCGTTATCTCTGGCCCCACCGACTCGTGGAGCCAGTCGGTGACCATCGACAAGGGCACCACCTCGGGGCTGGCCGTCGGCATGGCGGTCACCGACTCCAACGGGGTGTTGGGCCAGATAACCGAGTGCGGTGCCACGTCGGCGACCGTTCGCCTCATCACCGACGAGAACTCCGGCGTGTCGTGCATGATCCAGTCCACGCGTGCCCAGGGCATGCTCAAGGGTTCCGCCGACGGCTCGCTGAGCCTCACGCTCGTCTCGGTTGACCAGACCGTGAAGGTGGGGGACAACGTGGTCACCAGCGGCCTGGGTGGGGTATATCCCAAGGGGCTGCCCGTCGGCAAGGTCACCAGCGTGAGCAAGACCAACGGGGGCCTGTACTACGACATCGACGTCCAGCCGCTCGCCTCAACCTCCACGACCGAGGAGGTCCTTGTCATCACCTCGCTGAGCGAGGACCAGAAGGCGAGCTCGGAGGACATCTCCTCTGCCGACGCCCAGGACACCACGACCTCCGCGTCGTCCGCGTCCTCGGACAGCTCCGCCGACTCCAGCGCGAGCATCGGCCAGTAGGGAGGCACCGTGCAGGTTAACGACAGCAACAGGAGGAGAAGGAGCATAGGGAGGCTCGGGCTCGTCTGCCTCGTGCTCCAGCTCGCCCTCGCGCCCAACATCGGCATCGCCGACGGGCGCATCAACTTCGCGCTCGTGTTCTCCGCCTACGTCGCCCTCACCATCGGCGGCAGGACGGGGGTCCTCTGCGGCTTCCTCGGCGGGCTCGCCTTCGACCTCTGCACCACCGGTCCCTTCGGGCTCATGACGCTCCTGCTCACGGTAGGGTCGTTCGTGCTGGGAATGGAGGACCGCAACCGCATCGCCGAGGACCTCTCGGGCTCCATCACGATCTTCCTCATCGTCTCGTTCATCGTCACGCTGCTCTACCACCTCGCCATGTTCCTGGTGGGGCAGGCGAGCTCGTTCTACGACGTCTTCGTGCTCAGGACGCTGCCCACCTTCGCCCTCACCGCCATCGCCTTCCTCCCGTTCGCGTTCGTGGGGTCCCACGGCAGCGGGGCGCCCCTGTCCTCCCTCAAGGGCGGGGCGGGGTCCGTGCGCAGGCGCTCCGGCAAGTTCGACCTCGGCAACCTCTAAGGTCACGCCTTGAACCCTGTCCTCATCGTCATAGCCATCCTCGCGGTCATCCTGGTGGCGCTCCTCGTCGTCTTCTTCCTCGTCGGCAGGGGAGAGGCACGATTCACCTTCGATATCGGGGGGAACGCCCCCAAGGCGTCGGGCGGCTCGGACACCTCGTCCGAGACCGGGTTCAAGACCCGGCTCAACGGCCTGGGGATCTTCTCCGGCTCCATCATCGCGGTCATTCTCGCCCGGCTCTGGTCGATGCAGCTCATTTCGTCGGACGACTACTCCGCTCAGGCGGAGTCCAACAGGACTCGCACCATCTCGGTCGACGCGCCGCGTGGCCGGATCCTCGACCGCAACGGCGTGGAGCTCGTGACCAACCGGTCGTCTCTCGCGGTCATGGCAAAGAGCGACGTCGCAAACGACGAGATCGAGTGCAAGCTTCTCGCCAACCTCATCGGCATGCCCGAGATGGCCGTAAAGCGCAAGGTCGAGGACGCCACCACCGGCGCGCAGAACCTGAGGACCGTCGCCGTGGACGTCTCGCGGCGCGTCGTCGCCTACGTGGAGGAGCACCCCTCACTCTTCACCGGGGTGTCCATCGAGCAGAAGACGCAGCGTCTCTACCCCAACGGAACCCTGTGCGCCCACGTGCTGGGCTACACTGGCTCCATCACCCAGGAGCAGGTGGACAAGCTCGACTCCGACCAGTCCGCCTCGTCCATCGACTACGAGCTGGGCGACACGGTCGGCCAGGCGGGCGTCGAGTACCAGTACGAGAGCGTTCTCCAGGGCGTCAAGGGCGAGCAGGTGGTCTACGTGGACGCCAACGGGTCCGTGCTGTCCCAGTCAAGCTCGGTCGACCCGCAGAGCGGGTCGGACGTCACGCTGACCATCGACGCGACCATCCAGAAGGCGGCGGAGGAGTCCCTCTCCAAGCACATCGAGTCGCTCAGGACCTCGGGCAAGACCGAGTGCTACGAGGGGTGCGCCATCGCGATGGACGTCACCAACGGCGAGATCATCTGCATGGCGAGCGAGCCCACATTCTCGCCGAGCGTCTTCATCGGGGGCATCTCGTCCGACGACTGGTCGGCGCTCTCGTCCGACGACTCCCACACGCCCATGGTCAACCGCGCCATATCGGGCCAGTACCCCTCCGCCTCCACCATCAAGCCCCTCTCCACCTTCGCCGCGCTCAACTACGGCATCGCCAACGTCAACTCCACCTACGACTGCACCGGCTACTGGACGGGCTTTGGCTCCGCGTACGGCAAGTACTGCTGGAACCATTCCGGGCACGGCGTCCTGGGGCTCGTGGGCGGCATCACCTACTCGTGCGACGTCGTCTTCTACGAGATCGGCAAGGGCTTCTACTACTCCGACAACAAGGAGGGGCTGCAGGAGACCTACAAGCAGTGGGGCCTCGGCAGCAAGGAGGGCATCGACCTCCCGGGCGAGGCCGAGGGCCGCGTCCCCGACGCGGAGTGGAAGTGGAACTACTACAAGTCGTCCGACAACGACGCCCGCCAGTGGCAGGGCGGCGACGACGCCAACCTGGTCATCGGCCAGGGCGACCTCCTCGTGACGCCACTCCAGATGCTCTGCGTGTATGCGGGGATCTCGCTCGACGGTGTCACGTGGAAGCCTCACGTGCTCAAGTCCGTCAACTCGAACGTGGGAAGCGGCTCGGTCGTGGAGTACAAGGACAGCAAGCTCAGGACCGTGAACGAGCAGTCCGAGTACATGGACCTCGTCCACGAGGGCCTCTCCGGGGTCATCTACAAGGAGTCGGAGGCCCAGGCCTCGCACTTCACCAACCTGTCCGTGCAGGTCGCGGGCAAGACTGGCACCGCCGAGACGTCGCACGCGGACCCGACGGGATGGTTCATTGCCTACGCCCCCTCGGACAACCCCAAGTACGTGGTCGCCTCGGTCATCGAGAACGGCGGGTTCGGCAGCGACGGCGCCATGTACGTGGTCCGCGACATCCTGGGCGCTATCTACAACGAGCCGGACACCTCCACCGAAGTCGACTCCTCGGGCGTGAGGTAGGGAGGTACGAGATGTCGGGAAAGCCCACGCTGCCAACCGAGAGACGCCAGGGGGGTCCGCTGGGAGGGCTCCTCTCGCGGTTTGGCTCCACCCGCGGCCGCGGCAGGGTCCGTGCGGGCAGGGGAGGGCTGTTCTACCTCCCGCAGCTCATACCCGCCATCGGCCTGATCGTCTACGGCGCCGTCGTGATCTGGTCCGCCTCGCTCACCATCTCGGACGCGTCGTTCCCTCGCCACCTCTTCGGCATTGCCCTGGGCATGGTCGCCGCCTACCTCGTGTGGCGCTACGACTACCGGGCGCTCGCCAACATGTCAAAGGCGCTTCTGGTCATCGACGTCGTGCTCATGCTCCTGCCGAGCGTCCCCGGCCTCAGCCACTCGGCGCTGGGCATGACGGGGTGGATCAGGATCCCCATCATCGGCTTCACGTTCCAGCCGTCCGAAGTGGCCAAGCTCGTGACCATCTACCTCATGGCGTCTCTCGGTGCGGAGTACAACGGCAAGATCGAGCACCTCCGGGACTACCTCAAGCTGTGCGGCATGCTCGCGATACCCTTCATCCTCATCCTCACACAGCCCGACCTGGGAACCGGCCTCATCATCCTCGTGACGGGCGCCGCCATCATCATCTGCTCCGGTGCCAAGAAGACCTGGGTCATCGCGACCATCGCCGGCATCGTGGCGCTCGCCGCCCTCGTGGTTGCCACGTCCATGTCGCCGGGGCTCCCGCACCTGCTCAAGACCTACCAGCTCAAGCGCCTCATTGTGTTCGTGGACCCGTCCGTGGACCCCTCGGGCGACGGCTACAACCTGGCCCAGGCAAAGATCGCGGTCGGCTCCGGCGGGCTGCTGGGCAAGGGCATCGGCAACGCCTCGCAGGCGGGCAGCGGTTTCCTCCCCGAGGCCCATACCGACTTCGTGTTCGCCCTTTTGGCCGAGGAGTTCGGCTTCGTGGGGTCGGTGCTCCTCCTCGCCCTGTTCGGCGCCATGATCTTCGCCGCCATCTCGCTCGCCCAGCGCGTCGAGTCCCCGTTTGGCAAGCTCGTCCTCGTCGGCTGCGTGGCCATGTGGTCCTTCCAGCTGCTCGAGAACGTGGGCATGTGCATCGGCATCATGCCCATCACCGGCATCCCGTTGCCGTTCATCAGCTTTGGGTCGTCGTCCATGCTCGCCCAGTGCGCCTCGATCGGGATGGTGCAGTCCGTGTGGCGGCACAGGCCAAAGGCCGCATAGGGCACCGCTTGCCGCTGCGGTTGGCGGGGGAGAGGGCCGGGCGCCCTTTGTTGACGCCGCCCCCGCGGGTAGAATGGCGTCGTCGCACATTGGTTTAGGGGCTATTCGGTTTGGCAGGAGAGCGGTATGGCGAGAAGGCATTCCCTCACGCTGGGTGACATCGCTAAGATCATGGGGTCGGGGCGCGAGTCGCAGCGCCGCCGGTCGGAGGGGGTGTCGCTTGCCGTGATGGTTGGCGAGGGCGCGTCGGCGACCATCGCGCGCGCCGTCAGGGAGGCCCTCCTCCCGCAGAACGAGACCACCTTCGTCTCGGCGCTCCCGCTCGAGGGGGCCGTCCCCGCGGGCGTGGACGCTGTGGTCATCCTCCCGGGAAGCCCCGAGGCGGCCGCCGAGCGGGCGGTGGATGCCGCGCGCATGGGCATACCCGCCGCCATCCTGGTGTGCTCTCAGGTCGAGGAGCGTCCCGTGCAGGCGGGCGAGGACGTCGCGAGCCTGGTCGCGTACCTCTCCGCCGCCAACGAGCGCGTGGCGGTCGACAAGCTCTGCGAGTGGCTCGTGGGTGCCTGCGCCTCCAAGTCCATTGCGCTGGCCGCCGGGATCCCCGCGTGTCGGCAGAACGTGGTCCGCTCGCTCGTCAGGTCGTGCGCCCTCGCCAACGTGGGCGTGGGCGTCGTCGACCTCCTGCCCGGGGCGGACCTTCCCGTCATGGCGGCAAGCCAGGCGCGTCTCGCCTTCGACGTGGCGGCGGCGTACGACCGCAGGCTCTCCGCCTCCGACTTTGGTCTGATTGCCGGCGGGGTCATGCTCGCGGGGCTGGGCTACCGCTCCGTCTCTCGCTCTGTCTCCCGTGCGCTCCCTCCGCTCGCATGGGCGGTTCGGGGCGGCGTCGCCTTTGCCGGGACGGTCGCCACGGGGGCGGTCGCCCGCGCCTGCGCCTCGGGGACGACGCCGCAGCGGGTCGCCGAGGCAGCCGCCGGGGGCATCGGGAAGGGCATCGAGGAGCTGTCCGCGCGTCTCTCCCAGATTCTTTCCCGGCGGGGGAGAGAGGACCGCGGCCCCGTTGGCCCCGGCTACATCTCGTTGGGCGGTGAGGGCGAGTGAGGCTTCCGAGGCAGGACTGGTACCCCCGGCTCGAGCCGCTCCTGGGCAAGGTCGAGAAGCCGTCGCGCTACCTCGACCACGAGTGGGGCGCCGTGGAGAGCCAGGACGGCCCCTTCCACGTGTGCATGATCTACCCCGACGTCTACGACGTGGGGCAACCCAACCTGGGCATCGCGATTCTCTACCAGGCCATCAACCGCCAGGAGGGCATGTCGTGCGAGAGGGGCTTCCTCCCCTGGGTTGACATGGCGGACCTCATGCGGGCGGAGGGGATCCCGCTCCTCTCGCTCGAGACGTCGTCCCCCGTGGCGTCCTTTGACGTCGTGGGGTTCACGCTTGCTCACGAGATGGCGTGCACCAACATCGTCGAGGCCCTGGACCTCGCGGGCATACCCCTGCGCGCGGAGGAGCGCTCCGAGGACGACCCGGTCGTCTTCGCCGGCGGCCCCTCGGTGTGGAACTCCGAGCCGGTGAGCCCCATGTTCGACGCCATCCTCCTCGGGGACGGCGAGGAGGGCCTCGTCGAGATGTGCGCCCTCGTCCGCGACCTCAGGGGGAGGGGCGCGGCACGCTCCGACATCCTCAAGGCGCTCGCACGCCTCGACGGGGTGTACGTCCCCTCCCTGTACGATGTCGAGTTCGGGCCGACCACCACGCGGTGGGGCAGGGCCGTCCCCAAGCCGGGGAGCGGCGCTCCCAAGGTCGTGAGGAAGCGGTGCATCCCCGACCTCTCCGTGACGGACCCGCTCCCCCAGAAGATCGTCCCCTACGTGGGGCTGGTGCAGGACAGGCTCGCGGTGGAGGTCCTGCGCGGGTGCGCCCGGGGGTGCCGGTTCTGCCAGGCGGGCATCACCTACCGCCCGGTGAGGGAGCGCCCCGCCGAGCAGGTCGTCGAGGCCGCCGAGGAGGGGCTGGCGCGGATGGGGTACGACGAGGTCTCGCTCACCTCGCTCTCGACCACCGACCACTCCCAGTGCGCAGGGATGCTGCACCGGCTCAACGCGGACCTCTCCCCCCAGGGCGTCAGGGTCTCCATCCCCTCGCAGCGCCTCGACTCGTTTGGGGTCGAGATGGCGCAGGAGGTCGGCGGATCCAAGAAGGGTGGCCTCACGTTCGCGCCCGAGGCCGGCACGCAGCGCCTGCGCGACGTGATCAACAAGAACGTGACCGGGGACGACATCGACGCCGCCGCGCGCAACGCCTTCGAGCGTGGCTGGAGGCGCATGAAGCTCTACTTCATGATGGGTCTTCCCACCGAGACGGACGAGGACATCGTCGCGATTCCCGAGGTCGCGCAGCGCGTGCTGGACATTGGGCGCGAGGTCGTGGGAAGGGGCCGCAAGAGCGGTGTCTCCGTCTCCATCTCGGTTGCCGTGTTCGTGCCCAAGGCGCACACGCCGTTCCAGTGGGCCCCGCAGCTCGAGCTGTCCGAGGTGCGCAGGCGGCAGGCCCTGCTCCTCTCGTCCACCCACGACCGCGACATCCGGGTGAGCTACCACGACGCCGAGGTCTCCCTCGTGGAGGCGGTGCTCTCGAAGGTCGGCCGCGGCGGCTTCGACCTGATCCTTGAGGCATGGCGGCGCGGGTGCCGCTTCGACGCCTGGACGGACCAGTTCGACTTCTCGCGCTGGGAGGAGGCGGCACGGGCCGTCGGCATCGACCTGGTCGAGGTCGCGAGCGCGCCTCTCGCCCTCAATGTCGAATTCCCGTGGGAGCACACGAGCCCGGGCGTCTCGAAGGGGTTCCTCCAGCGGGAGTGGAGGCGTGCCGCCGAGGGCGTGACCACCCCGGACTGCACCATGACCAGCTGCACGGGGTGCGGCGTGTGCCCCACGCTCGAGGTCGACAATGTGATCTGGGGTGACCGCCATGCCAGGTAGGGAGCAGCTCCACAGGCTTCGCGTCGAGTACGGCAAGGACGGGCGCCTGGCGTACCTGGGCCACCTCGAGGTGATAAACACCATGGGCCGCTGCATCCGCCGCTCGGGACTCCCGTTCTCGGTGGGCAACGGCTTCGCGCGGCGCATCAGGCTCCAGTTCTCCCAGGCGCTCCCCGTGGGTGCGTCCTCGCGCTGCGAGTACTACGACCTGCTCCTGACCGACCGCGTGAACGAGGGCGAGGCGCTCGTCAGGCTCAGGGGCGCGACCCCCGCGGGCCTCGCGCCCGTATGGTGCGGGTACGTCCCCAGGGAGCTTCCCGCCATCGAGGCGTGGCTCACCCGCTCCGCCTGGGAGGTGTCCTTCTCCCGGGGGGTTGACCGCGATGCCCTCGACGGCGCGCTGCGGCAGCTCCGCGACCGTGGGTCCCTCGAGTACATGAGGGGGGAGAAGAGAAAGGTCGTGGACCTGGGCCAGACCCTCGTCGGGTGGGACTGGGACGAGCCGGGGGTGCTTACGCTCCAGACGCGGGCAACCAATCAGGCGTCGCTCAGGCCGGCGGTCCTGCTCTCAGCCACCCAGGGGGTCCTTGGGCGAGAGGTGCCGCCCTACTCGGTGTGCCGCGTGGGCCTGTGGCACGAGGGGGTTGATGGTTCTCTTGTGGAGGGGCTCGATACGAGGTCAGGGTAGGCGTTTGCCCGCTATTCTGTGCAAGGCGTGGTCTGTTCGCGAAGTGTGGCGTTCTGTTGACCGGGCGGCCCATCGCTAGTATGATAGTTGGCTGTTGCACTACAACCAGTAATGAAGGGCTCACACATGTACGCAATCGTTACCACTGGTGGCAAGCAGTATAAGGTTGCCAAGGGCGACATCATTGATGTCGAGAAGCTCAACGCGCAGCCTGGCGACTCCGTCGAGCTTGACGTTCTCCTTCTGAACGACGGCAAGCAGACCATCGTTGACGCTGCCACGCTCGAGGGCAAGAAGGTCACCGCCCAGGTCCTGGACCAGTTCAAGGGCGAGAAGCAGCTCGTCTTCAAGTTCCACAAGCGCAAGCGCTATCACCGCACCAAGGGTCACCGTCAGAACCTCACCAAGCTCCAGATCTCCGAGCTTCCCCTGGAGGGCGCTGCGGCCAAGTCCGCCAGCACCGAGGAGTAGCGTTCATAGCTTCGTAACATCATCAGATAGGCAGGTATCACAATGGCACACAAGAAGGGTCTGGGCTCCTCTCGCAACGGGCGCGACTCCAACGCCCAGCGTCTCGGCACCAAGGTCTTTGGCGGCCAGTCCATCAAGACCGGTCAGATCATCGTTCGTCAGCGCGGCACCCACATCACCCCGGGCGAGAACGTTGGCCGCGGCAAGGACGACACCCTGTTCGCCCTTGCGGACGGTACGGTCGAGTTCACCAAGGGTGCGAAGCACTACGTCCACGTTCGTACTGCGTAGCCCTATCGCATAGAATGTTTGGCGCCCCAATGTTCCCATTGGGGCGCCTTTTTGCATCAAGAGCGGGGATTCCCCGCATGCGCCACAAAGTGGGGAGGCCATCATGCCAACCAGCACGTTTACCGACCTGTGCAGGATCAACGTCAAGGGGGGCGACGGAGGGGCCGGCTGCATGTCGTTCCGTCGCGAGGCATTCGTTCCCAAGGGCGGTCCCGACGGCGGCGACGGTGGCCGGGGCGGCGACGTCGTCCTCGCGACCGACCCGCAGCTCTCGTCCCTCATCGACTTCAGGTACAAGCACCACTTCAGGGCCGAGCGAGGCACCCACGGAAAGGGCGCCCGCAGGCACGGGAGCGACGGGGAGGACCTTGTCCTGCGCGTCCCCCTCGGCACGGTCGTGAGGGAGCTCGACCCCCTCACCATGAAGCCGCTCTACCAGATCGCCGACCTCACCAAACCCGGTCAGAGGGTCATCGTGGCCCCGGGCGGCCTGGGTGGCAGGGGCAACATCCACTTCGTCACCTCGGTCAGGAGGGCACCCGCCTTCGCCGAGAAGGGCGAGCCCGCCATCGAGCACTGGATCGAGCTCGAGATGAAGCTCATGGCCGACGCGGCGCTCGTGGGGATGCCGTCCGTGGGTAAGAGCTCCATCATCGCCAGGATCTCGGCGGCACGCCCCAAGATCGCCGACTACCCCTTCACCACGCTCACGCCCAACCTCGGCGTCGCGCGCTCCAAGCTCGGCGACTCCTTCGTCGTTGCGGACGTCCCCGGCCTCATCGAGGGCGCCAGCGAGGGCAAGGGCCTGGGGCACCAGTTCCTGCGCCACATCGAGAGGACCGCCCTCATCATCCACGTGGTGGACGTCACGGGCGGGTACGAGGGGCGAGACCCCGTGGAGGACTACCACACCATCAACGCTGAGCTCTCCGCCTATGCCAGCGAGCTTGCCGAGAGGCCCCAGATCGTCCTTGCCAACAAGTGCGACATCCCTGGGTGCGAGGAGGCCGTGGAGCGCGTCCGCAGGGAGGCCGAGGCAGACGGCCACAGGTTCTTTGCCGTCTCCGCCGCCACCGGCGAGGGGCTCGAGGACTTCGTGACCGAGTGCGCGCTCATGGTGAAGGAACTCAGGGCACAGGCCGTGGTCGAGGAGGAGGACGGGCTCACCAACCAGGAGATGGAGTGGGAGCGCCAGAGGAGGGACCGCGCCATCCACATCGCCCAGGAGTCAAGGGGCATCTGGAGGGTCTCGGGCGGCGCCATCGAGCGCATGGTGGTCCAGACCGACTGGAACAACGACGAGGCGGTCTCGTTCCTCCAGCATCGCTTCGACCGCGCGGGGCTTGACGAGAAGCTCACGCGTGCCGGCGTCAAGCCGGGCGACGAGGTCCGCATCCTGGGCTTCTCCTTCGAGTTCGAGGGCGAGGGCGCGCAGGACGACTACTCCGAGCTCGACGACTCCGACGACGCCCTGGTCGAGGAGGTCGCCGGGGACCAGGCGGGGGAGGAGTCCTGATGGAGGGTAGGAGGGTCATCGTCTGCAAGCTCGGCTCCTCGATCCTGGTGGGGCGAGACGGCAGGCCGGACCGTGCGTTCATCTCGTCCCTCTGCGGCCAGGTCTCGACCCTGGTGGGCGAGGGCTACGGCGTGGTCGTCGTCTCCTCCGGCGCGGTCGCGGCGGGGCTCGAGCGCCTCTCGCTCGACCGGCGCCCCACGGACATGGCCACGCTCCAGGCCTGCGCCTCGGCTGGCCAGGCCTCGCTCACCGAGGCGTACGCGGAGGAGCTCGCCAAGCGCGGGATCCCCTGCGGCCAGGTGCTTCTCACCAGGCGTGACGTCGCGGACCGCGAGGGGTACCTCAACGCCCGCACCACCCTCACGCGCCTCCTCGAGCTCGGTGCCGTGCCCGTGGTCAACGAGAACGACACCGTCTCGGTCGCCGAGTTCGCCTTTGGCGACAACGACACCCTGGGCGCCATCGTCTCTTCGCTCGTGGGGGCCGACCTCTACGTGATCCTCTCCGACGTGGACGGCCTCTACACCGCCGACCCGCAACGCGACCCCACCGCACGCCTCATCCACGTCGTGGACGAGATCACCCCGCAGATCGCCGCGATGGCGGGCGGGGCGGGTTCCTCGGTGGGGACGGGCGGCATGGCCACCAAGCTTCGGGCCGCCCGCGCATCGCTCGCGGCGGGAATCCCCATGGCAATCTGCCGCGGCAGGGAGGATGGTGCGCTCGTGCGGACCGTGCATGGCGAGGGCACGGGAACCCTGTTCCGGCCCAGCCCCTCCAACCCGCGCGAGAGCGGCCGAAAGCTCTGGATCGGGCTCGCCGAGGTGGTCCACGGCGCCATCGTCCTGGACGAGGGCGCCACGCGTGCCGTCACGCAGAACGGCGCCTCCATCCTCCCCGTCGGCATCTCCGAGGTCCGCGGTCCCTTCGAGGAGGGGGACGTGGTCAACGTCCTCTCGCCCGACGGGTTCCTCCTGGGCAGGGGCGTCACGCGCTTCTCGTCCGACGACATGGTCCGCGTGCGCGGCCTCAGGCTCGACGTGATCGCGCGCTTCCTCCCCGAGAAGGCCGGGCAGCCCGCGATCCACCGCGACGAGCTGCTCGTGCTGTAGGGGGGCGGGCATGGCACTCCAGGAGCACGAGATCGAGCGGCTGGCGGAGGGCGTCGTCCGAAGGGGCGACCTCCCGCTCCTGGGCCGCGACCCCAAGGTGACCTATCGGCTGGGCATCATGGGCGGGACCTTCGACCCCATCCACAACGGCCACCTGGTCGCCGCCGAGCAGGCGTTTGACGACCTGGGCCTGGACGTCGTGGTGTTCATGCCCGCCGGGCGGCCCGCCTTCAAGCTCAACAAGAAGGTCAGCTCGGGGGAGGACCGCTATGCGATGACGCTGCTCGCGACGTCGGACAACCCGCACTTCGTCGCGAGCAGGTTCGAGGTCGACCGCCCGGGGGTCACCTATACGGCGGACACGCTCGAGATGCTCCGTGGCATCTATGCCGACAACGTCGAGCTCTACTTCATCACCGGCGCCGACGCCATCGCCGACATCGTGAGGTGGAGGGACGCGGGGCGCATCGCCCGTCTCGCCCACCTGGTGGGTGCCACCAGGCCGGGGTACGACCTGGCGCGCGCCGAGCGCGCGATCGAGGGGTCCCCGTACCAGTTTGACGTTACCTACCTCGAGGTCCCGGCGCTCGCCATATCGTCCAGCTATCTCAGGGGGCGGGTCTCGCGCGGGCAGAGCCTGAGGTACCTCACCCCAGACGCGGTGACGGGCTACATTCACAAGCACAACCTCTACGGCGTGAGGCAGACCAGGTACGGCTCGGTTGAGGGGGATGCGTATGGAAGGCGTTCGTGACGAGGGGGGCCTCGATGCGGGGCAGGAGCGCATCGTGCGCCGCCTGGAGGGGGACCTCAAGAAGAGGATGGCGGAGGTTAAGCCCAAGCGGTACGCGCACTCGCTCTCCGTCGCCAGGACCGCCCAGGACATGGCGGTCGAGTACGGGGCGGACCCCTTCCAGGCAAGGGTGGCAGGGATCCTGCACGACTGGGACAAGGTCGTGCCCACCTCCGAGCTCGTCTCCCGCGCGCGCGACATGGGGATCGACATGGGCGTGGACCTCGAACTCGTCGCGCCCCTCCTGCACGGCCTCACCGCGGCCCGCGAGCTCCCCTCGCGCTACCCGGAGCTCCCGCAGGCGGTGTGGAGGGCGATCTCGCTGCACACCGTCGGGTCTGCCACGATGGGCGCCCTCGACATGGTCCTCTTCGTCGCCGACGGGATCGAGCCGCTTCGCAAGGGGTCTGCGGGGATTGAGCACGTCAGGGACATGGTCAGGAGACACGCCCCGCTGCACGAGGTGTATGCGGAGTCGTTCTGCGGCGGCGTGGAGTACGTGGTCCAGACGCGCAGGTACCTCTATCCGGGTACCATTGACATATACAACCGGCTCGTCCTGGGACGGACGGGCGCCTAGGCGCACTCGGAAGGAATTCGAATGACAGTCACACCGCTCCAGCTCGCAAAGGTCGCCGCCACCGCGGCGGACGGCAAGAAGGCCGGCGACATCGTCCTGCTCGACCTCTCCCAGGTCTCGGACATCTGCGACTACTTTCTCATCTGCACCGCGCAGAACAAGCCCCAGATGGACGCGATCCTCGACGGTATCGAGGAGAAGGTCAAGGTCAACTGCGGCGAGTCGCCCCTCTCCATGGAGGGGCGCGGGGGCTCCGACTGGGTCCTCCTCGACTACGGCAGCGTCGTGGTGCACGTGTTCAAGCCCGAGGCCAGGGACTTCTATCGCCTGGAGAGCCTGTGGGGCGAGGCGCCGAGGGTCGACCTTGGGCTCGCCGCCCCCAAGGACGAGGCGGCACCGGAGGAGTAGCCCGCGGGCGGCTCAGTCGCCCCTCAGCCTGAGGTCCCTCCCGTAGCCAAGGGCGTCGTCCCCAAACTTGCGTCTTACCTCGTCCGCCACGGACGAGAGGCGACGGAGCGAGGGGTCGGCGCCCCTCTCGTCGTCCGACGCAAAGAGCGAGAGCTGCGTGGGCCTCTGCGGCCCAAAGTCACTGAGGCCAACGCCCACCAGGCGCACGGGCGTCCCCTCCCGCCAGAGGCCGTCGAGCAGGGAGAGGGCCACAGGGCCAAACTCGTGCTCGTCGTCGCTGGGGCAGGGGAGCCTCCTCTGCGCGGTGTGGGTGTGCTGCCGGTCGAACTTGAGCTTGAGCGTCACGAGGCTCCCCTTGAGCCCGCGCTGCCGGAGGCGCCTGCCCGTGAGCTCGCTCACGTGCCCGATCGCCGCGGCAAGTTCCTGGCGGGTCACGAGGTCGCGCGGGAAGGTGCGCTCGTTTGAGACCGACTTGGGCTCCTCCGCATCCGAGAGCATCGACACCGGGCTTCGCTCCTGGCCTGCGGCGCGCAGCACGAGCGTGGGCCCAAAGGATCCCAGCAGCCTGCGCATGCGCTCCTTGTCTTGCGCCGCCAGCTGTCCCAGGGTCCTCACGCCCATCTCCTCCAACCGCCTCTCCGTGGCAGGTCCTATCCCGCTCATGGCGGCGACGGGAAGGGGGGAGAGGAACTCCGCCTCGGTCCCCGGGGTCACCACCGTGAGGCCGCGGGGCTTCTGCCGCTCCGAGGCAATCTTCGCGACCGTCTTGCTGGTTCCCAGCCCTATGGAGCAGGTGATCCCCAGGGCGAAGACGCGCCCCTGGATGCGCCGGCAGATGGCGACGGGGCTCTCGTGGGACCACCTCCCGGGCGTGACGTCAAAGAACGCCTCGTCGATGGACATCTGCTGCACGCGGGGCGTCTCGTCCGAGAGGAACGACATGACCTCCCGTGACACCTCGCGGTAGCGGTCAAAGTGACCGTGCGTCCAGATGGCCTGCGGGCAGAGGCGCTGTGCCTGAAACGAGGGCATGGCGGAGTGGACGCCGAAGCGCCTCGCCTCGTACGAGGCGGTCGAGACGACGCCACGCTCCTCGGGCGACCCTCCCACGATGACCGGCTTCCCCCGCCACTCGGGGTGGTCGAGCATCTCGACCGACGCGAAGAAGGCATCGAGGTCGAGGAGGCCTATCGCGGGACCATGCCATGCCGGCGCGTCAAACGGTTGTTCGCTTCTCTCATCCATGGCAAGAAGTATAGGGAAAAGGGCCCCGGGGGAGACGTCACCCGCGGCCCTTTGGCAAGGCGTCGACGCTACAGCGTCACGGTGAAGGTGGTGCCGTCCGCCTTGGTGCTCGTGGCCTTGATGGTTCCGCCGTGGACCTCGGCTATGCCCTTGGCGATGGCGAGGCCAAGCCCAAAGCCGCCCTGCTCGCCCTCGCCGCGGCTGCGTGCCTTGTCGCTGCGGTAGAAGCGGTCAAACAGGTGCGGCAGGTCCTCGGGGTCGATGGGGTCGCCCTGGTTGTTGACGCTGAGCACGATGTGCTGCGACGTCCGCTTGAGGGTCACCTTGACCTCGGTCCCCTTGCGGGCGTACTTCGTGGCGTTGTCGATGAGGATCTTTGCGAGGCGCCCCAGCCACTCGCGATCGCCCTGCACGTGGATGCCCTCCTCCACGCTCGCGTCGAGCGTGACGCCCCGGTCGAAGGCGACCGCGTCAAACTCCAGCGCGCAGGAGTCGACGATGTCCGAGAGGTTCACGTCCTCCTTGGTGAAGGCGGAGGTGGCGCCACCCGCCCCCTCGTCCGTCTTCGCCAGCTGCAGAAGGTCGTTGACCAGGTTCTTCATGTGCGTCGCCTCGTCGTGCGTGCTCTGCACCCAGCGGCGTGAGTCGTCGCTCAGATTGCCGTCCTCCAACAGGATCTGCGAGTTGGCGAGGATGACCGAGAGGGGCGTCTTGAGCTCGTGCGACGCATCGGAGATGAACCGCCTCTGACGGTCCCAGGCGTCTGCAACGGGCTTGAGCGACCAGTCCGCGAGCTTCCACGAGATGGCGAACATGGCGAGCATGGCAAGCACCATGATCTCGGCGTCACGCACGACCTGGTTGCTGAAGCTGCGGTCTGCGGCAGTCGTGTCCACCATCGAGATGCGCACGCTGCCGTCGCTCTGGACCGCGCGCTTCCAGGCGATGTGCCTCTCCGAGATGACCCCGCCGTCATCCGCCGACTTGAGGGCAGTGCGGATGACCTTCCTCAGGGTCTCAGTGCTGATGAGGGCGGGGTAGTCGCTCGTCTGCAGGATCACCCCGTCGTCCGAGACTATGACGGCGATGGAGAGCATCCCCTCCCCGTGACTCGATCCCTGGGGCCCACCTATGGTGGGGACGGAGTTGAGGTCGCCCTCCAGGTTCCTCTCCAGCGCGTGGTCGATCAGCTCCCTCTGTGCGGACCAGCTCGCGTGCAGGGAGAAACCAAGGACGCTCGCGAGAACCACCCCCACGAGCGCCATGACGATGACTATGAACTTCTTCTTGAGCCTCTTGAGCACCCCTCGGCCCTCCTACTGCTGGGCCTTGAACTCCTCCAGGCGGTATCCGAGCATGCGCAGCGTGGTGATCTGCACGTTGGAGTGGATGTGCGCCATCTTCTTGCGGAGGAACGAGACGTACGCCTCGACCGAGTTCTCGGAGGCCGCGCTGTCGGTGCCCCACACGCGGGTGAGCAGGTCCTGCTTCGAGACCACGCGCGCGGTGGGGCTCATCAACATCTTCAGGACTTCGAACTCCTTGCCGGAGAGGTGCACGGTGCGCTCGCCGCAGCTCAGGTCGTGGGTGTTGAGGTCGAGCTTGAGGTCGGCAAACGTGAGCTCGTCGATGACAACGTCGCCCTGGCGCCTGGTGAGCGCCCTCACCCTGGCGAGGAGCTCGGGGGCCTCGAACGGCTTGGTCATGTAGTCGTCCGCCCCGGCGTCCAGGCCCTCTACCTTGTCGTTGGTTGAGGTCCTCGCGGTGAGCACCATCACGGGGATGGAGTTGCCCTCGTGCCTCAGCTCGTGGACCACGGAGAGTCCGTCCATGCCGGGCAGCATCACGTCGAGGATGACCGCGTCGTACATGCCGGTCTGCGCGGATGCAAGCCCTGCCTTCCCGTCGTAGGCTGCCTCTGCGTTGTATCCGCCGTCCTCGAGGATGTGGACAATGGCGTCGGCGAGGTTTCGCTCGTCCTCTACGACCAAGATGTTCAATGCGACCTCCTAGAAAGGAAATGTCCGTGTCCCAAAAGCCACTCCCATTGGCTTTCAGCAGCTTTGGCTAGCTTACTTCGCAGTACTGAAATCCTGCTTAACATTTTTCCCGCGGGGGCGTTTTTTGAGGGCTTATGCTAAAAGCTCTCCACATTTCTGAGTTCCACACAATTTGTAGCGGGGTGGCATCTCTCGGTGGCGTATGATATACAGGCTTTTGTGTGGTTTAGCGACGCATCACATCACCGACCACAGCGTCGCTCGTAAGAAGGAGTTCAACTTTGGCAGTCAAGATTCGTCTCGCCCGTCACGGTGCAAAGAAGCGCCCGTACTACCGCGTCGTCGTCGCCGACGGCCGCATGCCCCGCGATGGTCGCTACATTGAGCAGGTCGGCCGCTACAACCCGCTCACCACTCCCAAGACGATCGAGCTCGACCTCGAGAAGATCGACGAGTGGATCTCGAAGGGTGCCCAGCCCAGCACGACTGTCTCGCACCTCATCGACATCGTCCGCACCGGCGCTCCCGCTCCCGAGAAGAAGCAGAAGCTCTCCAAGAAGGCCGCTGCCAAGGCTGCTGCCGCAGCCGAGTCCGCGGAGTAGGTGCCGTGTCCGAGGAAATGGCGGATCAAGCCGATTCCCTCGACCAGACCATGGGCTCCGATGAGGAGCTTCCCTCCGACAAGGTCGCGGATCTCGTCGAGTACATCGTCTGTGGCCTCGTGAACAACGAGGACGCGGTCTCTCTCGACGTCACCGACAGCGAGGGCTCGGCCCTCATCGAGGTCTCCTGCGACGAGGAGGATGCCGGTAGGATCATCGGCAGGAAGGGCCGCACGATCAAGGCCATTCGCACGCTCGCTCGCGCGCTTGGCTCTCGTGTCGGAACCTCCGTCGAGGTTGAGGTCTTGGGGTAGGCAGCTTGCATACACGCTACAGAGCCATAGCTCGCGTGACCAAGGCTCACGGTAGGAGGGGGGAGGTCGTGACGGTTTCCGTTCACGGCCTTCCCCCTCTCCTGCATGATGGGCTCGAGGTCAGCATTGTCCCTCCCGCTCTCAAGGGGCCGCGCAGCCGCGCCGTCACGTCCGTCTCCGGTGACGAGGGTGGCATGCTCGTCTCGCTGTCGGGGGTCGAAGACCTCAACGCCGCGGAGCGCCTGGTGGGCCGAACGCTGCTCGCCCGTTGGGATGACCTTCCCGACGGGTTCGAGCTTCACGACGCCGACGCCCTGGTGGGCAGGGAGGTCCATGACGCCCGGCTTGGTGACCTCGGCCACGTTACCGAGGTCATGCGGGGGCCGGCAAACGACGTGTGGGTCGTGGAGGGACCTCACGGGGAGGTCCTGCTCCCCGTCATCGACGAGGTGGTGTCCTCCGTTCCGCCTGCGGGGGCCATCCAGGTCAGCGCCCCCCAGGGTCTGATTGGGGGTGCGCAGTGAGGTTCGAGACGCTCTCCGTCTTTCCCGAGGTGTTCGCCCCCTACCTCGACGCCTCCATCATGGGGCGCGCGCAGCGGCAGGGGATCCTCGAGTTCGAGGCCTACGACCTGCGCGACTGGACGCACGACCGGCACAGGACGGTCGACGACGCGCCCTTCGGCGGCGGGCAGGGCATGCTCATGAAGCCGGCCCCCATCTTCGAGGCGGTGCGGGACATCTCCGGGCGCGGAGAGGCGCGTCCGCACGTCGTGTTCTTCTCGCCCTGCGGGACGCGCTACGACGAGGGCGTCGCCGAGCGCCTCTCCCATCTCGACCGCGTGCTGCTGGTCTGCGGCCGCTACGAGGGCATGGACGAGCGTGCGTACACGCTCGCGGACGAGACGCTCTCGCTGGGCGACTACGTCCTCACGGGAGGGGAGCTCGCGGCCCTCGTCGTGATCGACTCCGTCGTGCGCCTGCTCCCCGGGGCGCTCGGGGACGACATGAGCGCGAGGGACGAGTCGTTTTCGGACGGCTTGCTCGAGTACGCGCAGTACACGCGGCCCGCGGACTATGATGGTCTGCGCGTTCCCGAGGTGCTCCTGTCGGGGGACCACCAGAGGGTGCGCGAGTGGCGGAGGCAGAGTGCCATACGCAGGACGGCGTCCTGGCGTCCCGACCTGCTCGAAGGGGCGGGGCTCACGCCCGGTGAGTGGGAGCTGGCGCGCAGCGTGATCGACGAGCGAGAGGGGAGTGTGGACCATGGCGAGGAGTGAGGGCAAGGGACATCGCATCCCCGGTTGGCTCGAGCTCGTCCTCTGCGTCGTCGCGGGTCTCCTGGTTGCGCTCGTCATCCGCAGGTACGTCGCCGAGGTGTACATCGTCCCCTCCGGCTCGATGCTCGAGACCATCCAGGAGGGCGACCGCCTCATAGGCGAGAAGGTCAGCATCAAGACCTCATCGGTGTCCGCGGGGCAGATCGTGACCTTCACGGATCCCGATGACCCCTCGACGACGCTGGTCAAGAGGGTTATCGCCACGGGTGGGCAGACGGTCGACCTTGTCGATGGCAAGGTCTACGTGGACGGCAAGGCCCTGGACGAGCCCTACACGCTGGGCAAGCCGTCCTACCCGCTGGACCAGCACTCGACCAGCCTGCAGGAGGCCATCTCGTATCCCTACACGGTCCCGGAGGGCTATGTCTGGGTCATGGGAGACAACAGGACCAACTCGCTCGACTCGCGCTACTTTGGCGCCGTGAGCGAGGACAGCATCACGTCGCACGTGGTCTGCGTCGTCTGGCCGCCAAGCGACATCGGCGCGCTCTGAGGCGCATAACGACAACGATGGGAGAAGTTTCACGATGAGCAGCGATAAAGCGCTGACGTTCCAGGACCTGATCCTGGCGCTCGAGCACTACTGGGCGGAGCAGGGGTGCACCGTCATGCAGCCGTACGACAGCGAGGTTGGTGCGGGCACCTTCCACACCGCCACCACGCTTCGCTCCCTGGGCCCCGACGCCTGGCGCACCTGCTACCCGCAGCCGTGCCGCCGCCCTGCCGACGGGCGCTACGGCGAGAACCCCAACCGCATGCAGCACTACTACCAGTTCCAGGTGCTCCTCAAGCCCTCGCCCAAGGACTCCCAGGACCTCTACCTGGGCTCCCTCAAGGCGATCGGCCTCGACCCCGCGCAGCACGACGTCCGCTTCGTCGAGGACGACTGGGAGAGCCCGACGCTGGGTGCCTGGGGCCTTGGCTGGGAGGTCTGGCTCAACGGCATGGAGGTCACGCAGTTCACCTACTTCCAGCAGGTGGGCGGCATCGAGGTCGACCCCGTCCCGGTCGAGATCACCTACGGCCTGGAGCGCATCGCCATGTACGCCCAGGGCGTCGACTCCGTGTACGACCTGGTGTGGAGCTATCTCCCCGACGGCACGCCCATGACCTATGGCGACGTCTTCCTCGAGAACGAGCGCGAGTTCTCCGCCTACAACTTCGAGGTCGCCAACGTCCAGATGATGCGCCAGAAGTTCGACGACTACGAGGCGGAGTGCCACTCCTGCCTCGACGCAGGGCTCCCGCTGCCCGCCTACGACTGCGTCATGAAGTGCAGCCACTCGTTCAACCTCCTCGACTCCCGCGGAGCCCTCTCGGCGGTCGAGCGCGCCAACTACATCCTGCGCGTGAGGACCATCGCAAAGGCCTGCTGCGAGGCGTACCTCGCCAAGGTCGCGGAGAAGGGCAGCCAGAAGAAGGGGGAGGTGGCCTAGGTGGCCGACAGCAAGGACTTCCTACTCGAGATCGGTACCGAGGAGATGCCCTCGGCACCCCTCAACAACGCGGTCAGGCAGATCGGCACCCTCGTGAAGAAGGGGTTGGACGAGGCGGGGCTCGCGCACGGCGACGTCCGCGTGGTCTCGTCCCCCAGGAGGCTCGCGGTGCTCGTCTCGTCCGTGGCCACCGCCACCGACGAGGTCCACGAGGTAAAGCGCGGGCCTGCGGCCAAGATCTCCTTCGACGACCAGGGCAACCCCACCAAGGCGGCCGCCGGCTTCGCTCGCAAGTTCGGCATCCAGGCCTCCGAGCTCGTGCGACGCGTGGACGCCGACGGCAGGGAGTACGTGTTTGCCGAGAAGAGCATCCCCTCGCTGCCCGCCGTTCCCATCCTCGCCAGGCTCTCTGAGGAGACCATCGCCGGCCTCCAGTGGCCCAACTACCGCAGCCAGCGGTGGGGGAGCGAGCACGCCACCTTCGTCCGGCCCATCCGCTGGATCTGCGCCATGCTCGGGCAGGACGTGGTCCCCGTGACCTACGCCGACGTCACCAGCGGCAACGTCACGCGCGGCCACCGCGTCCTCGGTCCCGGCGAGCACGTGGTGAGCGAGCCCTCCGCCTACGAGGGCGTGCTGGAGTCCTGCGGGGTCCTCTCGGCCGAGAGGCGCAGGCAGGTCATCCTCGAAGGCGTCCGCAAGGTCGAGGAGGAGCGCGGCGGCGCGAGGGTCGACATGCCCAAGAAGGTCTTCGACGAGGTCGTCAACCTCTGCGAGTGGCCCACGGTCCTGGTGGGCACCTTCGACGAGGAGTTCCTCGCCGTCCCGCACGAGATCATCTGCGAGTCGATGCTCTCGAACCAGCGCTACTTCCCCATCTATGACGCGGAGGGCAACCTCACGCGCGAGTTCGTCGTGGTCTCCAACGCCGACCCCGCCTGCTCCGAGCGCGTGGTGGACGGCAACGAGCGCGTCGTGCGCGCCCGCCTCTACGACGCAAAGTTCTTCTACGACGAGGACCTCAGGCACCCGTTGGAGTACTACGTGCCCAGGCTCTCGTCGGTCGTGTTCCAGGAGAGGCTCGGGACCGTGCTCCAGAAGACGGAGCGCATGGAGGCCATCGCGCCCGCCGTCGCGAAGGGTGCCGGCGAGGGCGAGGACATCGCACGTCTCGCCGGGCGCGCTGCGCACCTCGCAAAGGCCGACCTCGTGACCCAGGCGGTCGTCGAGTTCACCAGCCAGCAGGGCGTCATGGGCGGCTATTATGCCAAGGCCTCGGGCGAGGACGACCGCGTGGCGGACGCCATCAGGGACCACTACCGCCCACGCTTCTCCGGTGACGAGCTGCCCCAGGGCATCGTCGGCAAGTGCGTGGCCGTCGCGGACAAGCTCGACACCGTCTGCGGCATGTTCGCCATCGACGAGCCGCCCACCGGCTCCTCCGACCCCTTTGCCGTCCGTCGCTCCGCCCTGGGCGTCATCGCCATCCTTCGCACGCTGCCGCAGGTCTCGCTTCCCGCGCTCATCGAGTGCTCCCTCAGGGCGTACGCCGACCAGGGGCTCGAGTTCGACGCGGAGAGGGTCGCCTCCGACGTCGCGTCCTTCTTCGCGAGCAGGCTCTCGGCCATCGCCCGCGACGAGGGGATCTCGCCCGACACCATCGAGGCCGTCTCGTCCGTGGGCGTCATCGACCCGGACGAGTTCCTGGAGAGGGCGCACGCCCTCGAGGACGCCCGCTCGGAGGCCCCGGAGCTCTTCGACGACCTCGCCACCGCGTACTCGCGCGCCGCGCACCTCGCCGACCCGAGCCTGGGGAGCGAGGCGGACGAGGCAAGCATGGGCGAGGCGGAGCTCGCTCTCCTCGAGGCCTGCAGGCAGGGTGAGGCCAATGTGGAGAAAGCGTTGGCAAACCGTGACTATCCGGCCGTCTGCCGCGCCCTCGCCGAGCTGAGGGAACCCATTGACCGTTTCTTTGATGACGTACTCGTCATGGACGAGGACACTAAGGTAAGGGAGAACCGCCTCAGGCTTCTCAACCGCTTCGCCGGCGTGTTCTCGGGCGTCGCCAACATCGGGGCGCTCTCCAAGAAGAAGTAGGGTCGGCGCCGCCCCGCCCCCTCGGGGGCGGCGCACTTTAGAGTTGGGAGGAACGCACATGCCAGAAGATTCCCTTGACGATGACGTCATGGAGCACGTGACGCCGGTCGTCTTCGTTCTGTCCGACGCGCGTGGCAAGACCGCGGCAGGCGTGGTTGAGGCTGCGGCGGACCAGTTTGGCGAGGACGCCGTCATCATCAAGCAGCTCGGCAACGTCCGCTCGGTCGACATGGTCAAAGACTACCTCGACCGCAACCTCGACCCCGGGGTTCCCGTCGCCGTGTTCCACACTCTGGTCGACCGCAACCTCAGGCGCGACATCCGCCGCGAGCTGGACAAGAGGGGCATCCCCTCGATCGACCTGCTTGGACCCGCGATCACGGTCCTCTCCACGCTCACCGACCAGGAGCCAATCTACCAGCCCGGCCACCGCACCGACACCGAGGTCCAGGAGGTCCAGTAGCAATCAGGCCCATGGTACCCCTAGGCCGTCCCAAAGGTGGGCACGGTCCTCTCACGGGCGGATAAGCGCCGTTGAATGGACCGACAAACGCATAAACGGGATGCTGGATACAATAAATCCCGATATTGAAAATGTCTGCGTCGACAGGTTCGATGTCAGACATTTTCTGTATGGAACGGTTCGGCAGTTCCGGGCCAGCGTCTACCAGAAGGAGTGCTATGGCTGAGAAGCATGTGTATCGCTTCGGGAAGGACGAGAACGGCGACAACGTGACCGAGGTCGCCGGCAAGACCGTCGACGAGGCGAAGTGGATCACGGGCGGCAAGGGCGCCAACCTTGCCGAGATGGCCAACATCGGCCTGCCCGTCCCTCCCGGTTTCACCATCACCTGCCAGACCTGCGTCGCGTACTCGGGCGCCGGCAACGTGTGGCCTGATGGCGTGCTCGACGAGATTGACGTCTACCGCAAGGACCTCGAGAAGCGCATGGGCAAGAAGATCGGCGACGCCGACGACCCCCTGCTAGTCTCCGTCCGCTCCGGCGCGCCCTTCTCGATGCCCGGCATGATGGACACCGTCCTCAACCTGGGCCTCAACGACAAGTCGGTCGAGGGCCTCGCCAAGCAGACCAACAACCCCCGCTTTGCCTGGGACTCCTACCGCCGCTTCGTCCAGATGTTCTCCAACGTCGTCATGGGCGTCGATGGGCAGCTGTTCGAGGACGCCATCAACGAGAAGAAGGCCGAGCGCGGCGTCAAGCTCGACACCGAGCTCGATGCCGACGACCTCAAGGACCTCACCGAGACGTTCAAGGAGATCTTCGCGGTCAACGTCGACTCCACGGCTCACCCCGAGGTCGCGCCCGAGGGCGTCGCCTCCTTCCCCCAGGACCCCTACCTGCAGCTCCGCCTTGCCGAGCAGGCGGTCTTCGGCTCCTGGAACACCGAGCGCGCCATCCTGTACCGCAAGCAGAACAAGATCGACGACACCCTCGGCACCGCCGTCAACGTCCAGGTCATGGTCTTCGGCAACAAGGGCAACACCTCCGCAACCGGCGTCGCGTTCACGCGCAACCCGGCCGACGGCACCAACGAGCGCTACGGTGACTTCCTGGTCAACGCCCAGGGCGAGGACGTCGTCGCCGGCATCCGCAACACCGAGCCCATCTCCGACCTGGTGAAGATCCCCGGCCTCGAGGAGGCGGGCAAAGAGCTCTACCACGTCTTCGAGATCCTCGAGGACCACTACGCCGACATGATGGACCTCGAGTTCACCATCGAGAACGGCAAGCTCTGGATGCTCCAGACGCGCGTGGGCAAGCGCACCGCCCTCTCCGCGCTCCGCGTGGCCATGCAGATGGTCGAGGAGGGCCGCATCACGCGCGAGCAGGCCATCATGCGCGTCGCCCCCTCGCAGCTCGACCAGCTCCTGCACCCGCAGTTCGACCCCAAGGAAAAGGTCAAGGTCGTCGCCAAGGGCATGAACGCCAGCCCCGGCGCAGCCGTGGGCGCCGTCGTGTTCTCCTCTGACGCCGCGGTCCACTACCACAACATCGAGAAGCCCTGCATCCTCGTGCGCTGGGAGACCACGCCCGACGACCTCAAGGGCATGGTCGCCGCGGAGGGCATCCTCACCTCCCACGGCGGCAAGACCTCGCACGCCGCCGTCATCGCGCGCGGCATGGGCGCGCCCTGCGTCTGCGGCGCCGAGGCGCTGAAGATCGACGCCAAGGCCAAGGAGTGCAGCATCAGCGGGACCGACATCGTCCTGCACGAGGGCGACGTCATCTCCATCAACGGCACCACCGGCGACGTCATCCTGGGCGAGGTGCCCCTGGTCAGGCCCGAGCTCACCGGCGACCTCGAGACCATCCTCGAGTGGGCCGACGAGGTCCGTCACGACGCCTCCCGCGGCCGCCTGTTCGGCGTTCGCGCCAACGCGGACAACCCCGCCGACGCCAAGCTGTCCCGCGACTTCGGTGCCGAGGGCATCGGCCTCGACCGCACCGAGCACATGTTCCTGGGCGACCGCAAGCAGATCATCCAGACCTTCATCCTCGCCGATCGCACGGGCGACAAGCAGACGGCCCTCGGCCAGCTGCTCAAGGCCCAGACCGACGACTTCCTGGGGATGTTCGAGGCCATGGACGGCAAGACGGTGATCGTCCGCCTGCTCGACCCGCCCCTGCACGAGTTCCTCGACAACCCGCGTGACTACGCCGTCGCGCTGGCGCACGCCGAGGACCGCGGCGAGAACGAGACCCAACTCAAGGCCCGTCGCGACATGCTGGCCCGTCTGGACTCCTTCCAGGAGGCCAACCCCATGCTCGGCCTCCGCGGCTGCCGCCTGGGCATCGTCTACCCCGAGCTCACCGAGATGCAGGTTCGCGCCATCGCCGGCGCCACCGCGCACCTCAAGAAGCGCGGCCTTGACCCCAGGCCCGAGATCATGGTCCCGCTGGTCGGCACCTACCAGGAGCTTCAGGTCGAGCGCGAGCAGATCGAGGCCGTCATCGCCTCCGTCTCCGAGCAGACCGGCGTCGACCTCCAGATCCCCATCGGCTGCATGATCGAGATCCCGCGTGCCGCCGTCACCGCCGACGAGATCGGCAAGTACGCCGACTTCTTCAGCTTTGGCACCAACGACCTCACCCAGATGGGCTTTGGGTACTCGCGCGACGACGTCGAGGGCGCGTTCGTCCCCCTGTACCTCAAGAAGAAGATCCTCAAGTCCAACCCGTTCGAGACGCTCGACTACGGCATCGCCAAGCTCGTGAAGATGGGCGTCGAGGGTGGCCACAAGGCCAACGACAAGATCGTCTGCGGCGTCTGCGGCGAGACCGGCGGCGACCCGGACTCCATCCAGATGTACTACGACCTCGGGCTTGACTACGTGTCGTGCTCCCCGTACCGCGTTCCCATCGCACGCCTCGCGGGCGCGCAGGCCAAGATCAACTCCAACGGAGGCCCGCACACCCTTCCCACCAAGTAGGGCAGAGGGCTGAGCTAGCTCGCTAGGGGGCGCCGCCGGAATGTCGGTGGCGCCCCCATCTGTGTGGGTTTGGAAGATTGGGGAGACGCACCTCTCCAATGTTTGCGCTTATCGCCATGCGGGGCTATTATTCTCTCTTGTGTGTAAACCTATGTGCCGCTCGGTACTCGACGGCACCTCTAGAGACGAGGAAACCATGGACTACATCCGGGCAATCGAGCGTCAGCAGATCCGCGAGGACATCCCTCAGGTTCGCGTTGGCGACAACGTCAAGGTGCACTACCGCATCAAGGAGGGCGACCGCGAGCGTGAGCAGGTCTTCCAGGGCGACGTCATCCGCATGAGCGGCGGCAGCTCCCGCGAGACCTTCACCGTTCGCAAGATCAGCTTTGGCGTGGGCGTCGAGCGCACCTTCCCCCTCCACAGCCCCAAGATCGCCAAGCTCGAGGTCGTTCGCCACGGTGCCGTCCGTCGCGCCAAGCTGTACTACCTCCGCGACCGCGTGGGCAAGGCCGCTCGCATCCCCGAGAAGCGCTAAGTCCAATTTTGGAGTAGAGAGGAGCCGTCCCATGCGGGGCGGCTCTTTTTGTGAGGAGGCATCATGTCCGAGGGCCCTCGGGGCGCGACCGCGCGAGAGATCGTCGCGATCATCAACGACGCCCCCCTCGAGGAGGTCGAAGACCTCGTCAGGCGGTATGGTGACGACCCGCGCAAGCAGGTCAGGGCCGCCGTGGCCCGCGCCGTCCGTCGCGGTGACGCCGAGCGTGCGGAGCGGGACCGCGTGAGGGCCATGTACGAGCTCCAGGCGCAGATGGGCGGGACCGGCCTGGTGATGGGCGTCGACGAGGTCGGCAGGGGCGCCATAGCCGGGCCGCTCACCGTCGGTGCCGTGATTCTCCCCCCAGAGCCCATCATCTGGGGGCTCAACGACTCAAAGCAGCTCACGCCGGCTCGCAGGGAGGTCCTTGCGGCCCGCATCGCCGAGGTCGCCACGGCCATCGGCATAGCCCACGTGGAGCCTGCCTCCATCGACGCCGTGGGCATGGCCTCGGCACTCAGGTTCGCCATGGCCAAGGCCATCGATGACGCGGGCGTGGAGCCCGACTGCGTCCTCATCGACGGTAACCCCGTCCACGTCCACCCAAGGGAGAAGACCCTGGTCAAGGGAGACGCCCGCATCGCCGCGATCGCCGCCGCATCCATCGTCGCCAAGGTCACGAGGGACTCCATCATGGTTGCCTACGACGAGGAGTACCCGGGCTACCACCTTGCGGAGTGCAAGGGATACGGGTCTGCAGCGCACATCGCGGCGATCCGAGAGCGTGGTCTCACCCCCATCCACCGCGTCTCGTTCTGTGGGAACTTTCTGGAGACGCCCCCTCTCTTCTAGGTCTCGCGTCGAACCCCGCGCCGTATCGGCTGATGGCTCCGACCAGCTTGGCCCTGCGTGCCCGATGCGCCTTGCCCGCTCTGCCAGCCTCACGCCCTGCCGGGGCGAGTCCCGCGCCACCCTCCCGTGCGAAGATCGCCCCACTGTCGTGCGAGGCAAGGGAGGATGCGATGTCAGGTCTGGAAGGGTGCCCCTTCGAGGGCCGCGAGGACGAGTCCGCGGAGACCATGGAGGGAACGCGCGTGTGCGTGAAGGAGCCGGTGTCGCCAACCCCGCCCGAGGAGTCGGACGGATGTCCCTGCCCCCGTCGCGGGGAGCGCGGAGGAAAGGGCGCCAGGGAACTCTCGCCCCACGAGCTCGGCAGGCGCGGGGAGGAGCTTGCCGCATCCTACCTGGAGAGCCGGGGGCTCGAGATCGTGGAGAGGAACTTTCGCTGCCGCTCCGGGGAGGCGGACATCGTCGCCTGGGAGGACGGGGAGTACGTCCTTGTCGAGGTCAAGACCAGGCTTGCCATCGGACGGGAGCGCGAGAGCCTTCCCGAGCTGGCGGTTGACTCCGACAAGCGGGAGCGCTACCGCAGGATCGCGCTCGAGTACATGATGCTCCATCCCGAGGTCTCGTTCGTGCGCTTTGACGTGATTGCCATCAACGTGGTGGGGGAGAGGCAGGCGAGCCTCCGCCATTTGGTGGGTGCGTTCTCATGGGACGAGTAGATGGGCGGCTCGGTCTGCGTCACCGGGGCCTGCGTCAGGGGCGCCGAGGCCCTGCCCGTCTCGGTCGAGGTCGCATGCTCCTCTGGCATCCCGGGGATCTCCCTGGTGGGAATGCCGGACTCCGCCGTTGGGGAGGCACCCGCGCGGGTTCGCTGCGCCATCTCCGCCTGTGGGTTCAAGGTCCCAAGGCTCCACCTCGTCGTCAACCTTGCCCCCGGCGAGCTGCGCAAGACCGGGACGGGACTTGACCTGCCCATCGCGGTCGCCATCCTCGCGGCCACGGGACAGATCCCGACGGAGGGGCTTTCCGAGTGCCTCTTCGTGGGCGAGCTCTCCCTGGAGGGCGAGGTGCAGCCCGTTCGAGGCGCCGTCGCCTACCAGAGGCTGGCGGGAACGCTCGGGCTCAGGCTCGCCTGCTCCCGTGACTGCCGCCTCGTGCCGGACTGGGGCGAGGTCGCCGTCATGTGCCGCCTTGCGGAGCTCAGGCAGGGCACGAGGTCGCTCCCCGTCCCGCCGCCCTGCCCTCCCGTCGCAGATGGAGGGGAGGATTCCCTCGACTTCTCGCAGGTTCACGGACAGGAGGAGGCGAAGCGGGCCATCACCATCGCCGCGGCGGGGTCCCACGGGCTGCTGATGGTCGGCCCGCCGGGGGCCGGCAAGACCATGCTCGCCAGGAGGGTTCCCGGCATACTCCCTCCTCTCACCGAGGACGAGAGGGAGGAGGTCCTGCTCATGGCCTCGGTTGCCGGGCAGCCCACCGAGTCCGCGTTGCGGGGCGAGAGGCCCTTCCGCTCTCCCCACCACTCCGTCTCGATGGCTGGGCTGGTGGGCGGCGGCAGGCCGGTCATCCCCGGGGAGATTTCGCTGGCCGACCATGGCGTGTTGTTCCTCGACGAGCTCCCCGAATTCGCCGGCAACGTCCTCCAGGCGCTCAGGCAGCCCATGGAGGAGGGGCAGGTGCGGCTGGTCAGGGCGGACGGTACGTACGCGTTCCCCTGCAGGTTCCTGCTCATCGCCGCGGCGAACCCGTGCCCCTGCGGACACTACGGGGACCCCGGCAGGCGGTGCACCTGCCCGCCGGGGCGGGTCGAACGGTACCGCTCGCGCATCGGAGGGCCGCTCATGGACCGCATCGACATCCACCTGGGCGTGAGGCGCCCGGAGTCGGGCGAGGTGCTGGGAGGCGACGGCGGAGCCACGACGGCGCAGATGAGGGACCAGGTTGCACGGGCGCGCGAGTTCTCCTCGTGGCGTGAGCGTCGGGGCGACGACTCGGGGAGCCTCTCCCGGCGGCTCGGGCTGGACGAGAGGGCAACCGCCTGCCTGGAGGGGCTTGGTAGGAGGAACTGCCTGGGAGGGCGCTCCATAGTCAAGGTCGCCCGGGTCGCGAGGACCATAGCGGACTTGCAGGGCCGGGAGACGGTCTCGAGGGACGACGTCACCGAGGCGTCCCTGTACCGCGGGCTGCAATAGGAGGGGACATGGAAGAGAGGGTCATCCTGAGGCGTGGCGGGGAGGGCTACCCACCCCGGCTCCTCGACCTGCCCGAACCACCCGAGCGCCTCTACGTCAGGGGAGACCCCGATGCGCTCCTCCAGGAGAGCGTCTCGGTCATCGGGGCCCGCAAGGCGACTCCCTACGGCATCGCGGCGTCGCGGCTCGCGGGCAGGGTCGCGGCCGAGTGCGACCTCACGCTCGTCTCCGGTGGCGCCATGGGCTGCGACTCCGCCGCGGCTCGGGGCGCGCTCGACGCCGGGGGAAGGACGGTCGTGGTGTCGGGGTGCGGGGCCAACCGGGTGTATCCGCGGTCGTCCGAGGACGTGTTCGAGCGTGCCGTGGCGCAGGGCGGCGCCGTGGTCTCGCTGGAGGGCTGGGACAACCCTCCCAGGAGGTACTCGTTCCCCAAGAGGAACCCGGTCATCGCAGCGCTCTCGAGGGCCGTCTTCATCGCTGAGGCGGGGGAGAGGTCCGGGACCCTGGGCACGGCGCTCGCCGCGGAGCAGGTGGGGAGGGACCTCTACGTCGTGCCGGGCAGCATCTTCTCTCCCACCTCGCAGGGGGCGAACCAGCTCATCGCGGACGGCGCCTACGTCATCACTTCCGAGCGGGACCTCGAGGCGAGGATATCGCTCGACTACGACGTGGTGCGTGCGTCGGTGGGCGATGGGGACGGAAGGCCCATGGGCAGGGTGCTGAGCGCGCTCCTGGGCGAGCCGATGCGCGCGGACGACCTTGCCCGCCACCTGGACGCGCCCGTCCTCGACGTCATTCGGTGCGTCTCGGACTACGAGGCCCGCGGGGTGGTGGAGCGCATGCCCGACGGGAGGTTCAGCCTCAGTGCCGAGGCGTACCTGGCGAGGGAGAGGACGCACGTCACGGACGGGCAGGGCACCTTGGGGCTTGCGATGGAGGGGGACGCGGGCGCCTGGCGTGGAGGCGCGCCCCCAGGGTCGCCCTCGACGTACGCCGGCGCCCCTCTCGGGTAGAATCCCTACCACGAGAGGGCCCGGTGCCGCACTGGCGACCGGGCGCCTGGGGGATCTTGGAGAGGAGCCGCCTTGTCGGAGCAGGTAACGGTCATCGGTGGGGGGCTCGCCGGGAGCGAGTGCGCACTTCAGCTCGCCATGAGGGGGGTTCCCGTGAGGCTCTGCGAGCGGAGGCCCACGGTCGCCTCGCCCGCCCATCACACCGACCGGCTCGCGGAGCTCGTGTGCTCCAACTCGCTCAAGGCGACTCGGCACGACAGTGCCGCAGGCCTCCTGAAGGAGGAGCTTGCGGCGATGGGGTCAAGGCTCCTCTCCCTTGCCAGGGAGGCGTCCGTTCCCGCGGGAGGGGCGCTCGCGGTCGACAGGGACGCCTTCTCGCTCGCCGTCACCCGGGAGGTAGAGGACAGCCCGCTCATCGAGGTCGTGCGCGAGGAGGTCGACCAGATACCCGACGGGTGGTGCGTGATCGCCGCGGGCCCGCTCTGCTCGGACGGGCTGTTCGACGCCCTCACCCGCAGGCTGGGGTCCGAGCACCTGGCGTTCTTCGACGCCGCCGCGCCCATCGTGGACGCCCAGACCCTGGACAGGGACGTCATCTTCGAGCAGTCGCGCTATGGCGAGGAGGGTGGGGGAGACTACCTCAACTGCCCCATGGACCGCGAGGAGTACGACCGGTTCTACGACGCGCTGGTGTCCGCCAAGCGGGTCGTTTCCAAGGAGTTTGAGCAGGCGGACCTCTTCCAGGCATGCCAGCCGGTTGAGGAGGTCGCACGCACCAACCGCGACACGCTCAGGCACGGGGCGCTCAAGCCCGTGGGCCTCACCGACCCCAGGACGGGCCGGTGGCCCTGGGCGGCCGTCCAGCTCAGGGCCGAGAACGCCGAGAGGACCGCGTACAACCTCGTGGGCTTCCAGACCAACCTCACCTGGGGGGAGCAGAAGAGGGTGTTCCGCATGATCCCGGGGCTGGAGGAGGCCGAGTTCTTTAGGTACGGTGTCATGCACCGCAACTCGTTCGTGGACTCCCCTCGGGTCCTCAACCGCACCTTCGCGATCCCTGGGACGCACTGCAGGCTGGCGGGGCAGATCACGGGGACCGAGGGCTACACCGAGGCGATCGCCTCGGGGCTGCTCGCCGCGCTCAACACGTACGCGCAGATGGGCGGCCTCCCGCCGGTGGAGCTCCCGCGCACCAGCGCGCTTGGGTCGCTCGTCGCCTATGCCACCGACCCCGCCACCGAGCCCTACCAGCCCATGCACGTCAACTTTGGGCTGGTGCCTCCCCTTGGCGGGGGGCGGCGCAAGAAGCGGGAGCGGTACCTGGCGTATGCCGACCGGGCCACCGAGGACCTCTCGCGCTACCTGGCGTCGAGGTCGGACCTCTTCCCGGGTGGCCCCAGCCGTGGCTGACGCTCCCGCGACCCCCGACCGCGCAGCCGACCAGGCGGAGCTCAGGAGGCAGGTCCCCCGCTTCCTCCGCTCGCTCCGGGTGGAGAGGAACCTCTCCCCGCAGACCGTCCGTGCCTATGGCTCCGACCTCTCCTCCTACTGCGACTGGGCGGAGCGCGAGGGCGTTGACCCCCTGCTCGTGTCGCACCGGCAGCTGAGGGGCTACCTCGCCGAGCTCGTCTCGGCGGGATACGCCCCCCGCACGGTGAGCAGGCACCTCTCCTCGCTCAGGACGCTCTACCGATGGCTTCTCCGCGAGGGCGTCGTGTCGGTCGACGGCGCGGCCGCCGTCTCGAGCCCCAAGGCGGGAAGGCCGCTCCCGCGTGTCATGAGCGACGCGGAGGCGTCCCGGCTCCTCTCCACGTGCGACATGGGCGACGCGTGCGGGCTCAGGGACCGCGCGTTCCTCGAGCTGCTCTATGCCACGGGCGCCCGGGTCTCGGAGGCCTCGGGGCTCGACGTGGGTGACGTCGACCTGGCCCAGGGACAGGTCAGGCTCTTCGGCAAGGGGTCCAAGGAGAGGATCGTCCCCATATACCGGGGGTGCTGCCGCATCGTCCGGCACTACCTCGAGGAGTCTCGGCCCGCGCTCGCCGCCAGGCGAAGGGGCGGCGAGCCCACGCGGGCTTTGCTCCTCTCCACCAGGGGAAGGAGGATGTCCGCCGACGCGCTGCGCACGTGCTTCGAGCGCCACGTGGCGCAGGCGGGGCTCGATCCCACGCTCACGCCGCACGCCATGAGGCACACCTTCGCCACCGAGCTGCTCGCGGGGGGCGCCGACCTCAGGAGCGTCCAGGAGCTGCTGGGCCATGCGAGCATCGCCACCACGCAGGTGTACACGCACCTCTCGGCGCAGAGGTTGCTCGAGGAGGCGCGGCAGGCGCATCCCAGGGCCGAGTGAGTTCGGCGGGGCTCGACTTTGGGCGCGGTGCGCTTCCATGGCAACTTGTGGAGCGCCCATGTGCGGGAGAGCGGGTTGGCAGCTGGGTTTGCACGTTGCTATAATGTGAACTCGCTGTGCAGAAGCATGGCGACAAGACACACGCGTGACGACTCGCGGGCCATGGTGCCTGGGGCGCAGCCAAGCCCCGGGTGGTTCCGACGGGGATGACATCACGCGGAGGACAAACCAACGGAGGTTTACACATGGCTGTCAAGATCAACATCCGCACCCTTCTCGAGGCAGGCTGCCACTACGGTCACCAGACCCGTCGCTGGAACCCCAAGATGAAGCCCTACATCTTCGGCGAGCGCAACGGCATCTACATCCTCGACCTCAAGCAGACCGTCGTGGACGCCGACAAGGCCTACACCTTCCTCAAGGACACGGCCGCCAAGGGTGGCAAGATCCTCTTCGTGGGCACCAAGAAGCAGGCCCAGGAGCCCATCCAGACCCAGGCCGAGCGCTGCGGCATGCCCTACATCAACCAGCGTTGGCTCGGCGGCATGCTCACCAACTTCGTGACCATGCGCTCCCGCATCGACCGCCTCGAGGAGCTCGAGGCCATGGTGGAGGACGGCCGCATGGCCGCCCGCGGCAAGAAGGAGCAGTCCGTCCTCACCAAGGAGCTCGAGAAGCTCCAGCGCAACCTGGGCGGCGTCCGTGACATGCGCACCCTCCCGCAGGCCCTCTTCGTCGTCGACACCAAGCGCGAGGAGATCGCCATCCGCGAGGCCAACAGGCTGCACATCCCCGTCGTCGGCCTTCTGGACACCAACTCCGACCCCGACGTCGTCGACTACGGCATCCCCGCTAACGACGACGCCATCCGCTCCGTCAACCTCATGTGCGAGCTCGTCGCCGACGCCATCCTGGCCGGCAGCGGCAAGGAGCAGATCTCCGAGCAGGAGATGGCCTCCGGCGAGACGACCCCCGCGGTCGAGACCTCCGCAGCCGAGGCTCCCGCAGCTGAGTAGCGTTCGAACGCATTAGATAGGAGAGATACATGGCACAGGTTACTGCCGCACTGGTCAAGCAGCTCCGCGAGATGACCGACTCCCCCATGATGGAGTGCAAGAAGGCCCTCGTCGAGGCCGATGGCGACATCGACAAGGCCGTCGACGTCCTCCGCAAGATGGGCGTTGCCAAGGCCGTCAAGCGTGCCGGCCGCGACACCAACGAGGGCACCGTGGCAGCGTACGTCTCCGAGGACGGCAAGACCGGCGCCCTCCTCGAGCTCACCTGCGAGACCGACTTCGTGGGCACCAACCCCAAGTTCACCGGCTTCGCCAACGACCTGGCCAAGGTCGTCGCTGAGAACGACCCCGCCGACGTGGACGCCCTGCTCGCGCTCCCCATGGGCGAGGACACCGTCAAGGACGAGCTTACCGAGATGATCCACGTCATCGGCGAGAACATGAAGATCGCCCGCTTCCAGCGCGTCACCGTTGAGAACGGCGCGCTCGCCAGCTACATCCACCTCGGTGGCAAGCTCGCGGACATCACCGTGTTCGAGTTCTCCAAGCCCGAGACCGCGCAGAGCGAGGAGTTCAAGACCTTCGCCCACGACGTGTGCATGCAGGTGGCGGCCATCGCCCCCGTCTCCGCCCGTCGCGAGGACGTTCCCGAGGACGTCATCGCCCACGAGAAGTCCATCTACATGGCGCAGGCTGCCGACTCCGGCAAGCCCGAGTTCATCCAGGAGAAGATCGCCCTCGGCAAGCTCGAGAAGTTCTACAAGGAGAACGTCCTCACCGAGCAGGAGTTCATCAAGGACTCCAGCATGACCATCGCCGACCTGGCCAAGAAGGTCGACAAGGCCACGGGGGACACCATCCAGATCACCCGCTTCGTGCGCTTCGCATTCGGCGAGTAACGGGATTCCTAGCAGGGGAAGGGCCGATGCCTCAGGGCACCGGCCCTTCCTGTGTGTCTAGACCGTCCGCTCGCCTTTGGGTGGGGGAGGCGCGTTGGCGCCTCTGATAGAATCTGTGGGGCATCGTGGAAGGCTTGCGTGCCCTTCACCACAACGTGACAGGAGGCTCGACTTGTCTGACTACAAGTACAAGCGCGTTCTTCTCAAGCTCTCGGGCGAGGCCCTCATGGGCTCGAAGGAGTTTGGCATCGACCCCGGCGTCCCTCAGAAGATTGCCGACGACATCAAGGCAGCGCACGAGGCCGGCGTGCAGATTGCCGTGGTCGTTGGTGGCGGCAACATCTTCCGCGGTCTCTCCGGTGCGGCGGCGGGCATGGATCGCGCCCAGGGTGACAACATGGGCATGCTCGCCACGGTCATCAACTCCCTCGCGCTTCAGGACACCTTCGAGCACAACGGCATGGAGTGCAGGGTCATGAGCGCCATCGAGATGCATGCGATTTCCGAGACCTACATCAGGCGCAGGGCCATCCGGCACCTGGAGAAGGGGCGCATCACCATCTTCGCCGCGGGAACCGGCAACCCGTACTTCACCACCGACACCGCGGCAGCGCTCCGCGCGTGCGAGATCGGCGCTGAGGTGCTCATGAAGGCCACCAAGGTAGACGGCATCTACGACATGGATCCCGTCTCCCACCCCGAGGCCAAGAAGTTCGATACCATCAGCTACATGGAGGTACTCAACCGCGACCTCCACGTCATGGATGCGACGGCGACGGCCCTCTGCCATGACAACCACATGCCGATCATGGTCTTCAACCTCGACGAGAAGGGCATCTTTGACAGGGCCCTCAGGGGCGAGAGCGTTGGAACCACCGTCGTAGACGAATAGGGAGGCTCTCATGAGCGAGTACGGCGACTTTGCCAAGAAGCACATGGACAAGTGCATCGAGGGGCTGAGGCACAACTTCGCGAAGGTCCGCACGGGCCGAGCGAACGCGCACGTCCTCGATGACATCAAGGTCGACTACTACGGCCAGCCCACGCCCATCACGCAGCTGGCTGGCGTCAAGGTGCCCGAGGCCTCCATGCTCGTGGTGGAGCCCTGGGACAAGACGGCCCTCAAGGCCATCGAGAAGGCCATCGAGTCCTCCGACCTGGGGATCACCCCCTCCAACGATGGCGTCTCGATCCGTCTCCCCTTCCCCAAGCCCACCGAGGAGCGCCGGCGCGAGCTCGCCAAGGAGTGCAGCAAGTACGGCGAGGAGGCCAAGGTCGCCATCCGCAACGCCCGTCGCGACGCCAACAACAAGGCCGAGCGCGACGAGGACCTCTCCGAGGACGACGTCGCCCGCGTGAAGAAGGAAGTCCAGAAGATCACGGACGACTACGTCAAGAAGGTCGACTCCCTGCTCAAGGAGAAGACCGCGGAGGTCATGGAGATCTAGGCAACGCCACTGGCGCACAGTCGCTTGAGTTGGCGCGACAGCCCGTTTCTTGCGGGCGGTGGACCTAGGAGAGAGCGTGCCCATCCCTCGACGGAGGGGTGGGCATCTGCTTTTGGCGCCTGCATCAAGGCTGGCGGCAGGGGTGGCCTTGGAAAACCGTTTGCGGGGCGAGGTTCCGTTGCCGGCATGCCTCTGCCCGCGCGACCCTTGAAACACGCGTTTCTCTCATAGGGAATGCAAATAAATTGCACTGCCGAGCGTTTGTGTGCATCCATGGAAAGTGCGTCCCAAATCAAAACGCGCACTGTCGTTATGGCACACTACTCGCATAATGGAAGCGCTTGTGCATGGACGCTGGCACAATGCTTAGTTCGGGATAACCACTTGGCCGAGATGGGGTTTCAGGTGCAGCGAGACGAGGGGAAGCTCCGCGAGTACTTTGCCGAGGCGCCGACGGACATCAGCCTGGGGGACATCGACCTCCAGCGCATTCCGTCGCACGTCTCCATCATCATGGACGGGAACGGTCGCTGGGCCCAGGCCCGCGGGCTCGACCGGTCCGAGGGACACGTCGCCGGCGTGGACTCGCTGAGGGAGACGGTCACCACGAGCGTGAGGCTGGGGCTTGACGTGCTGTCGTGCTACGCCTTCTCCACCGAGAACTGGAAGCGCCCGCAGCACGAGGTCGACCTCCTCATGCACCTCTTCGCGACCACGCTGCTCAACGAGCTCCCGCTCTTTCACCAGGAGAACGTCAGGCTGCGCTTCTTCGGCGACCTCGAGGCGCTCCCCAAGGAGACCTTCGACGTGTTCCAGGAGGGGCTTGCCGAGACGAGCGGCAACACGGGGATGACGTTCGCCCTCGCCGTCAACTACGGCTCCCGTGCCGAGATCGCCCGTGCCGCGCGCCTGGTCGCGGAAGCCGTGGCCTCTGGGGAGCTCGCTGCGGACGACGTGGACGAGGAGGCAATCTCGTCTCGCCTGTACACCGCCGGCCTGCCCGATCCCGACCTGCTCATCAGGACGTCCGGGGAGCTCAGGCTGTCTAACTACCTGCTGTGGCAGCTGGCATACACGGAGTTCTTCGTAACCGACACGCTGTGGCCGGACTTCTCCCGGTGGGACATGCTCCGCGCCATCAAGTCGTTCCAGTCGCGCAAGAGGCGCTTTGGGGGTGTCGTGTCAAAGTGAGCGAGACAAACGGGGGGACGAGCGAGTCGTCTGAGTCCAAGGAGAGCGCAATCGACCGAGAGATCGACAAGCTCGAGAAGAAGCGCGAGGAGCAGGAGGACGACAGGCTCTCCGGCAACCTCAAGAGCCAGAAGGCCCGCGGATGGACCGAGAAGATGATCACCCGCACCACCTCGGGCGCCATCTACGCAATCGTGACCGTGGGGTGCCTCTTCTGGGGCGTCATCCCCACCGCCGTTCTGGTGTCTGCCATGGCGTGGCTGTGCTGCTCCGAGTTCTATCGCATGTCTCGCATGGGCGGCAGGATGCCCAACGAGATCGTGGGGCTCACGGCGGCTATCCTGTTCCCGCTGGCGCCCGTCATCTCGCCCCACTACGGCCTCCTGGTTGTTATCCTCCTGCTACTCATCGCCTGCGCGGTGTGGTTCGTGTTCAACCTGCGCGTGACCATCGGCGACGTCGCGATCACGGCATTTGGGCCCATCTACACGTCGCTCATGTTTGCGTGCATCGTGCTCATCCGCAAGTCCGACCCCGGGTTCTGGGGCGGGCTCCTCGCGTTTGGCGTGATGGGCTCGGTGTGGCTCAACGACACCACGGCGTACTTCGTTGGCTCGCGCTTCGGTCGCCACAAGCTCGCACCCAAGATCTCGCCCAACAAGAGCATCGAGGGCTTCTGGGGCGGAATCGTGGGGACCGTCGTCGTATGGCTCATCCTCGCGCGCCTCGGCGTCGCGGGCATTGGCTACGGCACCGCCGTTGCCTGCGGCATCGTGGTGGGCATCACCTCCGTGGTGGGCGACCTCTTCGAGTCGCGCATCAAGCGCGGCGTGGGCGTCAAAGACTCCGGCAACATCATGCCCGGGCATGGCGGCCTTCTCGACCGGTCCGACTCCATGCTCTTCGCGAGCATGACCGCATACCTTCTTCTGCACTTTGGGGGGATTCTTTGAGCATATTCGAGGACACGGCCCCAAGGGCGCCCCGCAGGCGCCCGATGCGCGTGGCCATCCTGGGAGCGTCTGGGTCCATCGGTACCCAGGCGCTTGACGTTTGCAGGCAGCACGCCGACAAGCTGAGCGTCGTCACGATCTCCGTCAACTCGTCCACCGAGCGCGCCGTGGCCATCGCCCGCGAGTTTGGCGTGAGCCACGTGGTCGTCACGGACGAGACGCACCGCAACGACCCGGTGCTGCGCGACCTTCCCGCCGGGTGCGACTGCTCCTTTGGGCCTGGCGCGCTCGAGGATGTGGCCTGGATGGACGACGTAGACTGCGTCCTCAACGCGGTCGTCGGGGCGGCAGGCATCCACGTGGGGTACGCCGCGCTCAAGGCCGGCAAGGTTCTGACGTACGCCAACAAGGAGTCCATCGTCATCGCCGGCGACCTCCTTATGCCGCTCGCCAAGCCCGGCATGCTCGTCCCCCTCGACTCCGAGCACAGTGCCATCTTCCAGTGCCTGGTGGGGGAGAGGCACGCGGACATCCACTGCCTGTGGCTCACCTGCTCGGGCGGTCCGTTCTATGGTCTCTCTCGCGAGGAGCTCTCTCGGGCGACCGCCGCCCAGGCGCTGCGCCACCCCACGTGGACCATGGGTCCCAAGATCACCATTGACTCGGCGACACTAATGAACAAGGGACTTGAGATCATCGAGGCCCATCACCTGTTCGACGTCCCCATCGACGACGTCCGCGTCCTGGTCCAGCGTCAGAGCCGCATCCACTCGATGGTCGAGTTTTCGGATGGCGTGGTGAAGGCGCAACTGGGCCCGTCGGACATGCGGATTCCCATCCAGTACGCGTTCAGCTACCCGGAGCGGTGGGCGACGCCTTCCCCGCGGGTGGACTACGCGGCGGGCGAGCCGCTCACCTTTGGCGAGGCGGACGAGAACACCTTCCGCTGCCTGGCGCTGGCCAAGCACGCCGGCAGGGTCGGCGGCACGCTCCCGTGCGCGATGAACGCCGCCAACGAGGTCGCCAACCTCGCCTTCAGGGAGGACCGCTGCGGGTTCCTCGACATCGAGCGCACCGTCGAGGCCGTCATGGGCAAGACCGACGTCGCGCCCGTCGAGAGCGTCGAGCAGCTCGCCGAGGTCGACGCTTGGGCGCGCCAAGAGGCGGAGTCGCTGCTCGGGGGGCACAAGTGAGTCTCGGCGGGGTTGCGTCGGCGGTCTTCTGGGGCATCGTCGTGCTCTCCGTGCTCGTGTTCGTGCACGAGGGCGGGCACTACCTGGCGGCACGAGCCAGCGGCATGCGCGTGACCGAGTTCTTCCTGGGGCTTCCCTGCAGGTTCCGGCTCTCGTGGCGCTCTCGCAAGACGGGTACGGAGTACGGCGTGACCCCCATCCTGCTGGGCGGCTACACCCGCATCTGCGGGATGGAGGGCGCGGACGACGAGCTTCTCGCCCCCTGCCTCGAGCTCGTGCAGGAGCGCGGGCGCGTCTCCGCGTCAGACGTGGCGTCAGGGCTCCGGGTGACCGAGGAGCGCGCCTATCGCCTGCTCGCGTCCCTCGCGGACCTCGCCTCCATCGAGCCCTGGTACGACCCCCGGGCGGGGGAGAGGCCCGGTCAGCCCACGTGGCCCGAGCACTTCCAGACGGTCGCCCGCGACGCTGTCATGCTCACCGCCTACGACAGGGGGCACGACTTTGACGCCCCAGGTTTCTCGCCCGCGGGGGAGAGCCGCCCCATCCAGGGGGACCCCGGGGAGTTCCTGAGGGCCGAGCAGGCCCGCACCTACGAGGGCAAGGGCTTCTGGCCCCGCGTGGCGACCCTGTTCGCGGGGCCGCTGGTCAACCTTCTCTGCGCGTTCCTGGTGATGGTCCTGGCGCTGACGATCTGCGGCGTCAGCGTGGTCAGGAACAGCAACACCCTGGGCGCGGTGGAGGCGGGCTCGCTCGCTGAGAGGGCGGGGCTCAAGGCCGGCGACACGCTCACCCAGATTGGAGGCGAGGCGGTCACCGACTGGGCGAGCCTGGGCACTGCCATCGACGACGCCCTCTCGTCCGGCGACGACTTCCAGATCGCGTACACCCGCGACGGCGAGCCGCACACCACGACCGTGGACGTTCCCGACGACGGGTCGGCGACCATGCTGGGCGTCGACGCGCAGACCGAGACCCACCATCCCACCGTCCTCGAGGCGTCGCGCTCCGCCGTCTCCTACGGGGCCCAGGTCGCCACGTTCGCAGCGCGGCTCATCATTCCCGCGCACACGGTCGAGACGATGCAGAGCACCTCGTCGGTCGTGGGCATCTCGACCATGGCGAGCCAGGCGGCGCAGGCGGGCCCCTACGAGCTCGCCCTGTTCGTGGCGATGATCTCGATGTCGCTGGGGTTCATGAACCTGCTCCCCATCCCGCCGCTCGACGGTGGCAAGATCCTGATCGAGGTCATCCAGGCGGTGTCGCGCCACCGGGTCTCCGCACGCGCGCAGGCCATCGTGGGCTACGTTGGCCTCGCGTTCTTCCTCGTCCTCTTCGCGTTTGCGCTGAGGAACGACTTCGTCAACATCATCCTTCGCTAGGGGGTCACATGAGCGAGACGAGCACGGCGGGCGCACCCGCACGGTCACGCACGCACCAGGTCCACGTGGGAACGGTTCCCGTGGGGGGAGGCGCCCCGGTCTCGGTCCAGTCCATGTGCACGACCCGGACCAGCGACCCCAAGGCGACCCTGGCGCAGATCTCGCGCCTCGCCGAGGCGGGTTGCGAGATCATCCGGGTCGCCATTCCCAATGCGCAGGCGCTCGACGGCTTTGGTTCCATCTGCGGGGAGAGCCCGCTGCCCGTCGTGGCCGACATCCACTTCGACCACAAGCTGGCCATCGAGGCCGTCTCCCGCGGCGCCTCAGCGATTCGCATCAACCCGGGCAACATCGGGTCTCTCGACCGGGTCGACGCGGTCATCGACGCGGCGGGTTCCGCGGGCGTGCCCATCCGCATCGGCGTCAACGCGGGGTCCCTGGACCCCGAAATCGACAGGCGAGAGGACCTTGACCCGTCGCAGAAGCTCGTCGCGTCGGCCGTCTCGTTCGTCCGCCACTTCGAGGAGCGCGGGTTCCGAGACGTGGTCCTCTCCGCCAAGGCGCACTCGGTTCCCACGACCATCCGCACGTATCGTACTCTCTCGCGCGAGCTCCCCACCGTCCCGCTGCACGTGGGCGTCACGGAGGCCGGCACGCTCCGCCAGGGAACGGTCAAGAACAGCGTTGCCGTGGGGACCCTGCTGCAGGACGGCATCGGCGACACCATGCGGCTCTCGCTCACCGCGGACCCCGTGGAGGAGGTGCTCGTGGCCTGGGACCTCCTCTCGTGCCTGGGGATGCGGCGCCTGAGGCCCGAGCTCGTGAGCTGCCCCACCTGCGGGCGCTGCCAGGTGGACCTGATCGACATCGCCCGCCAGGTGTCGGACCGGCTTGAGGGCATGCGCGCGCCCGTCTCCGTCGCCGTCATGGGCTGCGTGGTGAACGGTCCCGGCGAGGCGCGCGACGCCGACCTGGGGGTCGCCTGCGGCAACGGCCAGGGGCTCCTCTTCGAGAACGGCAAGCCCCTGCGCAAGGTCGCGGAGGACAAGATAGTGGACGAGCTGGTCTCCGAGATCAAGAGCCGCTACGAAGGCTGAGCCGCGGCGTATGATGGTCAGCGTGTGTGAAGTAACTCGGAAGGAAGAAACCTTGAGCACCTACATGAAGATGTCCCGCCTCTACGCACCGACCCTCAAGGAGGACCCTGCCGAGGCGGAGCTGGCCAGCCACAAGCTCCTCCTCAGGGCGGGCATGATCCGCAAGGGGGCCTCGGGCCTCTACAGCTACCTCCCGCTCGCATGGAGGTCGATCCTCAAGATCGAGCGGATCATCCGCGAGGAGATGGACGCCATCGGCGCGCAGGAGATGCAGGTCCCCATCCTCACCGACGGCGAGCTCTGGCGCCAGTCGGGCCGCTGGGGCGTGTACGGGCCCGAGCTCATGCGCCTGAAGGACCGCCACGAGCGCGAGTTCGCCCTTGGCCCCACCCACGAGGAGTCGTTCACCGACCTGGTGCGCAACGAGCTCCGCAGCTACAAGCAGCTCCCCGTGACCCTCTACCAGATCCAGGACAAGTTCCGCGACGAGCTGCGTCCGCGCTTCGGGCTCATGAGGAGCCGCGAGTTCATCATGAAGGACGGCTACTCGTTCTCTGCTGACGAGGAGTCCATGCGCCAGTGCTACCAGGAGGAGAAGGAGGCCTACGCGCGCATCGCGGAGAGGTGCTGCGTCAGGGCGCTTCCCGTGGTGGCCGACTCCGGCCAGATTGGCGGCGACTCCTCCGTGGAGTTCATGGCGCTCGCCGACGCGGGCGAGGCGGAGCTCGTGTACTGCGACGACTGCGGGTTCGCGGCCGACGTGGAGGCGGCCACGGCCAAGGTGCACGTGACCGAGGGGGCGGAGGGCGAGCTCGAGCGCGTCCACACCCCGGGGGCGGGTTCCATCGCCGACGTGAGCGCGCTTCTCGGCGTGGAGCAGAGCGGCACGCGCAAGGCCCTCGCGCTGGTGGATGGCGAGGGGAACCCCGTCGTCTGCTTCGTGCCCGGCGACCACGACATGAACGACGTCAAGGCCGAGCACGCCTTTGGTGCCTACCACCTCATGACCGACGAGGAGCTTGAGCAGTACGGCCTGGTCAAGGGCTTCATCGGGCCGGTCGGGCTGCCCCAGGGCATCCGCGTCTGCGCGGACGAGTCGCTCAGGGAGTCCACGTGGTGGCTCGTCGGTGCCAACGAGGCGGACTACCACTTCATGCACGCCAAGCGCGGGCGCGACTTCCAGATTGCCGACGACGCCTGGGTGGACGTCGTGACCGCCAAGCCGGGCGACCTCTGCCCCAAGTGCGGGCGTCCCCTCAAGGGCGCGCGCGGCATCGAGATGGGCCAGGTGTTCCAGCTTGGCACCAAGTACTCGGAGGCCATGGGCGCCACCTTCGCCGACGTGGACGGCCACGAGCAGCCGCTCCAGATGGGCTGCTACGGCATCGGCGTCTCCAGGACCGTCGCGGCCGTCGTGGAGCAGCACCACGACGACAACGGGATCATCTGGCCCGTGTCGGTCGCACCGTACGAGGTCGAGGTCATTCCCCTCTCCATTGGCGACGACGTCGTGTGGCCCGTCGCGCTGCAGGTGGCGGACGAGCTCGCCAGCCAGGGCATCGAGGTCGTGCTGGACGACCGCAAGGAGCGCCCGGGCGTCAAGTTCAACGACGCTGACCTCATGGGCTTCCCGTACCAGGTCGTCTGCGGCAAGAAGGCCGTCAAGAACGGCAACGTCGAGGTCAAGGACCGTGCGACGGGGGAGAGGAGCGAGCTTCCCATCTCCGAGCTCGCTGCCACGCTTGCCGCCCGCGTCCGCTCCCAGCGCGCGTAGGGTGTGCTCGTAGGCCATCCCAGGCAATGACCAATGCAGCCCCTCGGACGAAATGACGTCCGGGGGGCTGTTTGTTTGAGTGGGCGTCCCGTCATCGGAACACTACGAAATCATCGATAGATACTGTCACTTGTGGCCCAAATTTTGGACCACAGATTTCGGTCGCCAGGCTGGTACGTTGGGCGTATCGAAAGGTTCGCATGCTTAAGGCAACCGGACTTTCCACTGCTAGCCATGAGACGCACATTGAAGCAACTAGGGCGCGCGTTTTTGGCAGGGGACAAACTGGCGAATCTTGAGCAGCGATATTTCAATCGATATTTCTGCTTTACCCCCATGGAACTCTCTGGTAAGATGCTCCATGCGCTGAGGGCGATTGGCTCAGGGGTAGAGCACTTCCTTCACACGGAAGGGGTCGCTGGTTCGAATCCAGCATCGCCCACCATGACATTAAGGCGACGGCTTCGGTCGTCGCTATTTTTGTAAGGGCCCATGGCGCAACGGTTAGCGCAGGGGACTCATAATCCCTGGGTTGCAGGTTCGAATCCTGCTGGGCCCACCACCAAAGCGACGCCCCTGGCGAGTATTCGCTGGGGGCGTTTTAGCATCTTTAGACTTATGGGTCGGGGTCGCTTGACCGGAGTTCGCCAGGGCAATGGGCGTGTTCTTTACGCCCATTGCATCCCCAATCGCGCAGCGACAAGGACGGATCCTCCGAGGACAGAGGGCTCGGCGTAGCGGGCGGCCAGCACTAAAAACTCCAGTCACTTCTGGCCGACTTCCGAAGCGTCTTGAGGAGGTGCCTGGGTCACTACATGTCGTGGTTCGCGTTGCTGGATTGAGCGAGGCAATAGTTGCCAAAGCGTCCACAATCGGGTTGCAGCCCCTTGAGGCGACCGGGCCGGACTGCGAGACGCCCAGGGTGGTCGAGCTTCTCGAGAGGCTCTGCGTGGTCGCGGCGGAGGGCCAGGATGCCTTTGACCTCAAGGCGTGGGGGACCGACCGGATCGACCAGGACCGTGGGCTCCTGGAGAGCCTGATGGGCGTGTCCCTAAGGGCGTTCCTGTCCCGCTATGGGGCGGAGGCCAGGTACGACGTCCGTGGGGGCGATAAAGGGCCCTCCTATCTGTGGATGCTCTATCTTCTCCCCGAGGGGATGGAGCCGTCGTCGGGGTATGCGAGCGTCACCCTTCCTGCCGGTACGTACGTGCAGGCCAACTATTGCGGCCCCTGGGGCGGGGTGCGCCAGGCCTAGGTCGCGTTTGGGCATGGGCTGCCGAGCGTAGCTCCCGCTCGAAGGGCCCTGGTACGAGTTCTGCCGCTTCTCCGCGCTCGACCACGGCCCCTCGAGCGACGTGTACCGCTGCAGGGTCTCCCTTCTGGTCGATCCATCGCGTGAGGAGTGAGCGACCAGAACGACGGCTGCGCCCGGGGCAGGGGAGAGGCGCGCCGCCGGCGGGATCGGCGCCAACCACGCTGGCCGCGCGTCTCTCGCCCGCTGACGCCCCTGCCGTCACCGACCTCTCGCCTACGCCGTGGGAATGCGGCACCTGCGCGAGGGTAAACTCAGGTGTGTTGCAGCCGTCTGGCGCCAGGCGGGGGAGTGCCGCCGGCACGCGCCCCGGGCCATGGCCGTGAGACACGAAACCAAAGAGGTGCACATGAACCAGAGTATGAAGAGGATCAAGATCGCCTGCATCGCCGACCTCGTCGTCGGCCTCGTCACCGTGGTCCTTGGCTTGATCGCCATCGTCTCCAACCCCCTGTCCGTCTCGCACTACATGCTGACCCTGGTGGGGGTCACCGGGGCGTACCTGGGCCTGAGGGGGTCGATCTGGGCAAACGTCCCGTCTAACGCCAAGCGCATCCGCGACACCAGCTCGGTGATGGTGCTGGTCGAGTTCATCGCGTCGATCTTCGTGGTCATGCCGCCCGTGCGTGCCGACCGCAACACGGTCTACATGATCCTGGTCCTGCTGGTGCTCGCCCTGGCACTGGTTTCGTTTGCTAACGCCCGCCAGGTGGTCGCCGCGCAGAAGGCCAAGTAGGGGCCTGTTCGGCGTCGAGGGTTTGCCCAGGTGGGAAGGCGCATCCAAACTTTTTTCCAAATTAGTCAAATTCCCGCTTGACCCATTTTGAGCCTTTGGTAATATAACTACCGCACCAACGCGAACGGGGAATTAGCTCAGTTGGGAGAGCGCATGACTGGCAGTCATGAGGTCAGGGGTTCGAATCCCCTATTCTCCACCATGTAAGATATGCCCGGGCATCTTTGATGTCCGGGTTTTTTGTTAGCTCGAGCGAGAGGGGACTCCCATGACCCAAGAGGAAGATCCGGTCCAGCTGTTTGACATGCACATCTCCCACATCGGGATCAACGCCAGCACCGACGAGGAGGCGGAGCGGATCGTCTCGCAGTTCCAGACGCTGATGGGGTTGCAGCGCAACGTGGTGGCGCCCATCTCCGTGTTTGCCGGCACGCTGGTGGAGGTGATGCGTCCCGGTAGCAACAGGGGAGAGAAGGGGCACATCGGCCTCTACGTCAACGACATCCCGGCTGCAGAGCGCTGGTTCGAGGCCCGCGGGTTCCAGATCGACCAGAACGCCCGCGCGCTCAACCCCGACGGGTCCACGCACCTGGTGTACTTCAAGGACCAGATTGCGGGGTTCGCGATCCACCTGACCTGCGACGAGTAGGGGTCGCGGGAAGGGCGTGGGCTCACGCGTGGGGTGCGCTGCGGTTCTCGCGTGCTATGACCTGTGCGGCTTTGGGCTAAGAAGGGGCACGCACGACCGGGTGCGCGGGCTGCGGCTGGGTCTGTTGCGTGTGTCTCGCTTGGCATATGTGTGGTGGGGGGCTCCACGGTATGGGTGGGGCCCCTTTTTGGGCGTTCAAGCTGACCTGGGAAAGACCGGCGAAGAACGGGCCGCATCGTGAGGGCGGGGTTGCTCTGTTGCGGCTTGGACTGGAACGGCGAGGTGCTTAAAGAATTCGGGGCGCGGGCGCGATGGAGAAGGTTGATGCTTAGAGAAACCGAGGCGAGTACGGTTTATTGCGGTCGCAAGCCGTTCTGGCCCCAGAGTTATTAAGCATTTGGGAATGAAATGAGTCCTCGCCCCTGACTTTCTAAGCGCAGGGTGTTGGTTATCCCTGCAGGCTCCGGGAATGTTAAGCAGATGACTCCGCCGTGCGAACGGGTACCGACGTGAGCAAGCGGGTGGAATGAGCTGGCGACCTCCGCGAGTGCAAGATGCATGGTGTTGGGGGTATCGGGCTCAGTGGCCTTGGGCGTCACGTATAATCCTAGGGATTATGCCTGAACGTCGAAGGGGTACGCTTGATTGCTCTTGCGGACAAGATCAGCAAGTCCTTTGGCGGCCGTGTCCTGTACGCGGCCGCAACTCTGCAGCTGAACGCCGGCGAGCGCTGGGGCCTGGTGGGGCCCAACGGCGCCGGCAAGACGACCCTGCTCAAGATCATCATGGGGCAGGAGTCCCCCGACGAGGGAACCGTGAGCTTTGCCAAGGACACGACCGTCGGATACCTTGAGCAGGAGACCAAGCTCGAGGGCGGCAAGTCCGCGCTGCAGGAGGTCGTTGACTCCGCGCACGAGATCAAGGACCTCGAGGCACGCATAAAGGAGATGGAGCAGCGCATAAGCTCGTCTCAGCCAGGTCCCGAGCAGGACGCCCTCCTCGCCAGCTACGGCAGCGCGCAGGACCGCTTCGAGCGCCTGGGCGGCTACGAGCTGGAGGCCCGCGCGCGGCAGATCCTCTCGGGCCTGGGCTTTCCCGTGGAGGACTTCGACAAGCCAGCGGAGGAGTTCTCGGGCGGCTGGCAGATGCGCATCTCCCTCTCCAAGCTCCTGCTGCGCCACCCCGACCTGCTGCTCCTGGACGAGCCGACCAACCACCTGGACCTCGAGAGCGTGAAGTGGCTGGAGCAGTTCCTCTCGTCGTACGACGGGGCGGTGCTGCTGGTCTCGCACGACCGCTCGTTCATGGACTCCTGCGTGAGCCACATCGCCGCGCTGGAGAACAAGCGCCTGGTCACCTACGTGGGCAACTACTCCAGCTACCTGCACCAGCGCGAGGACAACCTGGAGCAGCTCCGCGCCAAGCGCGAGGCCCAGGAGCGCGACATCCAGCACCTGGAGGTTTTCATCGAGCGCTTTAGGTACAAGCCGACCAAGGCGCGCCAGGTGCAGGAGCGCATCAAGATGCTCGAGAAGGTCAAGTCCGAGCTGGTGGTGCTGCCCGAGTCGTCCAAGAAGGTGCACTTCAAGTTCCCCGAGCCGCCCCGCACGGGCGACATGGTCGTGAGCGTGGACGACGTGTCCAAGCACTACGAGGACAACGACGTGTACGACCACGTGAGCCTCAAGCTCTACCGCGGCGACCACGCCGTGCTCGTGGGCCCCAACGGCGCCGGCAAGTCCACGCTGATGAAGCTGATCAACGGGCACGAGCGCCCCACGAGCGGCCGCATCGAGCTGGGGCAGAACGTGACACAGGCCTACTACGCCCAGCACCAGCTCGAGACCCTGCACGAGGGCAACACCGTGCTGCAGGAGATGGACGCAGCCGCCCCCGGCTGGACCACCTCCGAGGAGCGCAGGCTCCTGGGCGCCTTCCTGTTCCACGGGGACGACGTGGACAAGCGCGTGGGCGTGCTCTCCGGCGGCGAGAAGGCCCGCTTGGCCCTGGCCCGCATGCTCGTTGCGCCCGACCCGCTGCTGTGCCTGGACGAGCCGACCAACCACCTGGACATCGACTCGGTCGACGTGCTGGAGCAGGCCCTGGTGACGTTCCCGGGCACGATCATCCTGATCTCGCACGACGAGCACCTGGTGAGGGCCGTGGCCAACAAGGTCATCGACGTGCGCGACCACAAGGTCACCGTGTACGACGGCGACTACGACTACTACCTGTATAAGCGCGCCGAGCTCGAGGCGAGGGAGCAGGGCGGTGACGCCGCTGCCGCCGCCAAGTCCAGCGCACCGCAGGCGGACGACTCCCGCTCCCAGGGCCGCAACGTCAAGACCAAGGAGCAGCGCCGTGCCGAGGCCCAGGCGCGCAACGCCGCCAACCGGGCCCTGAAGGAGGAGCGCAAGAGGCTCCGCCAGGTGGAGGCGGCCCTGAAGCCCGCGCAGAAGCGCTACGACGAGCTGGTGGGCATGATGGCGGACGAGGAGCTGTACAACGACGCCGACAGGTTCGACAAGTGCATGAGGGAGTACAACGCCCTGGCGAAGAAGATCCCCTCTCTGGAGGAGGAGTGGCTCGAGCTCAGCACCCGGATCGAGGAGGGTGCCGATGCCTAGGTTCAGGCAGGACGACACCGACGGCGACCTGGACAAGACGGTACTTGCGAGTGGGGCGGGGGCGCACGTCGCAGACCCCGCCACCAGGCGCATGCAGCAGCGGCCTCGCCAGCAGGCGGGCGCCGCCTACGGCCAGGACCCGTACCTGCCTCAGGCCAACCAGACCTACGGGCAGGACCCGTACTACCGCCCGCAAGCAAGCCCTGCGTATGGCCAGGACCCGTACCAGCCGTACGGCGCCACGTCACGGCCGCAGTACCAGCAGCGCCAGGCCGTTCCCAGCCCGCCCCAGGCAGACCCGTACCTTGGTGAGAGGAACGAGCGCCGCTCCCGCAAGCCGTCCACGGGCCATGGCGGAGGGGCGGTCCCCGTGCTCCTCTCCGTGCTGTCCGTCCTGTGCAGGATAGCGGCGATAGCGCTCGCGCTCCTCTCCGTTGCCAACGCCTTCGTGCTGGGGTCGCTGCGCATCAGGCTCGTGGCCATCACGGCCATGGTGTCATCGTGGCTCCCCCCGGCGCTCTCGGGTGCCTTCGTGTTCGAGACGCCCTTTGGCGGCGTCCTGCGCGGCGACTTCATGGTCGCCGCCGTGGTGCTGTTCGTGATCGACTGGGCGCTGGCCAAGGCCGCGCACTCCCTGAGGAGGTAGGGATGCTCTCCCTCTCGCTGTCGCGCATCCTGGGGTCGCTCGCCTCGGTCGCCCTGGTCATGGTCGCCGTGATCCCCCACGAGGTGGCGCATGGCTGGGTGGCCTGGAAGCTCGGGGACCCCACCGCCAAGGAGGCAGGGCGCCTATCGCTCAACCCCCTCAAGCACCTGGACCCGTTTGGCTCCGTCGTGCTGCCGCTGCTGATGTCGCTCCTGGGCGGGCCGGTCTTCGCATACGCCAAGCCGGTGCCGTACAACCCGTACCGCCTGCGCGACGAGCGCCGGGACGAGGTCCTTGTCGCCCTTGCGGGCCCGGCCTGCAACCTGCTGGAGGCGCTCGTCTCCGCCATCCTGTTCCGCGCCCTCCTCACGCAGTGGAGCGGCGCGCAGGACGCCCTGTACTGGGTGCTCGTGGCGCTGTCGCAGTTCACCTACCTCAACTGCGGGCTGGCGTTCTTCAACCTGATCCCGCTGCCGCCGCTCGACGGCTCCAAGGTCATCTCCCCGCTCCTATCCGCCCAGGGACGCGAGCGCTACCGCATGATGCAGGCCTACTCCATGCCCGTGCTGATCATCCTGCTGTACGTGCTCCCCTCGCTCGCGGGCATCGACCCCGTGAGCTGGTACCTGGACGCGACCGCATATGGGTTGGGTGGTCTTCTCCTTGGCGCGTAGCGGCTCATACAAGGTCAGGACGCAGGCGTACAGCGGCCCCTTCGACCTTCTGCTGCAGCTGGTAAGCCGGCAGAAGGTCGACATCGGCTCCATCTCCATAGCCGAGGTGGCCGACCAGTACATCGACGAGGTCGATGCCATGGGGGAGCTGGACCTGGACGTGGCCAGCGACTTCCTCCTGGTGGCATCGACGCTGCTCGAGATCAAGGCGGCCTCCCTCGTCCCCGAGCACCCCGTTTCGAGGGTCCGCGACGACGAGGAGGACGAGGACGACGACCTCTCGGGCCTCTCGCCCGACGAGGCGCGCGAGGTGCTGGTGGCCAGGCTGGTGGCGTACAAGCAGTTCAGGAACGCCGCCGCGGCCCTGGGCAGCAGGCTCGAGGCCGAGGGCCGCATGGTCCCGCGCACGGCGGGGCCCGACCCGGAGTTCCTGGGCCTGATGCCCGACTACCTCAAGGGGATCACGCTGCGCTCGCTTGCGGTGATCTGCGCGGATCTGGACAGCAGGCGTCAGGGGTTCCTGCTGGAGGCCGAGCACGTGGCGCCCAAGCGCCTCCCGATCGCCCTCACCGTGGCCTCGGTGGACCGCGTCACGCGCGCGCATCCGCAGACCACGTTCAGCGAGCTGTTGGACGGGGACGAGCGGGCCGAGACCCTCGTGGCGACCTTCCTCGCCATACTGGAGCTGTGCAAGCGCGGGATGGTCACGCTTTCGCAGGCGAGGGTGTTCGGCGAGATCGAGGTCGCCCGCGTGGAGGGCGCCCCGCCGTTCGAGCTGGACAACTCCGACCTCACGAGCATTGAGGAGGACTCCTGATGCAGGATCTAGAGAACCTTGGCCCCGACTCCACCAAGGGGGCCCTGGAGGCCCTCCTCCTGGTCTCGTCCGACCCCGTCCCCGCTACGGACCTGGCGGGCATCCTGGGCATAGCCCCAAGCGAGGCGGCGTCGCTTTTGGCGGAGCTCTCCGCCGAGTACGCGGACGCCAACCGCGGCTTTCAGCTGAGGGAGGTCGCCGGAGGCTGGAGGCTGTTCACGCACCCCGCCCACCATGATGCGGTGGAGAGGTACGTGCTGTCCTGGGACACCCGGCACCTCTCGCAGGCGGCGCTGGAGACCCTTGCGGTCATCGCCTACCACCAGCCGGTCACGCGCGAGGGCGTGAAGGCCGTGCGTGGCGTCAACTCCGACGGCGTGATCTCGTCCCTCCGCGAGAAGGGCCTGGTGCGCGAGGTCGGGCGCGAGGGCGACAGGAGCCGCGCCGCCCTCTACGGCACCACGCGCCGCTTTTTGGAGGAGTTCGGCCTCAAGTCGCTCCGCGACCTGCCGCCCCTGGAGGACTTCGCGCCCGACGAGGAGTCGCGCCAGTTCATACGCGAGCGCCTCTCGGGCCGTGCCGTCTCGTCCACCCTGGAGGAGGCCTCCGAGGACATGGAGGACGAGCGCGAGCTGCTGGGCGACGACTTCGGCGGGGACGAGGGCGACGAAGGCGGCCAGCAGGCTGCCGAGGCCGCGCAGGACGGGCCGGCACAGCCGGTGGACGCGGGCGAGACGAGCGGGGGTGACGGCGAGTGAGCGACGCGGACGGCATCCACTACACCATGCGGCTGCAGCGGTTCCTCGCGCGCGCGGGCGTCGCGAGCCGCCGCAAGTCAGAGGACCTGATGACCGCCGGTCGCGTGAGGGTCAACGGCGAAGTGGTGACCGAGCTGGGGAGCAAGGTCACCCCCGACCTCGACGTGGTGGAGGTCGACGGCAGGAGGGTCCGCCTTGAGGACGGGCACGCCTACATCATGCTCTACAAGCCGGCGGGCTACCTCACCACCATGAGCGACCCGGAGGGCCGGCCCTGCGTGGCCTCGCTCGTGCCCACCGACCGCTACCCAGGACTGTTCCCCGTGGGCAGGCTCGACGGCGACACGACAGGCCTGCTGCTGTTCACCACCAACGGGGACGTGGCAAACGGCATGCTCCATCCCTCGCGTCACGTGTGGAAGCACTACGTGGCCCTGGTCAGGGGCGTCCCCACGCAGCAGGAGCTGGGGCGGCTGCGGAGTGGCATCTACCTGCGCGGCGGCAGCGCGCAGCCCGCCAAGGCCAAGGTCCTCTCGCCCCGTGACCCCGCCGCCGTACCCGTGATCCCCGAGGGGCTCCCCATGGGGATGTCGGTCGTGGGCCTGCGCATCCACGAGGGCCGCAAGCACCAGGTCAAGCGCATGCTCAAGGCCGTGGGCCACGAGGTCGTGCGCCTGCACCGCGACGAGTTTGGCCCGCTGGAGCTGACGGGGCTCCTGCCCGGGCAGTGGAGGCCGCTCACCCCCGCGGAGGTCCGCTCCGTGGAGACGCTCGCGACGGGGGAGAGGGGAGACGACCGTGCGTAGGCAGAGGATCCTGGTCACCCGGCATCCGGAGACCAGGGCAAACATCGCAGGCACGCTCTCGGGGCGCAGCGACGTGGACCTGTCGGCTGAGGGCGAGGACCAGATGTACCGCGCCATCCGCGCCATCGTGGCGTGGCGGCCCGACCGCATCTGGACGTCGCCCCTCTCGCGGTGCCAGTCCATCGCACGCGAGGCGGCCAACGCCCTGGGCATCCCCTGCGAGGTCAACCCCAACCTGGCCGAGATCGAGTTTGGCCGGGCGCAGGGGCTCACGCTGGCCCAGGTGAGGGAGCTGGGCTACGACTTCCCCTGGCAGTTGGACGACGAGGGCAGGTCGCACCCCATCCAGGGGGGCGAGAGCTTCGAGCACCTGTACGCGCGGGCGGGAGCCCTGCTGGACCAGCTGAGGCCGCTCGAGGGCCGCACCTCGTGCGTCACGCACGGCGGCTTCACCAGGGCTCTCCTGGGCAGGATGCTCAACGTCCCCCTCGACACCTTCTGGAACGTGCGCATCCCCAACGTGAGCTCGCAGGTCGTCACCTGCGACGACGGTACGTTTCGGCTGGCCTCGCTGGGGCTCGCCCCCGAGGAGGTCGTCCGCAGGTCCGAGAACCCCGCCCTGCTGGGCAGGGACACCACCGAGAAGCTTTCTGGGAGTGATGACGAGTGATAGTAGCCATCGACGGGCCGGCGGGCTCGGGCAAGTCCACGGTTGCGCGCGCGGTCGCCAAGAGGTGCGGCCTCACGTACCTGGACACGGGCGCGATGTACCGCACCGTGGCGCTGAGGTGCCTGCAGCGCTCGGTCGACCTCTCCGACGCCGAGGCGGTCGCAGCGGTCGCGCGGGGCTGCGACATCTCGTTCGGCCTTGCCGAGGACGGCTCCCAGACGGTGAGCGAGGCGGGGGAGGACGTCACCTCCGCCATCAGGACCGCCGAGGTCGACCACAACGTCTCGGCCGCCGCGGCCGTGCCCGCCGTGCGCGAGGCCATGGTCGCCCGCCAGCGCGAGCTCGGCAGCGCCGGCAACGTGGTGGCAGAGGGGCGCGACATCGGCACGGTCGTGTTCCCCAACGCGGAGGTCAAGGTGTTCCTCACCGCCGACCCCAAGGCGCGTGCGCACCGCCGTGCCGTGCAGCGGGGAGGCGAGGCCGCGGGCGCCGACAGCGCCGAGGAGCAGAGGATCCTCGACGACCTGGTGAGGCGCGACCGCATCGACTCCACCAGGGAGGACTCCCCGCTCAGGCCCGCCGAGGGCAGCGTGAAGATGGACTCGTCCTCCATGACCGTCGAGGAGGAGGTCCAGAGGATCGTCTCGCTCATGGTCGCCGCAGGGTGGCGTGGCAAGGGCGCCGACGCGGCGGACGGGGGAGAGGGGCCTGGCCACGAGGTCGCGGCGGATCCCGCCGGCGCCACGGGTGCCTCCAACGGGACGGCAGGCCCCGAGCCCGTGGCGGACGTCACTGATGGGGCAACTCCCAAGGAAGGCGCTGCCGAGGCGAAGGCTGACACCAGGGCCGGGAAGCCCGGGGCGCCAGAGGGTGGGGCAACCGGCGAGAGCGCAACGCGCGTCTCCCCCAAGCCAGCCGCCGCGCCCGAGCCCCCCGCCCGCAAGCGCGACCGCATGCGCGCCTTTGCCGGCAACTCGTTTGACGACTACTTCGACCACGACATGAGGGACTTCCCCGCCCCCGGCCGCGCGATGCTCCGCTTTGTCGCCGCCGTGGTGGGCGGCGTGACCAAGGTGCTGTGGCCGTGGACCATCGAGGACGCCGACAAGCTCTGGGGGGACCATCGCGGGCGCGTGATCGTGATGAACCACACCTCCATGCTCGACCCCGTCTGCGTGATCGTGAGCACCCTGTTCCACGGGCAGCGCGTGAGGTGCGTGTACAAGAGCGAGTTCGACTCCGCAAAGATCGTGACCTGGCTGTTCAGCCGTGCCGGCGCCATCCCCGTGGTCAGGGGCACCGCCGACGTCAAGGCCGTGCGCAGGGCCGAGCGCGCCCTCAAGCGCGGCGAGATGGTGCTGGTGTTCCCCGAGGGCACGCGCGTGAAGTCGGACGACCAGGAGGTCACCATCCACGGCGGGTTCGCCCTGATGGCGCAGCTCGCCAAGGCTCCCGTGCAGCCCATGGCCATCGTGGGCGCGCGGGACATCACGCCCAGGGGGTCGCACGCCAAGCGGTTTGGCAGGGTGTACCTCAAGGTCGGAGACTGCATCACCTTCGACGAGCTGGGCGTGAAGGGCAAGAAGGCGCGCAACGCCAAGATGGAGGAGGTCGCCATGGGGCGCGTGTACCAGCTTCGCGACGAGCTCCGCCGCGAGCATCCCGGAAAGATGTAGGAGGCTGCCATGAGGGTCGAGGTCGCAAGCCAGGCGGGGGCCTGCTACGGCGTGGAGCGCGCGCTGCGGCTGGTCAGGGACTCCGTCCAGACGGAGCGGGGCCAGGTGCACACGCTCGGGCCGCTCATTCACAACCCCCAGGTGGTCGAGGAGCTGGCGGAGGCGGGCGTCTCCCCCGTGTCGTCGCCCGAGGACATCGATGGCGGCACCCTGGTGCTGCGGACGCATGGCGTCACCCCGCAGGAGGAGCGCAGCGCCAGCGAGCACGCCGACCGCGTGATCAACGCCACCTGCCCGTTCGTGCTGCGCGCCCACCAGAGCGCACGCACCCTGTACGATCAGGGCTACCAGGTCATCATCGTGGGCGAGAAGGGCCACCCCGAGGTCATGGGGACCCTGGGCAACGCCCCCGGCGCCGTGGTGGTCCAGGGCGCCTCCGAGCTCGACGGCATCAAGGTCGGCAGGCGGGTGGGCATCGTGGTCCAGACCACGCAGGCCAGGGACAACCTGAGGGCGATCGTCTCGGCCCTCATCGGCAGGTGCGAGGAGCTCAGGCTGTGCGACACCATCTGCGAGGCCACCTCCAGCAGGCAGGCAGCGGCGGCGGAGCTCTCGTCCCGCGCCGACGTTATGGTTGTGATCGGGGGCAGGAACTCGGCCAACACCACGCGCCTGGCAAAGATCTGCTCGGCCCGGTGCCCGCGCACGCACCACATTGAGTCAGCCTCCGAGCTGCAGGCGGGGTGGTTCGACGGGGCCAACCTGGTGGGCATCACCGCGGGCGCGTCCACGCCGCAGGAGCAGATCGACGCGGTCCGCTCCGTCGTCGAGGGAATGGGCGGCGCGCGATGAGGGCCAGCCAGCAGGGCAGGGCCGACTACGCCTCCACGCGTCCCCAGGCCACGGGCGCCGTGGTGGCGAGCGTCGAGGAGGGCAGCCCCGCCTGGGAGGCGGGCATCGAGCCCGGCATGCGCGTGGAGACGGTCAACGGCAAGCCGCTCCGCGACATCATCGACTGGCGGTGGGAGGCCTCCGACGCCACCTGCCAGCTGAGCGTGTTCACCCCCGACGACGGTCTCACCTATCCCTGCACGCTGGAGCGCGAGGCGGGGCAGGACTGGGGCATCGATTTCGAGGACGTGCTGTTCGACGGAATCCGAACCTGCGTCAACGCCTGCCAGTTCTGCTTCATGCGCATGCTGCCCGACGACGCCCGCGCCTCACTCAGCCTGCGCGACGACGACTACCGGCTCTCGTTCCTCCAGGGCAACTTCGTGACCCTCACCAACGTTACGGACGACGACCTGGCCCGCATCATCGGGTGCCGGCTGGAGCCCATGAACGTCTCGCTCCATGCCGTGTCGCCCGACGTCAGGCGGTCGCTCATCGGCCCGCATGCCCAGCGTGGCCTCGACGTGCTGCAGGCGCTCTGCGACGCCGGGCTCGAGGTCCACGGGCAGATCGTGCTCTGCGCCGGGATCAACGACGGCGAGGAGCTCCACCGCACGCTCGACTGGGTGGAGGAGAGGGACAACATCACGTCTTTGGCGCTCGTCCCCATGGGTTACACCAAGTACTCGCGGAACTTCTCCCACTCGTTCTCGGAGGACGTGGAGGCGTCCCGCGAGGTCGTCCGGCTCATCGAGCCCTACCAGCGCCGTGCCCGGGAGCGACTGGGGCGCACGCGGTTCCAGCTCTCGGACGAGTTCTACCTCGACGCCCAGCTGCCCGTGCCGGAGTCCGAGACCTACGACGGCTACCCGCAGTTCTACGACGGCATCGGGATGCTCAGGAGCTTTCTGGACGAGGCCCGTGACATCTGCCAGGACCACGCGGAGGAGCTCGACGGCATCGTGGGCGGGCTCCGCTCGCGTGGGCTGCGTGCGCTCGCGGTGTGCGGCGAGGCGGCCGAGGGTGTGATCAGTGGCTTCTGCGCCGCCTGGGCGCAGGGGCTGGTCTCGGCCCTTGCCATCCACAACGACTACTACGGCGGCGACGTCAACGTGACGGGCCTCATCGTGTCGGTCGACCTGTTGGCGCAGCTCCCACAGGACCTCTCTGGGATGGTCGTGCTTCTCCCCGAAGTCATGTTCAACTTTGACAAGGTCACGCTCGACGGTGGCTCACAGGGGCAGATCCTCGACGAGATAGACCGTCGCGGCGGCAGGGCGGTCGTGTGCCAGACGACCCCCTCCACCATGGTCGAGGCCCTCCGCTGCCAGCTGGGCTTGGCGTGACCGCGAAGGGCCGATGCGGCTCTCGCAAGAGGGCCCTTCTGGTTGCCCTCGCAGCCGTGACCTGCGCTGTCGGATGCGTGATGGGCGCCTTCCTCTCCCGATACCAGCGTACGTCCGCCGAAAGGCCCGCCAACCAGTACGACCATGCTGTCCCGCAGCTCCACAGCACGGTCGACCGGGACGGCGATGGGATCGACGACCAGGCGGACATCTTGCAGGGGGCCCTCGCCTACGTGGGGACGCATCCCAAATACAAGAGCGAGTATTGCGAGGGAGGATACCCCGATGACGGGTATGGGGTCTGCACCGACGTCGTCGCGTTTGCGCTGAGGTCAGCCGGCTATGACCTGAGGGAGCTCGTCGACGCCGACATCAGGGAGGATCCCTTCGCGTATGGCATCGAGACGCCTGACAAGGACATAGACTTCAGGCGGGTGAAGAACCTGCAGGTGTTCTTCCGCAGAAATGAGACCAGCCTCTCGACGGACGTTCACGACATCGGCAGCTGGCAGGGCGGGGACATCGTCGTCTTCAGCAATCACATCGGTATCGTCTCGGACAGGAGGAACAGGGACGGCGTGCCGTATGTGATTCACCACAACGACCCCCTCCAGGCGTCCTACGAGCAGGACATCCTCGAGAGCCGGGACGGCGTGGTAGGGCACTACAGGATGTCCGAGTGAGCGAGTGGGCGCTGACAGACGGCCTCGTAGCGCCGTAGGCCCCTTTATTGAATGGGGTTGACGCTTCGTCTTTGACCGCAGCGCTCGACTTCCTCGACGTCAAGAGCAAAGTCTGAGAAATGGCGGAGGCCGTTGTGGGGTGGGATCGCCAACCGCGATGGAGGGGCTGCACCAACATTGACTGCGACGCATCGTGCTTAATCGCACTAGCCCTCCTGCCTGATTCGGGACATGATGCTTAATCCCGCTGGCACTCTTGTGGATTTCGGAGCTAATTGCTTAATCGTCCTAGCCCTCATGTGAGTTGGGGGAGAGAGAAACAGCATGAGGCCTAGCATCGCTAAGCATCCAGGGGCGGAATCCACAAGAGGCCGGGATACGTTAAGCAGCCACGGATTTCCCCTCTCCGCAACGCCATTTCCCGCCGGATGTCGCACGCATAACCATCCTCTCTCTTGCCCATTGAGGATCAACAGATGAGTTAATGCACGAGTCTGCATGGCTGACCCCCATCTCTTTCAACCCTGAGACAAGTCGCTGCCCTCTCCACGCCCGTCTCGCCCAAGTGCGTCACGACCTTCTCCCGCGCCGCTGGCACGGGGTGTCCAACCTTTGGTTGGAGCGGGGGCAAAACAGACCACAAGAAAATATATGGTTATAGAAGGGTAGGAATTGCTCGGCCCGTGGTCGCGATACGGTCGCATGCTAGACTTCACGGGATGGAACCAGAGCAAGGAGAGACATGCCCAAGCCAATCGTGGCGGTCGTAGGCCGCCCCAACGTAGGAAAGTCCACCCTGGTCAACCGCATCGCCGTGAGCAGGGATGCCATCGTCCACGAGTCGCGCGGCGTCACCAGGGACCGCTCGTACCACGAGGCCGACTGGAACGGCCGCGACTTCGTGCTGATCGACACCGGTGGCATCGAGTCCGTCAAGAGCAAGGACGTCTTTGCCCCCAGGATCCGCGAGCAGGCGCTCGCCGCCTGCGAGGAGGCGGACGTCATCGTCTTCGTCGTGGACGGCTCGGTGGGCGTCACGGACGAGGACGAGGAGGTCGCCCGCGTGGTCAGGCGCTCCGACAAGCCCGTGATCCTGGTGGTCAACAAGATCGACAACCCATCGAGCGAGGACGAGGCGTGGCCTTTCTACTCCCTTGGCGTGGGAGAGCCACACACCATCTCGGCAAACCACGGCTACGGCACGGGCGACCTGCTCGACGAGGTCGTGGCCAACTTCCCGCCCGAGGACGAGGAGCCCGAGGAGGACGACAGCTACCTGGGCGTGGCGATCATCGGGCGCCCCAACGTGGGCAAGTCCTCGCTCGCCAACCGCCTTGCCAAGCGCAACCGCTCGATCGTCTCGGACGTGGCGGGCACCACGCGCGACGCAGTGGATACCCTCATCGAGTGGAAGGGCAACCGCATCAGGCTCGTTGACACCGCGGGCATGCGCAAGAAGTCCCAGGTGCACGAGGACGTGGAGTACTACAGCCTGGTGCGCGGGCTCCAGGCCATGGACCGCGCGGAGGTGTGCATCCTCGTGGTGGACGCCTCGGTGGGCGTGACCGAGCAGGACCAGAAGCTGCTGGGCATGGCCGTGGACCGCGGCTGCGCCGTGGTGATGGCCCTCAACAAGTGGGACCTGATCGACACCCAGGAGAAGCGCGACCGCGTGATGGAGTCGCTCGACATGAGGATGGGCTACGCGCCCTGGGTGCCCTACGTCAACATCTCCGCCCTGACGGGGCGCGCCGTCGACAAGATCCTCGCCGCAACGCTCGCCGCTGCGGAGGCGCACCAGCGCGAGGTCAAGACCTCCGACATCAACAAGCTGCTCGCCCAGCTGAGGGAGGGCGGCCACACCGTCACCGACAAGAACCGCCGCCTCAAGATCCACTACGGCACCCAGACGGGCACCAGGCCGCCCTCGTTCACCTTCTGGTGCAACGCGCCCGACCTCGTGGACGACAACTACGAGCGGTTCCTCGAGAACCGCATGCGCTCCACCTTCGACTTTGGCGGGACCCCCATTCGCCTCAAGTTCAAGCGGAAGGACGACACCAGAAAATGACATCCCTGGTCGTGGCGACGCTTGCCTGCTGCATCGCGTCGTTCCTCGTCTGCGGCATCCCCTTTGGGCTCCTGATCGCCAGGGGCTCGGAGGGGCACGTGGACGTGCGCAAGGTGGGTTCGGGCAACATCGGGATGACCAACGTCGCGCGCTCCGTGGGGGCGCGCGCCGCCCTCCTCACGTTTCTGTGCGATGCCGGCAAGGGCGTCCTGTGCACCGTCGTGGCGCGCCTGGTCATCGCCGCCGTCGCGTTTGGCGGAGACGCCTCCATGGTGGCGCCGATCACCCCGTTTGGCCTCGCGTCCACGCTGGTGTACGCCTCCTGCGTGCTGGGGCACGTCTTCTCTCCCTACCTGCACTTTCACGGCGGCAAGGGGATCTCGGTGGGCTTTGGCGCCGGCCTGGGCATGTACTGGCCCGTGGGCGTGGGCCTGCTCGTGGTGTTCCTGCTGTTCGCGGTGCCCTCGCGCTACGTCTCGCTCGGCTCCGTCTGCGCGGCCGCCTCGCTGCCGGTGATCTGCCTTGCCCTGGGCTTTGGGCCGCTCAACACGCTGCCCATGGCAATCGTGGCGGTGGTGGTCATCTGGTCGCACCGTCAGAACATCAGGAAGCTCGCCCGCCACGAGGAGCGCCGGTTCACCGTCCGCAAGGGGGGCGAGAGGTGATGGGCACCCAGCGGGTCGCGGTCATAGGGACGGGCTCCTGGGGCACCGCTGCCTCCGGGCTTCTCGCCAGGAACTGCGCTGACGTCACGCTCCTGGCGCGCTCCGAAGCCGTCGCAGACTCCATCAACCAGGCGCACAGGAACCCGCGCCACCTGCGGGGCTACGTGCTCCCCGACAACGTGGGGGCCACCACCCAGGCCGCGGAGGCGCTAAAGGGCTCCGATGCCGTCGTGGTCGCGACGCCGTCGGCCTTCCTCCGCTCGACCATGCGCTCCGTCGCACCCCACGTTCCGGACGGCGTCCCCGTCGTGGTCCTGACCAAGGGCATGGAGGAGGGCACCTTCGAGCTGATGAGCGAGGTCGTGGGTGACGAGGTCGGCGAGCCCGGCCGCATCGCTGCCCTGAGCGGTCCCAACCACGCGGAGGAGATCTGCCGCGACATGGTGTCGGCCGCCGTTGTGGCCTCGCCCGACGAGGGGGTCACCCGGGCCGCGAGGGACATGTTCGTCTCGCCCGACTTCAGGGTGTACTGCTCCCACGACCTCCGCGGCGTGGAGGTGTGCGGCGCCGTGAAGAACGTGATCGCCATCGCCTGCGGCATCTGCTGGGGCCTGGGCACGGGAGACAACACCCTGGCCGTGCTGATGACGCGCGGGCTGGCCGAGATCGGCCGCATCGTGAGCGCCGTCGGGGGCGACCCCATGACGTGCATGGGACTCGCGGGCATGGGCGACCTGGTGGCCACCTGCACGTCGTCGCACTCGCGCAACCGCACGTTTGGCGAGGCCTTTGCCCGCGGCACCTCGCTCGAGGAGTACGAGGCCCGCACGGGGATGGTCGTGGAGGGCGCCAAGGCCGTGAGGGGCACCTGGGAGCTCGCGTGTGAACGTGGCATCGAGACCCCTATCACGAGGGCCGTTCACGCTATCCTGTATGAGGGCATGCCCATGGACGAGGCGCGCCACTCGCTTTTGGACAGGGACCCAAACGAGGAGTTCTACGGCCTCTGACGGGCCGGGACAACGGAATACGGAGGTAGGACCCATGACGCACAGGGCTGCGCGCATCGCACCCTCTATTCTCTCTGCCGACTTCACCAAGCTGGGGGAGGAGCTCGACTCCATAGCGGGGGCGGACTACGTCCACTACGACGTCATGGACGGCCACTTCGTCCCCAACCTCTCGTTTGGGCCGGGAATCCTGAAGCAGGTCAAGCGGCACACGCAGATGCCGGTCGACGTGCACCTGATGGTCGACGACCCGGAGCAGAGCGTGGAGTGGTACCTTGAGGCCGGTGCCGACATCGTTACCTTCCACTATGAGGCGCAGCGCCACGCGCACAGGCTTGCCACGCTCATCCGCGAGCACGGAGCCCTGGCGTCGGTCGCCATTAACCCCGGCACCCCGGTCGCGGCACTGTCCGCCATCCTTCCCTACGTGGACATGGTTCTGGTGATGACCGTGGACCCCGGCTACGGCGGCCAGAGCTTCATCGAGGGATCGTGCGAGAAGCTCGCCGAGCTCCGCTCGCTCTGCTCCTCGCTGGGCGTGTCGCCGCTCGTCGAGGTCGACGGCGGGATCGGCGTCGCCAACGCTGAGCGCGTCTGTGCCGCGGGGGCGGACGTCCTGGTAGCGGGAAGCGCCGTCTTTGGCGCCCCGGACAGGGGAGTTGCGATAGAGACGATCCGCGAGGCAGGAACCCGCGGCATAGCTGGGAGGGCCTAGGGAATGCCGCAGCGCTACGTGTACCTGGACTACGCCGCCTCTGCACCCATGTGCGAGGAGGCCCTGCGGGCGGAGGCCGACTACGAGTCGTCCCGCATCGCGGGGGCAAACCCCAACTCGCTTCACACCCTTGGACGCGAGGCGGACCGGGCTCTGGACGGCGCGAGGAGAGACCTGGCAAGGTGCCTGGGGGGCTCGTTCCGCCCGGCTGACGTCACCTTCACCTCGGGTGGCACCGAGTCAAACAACCTCGCCCTGTTTGGAATGGCGGCGGGCGCGCGGGACCGCGATCGACATCGCACGCGCGTGGTGGTCTCGTCCATCGAGCACGACTCCGAGCTCGACGTTATCCCCGCGCTACGCGACCGCGGGTTCGAGGTGTCGCTCGTCTCGCCCAACCGCGACGGCGTGGTGACCGCGGAGGCCGTGCAGGAGCTGATGGGAAGCGACGTCGCGCTCGTCTCCGTGATGGCGGCAAATAACGAGACGGGCATCGTGCAGCCCGTGGGGGAAATCGCCAAGGTCGCCCGCTCCGCGGGGGCGCTGTTCCACACCGATGCCGCCCAGGCCTTTGGCAAGGTGCCGCTCGACCTCTCGGGCGTGGATGCGGTGAGCCTTGGGGCGCACAAGATCGGCGGCCCCGTGGGCATCGGCGCGCTCGTCATCCGCGGCCGCTGCCCCTTCAGGCCGCAGACCTTTGGCGGTGGCCAGGAGCAGGGGAGACGCCCGGGCACCCAGAGCGTGAGGGACGCCCTCGCCTTCGCCGCCGCTGCTCGTGCGTGCTTTGCGGACCTCGACGGTACGGCGCGGACGGTCCGCGACAGGGCTTTGCGGCTCACGGAGCGGCTGTGCGCGGAGGGCACCGGCATCGTCGCCACCTCCAACGTCCCCGTGGGCCCCGGCAGACTCCCCGGCATCGTCTCTGTCATGGCGCCAGGGCTGGACTCCGAGACCCTGATCCTCAAGCTCGACCAGGAGGGGTTTGAGGTCTCCGCCGGCTCCGCGTGCTCGTCGGGCTCGCTCGACGCGAGCCACGTGCTCACTGCGATGGGCATCCCGCGCGAGCAGGCCCTGGGTTCGCTCAGGGTCTCGTTTGACCAGAGGGTTCCCCAGGACGACCTGGACGCCTTCGCAAGCGCGCTCCTCGGGATCGTCGCCGTCGAGCGCGGCACCACCAGATAACGTCCCCGTGCCATCCGGCAAAGGAGAGTGGAACATGTCCGAATCACAGGCTCTGCTGCGGCTCCAAGAGATCGACCTGCAGCTCATGCGCGACAGCCATGCCCTGAGGCAGATGCCCCAGCAGAAGAGGCTTGCGGCTCTCGCCCAGGCCAAGAAGAAGCTCAAGTCCGAGCTGCAGAAGATCGTGGGCCAGCGCAAGGACGCCCAGATGGAGCTGGACGACAACGAGGAGCGCCATATCAGGCTGCTCCAGATCATGGACGAGGTGAGGGAGAAGGCCCAGGAGTCCGGCTACCGCGGGGTGGGGGACATCGAGTCCCAGCTGACCTCGCTCGCCAAGAAGGTCGAGAAGCTGGAGTTTGCCCACGGTGAGCTTCAGGCGTCGCTCGGGAAGCTCGAGAAGGCCGAGGCCAACGCGCGTGCGCTCGCCGAGCGCCTGGACCGCGAGGGAGAGGAGCTCGAGGCCTCGTACAAGCGCGACAGCGCCGACATCATGGCGCGCGTGAGGGAGCTGGCCCGCGAGCGCAAGGCGGTCCTGGCGCAGCTCTCGCCCCACACCGCGCAGACCTACGACGAGAAGTCCAAGCGTTTTGGTGGGCTTGCCGTCGAGCGGCTCCAGGGCAATGTGCCCTCCGTGTGCCGCGTCAAGCTGCAGCCCAGCCAGTACGGCGACCTGAGGAGCGCGGGGGAGCCCATTGCGGAGTGCCCGTACTGCCACCGCATGCTCGTGGTGGAGGGTGCCCTCGATGCGGAGTAGCGAGGGGGAGAGCCGCGGCTACGTCCTGCTCGCCGTGTGCGGGGGGATCGCCGCGTACAAGGCGTGCGAGGTGCTGCGTGCCCTGCAGAGGGCAGGTCGGGACGTGCGCGTGGTCATGACCGAGGACGCCACCCGCTTCGTGGGCACCGTCACCTTCGAGGCGCTGTCCAAGCACCCCGTGGTCACCTCGCTTTACGGCAACCCCGGCAACCCCATCCCGCACATCAGCCTGGCGGAGGGGGCGGACCTCGCGCTCGTGGTTCCCGCCACCGCCAACGTGATGGCGAAGATGGCGGCGGGCATCGCCGACGACGCGCTCACGTCCACGCTGCTCGCTACGACCTGCCCCGTCCTGGTGGCTCCCGCCATGAACGTGCACATGTGGAGGAACCCCGCCACCCAGGCAAACGTGGCGACGCTGGGGGAGAGGGGCGTGCGTTTTGTGATGCCCGACTCCGGCCTGCTGGCATGCGGCGAGGTGGGGGAGGGCAAGCTCGCCCCCGTCGACGCCATCGCCTCCGCGGCGCTCGGGGTGCTCGAAGGGGACGAGGCGCCCCGCGGCCTCGATGGGGTCCGCCTCCTGGTGACGGCGGGTCCCACGCACGAGGCCATCGACCCGGTGCGCTACATCGCAAACTCCTCGAGCGGGAAGATGGGGTACGCCGTCGCCGCTGCCGCCGCCTCCCGCGGGGCGGACGTCACGCTCGTGTCGGGGCCCGTCTCGCTTGCCGCCCCCGCGGGCGTGCGCGTGGTGCCAGTCGTATCGGCCAATCAGATGCGGGAGGCTGCCGTCGCCGCCTTCCACGACTGCGACGCCGCCGTCTGCGCGGCCGCCGTCTCGGACTACACCCCGGCCGACCCCGCCGATCACAAGCTCAAGAAGGCGAGCGAGCCCCTCTCGTCCATACGGCTCGTCGAGACGGCCGACATCCTGGCGGAGCTCTGCTCCGTGCGAGGGGGCCGTCCCGTGGTGGGATTTGCCGCCGAGACCACCGACCTGCTCCAGAACGCGGAGCGCAAGCTCCGGTCCAAGGGCGCCAGCATGATCGTGGCCAACGACGTGTCGTGCGACGACTCCACGTTTGGCTCCGACACCGACCGCGTGGCGCTCGTCTCCGCCAATGGCGTGGAGCAGCTCCCCTGCCTGCCCAAGGCCGAGGTCGCCGGCCGAATCCTCGACCGCCTCGCCCCCATGATCCGGGTGGCGCGAAGGTGAGGGGAGAGGCGCTCTGCCTGGGCTGCCACCTCTCCACCGCCGGCGGATACGCGGCCATGGGCAGGACCGCCCGGTCACTTGGTGCCACGACCTTCGCCTTCTTCACCAGGAACCCGCGGGGCGGGAACGTGCGTCCCCTGGATCCCGACGACGTCGAGGGCCTGAGGCGGGTCATGGACGATGCAGGCATCGGACCCCTGGTGGCGCACGCGCCCTACACCATGAACCTGTGCTCCGGCAAGGAGCGCACCGTGGAGTTTGCGCGGCGCACCCTCGCCGACGACCTGGGGCGCATGGAGTCGCTCCCCGGCAACCTGTACAACCTGCACCCGGGAAGTCATGTGGGCCAGGGCGTGGACGAGGGCATCCGCCTGATCGTCGAGGGCCTCAACCAGTGCCTGGTGCCGGGGCAGCGCACCACCGTGCTGCTCGAGACCATGGCGGGCAAGGGCACCGAAGTGGGCTCCCGCTTTGAGGAGCTGGCGCGCATCATCGACGGCATTGAGCACGACGAGCTCGTGGGCGTGTGCCTGGACACCTGCCACGTGAGCGACGCGGGTTACGACGTCGCCGGTGACCTGAACGGGGTGCTCGCCGAGTTCGACCGCGTGATCGGGCTCGACCGGCTGCGCGCCCTCCACCTCAACGACTCCAAGAACCCCTGCGGTTCGCACAAGGACAGGCACGAGCGCATCGGCAAGGGCACCCTGGGGGTCGCCACCTTCGAGCGCATCGTGAACGACCCCCGCACCAGGGACCTCCCCATGATCCTCGAGACGCCAAACGACCTCGAGGGCTATGGGGACGAGATTCGTCTCCTCAGGACGCTGGCCCGGGAGGGAAGGGAACACTGACGTGGGAATCCTGATTGGCTGCGAGCACCTCTCGATGGAGTGGCCGGGCAAGACGGTCCTCGAGGACCAGACCATCGGCATCAACGAGGGTGAGAGGATCGGCATCGTGGGCAGGAACGGCGACGGCAAGTCGACGCTCCTCGACCTCGTCGCGCGCCGCGTGACCCCCGACTCCGGCGAGGTCACCTACCGCAGCAACATCACCGTGGGGATGCTGGGGCAGTCCGACTCGCTGGACGACGAAGAGACGGTCGGTCACGCCGTGGTGGGCGACGTCCCGGAGTACGTGTGGGCCTCGGACCCCAAGGTCCGCTCCATCGTGGACGAGCTGCTGGGCGACGTCCCCTGGGACGCGCGCGTCGGCGAGCTCTCCGGCGGGCAGCGCAGGCGCGCGGACCTCGCGCGCGTGCTTGCCGGCGACTGGGACGTGCTGCTGATGGACGAGCCCACCAACCACCTGGACATGGGGGCCATCACCTGGCTCGCTGAACACCTCAAGCGCCGCTGGCCGCAGGGCACGGGCGCCCTCCTCGTGGTGACGCACGACCGCTGGTTCTTGGACGAGGTCTGCGAGCACATGTGGGAGGTCCACGACGGGGTCATCGACCCCTTCGAGGGCGGCTACTCCGCCTACATCCAGCAGCGCGTGGAGCGCCAGCGCCAGGCGGCCGCGAGCGAGGCCAGGCGCCAGAACATCCTGCGCAAGGAGCTCAACTGGCTCGCCCACGGCGCCAAGGCGCGTTCGAGCAAGCCCAAGTTCCGCATCGACGCCGCCATGGCGCTGCTCGCGGACGACCCTCCCGTGAGGAACGAGGTCGAGCTCAAGCGGCTCGCGGTGAGCAGGCTGGGCAAGCGCGTCATCGAGATGAAGGACGTGACCGTCTCGTACGGGGACCACGTGGTGCTGTCCGGCATCAACTGGCTCATCGGCCCGGGCGACCGCGTGGGGATCCTGGGCGAGAACGGCGCTGGCAAGTCGTCGCTGCTCAAGGTCATGACGGGGAGGCTCCTCCCCAGCAAGGGCTACGTCAAGATCGGCAAGTCGGTCAAGTTCGGCTTCCTGTCGCAGAACCTCGCGCGCCTTGCCAAGAGCGAGGACCTGCGCGTCTCCGAGCTCATGGCCACGTACAAGAGCCACTACTACATCGACGGCAAGGAGCAGACGCCCGAGCAGCTGCTAGAGCGCCTGGGCTTCTCGCGCAGGGAGTTCCCCACCTTCATCCGCGACCTCTCCGGGGGGCAGCGCAGACGGCTCGCCATCATGTGCGTGCTGCTGGAGGAGCCCAACGTCCTCGTGCTCGACGAGCCCGGCAACGACCTCGACACCGACATGCTCGCCGTGTTCGAGGACCTGCTGGACACGTGGCCCGGCACCCTCATCCTGGTCTCGCACGACCGCTACCTCATGGAGCGCGTCACCGACGACCAGTACGCCATCCTCGACGGCAATCTCCGCCACGTCCCGGGCGGGGTGGACGAGTACCTTGGCCTCTTGAATGCGTCCCAACAAAAGAGGGATGTGACTTCTGCCACCTCCGGCCCTAGCCTAGTGGAGGCACCCAAGGCGGCCGCGGAGGGGGAGAAGGCCCTCTCCAACGCGGAGCGCAGGGAGCTCAAGAAGCGGTTTGACGCCGTCGCGAGGAAGCTCGACAAGGTCTCTGGCGAGCCGGACCGCATACGCGCCCTCATGGCGCAGAGCGACCCATCCGACTACGAGGGCCTCATGAGGCTCCAGCAGCAGGCGCAGGACGCGCAGGACGAGGTCGACTCGCTCGAGGGCGAGTGGCTCGAGCTCGCCGAACGACTGGGAATAGACTAGGAAGGCGGAATCGCGTGACGGAGCTGCTCTCTAGGTTCCTCGGGCCCTACCGGGGGAAGGTGGTCCTGGCCGTCACGACGAAGTTCGTCGAGGTGCTCTTTGACCTCCTCACCCCCGTCATAGTCGCCCGCATGATCGACCGTGGCATCGCAAATGGCGACGTTGGCCTGGTGGAGAGGTACGCCCTCCTGCTTGTGCTGTTCGCCGCGCTGGGCTACTGCTTCACCCTGGTCTGCCAGAAGATGGCGGCCCTGGTCTCGCAGGGCTCCGGCACCGACATGAGAAACGCGGTCTTCCGCCGCATCTGCTCCCTCTCGGCGGCAGATGTCGACGCGCTGGGCGGAGACTCGCTTGTGACCCGCGTGACCAACGACGTCAACCAGGTGCAGGTCGCCGTGGCCCTAGGCATTCGCCAGCTCGTGCGCTGGCCGCTCCTGGCCATCGGCTCCATCGTCGCCGCCTGCCTGATCGACGCCTCTCTCGGGTCGATTCTGCTGGGGTGCATGGCGGTCGTGTGCCTGGTCTTCTGGCTGGTCATGTCGCGCTCGGTCCCGCTCTTCCAGCGCATGCAGGAGGGTCTGGAGAGGATCACCCTCATCGTGAGGGAGGCCCTCTCGGGCGTCAGGGTGATCCGCGCCTTCAGGCGCGAGTCCTTCGAGTCGGGGAGGTTTCACCAGGCGTCAGACGAGCAGACGCGCTCCGCAGTGCGTGCGGGGACCCTTGGCGCCGTCCTCAACCCGGCGACGCTCATCGCCCTCGACCTGGGCATCGTAGCGATCCTGTGGTCCGGCTCGTTCAGGATCCAGGCCGGCACGCTCACCCAGGGCGAGATCGTGGCCTTCGTCAACTACATGACGCAGACCCTGCTCGCCGTCGCCTACGTCGCCAACCTGGTGGTCACCTTCACCAGGGGCGCCGCCTCGGGCGAGAGGGTCATGCAGGTCCTGCACCGCGAGCCCTCCGTCACGGACGGCTCGGCCACGCCGCTCGCGCTGCCCCCCGCGGGCCAGGCGGCCGCCCTCGAGCTGAGGGGCGTGGGCTTCTCCTACGAAGGCAGCGCACGTCCAGCACTGGACGGGGTGACGCTCAGGGTCGCCGAGGGGGGCACGCTCGGCATCATAGGCGGCACGGGCTCGGGCAAGTCGAGCCTCGCCAACCTCCTCCCCAGGCTCTACGACGCGACCGAGGGCTCCGTCCTGGTCCTGGGGACCGACGTGCGCGGGTATCCCCTGGCCCAGCTTCGCGACGTGGTCTCGCTGGTACCCCAGCGCGCCTCGCTCGTGAGCGGGACCATCCGGAGCAACCTGCTCTGGAGGAGGCCCCAGGCAACCGACGACGAGCTCTGGGAGGCGCTCCGCATCGCCCAGGCGGAAGACTTCGTGAGCCAGAAGCAGCGCGGCCTGGACGAGCCGGTCGAGGCGCGGGGGATGAACTTCTCCGGCGGGCAGCGCCAGCGCCTCACCATCGCGAGGGCACTCGTTGGCCACCCCCGGGTCCTCGTGCTGGACGACTCCGCCTCCGCGCTCGACTTCGCCACGGACGCGCGTCTGCGCGGCGCCCTCGCCACGCTCCCCGGGACCACTACCGTGATCGTCTCGCAGCGCGTCTCGGCCGTGATGGGGGCAGACCAGATCCTCGTGCTGGACCACGGGAGGCAGGCCGGCCTGGGCACGCACCACGAGCTCCTGTCCTCGTGCGGGCTCTACCGCGAGATCGTGGAGTCCCAGCTCTCCATGGAAGAGGCGATGCGCTGATGGCAAACCCCTACACCTCGTCCGCGACGGCACAGGGAACGCTCTCCAACGTGCGGGGGTTCGACCCCGGCGAGGGGGGAGACGCGTCCCTGGACGAGGCCGCCCTTTCCTACTCCTCGGGCCAGGTGGTCGGCAGGGTCCTGAGGTACGCCGGGCCCCACGCATGGCTCCTCCTGCTGTCCTTCGCCTGCACCGTGGCGACCTCGATCCTCCAGCTGTACGTGCCGATCCTCGTGGGCAGGGCTATCGACACGATGGTGGGGGAGGGACGCGTTGACTTCGCCTCGCTCTCCCCGCTGCTGGCAGGGCTGGTGGCCGTGGTGGTCGCGGCGGCGGCGACGCAGTGGCTCGCCTCGTTCGTGACCACGCGCCTTGCCTACGAGACCGTGCGCGACCTTCGCAACGACGCCTACGACAAGCTCGACCGGCTCCCGCTGTCGTTCGTGGACTCGCACAGCCACGGCGACCTGCTCACCCGCGTGGTCAACGACGTGGACGCCGTGGGCGACGGCGTGCTCCAGGGGCTGACGCAGCTCTTCTCGGGCATCGTCACCATCGTCGCGACCATCGGCTTCATGCTATCCCTCTCGGTCCCCGTGGCGCTCGTGGTGATCGTGCTCACGCCCCTCTCGATCCTCGTGGCCTGGGCCGTTGCTCGCTTCTCGACCAAGAGCTTCGCCTCCCAGCAGCGCATCCAGGGCGAGCTCGGTGGCCTCGTTGAGGAGGTCGTCTCAAACCAGAAGCTCGTGGAGGCCTTCGCCCAGGGCGACGCCTTCGCCGGGCGCTTCGAGGAGATCAACTCCAGGCTCTATGGGGCGGGGGAGCGGGCGCAGTTCGTGAGCTCCCTCTCCAACCCCTCCACCAGGCTCGTCAACAACATCACCTACGCGGCGGTCGCCGTCGTGGGATGCCTCTGCGTCATCACCGGCAGCCCCTCCCCCCTGACCGTGGGGCAGGTCCAGAGCTTCCTGGCCTACGCCAACCAGTACATGAAGCCCTTCAACGCGGTCTCGGCGGTGGTCACGCAGGTGCAGGGCGCCTTCGCCTCGGGCAGGAGGCTCCTCGCGCTCCTCGACGCCCCGGAGCAGGTGCCGGACGCACCGGACGCCGAGGAGCTTAGCAACCCCAGGGGCAGCCTCCAGCTGAGCCACGTGTGCTTCTCCTACGTCAAGGGCCGCCCGCTCCTGAGGGACGTGGACGTCGCGATTCCCGCCGGGAGCAGGTTCGCCCTGGTCGGTCCCACGGGGTGCGGCAAGACCACGCTGATCAACCTCCTGCTGAGGTTCTACGACGTGGACTCCGGCAGCATCCTCGTGGACGGCCATGACATCCAGGGCCTCACGAGGGGCAGCCTGCGCGCCGCGTTTGGCATGGTGCTGCAGGACACCTGGCTCTTCGAGGGCACGGTGAGGGACAACATCGCCTACGGCAGGCCGGGCGCCACCATGGACGAGGTCGTGGAGGCGGCCAAGCGGGCGCACGCCCACAAGTTCGTGATGCAGCTCCCCAAGGGCTACGACACGGTGGTGGGCGGCTCGGGCCAGACGCTCTCGCAGGGCCAGATGCAGCTCCTCTGCATCGCCCGCGTCATGCTCGCCGACCCTCCCATCCTGCTGCTGGACGAGGCCACGAGCTCCATCGACACCAGGACGGAGCTGCAGGTCCAGGGTGCCTTCGACGCCATGATGGAGAACCGCACCTCGCTCGTGGTGGCCCACAGGCTCTCGACCATCCGCAACGCCGACTGCATCCTGGTCATACGGGACGGCAGGATCGTCGAGCGCGGCACGCACGACGAGCTGCTCGCCCGCGGCGGCTTCTACGCGCGGCTGTACCAGAGCCAGTTTGCCCAGTCCCCCGCGGGGGCGTAGCGCTCCAGACGCCCCTCGCCTTCCTACCGTCCGCCAATCGCAACGCAGCCCCGCACATCAACGACCGTATCATCGGTTCCGTCGCTCAATCGGGGTCCGTGCGAACAGGAGGGGGTGCCAGGCATGGGCGATCCAGAATGGGACGTCGTCGTGGTCGGGGCGGGGGTGTGCGGCTGCGCCATAGCGCGCGAGCTATCCAGGCTCCAGGCGAGCGTCCTCGTGGTGGAGGCTCGGGAGGACGTGTGCTGCGGGACCTCCAAGGCAAACTCCGCCATCGTGCACGCCGGGTTTGACGCGCCGACCGGCTCGCTCATGGCCAGGCTCAACGTGGAGGGCGCCTCGCTCTTCCCCCAGCTGTCGCGCGACCTCGGCTTTGCCTACGAGCGCATTGGGTCGCTCGTGGTATGCACTCGCGAGGAGGACGTCCCCGCGCTCCGGGCGCTGCTCGAGCGGGGCAGGGCGAACGGCGTCCCCGACCTCTCCATCGTGGGGAGGGACGAGCTGGTGCGGATGGAGCCCAACGTGTCCGACGCCGCGGTGGCCGCGCTGTGGGCGCCCACCGACGGCATCTGCGACCCCTTCGACCTCACCTGCGCCCTTGCGGAGAACGCGGCGGCAAACGGCGTGTCCTTCTCCCTCAACGAGCGCGTGACGGGCCTCCGCCGGCTTCCCGGCGGCACTTGGGAGGTCTCGACCACGCGGGGCAAAAGGGCCGCTCGGGTTGTTGTCAACGCCGCTGGAATCCATGCCGACGAAGTGCACGGCATGGCGTCGTCCCGGCCCATGAGGATCGTCCCCAGGCGGGGGCAGTACGAGCTTCTCGACACCACGGCGGGCGACCACGTGCGTCACACGGTGTTCGCGCTCCCCACCAAGATGGGCAAAGGCGTGCTGGTGACGCCCACGGTCCACGGCAACCTGCTGGTGGGGCCCACCGCCGAGGACATCGACGACAAGGACGGAACCCAAACCACCGCGGAGGGCCTTGCCAGGGTCCGAGAGGCGAGCGCGCTCACGGTACGCGACATCCCCTTCAGGGAGACGATCACGTCGTTCTCCGGCCTCAGGGCGCACCGCCCCGAGCACGAGTTCGCCATCGGGGAGGCGCCCGACGCGCCAGGGTTCGTGGACTGCGCCGGCATCGAGAGCCCCGGCCTCAGCGCCAGCCCCGCCATCGGCCGCATGGTCGCGGGGATCGTCCGCGACATCCTGGGCCTCCAGGAGCGGGAGGGCTTCGTCGCAACCAGGAGGGGATTCCCCCGACTCGGCCGGCTCTCGCTCGGGGAGTGGGACACGCTCGTACGTGAGGACCCGGCCTACGGCCGCGTGGTGTGCCGCTGCTGTCGGGTGAGCGAGGCCCAGATTCGCGACGCCTGCCGCAGGGTCCCGGGCGCCACGAGCGTCGACGGCGTCAAGCGGCGCGTGGGGGCGACCATGGGGAGGTGCCAGGGCGGCTTCTGCACGCCCCGCATCATGCAGATCCTCTGCGAGGAGGTGCCGGGCCTCGACCTGCTCGGCGTCTGCAAGTCGGGCCCAGGCTCTGAGCTCGCGGTGGCAAGGGACAAGGACGTGCGGGGAGGCGGGGCAGATGAGGACTGAGGAGGTGGCCAAGCTGGCAGACTACGACGTGGTGGTAGTCGGCGGGGGCTCCGCGGGTCTCTCCTCGGCCATCGCCGCCTACGACGCGGGTGCGGCCAGGGTCCTGGTCCTGGAGCGCGACGTGCGCCTGGGCGGAATCCTCAACCAGTGCATCCACAACGGGTTTGGGCTGCACCGCTTTGGCGAGGAGCTGACCGGTCCCGAGTACGCCGCACGCTACGAGCGCGCGCTGGGGGAGAGGCCCATCGACGTTATGACCCATGCGACGGTCCTCAGGGTGGTCCCGGGCCAGGGCGTCGTGGCGGTGAGCCCCGAGCACGGCGTGTTCCGCGTTGGCTGTAGGGCGACCGTCCTGGCCATGGGCTGCCGCGAGCGACCGCGTGGGGCGCTGGACATCCCGGGCACGCGACCCGCGGGCGTGTTCACGGCGGGAACCGCGCAGCACCTGGTCAACGTTGAGGGCGTCCTTCCCGGAAGGGAGGTCGTTATCCTGGGGTCGGGTGACATCGGCCTGATCATGGCCCGCCGCCTCACGCTCGAGGGGGCACGCGTGCGCTGCGTCGCCGAGCTCATGCCCTACTCCGGGGGACTCAAGAGGAACATCGTGCAGTGCCTCGACGACTTTGGCATCCCCCTGCTCCTCTCGCACACCGTCGTGGGCGTGGAGGGTCAGAGGCGCGTCTCCGCCGTCACCCTTGCCAAGGTCGACGACAGGCTCCGTCCCATCCCGGGCACCGAGGAGCGCATCCCCTGCGACACACTCCTCCTCTCGGTGGGGCTACTCCCGGAGAACGAGCTCTCGCGCGAGGCGGGCGTCAGGATCAACCCGGCGACCCGCGGAGCGTACGTGGACGACTCGCTCATGACGAGCGTTCCCGGGGTGTTCTCCTGCGGCAACGTGCTGCACGTCCACGACCTCGTGGACTTCGTGAGCGAGGAGGCGGCTCGAGCCGGGGGGTGCGCGGCCCGCTACGCGATGGGGGAGGGGGCAGCCGACCCCGGGGCTGCCGTGAGCGTGGTCGCAGGCGATGGCGTACGGTACACGGTGCCCAGCTCCCTCCACCCCAAGACGATGCCCGAGGCGGTCACGCTGCGCTTTCGCGTCACCGGCGTGCGCGAGCACTGCCGCCTGAGCGCCTACCTGGGCAACGAACGCATCTCGACCAGGCGGCGCGACATCGTCGTGCCCGGCGAGATGCAGGAGCTCAAGGTCCGGGCGGACTCACTCGCAAGCGCCGGGGGAGACAAACCGCTCACCGTCGTCGTGGAGGGGGCCTAGGATGGAACGCCAAACTCTCACCTGCATACGCTGCCCGAGGGGCTGCCAGGTCACCGTCACCCTGGACGACGGGGAGGTCTTGGCGGTTGCGGGCAACGGCTGCCCGCGCGGCGAGGCCTACGCCCGCAAGGAGGTCACCGCCCCCGCCCGCGTCGTGACCACGACCGTGCCCGTGGATGGTTCGGATGGGTGGGCCGTGGTCTCGGTGAAGACAGCAGGAGACGTACCCAAGGCACTGGTGCGGTCCGTCGTCTCGGAGCTTGCGAACGTGCGGGCCAAGGCTCCCGTGCGCATTGGCGACGTGGTCCTGGCGAACGTGTGCGGCACCGGCGTCGACGTGGTTGCCACAAGGAACGCGACCTAGCCCCGCCCGTGAAAGATGTTGCCCGCGCTGGGGAACAATGCGCACGGTTGGTCGCCCGTGGTCTCGGGCGACGGTTGAGGGGAGGCACCACATGGCGGACGAAATCGCCGTCGCACCGGTCGTGAACAAGCAGGCACCCATCTTCGAGGCGCGCCTCAGGCACAAGATCCTGAGGATGCCCCAGGCCGCATGGGATGCCAGCGGCATCGTCATCTTTGGGCGCAAGATCCGCACCCTCGTGTACACCACCGACCTCGCCGTGATCAAGAACTGCAACGCGGACGCGGTCTTCGCCGTGTACCCGTTCACCCCGCAGCAGTCCATCAGCGACGCGATCATCAGCGCGTCGAGCATCCCCGTGTTCTGCGGCGTGGGCGGCGGCACCACGCGCGGCGTCAGGACCGTGACCCTGGCCCACGACGTGGAGTGCCAGGGAGCCATGGGCGTGGTCCTCAACTCGCCCATCTCCAACGTCAACCTCGCCGCCGTGTCGCGCGCCGTGGACATCCCCACGGTCATCACGGTGGTGAGCGAGGACACCGACATCGAGGCGCGCCTGCAGGCGGGCGCCGCGATCATCAACGTGGCGGGAGGGGCGAGCACCGCCTCAATCGTGAGGCACATCCGCGAGAGCTTCCCCAACGTGCCCATCATCGCATCCGCCGGCAGGACCGAGGAGTCCTGCGCCGCGACGGTCGAGGCGGGCGCGAACGCCGTTACCTTCACGCCGCCCTCGACGGCGGAGCTCTTCTCCCAGATGATGCGACAGTACCGCGAGGCGCCTGCCCCCGCGCAGAAGGAGCAGACGGTGGCGGACGTCCTCCGCGCCGCCGGCTTTGCCCGCAGGCCCGCGAAGGGAGACTCCGACCCCAACGCGCAGGTGCCGTCCGAGCAGTAGGGGCGAGGAATCACGCGAGACTGCATGTTCTCCAGGCCAGCACCCCTACCAGTGAGAGAGGCGCTGGCCTGGTTCGTTTGGGGGCGCTCGAACTGTGGGCGTCCTCCTCTATGGATGCGGGCTCGAAGTTTCGACCCTCGTGATTGGGCCTCGGTGGTCAATGAACGGAGGAGGGTGGCTTCTCGTCAGAAGATTGAACTCCCTTCCATGGGGCGAAATGGCTACCCATCCCCGCTCTGCGGCCATTGAGCTTAGATTTCCCGGTGCCCGTATCCGTCGGACTTGGCGAGCGCTTAATGTTCGCGAGGGATGCACGGATTTTCATTCCCTGCAGTCGCACTGCCGCCGACCGGCTTAAGCATTCATCCTCGGAATTCGACCACGCCTCGGGAAATTTAAGCGGCCAAGCCACGCCATCCGGGCATTCCCCGGCGTAGCGCCCCCATTACCCCACTCCTTGTCTCCCCTTCGCATGCCCGTCAACGTGCCTGAGCGTGGAAACGCCACGGTGATCGAGGGCGCCCCCCGCAGGCGCGCCATTCCTGCCCCGCCATCGGTCGCAAGGCCCAACCATTTTGGACTCTTATGTGTGAAAGGCAGGTACCTGACCAGCAATTCAGGCACCTGCCTTTCGTTTCCCTGTAGAATGCTCAGTTGTTTTGCCTGTCCGAGTGACAAATGGGGGAACTTCCAAAGATGTCCGACATGACTACCGCCATCGCGTCCGGCCTGCTGGGCCTGGCGTCCGCCGCCCTGTGCGTGCTCCTCGTCTTCGCCCGAGCCAAGGGCGTGTGGCCCTTCGCCGCAGAGGGAGAGGAGAGGCCATCCGGCGGCACGCTCGCCTACGTCGGCTTCAACGTGTTCGTGGCCGTGGTGGTCGCGGTCATCGGCTTCCTCCGGCTTGACCTTGCGCCCATCTGGGAGGTCGCCATCGTGGCGGTGCTGCTCGTCCTCTTCTCCTACCTCGAGCTGCTGAGGGACGGCTTCCTCGCCGGCCTTGGCGCCAGGTTCGGGAAGGCGGGGACGGTCGCCAAGAACATCATCGCCTTCCTGGGCGCCGCCTTTCTGGGCATGTGCGCCCTCGAGCTCCCCTGGAACCGATACTTCCCGTTCTTCCCGCCCAATACCTTCGCCATCGAGCTCGGCCTGATCTGCCTGGCACTCCTCGCCCTCGTCTTCATCGCCCAGCGCCGTGGGGGCGCCGCGGTGGGCGGCGTCCTCGCGCTGTTCCTTATCGGCATGGCGCAGTTCTTCGTGAGGGAGTTCAAGGGGACCGCCCTCCTTCCCTCCGACGTCCTTGCCGCCGGGACTGCCGCCGAGGTCGCGGGCGGCTACACCTACACGGTCACGGACATGTGCCTGTGGGGCCTGCTCTGCGTGGCTGGAGCGGCCTTGCTCCTCTCCCTCATCGTTCCCTCGCCGAGACGGGAGGACCAGCCCGCGAGTGACGCCGAGCCCTCCGGCGAGGACGGCGACGCCAAGCCCAAGGCAGCCCCGGGGCGCGCACGCCGCGTCCTTCTCAACCTGGTCGTCGCCGCGGCCTCCGTCGGAGCGATCGCGCTTCTGGTCCTGGTCCCCTCATGGAGGGACGATCTGGGCGTGACCTTCGGCAACTACTGGTTTGCTATGGACTACTATGACCAGCAGGGCTTCCTCCCCGGCTTCATCACCGCCGCGCGCGACCTGCCCATCAAGAAGCCCGAGGGCTACTCGGACTCCGCCGTCGAGAAGGCCGAGGAGCAGCTCGCGGCCGAGTACGACGCGAGCGATGCCGCCAAGACCTACGCCCAGGCGGCCGCCCAGTTCAGCTCGACCAAGCCCACCGTCATCGTGGTCATGAACGAGAGCTTCTCCGACCTCGCCACCGACTACGACGGGCTGGGCATCGGCTACGCCGGCCCCCAGTTCCTGCAGACCGGCATGACCGATGCGCTGTCGCAGGGTAGCCTTGCCGTCTCGGTCATCGGCGGCGGCACCTGCAACACCGAGTTCGAGGCAAACACCGGCAACTCCATGGCCTTCATCGGCGACGGCAAGTACCCCTACATGCTCTACGACCTCACGAACGTGGACTCGCTCGCCAAGAAGTTCAAGGCGCTGGGATACGACACGACCGCGATCCACCCCAACAACGGGGCCAACTGGAAGCGCAACCGCGTGTATCCCGAGCTCGGCTTTGACAACTTCCTCACGATCGACGACTTCCAGGGTGCCGAGGTCTACCACAACGGCGTCTCGGACGAGGAGACCTACAAGAAGATCCTGGAGCTCCTGCAGACCGACGACAACCCGCAGTACATCCTCGACGTCACCATGCAGAACCACAGCGGCTACGAGACTGGCAACATCCCCGCGAGCGACCTCGTGGACTACGAGGTTCCCGGGGTAGACTCCGAGACCAACTCCAAGCTCTCCGAGTACCTGGCCTGCATCCAGAAGAGCGACGAGGCGCTGCAGTACTTCGTGACAGAGCTGCGCAAGCTCAACAAGCCCGTGGTGTTGCTGTTCTTTGGCGATCACCAGCCCGAGTTCACCCCCACGCTCCAGAAGGCCCTCTATCCCGACGAGGACGACCTGTCCGCGATGGAGCGCACGCACCAGACCTCCTACGTGCTGTGGGCCAACTACGACGTGGCGGGCAACTCGCAGACGGCCGAGACGGACGACATCTCGCCCAACTACCTTGCCGCCAAGCTCTCGAGCGTCATCGGCGCGCCCCTCACCACGTACCAGAAGGCGAGCCTCCAGCTTCGCACCACCTTCCCCGCGGTCAACATCTACGGGTACCGCGACTCCAGTGGGACCTGGCACTCGCTCTACCAGGACGATGGGTCGACGCTCGTGGACGACCTCGACGAGATGAGCTCGATCCAGTACTACAACTTCGCCCAGAAGGTGGAATAGCCCCCCTGGCCCCGGGGGACGGGCCCCGAGGCAGGGGTTCTCCCCTGCGTTCGAAGGCTTTGTGTGCCGTCTCGCTATTGCGGTACTATCAGATGGCTTTCACTACTGGCACTTGCGGTGATATGGGAGTTCCATTGGCCGAGACCAAGGAAAAGATCAAGAGGCAGGGCAAGAACCTCGCCGACCATGATGCTGCGGTGGCCCAGGCCGCGGGAACGACCACGGATCCCGTCGGGACCCCCAACAACCCGTCCAACCAGGTGCTCACCGTCGCCAACTGCATCACGCTCTGCCGGTTCGTGCTCACCGTCGCCTTCCTCGTCCTGTTCGTGAACGACGGGAACAGGGCGGTCGCCCTCAGCTGCTACGCCATCGCCGCCGTCACCGACTTCCTCGACGGCCAGGTGGCCAGGCGAACCCAGACCGTGAGCTGGGTCGGCAAGATCATGGACCCGATCATGGACCGCGTGCTGCTCTTCACGGGCGTGCTTGGCCTGATGATCACGGGGGAGCTCCCCATCTGGGTGGCTGTGTTCGTGATCGGTCGCGACTTGGTCCTGTTCCTGGGCGAGCTCAGGCTCCAGCGGTACCGTACCCGCCCCGTCGACGTAATCTACATCGGCAAGGTCGCCACGGCCCTGCTCATGACGGGCTTCTGCGACCTGCTCCTGTCCGTTCCCCAGATTCCCGCGCTCCACCTGGTTCACGTGGCGTGGCTCCCGGGGTTCAACGACGTGGGGGCGGCGCTGGGCATCTATTTCGTGTACGCGGGCGTCGTGTGCTCGTTCATCACGGCCGTGCGGTACTTCCAGATCGGCTTCGCCATCAAGCACGAGGTTCTCGCGGAGCGCGCCAAGGCAGCCCGGGAGGACGGTTCGGAGGATTCTGGGAGCGTGAGGTAGCGTGCGTGCCCCCATGCGTCGCCTCGCCGTCGCCCTCGCGACCCTCTCCCTTGCCGCACTGGCGCTCGTCTGCTCCCCGTCCCGTGCGCTCGCAGCCACGGACGACAGCGTGCCCACGCTCTCCGAGGCCCAGGCCTACTGCGTCATGGACCAGGACGGGAACGTGCTGAGCGAGAGCAACGCCTACGCCGAGATGCCCATGGCATCCATCACCAAGATCATGACAGCCATAGTCGCGCTCGACTCGGGCAAGTCGATGGACGACACCTGCGCCATCACCGAGGAGGACTTCGAGGCGGGAGCCCAGCTGGTGGGCTACAACAGCACCGACACCCCCAGCTTCTACGACCTGATGATGTCGATGCTCGTCTACTCCGGAAACGACGCGGCAGACAACGTCGCCATCAACGTCGCGGGGAGCGTCGACGCCTTCGTGGAGCTGATGAACAAGAAGGCGCAGGAGCTGGGGCTCACGCACACGCACTTTGCCAACCCCTCCGGCCTCGAGGCGGACGGGCACTACTCCTGTGCGCATGACCTCGCCGTCCTGGGGCGCTACGCGCTCGAGAACTACCCCTTCATCGCGCAGGCGGTCATGACGCGCAGCTACACCGTCACGGCGGGCGGCGCGTCCGTGACCCTGCACTCCACCGACGACCTCATGGACACCTACGTGGGGCTGTGCGGCATCAAGACCGGCAAGGTCGAGTTTGGCACCAGCTTCCTGGGCTCGGCCAAGCGCTGGGGCGTCCAGCTCTTCACCTGCGTCCTGGGGTGCTCAACCAACGACGGCAGGTTCAGGGACACCGAGACCCTCATGGACTGGGCGTTCGACACCTACCTCAACCACGTGAGCTTCGCCCGCAAGGGGCAGGTCATCCGCGTGGCCAACTGCTCCACCAGCTTCTATGGCAAGCTGCTCGTGAGCAGCACGGCCAACGCGAACGGTCGCGCGTACCCCAAGGCGGATATCTCGTACACCACAAACCTGTTCAACACCAACAACCTCGTGGACCCCGGCGGGGCCTACGGCATGGCGGAGTGGACGCAAGACGGCAGGAGGGTCTGCAGCACCACCTACGTGGCAGGCACGCAGCTCTACCGGATTCCCGCGTTCAACATCTTCGAGCTGCCGCTGTTCTACACGATCCCGCAGGGCGACGCGGCGTAGGGGAGGACTCGCAATGGAACGTTCCCCGCTGTACGAGGAGCACCTGCTCCTTGGTGGCACCTTTGACGGGGGAGAGGGACGCCGTCTCCTGGGCCCCAGCTCCTATCCCTCGGGCGAGCCGGACGTGGTGGATGGCAGCGCGCTCGTGGACCTCAGCGGCACCCCCACCATCCTCCTCTCGGGCGATGGGGCGCAGCAGTTTGCCGAGGCGACCCTTGCCGGGAGGCGCCTCGGCGTGGGCGAGGCCGAGTTCGAGGCGTCCCTCCTGGGCGACGGCTCCATGGCGTCCGTCCCCCTTGCCTCCAGGACCGGGCGGCAGGAGTACGTGCTCTGGGACCTCACGCCCCGGGGCGAGACCCTCTTTGCCTGGCTCGGCTTCGTGCAGGGCATCGAGAGCGGGGGCTTCCGTCCCTACGGGGGCGTCAGCGTCGAGGAGGTGGGCGAGAGGCTCGTGCCCCTCCTCCTGTGGGGGAGCACCGCCACGGCCGTGCTCTCGGACTACGCCCGTGGCGGGGAGGACGTCCCCGCCCCCGGCGGTGTGGGGAACCTCATGCTCGACGGCAAGATCGAGTCCCTCGTCGCCTCCCCGAGGCTGGGGGACGAGCCCGCGTACCTCCTCCTGGTGCCGCCCGCCTTCGCCCGGGTCATGTGGAGGAGCCTCCTCTCGTTCCCCTCGGTGTCCCCGCTTGGGACCACGGGCCTTGCGGCAAGGGTCGACCAGGCGCTGCCCTGGATGCCCTCCCTCGGCGTCACGGATACCCTCAGGCTCGAGGCCGCGGAGCTCCTCTCCCACGGCCTCGTACGCGAGGAGGGCGGCTTCATCGGTGCCCGCGGCATCTTTGGCTGACGTTTGATAGGCGCATGCCCTTTGGGGTATGTAGCTAACGCAACCGCCAACCATAGGCGAGGCATGCCCCGAGGGCACATGGCTCCCGCGGGGCGGCCCGCGAGCGCCAGCCAGCAGGGAGGTAGCATGAAGTACTCCATCAACGCCCCCGGCGCACCCGAGCCCCTGGGCGCCTATTCCCAGGGAACGACCGCCGGAAGGCTCATCTTCGCCTCGGGTCAGGTCGCCGTGGATTCCCACGACCCGCAGCGGCTCGTTGACGGGGGCGTGCGCGAGCAGACCGACCGAATCATCCAGATCTTCCAGACGCTCCTCGGCGAATGCGGGTGCTCCCTCTCGGACGTGGCGCAGACCACGCTCTACCTCACCGACCTGAGCCTGCTCCCCGCCGTGGACGAGGTCTATTCCAGGAGGTTCCCCACCCCAGCCCCGGCGCGTTCCGTCGTGCAGGTGGCAGCCCTGCCGCTGGGCGCGGTGGTGGAGATGGACTGCATCGCCTGCAGGTAGCGGTATCATGTTCTGAAATGCAATCGATCTGATGGGAGAAGCATGCAGTCCAAGGACACAAATGCAGAGATGGGCGCAACCGAGATCTTTCGCATGCCCTCCACCGAGGCCACCTCGCCCGACATCATGGGGCAGGCGCAGCCCAGCAATCCCACCCTCACCATCGTCAAGGGGCCGCAGACCGGCTCCGTGTTCGAGCTCACCGACAAGGTCGTGAGCATCGGCAGGGACCCCAGCAACAGCGTGTTCCTCAACGACATGACGGTGTCGCGCCACCACGCGCGCCTGGACCTCTCGGGCCTGGGCTCGGGCTTCGCGACCATCGAGGACCTCGGGTCCCTCAACGGCACCTGGGTCGACGGCGCCATCGTCAACCGCGCCATGCTCAAGGATGGCTCCACCATCCAGATCGGCACCTTCCGCATGGTGTTCCACGCCAACCGTCGCGCAACCAGGATCGAGACTGGGAACTAAGGATGCCTGACGCCGGGTACCTCACAATCGGCAAGGTCGTGAAGAAGCTCCAGGCCCAGTATCCCGACCTCTCCATCTCAAAGGTCCGCTACCTCGAGGACGAGGGGCTTCTCAACCCCTCGAGGACTCCCTCGGGGTACCGCCTGTACTCGCAGCACGACGTCCACAGGCTCGAGACCATCCTCTACCTGCAGAAGAACAGGTTCCTGCCGCTCTCGGTCATCAAGGAGCAGCTGGACGGCAAGCCGGGGGAGGGCGGCTCGGCCCTGGATGCCGTCACGTCTCCCGCCCTGCTCCCGCAGGACGAGGAGGCGGCGGAGAAGCTCCACCCCATCGACCGCATGCCCGAGCTCCTGGGCGTGCCGGTAAGTTTTGTTCGCCAGCTCTCCGAGGCGGGCGTGATCCCCCTCAAGAAGTCACCCCACGGCAGGGACCTGGTGGACGGGAGGGACTTCCCCCTCATCCGGGCGTGCGACGAGCTGCGCCACTTTGGGATCGGGCCCAAGAACTTGCGCCAGTACGTCACGGCGGCCAACAGGGAGAGCGCCATGTTCGAGCAGGCGCTCGTGGTGTTCGCCCGCAAGGGCGGCGGGGTCGAGATGGAGCTGACCGACGAGAATCGCAAGCAGTTTGGCATGGCCTTTCAGCAGATGCTCGTGCTCACCGACCAGGTGCGCGACACGCTCATCAGAAGGCAGATTTCCAAGACGTTCAGCCAGATGGAACAGTAGAGGGAGTAACATCGTCTGCGGTGTGTGACCCGCAGCGAGAAAGGAACCTCCGTGTCTAGCGTCGACCTTGAGAAGTACATCATCGACATTCCCGACTACCCCGAGCCCGGCGTGATCTTCAAGGACATCACCCCCCTCATGGCGTCCCCCGAGGGCCTGCACGAGGCAGTGGACCAGATCGCCGACCACTTCAAGGATGCCGGCGTCACCAAGGTCATGGGCGCGGAGGCCAGGGGCTTCCTCATCGGCGCCCCCGTCGCATACCGCCTGGGCGCCGGCTTCGTCCCCGCCCGCAAGCCCGGCAAGCTCCCGCGCGAGGTCTACACCCAGGACTACGCCCTGGAGTACGGCACGGACGAGCTCCAGATGCACAAGGACGCCGTCACCGCCGACGACCGCGTGCTCATCGTGGACGACCTCGTCGCCACGGGTGGCACCGCCGTCGCCACCGCCAAGCTCGCCCTTCAGGGCGGCGCCACCGTTGTTGGCTTCTCCTTCGTCCTCGAGCTCGAGTTCCTGAATCCCCGCAAGGTGATCGGCGAGGTGTTTGACCAGGACGTGTTCACGCTCATCAAGGTGCATTAGAAGCACACAAGCACTATCTTTGCTGAAACACGCAGGTAGCGGCCCCGTCATTCTCTTGGCGAGGCCGCTCTTTGGGTTGCTTGGGGGAGGCTTTTGGGGCCCTCACCGCCGTGGGCGCTAGAATGTATGGGTCCAGATTACGGAAGGATGGTCTCATGAAGTTCTCTTCCCACAGGGAGTCAATCGCGCGTAGGGCAGTTTGCGCTGGTCTCGCCGCGACCCTCGCCCTCGGGAGCGTGCCAACCGCCGCCCTGGCGGTCGACCAGTCGGACCTCGATGCGGCGTCCCAGAAGATCGAGACGCTGAGCAAGGAGGCCGAGTCGCTCCAGTCCTCGCTCTCCGAGACGACGCAGAAGCTCGAGGACACCCAGTACCAGATTGACGAGAAGCAGTCCCAGATCGACGAGGACCAGCAGAAGGTCGCGCAGGCGCAGCAGGAGCTCGAGCAGAGCCTTCGCGACGACTACAAGTCGGGCGGCATCGACCTCACCTCGGTCGTCCTGGGTTCCTCCAACATCAGCGACCTCGTCTCTCGCCTGTACTACGCAACCAAGGTGAACGAGTCGCGCTCCCAGAAGATCGAGTCCGTCAAGCAGATGCAGGAGCAGCTGCAGGCGGAGCAGGCGAGCCTGAAGGAGCGTCAGTCCGAGCAGCAGTCCGCGGTCGACACGCTCAACAGCCAACTCGCCGACTACAACAGCAAGATCTCCGAGGCCCAGAGCTACTACAACAGCCTGAGCGCGGAGCAGCAGGCCCAGATCCAGGCCCAGGCCCAGGCGGCGGCCGAGGCGTCCCAGTCCGACGGCAGCGGCGACTCGTCCGCGACCGCGGCGGTGCTCCAGCAGGTCACGCAGGGAGGCTCCTCCTCCACCTCGTCCACGGGAGCGACCACGTCCTCCTCCAACACTAGCAGCCCCTCGAACAGCTCCACCTCGGGCGGTTCCAGCTCGAGCGGCGGCAAGGCAAACTCCGGTTCCTCGAGCTCGGGCTCGTCCAGCTCCAGCAAGGGCAACTCGTCCAGCGGCTCCTCGAGCTCCAACTCGGGCAGCTCCTCGAGCTCCAACTCGGGCAGCTCCTCGAGCTCCAGCTCCAGCTCGTCCGGCAGCAGCAGCTCCTCCACGACCGGTGGCGCCTCCGGCGGCGGCCTCAGCACCGCCTACTCCATGATCGGCGTCCCGTACGTGTGGGGCGGCACCTCCGCGAGCGGCGTCGACTGCTCCGGTCTGGTCTGCTACTCCTATGGCTACAAGCGCGGCCGCACCACCTACGACATGATCGCCTCGCTCAAGGCCTCCGGCGACTGGAAGACCAGCATGAGCGACCTCAAGGTTGGCGACCTCGTCTTCCCCAGTACCGGCCACGTGGGCATCTACATCGGCAACGGGCAGATGATCCACGCCCCCTACCCGGGCAGGACGGTCTGCATCGCATCCGTGTATGCCTTCATCGGCGGCGGGACCTACTAGGCGCAGGTCATCGCATCACCAGCGAGACGGGACGTCGGCAGTGCTGCCGCGTCCGCCTCGCTTTTTGTATTCCGACGGCTCGCGTGGCAATCGTGCCCTACCATGGAGCGGTGGTTCCAGGCAACGGGAAGGGAAGGTCGCAGGGCATGGTGCTTGACTCTGGGCACAGGGGCGTCAGCTGGAGGCTCTCGCGAAGGTTCCAGGTCGACATGGTGTGGGAGGGCGTCCTCGTTGGCCTGGCAGGCGGGGGAGTCGTCACCCTGTACCGGCTGTCCCTCTCCCTCGCCGAACGCGTCCTCAGGGGCACTGTCGCCCTCGCAAGGACCAGCCTCCTCGTGGCGGCGCTCTTCGCCCTGTTCCTCCTCGCCGCCTGCCTCGCCGTCGGGAGGCTCATGACCTGGGAGCCGTTCACGCAGGGGTCGGGCATCCCCCAGACGGACGCGGAGGTCATAGGCAGGCTCGACATGCCATGGCACCGCGTCATGCTCGCCAAGTTCGCGGAGGGCACCCTGTGCGCCTTCTCGGGCCTGTCCCTGGGAAGGGAGGGCCCCAGCGTGCAGCTGGGGGCCATGGGCGGCAAGGCCGTCTCGCGAGCCCTGGGCCGCGGCAGGGGAGAGGAGCGCCTCCTCGTTACCTGTGGCGCTGCCGCCGGGATGTCCGCCGCCTTCAACGCACCGCTCACGGGCGTGCTGTTTGCCCTGGAGGAGATACACAAGGAGTTCTCGGCCCCCCTCATCATCTCGGTGATGGCATCCTCCATCGCCTCCGACTTCCTGGTGTCGCAGGTGCTGGGCGTCAAACCCGTCCTCCAGTTCGTATTCTCGCGCGACCTCCCGCATCCCCTGTACGCCTACGTGGTGCTGCTCGCCCTCTTCTGCGGCGTTGCGGGGGCGCTCCACAACAGGGGGATGTTCGCCTGCACGGAGCGCCTGTACTCGCGCATCACCCGGGGCGTGCCGTACTCCAGGATCGCCATCCCCTTCGCCCTGGCGTTCCCCATCGCCTTCCTGGCGCCCCAGCTCATGTGCGGCGGCGACGCCATCCTGGAGCAGATCGCCGCGCCCGGGAACCTGGCGCTCGGCGCCATCGTGCTGCTCCTGGTGGGGAAGTACCTGTACACGACCGTGAGCTTTGCCTCGGGCGCCCCTGGTGGCACGCTGTTCCCCCTCTGCGTCATGGGCGTGCTCTGCGGCCTCCTGTTTGGCACCTTCGCCAACCAGTTCCTGGGGCTTCCCTCCTCCTACGTCACCAACTTCGTGGTGCTGGGCATCGCGGGGCTGTTCGCCTCCGTGGTGCAGGCGCCCGTCACGGCCGTGGTACTGGCCTTCGAGCTCACTGGGAGCCTCGATGCCATGCTCAGCGCCTCGATCGTCTCCATCGTCTCGTACGTCACCGCAAGCCTTCTGGGGGTCGACCCGTTCTACGAGCACCTGCTCTCAAGGCTCCTGGGCTCCACCAGGCCCACGCGCGGCGACGGCACGGGTGGCCAGAGGGAGCTGCACAGCTACACAGTCGGTGCGGGGAGCAAGATGGAGGGCCGCACGCTCGCCGAGATTCCCTGGCCGGAAGGTGCCCGCGTGGTGACCATCAACCGCGGCTCCACCGAGATCGTGCCCACGGGCTCGACCAAGCTGCTGGCCCTTGACGAGGTCCTGGTGATCATGACCGCCGGGGGAGAGAGCGACCGAGCGGTCTGGGACCTCGCGCGCGGCTCGGTGACCACGGAGCGCACACCCCGCTCGCACTAGCGGCTTGGGGTGCAGAAGCCGTCCGTCCCCCGTCTCGCGTGCGTGAGGCGCCCGCACGGGGTACCCTCGAAGGGTGGGCCCCGGGGAGGGACCACTTGCGCGAGGGAGGGACAGAGTGACAAGCGATAAGAGCCAGGGGGACGTTGAGCCCATGGCACCGAGCGAGTGCCCGTTTGGGACGCGGTGCGCCTTCCACAGGAGGGGCGCCGTCTGCATGAGCCAGATACGCCTCTTTGCGGGGCTCGACCTGGAGGCAAGGCGCGAGCTCCTCTCGCATGCCACGCAGACCACCTACCAGCGCGGCGACATCATCGTCGCCGAGGGCGACCCCATCGACTCCATCCTCATCGTGCGCTCGGGCCGCATCAAGACCTTTCGCGTGGACCCCAGCGGCGAGGAGACGGTCCTCGACATCCTGCACGACGGCCAGGCCATCTGGCACGGGATGTTCCTGGAGGACAACGTCTACCACTACTCGGTGGGGTGCCTCTCTCGCGTCGAGGTGTGCCGGATCCACAGCAAGAGCTTCGAGAGGCTCATCTCCCAGCGGCCCGAGGTGGCCATGGGACTGATCAGGATGGTCTGCACCGAGCTCGACGACGCGGAGGAGAAGGTCATGATGCTCGGGATCCGCGAACCGCGCCGTCGGCTTGCGGGCTTCCTCCTGCTGAGGGACCACCGCTGCCTGGGGGGCGAGATCTCGCTCAAGCTCGAGGACATCGCCGCCTCGGTTGGCCTGAGGCCCGAGACCGTCTCGCGCAACCTTGCCTCCCTGGAGCGCGAGGGCGTGGTGAAGCGGCTCGGACGCGGGCGCCTCAAGGTGATGGACCCCGAGGCGCTCCGCAAGATTTCGGGTGGCTCTGCCGATTCCCCACAATATGAGGTATGAAATTCCCTGACCTTCTCGTTACTTGACCAGAATCATGGAACGCATGCGGTCCCCTCGGATAGATTGTCCCTGTCACCAAGACGAAACAATCCGAGGGGGCTGCCGTGCTGGGTAGGGTTCACTCAACAGAGTCGTTTGGCTCCGCAGACGGCCCCGGCGTGCGCTTCGTCGTCTTCCTCCAGGGCTGCGACATGAGGTGCCGCTACTGCCACAACGCGGACACCTGGGACAGGGACGGCGGCCAGCTCCTCTCAGCCACGCAGATCCTGGACAGGGCCGAGCGCTACCGGTCGTACTGGGGACCGGAGGGCGGCATCACGGTCAGCGGGGGAGAGGCGCTCCTCCAGGCGGGCTTCGTGGCGGAGCTCTTTGAGGAGGCGCACAGGCGGGGGATTGGCACCTGCCTTGACACCTCGCTCCAGCCCTTCACGCGCGACGAGCCGTTCTTTCCCACGTTCCGTCGCCTCATCAAGTCCTGCGACCTCGTGCTGGCAGACATCAAGCACATCGACCCCGAGCGCCACAGGTGGCTGACGGGGCACGGCAACGAGAACATCCTGGACGGGCTCAGGTTCCTGGCCGAGGTGGGGGAGCCCGTGTGGATTCGCCAGGTGCTGGTTCCCGGCGTCACGGACGACGATGCGCAGCTGCAGGCGACCAGGGAGTTTGTCGACAACCTTCCCAACGTCGAGCGCGTCGAGGTCCTCCCGTACCACACGCTCGGCAAGTTCAAGTGGGACGGGCTGGGAATCCCGTATCCGCTCGAGGGCGTGGAGCCTCCGAGCCAGGAGAGCATAGAGCACGCGAGGCGCATCCTCTGCAAGGGGGAGTAGGGTCTCTCAGATAATCGCCAGTCACGATGGAAGGAGCACCGATGCACATGAGGGAAGAGTGGGACGGCTTTGCTGCCGGGCATTGGACGGACGACGTCAACGTCCGCGACTTTGTCCAGCGCAACTACACGCCCTACGACGGGGACGAGTCGTTCCTGGAGGGACCCACCAAGGCGACCGACACCCTATGGGGCAAGGTCCAGGAGCTGCAGGCACAGGAGCGCGCCAACGGCGGCGTCCTCGACTGCGAGACCGAGGTCGTCTCGGGCCTGACCTCCTATGGCCCTGGGTACATCGACCCCGAGCTCAAGGACCTGGAGAAGGTCGTGGGCCTGCAGACTGACAAGCCGCTCAAGCGCGCCTTCATGCCCTACGGCGGCATCAAGATGGCCGAGCAGGCTGCCGAGAGCTACGGCTACAAGATCAACCCCAAGTACCACAAGATCTTCAACGAGTACCACAAGACCCACAACCAGGCGGTCTTTGACGCGTACACACCCGAGATGCGCGCGGCGCGTCACAGCCACGTGATCACCGGCCTGCCCGACACCTACGGCCGCGGCCGCATCGTGGGCGACTACAGGCGCGTCGCGCTCTACGGCATCGACTTCCTGATCGCCAAGAAGCAGGAGGACCTCCTCAACTGCGGTGACGGCACCATGACCGACGACGTGATCAGGCTCCGCGAGGAGATCGCCGAGCAGATCCGCGCCCTCAAGGGCATGAAGGAGATGGCCGCCGCCTACGGGTACGACATCAGCCAGCCCGCCCGCGATGCCCACGAGGCCGTGCAGTGGCTCTACTTTGGCTACCTTGCCGCCATCAAGACCCAGAACGGCGCCGCCATGTCCGTGGGCCGCATCTCCACGTTCCTGGACATCTACCTGCAGCGCGACCTTGCCTCAGGCAAGATCACCGAGACCGAGGCGCAGGAACTCATCGACCACCTGGTCCTCAAGTTCCGCATGGTCAAGTTCGCCCGCATCCCCTCATACAACGAGCTCTTCTCTGGCGACCCCGTGTGGGCCACGCTCGAGGTCGCGGGCATGGGGCAGGACGGCCGTTCCATGGTGACAAAGAACGACTTCCGCTTCCTCCACACGCTCGAGAACATGGGGCCGGCGCCCGAGCCCAACCTCACGGTGCTGTACTCCAAGCGCCTGCCCGAGGCCTTCCGCCGCTACGCCGCCAAGATCTCCATCGACACCTCGTCCATCCAGTACGAGAACGACGACGTCATGCGTCCGGTCTGGGGTGACGACTACAGCATCTGCTGCTGCGTCTCCGCAACCGAGACGGGCAAGGAGATGCAGTTCTTCGGTGCCCGCGCCAACCTGGCCAAGTGCCTCAACTACGCCATCAACGGCGGCAAGGACGCAAAGTTCAACGACAAGCAGGGCAACCACATGCAGGTTGGCCCCGAGCTGGCGCCCATCACGTCCGAGTACCTTGACTACGACGAGGTCATGCACAAGTTCGACCTCATGATGGACTGGCTTGCCGGCCTCTACGTCAACATCCTCGACCTCATCCAGTACATGCACGACAAGTACTACTACGAGGCCGCCGAGATGGCACTCATCGACACCAACGTGCGTCGCACCTTCGCCACGGGCATCGCGGGCTTCTCCCACGTGGTCGACTCCCTCAGCGCCATCAAGTACGCAAGGGTCAAGACCGTTCGCGACGAGAGCGGCATCGTGGTGGACTACAAGGTCGAGGGCGACTTCCCGCGCTATGGCAACGACGACGACAGGGCCGACGACATCGCCGTGTGGCTGCTCAAGACCTTCATGACCAAGATCCGCAAGCACCACACGTACCGCAACTCGGAGCCCACGACCTCTATCCTGACCATCACGTCCAACGTGGTGTACGGCAAGGCGACAGGAGCGCTTCCCGACGGCCGTCCTGCCTACACGCCGTTCTCGCCCGGCGCCAACCCCTCCTACGGAGCCGAGAAGAACGGGCTTCTCGCCTCGCTCAACTCCGTCGCCAAGCTCCCGTACGAGTACGCGCTCGACGGCATCTCCAACACCCAGACCATTAACCCGGGCGCCCTGGGCAACGACGAGGGGCAGCGCATCGGCAACCTGGTCCACGTCCTGGACGGCTACTTCAGCGAGGGTGCGCATCACCTCAACGTGAACGTGTTTGGCGTCGACAAGCTCAAGGACGCCATGGAGCACCCCGAGAAGCCCGAGTACGCCAACTTCACCATTCGCGTCTCTGGCTACGCTGTCAAGTTCATCGACCTCACGCGCGAGCAGCAGCTCGACGTCATCGCACGCACCTGCCACGACCGCATGTAGTGTTCGTCAGTAGGTGACACACGGGGGAGGGCGACCAGTTCGTTTGGCCGCCCTCCCCATTCTCGTTGCTCTCTTCTACTTTACATAACATATATTATCGCGGGTTTTGAGAGAGAGAAAAGAGGGTGCCTCCCAGCTGGGGACGACACCCTCTGGCATCCCGCGTTTCAGCCGACGCTACCCCTCGAGCGGTTGGCCGAGGAACGTGGCCACGCTGGTTGCCGCGATGGCACCGTCTGACGCAGCCGTGATGACCTGCCTGAGCGGCGTGCGCCTGACGTCTCCCGCGGCGTACAGCCCGGGAGTCCGCGTGGCCATATGGTCGTCTGTGACGACGTAGCCTCGGGGATCAAGTTCCGCGAGCCCCTCGACGATCCTAGAGCCCGGAACGCGACCGACGAAGACGAAGACGCCAAAGGAGCCCTCGTCATACTGCTCGGAGGTCTCGCGGCCGGTGAGGTTGTCACGGAGCGTGAGGCCGCTCAGGAGCGTCCCGCCCGTCACGGAGACGAGCGACGTATTGAACCTGACCTCCAGCTTGGGATTCTGGCTCACCTCGCGCGCGACGAGCGCCGTGGCGCGCAGGTGGTCCTTCCTCACCAGCAGCGTGACCTTGCTTGCGAACTTGGACAGGAAGAGCGCCTCCTCGCACGCGGAGTTGCCGCCGCCCACAACGAACACCTGCTTGCCGCGATAGAACATGCCATCGCACGTGGCGCAGTACGAGACTCCGTGGCCGCGAAACTCCCTCTCGCCCTCAAAGCCCGCCTCGCGAGGCGAGGCCCCTCCTGCGAGGATGACCGTCTTGGAGTCATAGCTCTGGGACGAGGTGGAAACGGTGAAGACGCCCGTCGAATCATCCCTCTTGATGGAGGTAACGTCCTCCATGCGGATGTCGGCGCCAAACTCCTCCGCCTGCCCCTTCATGGCATCCGAGAGGCTGAAGCCGTCGGTATGCGGAAGGCCCGGGTAGTTGTCTATCTCGCTCGTGAGGATGGCCTGCCCGCCCACGGCCTCCTGCTCGAGCGTGACAGCGTCGAGCAGGGCACGCGCCGCATACAGAGAGGCTGAGAGGCCCGCAGGCCCGCCACCGACAATGACCAAATCTCTTATAGGTTGGGTGCTCATGGTGCACTCCCCTTTCGTCGACTGTTGCACGTATACCCCACATGGGCATCGGCCTCTTTGTTAGGCTGCGGCTCACATATCTTTCATGGGACGTCTGCATGAAAAAGGGACCCACCCTTGAGGGCAGATCCCAAACCCGACTCTGACTAGGAAAGCCTAGACGAGCAGGAAGTAGACGATGAAGGCGATCGTGGCCACCCACATGAGGGGCTTGATCTCCTTGATCTTGCCGGTGACGGCGGCGACGATCACGTAGGCGATGAAGCCGAGGCCGATGCCGTCGGAGATGGAGTACGTGAAGGGGATGCCGGCGATGACCATGAACGCGGGGAAGCCCTGGAGCACGTCGGACCAGTCGATGTCAACGACGTCGCCCATCATGAGGAAGCCGACGATAACGAGGGCACCGCAGGTGGCGGCGGAGTTGACGATGGTGATGACGGGGGCGAAGAACGCGGCGAGGATGAAGAGAACGCCGGTGGTCACCGAGGTCAGGCCGGTGCGGCCGCCGTCTGCGGCGCCGGAGGACGACTCGACGAACGTGGTGATGGAGGAGGCGCCGACGAAGCCACCGACCGCGGCGGCGATAGAGTCGACGGTCAGGATCTGACGGATGTCCTCAACGTTGCCGTCCTCGGTGAGGAAGTCACCCTGCTTGGCGACCGCCATGGCGGTGCCCATGGTGTCGAAGAAGTCGGACATCATGAGCGAGAAGGCGAACACGAGGAGTGCGGGGGTGGCGAACACCTTGGCGATGCCCATGACGCCGTTGGCGTCGGTCTGGAACGGCGCCGCGAAGGTCGAGAAGTCAAGGCCGGAGACGATGCCGCTGGGGGCCTGGGTGACGCCCAGGGGGATGCCTGCGACCATGGCGATGATGATGCCCCAGAGCAGGGCACCCTTGACGTTCATGACGAAGAGGATGACCGAGGCGATGATCGAGATCATGCCGACGATGAAGGCGGGGTCGGTGACGTTGCCAAGCGCAACCATCGTGCTCTCGTTCGCGACGATGACGCCGCCGTCCTTGAGGCCGATCATCGCGATGAAGAGGCCGAGGCCGACCGAGATGGCGTGGCGGAGCGAGACGGGGATAGCGTCCATGACGGCCTCGCGCAGGCCGCAGAGGACCAGGACCGTGATCGCGACGCCCTCGATGAAGACGACGGCCATGGCGGCGTGCCAGTCACCGTTGGTCATACCAGTGAGAGTGTAGGCGACGACGGCGTTGATGCCCATGCCCGAGGCGCAGGCAAGGGGACGGTTCGCAAACAGACCCATGCAAATTGTCATGATGCCGGCGCCAAGGCAGGTAGCGGTGACAGCGGCCATCGCGGGAACGCCCGCCTCCTGGAGAAGGGCGGGGTTGACGGCGATGATGTACGCCATGGCCAGGAACGTGGTGAGTCCCGCTCGCACCTCCTGGCCGACCGACGAGCCCCTCTCGCCCGTCTTGAAGAACTTGTCCATGTTGAGACCTCTCTCCCATGCCACCAGAGAACAACAGAAACCGGCGGGCACCTGGCAGCGTGCCCCCACCAGCCAATTTCACGGCCGCTCCTGCGGCCGGGAAACCCAATCTTGGAAAGTGCCTAGACCCCCGAGGAGCCGAACCCGCCAGCTCCGCGGTCAGTGGAGTCCAGCTCGTCCCTCTCCACGAGGTCGACGAAGGGCACCTGAAGAATGACGAGCTGGGCGATGCGCTCGCCGCGCTCGATGTGGATGTCTGTCTTGGGGTCAAGATTGATGGCGCAGACCTTGAGCTCGCCGCGATAGTGGGAGTCTATGAGGCCAGGAGTGTTGGCCATGGAGAGGCCCTCGCGCAGGGCAAGGCCGCTACGTGGCTGCACGTAACCCGCATAGCCCTCCGGTATGGCGACTGCCAACCCGGTGGAGACAAGCCTGCGCTCGAATGGCTTGAGGGTAACGTCCTCGCTGGACCTGAGGTCAAGCCCCGCGTCGCCGGCATACGCGTAGGATGGCAGCTCGACCCCCTCGTCGATTCTTTTGACCGCTATCTGGATGTGAGCCTGCTCATCCCTGCCCATCTGGCCTCCAATTTGCTAGGACTGCTCTTTCATGATGCTCTTGAGCTCCTCGCTGAACTCGTCGACGTCCTTGAAGTCGCGATAGACCGACGCGAATCGGACGTAGGCGACCTTGTCGATGTCAACGAGCCTCTGGAGGACCATCTTGCCAATCTCCTGGGAGGGGACCTCGGTCTGACCCTTGTCCCTCAGCTCGTTCTCGATGCTGTCGATGAGGGCACCGAGCTTCTCGATGGGTATGTCGCGCTTGACGGTGGCGGCAACGAGGCCACGCATGACCTTCTGCCTGTTGAAGGTCTCCTTTCGCCCATCCTTCTTCACGACGAGCAGGGGCATCTCCTCCCTGCGCTCGTACGTGGTGAAGCGAGTGCCGCAGTGAACGCACTCACGCCTTCTCCTGATGGCGTCGTGGCTCTCGGACGGACGGGAATCTACGACTTTTGACTCCTCACAACCACACTTTGGGCAGCGCATCTTCCTCCCACGGTAGGCGACGCACATAAAGGTATCACACAAGCAGCACCAAAAGACAAAAGACCTAGAAAGGAAACCAAGCGTTTAAACGCTGGCCCCCTTTTTCCAGGCCTTTCCCATAATTGGGCCTTGCGGCTTACCTCTAGTTGTGAGCGACGGGAATCTGAAGCTGCTGGCCGGCCCTGAGCGGGCTGGTGCCAAGCCCGTTGCGCTGGGAGATCCACTGGACGAGCTCGGTGGTCGAGACGCCCGGGACCGGATGGCTTTCCGCGATCGACCAGACGGTGTCACCGCCTGCTACGCTGACGGTGACAACCCGCACCTGGCCCAAGGCGTTGTCGCGATGGGAGGACTGTACCGCCTCGAAGGCGCCAACACCGACGAGCGAGACGGCACACACCATCATGGCCACGAGGACGAGGCCCCTTACACGCGAGCGGAACTCGCCCTCCTGCTTACGGAAAGGAGCGTCATCCGTGCGCCCTCCCTCGACGACGCGAAGCCGGGGCCGCTCTTCGCTTGCCTGAAGGGCGAGGGATCCGTAGCACTGGTAGCCCTAATTCTGCGATGCGCCTGCATATGAGCTGTTCATATCTAATGTCTCCTTCGAACGTGTTGCCGTAGGTATACCAACCACCCCGGACACAAATTCGAACGACGTTCTGTATCTGGAACACGTGTACTATGATAGGTACCGAACATGTGTGCGTCAATGCAAAATCGAACATTTGTTTGTTCTTCGCACGACCGTGAGGTACACTTGGGTCGAAGAAGGGGGAACCATGGCAAAAGACCACCTAAGCAAGCGGCAGCAGCAGATCTATGACTTCATCTGCTCCTACACCACCGAGCACGGCTATCCGCCCTCGGTGAGGGAGATTGGTTCCGCCGTGGGCCTCGCCTCCCCGTCCACGGTCCACATGCACCTGAAGGTCCTCCAGGAGCACGGCCTCATCAAGAGGGACTCCAAGAAGCCGCGCACCATCGAGGTCGTTGCCGAGGGAGACGCACCGTCCCAGCCGCTAGCCAAGGTCTCGCAGGATCTTGACCATAACGTGATCACGCTGCCGCTTGTCGGGAGGGTCGCCGCGGGCCAACCCATCCTTGCGGAGCAGAACGTGGAGGAGTGCCTCTCACTCCCCACGAGCATCGTGGGGGACTCCAGCTCCTTCATCCTGAGGGTGAGGGGCTGCTCGATGATCAACGCGGGCATCCTCGATGGAGACCTGATCGTCGTGAAGGAGCAGAGCGACGCGCATGATGGCGAGATCGTGGTTGCCCTCATAGACGACTCCGCCACCGTCAAGACCTTCTACCGCGAGGAGGGCCGGGTGCGTCTCCAGCCCGAGAACGACACGATGGATCCCATCTACGTCAAGAACCCCAAGATTCTTGGCAGGGTCACCGCGCTCATCCGCTCCATCTCGTAGCGGGCGTGAGCGGCGCAGGGACTGCGGCCCGTTCGACGAGAGCGGGCCGCATACACTTTATTGACTCGGCGCGAGGCTTCACCATCCTCTCGATGGTGTTGTTTCACCTCTGCTACGACCTGCGCTTCATCAATGGACTGCAGGTGCCCTTCTTCCAACCGCCGTTCATGGACGTGTGGAGGAACTCGATAAGCTGGACCTTCCTCTTTGTGGCAGGGCTCATGTTCGCGCAGTCGCACGACAACGCCAGGAGGGGCGCCAAGTACCTGCTGGTGGGCCTTGCGGTTCGAATCGCCACCACGGTTGCGAATGTTGACGTTCCCGTAAGGTTTGGCATCTTCTTCTGCATGGGGGCCTGCACCCTCGCCTGCCTTCTGCTCGACCGGTGCCGGCTGCTCCCCCGCTCGGTCCCCGCCTGTCTCGCCCTGATCGGAGCCTTCCTCCTCGTCCTCGGAGTCAACTCGGGGTATGTGGGCGTAGGCAATTGGGTCATCAGACTCCCCGGCGAGCTGTACTCCTGGGGAGGCCTCACTTGGCTCGGGCTTCCCTCCCCCACGTTTGAGTCGGGAGACTACTACCCGCTTCTCCCCTACCTTCTCATGTACCTCTCCGGGGCGACGCTCGGAATGCGCCTAAGGGAGACGGGCGGCTATCCGGCCTGGGCGTACGCGAGGGGGCCACGATGGCTCGAGTTTCTCGGCAGGCATACGATCGTGGTGTACCTGCTCCACCAGCCGATCATCCTTCTTGCCTTGGGGGACCTGCTGTAGGGGCTTCTTTTCCGCTGAAGACAGGCATTGCACGGTCCTCGCCCTGCCTGCTCGGACGCCTATTCGCCCTGCTCTTCGCAGAGGTACGGGGCAAGCGTCTGAGCCATGCGCTTGGATGCCCTCACGGTTGCCTGCAGCCCGTCCTGAGTGTATTGCTCCCGCACGACCTGGCAGCGCTCGTGAACCATCTTGAGGAGAAGCCCCTTCTCGTACGGCACGCAGACCGTGATGGTCTGGTCGCCCGAGGCCGCCTCCTGGGAGACCCTGAGGAGGAGTCCGCGAACGCCGCTTCCCTCGAGCGCGCTGATCATCACCGCGTCCGGCCGGAGCGCCTGGAGTCGCACCTTCTCCTCCGGGGAGATAAGGTCGCACTTGTTGTAGACGACCACGGATGGTATCTGGTCGGCGCCGATCTGTGCGAGAACCTCCCTGACGGCGGCGACCTCACGCTCGGAGTTGGGGTCCGATGCGTCGACCACGTTCAGGATGAGGTCGGCGGCACGAACCTCTGCAAGGGTCGACTTAAACGATTCCACGAGGGTCGTGGGGAGCTTCTGGATGAAACCGACCGTGTCCGTGAGCGTGATGCGACGCCCCTCCTCCAGGTCCACCACGCGGGTGGTTGGGTCAAGGGTGGCAAACAGCTCGTCCTGAACGTAGACCCCGGCCCCCGTAAGCCTGTTGAGCAGCGTAGACTTGCCCGCATTGGTATACCCCACGAGCGAGACGCGGAACACGCCGGACTCCCACCGAGCTTTGCTCCTGACCTCCCGCCTGGTCTCGACCTGGTCGAGCTCTTTGCGCAGCCAGGAGATGCGCTTGCGCACCAGGCGGCGGTCGACCTCGAGCTGGCTCTCGCCCTGGCCAAACCTGCTTCCGATGCCGCCCCTGGTCTGCTCGCCCACCAGATGGCTCCACATGCCACGGAGCCTGGGCAGGACGTACTGCAGCTGTGCGAGCTGTACCTGGAGCCGTCCCTCGTGCGTCTTGGCATGGGTGCCAAAGATGTCGAGGATGAGTGCGGTGCGGTCGATGACCTTCACGGGCTCGCCGACCGCCTTCTCAAGGTTGGACTGCTGGGAGGGGCTAAGCTCGTCGTCGAAGATCACGACGTCGGCGTCGAGGGCGTGGACGAGATGGACCAGCTCCTGCACCTTGCCGCTTCCCATGAAGGTGCGCGGTATGGGCTTGTCGAGCCGTTGGGTGAGCTCCCCCACCACGACGGCCCCGTCCGTCTCGACCAGGCGCCCCAACTCGGCCATGGATTCCTCGAGCGGCCAGTCCTCGCGGCCAAGGTCGATGCCAACGAGGATCGCACGCTCCGGGACTGGCTTCGTCGATATGGGCTCGAACCTAGCCAATGCGACCTCTCCTCTCATCCAGCGCACCCGAGAGCCCCTTGAGCACGATGTCCGTCGCCCCCTGGTTGTCGAGGGCGTCCATGTCGAGCCAGCGGACGCGGCCATCCCGCTTGAACCACGAGATCTGCCGCTTGGCGTATCGGCGCGTGCGCGCCTTGACAAGATCGCGCGCCTCGTCCTCGGTTGACCTTCCGTCGAGGAGCTCCAGGACCTCCTTGTACCCGATTGCCTGGGACGCGGTGGTCGAGCGCTCCAGGCCCTCCCTGCGAAGCCCCCTGACCTCGTCAACAAGGCCCGCATCGAACATGCCGTCCACGCGCTCGTCGATGCGACGGTAGAGCCGCTGCCGGTCCATCCGAAGTCCAAATATCAGCGCGTCGTAGTGGCTGGCCCTTCTGTGGAGCCCGTCGTGCGTCCTGGCATACGAGCCGCCCTGGTCGAGAAGCTCGAGGGCGCGTATCACCCGGCGAACGTTGTGCGGGTGTATGAGGCTCGCGGACTCGGGATCGCGACGCTCGAGCTCGCGCCACACGGCGTCGCCGCCCTCGCTCTCGGCAAGCCGCTCGTACCGCTCCCTCGCCTCGCTGCCGCGCTCCCCGGAGGGGAAGTCCATCTGGTCGATCACGGCATCGAGGTACAGCCCCGTCCCCCCGCACAGCACGGGCACCCTGCCCTGCACAAGGAGGGAGTCCACCTCCGCCCGGGCGTCACGCTGGAACAGGCGGACGGAGTAGTCCTCCCCCACGGGGCACACGTCCACCATGAGGAGCGGTCGGCGCCTCTCCCCCACCGGGGTCTTGGCGGTCCCTATGTCCATCCCGCTATAGACCTGCATGGCGTCCGTCGAGACGATGCTCGTGGAGAGCCTCGTGGCCACCTCCTCGGCGAGCAAGCTCTTGCCCGAGGCGGTGGGGCCGACGATGGCCAGCACAAGCGGCCTCACGCTCAATGCGCCTGCCCAACGAGAGGACCCCTGAGGTACCACGTCCTGGCCTCGTCGACCCTGACGTCGCACATCTTCCCCACGAGGTCATCGGGACGAGCGCCCTCGGGAAGGTCGAACAAGACGGTCTGACCCTTCTCGGAGTGCCCGACCATCACGCTGGCGTCCTTCTTGGAGGTTCCCTCCACGAGGGAGGTGACGGTCGTGTGAAGCTCTGCCTGGTTTGCCTGGTGCGCGCAGTCCTCGACGAGCTTGGCGAGGCGGTCGAAGCGCTCCTGGATGACCTCACGGGGTGTCTCGTCCTCGATCTTTGCGGCGGGAGTCCCGGGCCGGCGAGAGTAGATGAAGGTGTAGGCGGACGAGAAGCCGACCTCCCGCACGAGAGAGAGGGTCTGCTCAAAGTCCTTCTCCGTCTCGCCCGGGAAGCCCACGATGATGTCCGTGGAGAGGGCGATGTCGGGCATAGCGGCGCGAAGGTGGTCAACGACCTGCAGGTAGCGCTCGCGGGTGTAGCTCCGGTTCATGGCCCTGAGCACACGGTCGGAGCCGCTCTGGACCGCCAGGTGCAGCTGGGGCATCACGTTGGGCGTCTGGGCCATGGCGGAGATGACGTCGTCACCCAGGTCCTTGGGGTTGGAGGACGTGAAGCGGATCCTCTCCACCCCCGTCTTGCCGACGGCGCGCAGGAGCTCGGGGAAACGAGGGCTCCCATAGAGGTCACGGCCGTACGAGTTGACGTTCTGCCCCAGGAGCGTGATCTCCCTCACGCCGTCCGAGACGAGCCCCTCGCACTCCTCCACCACGCGCTCGAACACGCGGCTCTTCTCGCGCCCGCGCACGTACGGGACGATGCAGTAGGTGCAGAAGTTGTTGCACCCCGTCATGATGGGGACCCAGGCGTGGAAGCGCTGTGCGCGGTGGCTGGGGAGTTCGGTGGAGAAGCCGCGGCCCTCCTCCACGGTGTCGACCTCTACCCTTCCCGCGCCGTCGTCCAGGGCCTCCTCCAGGAGGTCGGGGAGAGACGCGATGGCACTGGTGCCAAACACGACGTCCACGTTGGGGATGCGCTCCTTGAGCGCCGCCCCGTCGCGCTGCCCGATGCAGCCGCCCACGGCGACGATGCGACGGCCGCCCGGCGCCTTGGGGAGCCTGACCAGGTTGGAGGCCTCCCCATACAGATGGGTGTCAGCCTTCTCGCGCACGCAGCAGGTCATGAACACGACGATGTCCGCCTCGGCCGCGGTCTTGACCTCGTTGCAGCCCATGCTGTCGAGGAGGCCACTCACGCGTTCCGAGTCGTGGAGGTTCATCTGGCACCCAAAGGTGCGGACGCAATAGGTTCTTCCTACGAGCTTGGGGTGGGTGGGCACTCCTACATCAACTCCGGGCTGTCTGTCTGCCTCGTCCCCGACTGCGGGACGAGCCTGTGTACGTATACGGCAATGCGTATGGCGGTGCGGTTCTCCCCGTTGATCTCGATGTCCGAGAACGTGGGGGCACAGGAGATGTCGACCCCCGTGGGGATGAGGAAGCCGCGCGCGATGGCGATGGCCTTGATCGCCTGGTTCACCGCGCCGGCGCCGACCGCCTGCATGTTGACGGGGACGCCGTCCTTGACCATCCCCGCGATGGCCCCCGCGACCGACGCGGGGGACGATTTGCTCGAGACCTTCAGAAACTCCATGGTGACTCCAAAGCGCAAGCTGCTGTCTTGGTGGTGTGTTGGTGCCATTTTTGAGCCTTGGGAAATTCTACTTCGTTTACCTTGCCTTTTGAAGTGAGAGAGGCACCTCAGTCGCCCTCGCTCACCTCGAAGGTGACGGTGACGCGCCCCCGCGAAACCCGAACCTTGGGATCTTGCGCTAGCGAGAGGTAGTAGCGGTCCGCGAGGAAAGAGAAGTCGCGCTCCATGATGCGCGAGAACTCGTCGGCGTCGTCGCGGGAGATGCGCAGCCCCCTCCTGTCGCGCTGAAGGTCGACCTCTCGGGGCGAGTCGCCAGACGACTTGTGCGTGAGGTGCGAGAGGGCGCTCCGGACGGGACGGATCTGCCCGCCGATGATCCTGTGTGCCGTGCGCTCGGAGAGGTCGATCCCGACGCCGCTGCACACCCCAAGGAGCTCCCGCGCGTCGGCGGCAACCGAGAAGCGCTCGAGCGCCGGCAGCTCCGTGAGGTCGTCGACGAACAGGAGGTTGGACCCGTCCACCGACGGCCTCACGCGACGGCGGATGGTGGCGACGATCTCGGACGGGGACCCAACGTAGACCTCGCAGACGCCCCGCTCCTCGAGCGCGAACTCGCAGCACGCCCTGACGATGTTGTGGGGACCGCGAGAGACGACCTGCTCGCCGTCGTCGTCCTTCCCCAGCGACGGCCAGGTGGACTGGTCGGTCTTCTCGGGTAGGGACGAGGTGTCCGAGACGACCTGGATGACCGTCCCCCTTCCGGGGGCGGAGTCGACGACGCGCGCCGACTCGCAGTTCTCGCGCACGGAGTAGAGTGCCATGCCGCGCCCGTGCACGCCCCAGCGGTCCATGTGCATCGACTCGAGCTTTGAGGTCACGCGCGCGTCGAACACGCGCTCCTGCATGTCGGCGGGGATGCCCGAGCCGTCGTCCAGGATGGTGACGACCCTGCGCTCCCCCTCACGTGCCGTGGCGACGAAGATGCGCCGGGCGCCGGCGTCGCGCGAGTTGCGCAGCATCTCGACCACCGCATCCTCGATGCACTGGATGTCGTGCTTGGCCTGGCGCCGCTCCGCCTCCGCCACGCGGAGGCGGACGAAGCCCTCGCCCAGGTTCTCCTCGACCCTGAGCGAGCGCTCGCCCCCCATGGCGGCAACGAAGTCGGCGAGGTCTGACGACGGGGAGGTCATGCCCCTACTTCGCGATGTCGACGGCGCGCGACTCCCTGATCACCACGACGCGCACCTGGCCCGGGTACTCCATCTCGTCCTCGATTTGCTTGGCGATGTCGTGGGCGAGGACGGTCGCCTCGGCGTCTGAGACCTTCTCGGGCTCGACCATCACGTGAAGCTCGCGACCGGCCTGCATGGCGTAGGTGCGCTCGACGCCCTCGTGCGCGTTTGAGATCTCTTCCAGCTTCTCGAGGCGCTTGATGTAGGTCTCGGCGGACTCGCGGCGCGCCCCGGGGCGGGCGGCGCTGATTGCGTCGGCAGCCTGAACCAGGACGTCCAGGACCGTGCTGGGCTCCACGTCGGCGTGGTGCGCCTCGACCGCGTGCACGATCTCGGGACGCTCGCCGTAGCGGCGGCACAGGTCGGCGCCGATCACGGCGTGCGGGCCCTCGACCTCGTGGTCGATGGCCTTGCCGAGGTCGTGCAGGAGTCCGGCGCGCTTTGCGGGCGTGGGGTCCAGCCCAAGCTCGGAGGCCATGATGCCGCAGAGCTCGGACACCTGGATGGAGTGCTGGAGCACGTTCTGCCCAAAGGACGTGCGGTACCTCAGCGCGCCCAGCGTCTTGACGAGCTCGGGGTGCAGGTCGTGGATGCCGGCGTCGAAGGCCGCCTGCTCGCCGGCCTCGCGAACGCGCTCCCCCACGAGCGTCTCGGCCTTCTTGTACATCTCCTCGATGCGGGCGGGGTGAATGCGCCCGTCGGCGATGAGGTTCTCGAGTGCCACGCGCGCGGTCTCGCGGCGGACGGGGTCAAAGCTGGAGAGGACGACGGTCTCGGGCGTGTCGTCGATGACGAGGGAGACGCCGGAAACCTGCTCGAAGGTTCTGATGTTCCTGCCCTCGCGGCCGATGATCCTACCCTTGAGGTCGTCGGAGGGGATGTGGACGGAGGTGACGGTTATCTCGCCCGCCTGGTCGGCGGCGCAGCGCTGGATGGCCGTCGAGACGATCTCGCGCGCCGTCTTGTCGGCCTGCGCGCGCACGCGCTGCTCGGACTCGCGGAGGATCTGGGCCTCCTCGCGCACCGACTCGGAGCGGACGCGATCGAGGAGCTCCTGGTGCGCGTCTTCGCGGGAGAGGTCGGCAATGCGCTCGAGCTCTGCGCTCTGCCGGCGCATGAGCTCGTCCACCTCGCCCTTCCTCTTGTCGATCTGGCCCTGCAGGCTGGAGAGCTGGTGCTCCTTGCGGTCGAGCGAGTCGCTCCTGCGGTCGAGGGACTCCTCGCGCTGCATGATGCGGTTCTCCATCTGCTGCAGCTCGCCCTTGCGCTTCTTCTCCTCGTTCTCGCTGCGCTGCTTGAGCTGGAGGATCTGCTCCCTGGCCTCGACCATGGCAGCCTTCTTGGTGGTCTCGGCGTCGCGCTTTGCGTCGCTCGTGATGCGGTCCGCCTGGCTCTTGGCGTCCTCGACCGCCATGTTGGCCTCGCGCACCTTGCTGTTGTTCTTGCTGGTGGCGTAGGCGTAGGCGATCGCGGCTCCAACGATCAGGCAGACGAGCCCGATTATGATCTGCATTTCAACTCCTCAGATGAGCGTTTTGGTAGAGGTTCAGGAGACCACCGCGCCAAGCGCGACGGAACCCGCCATCCGAGGTATGTCTCGACTCATGGTGAAGCATGTCTGCAGAACAAGAAACAAATAACGTCGGCTGGCATGCCAGCAGACGAGAAGCAACTCAAACGGCCTCTAAATCGTATGATTGATTGATGGAAGAGTCAATTGCACCGGGACGAGCGGCAGAAGGATTCTTTGGACCCTGCACAACGTCAGCCTTCGGACTCGCCGCAGACGACCGCTCGGGTCGCGGCGCTCGAGATGTCATACGAGAACCCCCTCCCAAGGAGGAACCTCATGCACTGGGCGTAGGGGTCCTTTCCCCGGAAGGACCTCCTCGCCGCAACCTCGGTCGCACGCTCGAGCTCCGAGCCCGCCTCGTCCACGAACTCCTCGGGCCACCCTCTGACGTCTTCGGGGTCCACCCCGCGTCGCTCCAGCTCCAGCTCTATGCGCCGCTGCCCCCATCCAGAGAGCACCTTGGACCGCGCGAACACGTGCCCGTATCGCGCGTCGTCCACGAGCCCCAGCTCCATGGAGCGTCCGAGCGTCGCCTCGGCCACGTCCCTGGGATACCCCGCCCCCAGGAGCTTGCGCCTGACCTCGAGCGATGTGTAGTCGCGCCTGTTCACGAGGGCCTTGACCCTCTCGAGCGAGCACGTTGAGAGGAGGGTGGAGAGCCTCTCGGTCAGCCGGGCGTCGACCGATTCGCCGACACGCCCCGCCTTCCTGTCACGCTCGAGTGCCCTGCCAACGGCAATCGGAAGCTCGCGCGTGACGGTCGAGTCCCCGTCCGCGATGGAGAGCACGGCGCGACGACGTCGACCGTATCCGGAGGTGCCCCCGAAGGCGCTGACCTCCCAGGGGCACCCGTACAGGTCTTCCTCGAATTCCATGCGCAGCTTGCCCTACGCGTTGTCGGGGGAGCCGTTCTGCGCGTCCCCGCTCGCAATGCCAACGGGCTCGCCCACGCGCTCGTCGCCCAGCTCGAGGCCGCAGGCGACGCGGACCTTATGGTCGATCTCGTCCATGAGGTCGGGGTTTGAGGCAAGGAACTCCTTGGCCGCCTCCCTGCCCTGGCCGAGCCGCTCGTCGCCGTAGGTGAACCAGGACCCGGACTTGTCGACCACGCCGTAGTCAACCGCCATGTCCAGGATGGAGCCCTCCTTGGAGATGCCCGTTCCGTACATGATGTCGAACTCCGCCTGCTTGAACGGGGGCGCCACCTTGTTCTTGACGACCTTGACCCTCACGCGGTTGCCGACGATCTCGCCGTTGCGCTTGATCGAGTCGATGCGCCGGATGTCCATCCTGACCGAGGCGAAGAACTTGAGCGCGCGGCCACCAGGCGTGGTCTCGGGGTTGCCAAACATGACGCCGATCTTCTCGCGCAACTGGTTGATGAAGATGCAGGTGGTGTTTGACTTTGAGAGGGAACCGGCGAGCTTGCGGAGCGCCTGGCTCATGAGCCTGGCCTGGAGGCCGACGGTGGTGTCCCCGATCTCGCCCTCGATCTCGGCACGGGGCACGAGCGCAGCGACGGAGTCGACGACCACGACGTCGATGGCGCCGGACCTCACGAGCATGTCGCAGATCTCGAGAGCCTGCTCGCCGGTGTCCGGCTGCGAGATCAGGACCTCGTCGATGTCCACGCCAATGCGCGCGGCGTATCCGGGGTCGAGCGCGTGCTCGGCGTCGATGAACGCGACGACGCCTCCCTTAGCCTGGGCCTCCGCGAGAATCTCGAGCGAGAGGGTCGTCTTTCCCGAGGACTCGGGGCCGTAGATCTCGACGATGCGCCCACGGGGGACGCCGCCGATGCCGAGTGCCGCGTCAAGTGCGATGGACCCGGTGGGTATCGCCTCGATCTCTAGGTCGGGACCGTTGTCCCCAAACCTCATGATCGAGCCCTTGCCAAACTTCTTCTCGATCTCCGAGGTCGTGGCCTCGATCATCTTGTCGCGTTCCTCGCCGTAGGTCTTCTCGTGGACCTCGCGTACGGGACCCTTGCTCCTAGCCATCTTCGCTCCTTGCCTCGAATGCCAAGCGAATCCTATACGAACATGCGTTCGTGGTCAAGACCAGGACGCCATGATACAAGAGCTGACTCGCACGTCCCTCTCGCCCGGCTCGCACATGGCTGACGCCGGAGGGGGACCGCAAGGCAGCCACCCTCCGCCATCTCGCACCTCCCCCTGAGCCGCGCACGACGCGACCCAGGCAAAAGCCAGGGGAGGCCTACGAGTCCTCGATTACCGCAAGAACGAGCTCGAGGGCGATGCGGACCGCCTTGGCCCGGACCGTGCGCCGGTCCCCGGAGAGGAGGTGACACTCGGCGACTGCCCTGTCACCGGCGCAGGCCCCAAACCACACGGTCCCGACGGGCTTGCCGGGCTCGGCGCCGGTCGGTCCCGCGATGCCGGTGGTGGAGACGGCGACGTCGCTCCCGAGGACGCGCCGGGCGCCGGCTGCCATCTGCGACGCGCACTCGCCGCTGACCGCCCCGAGAGACGGATCGTCGAGGACCTGCGAGCTGACCCCCAGCACCTCGTGCTTCACGGGGATGGCATAGCTCACCACGCCCCCGCGGACAACGGCGGACGAGCCGGGGACCGATGTCAGGGCGGCGCTCACGAGGCCGCCGGTGCAGGACTCCGCGGTCCCGACGGTGAGGCTCCTCTCCCCCAGCGCCCGCACCACGCGGGCCGCAAGCTCCCCCAGTCCCTCCGGGCCAAGGTCCTCCACGTCCCCCGCGTCCTCAAAGGCAAGCATCACTCGTCCTCCACGATGTACTTCCAGCCCTTTGCGAAGTAGTCGATGCCCGACCAGGCCGTGAGGATGACCGCGACGACGAGGAGGGCGTCGAACAGCATGAACATGCCCGAGCGGAGCGCGCCTGCGGGGAACGCGCCGGCAAGGAGTATGCCCGCGATCGAGACCATGGTGGTCGCGGTCTTCCACTTGCCCAGGTTGCTCGCCGCGACAACGACGCCCTTGGTTGCGATGTTCATCCTGAGGCCGCTCACCAGGAACTCGCGCGCAACGACGATGAGGAGCACCCAGGCGGACGCCTCGCCCTGCTCCAGGAGGTAGCAGAGCGAGACGACGACCACGAGCTTGTCGGCGATGGGGTCGAGGAACTTGCCGAACGTGGTCACCTCGTTCCTGCTGCGGGCGAGATACCCGTCAAGCTTGTCCGTGAGGGAGAGCACCATGAAGAAGAGCGCGACGGCGAGTGCGGGCATGCTGAACGAGCTGCCGTCACCCACGCCGCAGACCTCAGCCACCACGAGCCAGATGGGAACGAGGCAGATGCGAATGCACGTGACCACGTTTGCCGGCGTCCAGATTGACTTCCTTGCCACTTTCATACCCCTCTCGGAACCATTCCCTAGACGAGCTCTCCCTCGAGCTCATAGCAGAACGAATCGACCAGCCGCACGCGGACGACGTCGCCGACGCCCGCCTCGCCGGTCCTGATGTGGACGGCGCCGTCGCAGTCGGGCGCCTGGAACCAGGTGTGCCCCACCAGCTCCACGCCGTCATCCGACTCCTCAACGCCGTCGATGATCACGTCGGCCTCCTCGCCCACGTGCTTGGCGGTGGCGGCAAACCCCAGCTGCTCGGCGACGTCGAGCAGGCGCTGGGCGCGGTCGAGCTTGTCCTCCTCGCTCACCTGGTCGGGGAGGTTCGCCGCCTTGGTGCCATCCTCGCGGGAGTACGAGAACACCGAGGTGTAGTCGAACTCCTCCTCCTGGACGAAGTCGAGCAGGCGCTGGAACTCCTCCTCGGTCTCGCCCGGGAAGCCCACGAGCCCCGTCGTCCTGAGGACCATGCCGGGGATCTGCTCGCGTAGTCGAGCGAAGAGCTCGCGCAGCTCCCCCTCCGACCCGCTGCGCCCCATGCTCCTCAGCACGCGCTCGCAGCAGTGCTGGATGGGGATGTCAATGTAGGGGAGAACCTCGGGGACGTCGCGCAGCACCGAGACCAGCTCGTCGGTCATCCCCTCGGGCTGGAGGTACAGCACGCGCACCCAGCCGCCATAGGGACGCACCTCCTCGGCGACGCGGCGGAGCAGCCACGCGAGCGTCCTGCCGCCGCCAAGGTCGGAGCCCCAGATGCCCGTGTCCTGGCCGATGAGGACGACCTCCTTGACGCCGCCCTCCATGAGCGTGTGCACCTCCTGGAGGATCTGACCCTCGGGGCGAGAGAAGTACCTACCCCGGATGTAGGGAATTGCGCAGAAGGCGCAGAAGCGGTCGCAGCCGTCCGAGATCTTGACGTAGGCGCTCGCGCCCTCGATGGTGCGCATCGCGCCTGCAGGGGCGACGGGCCGGGAGTCGACGCCCAGGACGGCGTCCACGATCCTGACGATGTCGTCCTCCTCGTCGGTCCGCACGAGCGCGGAGACCTCGGGGAGCTCCTCGAGGAGCTGGTCGCCGTAGCGCGAGGGCACGCAGCCGCACATGACGATGGGCTTCTCCCTGACCCCCGACTTGACCTCGTCGGCGAGGTCAAGCGTGGCGTCGATAGACTCGGACGTGGCCGAAGCGAGGAACGAGCACGTGTTGACGAGCACCACGTCGGCGCCCTCCACGTCCTCGCTCTCGCCGTAGCCCGCCTCGTTAAGGAGCGCCCTCATGCGATCCGTGTCGACTTCGTTCTTGGCGCACCCGAGGGTGACGTAAAGGCAATTTGGCATGATCCTACCTGTAGTTCTCGAACTGGAGGGGCTGACCGTAGTCGTTTGCGCGGAGCGCGGCGATGACCTGCTGCAGGGTGTCGCGCGACGCGGACGATACCATGAGCTTGTCTCCCTCGACGGTCGCCTTGCACTTGAGCTTGAGGTCGCGTATGTCCTTGGAGATGCGCTTGGCGGTCTCCTTGTCGATTCCCTGGACGAGCGTTGCGGCCTGCCTGACCCCGCCGCCGCTCGACGGCTGCGGGTCGGCCCACCTCAGGCTCGCGAGGTCGATGCCGCGCTTTGCGAGCTTCGCGGCAAGGACGTCCCTCACCTGCCCTGCCACGAACTCGGACGGCGCGGTGAGGGTGAAGGTGCCCTCCCCCTTGGAGAACGAGAGGGTGGCGCCCGTCTGCTTGAGGTCGTAGCGCTGCGAGAGCTCTCGGCTCGCCTGCTGGTAGGCGTTGTCCGCCTCCTGGATGTCGACAGTGGAGACCACGTCGAAGCTTGATTCCTTTGCCATGTGGGTTCCTTTCGCGTTGCGGGGATGCCGCCGGGCTAGTTGGAGGAGCTGGCGTCCGTCGAGGAGGACGCGTCGGTGCTGGTGCTGGTGCCAGCCGTCGTCTGGGCCGCCCCGTCGGCCGTCGTCGCGTCGGTGGTCCCATCCGTCGTGGAGGTGGTCGTGGCGGTGGCGCCATTGGAGGAGTCTGTGGAGGACGCGTCGGTCGAGGTCACCTGGGTGCCCTGGATGGTGATGGAACCGATGCCCGAGGTCTTGGAGTCGAACTTCTGCTGCGTCCCGTTCTTGGTGACCGTGACGACGGAGGGGTCGCTCACCTGGATGGTGATCGAGTCGGTCACCACGTAGGTCTTCTCCCATGGGCCCGTCACCTGCTCGGCGACCTCGCTCGTCCCGTCACAGACGATCTCGACCCACGACACGCCGCCGTCAGAGACGCTCACCTTGACGTCCGTCTCGGTGTTGGCCGCCTCGGCGTCCTGCTGTGCCTTGGCTGCGGCAGCGGCGGCAGCCGCCTCCTTGGCCGCGGCGATCTTGGAGTCGTTGGAGGCGCTGTCGGACGAGTCGCTCGAGGACGCCGACGCCACCGAGACGGTCTTGGTGGACGTCTCGCCGGATGACATGCACGACCTGACAGAGCCGATGATGACAAGCGTGATGATGAGGACGGCGGCAAGCGCGAGCGTTACCATGGCGCGTGCCGGGTCGGAGAAGAACGACTCCAGGGCGCCGAGGACGCCCCCGTGGCGCGGGCGGCGACGCCTCCCCCGCTCGCGCAGCTGCTCCCTGCCGGACTGCTGGCCCCTGCGACGAACGTTGGGCCGCTCGGTACTCGCGATGTTGCGCGACGAGACGCGCCCCGTCGCGGTCGAGGCCGCCTCGTAGGGGCTGGCCTCGCCGTACCTCATGTCGTCCTGGTAGTCGCTCGGCCTCACGCGCCGGGTGGTGACCCGGTCCGAGCCCCTGCGCGGAAGCTCCTCGCCCGACCTCCGCGGAGAGCCGCCACGCGGCGACTGGCCGCGATACCGTTGGCGCGCCGCGCCGGCGGAGCCAGAGCTCGGGACCTCGCGGCTGGTGTAACGACGCTCCTCGGGCGGGACGTCCCTGCCAGAGTAGCTCCTTCGGTAGTCGACGAGCGGGCTCGCCTGTCCCTTGGGTCGAGGGGACGACGTGGTCGCGAAGGACGAGACGTCGCCCGCATAGCCCCCGGAGGTCGGGAGCAGCCCGCGCGGCCCGCGGTACGGCGTGACGGGACGAGACCTGCCGGGAACCTCGTACGAGTCCGCCTCGCGCGGGGCGGGTGCCCCGGGGACGCTGCGCCCGCGCCTCCCGCCGTGCTCGTAGTCGTACAGGTCGGAGGTGAACTGGTTCACGACCTGCCGGGAGTTGAGCCCCAGGTAGCGGGCATAGGACGAGAGCATCCCCTGTGCGTAGCCGCTCTTGGGCATGTGCTGGAAGTCGCCCTCCTCGAAGGCGATGAGCACCTGCTCCTTGAGGCGCAGCACCTTGGAGGCCTGCGTGACGGAGAGGCCCAGCTGGCGCCGCCTCGACACCAGCATCTCGCTGAACCGCGGACGCGGCATGTGCTACACCTCCCGATACTTCTCGTCCTGGACCCTAAGCTCCTCGAGGCCGTCCTTGTCCAGGAGCACCTCGCGCGGCTTGGATCCCTCGGGCGGACCGACGACGCCCTTTGCCTCGAGCATGTCCATGATCCTGCCCGCCCTAGCGTATCCCACCTTGAGCCTGCGTTGCAGGCCGGAGGTGGAACCGAGTTGAGAGTCCACAACAATCTGCGCGGCATCCCACACCAGGGGGTCATACTCGTCCCCGTCGTCCGAGGAGCCGGAGCCGCCGGTCTGCCCGGGGACCACCTGCGAAAGGATCTCCTCGTGGTAGTCCGGCTCCGCCTGGTCGCGGATGAAGTCGACGACCGACTCGATCTCGGGGTCGGAGACGTAGCAGCCGAGGATGCGCCGCGTCTTCCTCCCCCTGAACTTGAACAGCATGTCGCCGCTGCCCAGGAGGCGCTCCGCACCCGTCTGGTCGATGATCACGCGCGAGTCGGTGCCCGACGCCACGGAGAAGGCGATCCTGTTCTCGATGTTGGATTTGATGAGGCCGGTCACGACGTCGGCGGAGGGTCGCTGAGTCGCAACGATGAGGTGGATGCCTGCGGCACGGGCAAGCTGGGCGATACGCACGATGGACGCCTCGACGTCCTTGCCCGCGACCATCATGAGGTCGGAGAGCTCGTCGATGATGACGACGAGGTAGGGCATGGGCTCCGGGGGGTTGTCCATCTCGGAGAGCTTGCCCGATACGCACATCTGGTTGTACGCCTTGATCTCGCGGGCGCCGGCGCGCTCGAACACCTTGAGCCTTCGCTCCATCTCGGAGACGGCCCACTGGAGGGCGCTCGCCGCCTGCCGGGGCTCGGTGACCACGGGGACGTAAAGGTGGGGAAGTCCGTTGTATCCGCCCAGCTCGACGCGCTTGGGGTCGATCATGATGAGCCTGACCTGCTTGGGCGTGCAGCGCATGAGAAGCGACATGATGATCGAGTTGATCATCACCGACTTGCCGGAGCCCGTCGCGCCAGCGATGAGGAGGTGGGGCATCTTTGCGAGGTCGGCGACGACCGGCTCGCCCTCAGAGTCGCGCCCGATGGCCAGCTCGAGCGGGCCTCCCTTGGCGTAGGGCAGCACGTCTCCCAGGTGCACGTTCTCCCTCTTCTTGTTGGGGATCTCGATCCCCACGAGCGAGGTCCCCGGGATGGGGGCGAATATGCGCACCGAGGGGGTCGCGAGCGTGAGCGCGATGTCGTCCTCAAGGTTCGTGATCTTGTTGACGCGCTCGCCTTCGCCCATCTCGATGCGGAAGGTGGTGACGAGCGGCCCCGAGACGTAGTCCACGACCCGGCTCTTGAGCCCGAACTCCTGGAGCGTCGCCTGGAGCCTCTGCATGGTCTCCTGCAACTCGGCGGTCGAGCTCGCCGCCTTTGCGCTCTTGGGGTTGGAGCTGAGCATGGAGAGGGGCGGGAGCTCGTAGGTCTCGTCGCCCTCCCCCGGGCGGTGCGCGCCGGGCGCGGCCTTGGCCCTGGTCACCGGGGACGAGTCCTTGGCAGCAGCCGTCGCGGCAACCTGGGAGGGTATGAAGCCCCTCGCCGTCCCCCTGCGGGACTTGCGGGACCCCGACTTTTCGGGGGACTCGGCGGCGGCGCGCAGGAACTCCGGCACCGCGAGGTCCTCTCCCTGCGCCTCGCTGGCGGTGGCCTCTCCCAGCGGAATGGTCGCCTGCTCGGGGGCGGTGCCGTCGGATGCGGGGCGTGCCGTCTCCACGTCGATGTCGGGGTGGCGCCTCCTGCGCAGGAGGCGCGTCTTCTGGCTCCCCTCGCCCTCGGCGTCGTCAGCCTCGCCGCCTGCCTGGGCTAGCGGGGCGTCCGCCTTGCGGCGCCCGCGCTTCAGGACGGAGGTCTTCCGCGCCCCCAGGAAGGTGGTCGGCGCCTCGGCGGAGGCTACGGCCGTCTCACCCGGCTCCACCGAGGGCGAGAGGCCCGCGAGCCCCTCGTCGTAGGGCTCCTCGTCCGGGATGTCGGCGGCCTTGGACTCGCGACGCGCCTCGAGGGCGCTCCCCGCACGCTGGACGGCGTTTGAGACGGAGAAGCCGGACACGATCACGCCCACGACCATCAGGCCCACGAGCACGACGTCGCCCACCACCTGGCCGGTGAGGTTGAGCAGCATCCAGGCGATGAACCCACCCAGGTAGCCCCCGCGGGTCACGACGTTTGCCGAGGCGAGCGCGAGCGACGGGTCGGAGCTGGCAAGCGGCGTCCCCATGGAGATGAGCCCCAGGATCGAGACGACGATCAGGGCCAGCCCTGCGGCGACCCTGCCCGCGATGAGCTCCCTCTCCCTGATGAAGAAGGTGACGCCGAAGAGGGCGATGGCGACGGGCACGAGGAACGCACCCACGCCAAAGCAGAGCGTGAGGAACTCCCCCATCGCCCTGGTCACGGGTGCCTGCGAGGTGTCGAGCAGAGACGCGCCCATGGCCACCGCGACCACGATGAGCGTTACGCCCAGGATGTCTCCCCCGGCACTGCCGCGCTCCGGCGCGATGGCGCGGGCCGAGGAAGCCCTCGACCCGCGCGCCTTGCCGTTGCCACCCTTGTTGCGCTGCGACTTCTTGCTGCGATCGGCAGCCATTTAAACCTCCATCACCACCGGGATGACCATCGGCCTGGTGTGAGTCTTGTTCCAGAGGAAGTTGGAGAGGCTGTTGCGCGCCGTCTTCCTGAGCTGGTCCAGGTTGGCGCCCTCCTGCTTGACGCCGGAGGCGATCTTGTCCTTGACGGACGCCTGGGCCTCGGAGAGGAGCTGCTCGTCATCGGCGAACGAGACGCCCCTGCAGGCGACCTCGACGTCGCCCACGCGCTTGCTCCTGAGCTGAACGGTGACCACGCAGGTCACGATTCCGTCGCTCGCGAGCTTCTGGCGGTCGCGGAACACCACGGGGTTGGCGTCGGTGACCGAGAGGCCGTCGACGTAGACCACGCCGGAGTCGACGGGCTTGCCACAGCCGACCTTGCCCCCGCGCATCTCGAGCGTGTCGCCGTTGTCGGCCACGAAGATGTGGCTCGGCTTCATCCCCATGGACTCGGCGAGCTTGGCGTGGGCGCGAAGGTGCACGGCCTCGCCGTGGACGGGCATGAAGTAGCGTGGCTTGGTCATGGCCAGCATGAGCTTGAGCTCCTCCTGGCTGCCGTGACCCGAGACGTGCACCAGGGTGTTCGACTTGTCGAAGATCTGGCACCCGATCTTGCTGAGCGCGTTGATGATGGACTGCACGCTCTTCTCGTTGCCCGGGACGGGCGTCGCCGAGATGATCACGGTGTCGTCCGCGGTGATGGTGAGCGACTTGTGGTCGCCGTTCGCCATGCGGGCGAGGGCGCTCATGGGCTCCCCCTGGCTGCCCGTGCAGAGGACCACGATCTTGTCGTCCGGGATGTCCCCGATGTCGTAGGCGTCGACGATGTCGTTGTCCGAGATCTTGAGGTACCCCAGCTCGCGGGCGATCTTGGTGTTGGTGACCATGGAGCGGCCCGTCACCACGACCTTGCGCCCCACCGCGACGCTGGCGTCGCACACCTGCTGCAGGCGGTGGATGTGGCTCGAGAACGAGGCCACGATGACGCGACCGGGGGCGTTCTTGATGATGTGGCGCAGCTGGGGGCCGACGGCCGACTCGGAGGGCGTGAACCCGGGCCGGGTGGCGTTGGTGGAATCGGAGAGGAGAAGGTCGATCCCCTGCGTGGCGAAGCGGTTGATGGCCTGGTAGTTGGGCAGCACGCCATCGATGGGTGTCTGGTCGAGCTTGAAGTCGCCCGTGTGCAGGACCGAGCCCGCCGGGGTGCGCATGTAGACGCCCAGGGCCGCAGGGATGGAGTGCGTCATCGAGAAGAAGTCGATGCTGAACGCGCCCAGGTTGAGGTGACTCCCGTTCTTGACCTCGCGGAACTTGGGGGAGTTGATCTTGTGCTCGGCGAGCTTGCCCTCGATGATCCCCAGGGTGAGCTTGCTGGAGTACACGGGGACCTTGCGCCCCAGGTCCATGAGGAGGTACGGCAGGGCGCCGGTGTGGTCCTCGTGGCCGTGCGTGATGATGATGCCGCGGAGCTTCTCCTCGTTCTCGAGCACATAGGTGTAGTCCGGCAGGATCAGGTCGACGCCGGGCTGCTCGTCATCGGGGAACATGAGACCGGCGTCCACCAGGACCATGTCGTCCTGGTACTCGAACGCGGTCATGTTTTTGCCAATTCCGTCCAGGCCACCCAGGGGAATGATCCTCAGGGGGCTTTGCTTCTTTACCATGCTTTCGTGATTCCTTTCGAATGGTGCCTATGCCCTAGGCAGGACTTGCTATCTCATCGCCCGTCGCTCGCACGGTGCGGGCAAAAACGTTTCATCCGATACATTTTAACCGCAATGCACCGCTCTCATTCGCCTGTGAGCATCCCCGAAGAAAACCCACGCATGGGCAGAAGGCGCCCAAACAGAAGAGGCGGACCCGGTGCGATCGCGCCGGGTCCGCCTCGAACTATCTCGCCCTACTTGCTACGCGTCGTGGTGACGGCGGGGACGGGGCTTGTCGCCACCCGCGTTGCCGTGGTCGCCGGGATGACGGCCGACGCGCCTCTCACGAGACTTGCCCTCGTGCTCGCGGCCCTTGCCGCTGCCAGAGGGGGCCTCGGGCTTGTCGATCCTGTCGAGGCTGATCTTGCCCTTCTCGTCGACCTCGAGGACCTTGACCTTGACCTCGTCGCCGATGTTGAGCACGTCCTCGACCTTCTCAACGCGGCCCTTGGCGACGCGGGAGATGTGCAGCAGGCCGTCCTTGCCGGGAAGCAGCTCCACGAAGGCGCCAAAGGGCTGGATGCCCACGACGCGACCGGTGTACTCCTCGCCGACCTCGGGGACCTTGACGATGGCCTTGATGCGCTCGGCGGCCTCCTCCGCGGCACCGTTGGTGCCGGCGATGAAGACGTTGCCGTCCTCCTGGATGTCGATCGTGGCGCCGGTGTCGTCCTGGATGCCGCGGATGACCTTGCCGCCGCTGCCGATGACGTCGCGGATCTTGTCCGTGGGGATCTGCAGGCTGACGATCTGGGGCGCGGTGTCCTTGGTGTGCTCGCGCGGCGCGGGGATGGCCTCGAGCATGGCGTCGAGGATGAACATGCGGCCCTCGTGAGCCTGCATGAGCGCCTTGCGAAGGATCTCGGGCGTGAGGCCGGTGGCCTTGTTGTCCATCTGCATGGCGGTGATGCCCTTGGTGGTGCCCGTCACCTTGAAGTCCATGTCGCCCAGGAAGTCCTCGAGGCCCTGGATGTCAGTGAGGATGACGGTCTTGCCTTCCTCCTGGATGAGGCCCATGGCCACGCCAGAGACGGGACGCTTGAGGGGCACGCCGGCGTCCATCAGCGCCAGCGTGGAGCCGCAGGTGGAGGCCATGGACGAGGACCCGTTGGACTCCATGACGTCGGAGACCACGCGGATGGTGTAGGGGAAATCCTCCTCGGAGGGAATCACCGGGAGCAGGGCGCGCTCGGCGAGGTTGCCGTGGCCGATCTCCCTGCGCTTGGGGGAGCCCATCCTGCCGGTCTCGCCGGTGCAGTAGGGCGGGAAGTTGTAGTGGTGGATGTAGCGCTTGCCGTCGACGGGCTCGATGGTGTCGAGGCGCTGCCACTCGTTGAGCATGCCCAGGGTGCAGACCGAGAGGACCTGGGTCTGGCCGCGCTGGAACAGGCCGGAGCCGTGGACGAGCGGGAGGTAGTTGGGCTTGATCATGAGGGGGCGGACCTCGGTGGCGGTGCGCCCGTCAACGCGCTCGCCCGTCTCGACCACCATGCGGCGCATGGCGTGCTTCTCCAGGCTCTTCAGCTCCACGGGGATGGCGCGGTCCCACTCGGCCTGCTCGTCCTCGCTGAACTCGGCGGTGATGGCCTCCTTCAGCGCCTCGACCTTGGAGATGCGGGACTGCTTGTCGGCATCCTTGAGGGCGGCAGACATCTCGTCGTAGTGAGCCCAGATGCGGTCGTGGACCTCGGGGATGGGCTGGTCGAGCTCGTACTCCCTCTTGACGATGGGGCCGTTGGCCTCCTCCCACTTGGCGAAGAACTTCATCTCCTCCTCGCAGAAGGCGCCGATCGCCTCCTGGCCAAAGGCCATGGCGGCGAGCATGTCCTCCTCGGAGATCTCCTTGGCGCCCGCCTCGAGCATGCTGATGAAGGTGGACGAGCCCGCGAGCTCGAGGTCGAGGTCGGAGGCGTCACGCTCCTCGTAGGTGGGGTTGACGAGGAACTCGCCGGTCTCGGGGTTGCGGCCGATCCTCACGCAGGCGAGCGGCCCCTCGAAGGGCACGCCGCCCACGGTGAGGGCGACGCTCGCGCCCATGACGCAGATGGTGTCGACGGAGTTGACCTGGTCGGCGACGAGCGGCATGGCCACGATCTGGACCTCGTTGCGGAAGCCGTCGGGGAACGAGGGGCGGATGGGCCTGTCGATCATGCGGGCCGTGAGGGTCGCCTTCTCGGAGGGACGCGCCTCTCGCTTGAGGTAGCCGCCCGGGATGCGGCCCACGGCGTACATGCGCTCGATGTAGTCGACCGTGAGCGGGAAGAAGTCGTAGTTCTTGCGCTCCTTGGAGACCACCACGGTGACGTTGACCGTGGAGTCACCGCAGGAGACGAGGCACTCCCCCGTCGCCTGCTTTGCGAGCTCGCCCGACTCCAGCTTGTAGTGCTTGCCATAGAGGTCGAACTCGTGCGAAACCTTTGCCATTTCTTTTCCTCTTATCTCCGCCTGCCCCATTGCAGGCGGGCCGCTAATGCAAGGGAGCGCCCGCGGGCGCCCCCTCTCTACCACGAAGCTACTGGATGTTGTCGCGGATGCCCAGGCTCTTGATCAGCGCTCGGTAGGCCTCGATGTCCTGCTTCTTGATGTAGGACAGGAGGCGGCGACGCTGGCCGACCAGCATGAGGAGGCCGCGACGGGTGTGGAAGTCCTTCTTGTGGGACTTCATGTGCTCGGTCAGGCCCTTGATGCGCTCAGTGAGGAGGGCGACCTGGACCGCGGCGGAGCCGGAGTCGTTTGCGTCCTTGCCGTACTGAGCGATGAGCTCGGCCTTGCGCTCCTTGGAGACTGCCATGTGAAACCACCTTTCGACATAGATACGCCCCGAACTGGGATGGCCGTCTGGCATTGGGCGGGCCTCCAAGTACGGGGTACGAACGGAGTTAGGGTACCACGCCACGGCCCGCTGGGTGGCAGGCTGGCCCGCAAAGCCCGCCCTCCACAGGATTCGCCCATTTTTTCGCGGGCGTGCTCACACGAACAGGCGGCCGATGCCGCGGACGGTCCAGCGCCACATGCTGTCGTACTCCACCTGGGGCGGGTAGGCGTTGATGATGGTGTCGTTGCCCACGTAGATTCCCACGTGCCCCTTGTAGAACACGATGTCGCCCGCGCGACGGTCCGAGATGGCGACCTTCTTGATCTTGGGGTCCGCGAACATGTTGTTGGCGTTGTGGTCCTGCCACGAGTCGTAGCGATGGGCGTAGGAGTTGTACGGGGTCTGCATCCCCACCGACTCCATGCACGACTGGACGAGCCCGGCGCAGTCGGTCCCCACGCCCGGGGCGAGGGCGTAGTCCCACTTGTAGGGCGTCCCCAGGTAGAGCCTGGCCGTCTGGAGGAACGCCTGCACCACCTGGTCACGGGTGGCGTCGGGCGAGATGACCGAGTGGCGGATGTACGAGAATGGCCCGCTCCCCACCTTCCGCACGTCGTAGGCGGAGACCTGGTAGTACTGGCTGGGGTTCTGCCATCCGATCTTGCCGGTCGAGAGCTTGGAGAGGTGCCCGCCGGCGTCGCCGTAGTACCAGGCGCCCGCGATCTTGACGCAACCGTTGGTCACGACGTAGCCGGTCGACGGCACCCCGTAGTACTGGCTGCCACCCTGGGTGAAGAGGCCGTTTTGCGCGACCCCGTACCCCCTCCCGGTGTCCACGACCCGGTAGCGGCGGTAGTCCCCCGTGTACGTGGTGGTGACCATCCACCCCGCCGGGCTAGTGCAGAGCCTGCCGTTTGACTCGGCGAGCAGGGTCGTTCCGTTGCCCAGGTCCGTCACGGCGTGGTAGACGGCACCGTCGGCGGCCGCCAGCGCATAGTAGCCGGAACCCTCGTCGGGGGTGATCACGCGGGAGGTCGCGAGGGCGGCGTCCGCGCCGACCCAGTAGCGCTGGAGCGACCCGTAGGCGCGGGTGACCGTCCAGAACCCCTGGATCGCCTGGTGCGCGGAGCGGGTCCCAAACCACGAGACCCCCTCGGCACGCCACCCCAGGCCAACGAGGTGGTCGTTCTCGCCCTTGCTCGCGGTGAAGTTGTGGGCGCCCGCCTTGGCGTTGGGGTTGTACTGCCGGTAGAGGGGGACCTCGCTGGCGTCGGCCGAGTACCAGCCGATGCCCTCGTACCTCCACCCCGCCCTCACCAGCATGTCGCGCTCCGCGGCGCTGGTGGTGTAGTGGTGGTCGCCGGCGTTGGGGTTGTACAGGCGGTACACCGGCGCATCGGAGCTGGCGGGCGCCATCCACGCGATGCCCTCCCAGCGCCAGCCCACGCCAAAGAGCATGCGGGCCTCTCCCAGCTGCGCGGTGTAGAAGTGCTCGCCGCTGTTGGGGTTGTACATGCGGTACATGTTGGCGTCGGGCGCCTTGGGCTGCGCCGAGCGGGCCGCCTGTCCGTCTGCCGCCCCCTGGGACGGGGCGACGTCCGCCTGCGAGCCATCGACGGTGTCAGCGCCCTGCTGTGACGCGGACGTCTGGGCGTTGCCCTCGGCTGCCTCATCGCCGGACGTGGCTTCGTCTGCCCCTTGGGCGGAGGGTTGGTCTGTCTCGCCGGCAGAGCCTGCCTGCTGTCCCGAGGCGCTGCCGTCTGCGGATGCGACATCACCAGGCGAGACGGCCTGCTGTCCCGTGCCCTCGTCGGTCTGGGCGCCCGATTCGCCGGGCGAGACGCGCGCGATGCCGGGCTCGCCGGCCCCCTCCGCTGGCGTCCCCTGCGTCCCGACCCCGGGCCCCTCCTCCGAAGGGGCGGGCTTCTCCCCCGCCGGTTCGCATGGCTCCGCGGCAGCGGCCGCCTGGCCCTCCGCCTGGGAGGCGACGACGGCCTCCGGTGCGTCCGCGGCGACGGCCTCCTCGGCGAGCGCCGCAGCCGGCGCAGCCCCCAGCGTCGCGATCACGGAGGCCCCCGTGACCCACGCAGCAACATGCATCCTGTCAAGTCCCATGCGACACCCCTGCCCTTGGAGATGGTTCAGCATGGTTGAATGTAGCCCAAATGAAGCCTCACGAAGCGGCGCGTGGCAAGGTCATCCGCTAACGCACATGACGAGCCGCCGATTGCGGTCCGCCGCAGCCCCCTCAGAGGGCGAGCATGAACTCGAGCGCCCGCATGCGGGCGTCGAGCTGGGTCACCGCCCACAGGTGCGCGAGCGAGAGCAGCCGACCCGCCTCGCCCGGCCCCACGCCCATCCCCAGGATCTGGTCGAATGTGCCGTGCACGAGGGCGTCAAGGTCCCGCAGCTCGGCGGGGCTCACCCGCACCGCGCCCGCGACGTCCTTGGCACAGCTCGCGCAGAGGGCCCCTCCGGCGGTGGCGGAGAAGCGCGACACGTCGGGGTCGCCGCAGGCAACGCACGCATGCAGTTCGGGCATCCACCCCTCGTGGGCGAGCACCTTGAGGACGTACGCCGCGACCACGAGGTCGAGGGACTCCTCCGAGCCCGCCTGCTCGCAGGCGGTCAGCGCGCGCGAGCAGATGGGGTACAGAAATGGGTCGGGGCTGTCCTCGAAGGAGGTGAGGCGGGCCGCCCCGCAGAGTGCCGAGGCGGCAGCGACCCGCGACACGTCGCCGCGAAGCCCCACGTGGGCGTTCACGAGCTCGGCCTCGGTGACAATGTCCAGGCTCCTGCCCCGGGCCAGGAGGAAGTCCGTCTCGCAGAAGAGGTCGCTCCTCGGCGCGAGCCTGCCCCCGGGCTTCCGGGCACCCTTCGCGACCGCCCTCAGCTGCTCCCCACCCAGCCCGAGCAGGGTGAGGATGAGGTCCTGCTCGCCCAGCTTGGTGCGGTCGAGGACGATCGCGCGCTCCCTCAGGGTCCTGCGGGCCATGGGGCTACTCGTCCGCCTCGTACCCCAGGCGCCGGATCTCGTTGGCGTCGCGCCTCCACTGGGGCTGCACACGCACCTGCAGGTCCAGGTAGCAGCGCGCCCCCAGGAGCTTCTCGACGTCGCGGCGGGCCTCGGAGCCGATGCGCTTGACCATGCGGCCGCCCTTCCCGATGACCATGGCCTTCTGCCCCTCGCGCTCCACGAGGATGGTCGCCGAGACGGAGGCGTGCCCGTCCTCCATCCACTCGATCTGGTCGCAGGTGACGGCAACGGAGTGCGGCACCTCCTGCCTCATGTTGAGCAGGACCTTCTCGCGGATGAACTCGGCCACCAGCTCCTCGTCGGTCATGTCCACGTCCATGTCGTCCGGGAACCAGCGGGGTCCCTCGGGGAGGTGGCTCGAGACGAGCGATATGAACGAGTCCACGTTGAAGCCCTTGCGGGCCGAGACCACGAGCGAGTCGTCAAAGCGGGCGAGGCAGGAGGCGGCCGCGAGCTGCGCGCTCACCGTCTTGGGGTCGGCGACGTCGGCCTTGGTGACGACGAGGAGCTTGTAGGGCGCGTGCGAGGCGTCCACGTGCCGCGCGACCCACTCGTCGCCGCGGCCGACCTCCTTGGTGGCGTCGATGAGGAGGGCGACCACGTCCACGTCGGCGAGCTCGCCCAGCGCGACCTTGTTGAGCTCCTTGCCCAGGGCGTCCTTGGGCTTGTGGAGCCCCGGGGTGTCGACGATCACGATCTGGGCGCCCTCGCGGTTGACCACGGCGCGCATCCTGCGGCGCGTGGTCTGCGCCACGGGGCTGGTGATGGCGATCTTGCCGCCGTAGCACGCGTTGAGGAGCGTCGACTTGCCGACGCTCGGCCGCCCGACCAGCGCGACGAACCCGCTCCTGAAGGGCCTTTCCTCTCCCCCGGCGACCTCTGCCATGACTCCCCCACTCCCCGCTGGCCACACGGTCAGCGCACGATCGCGTTTGCAAAGACGATGATGCCGACCACTGCCACCAGCACGCAGAGGACCCACACGGCGGCGGCGGAGATGTCCTTCGCCTTGCCCGCGAGGGGATGGAACTCCGGCGAGACCAGGTCGACGACGGCCTCGATGGAGGTGTTGAGGAGCTCGGCAGAGATCACGACCCCGCAGCACAGCAGGATGATGGCCCAGCTCTCGGCATCGAGCCCGATGGCGAGGCCGAGCGTGATCGCGAGGCAGCCGCCCGCGAGCATGACCTTGATGTTGCGCTCCTGCCGCACCGCCGTGCGGAAGCCCTGGATGGCGAAGAGGAAGCTCCGCCTGAAGGTGGGGTGGCTCGGGTGCTTCCCGGGGATCATGACGCGTCATCCCCGCGATGCCGGGTCAGGGTCACGTGCGAGAGGGGCGCGTCGGTGCGTAGGAGCGAGACCAGCTCGTCCTCGCGCGCCTCCATCGCCTGGGCCTCGTCGTCGTCCAGGTGGTCGTACCCCAGCAGGTGGAGCATCGCGTGGACCAGGAGGAGCCTGAACTCGTCGGCGGCCGTAGTCCCAAACCCCTCCGCCTGGCGCGCGATGTACGCCGGTGCGAGCACGATGTCGCCGAGCTCGCAGGGCTCGCCCGGTGCCAGGTCGGGGTCGTCGGGCCTTTCGCACTCCAGGCTCAGGACGTCCGTGCAGCGGTCCTGGCCCCTCCACTCCCCGTTAAGCTCGCGCATGCGCCCGTCGCCCACCACGGAGATGGAGACCATGCAGTCCCTCTGGACGCCCTCCTCCCTCAGCACGAGGTCGCAGTCGTCCCTGACCTCCTGGAGGGTGATGGGAGCCTCGGCCCCCTCGTCGCACGAGACGTCGTACTGGTTACTCATGTGAGCTCCCGCCCTTCCTTCCCGCACCTGCGCCGGCCTCCGCCCGCGCGTACGCGTCGACGATGCGCGCGACGAGGGAGTGCCTGACGATGTCGTTCCTGTCGAGCTCAACGAACCGGATCCCCTCGATGCCCTCGAGGACGCGCCTGGCCGAGTCCAGCCCGCTCGCGCCCACCAGGTCGCGCTGCGTCGTGTCTCCCGTGATCACGAAGCGCGACGAGTGGCCAAACCTGGTGAGGAACATCTTCATCTGCTCCGGGGTGGTGTTCTGCGCCTCGTCGAGGATGACGAAGGCGTCGTTGAGCGTCCGCCCGCGCATGAATGCGAGCGGCGCCACCTCGATGACCCCCTGCTCTATGAGCGAGGTCCCGCGCTCGGGGTCGGTGATGTCGAAGAGGGCGTCGTAGAGGGGCCGCACGTAGGGGTCGACCTTCTCCTGGAGCGTGCCCGGGAGGTATCCCAGCGACTCCCCCGCCTCCACCACCGGACGCGTGAGCACGATCCTGCCCACCTCGTGCCGGCGCAGGGCGGCGACCGCCATGGCCATGGCGAGGTAGGTCTTGCCCGTTCCGGCGGGGCCCAGCCCAAAGGTCATGAGGTTGTCCCTCATCGAGGCGACGTACCTCGCCTGGCCCTCGGTCTTGGGCCGCACGGGTCGCCCGCGATAGGTGAGGAGGATCTCGCCGGGTTCGGAGCCCGGGCCCTCGGCCCCGTGCTGCGCCTGGCCCACCAGCAGGCTGACGTCGTCGGTGGTGGGCACCTCGCCCGCCTCGACCATCGAGATCAGGCGGGAGAAGACCGAGGTCACGCGCTCGACCTCCCGTGTTGGGCCGATGATCGTGACCTGCGTGCCCCTGACGGTGACCATGGAGTCTGCGAACGAGTCCTCGACCTGCCGCAGCAGCGAGTCGGCGGGCCCCATCAGCACGGTGGGGTCCACGGAATCGGGAATGGTCAGGCGAACGCGGGTGGGCTCCATGTTCCTCCAGTGCGGACGTGTGGTCGAATGTCGTGCGAATCTAGGATAGATGAACGGGCGGCCGGGCGAGAGGCGCGACCTACGCGGGAGACCCCACGAGCCTCCCCTGGGCGTCCACGGACTCGACCCGCACCCTCACCATGGAGTCGAGCGGGAGGGACCGGTCGACGAGCGCCTCGAACAGCCCCCCGGTCACGGCCCTCCCCGGGTACTGCACGATGGCGGACTGGACCGTCCCCACGAGGGAGCGCGCGGCGTCGAGCCTCATCTCGCGCGCGGCGTCGCGCATGCGCCTGCCCCGCTCGGCCATCACCTGCGGGGGGACCTGGTCGGGATAGGTCGCCGCGGGCGTGCCGGGACGCCGCGAGTACCTGAAGACGTGCATCTTTGCAAACGCCATCCGACGGCAGAATGCCAGGGACTCCTCGAAGTCCGCGTCCGTCTCGCCCGGAAACCCCACGATGAGGTCGGTCCCCAGGGCCAGGTCGGGAATGCCCTCCCGCGCCACCTCGATCGCGCGGGCGTAGGCGGCGGTGCCGTACACGCGGCCCATGCGAGAGAGCGTTCGGTCGCAGCCCGACTGGAGGCACACGTGCAGGAACGGGGCGACACGCACCCCTCCCGCCCGCATCGCCGAGACGAGGCGGGGCGTGACGTCGGGAGGCTCGATGGACGAGAGGCGAATGCGCTCGACGTCCGTCTTGGCGAGGATGGACTGGAGGAGACCGGCGAGGTCGACGGACTTGCCGTCCTCGCCCTCGCACGAGTACCGACCCAGGTTGATGCCCGTGAGGACGACCTCGTGAGCGCCCTGGGACACGGACTCCCGCACGCGCCTGACGACCTCCTCGGGGCTCGTGGAGACCCCGGCGCCGCGCGCCTTCCACACGATGCAGTAGGTGCAGCGGTTGTCGCAGCCGTCCTGCACCTTGATGCCGGGCCGCATGCGGCCGGTGGGCGTGGGGGTGGCGTAGTCTCCGTGGCCCCCGTCCGACACCGGGGCAAGGCCCAGGGACGAGAGGACCTCCGCCGCCACCCGCGCTTTGGCCGAGACGACGCGCACGTTGGGCCCGAGCGCCTCGAGCTCGCTTGCGGCGAGGCACGCGACGCAGCCCGTCGCGACGACGTCGGGGCGCTGCGGGAGGGCGGCGGCGTGACGGACGGCCTTGCGCGCCTTCGCCTCCGCCTCGCCCGTCACCGCGCAGGTGTTGACGACGACGGCGGACGCGTCCTCCTGCGGCACGAGCTCGCAGCCCGCCGCCAGGAGGTCCTGGGCGATGAGGTCGGTCTCGACGCGGTTGACGCGGCACCCCAGGTTGACCAGGGCGACGCGGGGCGTACTCACTTGGCCCGCCAGCGGCCCTTGCGGCCGTGATGGGGGAAGCCCTGCGCGCGCCTCTCCCCCGCATGGGGCTCGCCCTCGGCGGAGCGACCCTCCACGATGGAGCGGACCTGCTCGAGCTGGGGCTCGGTGAGATTCTCGGGGGTCTTGACCTGCACGACCGCGATGAGGCTGCCTCGCGCGGAGGAGTTCATGCGGGGCATGCCGTGTCCGGCGACTCGGACCTGCTGGCCAAACTGGCAACCTGCGGGAACGGTCACCCTGACCCTCTCGCCCTCCAGGATCCCGTCAACCGTGACGTCCTTGCCCACGATGGCCTCGAGGGAGTCGACCTCGACCTTGCAGAAGAGGTCGTCGCCCTGCCGCTCGAACCGCTCGTCCTCCTCCACGTCCACGCGCACGACGAGGTCGCCGGTGTGGTCGCCGCGGATGCCCGCCTCGCCCTTGCCGCGAACGGTGACCGTCTGGCCCGAGTGGACGCCCGCCGGGATCTTGACCTCGACCGTCTCCCTGGAGGGGGTGCGACCCTGGCCCTCGCAGGTCTCGCACGGCTTGTCAACGACCTTGCCGGAGCCGCCGCACTGGGGACACACGCCCTGCGACTGCATCTGGCCGAAGATCGTCTGCTGCACCTGGACAACGACGCCCTTGCCGTGGCAGCGGGGGCAGGTCTTCTCGCTCCCGCCCTCGGCCACGCCCGTGCCGTTGCAGTCGTCGCACGGGGCTAGGCGCTCGTACGAGATCGTCTTGGTACATCCCGCGGCGGCCTCGGCGAGCGAGATCTGGAGCCTGGCGGCCATGTCGCGGCCGCGCGTCTGCGTGGCCGTCCTGGAGCCGCCGCGCCCGCCGCCGAAGAACGAGTCGAAGATGTCGTTGATCCCGAAGCCGCCGCCGAAGATGTCCGACATGTCCACGAAGTCGGACCCCATGCCGCCGGGGCCGTCAGGCGTCCCGTACCGGTCGTAGTTGGCGCGCTTGCGCTCGTCCGAGAGGACGGTGTAGGCCTCGTTGACCTCCTTGAAGCGCTCCTCTGCGTCCGGCGCCTTGTTGACGTCGGGGTGAAGGGTGCGTGCCTTCTTGAGGAACGCCCTCTTGATGGTCTTGGCGTCGGCGTCGTGCTCGACGCCGAGGATCTCGTAATAGTCCAACGAAGCCAACCTAACCAGTCTCCCGCTTTCAGCCTAGTTTCCTACCGTTGCAATCAGCCTGAGACATACCCGTACCCCGGGCCCCCGAACGATGCCCGCCCGGCGGTGCACGAGAACATCATCGCCATGAACAGCGCGAGGATGAGTCCCTCGACGGCGCCGTTGCCCAGCGAGGCGAGCGCGTTCCTCCACCACCTGCCTGAGTGCCTGACCCCACCGGCAAGGGCGAAGTAGAGGCCCAGGCCAAGGACGATGACGAGGAAGATCGCCATCGACGCGAGAGTTCCCGTGACCGCTCCGAGGACGGCGAACGGGAGGCCAAAGCCCACGAGGCGGAAGCCGGAGGCCTGCTGCCTGGTCAGCCGCTCCGAGGGGACGCCGACGCGGCAGACGAAGTCGCCCGCCTCGCGCCCGTTGGTGCCCGCGTTGCCCATGCCTTTGACCCTGACCACGTCGCCGTCGTGCGAGCCCGCGGGGATGTCAACCACGAGCTCCGTCGCCGTGAGGACGCGCCCTGAGCCGCCGCACACGTCGCAGGGGTCCGAGACGACCTTGCCCGTCCCCTCGCACTCGGGGCACTCCATCTCCATGACGCCGAGCCCGAAGATGCCGGAGAGGTCCACGCCGATCCGCCCGGTGCCGTGGCACGTGGGGCAGGTCTCGGCGTGCTCGGCGCGGACTGACCCGCGCCCCTCGCAGGCCTCGCAGGGGGCGTAGCGCTGGTAGGTGACGCCCCTGCGGGTGCCCTTGCGCGCGGTCTCGTCGTCTATGTCCACCTGAAAGCTGACGTCGGCACCCGCGCGCGGGTTGTAGCTCCTCGACTTGCGCTCCGAGCGCCTGCCGTACCCCATGTCGGAGAACGGGAACCCCCAGCCAAAGGGCGATGACGAGAACGGGTCGCCCTGGGCGGCACCCCCCTGGTACGAGCCCGGGGCGGAGAAGGCCGAGCCGGACCTCATGGCATCGTACCTGCGCCGCTTGTCGGGGTCGGAGAGAACGGCGTACGCCTCCGACACCGCCTTGAACTGCTCCTCCGCATCCGGCGCCTTGTTGACGTCGGGGTGGAGCTTGCGAGCCTTCGACTGAAACGCCTTGCGGATCTCGTCCGTCGAGGCGTCCTTGTCCACGCCGAGGATGGCGTAGTAGTCCTTCTCGTTCATCGAGGCCATAGGCGGGGTCTCCCGAGGTTCGTGGTTTGATGCCGTGGGGGGCATCCGTGCGGCGTGGGGGCACGGAGGCCGGTTGGGACGGCGTCCCATGGCGCCGCGGACGGGTCGGTATGCCCTAGCACGTTCGAGTGTCGATTGTACCCTCGGCGAGTCCCCACAATTCACCGTAAAGCTCGTTGCCCATAAGCCATCCGCGATGCGTGGGGACGAGCCTGCCGCCCTCGAGGGAGGCGAGACCCTCCTCGCACACGCGGGAGACGGCTGCGTCTACCTGAGGGGCGGGTGCCACCTCCCTCGCGAGCCCCAGGAGGCCGTCGGGAATCCCCGAGGCGAGGCGCGCGGAAAGCATGAGGTCCTCGGCTACCGCCTGCCTGAGGTCCAGGAACTCCACGGAAAGCCGAAGCGAGGCGAGGGAGGGGTCCGCGACGATCTGCCGCGCCGTGCTCAGGACGGTGACGCGCGCCCGCGCGACGTCGTCCCCTGGGGCGGGAAGCTGCGGGGCCACCCTTCCGAGGGCGAGGTACCCCTCGCGGCTGAGCATGCCCGCGGCGCCCGTGCCCAGCCCCAGGTAGGGAGCCCCCGTCCAGTACGAGACGTTGTGGATGCACTCCTGGCCGGGCGCGGCATAGCTCGCGACCTCGTAGCGGCGAAGGCCGCTGCGTGTGAGAGCGGCCTCTGCGGCCTCCATGCGGTCCGCCTGTACGTCTGGCGCGTTGAACTTGGGGGCAGCGTCCCCGTACCTCCGCCAGAACGCCGTCCCCTCCTCGATGGAGAGGGGATACACGCTCACGTGCGACACCCCGCACGAGAGCACGTCGCGCAGGCTCCCCTCCCACGACTCGGGACTCTGCCGAGGCGTCGCGCACATGAGGTCGCACGAGACCCTGAGCCCCGCGGCGACCGCCTCGCGGAGCGCCCCGAGCGCGCGCTCGGGCCCATGGATGCGCCCCAGCGCCGCAAGCTCGGGGGCGGAGGTGCTCTGCACGCCCACCGAGACGCGCGTCGCCCCCGCCTCCCGCACCCGCCCCAGGAGGTCGGGCGAGAGGGAGTCCGGGTTGGCCTCGAAGGTCAGCTCCGCCTGCGCGTGGGGGGCGACCGCCCGCACGAGGGGCGGGAGAGCGGCCCCCAGGAGCGACGGAGTCCCGCCCCCCAGGTAGCCGGTGCCGCAGGGGTCGAGGAGGCCCGTCTCCCCCACCTCGCGGACCTGCCTGGCGATGGCGCGCGCGTACGCCGCGGGCAGCGGGTCGTCGGCCCTCGTGGCGCTTGAGGCGAAGTCGCAGTAGGCGCACTTGCTCCGACAGAACGGGACGTGGACGTAGAGGGAGCTGACGCCCCTCAGGTGGTACCTAGCCCGGTCCCAGGCGGGGGCGAATGCCCCCGTGGCCTCGTCAGGCACGCTCGTCTCCCTCCACCAGCGCGAGCGCCTCGCGCGCCAGGGCGACGTAGTCGTCGAGCGTCACGCAGTGCATGGCCCGGTCGCGCCAGGCGGAGGCGTGGGGGGCGCCACGGAGGTACCACCCGGCGAGGCTCCGCGCGCGCGCAAGGTGCGCCCCGGTGGCGGCGAGCAGGCGCACGTGCAGCTCGAAGGCATGGATCCTGGTTGCGATCCCGGGCGTGTGCCACTCTCCCCCGCCGAGCAGCGTCCGGGCACCCCGAAACGCCCAGGGGTCGCCGTAGCTCCCGCGCGCTACCATGACCGCCGCGGCGCCCGTCTGCTCCAGCATGCGGGCGGCCTCCCGCGGCCCTCGGACGTCACCCGAGCCGATGACGGGGACGTCGACCGCCCGTGCCACGCGCGAGACGACGCCCCAGTCCGCCTCGCCCCGGTACAGCTGGGCGGCGGTCCTGCCGTGGACGGCGACCGCGCTGACTCCCGCCTGCTCCAGGGCGCGGGCGAACTCCGGGGCGACCTCCTCCCCGGCGCGCCTCCCCCTGCGGATCTTGCAGGTGACGGGCACGTCGGTCTCTGCCAGCACCGACCGGACGATGTCCGCGGCGAGGGCGGGGTCGTCCAGGAGCGCGGAGCCCTCGCCCTTCCGGGTCACCTTGGGCACGGGACAGGCCATGTTGACGTCGATGAGCGCGAGCCTGTCTCCCAGGCGCTCGCTGACCTGCGCGGACGCCTCGCGAAACTGCTCCGGCCTGGAGCCAAACAGCTGCACCGCGATGTCCGGCTCCGCGTCTCCCGGAAGCACCAGGTCCCAGGTCTTCTCGCCCGCGTAGTGGATCCCCGCGACCGAGACCATCTCGGTGTAGGCGAGCGCGGCTCCCCCCGCCCTCGCCATGACGCGATACGCGGAGTCAGTGACGCCCGCCATGGGGGCCATGAGGAACGGGTTCGCCGAGAGCCTCTCCCTCAGGCTCCCCGCCCTGGGGAAGGGCTCGGTCCTGGGCGAGAGGTGCGCGGCTTTTGCATACCTCGCCAGCAGCTCCGACTCGCTCCCGGTGACGACGCGCTCGTCAGTCGCCATTGTTCCCGCCCCCTCCGGACGTCGTCCCCTTGGCGGCGAAGTACTCCTGGAGTGTGGCGGTGACCTTGTCCTGGTCCGCCTGGCTCAGGGGCTCGATCTGACCCGTTGCGGTGGAGCGCATGGTGCCCTCCTGCCAGAACGTGGTCTCGAGGAACTTGGAGGAGTCCTTCTTGAGGAAGAGCGAGCTCCCCAGGAAGTAGTTGGGGGCCGAGACGTCCAGGTAGTCGAGAAGCGTCGGGGCCAGGTCGAGCGAGTTGCGCCCCTGGGCGTCGACCTGCTGGGCAGTGACGCCCTTGTAGTAGATGAAGAACGGGACCCTGTCGAGGCTCCCGAATGCCCTCTGGTAGTCGGGGAACGCCTGGTTCCACCCCATGTCGACGTAGCTGGCGTGGTCGGCCGTGAAGACGACGATGGTGTTGTCCGCCAGGTCGGAGTTCTCGAACTCGCTCATGAACTGGCCAAACCAGTAGTCGGCGTTGTAGAACTTGTTGAGCTCCGGGTCGGAGCCGTCGCCGAACTTCTTGTCCGGCGAGTCGAACGTGGCGTGCGTCCCCACCGTGTACATCGCGATGAAGAAGGGCTTGCCCGACCCTCCCTGCTCCTCCATGGTCTTGAGGAGGTACTCGTAGGCCTGGCGGTCGGAAAGCGACTGGGCGCCCCCCTCCGGGTTCACGCCCTCCTCCGAGATGACCTGGTCGAACCCAAGGTCGTTGAGATAGCCGGTGAAGTCGGAGTTGTTGGGCTCCACGTTGATGAACGTGGTCTGGTACCCGCTGAGCCCGAGAATCCCCTGGAGCGAGACGTAGTTGCTCGTGTCCAGGTTGCCCAGCTGCTCGCCCGAGAAGAACTGTCCCTGCAGCCCACGGTAGGTCGCGAAGGTGTGGTTGTAGTAGTTGGTGAAGTCGAGGGACCTCTGCTCGTACGCGGCGACGTTGGGCATGAGGGAGCGGGGATCCTCGACCACGCTCTGCGAGAGGCCCTCGGTGAAGATCAGCACGACGTTGGGGGTCTGCCCCAGCGCCTGGGCCTCGGCGGGCTTGTCGATGCCGCTCTGGACCCCGTCGTGATAGAACTTGCCGGCGTCGCCGTGACCGCTCTTCACGTTCTCCGCGAAGGCGGCGTTGCGCTGGGTCTCCTGGAGCACGAGGGGGTACGACACGAGCGGCGAGTAGTCCCACCCAACGGAGGCGCCCGCAAAGCACCATGCCACCACGGCGGCTCCGAGCACGGCGTAGTCGGCGACGCCCCGCCTGCCCACGCCCCTCGTGCGGAGGAAGGTCAGGAGCACGAGGGCGACGATGCCGATGGCGTAGAGCGACGCACCCCCCTGGATGTCCTCGATGCTGCCCAGGTTGGACAGCATGATGGCACTCACGTACGTGCCGCCAAAGAGAAGCACGAGCTGCTGGATGTTGAAGAGGGCGAGCAGAATGCCCTTGATCAACCCCGCGGCCCGGGGCAGGCGCTTGACCAGGAGGTTGGTGGCCGCCCACAGCAGGAGGAGCTCGACGAGCGACATCCAGGCGTAGCGCGGGTCGTGCGAGACGCGCTGCGCGAGGGCGATCAGGACGACGGGGAACCCGTAGGTGATGATGGTCGTGAGGTACCCGCCCGCGGCATTGTGGAGTGCCGTGCGAAACCTTGCCAGGGGAGACGGGCGCCTCTCCGGCTCGGGGGGCAGGCCCACCGGCAGCTCGGCGACGTCCAGGGGAGGCAGGTCGTTGTCCCAGTCCTCGTCGTCGAAGGCGTCCCGGGGGGAGAGGGTCGTCGCCTCGTCCCCGGCGGCATCCTCCGCGGCGGCGGCATCGCCCGCCTCGCCAGCCCTGTCCTGCGGGGACTCCGCCTGGTCGTCACCCTCGTCAGGCGAAGGGCCCTCCTGTGGGGGGAAGTGCGCCCCGACCCGGTCCTCGGGTCCGCACTTCTCGGAGGGGTCGTCCGTCTCCCCCAGTCCCTCCGGGCGCGCCCCCTCCTGGGACAGGTCGTGCCTCTCGTCGTCTTGCAGCATGCTCACCTCAAACTTCGAGGGCGCGCCGCCTTCGCGACGCACCCGTGTTCCCGCTTCCTGCCTGTGATGTTTCGCGCCCTAGTCGTCGTCCACCTTGAGGACCGCGAGGAACGCCTCCTGGGGGACCTCGACGCGCCCGATCGACTTCATGCGCTTCTTGCCCTCCTTCTGCTTCTCGAGGAGCTTCCTCTTTCGGCTGATGTCACCGCCATAGCACTTTGCCAGGACGTCCTTGCGGCGGGCGCGCACGGTGGAGCGCGAGATGATCTTGTTGCCAATCGCTCCCTGGATGGGCACCTCGAAGAGCTGTTGGGGGATGATCTCCTTCAGCTTGTCGCAGAGGCCTCGGGCCATGTCGTAGGCCTTGTCCCTGTGGACGATGAACGACAGGGCGTCCACCTCCTCGCCCGCGAGGAGGATGTCCAGGCGAACGAGGTCGGAGGCCCTGTAGTCCGAGAACTCGTAGTCGAGCGAGGCGTACCCCTTCGTGCGGCTCTTGAGCTGGTCGAAGAAGTCCAGGATCAGCTCGGCGAGGGGGATGTCAAAGTGCATCTCGACCGACCGCTCGCTGAGGTAGACCATGTCCTTGGTCTCTCCCCTGTGGTCCACCACAAGCTGCATGACGGCACCCATGAAGTCAGGCGGCACGATGACCTTGGCCTTGAGGTAGGGCTCCTCGATGTGGTCGATCCTCGTGACGTCCGGGAGGTCCTGGGGGCTGGTGATCTGCAGCATCGTGCCATCGGTGCAGTACACGTGATAGTTGACCGAGGGCGACGTGGCGATGAGGTCGAGCGAGAACTCGCGCTCCAGGCGCTCCTTCACGACCTCCATGTGGAGAAGCCCGAGGAAGCCCACTCGGAAGCCAAACCCCAGGGCGACGGACGTCTCGGGCTCCCACGTGAGCGACGGGTCGTTGACGTGGAGCTTCTCGAGGGCGTCGCGGAGGTTCTCGTACTGCTTGTTGTCGATGGGGAAGAGGCCCGTGAACACCATCGGCTTTGCCTCGTGGTACCCGGGGCAGGCCTCGGCGCAGGGCCGCTCGTCCTCGGTGATGGTGTCGCCCGTCTTGACGAGGCCGGGCTCCTTGAGCCCCGTGACCACGTAGCCCACCTCGCCCACGCCCAGGACGTCGACGGGGGTCTCGAGCGGGCGCTTGACTCCCACGCCGTCGCACAGGAAGGTGTCGCCCAGCGCCATCATGCGAAGGCGGGCGCCGGGGCGTATCTGACCGTCGAACACGCGCACGGTGGCTATGATCCCGCGGTACTCGTCAAAGTACGAATCGAGGATAAGGGCCTTGAGCGGCGCGTCGGCGTCGCCGCTGGGAGGAGAGACGAGGTAGACGATGGCTTCCAAGAGGTCGTGGATCCCCTCCCCCGTCTTGCCGGACACGAGCACGCTGTCCTCCGCGGGAATGGCGAGCTCCTCCTCGATCTCGTGCTTGACCTCCTCGGGATGCGCCGAGGGGAGGTCGATCTTGTTGATCGCCGGGACGATGTCCAGGCCTGCGTTCATGGCGAGGTTGGCGTTGCTGACCGTCTGTGCCTCGACCCCCTGGGTGGCGTCCACCACGAGGACCGCGCCCTCGCAGGCCGCGAGCGAGCGCGAGACCTCGTAGGTGAAGTCCACGTGGCCCGGTGTGTCGATGAGGTTGAAGTCGTAGTCCTGCCCGTCGTCCGCCGTGTAGGTCACGCGGACCGCGTTGGACTTGATGGTGATTCCCCTCTCGCGCTCGATGTCCATGGAGTCTAGCATCTGGCTCTCGAGGTCGCGCTCCTCGACCGTGTGGGTCAGCTCGAGGATGCGGTCCGAGATGGTGGACTTGCCGTGGTCGATGTGCGCAACGATGGAGAAGTTGCGTATGTGTGAGGTGTCTGTCGTTTTCATAGGCGTCATAATACCGCAGCCGCGACGTTTGGATGGCGTTGCCCCCATCCGTGCGGGCACGATGCGTCCCAACCGTGGGAGAGACCTGGAAAATCACACAAAGGTCATGTGCGTGGGCGCACGCTCTGTTATACTTCGCCAATGGACCTCGCCGTGTCGGGCTCGGGACCCCACTCCCCCGCCTAAATTCCTTCAGAGGCCTCATGGATCAGAACCGAAAGGAACCGTAAGTGGCTAACATCAAGTCTCAGAAGAAGCGTATCATCACCGCGGAGAAGGCCCGCGTCCGCAACAGGGCAGTCCGCTCCGAGCTCAAGACCGCCGTCAAGAAGGTCCGCGTTGCCGTGGCCAACGGCGATGCCGAGCTCGCTCAGGCCGAGGCCAACAAGGCTGGCCGTCTGCTCGACAAGGCTGCCGCCAAGGGCATCATCCACAAGAACCAGGCGGCTCAGCGCAAGAGCGGCGTGCAGAAGCTGGTCAACACCATCAAGTAGCCCGCACTCACGAGCGACTTTGCAGGGGCACCCCACGGGGTGCCCCTTTTTTTGTTCCTCGCGCGAGGTGGGGAGGCCACCCACGCAGACGGTGCCCCGGGGCGAAACCCCTAGCGCCGTCCACCACCGCAGACGTCCACCACGAGTGACGTGAACGCGATGCGCGGGTCGGAGCCCCCCTTGAGCGCCCTCTCACACGCCGCGCAGCGCCTGATGGCGTCCTCGAGCTCCCCCGGCGCAAACCCGCGGACCCAGCGCACGTGGTTCTTGACCTGCCACGACTGCTTGTGAAGCTCAGAGGCGACCTGGGAGCCCTCCCCACGCGCGTCGAGGCTGCGGGCGCACACGAGCTCTCGGAGCCTCCCCGTGAGGAGCGAGAGGAGCGCGATCTCGGAGGCACCGGTCATGAGCTGGTACAGCGAGAGCGCCTTGCCACAGTCCCGCGCGCAGACGCTGTCGAGGAAGTCCCAGGGCTTGACCTCCGCGGTGCGTGCGACGTTTGCCTCGACGTCCGCGAGCCCGATCTGCCCGGAGCCCCTGCAGAGGTCTGCCAGCGTCCTCACCTGGCGGTCGAGCATGGTCGTTGACTCTCCCACCCGCGAGATGAGCTCCGTGGCCGCCGCCTCCGTCATACCCGCCCCGTAGTGCGCCGCCATGCGCACGACGGTCTTGGGGAGCTCCCAGCGCTTCTTGGGGGCGCAGTCGATGACCGAGTGCGGACCGACCTTTGCCACCGCCTTGTAGAGCCTGGTCGACTTGGCGAGGGACGCCGCGTCCAGGAGGAGGACGCAACCGGGGTTGGGGTTGCCCAGGTAGGCGATGATCGCCTCCGAGACCGGCTTGGGCAGGCGCTCCGCACCGTGGATCAACACCAGGCGGAAGCCGTCCCCCACCGGTATGGTGTTGAGGGAGGTCACGAGGTCGCCCGGCTGCATGTCCGCGTTCGCCTCGCGCTCGTCCAGGTTGAAGGCGGCAAGCCCGGGCGAGAGGTGTGCCTTCATGCGCGACACGGCCGTCTCGCGCTTGAGCTCGTCCCCACCCACCGCCAGATAGGCGGGCAGCAGCCCGGAGGCCCCCTGTCCTCTCGCCTGAGTCATGCGTCTCCCCTCTGTCGTCCCCACCCATCGTAGCGCAAGCCTCTCGCAGCCCGGTGCCTCCGAGGGAACCACCGCGCCGCGAGACGGACACCCTTGGGCCGAGCGCCCCCGGCACAACCGTAACCGTGCCGACGTCCTTGGTGCAGAGGAACGTCGCCCCGGTGGCCCGGCAGACGGAGACGCACTCGGGCGATGGGTGCCCGTACTCGTTGCCCTCCCCCGCGCTGGCGACGCAGGCGGTGGGTCGCAGGCGTCGGGCAAGGGGCTCGTCGAGCGACTCCTTGGAGCCATGGTGCCCCAGCTTGAGGACGTCGACCGGGCCGACGCCCGCGGCCTCGGCAGCGCGCGCGACCTCCTCGCGCTCCGCATCGCCCGTGAGAAGCGCCGAGAGGCTGCGCCCGCGATCGGAGTACGCGAGGCGCAGCACCACGGAGTCCTCGTTCTCGCTCCCGTCGCGAGGCCCGTCCGGCCAGATCGCCCCAAGCTCGAACCTCCCGACGCGCAGGGTGTCTCCCCTGAGGATCTCGCAACAGCCGCCTCCCGTCAGCAGCCTGGCGGCATCGCCCAACTCGCTCGGTACGTTGGCCGACGCGCCCTCCCCCACGAGCACGGAGCCCACCGAGACGCCACCCACCAGCGACTGGAGGCCACCGTAGTGGTCGTCGTGCAGGTGCGTGACCACCACCGCGTCGAGCCTCCTCACGTTGAGCCTGGCGAGCTCCCGGGCACAGGAGTCGTCCGCGGGACCGGCGTCCACCAGGATGGCGGACCTGCCGTCCTGCACCAGGATGGCGTCCCCCTGCCCGACGTCGAGGACGCACAGGCGCGGGCCCTGGAGCACGCCGGCGCAGAGGGTGAGGACGAGCGGGATGCCGAGCGCGAGCGCGAGCAGTAAGCGGAGGGTACGCCGTCTGGGCCGCGGCCAGGCAACCAGGACGAGGGCGGGAGGGACCAGCGCGACGAGGAATCCCCATGGCCCACCGGGCAGGGGGCGCGACGCCCAGGGAAGGCCCGCAAGCGCCGAGAGGACCGACCCGAACGCGCCTCCCAGGAGGTCGAGGGCGAAGCCGAGGGGCCGTACCCCAAGCCCGGCGGCCGAGAGGGCGGCGTGGGCAAGCCCGACGGGAATCATGGCGTAGGCGACGGGAGACAGGAGCATGCTCGCGAGCGGCCCAAGGAGGGGCAGCCTCCCGAACGCGGCGGAGGAGATGGGAAGCGTCGCCGCCTGCGCGGCGAGCGAGGCGGCGAGCGCGTCCACGACCGCACCGCGGCAGCGGAGCATCCGCCTGCCCGCCGCACTCCGCACGAGCGCGCGCTCGAGGCGGGGCGTGCCGAGCGCCGCCCCCAACGCCCACGAGAGGTACCGGCTCAGGGCGCACAGTCCGAGGACGGAGCTCATGGAGAGGAGGAACCCAAGGTCGCAGGCAAGGTGCGGGTCGAACAGCGTCATGCAGAGCGCCACGACGCCCGCGGAGCTCGCCGAGTGCGAGCGCCTTCCCGCGAGCTGCGAGCCCACCGCCACGAGGGACATGAGCCAGGAGCGGACCGCCGACACGGGAGACCCGCACAGCAGCACGAAGGCGCCGGACGCGATGACGAGCAGGGCAATCCGACACCCCGGCCGGAGCCTCGAGCGCCCGAGCACGCCGGCGATGATCCCCGTGACGATGGAGAGGTGGCTTCCCGACACGGCGACCAGGTGGGCAACCCCACACAGCTTGATGAGCTCGTAGGAGGGGTCGCCCATCAGCGCCGTGCGGTACCCGCAGCACACGCCCGCGGCAAGTGCGCGCTCCGGGGAGGCGCAGGGGTCCAGCGCCCCGACGAGGGCCTCCCGGAGCCTGAGGACGGGGCCGAGCACGCCATCGGGACCCGAGGAGCCCCGGACGTGCAAGACGCTCACGGACGCGACGATTCCCCGTGCCCGGCACGAGACGTCGAAGTCGTCGTCACCCAGCTCCCGAAGGCGTCCCACGCATGAGACGGCATGGCCCAGCCGCAGCTCCACCTGAGTGCTGAGGTACACGTCTGCGACGCGCCTGCCGTTGAGGCTCGCCCCCGCCCTAGTGAGGTACCCGCGGCGGGTGGGGTGGGAGTCCTCGTTTGTGCGAAGCTCGAGCGACGAGACGGGGACCGACGACAGGACGTCGAGCGCCCGCCTCCCCTCCGCCACGGCGGCACAGGCGGAAAGGCCTCCAAGGGAGGCAACCGCAACAAGAACGCAGGCCCAGACGGGAGCGCGCCCCAGCCCCCTCCCCCTCCGCAGCAGCAACGCGCCCGCGGACAGCACAAGGAGCAGGCCGAGGAGGGTCGTGGTCCCCGGCTCGGACGGAAGCCTGCCCGTGAGGACGGCCCTCTCCGCGAGGATGGCGCAGACCAGGGGAGGGATCGTGACGGGAAGGTGGGGGCGATCGGGGAAGCGCTCCCCAGGCGCACCGTGAAGGCTAGACACAGATGCCGTCGCGAATCTTCTCGAACTTCTTCTCGCCGATCCCCGAGACCCGCATGATGTCCTCGGGAGACGTGAAGGGGCCATGCTCCTCCCGCTCCCGGATGATGGAGGCGGCCGTCGCGTCCCCCACACCGGGCAACGCCTTGAGCTCGTCCGCGCCGGCCGTGTTGATGTTGACGGGCCCGGCGGTGCCTCCCCCGCCGGTCGAGGGCTGTGTAGTCTGCACAGCCGCCTCCCCCGCGTGGGGGACGTGGACCTTGGTCCCGTCGGCAACGGCCTGCGCCAGGTTGAGCCCGGTCGTGTCGGCGTCCTCCGTGAGCCCGCCCGCGGCCTCGATGGCGTCCCGCGCGCGAGGCGTGGCGGCTCGCAGTTCGTAGACGCCCGGGTTTGCCACGGCGCCGTCGACGTGGACGACGACGGGGCTGGGAAGGGATTCCACGCGCGGCCTGGAGTCCGCCTCCGCGGCGTCCTCCCCCCTCGCGGCGTCCCTCGCCCCCTGCACCTGTCCGTCGCCACGAACGAGCTCGACGCCCCCGTCCGAATGCGCCCTCAGGACACCGACCCCAAACGCCACGGCGGCCAGGGCAAGGCACGCGATGCCCAGGCGCACCGAGAGCCCTCCCCCTAACCTCGAACCACCAGCCCTCCTGTTCCTCATGCGCTGTGCCATGGCACCACCCCCTCCCACCATCCTCCCAGCGAAAAGGGGGCGAGAGGGACGCAGGTAAAATCTCTCCGCAGCGGGGTTGCACGAAAGTGTCGCCAGACTGCAGCGGCGGCGTCCACATCCAAGGGACGCCGCCGCATTCGCAAGCCATATGGGAGCGAGGGGCCAGCTACTGCTCCTCCGTCTGCCCCTCCGAGGACTCGTCACGCGGCCCCAACTCGCGGTGCCTCCGCTTGAGGCTCCTGGGCGCGTGGTACGAGGGGCACTGGTCAAAGTCCACGTACTCGAGGTGGTCCACCAGGTCGTCGATCATCGCGTCGTGGTCAAACGAGTCCCAGGCCTCGTGCACCTGGTCGAGGCGAGCGTGCGTCTCGGGCCGACGCGGCATGAAGAGCGTGCAGCAGTCGTCAGCCGTCTGGCAGCTGATGTCATAGGTGCCAATCTCCTCGGCGCGATGCATGATCTCCTGCTTGTCCGAGCCGATGAGGGGCCGGAGCACGGGCATCGAGACCATCTCGTTGACCGCGGCGATGTTGTCCAGGGTCTGCGAGGCGACCTGCCCCAGCGACTCGCCGGTGACGAGCGCCTTGGCGCCCTCGATGCCCGCGATCCTCTCGGCGACGGAGAACATGACGCGCCGGTAGGTGATGATCCTGAGGCTCTGCGGCACGGCGAGGGAGATCTCTCGCTGGCGCTGGCCGAAGGGGATGACGTAGAGCCTCCCGACCATCCCGGACGGCGCGAGCGCGCGCACGATGTCCTGACACAGCCACTCGCTCGTGTCGGCCGTCATGGGACGGCCCGAGAAGTGAACGGGCACGCAGGTCGCGCCGCGACGGCCCACCATCCAGGTGGCCACGGGCGAGTCGAACCCGCTTGAGAGGAGCGTCACGACCTTGCCGGCGGTACCCACGGGGAGCCCGCCGACGCCGGGCATGGAGTCGGCGTACACGTAGACGTTGCCCTGCACCACGTAGACGCACACGCTCACGTCGGGATGGTGCATCTCGACCTTCTTGGTGGGGAACTCCTTGCAGAGAACCCCGCCCACCAGGCGGTTGATGTCGAGCGTGTGGAGCTCGTATCCCGTGGACGAGCGGCGGGCGTGGACCTTGAAGGACTCGAAGTCGCCCGCCTCACCCAGTGCGCGGACCGCCGCCTGGCAGTACTCCTCCTGGTCGAGCCCGCAGACGTAGGCGAGCGAGGCGCGCGCCACGCCGGGGACCCTCGAGATGGCATGTGCCATCTCGTCGGTCGCCTCCCCATCCTCGGTCGACACGAGGATGTGCCCGCTGATGCGCTTGATCGCATCGACGGGCCACTCGCGAAGGGCACGGTGGAGGTTGGTCACGAGTTGGTTCTCGAAGGACGAGCGGTTCTTCCCCTTGAGTCCGATCTCGTGGTAGTGGACGAAGCAGACCCTCTTTGCCATGGCCTACAGGTTGTGCTCGACGCGGGCGTTGGAGCCCTTGATCTCGCTGTCGAAGTCGTCCTTCACGTAGCTCAGGGTGCCGTCCTCGATCTCCTGCATGGCGATGGAGACGGGGTCCTCGCCCGAGACGACCGTGGTGATGTCGTCAAACTCCTGGATGGCGGTGACGCGCAGGTGCTGGCCCCTGACCATGTTGTTGATGTCGCAGGCGCGCTTGTACGCGACGCTGCAGAGCAGGAACGGGTTGTGCTCGGTCTTGGCGAGCAGATCGTCAATCTCTGGCTTGGTGACTGCCATCTTGGGAGACTCCTATTCGCTTTCGTAACGCTCAAATGTTGCCTCGAGCTCCCTCGAGGCAACCTCGGCGTCGTCGTTGACTACGCGTGCGTCGTAGTGGGGGGCAAACTCCATCTCGCGCCGTGCGTTGGAGAGACGGAGCTCGAGCGAGGCCTCGTCCTCCGTCCCCCTGGCGCGGAGCCGCTGCTCCAGGACGGCCATGGACGGGGGCTCGACGAAGACGAGGACGGCGTCGGGATAGATGCGCCTGACGTTGAGGGCGCCCTGCACGTCGATCTCGAGAACCACGGACTGCCCGGACGAGATCCTCTTGTCGACCTCGCTGCGGAGCGTGCCGTAGCAGTGCCCGTGCACGTGCGCCCACTCCAGGAACTCGCCGCTGGCGACGCGACGCGCAAAATCATCCTCCGAGAGGAAGTGGTACGAGACGCCGTCGACCTCGCCGGGTCGAGGGGGCCTCGTTGTGGCAGAGACCGTCAGGCCCAGGTCGGGACGACGCTTCCTCACCATGGAGAGGAGCGTGCCCTTGCCCGCGCCGGACGGTCCGGATACCACGAAGAGACGAGGAGTCCTGGCCACTACTTGGACAGCACCTCGATGAGCTGCTCGCGCTGGCGCGCGCCGAGGCCCTTGACGCGGCGGGTGGCGGAGATGCCGAGCTCGTCCATGATCTTGGCTGCCTTGGCCTTTCCGTACCCGGGGAGGGACTCGATGAGCGCGGAGACCTTCAGACGGTTGGCGATGGGGTCGTCGGAATCGAGGACCTCCTCAAGGCTAATCTCGCCCTTCTTGATCTTCTCGCGAAGCTCGGCGCGCTCGTGGCGAGCCGCGGCGGCCTTCTCGAGTGCTGCCTTGCGCTGCTCGTCCGAAAGCTGGGGTAGAGCCATTGTCGTCCTCCAAACATAGGATGCTACTTAGGTCGCACGCCCAGGCACCAGACGCGCTGGTAGCAGGCATGCAAAGCGATAGTTTGCCAATTACGCCCTCATTTTACAAGCATGACCTGCGTTTTTGTGCGCCCGATGGTCTCATCTTCACAAAAGCGCACGTATAGGCCACCGTCGCCGCCAACTTTAGGCGGTGAGCTCGCCCACCACGCCCTCGAGGGCGGCGAGGGGGTCGGCCGCCCGTGTGATGGGGCGACCGATGACCAGCTTCGAGGCGCCGGCCTCGATCGCCTCGCGCGGGGTGGCCACGCGCCGCTGGTCGCCGACCTCCGAACCCGCCGGGCGGACGCCGGGCGTCACGATGAGCGCGTCGGGGCCGAGCAGCGCCCGCATCTCCCGCGCCTCTCGCGGGGAGCAGACGATGCCGTCAGACCCGGCGCCCACCGCCAGGGAGGCGAGACGGGAGACCTCCTCCTCGACCGGGGAGCCGACCCCGATGGACTGGAGGGCGGCCTGGTCCATGCTGGTGAGGACGCTGATGGCGACGAGCCTGGTCCTGTCTCCCCCGCGACTCTCCGCCGCACGCTCGACGCCCTCGCGGGCCTTCGCGACCATCTCCGCGCCACCCATACCGTGGATGGAGAGGATGTCCGCACCCGTGAGCGACGCGGACTCCGCGGCTCCTCCCACCTGGAAGGGAATGTCATGCAGCTTGAGGTCGAGGAAGACCTTGAGGCCACGGTCGCGCAGCTCCCGGACGATGCGCGGGCCCTCGGCGTAGAAGAGGGTCATCCCGACCTTCGCCCAGCGGGCCGCGCCGCCAAGCCTCTCCGCAAGCCCGATGGCCTGCGCCCCGTCGCAGTCGAAGGCGACGATGATGGACTCGCGTGCCTGCTCCTCGCTTAGCATTCCACAGCTCCAATCAGTTCGTTGACGTCGGTCGCCCCCTGCTCGCGCACCCAGTCCGTGAGCTCGCCCAGGATCCTCGGGGCGCTCGTGGGGTCCACGAGGTTGGCAGTTCCCACCGAGACGCTCGTCGCGCCCGCGAGGATGAGCTCCGCTGCGTCCTCGCCGCTGGTGACGCCACCGATCCCGCAGATGGGGAGCGAGACGGCCCGATGCGCCTCCCAGACCATCCTCACCGCGATGGGGTGCACGGCAGGGCCGGAGAGTCCCGCGGTCGGGCGGGAGAGACGGCTCCTCCTGGTGTGAACGTCAATCGCCATGGCGGGGATCGTGTTGATGAGCGAGAGGGCGTCCGCCCCCTCCGCCTCGAGGGCCCGGGCGATCTCAGGGACGTCGTGGGGCGCCATCTTGACCACCACGGGCAGCTTGGTGCGACCGCGGACGGCGCGCATGACCTCCGCCGCGGCCTCGGGGGTGGCGCCCATAGCCGCCCCGCCCTGGCTCACGTTGGGGCAGCTGATGTTGAGCTCGAGCCCGGAGGCAAACGGCGCCAGCTCCCCGTACAGCTCCACGGCGCGCACGTACTCGTCGATGGAGTGCCCCGCCACCTGGCAGATGACCTGGCACCCGCGCTCGCGGAGCCCGGAGAGGTACTCCCCGTCCTGCTCCACGAAGGCCCTGATTCCCGGGTTCTGGAGCCCCACCGAGTTCATGATGCCCGACGCTACCTCTGCCATCCTGGGCGCGGGGTTGCCGTCCCAGGGCTCGGCGGAGCACCCCTTGGTGGTGATCGCCCCCAGACACGAGACGTCGAAGAACCCCTCGAACTGCCACCCGTACCCAAAGGTCCCCGATGCCGTGTTGATGGGGTTCCTCATCTTGATGCCGCCGAGGTCGACGGCCATGCTCGGCTCGCTCACCATGCCACCTCCCGGGCATCGAACACGGGGCCGTCGGTGCAGCACGCCTTGTAGCCGCCGGCCGCCATCGCGACGTTGCACGTGTTGCACGCCCCGAAGCCGCAGGTCATCATCCGCTCCATCGAGACCTGGCAGGCGGAGCCGGCTTCGAGCGCCAGCCTCGCGACGCCCGCCATCATGGGCTGGGGGCCGCAGGTCAGGACGGCCTCGTAGTCGCGCTCGCGCTGCAGCCCCTCCATGGCCACCGTGGTGAACCCCTTGGTACCAGCGGTCCCGTCGTCGGTCGTGACCACAACCTCCCTGGCGCCAAGGGACTCCGCGAGCCCCACGCCCCAGAGCTTGCCCGCGGTCTGGGCGCCCAGCACCACGTCGAAGGGGACCCCACGCTTCGAGAGCTCGCGTGCGGCGGCGAGCACGGGCGGCGCGCCCACCCCGCCGGCGACCAGGAGCGCCGGACCGCTGACTCCGTCGAGCCTCCATCCCCTCCCACAGGGGCCGAGGACCGTCGAGGCGTCACCCTCTCCCATGCGCGAGAGCCTCGCGGTGCCCTCCCCCACCACGGCGTAGACGATCTCTATGGTTTGCGCCTGGGGGTCGGTCCCGGCGAACGAGAGCGGGATCCTCGTGATGTGGCTGGGGTCACCGGGGACGGCGACGTTGACGAACTGTCCGGGGGAGAGGGTCGGGGCGAGTCCGGGTGTGTGCATGACCATCCGGAAGATGCCGTCCCCGACCCGCTCGTTGGACGCGACGTCGAAGGCGAACTGCCTCACGTCTGAGCTTGGTAGCACGTCGTCTCCAATCTCTACGTGCGATGGCGTGGGGCGGGATCCGCCCTCACGCCATCGCCCTTTGCCGCTTGTCAGTGTAGCGCCGCTAGGCGACGACCCCGTTCTCGAGGGTGCGCCTGCCCGCCACGAACACGTCGGTGGCGGCGCCCACGAGCGTCTGGCCCAGGAATGCGGAGTTCTTGGACCTGCTCTGCAGGTAGTCCTCCGTGACGGTCACCTCGCGCTCGGGGTCGATCAGGGTCAGATCGGCAACGGAGCCCCTCTCGACCCTGACCTTGGGGAGGCGAAGGACGGAGCGGGGGTTGACCGCCATGACCTCGACGAGCCGCTGCCAGCTCATCTTGCCCGTGCGGACGAGGTTGTTGAGCATGAGCGGGAGCGAGGTCTCAAGGCCCACGGTGCCAAAGAACGCGATCTCCCACTCGCAGTCCTTCTCGTGCGCCGCATGCGGCGCGTGGTCGGTCACGAGGCAGTCGATGGAGCCGTCGAGGATGCCCTCGCGGAGCGCGGCCGCGTCATCGGGGGTGCGCAGCGGCGGGTTCATCTTGAGGTTGGTGTTGTAGGTGGTGTCGATGTCGTCCTCGTCGAGGAAGAGGTGGTGCGGCGTGACCTCGCAGGTGACGGGCAGGCCCTCGGCCTTGGCGCCCTTGACCAGCTCGAGGCCCTTGGCGGTGGAGATGTGCGCGATGTGCAGGGGGCAGCCTGTGAGGCGGCAGAGCTCGATGTCGCGGTAGATCTCGAGCTCCTCCGCGAGGGCGGGCCAGCCGAACATGCCGAGCCTGGTGGACGCCTTGCCCTCGTTGATGACGCCGTGGCCGCTCAGGGTCTCGATCTCGCAGTGCGCGATGGCGACGCGGTCGAACTGCGCGATGTACTCCATGCAGGTGCGCATCATGCCGGCGCTCTGGACGCCGTGGCCGTCGTCGGAGAACGCGACGGCGCCCTCGAGCACCATGTCGCCGATCTCGGAGAGGGACTCGCCCTTCTCGCCGCGGGTCATCGCGCCGATGGGACGGATGTGGCAGAGCCCCGCCGCATGGCCGCGGTCGATCTGGTAGCGGATGCCGGTGCCCGTGTCGGTGACGGGGTCGGTGTTGGGCATGGTCGCGACGTCGGTGAACCCGCCGTGCGTGGCGGCGCGGCTTCCGGTCTCGATGGTCTCCTTGTACTCGAAGCCGGGGTCGCGGAAGTGCACGTGCATGTCGACCAGGCCCGGGACCAGGTACTTGCCGGTCGCGTCGATGACCTGCACGTCCTGGGCGGCCTCGAGGTCGCTCCCGACCTCGGCGATGCGGTCGCCGTCGATCAGGACGTCGACGACCTCGTCAAGGCCGACCTGAGGGTCGACGGCGTGGGCGCCCTTAAGCAGAAATGCCATTGCTCTCTCCTCCCAGAAGCAGGTACATCTCGGCCATGCGCGTGAGGACACCCGCGTTGACCTGGTTGAGAATCCTGGAACGTGCGCAGTCGGCCACGTCGGCGTTGATCTCCATGCCGCGGTTCATGGGGCCGGGGTGGCAGATGATCGCGTTGTCCTTCATGTGGTTGACGCGACGCATGTCGAGCCCGTAGAGGCGGTTGTACTCGCGCTTGGAGGGAATGGCCGCGCCCTCCATGCGCTCGAGCTGCACGCGCAGCATGTAGACGACGTCCATGTCCTCGATGACCTCGTCGAGGTTGGAGGTCTGCGGGCAACCGAACCAGTCGGGGTCGTCGACCTGGAAGGTCGGGGGCCCGACGAGGGTCACGTCGGCGCCCATGGTCTTGAGCGCGGGCGCGAGCGAGCCGCAGACGCGGCTGTGCGCGAGGTCGCCCACGATGGCGACCTTGAGGCCGTCAAGGTGCCCGAAGTGCTTGCGGATGGTGTAGAGGTCGAGCATGGCCTGAGTGGGGTGCTGGTGCTTGCCGTCGCCTGCGTTGATGACCACCGCGTCGGTGTTCTCGGTGATCTTCTGCGGGGTGCCGGCAAGGCGGGCGCGGCACACGAACATGTCGACGTTCATCGCGTCGATGGTCTGGATCGTGTCCGCCAGGGACTCGCCCTTCACGACCGAGGAGGTGGAGCCCCCCATGGAGAGGGAGTCGGCCGAGAGGCGCTTCTCCGCGAGCTCGAAGGAGCTCTTGGTGCGGGTCGAGGGCTCGAGGAACAGGTTCACGATGGTCCTGCCGCGCAGGGCGGGGACCTTCTTGATGCCCGGGCGGTTGTTAATCGCCTCGAACGAGGCGGCAGTGTCCAGGATCTGCGTGATGTCATCGGCCGTGAGGCTGTACGTGTCGATGAGGTTCTTGACGGAAAGCATCTAGTTCGCACCTCCGGCGTTCTTCTCTGCGTCCAGCTCCCAGATCTCGACCGAGTTGCGGTCGTCCAGGGGCTTCATGCACACGCGGACGTCCTCCTCGTGGGACGAGGGGACGTTCTTGCCAACGTAGTCGGCCCTGATCGGGAGCTCGCGGTGGCCGCGGTCGACCATGACCGCGAGCTGGACGCTCTTGGGCCTGCCCAGGTCCATGAGGGCGTCGAGGGCGGAGCGCACGGTGCGCCCGGTGTAGAGGACGTCGTCCACGAGGATGATGTTCTCGTCGTCCACGCTGAAGGGGATGTTGGTGCCGTGGATCACGGGGGCGACGTTGCGCATCACGTCGTCGCGGTAGAAGCTGATGTCGAGCGAGCCGAGCTGCGGCCTGGTCCCCTCGATCTCCTCTATCGCGTCGGTCAGCTGGCGGGCGAGCGTGACGCCCCTGCGGACGATGCCCACCACGGCGATGTCGCTAGCGCCCTCGTTGTGCTCGATCACCTCGTGGGCGATGCGGACGACGGCGCGCTTCATGGCCTGCTCGTCCATGATGACCGCCTTGGGCTTGGCCTGTTCCATGGGACTCCTTCCTTAAAAAAAGATGCCCTGTCCGTCTGTCGACGGCACAAGACACCGGAAGAGAGTCATATGTGTTGCCCCTGGGAGCATAATGCCTTACCGGTATCTCGTACCGCTTTAAAGGTCGGTAAGACAATACAATATTTCGACCCTGCCACGGGCGAGAAATTCCCGCCCCAAAAACCAGCACAAAGCCAGGGCCCCACACGCCGGCGGGGCCCTGGCAGACATCATATGGACGCGGAGTGCGTGCTGGTCGGCTTTGCCAGCCCCTTCTCGGCGGCACGGCGCCGCGCAAAGAGCCCGAGGCGAGAGAGGGCAAACGAGGGGCCGTTGATGTCCCAGCTGTAGAAGAACTCGTTCACCAGGCTCCCGACGTACGGGAGGTCGCTGAACCTCACGGGGTCGTAGCCAGTCAGCTCGAAGTAGGTCTTCTTGAACGAGCCCGAGAGCGTGACGATGCCCGCCACGATCGCGGGGTCCATGCGTCGGAAGATCTGGGTGACCCACGCACGAACCTGGGGCTCGTCAAGTCCGAAGTCGGCGATGGCTCCCCCCGCGTACCTGAAGCCGATGACGTAGAACGACTCCAGGATGCCCCGGTCGGTCACCCCGTACCGCTCGATGAGGTCGGCCATGTTGTTCCAGCGCTCGAACGACAGCCCGGCCTTGCGCAGGACCGACGAGGAGCCCGGAAGATCCTCGCGATAGCAGTAGAACGGCTCGTCGATGTACACGATCGCCTTGGCGAGGACGCAGGTCTGGATCAGGAACGGGTTGTCGACCCAGCCGGCACCCGGCACCTCCATGAAGGTGATGTCGTTCTCCTCCAGAAAGCCCTTGCGATAGATGGCGGACCAGATGGAGGGGTGGTGCTGGATGAGGCGCGGGCAGTCCTTGAGCGTGAAGGGCTCGTCCACGGGCTTGATGCGGTGGTAGTAGGAGCAGTTGTACAGGTGCTCCTGCGGCGTGGTTGGCATCCAGACGCGGATGTAGGGGGACTTCACCATGTCAGGCATGTCGTGGCGGCGCGCCGCGGCGAAGAGCGTGTCGAACATGTGGGGCCTCAGGTAGTCGTCGGGCTCCAAGATGCCGATGTAGGTGCCCCGCGCCTCGCGGATGCCCCGGTTCATGTTGGCGCCGTACCCGGAGTTCTCCTTGTCAATCACCCTCACGCGCGGGTCCCTCGCGGCGTGCTCGCGCATGATGGCGAGCGAGCCGTCGGTGGAGCCGTCGTTCACGGCGATGATCTCGAGCCTGCAGCTGTCGTTCATCTCCGCCGTGCTCAGCGCCTGGTCGAGGAACCTCTCGGTGTTGTAGCACGGAACGATGACGCTGACGTCGATGTCCTGACCCATTACTTCCCCAGATTCTTGTAGGCCTCGCACACCTCGTCGGTGGGCCCGAGCATGCGCTGCTTGCCCTTCTCGATCCAGCACACCCTGTCGCAGATGCGCTCGACGAGGTCGATGGAGTGGCTGACAAGCAGGACGGTCACGTTGTCCGCCGAGACGAGCTCCTTGATCCGGCGCTCGCACTTCTTCTGGAAGAGGAAGTCGCCCACGGAGAGGGTCTCGTCGACGATCAGGATGTCGGGCTCGGTGATGGTGGCGATGGCAAACGCGATGCGCGCGACCATGCCGCTGGAGTAGTTCTTGAGGGGCATCTCCATGAAGTTCTGGAGCTCGGCGAACTCCACTATGTCCTGGAAGTGCTCGTCGATGAACTCCTTGCGGTAGCCCAGGAGCGCCCCGTTGAGGTAGATGTTCTCCTTTGCGGTGAGCTCCATGTCGAAGCCGGCGCCGAGCTCGATGAGGGGCGCTATGGTCCCGGCGACGCGGCAGGAGCCGCTGCTGGCGTCCAGGACGCCGGCGATGATCTTGAGCATCGTGGACTTGCCGGATCCGTTGGTGCCGACCAGGCCAAAGGCCTCGCCGCGCTTGACCTCGAAGCTGATGTGGTCGAGCGCGCGGAACTCCTTGAACTTGAGCTCGTGGCGCATGAGCGCGATGAAGTACTCCTTGAGGGAGTTGAACTGTTCGGAGGCGATGTTGAAGACCATGGACACGTCGTCCACCGAGACAACCGTCTCCGCGTCGGGGGACGGGAGCGGCGGGCGGGTGAACTCGTCGGTGTCGCCGCAGGTCATCCAGCGGCTGGCGGTGACCGTCTGCCCGTCGGGCCCGGTGATGTCGCAGGTGATGAGGAACTTGCCCTCGTGGGGAGGGGCAAAGCCGTACTGGTACTCGCCGTTGGGCTCGCCGGAGGTCCCGCCCTCTCCGCCGCCCTCGAGCATCCAGGTGAAGCGATAGGTGCAGGCGTGAGGGTTGGCGCCCTTCACGATGGCCGTGGCGGCCACGAAGTCGCCGTACTCGACGAGGGTCTTGTTGAGGTCAAGGGACGCGGACCAGTTGTCCGTGCTCATCTCGATGTTGTCAGACACGCGATCCTCCTAGATGAACAGGATGAACTTGTGCTCGTGCCGGTGGAACACGGCGTACCCGATGCCCAGGGAGACCAGGGCGAAGAGGATGAGGCGGATCCACAGGCTGAGCGTCGGAACGCGCTGGAACAGGAGGACGTCCCTGAAGAAGGTGATGAAGAGATAGAGCGGGTTGAAGTTCTCGAACGTCCTCATCCAGCCGGGGAGGATGTCGATGACGTAGAAGATGGGGGTCGCGTAGGTCCACGCCGTGAGGATGACGCCCCACAGGTGCATGACGTCGCGGAAGAACACCGACGCGGCGGCGAGGAAGAACGAGAGCCCGATGCAGAAGACGGTCATGAGCAGGAGCCCCACGGGGAGCAGGAGCGCCAGCGGCGTGAGCGGGATGCGGAAGAACAGCATGACGAGCGCCACGGCAATGAGCGAGAACGCGTAGTTGACGAGGGCGGAGAGCACCTTCTGGACCGGGAAGACCCAGCGGTTGATCTTGACCTTCTTGAGGAGGGAGGCGGCACCCAGGATGGAGCCCATGCCGCCGTTGGTGGAGTCGGCGAGGAGCGTGAAGGTGGTGTTGCCGATGATCAGGTAGAGCGGGAAGTTGACGACCGAGTCGCTGCCAAACCTCATGAAGGACGAGAACACCGCCGCCATGACGATCATCATGAGGAGCGGGTTGAGGACGCTCCAGGCAACGCCGAGCGCGCTCCTGCGGTACTTGAGCTTGAAGTCCTTGGACACGAGCTGCCTGATGACGGCAAGGTCACGCTGCTTTGGCGGATACCACGCGTCCTCGCGGGGCTTGCTCCTGGCCCCCTCCTCGCCCTCAGGGGTCTCGACGGTTGCGGTCTTGTCGTCCACGACGCCTCCATGTCAGGGATTGCCGGGGAATGGTGTGGCCCCAGCTTGTCGGCAGAAAACTCTATCACAGCGAACAGCGCCCCATACAATTGGCAGAAGGGCAAGTGCCTCGTGCGCGCCCGGCTTGCGGTGCCGACGCGCACGGTATAGCCATGCCTGCCGCGTGGGCGGCAGGCGTGCCCCGAACCTCCACGGGATTCGAAGCGATTCGACCGGCACAGCACCTGCAAACGAAAGCAGGTCGAACAGCTTGTAAGCCATCCGACCTGCGAACTCTCTGGCTCCCCGGGCAGGGTTCGAACCTGCGACACGCTGATTAACAGTCAGCTGCGCTACCACTGCGCCACCGGGGAATCTGGTGTGCTGCGCACGAGTAGTTACTATAGCAGACGCAAATCTGGGTGCAAGCGACTTTCCAATATTTTTTCTGCCGCACCCAATTTGACCCCCAGTCCAATGCCCGCGGCTATGCAGAGAGCCCATACACACCTAAATATGGTGTGCATGGGCTCCTAGTCTGAGCAGGGTCTCTCCCCTATTCTTCCATATAATCCTTAAGCTTCCCGGAGCGGGAAGGATGGCGGAGCTTTGCGAGCGTCTTGCTCTCGATCTGGCGGATACGCTCGCGCGTGACGCCAAACTCGCGCCCCACCTCCTCGAGCGTGCGGGGATGCCCGTCCTCCAGGCCAAAGCGGAACTTGATGACCTTGCGCTCGCGGTCCGCCAGGCTGTCCAGCACCTGCTCGAGCTGCTCGCGCAGCATGGAGTCGCTCGCGGCGTCGGGGGGCGCCACGGCGCTGGAGTCCTCGATGAAGTCACCCAGCTGGGAGTCCTCCTCCTCGCCAATGGGCGTCTCAAGGCTGACCGGCTCCTGGCTGATCTTCTGGATCTCGCGCACGCGGTCGGCGGAGATGCCCATCTCCGCGCCGATCTCCTCGGGGGTCGGGTCGCGCCCGAGGTCCTGCAGCAGCTGGCGCTGGACGCGCACGAGCTTGTTGATGGTCTCGACCATGTGGACGGGGATGCGGATGGTCCTGGCCTGGTCGGCGATTGCCCTGGTGATGGCCTGCCTGATCCACCACGTGGCGTACGTGGAGAACTTGAAGCCCTTGGTGTAGTCAAACTTCTCGACGGCGCGGATCAATCCGAGGTTGCCCTCCTGGATCAGGTCCAGGAAGAGCATGCCGCGACCGACGTAGCGCTTGGCAATCGAGACGGTCAGGCGAAGGTTGGCGCTGATCAGGGCCTGCTTTGCGTCAAGGCCCACCTGCTCGATCCTCATGAGGCGCCTCTGCTCGGCGCGCGTGAGCTCGATCTCGCCGTTCTCGGCCGCCTCGAGCTTCTGCGTGGCCTCGGTCCCCGCCTCGATCTTCATGGCGAGGTTGACCTCCTCGGAGGCGGTCAGCAGGTCGACCTTGCCGATCTCCTTGAGGTACATGCGAACCGGGTCGCCGGTGAGCATCACGGTCGAGTTGTCGGTCCTGCGGGCGCGTGCACGCGAGGAACGCTTGCGGGCCTTGCTCTTGGGGACGCTGCGAAGGACCTCGTTGGCGACGCGGGCCTCCTTCTTGGCCTCGCTCACCTCGCTGTCCTCGTCGTCCAGGTCGTCGTCCGCATCCTGGTCCTCGTCGTCGTCACCCGACGAGACCGAGATTCCCGGGGCAATCTGAGAGACGCCGTCACCGGACGAGATGATCTCGACTCCCTTGGCGCGGATGGCGTCGTAGAGGTCTGACAGCTCGTCGTCGTCGACGTCAATCTCGGCTATGGCCAGCTGGATGTCGTCCTCCGTGAGGGAGTGCGAGTCGGAGGCCTGCTTCACCAGTGCCTTCACGGCCCCCTGCAGGTCGTCAGAGAGCCCAGATGCCTTGGTCGCCTTGTTGTTTGCCACGGATTTCCTTTCCACGTATAAACCTTCGTGATGATACCCATTTTCCTGGGCTATGCAACAGTCGAGACCCGTTGTGACAGTTCGTTGATGCGCTTCTGCGTCTGGGTCGCCCTCCTGAAGAGCTCCGCCGCCTCCTCGTCGCCCGGCGAGGCGGACGAGGCCCTGAGCCTGGCCTTGATCTCGCGCACCTCCCGCCTCCTCGACCACAGCTCGATCACGTCGAGGAGGAACGCGACCTCCTCGTCCACGCCCATCCCCGAGGTGACCTCCAGGCGGGCGCCGGCGAGGAGCTGCGGGGCCTCGGGGACCACGGACTCCGCCGCGGCCACCACCTCCGCCGGGGTCGCTTCCTCGGGCGTGGCGAGCATGGCCCACGCCATCGCCTCGTTGCGCGAGTCCGCCCAGGTGAACGAGGCGATCCTGTCCCCCTGCGCCCGCACGGCGCCAACGTTGGAGGCCATCACGGCAAGCAGCTCGCGCTCCGCGATCACCTGCATGCGCTCGTCCTTGGAGAGGGCCGCGAGGCTCATGCCAGCAGCCGAGGGATCCCGGGGCGAGAGGGGCGTCCCCCTCCCCTGCGGAGGGGCGGCCTTGGTCCCGGCGGGGAGCCTGCCACCCTCCCCCTCCGGTGTCGGCTCGGGCTTCTGCCGTATGACGCGCTTGACCTCCTCCACGCTGGTTCCCAGGAGGTCTGCCAGCGTGGTGGCGTAGCCGTCCAACAGGATGGAGCCACGGAGCGGAACGAGGAGCGACGCCATCTGGTCGAGCGCCGCGACCCTGCGGCCCGGCACCGAGAGGTCGATGCCCGAGAGTCGCTTGGAGAACACGAAGTCCATGAGGGGGACCGCCCTTTCGAGCTGCCCGCGCAGGGCGTCCGCCCCGTTGGCGGCAAGGTACTCGGCGGGGTCCTGCCCCCCGGGGAGCACGACGCAGAGCAGCTGGACGCCGGTCTTGCCCACGTACTGCACCGCCCGCTCGGCAGCGCGCTGGCCCGCCGCGTCGCCGTCGAACATGCAGACGACGCGGTCCTTCGCGAAGCGCTCGATGAGCCTGACGTGGTCGAGCGTGAGCGCCGTTCCCAGGGCGGCCACGGCGTTGGTGAAGCCCGCCTCATGCATGGAGATGACGTCCGTGTAACCCTCGCACACGATGGCCGTGCCCGTGGCGACCATGGAGTCCTTGGCGCGGTCGAACGCGAAGAGGTGCTTGCCCTTGTGGAACACCGGCGTGTCCTTGGTGTTGAGGTACTTGGGCTTTGAGTCGCCCATCACGCGCCCGCCAAAGGCTATGCAGCGTCCCTGCTCGTCGTGGATGGGGAACATCACCCGGTCGAAGAAGCGGTCCCTGAGCCCCCCACGCCCCTCCAGGGCGAGGTCGGCCGAGACGATCTCGTCGCGCGAGAAGCCCGCCTCCCTGAGGTGCGAGACGAGCAGCCCGTGGCCCGGGGCGTACCCAAGCTTCCAGCGGCGGCACACGTCGGAGCCGAAGCCGCGCCCCGAGAGGTACCTGCGCCCCTCGTCCGCGCCCTCGCCGCGCCCCCTGAGGAGGAGGGTGGAGTAGAACGACTCCGCCTCCGTGAGGCACTCGACGAGCCGGGACCGCTTTGGGCCGCGACGCGCGGAGCCTCGCTCCTCGGAGAGCTCGATCCCCTCCTTGTCGGCGAGGTACCTGATGGCGTCGGGGAAGTCGAGGTTCTCCCGCTTCATGATGTAGTTGAAGACGTCGCCGCCCTGGTGGCAGCCAAAGCAGTACCAGAACCCCGTGGAGGGGATCACGTGGAACGAGGGCGACTTCTCGTGGTGGAAGGGGCAGCAGCCCCAGAAGTCGCGGCCGCGCTGCCTGAGCTCGACCGTCTCACCCACGATCTGCACGATGTCGCTCGCCTGCCGGACGCGCTCCTTGTCCTCGTCCGTGATCACTCGCCCACCTCCACGCCATGCTGACCTACCTGCGTACGTACCCAGTCGACGTTCGACAGAACCGCGCGCTCGAGCTCCTCGGTGGAGGGGAAGGGCCTCGACGCCCTGAGCCAGCGGGCGAAGACCACGGACACCTCCCTCCCGTAGAGGTCGCCCGAGAACCCGAGGAGGTTGGCCTCGAGGAACGACTGCCGGGGGCCCGAGAACGTCGGCGGCGCCCCCACGTTGATCGCCGCGGGGTAGGCCGTCCCGCCCACCACCACGTACCCCGCGTAGACGCCGTCCGCCGGCAGGCACGTGGTGGCGGGGACCAGCACGTTGGCGGTGGGGAAGCCAAAGGACGTCCCCTCTCCCCTGCCGTGCCCCACGTGGCCGCGGACGAAGTGCGGGCGGGCGAGAAGCGAGTTGGCACGCTCCAGCTGCCCGTCGCGCAGGAGGGCGCGGATGCGGGTCGCCGAGACCGTCTGGCCGTCCTCCTGCAGCAGCTCCTCGCCGTGCACCGCGACTCCCTCGCCGCTCCCGAGCTCCCGCAGCGACCCGAGGTCCCCGCACCCGCCGTCGCCAAAGCGGAAGTTGGTGCCCACCCGCACGGAGAGGGGGCGCACCAGGGGCGGGAGCATCGTGCGGAGGAACGCCTCCTGGCTGGTGTGCTCGAGCCCCTCGCCAAAGTCCAGCACCAGCACCGCATCGGCGCCCAGGAGGAGGAGCCCGCGCGCCCTGTCGCGCACCTCGAGCAGGCGGGAGAGGGGCCTCTCGCCCTCGATGAGGTCGGACGGGTCGGGCGAGAAGGTCACAGCCACGCAGGGGAGCGAGAGCGCCCGGGCGTCGGCGACCGCGTGCGAGAGGAGCCTGCGGTGCCCCCTGTGGAGGCCATCGAAGGCGCCGATGCAGACGCATGCCTCCGAGCCCGGGGAGACGGGCGCCGACGAGCGGGTGACGAGGGTCGCCCCGTCGAGCCGGATGGCGTTCGCCTCGACGCCGCCGAGCAGCAGCGAGTCCCTGCACAGCGCGCGGGAGTCCTCCTCGGTGAGTGGGAGAGCCCTTCCCAGGATCGCCTCGGTCACGACCTCACCCCATCGATGCCGCTGGGGAAGTTCGCGACGCAGGCGAGCCAGGGCCCGCGGCGCTCCCACACCCCGAGGAGCCGGCCGTCGCGCACGAGGCAGCACCTCTCCCCCTCCGCAAGCGCGAGCGGCTGGGGCGAGATGCGGCGTCCGCACCTGGCGTCGTCGGCCTCCCGGGCGGTGAGTGCCCTCGCGGGCAGGCCGAGCGCGCGCACGGGGTCCAGCCGATGCGACGCGAGCGCGTCGGGCCCGCGCTCCTCAAGCTCGTCGAGGGTGACGCAGTCGGCGAGGGTGACCGTGCCGGACGAGGTCCTCCTGAGCGCCCGCAGGTGGGCGGCGGTGGAGGCCTGCCTGCCGAGGTCCCGGGCAAGGCTCCTGATGTAGGTGCCCTTGGACACGCGGAAGGCGCAGTCCCAGGCGACGGGCTCGCCGGGCTCTATGGCGAGCAGCGTGGACTCGATAATCCTGACGTGGCGCGGCTTGAGGTCGACCTCCTCGCCCGAGCGGGCAAGATCGTAGGCCCTCCTGCCGTTGACGCTGATGGCGGAGTAGGCGGGCGGGAGCTGGTCGCACTCCCCCACGGCGGACGAGACGAGCCCGGACACCCGGTCCCGGTCCCCCGCCCACGCGGGGACGGGCGCCGTCCTGGTGACCGTGCCCTCGGCGTCGTCCGTGTCGGTCTCGGTGCCAAGCTCGATGGACGCGACGTAGGACTTCTCGTCCATGGTGAGAAGCCCGAGCGTCCGCGTGCCCTGGCCCACGCCCACGACCAGGACGCCGGTCGCCGCGGGGTCGAGCGTCCCGGCGTGCCCCACGCGACGCTCCCCCAGGGCGCGCCGCACCCGTGACACCACGTCGTGGCTGCTCATCCCTGCGGGCTTGTCGATGGCGAGGAGGCAGTTGATGCCGCTCTCTCCCCGCCTCACCTAGCGTCGCTCCCCTCTCCGTCACCCTCGACGAGGGCGACGAGCGGCGGGAGCGCCTTGCTCAGGACCTGGTCGATGTCCCCCTCCATCGTGAAGCCGGCGGCAGCCTTGTGCCCACCCCCGCCGAGGGACCGCGCGATGCCCGAGATGTCCAGGCTCGTCTTGGAGCGGAGGTTGCCGCGCACCATGCCGTCGCCGACCTCCTTGAGGAAGAGGGCGACCTCGGAGCCCGAGACGCTGCGCACCACGTCGATGAGGCCGTCGCACTCGTCGAGGCTCGCGCCCGTGCGCCGGAGGTCGGCGGCGGTGGCGTAGCTGTAGGCGATCCTGCCCTTGGAGAAGGTCGTGATGCGCCCCATGACGGCGGACTCCAGGTGCAGGTACGAGAGGCTGAAGTTCTGGTACACGTTGAGCGCGGTCCGGCTTGGGACGGCCCCCGCATCCACGAGCAGCCCCGCGACCGCAAAGGCCTCGGAGTCGGCGTTCTGGTACTGGAAGCGCCCGGTGTCCGTGCACACGGCGCAGTAGAGGCACTCCGCCATGTCGGGCGTGATGGTGACGCCCAGGTGCAGGGCGAGCTCCGTAACGATGACGCCGGCCGCCGCCGCGGAGGGCCTCACGAGGTTGACCTGGCCGTAGGGGCTCTCGCAGGGGTGGTGGTCGATGATGACCGTAGCCCCCGCCCGCCTCATCACGTCCTCGGCGAGGTTGAGCCTCGACGCGACGGAGAGGTCGACGCTCACGAAGAGGTCGGGGCTCTGCCCGTAGTCGCCGGCGCACACGAAGCCGGATGCCCCGGGGAGGAACGAGTAGATGCGCGGGACGGGCTCCCGGTCGGCGAGGAGGTTGGTGACCTCGATCGTGGGCCACTTTGCCCTGATGATCATCGCGAGGGCGAGACCCGAGCCGAGGGCGTCGCCATCGGGGCTCGTGTGAGCGCAGATGGCGACGCTCCGGCATCCGTCGATCGCCTGGGCGATCCTGTCGAATGCCTCCTCCTGCAGGGGGTTGCACGCAAGGCCCATGTCGCTACTTCTCCCCCTCGCCCTGCTCGTCCTGGCCCTCCTCCCCGTCGGCGACGGGGTAGCCAAACTCGTCCTTCTCCACAGAGAGGGTCGAAGGCACGTTCTGGAGGGCCTTGGCAATGCGCTCCGCCTCGTCGGCGGTCGTGTCGATCTGGAAGATGAGCTCGGGGGTCACGCGCCACCCCAGTGCGTGGCCCAGCAGGCTGCGGATGCGCCCCTTGGCGCGCCCCAGGGCCTGCGAGACCTCATCGTACCTGTCGCGGTCGCAACTGACATAGGCCCGCAATACGGACTTGTCGATCGAGACCTCGACGCCGGTGAGGGTCACCAGGGAGAGCTCGGGGTCGCTGACCTCGAACAGGAGGATGCTCGCGAGCTTCTCCCTGGCGATCTCGTTCACGCGGCGAGAGTTGTGATTCTGCTTCATCTCGTCCTACTCGGTACGGGCGACCTGCTCGATGCGGTACGTCTCGATGATGTCGCCAACGTGGATGTCCTGGAAGTTGTCGAGGCCAATGCCGCACTCGAAGCCGGCCTTGACGCTCTTGACGTCGTCCTTGTAGCGGCGCAGCGAGGCGAGCTTGCCCTCGTACACCACGATGCCGTCGCGGACGAGTCGGCAGAGGTCGTCGCGCGAGACCTCTCCCTCCTGCACCATGCAGCCCGCGGCGATGCCGACCTTGGGGACCTTGAAGGTGTTGCGCACCTCCACGGAAGCGGTCTGCACCTCCTGCTCGGTCGGCTTGAGCATGCCGATGCGGGCGGCGTCGATCTCCTCGATGGCCTTGTAGATGACGCTGTAGCAGCGGATCTCGACGCCCTGCTGCTCGGCCTGGGCGCGAGCCTTGGCGTCCGGGCGCACGCCGAAGCCGATGATGATGGCGTTTGAGGCGTCGGCGAGCGTGACGTCGGTCTCGTTGATGGCGCCGACGGCGGAGTGGATCACGTTGATGCGGACCTCGCTCTGGTCCATCTTGTTGAGGGAGTCGACCAGCGCCTCGATGGAGCCCTGGACGTCCGCCTTGATGATGAGGTTGAGCTCCTTGACGTCGGCGTCGGCCATGGTGTCGAAGAGGTTCTCGAGGGTGACGTGCTTGACCTTGTTCTGCTCCTCGATGCGAGCCTTGAGGGCGCGCTCGTCGGCGAGGGCGCGCGCGTCTCGCTCGTCCTGGAACACGCGGAACTCGTCGCCGGCCATGGGGACGCTCTGGAGGCCGAGGACCTCGACGGGGTCGGAGGGGCGGGCCTCCTTCACGTTCCTGCCACGCGGGTCCATCATGGCGCGGATCTTGCCGAACGCCATGCCCGCGACGATGGCGTCGCCCACGTGGAGCGTGCCACGGCTCACCAGCAGCGTGGCGACGGAGCCGCGGCCGCGGTCGAGCTTGGCCTCGAGCACGTGGCCCGAGGCGAACGTGTCGGGGTTGGCCTTGAGCTCGAGGACGTCGGCCTCGAGCAGGACGGCCTCGAGCAGGTCCTCGATGCCCATGTGCTTCTTGGCCGAGATGTCGACGAACATGTTCTGCCCGCCCCACTCCTCGGGGATGATGCCGTACTCGGTGAGCTCCTGGCGGACCCTCGTGGGGTCTGCGCCGGGCTTGTCGATCTTGTTGACCGCCACGATGATGGGCACGTTTGCAGCCTTGGCGTGGTTAATCGACTCGATGGTCTGGGGCATCACGCCGTCGTCGGCCGCGACGATCAGGATGACGATGTCGGTCACCTTGGCGCCGCGGGCACGCATGGCCGTGAAGGTCTCATGGCCGGGGGTGTCGATGAAGGTGATGGTCCTCCCGTTGATCTGCACCTGCGAGGCGCCGATGGCCTGCGTGATGCCGCCGGCCTCGCCCTCCGCGACGCCGGTGTGGCGAATCGCGTCGAGCAGGGACGTCTTGCCGTGGTCTACGTGGCCCATGACCGTGACCACGGGCGGGCGGGGCTTGAGGTCCTTGGGGTCGTCGTAGAACGAGAAGGAGTTCTCCTCCTCCTTGGTCATGACCTTGACGTCACGCCCCAGGTCGTCCGCGACGAGCTCGATGAGGTCGTCGGACATGGACTCGGTGAGGGTGAGCGGGTTCCCCAGCAGGAAGAGCCTCTTGATGATGTCGTTGGCAGGGACGTTGAGGAGCTTGGCGAGGTCCGCGACCGTGGAACCCTGCGGCACCTTGACGGTGTCGAGCTGCGAGAGGTCCTGGTCGTTCTCGATCGCCTCCTGGATGCGCTGCTCCTCGGCGGCCTCGGCCTGCTGCTTCTTGCGGCGCTCCTTGCGCTTGCGGCGCCTGCCGGTGTCCTGGTGCGCCTCCTCTACGGCCTCGCGGGCCTCCTCGAAGACGTGGGAGCGGTTGTACTCCTCCGCCTCGCGGGCCATGCGGCTGTAGCGGTCCTCGTCCTCATGGCCGCGACGGCCGCCCTTCCTGCCCTTGCCGCGACCCTTGCCCTCGGACTCGCCCTCGGGGACGGGGCCGGGCACGGAGGCGCCGACGCGCGGGGTGCTCGAGCGCCTGCCGCCGCGATGCGTCTCCTCGGCCTCCCCGCCGCGCGACGGGCGGTCGGACCTGCGGCCGCGACCCTTGCCGTGGTCGCGGGCGGCGCGGTCCTCCTCCTTCTTCTTGGCGGCCTCGGCTGCCTGCTCCTCCAGCACCTTCTCCTGCTGGGCGATCTGGTCGAGCAGGCTCGTGAACGAGGGGATGGACTTGGGGGCGGTGTCCCTCACGCGGTTGCGCTCCTCCTCTTCCTTGCGCTTGCGCTCGGCCTCCTTGCGCTCCTCCTCGGCCTTCTTGCGGGCGGCCTCGGCGGCGGCGCGCTTGCGCTCCTCCTCGGCGCGCTCCTTCTCGCGGCGCTTCTCGGCCTCGATGCGCTCCCTCTCGGCCTTCTCGGCCTCCTTGCGCTCCTCCTCGGCCTTCGCCTCCGCCTCGGCTTTCTTCTGGGCCTCGATCTCGGCGGCGCGGGCCTCGAGGATGGGCTTGAGCTTCTTGCGCACGATGGAGACGTACGCGTCCTCGAGGGTGGACGAGGGCGACTTGGCGGGAATCTTCATGTCCTGGAGGTGCCCGAGCATCTCCTTGCTGCTCATGCCATATTCCTTGGCTAGATCATGTACGCGGGTCTTTGCCATGTAACCAACCTTCCAAACTGTCTGACGGGGTGTGACGTGTTAGCTGACCTGCGACTAGATCAGGGAGTCGGGATCGTCGGAGACGGGAGTCTCGCCAAGCTCCTGGAGCTTCTCGTGGATGCCGCAGAAGCGGGAGCCGGGGCGCGCCATGTTGCGGCACTGGATCCCGGTGGGACCCACGTACTCGCAGCGGTGGGAGCCCTCCTCCGCCTCCTCGAGGTCGGGGGCCTCGTGGTCCTCGGGGATGCCGCGCATGATCTCGCGCGCCAGGGACTCGTTCTTGATGTCGATGTGCATGCCGGTGAGACGTGCGGCGAGACGGGCGTTCTGGCCCTCCTTGCCGATGGCGAGGGAAAGCTGGTCGTCGGGCACGATGACCGTGGCGTAGTTGTTCTCCTGGTCGACGAGGACCTTTGAGACGCGGGCCGGCGACAGCGCGTTGGCGACGCACCGGGCGGGGTCGTCGCTCCACAGCACCACGTCCACGCGCTCGCCGCGAAGCTCGGACACCACGGTGCGCACGCGGCTGCCCTTGGGGCCGACGCAGGCGCCCACGGGGTCGAGCCTGTCGTCCAGGCTCGAGACGGCAACCTTGGACCTCACGCCGGGCTCGCGGGCGATGGAGCGGACCTCGACCACGCCGTCGTAGACCTCGGGGACCTCTAGCTCGAAGAGCCTGCGGATGAGGTCGGGGTGCGTGCGGGAGACCACGATCGACGGACGCTGGCGCTCGCTCCTGATGGGGGGCTGGGTGCCGTTGGGGTCGCGGACGTCGATGATGATCGCGCGGATGCGCTGGTTGTGCGAGTAGCGCTCGCCCTGCGGGCGCTCGTTGCGCTCGTCGGGGTAGCGGCGCAGGTCGAAGTAGGGAAGCTCCGCCTCCACGCCCTCGCGGATCTTGATGATTGCGAAGTCGGGCGTGGTCTGCAGGACGGTGCCCGTGATGATGTCGCCGATGCGCTGCGAGAACTCCTCGTAGATCTGCTGGCGCTCGGCGTTGCGCACGATGTCCATGATCTCGCTCTTGGCGTGCTGGGCGGCGATGCGCGAGGCGTCCTTGGGAGTCACGTCCTCCTCGTCGAACTCGGTGTACTCGCCGGTCTCCTCGTCGAAGGAGTCGTCGCGCGGGATGAGCTTGTACACGTACACCTTGCCGGTGGCGCGGTCGATGGTGACGCGCGCGCCAAAGTCCAGGTGCAGGACCTCGCTGTAGCTCTTGGCGAGGGACTGCTCCAGGCGGTCGATGAGGTACAGCTCGTCGATGTGCTTCTCCTGGCAGAGGGCCATGAGTGCTTCCATCATTTCGGATGCCATGTCGTGTTTCCTTTCAGGGGCGCGTTGCGCCTAGTCGAAGGTTGGCTTGATCTTGCAGGAGCGGACCTCGCCCAGGGGTACGGCGACGCGCTCACCGTCCACCGTGAGGGTCACCACGTCGTCCTCGCCAATCCCCTCGAGGGTGCCGGTGTAGCGCCTGCGCCCCTCGGTGGCGGTGGTCGAGAGGGTCACCGTGCTGCCGGCGAATCGGCGGAAGTCTCGCGGCCTCCTGAGCGGCCGCGAGAGCCCGGGCGACGACACCTCCAGGGTGTATGCACCCGAGATGGGGTCGAGGGAGTCGAGCGCCTCGCTCACCCACTGGGTCTGCTCGGACACCACGTCGAGGGATATGGGCGCAAGCCCCTCCTCCGCATGGTCGATCCGGACCCTCACCGTGGGCGCCTTCCTCGATCCCACGATCTCGACGTCGACGATGTCGATGCCATGGGTCGCGGCGACGCCCTCGAGGGCCTCGAGAATCTGTCTCTCCAGCTCGCTTGAGGCCACGCGCTGCTCCTTCCCTGACGTTCGCTCCTACATACAGAAAGGAAGCGGGGTGAGAAGTTCCACCCCACTTCCTACGAGTACGAATCTGCTTGCTTCACTATATTGCGTGCCGCGCCCGGGTGTCAAGCTTCCACAATTCCAACAGGACGCGGCGGCGTAAGCACTTGGCCGGGCCCTAGACCGCCACGATGTTGACGAGCCTTCCGGGCACCACGATGACCTTCTTGACCTCCTTGCCCTCGAGCTGCGAAGCCACGGCGGCGCGCGCTGCAACCTCGAGCTCCTCGCGGCTGGACGAGGCGGGCACTGCGATGTGTGCGCGGACCTTGCCCTTCACCTGCACCGCGATCTCGACCACGTCGCTCTTGGCCTGCTCGGGGTCAAACTCGGGCCAGGGCTCGTTGTAGACCGAGGTCTCGCGCCCAAGGGCGGCGTGGAAGAGCTCCTCGGACCAGTGCGGGATGATGGGAGAGAGCATGCACACAAGGTCGTGGGCCACGCGCTGGCACAGGGCCGGGTCGCGCCTCTCGGCGGGGACGTCGATGACGTACTTGGAGGCCGCGTTCACGATCTCCATGCACGCGGAGATGGCGGTGTTGAACTGGCCGCGGTCGAAGTCGTCCGTGCACTTGATGCCCATCTCGTTGAGGACGCGGTTGAGCTCCTTCGAGACCGGGTCGAGGCCCGCGGGGTTCAGCGTCGCCTCGGGGTCAGCGGACTGGCAGAGCTGCCACACCACGCGCCAGGCACGCTTGATGAAGCGGTTGGCGCCCGCGACGGCCTCCTCGTCCCAGTCGAAGTCCTTCTCGGGCGGCGCGATGAACAGGATCGAGAGCCTCATGGTGTCGGCGCCGTAGGGCTCGATGACGCTGGAGGGGGGCACCACGTTGCCCTTGGACTTGCTCATGGTGTCACCGTTCTGGTCCTTGACCATGCCCTGGCAGAGCAGGTTGGTAAAGGGCTCCGAGGCGTCGATCATGCCCAGGTCGCGGGCAACGCGCGTCCAGAAGCGGGAGTACAGCAGGTGCAGGATGGCGTGCTCGATGCCGCCGATGTAGTTGTCGACGGGCATCCAGCGGTCCACGGCTGCCTTGGAGAAGGGCTCGGAGTCGTTGTGGGGGTCGCAGTAGCGCAGGTAGTACCAGCTGGAGCACGTGAAGGTGTCCATGGTGTCGGTGATGCGCTTGGCGGGCCTGCCGCACTTGGGGCAGGTCGTCTCGTAGAACTCCTTGCACTCGGCGAGCGTGTCGCCCGCGCCCAGGTCGAGGTTGTCGGGCAGCACCACGGGAAGCTGGTCCTCGGGCACGGGGACGTCGCCGCAGTGGTCGCAGTGGATCATGGGGATGGGGTTGCCCCAGTACCTCTGGCGGCTGATGAGCCAGTCGCGCAGGCGGTACTGCACCTTCCTGCGGCCAACGCCGTGGTCCTCCAGCCAGGCCACGATGGCGTCGACGCCCTCGGAGTGCTTGCCGCCCTTAAGGCCGGTGAACTGGCCGGACTGCACGAGGTAGCCCTCGGCCTCCATGGCGCCCTCCCAGTCGACGCTGGTGACCCTGAGCTCGCGCTCGTCCTTGAGGTCCTCGTAGAGCGGGTCGTCCTTCTGGCAGATGATCGGGGCGATCTCGAGGCCGTACTTGCGCGCGAAGTCGAAGTCGCGCTGGTCGCCGCAGGGAACGCCCATGACCGCGCCGGTGCCGTAGTCCATCAGGACGTAGTCGGCCACCCAGAGCGGCGCGGGACGCCCGTTGATGGGGTTGATCACGTAGCGGCCAGTGAAGACGCCGTGCTTCTCGCGGTTGGTGCCCTGGCGCTCGACGCTGCTCACCTTGGCGGTCTCCTCGCGCAGGCGCCTGAAGTCGGCCTCGTACTGCGTCCCCGCGACAAGCTCCTCGGCCAGCTTTGACTCGGGCGGGAGCACCATGAAGCTGACGCCAAAGAGGGTGTCGGCGCGCGTGGTGAACACGGTGATGGTGCGGTCGGTGGGCGTCACGCCGTCCTCCGCCGCCAGCTTGAAGTCGATCTCGGCGCCCTCGGAGCGACCGATCCAGTTGCGCTGCATCTGCTTCACGCGGTCGGGCCAGCCGGGGAGGTCGTCCAGCCCGTCCAGGAGCTCCTGTGCGTAGTCGGTGATCTTGAGGTACCACTGCGACAGCTCGCGCTTCTCGGGGATGGAGCCGCACCTCCAGCAGCGCCCGTCCACAACCTGCTCGTTGGCCAGGACGGTCTTGCAGGTGGGGCACCAGTTGACCGGGGAGGTGGCGCGGTACGCCAGGCCCTTCTCCCACATCTTGATGAAGAACCACTGGCCCCAGCGGTAGTAGTCGGGCTCGCACGTCTTGACCATGCGGTCGTAGTCGTAGGAGAAGCCCATGCGGCGCATGGTCCTCACGGCCTGGTCCATGTTGGAGTAGGTCCACGCCGCAGCCTGGGTGTGGTGCTTGATGGCGGCGTTCTCGGCGGGGAGCCCGAAGGCGTCGAAGCCGATGGGGTGCAGCACGTCGTAGCCGCGCATGCGGGCCTGGCGCGCCATGGCGTCGCCGATGGTGTAGTTGCGGGCGTGGCCCATGTGGAGGTCGCCCGAGGGGTACGGGAACATCTCGAGGACGTACTTCTTGGGCTTGGAGGGGTCCTCGTCCGTCTTGTAGAGCTTCTCGTCCTCCCAGATCTGCTGCCACTTGGTCTCGATGGCCTGGGCGTCATAGGCGGGGAAGCCCGCCTCGCCGTCCCTCTGGGCACTGCTGTCTGCCATGAAAGTCCTCCTCAAACGTGTGACCTGCATACTCTAGCATGCCGGTGGGGGCGAGACGCTCATCGCCACGCCCTCGAAACGAACCCGGGGCGCGTGCCATCCCCTCTCGCCCGACAAAAAAAGGGCCCTGACCTCTGCCAGGGCCCAAGAAGGCTCGTCCAGTCGCTACGAGCGGAAGTTGACGTCGGAGTTGGAGTCCTTGAGGATGACGTCGTGCGCACCGCCCTCGACGAGCGAGGTGGAGGAGACCAGCGTGAGCTTGGCCTTCTGGCGTAGCTCCGCCAGGTTGAGCGCGCCGCAGTTGCACATGGTGGAGCGCACCTTGGTGAGCGAGGTGTCGACGTTGTCCTTGAGCGGGCCGGCGTAGGGGACGTAGGAGTCCACGCCCTCCACGAACGAGAGCTTCTTGGAGCCGCCCAGGTCGTAGCGGGCCCAGTTGCGGGCGCGCGCGGAGCCCTCGCCCCAGTACTCCTTGACGTAGGAGCCGTTGACGTTGAGGCGACGCGTGGGGGACTCGTCGAAGCGGGCGAAGTAGCGGCCCAGCATCAGGAAATCGGCGCCCATGGCGAGGGCCAGGGTCATGTGGTAGTCGTACACGATGCCGCCGTCGGAGCAGACGGGGACGTACACGCCCGTCTCCTCGAAGTACTCGTCGCGGGCGCGGCACACGTCGATGAGGGCGGACGCCTGGCCGCGGCCGATGCCCTTCTGCTCGCGGGTGATGCAGATGGAGCCGCCGCCGATACCCACCTTGACGAAGTCGGCGCCGCAGTCGGCGAGGAAGCGGAAGCCCTCGGCGTCGACCACGTTGCCCGCGCCCACCTTGACGGAGTCGCCGTAGTTCTCGCGGATCCACTCCAGGGTGAGCTTCTGCCACTCGGAGTAGCCCTCGGAGGAGTCGATGCACAGCACGTCGGCACCGGCGTCGATCAGCTTGGGGACGCGCTCGGCGTAGTCGCGGGTGTTGATGCCGGCACCCACGAGGTAGCGCTTGTGCTCGTCCAGGAGCTCGTCGGGACGGGACTTGTGGGAGTCGTAGTCCTTGCGGAACACCAGGGACGACAGGTTGCCGTCCTTGTCGACCACGGGGAGCGTGTTGATCTTGTTGTCCCAGATGATGTCGTTGCAGACCTTGAGGGAGGTCTCGGTCCCCGTGGTGACGCACTCGGAGGCGGGGGTCATGAACTCCTTGACCTTCTTGCCGCGGTCGTCGCGCGAGACGCGGTAGTCGCGGCTGGTGACGATGCCGCAGAACTTGCCGGTGGGGGTGCCGTCCTCGGTGACGGGCATGGTGGTGTGGCCGGTGCGGTCGCGGATCTCGAGCACGTCGGCGAGCGTCATCTCGGGCGTGAGCGTGGAGTCGGAGACGACGAAGCCCGCCTTGTACGACTTGACCTCGCGGACCATGGCCGCCTCGTCGTCAGGCGTCTGGGAGCCGTAGATGAACGAGATGCCGCCCTCCTGGGCGAGCGCGATGGCCAGGCGCGGGCCGGAGACCGCCTGCATGATGGCCGAGACCATGGGGATGTGGAGCTTGATGGAGGGCTCCTCCCCCTTGCGGTACTTCACCAGCGGCGTCTCGAGCGACACGTTGGCGGGGATGTTCTGCGAAGAGGTGTAACCGGGGACCAGCAGATACTCGGAGAAGGTGTGCGATTCCCCTTCGAAGAACGTTGCCATGTAGGGCTCCTTGTCTCTTTGCCACGCGCCGACATCGCCAGCACGCCTCCCGAAAAACTTTTGACCGATTGTAGCACCCTCCCCACGGGGAGAGTCGCGCTAGGCCCCCTCGCTCATCACGTCGTCGAAGTTGACGGCGATGTCGTGCTTTGTGGGGACCCACTCGACCTTCTTGAAGAGGGCGGCGACCGTGATGGGGATGTAGCTCATCATGAAGATGGGGAAGGTGAACAGGTTGGTGAAGATGCGCCACCTGCGGCCCTTGCGGCAGTGGATGTGCTTCCTCTCGCTCACCGTGGTGAGGACCGCCAGCAGGAAGAAGACCACGTACATCGAGAGGAAGGTCATCACAAGCGATCCCACGCACATGGCGAGCTCGGCGTTGGTGGCCACGAACCCGTGCGAGAGCGACCCCACGATGAGGTAGGTGGCGTTCACGGCGGCGGAGAGGAGCGTGAGGATCATGCCGGGGGCGATGGTCATGAGCATGTCGTACGAGGCGAACCTGCCCTTGCGGATGCCGTCGAGGAGGTTCTTGTTGTATGAGAAGAACACCTGGTAGAAGCCCTTGGTCCAGCGCATGCGCTGCGTCCAGGAGCTCTTGAAGTCCACGGGCTGCTCGTCGAAGAACTCGGCAGGGGCGTAGCCGATCTGGATGCCGTGGGCGCAGCAGAACGTGGAGAACTGGATGTCCTCCGTGAGGGTGTGGAAGTTCCACCCGTGCATGCCGCGGACGATCTTCTCCGAGACCATCCAGCCGGAGCCCGAGATGGCGCAGCTGGTGCCCACCATCATGCGGGCGTTATTCAGGAACTTTGCCTCACGCATGAACCAGAGCGCGTAGGCGGAGCTGATCCAGCTGGAGTCGAAGTTCTTGGAGTTGCGGTAGCTGGTGCACACCAGGTAGCCCGCGTCGAAGGCCTGGTTCATGACCTGCACGTAGTTGGGCGCGATGATGTTGTCGGCATCCATCACGAAGAAGGCCTCGTACTTGTCGCCGTACTCGTTGAGGATGCGGTTGAAGCCGTAGTCCATGACCCAGCTCTTGCCCTTGCGCACGAGGTCGTTGCGCTCCCAGGTGATGGCACCCGCCTTGCGCGCCTCCTCGGCGGTGTTGTCCGTGCAGGCGTCCGCGACCACAAAGCAGTCGATAAGCTCGCGCGGGTAGTCCTGGCTCAGGATCGACCTCACGAGGTTGCCGATGACCGGCTCCTCGTTGTGGGCCGCGATGAAGAAGGCGTAGCGGTGGTTCATCTTTGCCTTGGGCAGGACGACCGTGCCCCTTCTCCACACGCGGATGATGTAGACGAACTGGTAGAAGTAGGCGAGGGTGAAGAAGAGCCAGATGACGCCGTTGAAGATGACGATGGGCGTCAGCCCCATCCTGTTGAGTTCCAAGACAGATGCCTTTCGACGTAGGCCTAGGAGAGGTCTCCCACGCCAAGCTGGGGACAGATGCGCTCGCCAGCCTCCGTGCGACCCATTGAAGTTCCCTTCAGCGATTCTAATACACCGAGGAGGTCGTCCGGGAGGCGGTCAGCAAGCTCTATCGTCTCTCCCGTTGCCGGGTGGTCGAACCGTATGTGCCACGAGTGCAGGAACTGCCTGCCCAGCATGAGGTTCTGCCGCTCGTCGCCCCTGCCGTAGAGCTGGTCACCCACTACCTGGTGGCCAATGTGGGCCATGTGGACGCGGATCTGGTGCGTGCGCCCCGTGTACAGGTGACACTCGAGGAGCGAGTAGCCGTCGTCGCGGCGGCCGGCCTCAAAGCGCTCCAGCGTCGTGAAGGTGGTGATGGCCTCGCGCGCCATGGGGTCGTCGCTCACCGCCATGCGCAGCCTGTCTCGCCTGGACCGGGCGATGCCGGTGGTGATGGTCCCCTCGGCGGGCGCCACGTACCCCTGCACCAGCACCACGTAGCGCCTGTCCAGAACGCGCAGCCTGATGAGGTCCTGCAGCGCCCGCTGGGTCTGGTCGTCCTTCGCGGCGACCATGAGGCCCGAGGTGTCCATGTCGAGCCTGTGGACGATGCCGGGGCGGTCGTCGCCCTGGAGCATCCCCAGGTGACCGTAGCCGCAGTGCGCCACGAGGGCGTTTGCCAGGGTGTCGCTCACGTGTCCGGGGCTCGGGTGGCACACCAGGCCCGCCTGCTTGCTCAGCACGATCAGGAAGTCGTCCTCGTAGCGGATGTCCAGCGGGATGTCGGGGTTGGGCGAGAGGAGCCCGTCGCCGTCCTCCTCGACCTCCACATTGGCGGTCACGCGGTCCCCGAGCAGGACGCGCTCGCTCTTGTCGCGCGCCTCAGTCCCGTTGATGCCCACCTCCCCCGCCTCGATCAGCCGCGCGCAGGCGGACCTGCTCGGCATGCCCTCCATCGAGGCGAGGAAGCTGTCCATCCTGGCGCCGTCGCCCTCGGGGCCCACCAGGAACTCGCGGACCACGCGCCTCACGAGGCGTCACCCCCGCGGCGGGCGTCCCACCACCAGTACCCCACGAGGGAGGCTGCGATGCCGCAGGTGACGAAGATGTCCGCCACGTTGAAGACGGGGAAGTCCATGAAGGTCGTGGCGAGGAAGTCGGTGACGGAGCCCACCGCGATGCGGTCGACCATGTTGCCCGCTCCCCCGCCGACCACGCACCCCAGGAGCGCGGCGAGCCAGGTGGGCAGGGGCTCGCGCCATGCGAGGGCGATGGCCCCGGCAACGACCGCGAGAGCGACCACGACGAACACCGCCGTGGCGCCCTCCCCCATGCTGAAGGCTGCCCCGGTGTTCTCCACGTGGAGCAGCTCCATGACCCCGGGAAGGAGGGGCCTCGCCTCCCCGACGGGGAGGGAGGCCCTCACCACCGCCTTCGTGACCTGGTCGAGGACCAGGGCCAGGAGGGCGGTGGAGGCGAGGGCCGCGACCCTGCGGGGGCGGCCCCCCTTGTCACGCTCGTTTGCGGGCACGGGCGCTACTCCCCGTCCCCGCAGGCTGCGACCGCCTCGGAGCAGCGCTCGCAGAGGCCGTCCTCGCCCAGCTCGCGCCAGTTCCAGCAGCGCGGGCACTTCTCGCCGTTGGCGGGGAGGACCTGGCACGAGAGCTCGTCGCCCTCGTGGACGCAGACCTCGGAGCACACGAACGCCTCGGCGAGGTCGAGGGCGCCGTCGCCGGTGAGGAGCGCGTACTCCTCGTGGGGCAGCGTGAGCTCCGCGCGCGCCGCCTGGGTCGTCTTGGCCTCGATGACCCCGTTGCCCGCGGCCTCCTCGTACGCCTTGGTGAACGCACCGCGGGCCTGGACCATGGCCTCGTACGTGGCGAGGAGCGGCTCGTACTCGCCCGCCGCCATCGGTGCCTGGAACCAGTCCAGGAGCGCGGCGTAGCGCTGGCCGTCGCGGAGGGACTCGGGCAGGTACTGCATGACCTCGTCGGTGGTGTAGACGAGGATGGGCTGGAGGTCGTGAACGAGCATCGAGAGGATGTACGACCAGACGGTTTGGGCGCTCCTGCGCTCGAGCGAGCCGAGCACGCCGCAGTAGGTGCGGTCCTTGGTCGCGTTGAGGTAGTCGTTGGAGAGCTCCGTGATCACGTAGTCGTACAGCGTGCGGTACACCTGGTTGAAGCGGTAGCTCTCGTAGGCCCTGCTCACCTCGTCGTGGACCTGGCACATGCGGGCGAGCGCCAGCCGGTCGTACGGCAGGAGCCGGTCAACGGGCACGCCGTCGATGGCGAGGTCGAACTGGCCCTCGAGCTCTCCGAGCAGGAAGCGGAGGGTGTTGCGGATCTTGCGGTAGGCGTCACCCACGTGCGAGAGGATCGTCTCGTCGCAGGGGACGTCGGTCGAGGTGTCGACCGACGCGACCCAGAGCCTGAGGACGTCGGCCCCGCGCTCGTCGCAGACCTTGTTGGGGTCGATGACGTTGCCGAGCGACTTCGACATCTTCCTGCCCTGGCCGTCGAGCGTGAAGCCCTGCGAGACCACCGACTTGTAGGGGGCCACGCCGTAGGCGCCCACCGAGGTCATGAGGGAGCTCATGAACCAGCCGCGGTGCTGGTCGGAGCCCTCAAGGTACATGTCGGCGGGGAACTTGAGGTAGTCGCGGTGCCTGCACACGGCGGTGTGGCTCACGCCGGAGTCCCACCACACATCGAGGATGTCGCTGTTGGCCTTGAGGTTGTGGCTGCCGCACTTGGGGCAGGTGCAGGCGTCGCCCAGGTAGTCCTTGGGGTCGTCGGTGAACCAGGCGTCGGAGCCCTTCTCGCGGAAGAGGGCGATCACGCGGTCCAGGGTCTGGTCGGTGATGACCGTCTCGCCGCAGTCCTGGCAGGTGAACGCCGGGATGGGCACGCCCCAGTTGCGCTGCCTCGAGATGCACCAGTCCGGGCGCTGCTCGACCATGGAGCCGATGCGCTTGACCGAGTGCGACGGGTAGAAGCGGACCTTGCCCAGCTCCTCGAGCGCCTGGCCCCTGAGGCCGGTCTTGTCCATGGAGACGAACCACTGGCTCGTGGCGCGGAAGATGACGGGACGCTTGCAGCGCCAGCAGTGCGGGTAGCTGTGCGTGATGTCCTCGTGCAGGATGAGCACGCCGCGGTCGTCGAGCCACTGGATGATCTTGGGGTTGGCCTCGTTGACCTCCATGCCGCCCCACGGGCCGCCCGTCCCCAGGCCCTCACCCTTGTAGAACACGCCGTCGTCGTCGACGGGCATCACCACGGGGATGCCAAAGCGCATGCCCGCGTTGTAGTCGTCCACGCCGTGGCCGGGGGCGGAGTGCACGACGCCGGTGCCGTCCTCGAGCGTGACGTAGTCGGCGTAGATGAACTCGCCCTCGACGCCCTGGTCGCCGAAGATGGGCTGCTCGTACTTGTTGTGGCACAGCTCGACGCCGCTCATGTGCCACTCCTGGCCGTCGCTCCCCTTGGCGAGCTCCCAGCCCTCGTAGCCAAACTTCTGGCAGTCCCTCTCCACGAGGGCGCGGGCCATGATCTCGGCGCGGCCGTCGACCAGCACGGCGACGTAGTCGGCCTCGGGGTGCAGGATCACGCAGTCGTCGGCGGGCAGGGTCCACGGCGTGGTGGTCCAGATGTCGACCCACAGGTTGTCCGAGTACGCCTCGAGCCCCTGCGGCACCGTGGTCATCCTGAACCTCACGAAGATGGCGGGGCTCACCTCGTCGGAGTACTCGATCTCGGCCTCCGCGAGGGCGGTGTGGCAGTGGGAGCACCAGTGCACGGGCTTGCGACCGCGGTAGATGGCGCCCTTGTCGAAGATCTCCTTGAAGATCTCGACGTCCGTCGCGTCATAGTCGTGCGTGTAGGTGAGGTAGGGGTTGTCCCACTCGCCCAGGACGCCCAGGCGCTTGAACCCCTGGCGCTGCGTGTCGACCTGCTCCACGGCCATGGTCCTGCAGAGCTCGCGGATCTTGACGGTGGGGAGCTGGTTGAACTTGGCGGTGCCGAGCGTCTCCTCGACCTTGTGCTCGATGGGCTGGCCGTGGCAGTCCCAGCCGGGGACGTACGGGGTCTGGTAGCCCCTCATCGCCCAGTAGCGGTTGATCATGTCCTTGCTGATCTTGTTCTGCGCGTGGCCGAGGTGGATCGGTCCGTTGGCGTAGGGAGGGCCGTCGTGCAGCACGAACTTCTCGTGCCCCTCGTTCTTCTTGAGCATCAGTCCGTAGACGTCGTTGTCCTCCCAGTCCTTGAGCCGCTTGGGCTCGTTCTGGGCCAGGCTCGCCCGCATGGGGAAGCCTGTCTTGGGGAGGTTCATCGTCTTCTTGTACTGATTCGCCACCTCTCGCTCACCTCTCTCTTCCTGGGTGCCCCAGACAAAGGGCGCCCGTCCCGTTCTGCTGGGACGAAGCGCCCTGTGGCATGCTCCGCTTGTGAACCACCCAGCAAGGGGTCTCCCCCGAAACTCGGCTGGCCTGTCTCGGCGGCCACTCCGGCGACGCCTACTCACGCCCGAGGGCGCTTTGGGGCCGCAGCTCCGGGGTGATCTTCTCCGGGACGCGACCGCGGTCTCTCACCATGCCCGCTCTCTGTGGGTCGCGCTGGCCCGGGTACTCTCCCCATCACAGCAACAGAGCGCATGATAGCACGCTGCGGCACGGCCCTGCCGCGGTCGGCGGCCCTTAACCGTATCGACACCTGGGGCGCTTGCCGAGCGCGCCCGTCACCCAAGCCACACGGACGCTCCACCCAAAGGACACACCTCGCGCGCTGCGCCGCCCGTTGCGGCTCCCCCGCCGATTCCGCGGCGGATATCAAAGCTTTCCCCTTCCCCGTTGCGCGAGAATCTGCCTGACACCACGGCGAAGGGAGACATGCGCATGGCCTTGGACCAGAGGGCGACCGAGCGGACGGCGGGGGACGGGACGGAGGGCCCCATGAGCCCGGAGGAGGAACGCTACCTCGAGCTCCTCTCAAGGAGCTTCCCCACGCAGCAGGCGGCGTTCACCGAGATCATCAACCTCGAGGCGATCCTCAACCTCCCCAAGGGCACCGAGCACTTCATGAGCGACGTCCACGGAGAGTACGAGGCGTTCCTGCACATCCTCAACAACTGCTCGGGAGTCATCCGCGAGCAGGTGGACCGCCTGTTCTCGACCGAGCTGGGCAGCGCGCAGCGCGCCAGCCTCTGCACCCTCATCTACTACCCGCAGGAGAAGCTCCGCCGCATGCACGAGGCAGGCGAGACGAGCGACGAGTGGTACGCCCACACGCTGTTCCTCCTGGTGCGCCTGGCACGGCGCCTGAGCGGCCTGTACACGCGCTCCAAGGTCCGCAAGGCCATGCCCGTCTCCTATGCCTACATCATCGACGAGCTCCTCCACGCCTCGGGCGAGGGCGAGACGAGCCGCCACGAGTACCACGAGCAGATCATCGCGTCGATCGTGGGGACGGAGGCCACGGACGACTTCATCGTGTCCCTCTCCTCTCTGATCAAGCGCCTGGCCGTGGACCACCTGCACCTGGTGGGCGACATCTTCGACCGCGGACCCCACGCCGACAGGATCATCGACAGCCTCATGGCCTACCACTCGCTCGACATCCAGTGGGGCAACCACGACATCAGCTGGATGGGGGCGGCGGCCGGCTCCGAGGCCTGCGTGGCGTCGGTGGTGCGCAACAACGTCCGCTACCACACGCTCGACGTGCTGGAGGGCGCTTACGGCATCAGCCTGAGGGAGCTCGCGCTCTTCGCCGACCGCAACTACGTGGAGTACGACGTCATCTCCCCCATGGAGAAAGCCATCAGCGTCATCCTGTTCAAGCTCGAGGGCCAGCTGATCATGCGCAACCCCGACTTTGGGATGGAGGGCAGGCTGCTGCTGGACAAGATCGACGTCGTGGACGGCACGGTCACCATCGACGGCGTGCCGCACGCGCTCAGGACCTGCGACTTCCCCACCATCAACACGGCCCATCCCTACGAGCTGGACGCCGACGAGAGGCGCGTCCTCGACGGGCTGGTGCGCTCGTTCAGGTCGAGCGAGAGGCTGCGCCGACAGGTGGAGTTCTTGTACGAGCGCGGGAGCATCTACCTGGTGCGCAACGGCAACCTGCTGTTCCACGGGTGCCTCCCCCTGGAGGAGGACGCCAGCTTCAGCAGGGTCACCTGCGAGGGCAGGGAGTACTCGGGCCGCGAGTACATGGACTTCTGCGACCGCATCGCACGCCGCGCGTGGCACGTGGGCGACCAGGCCTCGCTCGACTGGATGTGGTACCTGTGGTGCGGGCGCCACTCCCCCCTCTCGGGCCGTGTGGTGAAGACCTTCGAGCGCACCTTCGTGGACGACCGCTCCACCTGGGAGGAGCCGGAGGACCCCTACTACCGGCTCACCCACGACGAGGCCGTGTGCGCGCGCATCCTGGAGGAGTTTGGCCTGGACGGCGGGCGCGGGCACATCGTGAACGGCCACCGTCCGGTGAAGGCGATCGATGGCGAGAGCCCCAGCCGCGCCGGCGGTCGCCTCCTGGTGATCGACGGCGGGTTCTGCTCCGCCTACCACAAGAAGACGGGCATCGCGGGCTACACGCTCATCTCCAGCTCGGACGGCATGCGCATCAAGGCACACCGTCCCTTCCAAAGCGTGGAGGCGGCCCTGGACGATAACGCCGACATCGAGAGCGACGTGACGGTGATAGAGCGCGAACCCCGCGAGCTCAGGATCGCGGACACCGACACGGGCGCCGACATCCGCAGGCAGATCCGCGACCTCTCTCGGCTCCTCTCCGCCTACCGGGAGGGCGTCCTGAGCGAGAGGAAGCCCTCCGCGTAGGGGACACGCCGGCCAACGGGACGTGAAGGGGGAGGGGCCGCCATCCCTGGCGGCCCCTCCCCCTTCGTCGGTGCTCGTCTCTCCCCCGCCTATGCCTCGGGGTTTGCCTGATAGCGCGGCGCGAAGCCGTCGTCGCGGTTGAGGATGTTCATGAACTCCTCGCCCGTGATCGTCTCCTTCTTCTGGAGGTAGTGGGCGATCTCGTGCAGCTTGAAGCGGTTCTCGCGCAGGGTCTTGAGGGCGGTCTGGTGCCCCGCTTCGACAAGGCGCTGGACCTCCGCGTCCACCTCGCGCTGCGTGCCCTCGGAGCAGGTGAGCTCGGTGCCGCCGCCCAGGTAGCGGTTGGTGGTCTCGCCCAGGGCGGTCATGCCGAACTTGTCGGACATGCCCAGCTGCGTGACCATGGCGCGGGCGATCTTGGTGGCCTTCTCGATGTCGTTGGCTGCACCGGAGGTCATCTGGCCAAAGATCAGCTCCTCGGCCGCGCGCCCGCCGCAGAGGACCGCGATGCGCTGCTCGTACTCCTCGCGCGTGGTGAGGTAGTGCTCGTCCTCCTCCGCCTGCATGGTGAAGCCCAGGGCGCCGGAGGTGCGGGGCACGATCGTGATCTTGGAGACGGGCGCCTTGCCGTCCTGGACCGCTGCGACGATGGCGTGGCCGGTCTCGTGGTAGGCGACGACCTCTTTCTCGTGCTCGGAGAGAACCGTGGACTTCTTCTTCTCGCCCGCGATGACGGTGTCGACCGACTCCTCGATGTCCTCCTGCGTGACGCGCTTGCGCCCAAACCTGACGGCGCGCAGGGCGGCCTCGTTGATCATGTTGGCGAGGTCTGCGCCCGAGGCGCCGGGGGTCTGGCGCGCGACGGCGCCAAAGTCGACGCCGGGCTCCATCTTCACGTCGCCGGCGTGCAGCTTGAGGATGGCCTCGCGACCGGCGAGGTCGGGAAGCTCCACGGGGATGCGGCGGTCAAAGCGCCCGGGGCGCGTGAGGGCGGGGTCGAGCGAGTCGGGCCTGTTTGTGGCCGCCAGGACCACGATGCCCTTGTGGTTGTCGAAGCCGTCCATCTCGGCAAGGAGCTGGTTCAGCGTCTGCTCGCGCTCGTCGTTGGAGTTGATGCTCGTGTCGCGCTTCTTGCCGACGGTGTCGATCTCGTCGATGAAGATGATGCAGGGGGCCTTCTCCTTGGCCTGCTTGAACAGGTCGCGCACCTTGGCGGCGCCGCGGCCCACGAACATCTCCACGAACTCGGATCCGCTGATGGAGAAGAACGGGACGTTGGCCTCGCCGGCGACCGCCTTGGCGAGCAGGGTCTTGCCCGTGCCAGGGGGGCCAACGAGCAGGGCGCCCCTGGGGCAGCGCGCGCCGATCTCGTTGTACTTCTCCGGGTCCTCGAGGAAGCTCACGATCTCGCGCAGCGAGTCCTTGGCCTCGTCCTGCCCGGCGACGTCCTTGAAGGTCACGCCGGTGTCCTCGCCCTTGACCTCCTTGGCGCCGGATTTCCCGAGTCCGCCTCCTCCGAGGCCGAAGCCGCCGCCAAAGTTCATCGACGGGCCGTCGTCACCCATCGACTTCTTGAGCTGGCGGTTGAAGAGCCATCCGCCTCCAAAGATGATCAGCAGCGGGATCCCGTACGACAGGAGCAGGTACAGCCACATGTTGCTGGAGTCGTCCGGGATCTCGGCGGACGCGTCCACGTCGTGCTCCTCCAGGCGGCTCACCAGCGAGTCGTCGTTGGGGAAGAGCGTGGTCTCGTAGTACTGGATGCTCCCGTCCTGGTCCTTGAGCTTGAAGCGGATCTGGCTGTTGGAGGTGTCGAGGTTGACCTCCTTCACCTTGTCCTCGTCGACCATGGACAGGAAGTCGGTGTAGCTGACCTCCTTGACCTGGCTCGAGACGATGCTGGGGTACAGCGTCGACCTCAGTGCTATCGCGACGATGATGGCGATGATCACGTAGATGATCATCGACTGCCGTCGCTTCCTGTTATCCATGTCCATCGTGGGTTTCTCCTTCTGTGCCGCGGGCATGGCACGGCTTGGTGCCTGTTTGCCTATTACCCAAGATTGCACAAGTCTGTCCGCCAAGACGGCGAGACCCGCAATTGTCGGCGTCGCGGCGGACTCGCGACGGGCACCTACGACCTGCCGCGAGAGCAGAGCTCCCAGAACGCGACCGCGCTGCTCGCCGCCACGTTGAGCGAGTCGACGCCCCTCTGCATGGGGATGATCGCCGTGGAGTCGACGCCCCCGAGCACCTGGTCCGAGAGGCCCCAGCCCTCGCTGCCAAAGAAGAGGGCCAGGCGGTCGTGGCCCGCGAGCGAGGGGTCGTCTATGGGGACGGCCCGGTCGTCGAGCGCCAGGGCCACGGTGTGGAAGCCCCTCTCGCCCAGCTCGCCGAGAAGCGACTGCGGCCAGGGCTCCGGCGCCACCGCCCACGGCAGAACGAACACGGTCCCCATGCTCACGCGCACGGAGCGTCGGTTGAGGGGGTCGGCGCAGCGCGGTGCGAGGACGATCCCGTCGACCCCGAGCGCAGCGGCGGAGCGGAAGAGCGCGCCCACGTTGGTGATGTCGACGAGCCCCTCGAGCACGGCGATGCGGCTGGCCCCGTCGAGCACCTCCCCCAGCCCCCTGGGACGCGGCCTCCTCGCGGCGGCGAAGTAGCCCCGGTGCACGTTGATCCCCGTGACGCCCTGGAGCTGCTCGCGCGTGGCGGTGTAGACGGGGACGTCCATGGACGCCAGGGCGGGGACGGTCTGGAGCAGGTTGTCCAGGTGCCTCTCGTCCACCAGGACCGACTGCAGCTCCAGGCCGCGCTCGACGGCGACCTTGATGACGAGGAGGGACTCGCACACGACCATGGCCTGCGACGGGTCGGCGAGGCTCCTCAGCTGCCGGTCCGAGAGCCGCGTGTACACGTCGAGCCTAGGGTCAGATTCGTCTGCTATCCGTGTAATTGTCATCTGTGCACCAACCATTCACCCCTTCGCTTTCCCGAGGGGTAGAATACCCCGACAGGAAACAAGGCGCGCCCGTGCCACGATGCCGGCGCGCGATGAGGGAGCACACGTGCAAGACGACAAGGACAACAGGCAGGAGGACGCCCCCCAGGGCGATCCCGCCAAGACCGTGCTGGCACCCAAGCCCATCGTGCCCACGCACCTCTCGCATGACGCTGCGACGAGGGCGCACCACGGCGAGGGGTCTGGCGGCAGGCGCAGGTCGGGCAGGGGAGACAAGCCTCGCAGCCGCAAGGGGGGCATTCCCAAGGGCGCCAAGGTGGCGCTGGTGTGCGCGGGGGTCGTTGGCGGCGTCTACCTGGGAGGGGTCGTCGCCTGGTCGAGGGTCCTCATGCCCAACACGACCGTGAACGGCCAGGACGCCTCGCTCAGGACCGCCCAGGCGGTCGCGGAGGAGAAGGCCAGCACCGTCACCAGCTACTCGCTGGCGGTGTCGGGCGAGGGGATGTCCCTCACCGTTGGCGCATCGGACATCGACTACGCGAGCGGGACCGACACGATCGCGCAGGCGATCCAGTCCGCCTCCAACGCGTGGCTGTGGCCCGTCAACGTGGTGCGCGGCAACAGCATCACCGTGAGCCTCTCCCCCTCCTACGACAAGGACAAGCTCACCGCGCTGGTCAAGGCCGCGGTCGACAGCGTCAACGCGAACGCGACCGCGCCAACCAACGCCACGATCACCTACGACTCGTCGAGCAAGACCTACGTGGTCACGCCCGAGCAGCAGGGTACCTCCCTGGACGAGTCCGCCGTCGAGAAGGCGGTGGAGGCGGCCATCGACTCGGGCCAGACCACGCTCGAACTGGGCTCGGACAGCCTGCAGCAGCCTACCGTCACCAAGGACGACGAGAACCTGAAGACTGCGGCGAGCACCGCGAACTCGTACCTCGCCGCCACGCAGACCCTCACCGTCAACGGTGCGACGGCCACCACGGTGGATGCCGACACCATCTCCAAGTGGGTCAGTGTGGGGGACGACCTCTCTGTCTCCCTGGACACCAACGCCATCACCACGTGGGCGACGGGCGACCTGTCCAAGCAGTACGACACCGTCGGGACCTCCCGAACCTACACCACGCCGTACGGCAAGCAGGTGACGGTGTCGGGCGGCACGTACGGGTGGGTGCTCGACGGATCGTCCCTGGCGCAGACCATGGCGGCAAACATCCAGGCAGGCAAGGCGGCCTCGGTCGAGATTCCCTGGAAGACCTCGGCCGCGACCTACAATCCCGGTGGCGCCGACTGGGGCAGCCGCTACATCGACTGCGACCTCAACGAGCAGCACGTGAGGATGTACGACGACAGCGGCAACCTCGTCTGGGAGAGCGACTGCGTTACCGGCAACACCTCCGAGGGGCACGGTACGCCCGAGGGCGTGTACACCATCGACTCGTACATGGGCACCAACCAGACGCTCATCGGCGAGGACGAGAACGGCGACGGCGAGCCCGACTACAAGAGCCAGGTCAGCTACTGGATGCCCTTCGTGGGCAACATGGTCGCCTTCCACGACGCCAGCTGGCGCAGCTCCTTTGGCGGGACCATCTACCAGACTGACGGCAGCCACGGGTGCGTGAACCTGCCGTCCGATGCGGCAAAGACGCTGTACTCCCTCGTGAAGGTCGGTGACGTCGTGGTGGTCCACAGCTAGGCGGAGCCGCGTTGCAGGGGTTAGTTCCTTCTCCAGGATGTGGGTGGCCTTCCGTTCCCAGCGTTTTGGGACGGGAGGCCTCTTCATGGGGAGAGGGACGCGGGCGGCGTGCCCCCGAACCCTCCCACCGGCCGCCCGGGGGACTGGGCCCGCACCAAGGGCGGACCAGCGGGAGGCATCTGACCAGATGCCCATGGGAACATGCAGGTCTGCTCCTGGCAAAGCCGAAGACGCAAAGGGCAACGCAACCAGCCAGCCCGTGCGAACCCGCATTCACCCAGAGGATGGAAGGGCGGCCAATGGCAATGTCCCGCTCTCCTCAAGCCCACTCGTTCTCCGCGGCATATGCTTAGCTTCCCTAGACCTGGCGCGGTTTTGGCGGCCTGTTGCTTAGCCGCACTAGCCCTCGCAGCCACGTGAGCACTCACGAGGAGCGCCCTGCCACAGTGCCGGCCCCCTTGGCATGCTGCCGACCTCAAGCTTCGAGCAACGCCGACCACGACGGGGAATCGGGGGGCTAAGAATGGATCGGGCTGACCGCCTTCCGTGCAAGCCGGCCACTCCATACGTGACAGGTTACCAGGGCACATTCTCGGAGCCCTTCTCCGCAGGTAAGATTCACGCCGCGGATCGGGCGCCTCCCACGACGGACCCGCCGGCGGCAAACTCCCGATGTGAGCGCTTCCGCGTGGTTCCAGCCGCCATGCCAGAGCGTCGGCATAGCGTTGCCCCAGTTGCTTTTGCATAAGCCTTTCAACTTTGGCAGCAAACTCCCGATGTGAGCGCTCATATCAGGAAGCAGCTGCCAGTCGGAGGTAGAAAAAGAGCCAATTTGCAGAATACTCCTGATTCGTGTACACACATCCGGCGCCCGCTGCCAGGGAGAGCCCAGCGAATCGCATCCCCGCAGTTGGGGTGCACCGGTCGGGTCACCATTGATAGAAAACTCCCGACCTGGGTGCTCATATCGGGCCACAGCTGCCATCTGCATAGGGAAGGGGAATGGTTAGCAGGAACTCGCTCTCGTGTACACGTACGTGACTTTCCGTCAGGATTGGACCCTTGACCGAGCGCCAGCTGGGGATATGCCTTGCAGAAAAGCCCTCGGTCAAGAATCGCGTCGTGTGAGCGCGCGAGCGACGCGACTTCTGCCAGCCGCCCGCGAAGGGCCAGACTCTCCCCCGCGAAAGGGACCACGCCACCTCGCGCGGCAGCGCTCCCGGAGGGCCGGATGGGGAGTGCCGTGCGCGCGGCTGCCCTCACCGGCTGGGAAGGCTTGTCCGTGACCCACGCTCACGCGTGCCGGGAGTCCCTCCCCTTCCCCGACTTCCGGGCGCGCGGAGCCGCCTTCCGACGGGAGGGGTGCGGAGCCTTGGCGGAAGCCGGCCTCGTAAGATTTGACGCGTTTAGGGTCACGTAAACGCACGAAGTCTTACGAGGTTTCGAGTTTCGTAAGAATTGACGCGGTTAGCCGCCGCCTAAACGCATGGAATCTTACGGTGCGCCCCGGCGGGCAGGTTGCGACGGGGGAGCACCCGCGGCCAACGCGCATGGCCTCAGCCACGGAAGACGCCCCTCTCCCCTCCTTTGAGCCATTCAAACCGGTGCGGACTTGGCGCAAGGCCCGAGGGATGGCGGCAAACGAACGGGGCACACCGAACCAATTCGTTGGCCCGATGTGCCCCGCTATCTTGCCCCTCTCGCCCAGCGATGCCTCGCGCGGGAGGACCCTAGAACTTCTTGCCCCCAAGCTTGGCGATCTGGTCCATGTCCATGTTGCCCAGGCCGTTCATGCCGCCGATGCCCATGTTCTTCATCATGCCGCGCATCTGGCGCATCTGCTTGCGCGAGGTGGAGCCCTTCTTCTTTCCCTTGGGCGAGACCTGCGTCATCTGGCGCATCTTGCCCATCATCTTGTTCATCTGGTCCCACTGCTTCAGGACCTGGTTCACGTCCTGGACCGTGTGACCGGAGCCAGCCGCAATGCGCTTCCTGCGCTGCCCGTTGATCTTCTTGGGCTTCTTGCGCTCCTCCTTGGTCATCGATCGGATGATCGACTCGACCTTGGTGAGCTGGCTCTCGTCCGCCTGGTTGCCCGCCTGCTGGAGCATGCGCTCGCCGCCGGGGAGCATCCCGATCATCTTCTGGAGGCCGCCCATCTTGCGGATTTGTTGCAGCTGGCCCAGGTAGTCGTCCATGGTGAAGCCCTCGAGCAGCATGCGCTCGGCGTCCTCCACCTGCTTCTCGTCGGCGACCTTCTGGGCCTGCTCGATGATCCCGTAGACGTCGCCCATGCCCAGGATGCGCTTTGCCATCCTGTCGGGGTGGAAGACCTCGAGGGAGTCGGGCTTCTCGCCCATGGAGACGAACTTGATGGGCTTGCCCGTGACCTCACGCACCGAGAGGGCGCCGCCGCCACGCGCGTCGCCGTCGAGCTTGGACATGATGACGCCGTCAAAGTCCACGCGCTCCGCGAACTCGCGGACGACGTTGACGATGTCCTGTCCGGTCATGGCGTCCACGACCATGAGGATCTGGTCGGGCTTGACGGCGGACTTGATGTCCACCGCCTCCTGCATCATCTCCTCGTCGACCTGCAGGCGGCCGGCGGTGTCGACGATGACGATGTCGTTGAGGTGGTCGACCGCCTCCTGGATGGAGCCGCTCGCAACGGCGACCGCGTCCCTGCCGTCGCCGCGGAACACCGGGACTCCGATCTCGTTGCCCAGCGTCTGCAGCTGGTCGGCGGCGGCGGGGCGGTGCGTGTCGCATGCCGCGAGCAGCGGGCTGTGGCCCTGCCCCTTCAGCAGGTAGGCCAGCTTGGCCGCCGCGGTGGTCTTGCCGGAGCCCTGCAGGCCCACCAGCATGATCACGTTGGGCGTGCGGTTCTGGGCCAGGACGAGCTTTGACTCGGTGGAGCCCAGCAGCTTGGTGAGCTGGTCCAGGACGATCATCACCACGTTCTGCGCCGGCGTGAGGGAGTCCAGGACCTCGGAGGTCATGCACTTCTCCTTGCAGGCCGAGACGAACGTCTTCACCACGCGGTAGTTGACGTCGGCCTCCAGCAGCGCCATGCGAATCTCGCGCATGGCGGAGTTGATGTCGTCCTCGGTGAGACGGCCCTTGCCACGGAGCTTGTCGAAGGTCCCCTGGAGGCGGTCGGACAGGCTGTTGAACATGATGAGCTACTCCCCCTCTCCGTCGCCCACGAGCGCGCGCGAGAACTCCGCCGCGTCGAAGGACTGGAGGTCGTCGATGCCCTCGCCCACGCCGATGCGGTAGATCGGCAGGCCGAGGGTGTGTGAGATTGCCACGGCGATGCCGCCCTTGGCGGTGCCGTCGAGCTTGGTGACGATGAGCCCGTCGAGGTCGAGAGCCTCGTTGAACTCCGTCGCCTGGGCGAGGCCGTTCTGGCCGGTGGTCGCGTCGATCACCAGGACCACGCTCACTGGCATGGTGGCGCGCTTGCGGGTGACCCTGACCACCTTCTGGAGCTCGCGCATGAGCTCGGGCGAGGTGTGGAGCCTCCCCGCGGTGTCGATAAGCACGAGGTCGGCCGAGTCCCTCTCCGCGCGCTCGAGGACGTCGTAGCACACGCTGGCGGGGTCCGCCCCGCGCTCGCGCGTCACGACCTCGACCCCGGAGCGCTGGCCCCACACCTCGAGCTGCTCGATTGCCGCAGCACGGAAGGTGTCGGCCCCGCCGATGAGGCAGGACCTCCCCTCTCCCCTGGCGACGCCCGCGAGCTTGCCCACCGTGGTGGTCTTGCCCGCGCCGTTGATGCCCACGAAGAGCACGCACGAGGGAAGGTCCTCGAAGGGGTCGCGCTCCGCGGTCGCGAACTCGTGCGAGATGCGCTCCGCCAACGCGGCCCTGAGCTGCCTCGCCGTGCGAAGCCCCTCCCTCGCCGCCTGCTCGCGCAGGTCGTCCGTGACGCGCATGGCCACCTCGGCGCCCATGTCGTCCATAACGAGGTGGTCCTCGAGGTCCTCCCAGAAGTCCTCGTCGACCTCGCCGCCCATGTAGAAGATCTCGGAGAGCGTCTCGCGCGAGCGAGAGAGGCCCTTCCTGAGCCGGTCCCTAAGTCCCATCTACGCCTGCACCACCTTTCCCGTGGAGCGGTCGAGCCGCTGGCTCACGACGTGACTCACGCCGTCGGCCTGCATCGACACGCCATAGAGTACGTCCGCCTGCTCCATCGTCCTGCGCTGGTGGCTGATGACGATGAGCTGGGTGTCCTCCTTCAGCAGCTCGATGGCGTCGAGCAGCTTGGAGAGGTTCGCGTCGTCCAGCGCCGCCTCCACCTCGTCGAAGACGTAGAAGGGGACGGTCCTGGTCTTATATACCGCAAAGAGCAGGGCGAGCGCCGTGAGGGACTTCTCGCCGCCGCTCATGAGGGTCATCTTCTGGATCCGCTTGCCGCGGGGCTGGGCGACGATCTCGATGCCCGTCTCGTCCAGGTGGTCGGGGTCGGTCATCTCGATGTGCGCGTGGCCGCCGGGGAAGAGCATCGCGAAGATGTCCGTGAAGTTGGCGTTGACGCGGTCGAACACCACCAGGAACTGGCGCCGCATCTTGCGCTCGATCGCCTGCGTGATCTTCTGCAGCGACTTCCTGGCCCGCTCGAGGTCCTCGACCTGCGCGCTGATGTAGTCCGCGCGTGCCTTGAGCCGGGTGTACTCGTCCATCGCGACCTCGTTGACGGGACCGATGCCGGAGAGCTGCTTGCGCAGGCGCTCCACCTCGCGCTCCATCGCCTCGCGGTCCTCGGGCTCGGGGAGCGCGAGCGCGTCCTCCAGCACGTAGCCGTCGGCGGTGATGGCCTGTATGGCGTTCTCCACCTGGACCTCAAGCCTGCCCATCTCCACCTTGACGTCGTTGGCGGTGGTCTTGGCGCCCTCAAGCTCCGTGGACGCAGCGTCGACCGCCTGGCGCGCGTCGCCGATGGTGCGCTTGAGCGAGTCGGAGTCGGCCTCGGCGAGGGACGCGCGGTCCTTGAGCCGTGCAGCCCACGCGAGCGCGCGCTCGTGGATGGCGTCGTAACGCTCGTGGAGGGGTTCGACCCTCAGCCTCAGAACGTCGAGCGCGGCTGCCCCCTGCTCCGTCTGCTCGCGCCTCTTGTCGATGTCCGCAACCTGGCGCGCGAGCTGCTCCTCGCGAACCGCGAGGTGGTTCCTGCGCTCGGACACCGTGGCGAGCTTGAGCTTGGCCTCCGAGAGTCTCCCCTCCAGGTCGCTCTCCTTGCGTGACGCCTGCTGGCGCTTGCCCGAGACCTCGTCGAGCTCGTCGGAGAGACGCGCGGCACGCTCCTTGGCGGCCTCCGCGGCGGCCTTGTGCCTCTCGACCTCCTGGCGTGCCTTGCCCGTGCGCGCCGCCGCGGCCTCGCGCCCTTTGGTCACCTGGGCGCGCTCGGACTCCGCCTTGCGGATCTGCGCCTCCAGGCGGCCTATCTCCGCCGTCACGGACGACAACTCGCCAGACAGGCGCGCGACCTCTCCCTTTGCCTGGGCGCTCCCCTCGCGGGCGGAGGAGAGGCGCGTCTCGGCGGCGGAGATCGCCCCGGTGGCATCGGCAAGGGCGGACTCCAGCTGGCCCATCCCGTCGCGGAGGGAGCGGATGCGACGCTTGCGCTCGAGGGCCCCCTGCTCGGCGTTGGACGCGAGCCCCACGTAGGTGCGCCCGTCGGGCAGTACGGTGACCCCCTCGGGCGTCACGAACGTGAGCCCCGGTGCGCTGGCATGGGCCTCGAGGGCGGCGCGGGCGTCGGGGACCACACGGACCCCGCCCAGCACCGACAAGACCAGCCCGTCGGCGTCGTCGCGCACGCGCAGCCTCGCGAGCAGGGACTCGCCGGGCAGGCCGTCGTCGTCCACATCCCCCCTGCCCGCCTCGTCCATGCTCACGATGGCGGCGCGGCCCTTGGCCCTGGAACCCAGGGCGTCCTGGGCGAGTCTGGCTGCGTCGTCGCCGGACGAGACGACCAGCGCCCCCAGGTCGTCACCCAACAGGCGCTCCACCACGCCCTCGAGCTCGTCGGGCGCCTCCACGAGGTCGGCGAGGCGGCACCTCACCAGGCTGCCGTCCGGCCCCTTCGTGAGCGATGCCACCAGCTGGGACGAGTTCTGAGCCTGCTCGTCCACGGACTCCAGGGCGCCGAGGTTGGCGCGGGCCTTCGAGAGCCTCGCGCGGCTCTCCTGCTCAGCACCGCGGGCCGCCTTGACCTCATCCTTGCACGACCTGATGGCGTCGTCCGCCTCGCGCTCGCGGGACCGCGCGGCCTCGAGCGACGCGCGGCACGTCTCCTCCTGCTCCCTGCGCTGCGAGAGCGCCTCGGTCGCGGTGGCCAGGTCATCGGCGATTTGATCAAGGCGGCTCTGGAACATGCCGTCCTCGACCTCGGAGTTCGAGATCTGGTCGCGCAGCTTTGCGTACTCCAGCGTCTCCTGGTCCGCCTCGCGCTGGGCGGCGCGCTGGTCTGCCGTGAGCTGCGACTGGCGGGACCCGAGCCTTCGCCTCTCGTCCGCCGCGTCCTTTGCCTGCGGCCCAAGCTCGCTCACGCGGCCCCGCAGCTCCCGCGTGCGCGCGGTTGCCTCCTCCAGCTCCTCCGCGACCTTGGAGTGCTCGCCCTCCGCCTGCGCGCGCTGCCGCTCCATGGCGGAGAGGCTCATGCGCATCTCGGAGAGGCGCGAGACCATGTTCTTGCCCTTCTCCTCGAGCAGGCGCATGTCGGAGTCCATGCGCCCGAGGAGGTCCTGCATCCTGCGGCGCTGCTCGCCCAGGTCGCCCACGAAGATGCCCTTCTGCTCCAGGAGCGACTGGTACTTCTCCAGGTCGTGGTTCTTCTCGTCCAGGCGGTACTGGGCAAGCTCGATGGCCGCGTCGGCCTCCTTGCCGCGTTCGGAGAGGCGCTGGTAGCGCGTCTGGAGCTGCCTGAGGTCGTCCACCGCGAGCGTGGTGTTGAGCTCGGCGAGCCGCCCCTGCAGGTCGTGCGCGCGCTTTGCCTTGTCCACCTGTCGCTCGAGCGGCTTGAGCTGGCGGTTGATCTCGCGCTCGATGTCCTTGGCGCGCGTGAGGTTCTCCTGCATGCCCTGGAGCTTTCGCTGCGAGCGCTCCTTGCGGCGGCGGTGCTTGCTGATGCCCGCCGCCTCCTCGATGAGCTCGCGCCGCTCCTCGGGCCTGCTCGAGAGGACGCTGTCGAGCTTGCCCTGGCTGATGATGGAGTGGGTGTCCTTGCCCAGTCCGGAGTCGTGCAGGATGTCGGTGATGTCGCGCAGGCGGGCGGGCGCGCCGTTGATCAGGTACTCCGACTCGCCCGAGCGGTACATCCTCCTCGTTATGGCGACCTCGCCAAACTCGATGGGGAGCGTGTGGTCCGAGTTGTCCAGGACCAGCGTGACCTCCGCCAGCCCCACCGCCTGCCTTCCGGAGGAGCCGGAGAAGATAACGTCCTCCATGGCCTGGCCGCGCAGCATCTTGGCGCTCTGCTCGCCCAGGACCCACAGGATAGAGTCCGAGATGTTCGACTTGCCGCTGCCGTTTGGCCCCACGACCACGTTGAGGCCAGGGTCGAAGACCATGGCCGTGCGGTCCGCGAAGGACTTGAAACCCTTGAGGGTGAGCGACTTCAGATACACGTGCCAGACACCTTCCCGAGAGGGGGACTACTCCCCCTCTCCCCCCGCCGCGTCGTCTTGGCCGTCGGAGTCCATGTACCCCATGCGCCGCAGCGCGTCGAGCGCCGCCTCCGACTCCGACTCCTTCTTCGAGGAGCCCGAGCCACGCCCGACGCGCGCGCCGTCCACGAAGACGACGCTCGTGAAGGTGGGCTTGTGCGCCGGGCCCTCCTCGCCCACGAGCTTGTACTCGGGGGCACAGCGGAGGTCGCGCTGGGTCACCTCCTGAAGGCGGGACTTGGGCGAGAGGGGCCTCTTCGCGATCTGGGGCGACATGTGCGGGGCGAGCGTCCTCGAGACGAACTCGTGCGTGACCTCGAACCCGGCGTCCAGGTAGAGCGCCCCCACGATCGACTCGTACACGTTCTCGAGGGCCGAGTGCATCCCCCGTGCCCCGGTGCCCCTCTCGGACTCGCCGAACACGATCACGCTGCCGATCCCCAGGTCTCCCGCGACCTCGCTGAGCGTCTTCCCCGAGACGAGCGAGATCTTGAGCCGCGTGAGCTCGCCCTCGTCCATGCTGGGAAACGCCTCGAAGAGGTCGGTCGCGACCATGGCACCCAGGATGGAGTCCCCCAGGAACTCGAGCCTCTCGTACGAGGCCGACACGGGCTGGTTCTCCACCGCCGACGGGTGCGTGATGGCCGAGGTGATCAGCCGCCGGTCCTCGAAATGATGGCCGACGATCTCCTCGACGCGCGCGATGCTCTTCTCAATCCCCACCCAGCTCACCTACTGGGCGCTCTCGATGGTCTTGACGGCGTCGCCGATCGTGACGATGGACTGCAGCTCGTCGTCGGGGAGCTCCTTGCCAAACTCGTCCTCAAACGAGGTGACGAGCTCAAGAAGGTCGAAGGAGTCCGCGCCGAGGCTCTTGAACTCGGTGTCCTCGCCAAGGGTGGAGGGGTCGACCTCCAGCTCGTCGGCGGTGAGGCCGATGACCTTCTCCAGGATCTGATCGTGGCTCATGGTTGCCTCCCCATCGTGCAGCCGGCCGCGGCACCGAGCCACGACCGGCAGATTAACGAATCCTGACGATTGTACCCTGTTGGGGTACCCCAAGCCCTACGAGACCTGCTGCGCCACCTTGTCCACAAGCCCTTCGCGGACCGCCCTGGCGCAGGCGAGAGTGCCGTTCTTCACAGCCTCGCGCGAGGTCGCCCCATGGCCGATGAGGACGGGCGCCTTGACGCCCAGGAGCATGGCCCCGCCATAGTCGTCTCCGGAGAGCTCCGACGCCACCGCCTTGAGCGAGGGCTTGAGGAGAGCGGCGCCGAGCTTTGCCCTCGTGCTCTGCTCCACTGCCCCCTTCACGCGGCCCAGGATGAACTTGGCCGTGCCCTCGATGGTCTTGAGCGCGACGTTGCCCGTGAAGCCATCCGTGACGACCACGTCGTAGCGCCCCGCCAGGATGTCGCCACCCTCGCAGTTGCCCTTGAACCAGCCCGCGTCCCCGCACGCCTCCGCCAGCGCGGCGTGCGCCGCCAGGGCGGCCTCGGAGCCCTTGGTGTCCTCGGAGCCGTTGGAGAGAAGCGCGACCGACGCGTCCTCGACCCCCAGCAGGATGTGCGAGAAGGCACGTCCCATCTGGGCAAACTGCACGATCATCTCGGGCCTTGCGTCCGCGTTGGCGCCCATGTCGCAGAAGATCGTGTCTCTCCCGGAGAGGCCGGGGAGCGCGCTCGCGATGGCGGGGCGCTTGATCCCGCGGATCCTCCCCACGTGAAGGGTGGCGGCGGCGAAGATGGCGCCCGTGGAGCCGGCGGAGAAGAACCCGTCCGCCTCCCCCGAGCGCACCGCCTGGCAGCCGCGCACGATGCTCGAGTCGCGCTTGACCCTCACGGCGTCGGCCGGGTGCTCGCCCATGCCGATGACCTCGCTCGCCACGAGGGCGCGGACCCTCTCCCTCGAAGCCGCGAACGGCGTGACCACGTCCTGCGGCCCCGCGACGAGGACCGAGAGTTCGGGGTCTGCGGAGAGTGCGGCGTCGATGCCGTCCAGGACGACCTCGGGACCCTCGTCCCCGCCCATCGCGTCAACGCAGATGGTAGTCATGGCTCCTCCAGACCGGGGCATTGCCCCAATGTGAAAAGGGAGGCCAACCCCGGCAGGGGCCGACCTCCCAGGCTCGTTGAGCTTGGCTCTGCGCTACTCGGTGACGACGACCTCGCGGTCCTTGTAGTAGCCGCAGTTGGGGCACACGTGGTGCGGAAGCTTAGGGGCGCCGCACTGCGGGCAGACGGAACGTGCCGGAGCGGCGAGCTTGCTGTTGGCCGAACGACGAGTGTGCGTGGCGCCGCGGCCCTTTTTCTGCTTGGGAACTGCCATCTTGACCTCTCTTACATAGCTGCACGCCAGGCACCCGCCCGACGATCTTGCCTGTGAACACGCGAGAACTGACTATACCACGTACGCACGAACCTCGCACGCCGACAGAAATACTACATTCGCGGGCGGACTATTCCTCGACGGGTCGACCCTCGCCATCGCCCAGGTCGAGGTCGCGCAGCGCCGCGAACGGGCTCGCGTCGAGCCGCTCCTTCTCGCGTTGGGCCTCGATCTGAGCAGCGTGCCCGCAATCCTCCTTGTTGAGGTTTGCCCCGCACACCGGGCACAGACCCTTGCAGTCGGGCTGGCACAGCACCACGAAGGGCGTCTCCATCACCAGCGTGTCGCGGATCGCCTCGCCCAGGTCGACCGTGTGGTCGTCTCCCACCAGGGCAAAGTCAACGTCGTCCTCGTCGTCGTCCGCCTGCTGGTCTTCACTGGGCGCGTGGAAGAGATAGTACTCGTCCACCTCACCGTCCACGTCAAACTCGGCGGGGTCAAGGCACCGGTCGCACGTCCCCACCACGTGGGCCTTTATCATGCCGGTGGCCAGGATCCCCTCGCCCGCGTTGGTGAGCACCAGGTCGTAGTCGATCCCATGGGGAAGGTCAAAGTGGTGCCCGCCCAGCTCGTAGCCCGCCTGGGGAACGTTCCCCTTGACGGAGAGCGTGTCACCGGGGTTCTCGAGCCTCTCGTCCAGAATCTGCCTTACCTCGAGCATGGCACCTACCAGTTGACGTCGTTGGTCTGATTGCGCGGGCCGGAGTTCTCGTCGAGCGTCTGGCGCACGCGGGTGACGGACGTGGTGAGCGACTTGAGGTTGTCCTCCAGGTGCGCAAGCACGGTGTCGGCGTACTCCTCGGCGTTGTAGCGGGTGTCGCGCTCGTACTGGGTGGCGCGGTCACGGATGTCGTCGGCCTGCTGCTGGGCGAGACGGACGACCTCCTGGTCCCCCGCGAGGATCATGGCTTGCTGCTGTGCGTCTGCGATGATGGAGTCTGCCTGCTGCTGCGCGCGCTCCAGGGTCTCGGCCTCCTCCTTGACGATGCGGCGTGCGTCCGCGAACTCCTGGGGGAACACGCGCCGGATCTCGTCGATGATCTCGTAGACGTCGTTGGCGTCCACGATCTTCTTGCCCGCTCCGCCCGCAAAGGGCGTCTTGCCCTCGCTCACGATCTGCTCGAGCTCACCTACCAGGCTCTCGATTTCCTCACCCGGCTGCATGCGGGGCTCCTTTCGTTCCTGCTTGCGACCTACTGCCGCCCATAAACTACGATTCAGGCCGCATCGAACCCATGGTAGCAGATTGTATATTCCCCCCATGCCCAATGCTGCCCACCAGCGGGCGAGCGCATGAAGTCTCCCGTTGGGGCGTGGGACCAAGGGGGTTATGCAAACCTCTGGATGGGAGAGGAGAGCCCTACTCGCCTTGCCCCGTCCCGTAGTGGCGCGCGAGCGCCTCCTCCACGACCGGGGGGACCAGGAAGCTCACGTCCGAGCCGAACGAGGCGAGCTCCCTCACGATGGATGACGAGACGTAGCCGTACTCGGGGCTGGACATGACGAACACCGACTCGAGGTCCGGCGCCAGGTGGCTGTTGAGGTCCGCCTGCTGCAGCTCGTACTCGAAGTCGGTCATGGCGCGCAGGCCCTTGACCACGGCGCTCGCGCCGACCTGCGCGCAGAAGTCCACCAGCAGCCCCGTGAAGGGCTGCACGTCCACGTCGCGAAGCCCCTCAGCGGCGAGGGCGGAGCGGAGCATCTGCACGCGCTCCTCGAGCGTGAAGGCGGTCCCCACGCCGCGCTTGCCGACCGACGCCGCCACGGCCACGGTCACGCGGGGGAAGAGCCTGCGCGTGCGCTGTATCACGTCCAGGTGGCCAAAGGTGACCGGGTCGAAGGTCCCCGGGACCACCACGTGCGTCTGAACGCCCTCACTCATGCGAACCACCCAGCCTCCAGAGGGACACGGCCGTGATGCCCCGTCCCCTCTCGCTCACCAACTCGGCACCGTCGACGTCCAGGTCGGGGGCGTCGGCGGACCGCTCGTACAGGATCACGGCGCCGTCGCGCAGGAGCCCTGCGGCACCAAGGTCCCGGACCAGCCCCGAGACCGACTCGGCCGCGACCGCGTAGGGCGGGTCCAGGACTACGAGCGAGAAGGGCCCGCCGGGGACCCTCCCCCTGCGCGCGAGGGCGAGGGCGTCTCCCCTTGCCACGGTCACGCGAGGCGGCTTTGCCCCCAGGGCCTCGGCGTTGGAGCGCACGCAGCGCAGCGCCGCGGCATCGCGGTCGACGAAGGTGCACGCCAGCGCCCCACGGGACAGGAGCTCGAAGCCGATCGCCCCGGACCCCGCGAAGGCGTCGAGCACCCTCACGCCCGAGAGGTCGAGGCCAAATGCCGAGAGGACCATCGACGCCATGGACTCGCGGGTCCTGTCCATGGTGGGACGGGTCACTCCCCTGCCCTCCGGGACCTGGATGGACCTCCCCCTCCAGGCACCCCCCACGATCTTCACGCGCGCCAACCGCCCACGTCCCTTCATGTGCCCCGACGCTGGCACGGGTCCGCCCCGTGCCAAACCCGGTAGATGCTACCGTTCCAAACCCGCCATTTCCACCCCGCGCGACCGGGCGCCCGGGACGGGACCTAGGCCCTCTCGACCTCCTCGAAGTAGCCGCCAAAGCGGTCCTGCGCCTCGATGCCCAGGGCGAGGTCGCCGGGCGCCGACAGCTCCGGGTCGGCGTCGGCGATGCGGCGGGCGTCCTCGTGCGCCGCCTGGGCGAGGTCGCCGTCCACCGCGAGGTCGCTCACACGCAGCGACACGCCGCCGTGCTGCCGGTACCCGAGCACCTCCCCCTCGTGCCTGAGCTTGAGGTCCAGCTCCGCGAGCTCGAGCCCGTCGGAGGTGGACTCCAGGGCGGAGAGGCGCTTCCGCGCCGCGCTGCCGCGCTTTGCCGCGCACTCCAGGAAGACCGTGCCGGCGCAGTCTCCGCGTCCCACGCGCCCCCTCAGCTGGTGCAGCGTCGCGAGGCCAAACCGGTCCGAGTCCAGCACGAGCATCACCGTGGCGTTGGGCACGTCCACGCCGACTTCAATCACGGTGGTCGACACCAGGACGTCGATGGCGCCCGACCTGAAGTCGTCCATCACCCGGTCCTTGTCCGCGGCCGAGAGCCGTCCCGTCACGAGGCCGACCGAGAGCCCCTTGAGCGGCCCGCGGGCAAGACGCGCCTGCGTGGTCGTTGCCGAGTGGACGGTCTTGGTGGACGAGCGCACCCCCTCGGGGACGTCATCCAGCTCCGAGCCGTCGTCCGCGTCGTCCACCAGGGGGCACACCACGTAGGCCTGGTGTCCCTGCCCATGCGCCTCGAGGATGGCGCCGTAGGCGAGGTCCAGGCGCTCCGGCGGGATGACCTTGGTGCTCACGCCCGCGCCGGCGTTGGGCCTCTGGCTGATGCGGGAGCAGCTGACGTCGCCGTAGAGCGTCAGCGCCAGCGAGCGCGGGATGGGCGTCGCCGTCATCGCGAGCAGGTCGGCGCCCGGCCCCTTCCTCCTGAGCGCGGCCCGCTGGTCCACGCCAAAGCGGTGCTGCTCGTCTATCACGACGAGGCCGAGACGGGCGAACGCGACGTCGTCGGAGAGGAGGGCCGTGGTGCCGAAGGTGACCGAGACCTCGCCCGAGGCGACGCCCGCGACGGTCCGGCTCCGCTCCTCCGCCGGGGTCGCGCCGGTGAGGAGGCGCCAGCTCACGCCCGCCGCGTCGAGGAGCGGTCCGAGCTTCTGCGCATACTGCGTCGCCAGGACCGACGTCGGCGCCATCATGGCCGACTGCGCTCCCCCGTCCGCCGCCGCGGCGATCGCGGCCCCCGCGACGACCGTCTTGCCCGTGCCCACGTCCCCCAGAAGAAGCCGGTTCATCACGTGCGGGGACGCCATGTCGCGCAGGATGTCGCCCAGGGCGGCCTCCTGCTCCCCCGTGAGGGAGAAGGGAAGCGCCGCCGTGAACCCAGCGAGCCTGGGGCCGTCCACCACGTGGGAGAAGGGCGTGATGCCCCTCAGCTCCAGGTGCTGCCGCGCCAGGAGCGTGATCTGCAGGCACAGCAGCTCGTCGTAGGCGAGGCGGCGGCGGGCCTCCTCCGCGGTGTCGAGGCTCGACGGGAAGTGGACCTCGCGCAGCGCACGGGAGAGCGACATCAGGCTGTGCCGTGCCACGAGTTCCGGCGGGAGGAAGTCGCACACGTCGCCCGCATCCGCCAGGGCGCACGAGACGATGCGGCGCATCCACGAGGCGGAGATGCCCTCCCCCACCGGGTGCACGGGCAGGATCCTGGCGCGGGGGGACCGCCCCTCCCCCTCCCCGGAGGCGTCGCCACCGTCCCCGGAACCCTCCAGGACCTCCAGGAACGGGGACTTCATCTGCTTGAAGCCGTAGGCGAACTCCACGCGCCCCGAGAGCGCGACGCTCGTGCCCACCTTGAGGCGGTCGGCAATCCAGGGCTGCCGAAAGAACGTTGCCTGGATGACGCCCGTCTGGTCCAGGACGTAGGCCTCCACGATCTGCAGGTTGGGGCGGGGCCGCTTGGACTTGACCCTGTCGACCGTCCCCACGACCGTGACCTCCTGCCCAACGTCGGCATGCGAGATGGGCACGACGCACGAGAAGTCGAGGTAGCGGTGTGGCACATGGAGGAGAAGGTCGCGGACCCTCTTGATCCCCAACCTCTCGAGCGCCTCGCGACGCTGCCCCGAAACGTACCTGAGGTGCGAAACGTCGTCGGCGAGCGCGCTGGTCCTCCCCAGGCGCTCGCCGACCTCTGCGATTGTTGGGACGCGTCCGCCCAGAGCCAAGGTCTACTCGATCGAGAAGACCACGGGATACAGGGGCTGCTCGCCGCGGTGGGAGTCGACCTCGAGGTCGGGCTGGGCCGCCTCGATGGCGTCGATCAGGTGCTTGAACGCGTCGTCGTCCAGGTCGCTGCCGGCGAGGATGGTGAGGGTGTCTCCCTCCTCCTCGTCCTGCATGCGGTTGATGACCTTGAGGGTCACGTCCTCCACGTCGGACCCCACGACCTCGATGGAGCCATCCTGGATGCCCATCACGTCGCCCGCGTGGATGGGGGTGCCGTCTGCCGCGGCGGAGTCGCGGACCGCCGTGGTGACCTCGCCGTCGCGCACCTGCGAGATGGCGTCGGTCATCTCGTCCACGTTGGACTGGAGGTCGCCCTCCCCGTCCGCCACGAACATGGCGGCGAACGCCTGGGGAACAGTCTTGGTGGGGACCACGGCGACCTTGCTCGCGGTGCACGCACCGGCAGCAGCCTCAGCGGCCATACGGATGTTGCCGTTGTCGGGGAGAACGATGACCTGGTCGGCGTTGCACTCCTCGATGGCGGCGAGGATGTCTGCGGTCGAGGGGTTCATGGTCTGCCCCCCGGACACCACGACGTCCACGCCGAGCGACTTGAGGATGTCCGCCTCGCCGGAGCCCGCCGCGACGGCCACGAAGCCGAGCGCCTTGCGCGGCGCCCTTGCGGCGGCGGCAGCCTCCGCCTTGTCCTGGCGGATGCCCTCGGTGCGCTCGTGGGCCTCCAGGTCCATGTTGTGCACGAACACGTTGAAGATCTGCCCGCGGTGCAGCATGTGGCGCAGCACGCGGTCGGGGCGGTTGGTGTGCACGTGGATCTTGTAGTCGGGGTTGGAGCCCACCAGCAGCTCGCAGTCGCCCATGGAGGCGAGGTAGCGGAGGTTGGCCTCCTCGTCGAAGTCGGGGCTGTCGGCACGGAACAGGAACTCCGTGCAGTAGCGGTACTGGGAGCCCTCCCAGTCGTCGTTGATCTCGATGTCCACCACGTTGGCGACGTCCGCCTTGGCGTCGGACGAGTCGACGGTGGTCTTGAAGTCGGACACCTCGCCGGCCTTGCCCTCGTAGGCGTTGACGAAGCCCTCGATGAACGTGGCGAGACCGAAGGCGCCGGAGTCGACGACGCCGTTCTCCTTGAGGACGGGGAGCAGGTCGGGGGTGCGGGCAACGGACTCGTAGGCCTCGACCACGATGGCATCGAGCGTCTCGACCGGGCTGGCCTTTGCCTTCTCCATCTGGTCGGCCTTTGCCGAGACGTCCTTGAGGACGGTGAGGATGGTCCCCTCGACCGGCTTGCGGACCGCCTTGAAGGCGACCTTGACCCCGTTGCGCAGGGCTGCCGCGATGTCCGACGTGGTCGCCTCGGGCCCGCGCGCGCCCGCAAGCCCCTCCGCGACGCCGCGCAGGATCTGGCTGGTGATGACGCCCGAGTTGCCGCGGGCGCCCATGAGGGAGCCGTGGGTGATCGCCTTGGCGATGTCCTCCATCGAGGCGTCCTTGGGGAGGGCCTCGACCTCCTTCACGACGGTCCCCAGCGTGAGCGACATGTTGGTGCCGGTGTCGCCGTCGGGAACCGGGAACACGTTGAGCTTGTTGATCTCGTCAGCCTTGTCGGCCACCACCTTGGCGGCAACGGGGAAACAGGTTCTAACGGTCTCTGCAATCATGGCTTGGTAAACCTCGGTTCTTCTCTATGACGGGAGCGAAGCGCCTAGCGGGTGCGCATTCCCTCGATATGTACACGCACCTCGACGCCATCAAGCTCTGCGATCTGCTTGAGAATGAACTTGACCGAGCTCTGCAGGTTGCCCGAGACGGATGCCATGTTGACGCCCTGCTCCACGATCACGTGGAGGTCGACCACGACCTTGCCCTCCTCGGTCCCCACGTCGATGCCCTTGCGAAGCCGGTTGGCGGGAAGCAGGCGGGCGACGCCCTCCTGCTGGTCGATGTCGGCCATGCCGACGACGCCGTAGCACTCGAGGGCGGCATAGCCCGCAAGGTCGGCGATGCAGTCGTTGGATACCTTGAGGGTCCCCGGAACGACCTTTGCCATAGTGTCTCCTCTCGCCTGGCCAAACCGCGGCCGCAGCATGTTTCTCCCGCAAGTATAACGCAGCGTAGGACAGCGACGGCTTCCCGCATCTGCGGCTATGTGGTGCCTCTCGCCCACAGACGCGTGATTCTGTTCCAATTTGGACGGATCCGCAATGGAGAACTGGTGTCTGCCCACACGGGGTTTCCACGCGTGTCCAAAAAACCTCCTCCCTCTGCTAGAATCCGTCCCCGGTGACACGAGGTGGACTCCCTCGAATGCTCTGCCACCAGAAGCCCTTACCAGCTGTGCACACAACCGACACATTCGTTGTGCCCGTCGCGTTTGCAGCGTGGGAAGGCTGTGCTATATTTGGACAGCTTTTGGTCGTACGTGACGCAGCAGCGTCACCCTATGGAGGTCGTGAACATGTCGAAGGTCTGTGATTTCTGCGGTAAGCACGCTGTTGCTGGTCGCTCCATTAGCCACTCCCACCGCACCGTCGCCCGCACGTTTAAGCCCAACATCCAGCGCGTCACCGTCTATGTCGACGGCCGCGCGGTGAAGAAGAACGTCTGCACCCGTTGCCTCAAGAAGGGCAACATCGCGCGTTCGCCCTACCAGGCGTAGCGACAGCCGCCGGCACACGTCGGCTCACGATTGCGATTATGCGGGGAGGCCTTCGGGCCTCCCCTTTTTCGTGCGCGGTAAGGACGGGCCGTCGCCCGCCCCCAAGCCCCGTCACAGGATCAGGTACGCCACCACCGCGCCGGAGTCGCAGGTCACCGTGGCGTCCGCGTCCTCCACCACGTTGGAGACGGGCTCGTCCCCCAGCAGCGGGACCTCCTTGCGGTCGAGCTCCCACTTGAGCCCGCGCTCGGACAGCGTGGTGCCGGGCGCCACCGCGATGGCCGAGAAGGTCTTGCCCACGCCCCTCTCGCCCAGTTCCCAGGAGGCCTGTCCGTCGGGCGAGAGGACCCGGCACTCAAAGGCGTCCTCCACGATGCGGGGGCAGGCGTCCGCGGCACGCACGAGGACCCCCAGCGCCGCGAGCGCGTGGTCGGGCCGCCCGCCCGTGGCGCACGTGACGGTGAGGCGGAGTGCCGCTCCCCTTCGCGCGGCCTCGTGGCGGGCGCACGCCACGGCGATGGACAGGTCGGTGCAGTACTTCTCCGAGGGATACTCGATCTCGCGCCTGGTGCCGGAGCGCGCCCAGGCGAGCGCCTCGGGGTCCACCGAGTCGCCGTCGCCGCACAGGAGGTCGGGCCTCACTCCGGCGTCGAGCAGGGCACGCGCGCCACGGTCAACCGCCACGACGAAGTCCGCCTCGTCGCTCAGCCCCTGCACCAGGGAGGCCGAGCTGGGCTCGGGGGACCCGTCCACCAGCAGCGCGCGCATGATGCCCCTCGTCCTGGTTGGAGCCGGCTCGTAGTCGCGGATGATGGGGAGGGAGACGTCCACGTAGCCATGGCTGAAGATGTCCGCCTGCTGGCGGCAGAAGGCCTCGTCCCTCCCGTCGTGGTCGTTGTAGATGCACACGGTCCTCAGGCCCACGCGACGGGCGGTGCGTAGGCCGAAGGGGGCATCCTCGAAGAGCCAGGTGGTCTGGACGTCGGTCCCCAGCCTCCTCAGGGCCTCGAGGTAGACGTCGGGGTAGTCCTTGCTGCGTCCCACGTCGCCCGCGCAGATGACGTCGTCAAAGCAGTCCTCGATGCCATGCGCGGCGAGGGCCACCCGCACCTCGGGAACCGTGGTGGACGAGGCGACGATCATCCTGACCCCGGCATCGCGCAGGCTGCGCAGGAACTCCCCGCAGCCGGGGATGAGGGGCACCGTGGTCCGGTACGCCTCGCGAACGCGCCTCTTGACCTCGGCGAGGATCTGCTCGCCCGGCAGGGGCACGCCGTACTGCGAGTGGAAGGCCTCGCACATCTCGCCCAGGGAGAGGGGCTCGGTGACCTCGTAGACGTGCTCCACGTTGGGCACGCCGTAGTCGCGCAGCAGCTGCACGACGACGTTGTGCCACATGGGCATGGAGTCAACGAGCGTCCCGTCGCAGTCAAAGATCGCCCCGGTGATTCCCATGCTTCCTCCCCCTGGCCACGACGGCCCTGGATACCAATATTCAGCGTGCAAAATTCATGGTAGCAGCATGCGGAACGAAAACCTCGCCATGTGTCGCACCCCTCTTGGGTACAGTAAACAGCGTGGCCGCGAGGCCACTTGTTATGTGCGACCTTATCTTGGAGGATCCAATGGCTCGTTATGACTACAAGTGCACCTCATGCGGTACTCAGTTCGAGGTCGAGCACCCCATGAGCGCCCATCCCAGGGTCACCTGCCCCAAGTGCGGTAGCGAGGCACAGCGTGTCTTCGAGACCTCGGGGATCGTGTTCCAGGGCTCTGGCTTCTATAACACGGACCAGAAGGGCAAGAAGTAGCCCCTTTTGAGCGGTGGGTGCGAGAGAGACCGCGGCGTCAGGTGGCGTCGCGGTCTATTTTTGTGGGGAGAGGAGCGGAGGCTCTCGCACTCGACCCATCCACCCGTGCCATGGCTTGACTTGCGAGTCCCCCTCCAAGGCATACCTGCCGGATAGACGGAAGAGCCCTCGTCAATCCCAATCAGAGGGCCCTTGGGCCAGAGAAGGGAGAGGGGCGCCTCACCCAGCGGGATGGGCAACCGTCGGGACGGGGCTCTTCTCCCCCGCCGAAGTCATTGGCGCCACGTGCTGGGCACACGACGGCAGGACCCGTGTCGGGAATCTCGCGGCGTGTGTGCACACGTCATACAACTTCCGACGCGAATCCATCTCTCCCAGCACGTTTTCCCAGTTGGTGGCACGCAATAAATCCCACTCCCGTCAGAAACCTCGTCCCGCGTGTACACGCGGGCCGGGATATTAGACATGAAGGACGCTTGCGGCCCCGCCAAGGTCAGAAATTCCGCCCCACGTGTACACACGGGACGAGGTTCCCGACATGGACTCGTCAAGGTGGAGCGTTTCCCCTGTTGGCCGGAAGTATCGGTCTCTCCCCAGTCGGAAATTCCATCCCGTGTGTACACGCGAGACGGGATTTCAGGCACGTACACCGATGGACAACTGGCAGCGAAAGCGTATGCCCAAGGTCGCGGACCCCCAGCGCGCTCGTATGGCCACCTGCCGGCAAAAGAGGATTGGAGCCCCAGCCGTCGGCAACAGGCCCCAACACCGCGCGGCGACACTACCCCCATAGTTCGTCCGCCCGTCTTCCCCGAGCGCTTCTCTCTACACGCCCGCCAGCCGGGACGGAACTTCAACGTTAGGATGGGCCGCGGAACCCTCGATGATCTGGGAGAGTAGAAGGGGCCTCCGCCCCGCCCTGCCTACCGCACCCTGCGAAACGCAGCGAGGAAGTGCCCGTCCAGGGGGAGGGCCTCGGAGTCCGCACGGGCGGTCCTGATGGTCGCGTCATCCGTCGCCATGGAGTCCACGAGTTCGCGAGCCTTGGCGGGGAGGCTCTCGTACCCACCCAATGTCCTGGGATCGACGGGCGAGAAGCCCGCGCCTTCGGACGAGAGGAACGCATCAACCACGGCCTCGTCCTCCTCCCGAAGGAGCGAGCAGGTTGCGTAGCAGAGCGTCCCTCCCACGCGCACGCGCGCGGCGGCAGCGGAGAGGATCGCGAGCTGCGTCGCGGGCAGCGCGTCACGAACCGACGCCGGCTCGAGCGCCCAGGCGGTCTCGGGGTGACGCCGCATAGTCCCCGTCCCCGAGCATGGGACGTCGACGAACACGCGGTCGAACTCGCCCGAGAGCGCTGACGGCAGGCTGCCGCCGTCGAGCTCGCGCGCATCCCAGCAGACGCACCGGGTCTGACCCGAGATGGTGGCACGCTCCATGCGCGAGCGGGCGAGGCGGACCTTCGCCTGGTCGACCTCGACCGCCGAGACCCGTGCCATCCCGCCACGCTGCGCCGCGGCGGACTGCAGGAGGACGGTCTTGGTGCCCCGCCCCTGTCCCACCTCGAGCAGGGACGACCCCGGGTCGGGCGAGCAGAGCCAGGCAACCGTCTGCGAGGCGAGGTCGCAGGGGATGGCGTCGCACGTCTCCACCAGCCCGGATGAGGCGAGCCCCGCCGGGGACGACAGGATCCACGAACCCGGCAGCGGCGTCTTCCGGGGAGAGAGTCGCGCCCCCCTCAGCAGCTCCTCGGTCTGGGAGGGGTCATTGCGCAGGGCGTCGCCCGCCACGTAGGGGCCGGCCGGCTCGAGCGCCCGGAGGGCGAGGGCGCACGCGGCGCCCATGCCGCACGACGCCACGACCTCGTCGGCAAGCCACTGCGGCCACCCGGCCGCCAGTGCGATGTCACCTGAAGCGGGCGTCCCACCGGCGAGCCGCGACCGCGCGTCCTCCACCCGAGGGACGTCCTCCCGCGCAACGCGCCTGAGGACGGCGTTGGCCAGCCCCGCCGCGCGAGGGTTGGCGGCGCGCACGAGCTCGACCCCCTGGCTCACGGCGACGGCGGAGGGGGTCCTGAGGTACAGCAGCTCCAGGCACGAGACCCGCAGGGCGTCGCGCACGCGGGGCTCCAGGTGCGAGCCGTGCGAGAGGTGCGACCCAATGGCCTCGTCGAGCCTCCCGCTGCACGCGACGACCCCCAGCACCAGCCTGGTGGCGAGGGCGCGGTCGCGCTCGTCGAGGCCATCCATGCGGCCACTGGTCCTGAGCAGGTCACGCGCGCGGGCATCCCTCCTCCGCTGCTCTGCGAGCAGCTGTGAGGCGACACGCCGTGCCGGGGCGAGACGGCCCATCTATGCGACGCCCCACGTCAGCGCCTTGGCGTGGAGGCCGGCGGCCCAGGCCGAGGCGTCCATCTCGCGCTTGCCGTCCGGCTTAACGCGCAGCAGCTCGAGCGCGCCGTCGGAGCAGCCGAGGAAGACGCGGCCCTTGCGCACCAGCACCTCTCCCCCGGCGACGGAGACGTCACCCGGCGCGACGGACGCGCGCATGGCCCTGAGGCCGCGACCGGAGACCTCGAGGCGCGACGGGGCGGCATCGCTTGAGGTCTGCACGCGACGGCGGTTGTCGAGCGCGGTGGCGGAGGGGTCGAGCAGGAGCTCCGCCTTCAAGATCTTCTTGGCGTACGTCACCTTGGACTCGTCCTGCTCCACCCAGGTGGCGGTACCGTCGGCCATCTGGTCGAGCGCGGCGAGCAGCTCGCTCGCACCCAGCTGGGCGAGCTCGGACATCAGCTCGTCGCAGCCCTTCTCCCCCACCTCGGTCGATGCCTGGCGGCAGTACGCGCCCGCATCCAAGTCGTGGGCCACCCGCATGATGGAGACGCCCGCGCGCTCGTCGCCCGCGAGGATGGCCCGCTGGATGGGGGCGGCGCCGCGCCAGCGGGGGAGCAGCGAGCCGTGCACGTTGACGCAGCCGAGCGGGGCTATGCCCAGCACCTCGTCGGGGAGGATGCACCCGTAGGCGGCCACGCAGATGGCATCCGGCCGCTCCGCGCGAAGCCGGTCCAGGACCTCGGGCGTCACGCGCTTGGTCTCGACGACGGGGATACCCAGCTCGCCGGCGGCGACCTTGACCGGGGACGGCTCGAGCCTGCGCCCGCGCCCCCTCACGGCGTCCGGCCTGGTGAGGGCCAGCGTGACCTCGTGGCGCGACGCGAGCGCCCTGAGCGAGGGGACGGCAAAGTCGGGCGTCCCCATGAAGATGATGCGCATGGCTGCCCCCCGCTAGTCTTCCGCCACGTCCCCGGGCTTGGCGCCCGCCTCGAGCGCCTCCTGGTAGTCGCGCATGGCAGCCACGCGCTGCCCGGCGGACAGGTGGTCGATCATCGTGATGCCATGGAGGTGGTCGATCTCGTGCTGCAGGCAGATGGCCAGCAGGTTGTCGGCAGCCTCGTACTGCATCAGGTCGCCATCGAGGTTCCTGGCCTGCACGACCACGTGGCTGGGGCGGCGCACGGGGACGGTGATGCCGGGGAACGAGAGGCAGCCCTCGCCGCCCTCGCGCTCCTCGCCGTCGGCCACGACAATCTTGGGGTTGATGAGGACGTAGGGGTTCTTCCCCTTAGAGGTGTAGTCGACGTCGATGACCACGAGCTGGATCAGCTCGCCCACCTGCGGGGCGGCGAGGCCGCAGCCGTCGGCGGCGTACATGTCCCTGAGCATGCGGCGGGCGAGGCGCGCCACCTTGCCGTCGATGTCCTGGATGGGCTCGCACTCCGTCTTGAGCCGGTCGTCGGGGGCGACGACGATATCGTCTAGGGCGCTCATTGGTATCCCTTCTGGGTGTGCGCGCACGGTGCGCGCATGATCTTTGTCAACGCCATGTTACTACCCACCACGGGGCGCCACCTTGCGCTCGGGGCGCGCGGCCCACCAAACGCCAAAATGTCACCCCGCTGCCATCACATCAGGTCGTAGGCGTCGACGTCGATGGCCACGCTCACGCCGCGCGGGACGTCGGCCGCCGCCACGCAGGCCGAGAGGACCTCGCCCGGCTCTGACCCCACGGGCGCCTTCACCAGGACGTGCCTGCGCGTGCGGTCCTTCACGCGCGCCTTGAGGCAGTCTGCCGGCCCCAGGACCTCCCAGCCCCGCTCGCCGCCGAGCCTCTCCCTCAGCCGCGCCGCGACCGCGTCGCACGAGCGCCGCACCGCCGAGCCGTCCCTCCCCCACAGCACCACGTTGCACAGCCGCGAGAACGGGGGGTAGTCGCCCTCGCGCCGGTCCGCGAGCTCGGGGGAGAGGAACACCTCCCTCCTGTGGGAGGCGACCGCCTGGATGGCGGGGTGGCTCGCCCAGTAGGTCTGGACGATCACCCTGCCCGCCCGCTCGCCCCTCCCGGCGCGCCCGCTCACCTGCTCGAGCAGGTCGTAGGTCCTCTCCGCCGCGCGGAAGTCGGGGAGCTTGAGGGTCGTGTCGGCATTGATCACGCCCACGAGGGTAACCTCCGGGAAGTCCAGCCCCTTGGCGATCATCTGGGTGCCCACCAGGACCGCCCGCTCCGCGCCGTCAAACCGCTCCAGGAGCCGCTGGTGGTCGCCCTTGCCCCTGGTGGTGTCCGCATCCATGCGGATCACCTCCACGCCTTCGGGGAGGAGCGCCCTCAGCTCGTCCTCCACGCGCTGCGTGCCCACGCCGTAGGCGCCCAGGTACCTGCTCCCGCAGTTGGGGCACCGCGTGGAGGGGTCCGGCCACGCCCGCACCGGCCAGCTCCTGCCGCAGCTGTGGCACACCAGCGAGTGGGTGCGCTCGTGGTAGGTGAGCGAGGTGGAGCAGTGGGGGCACTCGGGCACGGCGCCGCACTCGCGGCACATGAGGAAGTTGGCGAAGCCGCGCCGGTTGAGCATGAGCACGGCCTTCTCCCCCCTCCCCGTGACCTCCAGGAGGGCGTCCTCGAGCGGCTTGGAGAAGACCGACCTCCTGCCCGAGCCAAACTGCTGCGTCATGTCCACCACCTGCACGCTGGGGAGGACCGCGCCGCCGGGGCGCTCGGGCATGCTGACCCTGGTCCAGGAGGCACCGCCCCATGAGCCCTCGTGGCAGCGCTCCAGGCTCTCGAGCGAGGGCGTGGCCGACCCCAGCACCAGCGCGCACCCGCGCTCCCGGGCAAGCCGCGCCGCGACCTCGCGCGCGTGGTAGCGCGGGGCGCTCCCCTGCTTGTAGGAGGCCTCGTGCTCCTCGTCGATAATTACCACGCCCACGTTTGAGAGGGGCGCGAACAGGGCGGAGCGGGCGCCCACGACCACGTGCGCCCTCCCCTGCCTCACCATGTCCCACTGGTCAAAGCGCTCCCCCGCCGAAAGCCGGGAGTGCAGGATAGCCACGTCGTCGCCAAAGCGCGACCTGAAGCGGCCGACCGTCTGCGCCGTGAGCGAGATCTCGGGCACCAGGACCAGGGCGCCTCTCCCCCTTGCGAGCTCGCGTTCGATGGCGGAGAGGTACACCTCGGTCTTGCCGGAGCCCGTCACGCCGTCGACCAGGACCACGTCCCCCCTGCCGACGTCACAGGCGCGCGCTATGGCGGCGAGCGCCTCCTCCTGCCCGTGGGTGAGCCGGCTCGGCCGCTGCGCCACGGCGGACGAGAGGGTCGTCCCCTCCACGCCCCTGACGCGGCGGCGCTCCTCCACCCGCACCACCCCGCGCTCGCGGAGCGCCGACACCGCGGAGCCGCACCCGGGCAGCGTCGCCGCGAGCTCCGCCATCCTCGCGGGCCCCGCCTGGAGCGCCTCCAGCACCTGACGCTGCCTCGAGGCGTTGGCGCGCGGGACAAAGCCGGCCGCACCCTCCGCCAGGCTCACCCATCGCTCGTCCACGGGGCCGGACTTCTCGCACACCAGCGTCCATGCGCCGTCGGGACCGTCGCGACGCACCCGGACGGTCTGCCCCGGCGCCAGGAAGGGGTGCAGGGCCTCGCTCAGGGGGCAGGCGTACTCCCGCGCGATCCATCGCGCCAGGCGGGCGGCGGCCTCGTCGAAGGCGGACCCGGCGAGGACGCGCTCCACGGGCAGGATGCGATGGGGCTCCAGCCCCTCCTGGGGGCGCTCCCCCACGCCGACCACGTACCCCACCGCCTTCCTGTGCGAGAAGGGCACGAGCACGGTCGTACCCACCACGCACTCGCCCTCGAGCTCGGGCGGAATCGCGTAGTCAAACGTCCCGTCGAGCGAGCGGGACGGGATGTCTGGGACGACTTCTGCGAACGGCACGGCTGCGGGCCTCCTGGCAACGGGGATGGTCCCCCCATCATACGTCGCCTGCCGTGGGCTGCCGAGACGCGCCCCCCGCCCCGGGGAGAGGAGAGGAGGCGCCATATGTTGGCACAGGCTGCCCCGCCGGGGGCGGCCCCGCCAAAATAGAATGGACTCACGGTCGGCTTGAGACACCTGCATGCGCACTTCCCGACGGCGCCCAGGGACTCGCCGACCCTTCCCACGGGGGCGGCGGCCGTCTCTTCCCACACCTTCGGCCGCCGCCCCACTTGTGCCCCCCGCGCCAGCGCACCGCCCGGGGGCGCTCCCGATGCCGGCGACGAGGCCACGCCCACCAGCATAGGCCCACTCGAGGCGATGGAGGTCTCGAGGGCGCGGGGCCGCGTCTGGCGGATTCCGCGTCGTGGCGTTCCCGCACGGGTATCTCATGCAAAAGGGGGCCGATGAGCAGCGTGCATGCCATTCTGCTGGCATAACTGCCCATTGATTTTGTAAGCATGGCTGATATCGTTCCCTTTCGAACCTGCCAGGAACTGACGGGGGGACGACGCCGTTCGTCGGACCTGGGAGGGGATGCATGAGGCACGCTCGTCTTGGCAATGCGGGTTCCCTGCCCGGAGCCGCCCGGCGCTCCCGCCTCGCGCTCCTCGCCCTGCTCGCCCTCCTCGTCGCGGGGGTGCTCCTCACGCGGCCCTGGGCCATGGCGGGAACGGTCACGGGACGGGAGGTGAGGAGCGTGGCGGAATGGCGCGTCTCCGCATGGGACTCCGCCGGCAGGAGCCTGGGAAGCGCCGACGGCGTCCCCCCAACGGCGTCGACCCCCACCACCATCCGCGGCCTCGCGGAGGGCGACGTCGTGGAGCTGACGGCAACCGTGGGGTGCTCGCGGCGAGACGTGCTGTACCTCTCGACCTTCTACGCACCCTTCACCGCATGGGCCGACGAGGTGCTGGTCTTGTCATATGGGGAGGAGGGCACCTATCCCGGCTTCCTCGCGTGTCCCCCGCCCGCGAGCAGGTGCGTCCAGGTTGGCGGGAGGTCGGGCGCGGTCACCCTGAGGGTTCGCTACACGATCCCGCGCGGTCGCACGTCCCTCCGCCTGGCGGATGCCTACGTGGGCTCCCCCGACGCCATGAGGCGCTGGCTCTTCGGCACCATGGGGACCCAGACGTTCTTTGCCATCACCATGGGCTTCATCGGGCTCGCCCTGCTCGTGGCGAGCAGGGCTATGGCGACGTTCCGGCTGCAGAGCCAGGTCTTTGCGTGGCTTGGGCTCCTCAACATCTTCGTCGGCCTGTAGAGCTTTGGCGAGAGCGACCTCACCTGCCTTCTCATCCCCCGGCCCTCGCTCCTGCACTTCCTGGCCTACCTTGGCCTCTACGCCATGCCCATCCCCCTCGCGCACCTCATGTCCCTCATCGAGGACGACCCCACCGGCGGAAGGCTCTTCCGCCTCTCCCGCGGGGCCACGGAGCTGTTCGCCCCCGTGGCGATCGCCCTGCAGCTGCTCGGCGCGGTCCAGTTCAACCAGAGCATCCTCGCCTTCTTCGTCCTGTTCGCGCTCACGCACCTGGTCCCCTCCCTGTGGATCGCCACGCAGGCGCTCCGAAGGCGGGAGGCGAGGAGGCTCCAGCTGTGGTACCTGGCGGTGATGTTCCTGTACGACCTCTTCCTCCTCCTCGAGCTCCTCGACTACTACGTGTGGCTGGTCGTGCCGGAGATGACGTTCACGCTCGTGGGGTCGGTCCTCTTCGTGGCGCTCACCATGTGGATGTCGCTCATCACGGTGCGTGACACCACGCAGAGCGCCCGGGGCAACGAGGAGCTGCACCAGCAGGTCAAGCTCATGCGCGTGCGGGACGAGGCGCGCGACCGCCAGCTCGAGCAGATGTCGCGGACGAGCAGCGAGATGCGGAGGCAGTGGCACGACATGCGACACATGCTCGCCGCCATCCGCAGCTACAACGACCAAGGCGACCGGGAGGGTCTCGACGGGCTTGTGCGCTCGCTCGACACGCGCATCCCCACGCCGTGCGAGCAAACATACTGTGACAACCTCGCCGTCAACTCGGTGGTGGGGTACTACGCGGACCTCGCCCGCGAGCGCGGGCTCACCGAGGTCGACATCGCGCTGGACGTCCCCGCCGGCCTCCCGCGCGACGTCGAGGACGACCTCTGCTCCATCGTGGGGAACCTCCTCGAGAATGCGGTCGCCGCCCTCGGCGAGGTCATGGGGGCGGGCGGGGACCCCTGGATCAGGATGAGGGGCCTCCAGAGGTCGGGGAAGCTCGTGATCACCTTGGACAACAGCTACCAGTGCGTCCGCGGGGACGGCTTTGGGGGCTTCTCCACCACCAAGCGCGAGGGGAGCGGGATAGGGCTCCGCTCGGTCGAGACGTGCGCACGCCGCAACGGGGGCAGCGCGCGGTTCGAGGCGAGCGACGGGGTCTTCGCCTCGTCCGTCTACCTGGCGCTTTCCACCACACCACCAGAGAAAGGTCACCCATGAACGCCTTGACCGTTGCAATTTGCGAGGACGACGTCGACGACGAGCGGAGGCTCGTCGACCTCGTGGAGAGGAGCCCGGTCCCGGCGAGGGCGGCGCTGTACTCCGAGGCCAACGCCTTCGTGGAGGACTTCACCCCCGGCATCTACGACCTCATCCTCATGGACATCTTCCTGGGGGAGGATGCCGAGGGCGGCTCCGGCGAGCCCGAGGGCCTGAGGGCGATCCGCCGCATCCGCGCTGTGGACCCCAGCGTCCCCGTGGCCTTCGTGACCACCAGCAAGGACTTCGCCCTCGAGGCCTTCCGCCTGGACGTGGCGCGCTATATCGAGAAGCCTGTCACGCAGGCGCAGGTGGACGACGTCCTCTCGTTTGCCATGGGCATGCGCGACCACCTGCCGGGCCTCAGGCTCCGCAGCGAGGGCCACGACGTCAACGTGCCCATCGCCCAGATCGTCTACATGGAGCAGTCGGGCCACTACGTGCTCATCCACCTCTCCAGCGGGAGGGTGGTGAAGGTCAGGGGCACGCTTGACGAGGTCTCGACCAACCTGGACGAGCCGCAGTTCGTGCGCTGCCACAAGAGCTTCGTCGCCAACCTCAACTTCGTGGAGGACATCAACGATTCCCTGATGTCGCTCCAGATGTTAGGGGGCGACTGGGTCCACGTGAGGAAGGCGAGCATGCGAGACGTGCGCAGGCGCTACGAGGACTGGCTCTTCCAGATGGCGCGCCTCAAGGGGTAGCTCGCCGCCACCGTCCGCACGCGACGACCCGTCGCGGCGCCCCCTCTCCCCTACAATGGACTCACCACGTCAGAGGGGAGCCGCATGCCATGCACAAGCCTGGGTAGGACCCTTGCCATCGCCAACCCCGCCTCGCACAGCGGACGGGGTGCGGGGGCGGCGGACGAGCTGGAGGGCCTCTTCGCGTCCGACCCGTCGCTCGCGGGCTCGTTCGAGCTCAGGCGGACCTCGGGCCCCGGGGATGCGGCGTCCATCGCCTCCTCGGCGGGAGGCTTCGACACGCTGCTCGTGATGGGTGGCGACGGCGTGATCAACGAGGCCGTCAACGGGCTCATGCGCCTGCCGAGGGAGCGCAGGCCCACCCTCGCCGTGATTCCCATGGGGTCGGGAAACGACTTCGCGCGCACCCTGGGACTCTCCCTCAACCACCCGCGAGAGGCCCTCTCCCAGCTTGCCTCGGGGGAGAGAAGAGCCATCGGCCTGGGCCTCGTGACCTCCGACGCCGGCGAGTCGCGCCACTTTGCCCAAACGCTCTCGTTTGGCCTCGACGCCGCCATCGCGCTCGACACCACCGACCGCCGTGCCGCGCAGACCTCCCAGGAGGGCGCGGCGCTGTTCGCGACGTCGGGGCTCAAGGTGTTCTCGACCGGGGGCAGGGGCTTCCCCGCCCGCGCCAGCTTCGACGGCGGCGAGCCCATGCACCTTCGCGTCATGGTGTTCGCCGTGCAGAACGGCCCCACCTACGGGGGCGGCTTCAGGATCTGCCCCACCGCCTGCCCGGCGGACCCCACGCTCTGCGTCTGCCACAACGTCCTCCAGCCACGCCTCCCCCATACCCTCGCGCTCTTCGCCCTCGCCCGGTTTGGACTGCACACGCGCTCCAAGGTCCTGCGCACGGTCCATGTCTCGCGCCTCGACGTCCGGTTTGAGGAGGGCGAGCCCCCGTGCCAGGCGGACGGCGAGAGGGTCCGCGGAACGAGCTTCCACGTGGAGTCGGTGCCGGACGCCCTGGACGTGATCGTCCCCAAGGGCTGTCGCTGGTAGAGAAGGACCGCCCTCCCGCTGGAGGGGTCCCCCGTTGGCATCCAGCCCCTCGGGCTACCGAGCCAACCCGATCGTGACGGGACGTCAATGGTCTGAGAATGGAGCGGCCGCGCATCTGTCTGGCCGTCGGCCCTTCCGCAAGCGGAGAGCCGCCCTTTCCCATCGCCGCCCGGATTTGCCCCCCTTCCTCGGGGCGCCCATCCGCCCCCAGCCGGTGCACGGCTTCGTCAGGAGTCTCCCCATGGGGCTTCCCCGCAGCCGGCTCCTCGGGTCGCGAGCAGCGCCACTCATGGCGGGGATCCTATGGCCTAGGAATGGAGGAGGGTCAACCCCTCGAGTCGTGAGCCATGCCGCACGTGGGGGAGAATCGATGGCTAAGATTGGGTAGGGTCAATCTCTCTCAGTCGACCCCTTCTCGCACGGTCGGTGACCCTCATCCCCTTCCTTGAGTACTTTTCTGTCCGGCGATTGCGTGAGACGCTGGCCCGCCCCCTCTCCCGCAGGCCGGCCGGCAGGAGACTCCTGATGTGAGTGCACATTCCGGGCTCGCGCCGCCAGGGCAGTCGGTCGCCCGGAGGACATCCCAGCTGATTATCAATCAAACCTTGAACCGTGGCGGCAAGCTCCCAATGTGAGCACTCATATCGGGAATCTCTTGCCATTTAGGCCGAATGTGAGGTCGGGATGGTAGAGGTCTCCCGAAGTGAGTGCTCACATCGGGCTCCCGTTGCCACTGGAGGGGTCAGCCATGGACGGACGACTTTCCTACCTGGGCAAACGGACGGCTGTCCTAGAAGTACGCCGACTGACGACCACTCGAGACCACTCACATCGGGACTTGGCTGCCATGGGGGGCATCTGGCGGACGACGAACGGCGGCCAGCGCTTCAAGCAACTACCCATGGCAACAATTCGCTCGCGTAAGTGCTCGCGCGAGCCGCCTGCCACCAAGGGGCACGCCATGGAGGGGCACCCAGCCCCGGTGCCCGGGAGAAAGGCACGTGCGACCAGCTCCGAAGCCCGGTCAGCCTGACCCCCCACCCCCTCTTAGCCATTCCATCGGGTTCGTCCCAACTCGCCCGTGCGTCGCAACCACAACCCAAGGGCCGTGGATGCCAGGGTTCCTATGGACCGCGGCAAGAGATCTCCCGCACGCGTGCTCCCACGGGGAGGTTCCCTCCCAGCCCGAGATCAGCCTACGTCCCCTTCTCTGAATCCTTATGAGCGGAGCCGGGCAGATTGCCTGCGGGCGGGAGACGGGCGCATCTCTCTCCTAGCGAACCCGCACGCAACCCCGAAACACAAAGGGGGCGCCCCGATGGGACGCCCCCTCTCGCTTGCCTATGAAGCAACCCTACTTCACGGCAGCCTGAAGCATTGCCTTGACCTCGGTCGCGGTCTTGAGGGCCATGACCTTCTCGGTGAGGGCGTCTGCCTCCTCCTTGGTCCACTGCGAGATGATGCGGCGCGTGCGCAGGATCGACGGGGCGGAGACGGAGAACTCCTCCAGGCCAAAGGACAGCAGGACGGGAATGAGCAGCGGGTCAGCCGCGGCCTCGCCGCACATGCCGACCATGATGCCGGCCTTGTTGCCCTCGGAGATGACGCGCTTGAGCGACCTCAGGACGGCCGGCTGGTACACCTGGTACAGGTAGGCGACGCGGTCGTTGCCACGGTCGGCGCACATGGTGTAGCCAATGAGGTCGTTGGTGCCGATGGAGAAGAAGTCGCACTCGGCGGCGAGGTCGTCGGCGATGAGCGAGGCGGCGGGCGTCTCGATCATGGTGCCCACCTGGATGTCCTTGTTGTACTCGACGCCACGTGCGTCGAGGTCTGCCTTGCACTCCTCGATCAACTGCTTGGCCTGGCGCACCTCGTCGAGGTTGGTCACGAGCGGCAGCATGATCTTGATGTCACCAAAGGCGGAGGCGCGCAGGAGCGCGGTCAGCTGCACCTTGTACTGCTCGGGGTTGTTGAGGCAGTAGCGGATGGCGCGGAACCCCATGAAGGGGTTGTCCTCCTTCTGGAGGTTGAGGTACGGGATCTCCTTGTCGCCGCCCACGTCGAGGGTGCGGATGATGACCGGCTGGTCCTTCATGCGCAGCGCGACCTTCTGGTACGCGGCAAACTGCTCGTCCTCGGACGGGAGCTCCTTGGCGTCCATGAACAGGAACTCGGAGCGGAAGAGGCCGATGCCCTCGGCGTCGTGCTCCGCGGCGTTGTTGGCGTCGTCGGGGTTGCCGATGTTGGCAACGAGGAGCTTCTTCTCGCCGTCGCCCGTCACGGTCTCCTTGCCGCGGTACGCCTCGAGCGCCTGCTTCTCCTCGGCGTACACCTTGGCCTTGGCGCGGTAGTGCTCCAGGTCGTGGTCGTCGGGGTTGGCGATGACCTTGCCGTTGGTGCCGTCCACCACGACCATGTCGCCGGTCTTGATGTTCTTGGTGGCGTCGGCGACGGAGAGGACCGCGGGGATCTCGAGCGCGCGGGCGATGATCGCGGAGTGCGAGGTCCTACCGCCCGTCTCGGTGACGATGCCCGCGACGTTCTCCTTGTCGATGTCGGCGGTCATCGAGGGCGTGAGCTCGTGGACCACGACGATGGAGTTCTCGGGCAGCGTGGAGAGGTCCACGACCTCCTTGCCCAGCAGGTCGGCGAGGAGGCCGGTCTTGACGTCGGCGACGTCGGCGGCGCGCTCGCGGAAGAGCTCGTCCTCCATCTGGGAGAACATCGTGTAGTAGGTGTCGTACGCCTCGCTCACGGCCTGCTCGGCGCACATGCCCGAGTCGATGGAGCCGTTGACCATGTCCTTGATGCCCTCGTCCTCGGCGAACTCGATGTGGGCACCCATGATCTCGGCCGCATTCTCACCCACGGTCTTCTTCATGCGCTCGATCTGCGCGTTGGTCTGCGCCACGAACTTGTCGAGGGCGGCGGCGTAGCGCGCCTTCTCCTCCTCGGCGTTCTCGGGGACCCTGGGGGTGAACGAGAGGTCTGGGGCCACCGCGACCTGGGCGACGCCGATGCAGTAGCCATCAGACGCATTGATACCCTTGAACATAGATTCCTCCTCTTTTACAAGCACTGCGCTTGGGTGAAGCCGAACGTAAGGACGGGGTGGGGTGACGCCCCGGGGGAGAGCCTACTTGGACCGCTCCTCGATGATCTTGTTGAGGCGCGCGTACACCTTGTCGATGGTCGCGCGCTTGGCGATGCCCTTGCTCGCCGCAGTCGCCGTACCGCAGGCGGACGCGAAGCGGAGGGCGGTCTCGTAGTCGGCACCCTCCTGGCACTTGGCAACGAAGCCCGCGACCATGGAGTCGCCCGCGCCGGTGGCGTTGACGAGCTTGATCTTGGCGGTGGGGACGGTATGAACCTGGCAGTCGTTGTCGTACAGGAGCGCGCCGTGGCTGCCGCACGAGACGATGACGTTCTGGGCGCCACGCTCGTGGAGCTTCTCCGCGAAGGGGATGCACTCCTCCGGGGTCTCGGGACGGGCATCGAAGATCCTGCCGACCTCGTGGTTGTTGGGCTTGATGAGGAACGGCTTGGCGGGCAGGGCCTCCATGAGGAGCTGGCCGGGGGCGTCGACCACAAAGCGGATGCCGCGGCCGGCGAGGCGCTTCATGATGATGTCGTACATGTTCTCGGGCAGCGACTTGGGGATCGAGCCCGTGAGGACGAGGGTGTCGCCCGGCTGGATGCAGTCGATGCGCTCGAGGAGCTCGTCCACCTTCTTCTCGGGGATCTTGGGACCCATGCCGTTGACCATGGTCATGACGATGCCGTTGAGCTTGACGTTGATGCGGGTGAACCCGTGGTCCAGCATCACGAAGTTGGACGAGATACCCGACTTCTGGAGCGTGTTAATCAGGTACTCCCCCGTGAAGCCCGCGGCGATGCCGAAGGCGACGTTGAGCACCTTGAGCTCGTTGAGGAGGGTGGAGACGTTGATGCCGTTCCCACCGCAGTAGATCTCCTCGCTCGACGAACGGTTGGTGAAGCCCATGTCAAGCGTCAGGGGATGCATGACGTAGTCGATGGCAGGGTTCAGCGTGACGGTGTATATCAACTCGAGCTCCTCTCGCCCAAATATGCACTCACATGATAACGAAAAATACGCGCATCGGTCCTCAAACGGCCCCGTGAATCACCGATGGGTATATTTCGCGGACAGGTCACCAGTTTCATTCATTTTCCCCCGCATGCCCCCGCACGTTCATCGGGCCCGACGCACGTGCCGAGGAGCCCTCGCAACGGTGGCCGGCTCGTGATACCATCTCTCTCGCAAGCGCCCTTAGCTCAGCTGGATAGAGCATCGGTCTTCTAAACCGCCGGTCAGGCGTTCGAATCGCCTAGGGCGCACCAGCATACGACGGGGGTCGGGCCACGCGGTCCGACCCCCTTTGCATGCCTAGTCCTCGCGGGGCACGTGCGACACCACCAGGGTCATGGCCCCCTCCAGGGGAAGCGTGTCCCTGGCCGCAGGCACCACGAAGTGGCTTCCCTTTGCCACGGGCACCCCGGCGGCGGTGCCCTCGCCCTCGATCACGCTCACGCAGGCGAAGTCGTACGGCGTGGGGAGGTCGCGCGAGCCCTCGACGCGCACGCGGTCAACCACATAGCGGGGGCAGGACTCCAGGCGAGTGATGCCGTCGACCTCGGGGGCGGTCACCGCTCCGGACGAGAGGGGCTCAGCGGCGTAGTCGATGACGTCCAGGCTCTGGGCCATGTGCAGCTCGCGCTTGGTGCCGTCCGACTGGACGCGGTCGTAGTCGTACACGCGGTAGGTCACGTCCGAGCTCTGCTGGGTCTCCAGCACCGTGGTGCCGCCCCTGATGGCGTGCAGGGTCCCGGGGTCGATCTGGAAGAAGTCGCCCGTGTGGACGGGGATCACGTTGAGGAGCCTGTCCCACTCTCCCCTCTCGACCATCTGGGCAAACTCCTCGCGGTCGTGCGCGTGCTGGCCCACCACGATGGTCGCGCCGGGCTCCGCGTGCAGCACGTACCAGCACTCGCACTTGCCCAGCGAGCCGTTCTCGTGCACGCGGGCGTACTCGTCGTCCGGGTGGACCTGGATGGACAGGTCGCCCTCGGCATCCAGGATCTTGACGAGCAGCGGGAAGCGGTCGCCCTCTGCCTTGCCAAAGAGCTCGTGGTGGTGCTTCCAGAGGAACGAGAGGGTCAGGCCATGGTACTGGCCGGACGTCACGGTGCAGTCGCCGTTGGGGTGCGCGCTTATCGCCCAGCACTCGCCGATGGGGCCGTCGGGGATGTCGTAGCCAAAGTCGGTCTGGAGCCTCCTGCCACCCCAGATCTTCTCGTGAAAGATGGGCTCGGTGAAGATGAGGTCGTCGTCGTGGAACTTGGGGTCCCTGATGAACCCTCCGCCCATGTCGATCATGCGCGTTCCTTTCGTCGATGGACTTTCAGCCCGATGATAGTCCAGCGGAGACCCTCGGCCCCCGTCGTTTGGGGGGGGGCCGCGGTGGCATGCGGCCCTCGTCACGCCAGGCCGCGGATGAGGGCAGCCTGTGCCGCGATGATGGTCTTGGAGTCGCAGATCAGGCCCTCGCATATGGCCTCGGCCACGTCCCCCACGGGTATCCAGTGCACGTCCACGAGCTCGCCTTCGTCAGGGTGCGCCGCGTGGGGAGAGAGGCCATGGGCCAGATAGACGCACGTCGTCTCGCTGGTGAAGCCCGGCGACCCCGCCGCACGCGCCACGAGCTCGAGCCGCTGGGCCACGAGCCCGGTCTCCTCCCCCAGCTCGCGCGCCGCGCACTCCTCGGGGCTCTCCCCCTCCTCGCGCCTCCCCGCGGGTATCTCGAGCGTGACCGCCCCCATGGCGAGGCGATACTGCCTCACCAGGCACATGCGGCCGTCGACGACGGCGCAGACGCCGCAGCCTCCGTGGTGCCAGGCGATCTCGCGCTCCCCCTCCGTCCCGTCGGGGAGCCTCACGGTCACGGTCTGGGCCTCGAAGACCCTCCCCGCCCAGTGCGACTCCGTCCGCGTGGGCACCTCGCGGAGGGCATCGTCGTCACGTAGGAGCTCCCGGATCGCCCGGATGCCATCGGATTCGCCAACTGCCGCCATGCCGTCCCCTCTCCCCTGCCCCGCAACGGGGACTGGCACGCGCCTCCCAGGAGGCGGGCGGGTCGCTTGCGAAGTCCGCCACATCGCGCCTGCAGGTTTTGGCGACCTATGCACAACCCCCGTGCGGGAAATCTTCTTGGGCTGCCGGAGCACGCCCGTTCCTCCCCCACCATGGTATCAGTGCCGGTTCCAGACGAGCGGGGGTGGTGGTCGCATGCACATGCAGAGGGGACGTCCGACCAACGGGGTGGTCGCATGAGGTGGCCTAGGGCTCGGCGTCCCACGTGGCTCACGCGGAGGCGGGCGTGCGTCCTCGCGCTCACGGCGGTCGCCGTGCTGGGCGTTGGGTGGGGCATGGCGGCGCTGCTCGGCGGGTGGGAGGACCCGCTGGCGACGGAGGGCTCGTACGAGGGGCTCGTGCGCCCGGAGGTCACGAGGGAGGCGGACGGCAAGGTGGACTCCTCGTCCATGGAGATCAGCTGCGCGGCCGCCATGAGGGTCCAGGAGGGCGAGACCACGGTCGAGGCGCGCCTGGAGAACCCCGCGTCAAACCACGTTGACCAGCGGGTGCGCATCTACACCCGGGAGAAGCCCGACGACATCCTGTACCAGAGCGGGGCGCTGGCGCCGGGCCAGACGATCGAGACCATCGAGCTCGCCCACCCGCTCGAGCCAGGCAGGCACGACGCGATCGTGGAGTTCCAGGGCTACGAGCGGCATCGCTCGCTCGTCTCAAACCAGGGCGAGCTGTTAGGCCACGACGCCTTTGGGGCATCCTGCGCAGCCGAGGTTCCCATCAGCTGCGTGGCCAAGTAGCGACCCGGCATCGGTGCCGGGCGACGATGCGAAGGGAGAGGCAATGTTCGTGCACAGACCAGATTCCATGGCGGCAAGGGTGGTCGCGGCGGGACTCGGCGTGGCGCTGGCCGCGAGCCCCGTGGCGGCGATGGCGGAGACGTCGAAGGAGGCCGAGGGAAGGCCGGGCGAGTCGTACGGCCAGACGCAGCTGACGGTACGCGCCGACGGCACCGACCTCACCACGCCGGAGGGCGAGAACGAGACGCTCGACCAGGTGCGCGTCACCATCCCCGTGAGGATTGACTTCGTGGCCAAGTCCGACGGAGAGCTGAAGGGGCCCGAGGATGACGAGGTCAAGTTCTCCAACAACTCCACGATGCCGGTGCACGTGGCGAGCGCAAAGGTCACAAGCTCCGAGGGCACGCGCATCGCGACGGCGGAGGAGGAGCGTGCTGCCGAGGCCAAGGGCGAGGCCGACGTCATCCACCTGGGCCTCACCAACTCCAAGGGTGACGCGATCGACCTCGGCAGGTACGCGGGCGACGGTGCCGCCCTCAAGGAGGGGGCGTGGGACATCGCCCGCTCCCCCAAGCAGGATGGCAAGGCCCGCGAGGGGGACTCGGTGAACAAGCTCTACCTCAACAAGCTGGGTGGAAGGATCTCGGGGTTTGGCAAGCTGGACCCCGCGAGGGAGACGCAGGTCGGCCAGATCCACTGGACGGTCAGGCCGGGCCTCGCGAAGGCGGCAAACGGGGGAGGCGACGCCTGACATGAACCCGAGGAGAAGGAGGAGGTGCTGGTGGGGCCGCGCGAGGCTCGCCGAGCCCGCCCGGGTGGCGGCGGCGTGCGCCGTGTCGGCGACCATAGCTGCGGGGTGCGCCCCCGCCGCCGCGGCCTGCGCCGGCGTCGGGGCGGCGCAGGAGGAGGGCGCGAGGCAGGTGCGCCTTCTGTTCGTGGACGCCCAGGGCCAGACGATCGCGACGCAGGACTCGCGGGAGGGGACGTCCGCCCCGCTCGCGGGGACCTCGGTCGCGGGCGAGAGGGGCCTGGCTCCCCGGGGATGGGCCGCCAGGGAGGCCGGCGGCACGGTCATCCCCGCGGACGCGAAGCTGGAGGGGACGCTTGCCCGCTGGGACCGGGATGCCAACGGGACCGTCTCGGAGGGCGAGGGGCTGGAGCTTCTCGGCCTCTCCCCCGACGGGACGGTGACCCTCGAGGCGCTGGGCATCCCCGAGGGAAGCACCGGCGCAGGGGAGACGGTGGAGGAGCCCGAGGCACCGCCAGCGGTCCAGGATGCCGAGGCAGGGCCGAGGACGGGCGACGAAGCCGAGAGGACCGCGGAGCCAACGGATGGGGCCGTCGAGGAGGAGGCCGAGCGCACCTCTCCCCCGGCGGAGCAGCCAAAGCCAAAGGAGAAGGCGGAGGAGGCTCGGGGGGAGGCCGAGACGAAGGGGGACGAAGCTACGGCGCAGCAGGAGCTTCCAAAGGAGAGGGAGCAGGCCGATGAGAGGGGGCGTGACAAGGCCGAGCCCGCGAGGCCGAAGGACGCGCGGGACGAGGACCCGCGAGAGGAGTCCAACGGCGACGAAGGCATCGTCGCGTCCGCGATGCGGGCGGTGGGCGACACGGTCAGCCGCGCCGCCGAGGAGTTTCGCCATCCCACGATCTCCTACGACCTGTTCTACTCCGACGCCAAGGGACACTGCGGCTGGACGGGATACAAGAACCCCGTCACGAACAACAACCAGGGTGGCCCCGAGTTCTCCGCGCTCACGGAGGACGTAAAGAAGAAGGTCGGGGACGTGTTCGACTGCGCGAACGCCGGCCTCAACGCGATCAGGATCAAGCTGACGGGAGGGTCGGAGTCCGACGGGAAGGTCGAGTACAAGCTCCAGTACCGCGACGGGTCCACGAGCGAGTGGAGGAGCAACGGCGAGATCTCGGGGAGCAAGGAAGACAGGCGGGGGTGGGCGACCGGCGTCATCCTCAGGCTCACCGGCCCCATCACGGACCACTACCGGCTCCTCTACAACGTCCACGGGCTCAACCAGAGGGACAAGGACGGAAACGACACCCAGGGCAAGGCCGTGAACAGCGGACCGGCAACCCACAACGGGGCCGCAGTGGACGGCCTGCGCCTGCGCCTCTTCGTCAACGAGCACGACGTGACCTTCAAGAGCGGCCTCACGGGGAAGCTAATCGAGAGGCAGAAGGTCCAGTACCACTCGGACGCCAAGCCGCCCGAGCCGCCCAAGGAGAAGGGCCACACGTTCGAGGGATGGGTGGGGGACTACCAGCCCGTCCTGAGGGACACCGAGGTGGTCGCCCGCTACCGGGAGCACTCGTACACGATCAGGTTCGAGGGCAACGGCGCCGACTCGGGCAGCATGGCGCCGATGACCCTCAAGTACACCGAGTCGCGGAAGCTCCCGGCAAACGAGTTCAGAAAGAGGGACTACAAGTTCCTCGGCTGGCAAAAGAGGGGAAGCGGCGTCCGCCTCTCGGACCAGAGGCAGGTCCAGGGGCTCTGCGAGGGGGACGGGGAGGTGATCACGTTGCAGGCGATCTGGGCCGTCGGCTTCCACACGCTGACCGTCGACCCTAACGGCGGGAGCTGGATGGGATCGACCGAGCCCAGCGCCATCAAACTCGGTGACGCCGAGACGTACAGGCTCGACAGCCCCGTGTGGGCCGGCCACACCTTCAAGAAGTGGAAGTGCGACCAGAGGGAGGCGAAATTCGACGGAACCACCATCACGATGGAAACCAAGGACGTCCGTCTCACGGCGAATTGGGACCCAAACACGTACCAGGTCAAGTTCGACCCCAACGCAAGCGACGTAAAGGGCAAGATCGACGACCTCAAGGCAACGTACGGCGAAGGCCTGCTGCTGCCGAAGGACGGCTTCACGCGCCAGACGCACGTGCTCGCGGGGTGGAACACCAAGGCCGACGGCTCGGGAACGCGCTACGGCCTTGGGGACACGGCCAAGAACCTGACGGAGAAGGACGGCGAGACGGTGACGCTCTACGCCCAGTGGGAGCCACGCCAGATCGACGTGGTGGTGCCCGTCTCCATTGGCTATGTTGCCTCGTCCGACGGGACGCTGAGCGGACCGGCAAACGACATGGTTGCCATCGAGAACCACAGCGAGATGCCGATCCACGTGAGCAGGATCGAGACCGTCGCCGAGGAGGGGCTGAGTCTCACGACGGGGGAGCCCGACCTGGGACAGATCGAGCTGAGCATGACGCCGGGGACGGGAGAGCCCGTGAGCCTGGCAACCTACTCGGAGGGCGGCGGCAGCCCCGAGAGGCCGGCCGACTGGACGCTTGGGGCAAGTTCCGACCTGTTCCTCAACGACCTGCGAGGCAAGATGGGCGACCTCTCCGCGCACGTGAGGGAGGCACCAGTCGGTGCGGTCAAGTGGACCTTTGCGGTGGGTTCCGGCACAGAGGGGAGCTCGTGAGATGAGAGGGAGCGATTCCGTTTGCGTCGTGGCACTGGCGTCGGCGATGGCGCTGGCACTCTCCCCCGCCGTGACGGCACATGCGGAGGGAGAGTCGTACGGCGACACGGCGCTGAGCATCACCGGCGGCGACCAGGGGGAGAGGGTCGAGGCAGAAGAGGACGAGAGGCCCGCACGCGGCGGAGGGTCCAGCGCCAGGAGGATGCCCCAGACGGGCGTTGGCCCGGACGCCATCATCCTCGTGGGCTGCGGGGCGGCGACGATGGCGCTGGGCATGCTCGCGGCGAGGGAGGTCTGAGCGCAGCCCCGTTCAGGCGAATGGCGCCCGCGCGCGTTGGCCGTGCATGAAAAAAGGCCGGCGAGGAGACTCGCCGGCCTTGGCTTCACGTGGTGGGTCGTGAGGGGGTCGAACCCTCGACCTTGGGATTAAGAGTCCCCTGCTCTACCAACTGAGCTAACGACCCAAAAAGAAACCGACGAGGTAATCGCCGGTCCTGAGTGCACGTGGTGGGTCGTGAGGGGGTCGAACCCTCGACCTTGGGATTAAGAGTCCCCTGCTCTACCAACTGAGCTAACGACCCATATACGGTTGTAAATGGGGTGGGTAGAGGGGCTCGAACCCTCGACCTACGGAGCCACGGTCCGTCGCTCTGCCAACTGAGCTACACCCACCATTTGGCCCACCCGCAACGCGCTTGTCTATAATGCCCAAAACCCCTGGGTCTTGCAATCGAGAATTCAAAATTTTCTGCGATTCGGCCGCAACTTATGGGACAGGCGGTCAAAATGTGCCCGCTTACCTGCGCAGTCGCTGGTCAGCATCCCATGTGGAGGACGTTTCATGAAGCTGAATCATGAAGGGCCCCGCCGCGTCAGGAGGCGGCAAGGCCGACCGAGCGGACCTCGCCCAACCCATGCGCTGACGCCGAGGAAGGCGCTCGGTGGCACCCTGGTGTGTGTCGGCCTCTGCATGCTTGCGGCGGGCACCACGCTCGTCGTGCCACAGATCTGCGAGGCCCCGGTCGGCTTGGCTCGGGCGAGGAGGGTCCGCGGGCCAGGCGCGCACGTCCCCGGTGCCAAGACGGAGGTAGCCTGGCAGCGGGTGAGCGAGACGTGCCCGGACGCACTCGCCTGGCTCGAGATCCCGGGAGCGGGGATTGACCTGCCCGTCATGCGGCCAACGCCCGAGGACCCAAGCTACTACCTCACGCACTCCGCGGAGGGCCTGCCCTCCCCTGCCGGCGCCCCCTTCATGCCCTGTGAGACGGGTCCGGACGACACCCACGTGGTGGTGTTCGGGCACAACCTCGCCGGGACGGGGGCGATGTTCTCTCCCCTCAGGACCTGCCACGAACAGGGGAAGTTCGAGGATGTGCTCGCAGGGGGCGCACGGTGGACGACTTCGGTCGGGTCAACGTCGTTCCGCCCGCTCTGCGCATCCGTCGTGGGAAGCGATGACGCGGAGGTGCAGCGCGTGTCCTTTGCCGACGAGGGGGAGCTGCGGGAATGGCTCCTGTCGAGAATCGCCTCGTCCACAGCCGTCGCGGAAGACGCCCGGGACCGATTGACGACTGCCCAGAGAGCGCTCACGCTCGTGACCTGCAGCTCCACGACACCCGGACAGCCAACCCGAACCGTCGTGACGTTCGTGGCGTGAGGTGCCTGGCAGCGTCTCCCCGTCACCGTGGATAATCGCGGAGTAACCGATCCGTTCGTCGGGGTCAACCGTCCTCCCCCGCCGGAAGCCCTAAACCCCAGTGGAACACAAGCACCAGCCAGATCAAGTCCAGGAACAGAGATGGGCGCCCCCGCTCAGGTTTGGCAGAAAGCTCCTGGGATGGAGTGCTCACGCGGGGGTCTTCTGCCAATCTGGGCGATAGGCGGATTTGTTTGGAGCCACTCCACTCATGTCAGGGAATTGATGCCAAAGAACGGAGGGGCTGTTCCCCTCTCTCTCAGCCGGTAACCCCTCACGCGTTCGGTAGCCCTCGTCCCCCTCCTTGGGCACTCGTCTGCCGGGGGATGGCGCGAGGCTCCGGCCGAGCCCCTTTCAGGCAAGCCAGTTGGCAAGAGACTCCCGAAGTGAGCACGCATATCGGGCTCCCGCTGGCAGGGGGCCGGACGCCTGGGCGTAACCTCAGTCGGAACCCAATCAAACCTTGAACCATGGCAGCAAACTCCCGAAGTGAGTGCTCGTATCGGGAGTCTCCTGCCATTAGGCCCCCCAATCGCCTCCGAATGGCGGCAGCCTCCCGGTGTGAGTGCTCACATCGGGAGGTTGCCGCCACGGGTCGGGAGGCCATCGCCTCGCTTGAGTCCTCCCACCTGGGAGAATGCCAGGTGAGCCCGACCCATGCGGGCTCCCCTCCCGCGAGGGAGCGCTCACATCGGGACTTGGCTGCCACCCGACCCCGAGGGCGGCGGCTTTTCGCTGCGCGCGACCGGTTCTGGGGGGCCCGGTACGAAGGGTGCTGAGGAAAGTGGAGCGTTGGCAATCCGAGGTTCGCAACCACTGAGGAAAAGCGAGTATTGGCAGTGGATGACCCCTTTCGTCTGTCAAACCTTGAGGTTCCCAAGCTTCCAACGAGCCCGGATTGCCAATGCTCGACATTCCTCAGCGGCCCTCGGCTCCAGGGGCACCCAATCGCCCGCAGACCAGGTTTCCGAGGCGGGAACCCCGGTTTGGCGGCGTGCCTGGCGGCAGGTGACCCAGGTGAGTGCTCGCGCGAGTCGTCTACTGCCAGGGGCGAGGAGCCGCCACTGTCGATGAACCCCCCTCCGCCGATGGCTTGCCGTCCCGCAGCGGACCGTGCCACTCTCCCCTTCTCTGACTTCTGAATACCCCTCGGCTACGACGGCCCCGAGGGCGCCATGGTTAAACCCTTGCGTCGATTCGGACAATCACCCTCCCCCAACCTTGAACGCACCCAATGCGCGGGATACACTTACTCCATCGCGCTAAAGTGCCTTCGATTCCTACTCCGTAGGGGAAGTGGAGATTCCAACATGACTCGCACTGGCCTCACGATGGATCGCCGCGGGTTCCTCAAGGCGTCCGCAATCCTGTTCTCGTCCGCAGCGATCGGCCTCTCCACCGGTTGCGGCAGCACCTCTGGCTCCTCGTCCAGCGCGGACTCGTCCGCGAGCGACAGCGGCGCCTCCGGTCTCGCCGCGTTTGACGGCAACTTCATCATCGGCTTTGACCAAGACTTCCCGCCCTACGGCTACGTGGGGGACGACGGCAACTACACCGGCTTTGACCTTGACCTGGCCAAGGCGGTCTGCGACCTGGAAGGGTGGACCTACACCCCCAGCCCCATCTCGTGGGACGCCAAGGACGGCCTTCTCAACAGCGGCCAGATCACCTGCATCTGGAACGGCTTCACCATCGAGGGCCGCGAGGACGACTACGCCTTCACCGACGCGTACATGGAGAACCGCCAGGTCGTGGTTGTTCGCAGCGACTCGGGGATCTCGTCCCTCGCCGACCTCAAGGGCAAGAACGTGATCACCCAGACCGACTCCGCGGCCTACAACCTGCTGAGCTCCGGCGGGTCCCAGGAGGAGCTAGGCAAAACGTTTGCCCAGCTCCAGACCATCGGGGACTACAACACGGCCTTCATGATGCTCCAGAACGGGTCCGTCGACGCCATCGCCGTGGACTACCCCGTGGCGACCTACAACATCGGGAGCGACACCTCCAAGTACACGATTCTGGACGAGGCGCTCAACTCGGAGCACTTTGGCGTGGGCTTCGCCAAGACCGACGAGGGCCGCGCCCTGGCAAAGCAGGTCGAGGCGGACCTCCAGAAGCTCGACGAGCAGGGCAAGGTCAAGGAGCTGTGCGAGAAGTACGCCGACCAGGGCGTCTCGTACGACCTCTGGTGCCTGCCGAAGGCGAAGTAGGCTGCTCGGGCAAGGCAGGCAGGCCCCTCGGGGCCGCAATCTGACAAGGGGCGGTGGGACGTGGAGATCTCCACGATGCTTGGCATGCTCATGCGGGGGTACGGCGTATCCCTGCAGATATTCTTCGTGACGCTGCTGGGGGCACTCCCCCTGGGCGTCATCCTGGCGCTGGGGCGGCTCTCACGCTTCAAGCCGCTCTCGGGGCTCGTGGCCCTGTACATCTCGGTCATGCGCGGCACCCCGCTCATGCTCCAGATGTTCGCGGTCTTCTTCGCACCCTTCTACATCTTTGGCATCAGGGCGGGCTCCGGCTACATGTACACGGCGGTCATGATCTCGTTCGTGCTCAACTACGCCGCCTACTTTGCCGAGATTTACCGCTCCGGCATCCAGAGCATGCCGCGCGGGCAGTACGAGGCGGCGGAGGTCCTGGGCTACAGCGCGCCCCAGACCTTCTTCCACGTGATCCTCCCCCAGGTGGTGAAGCGCATCCTCCCCGCCATGGGCAACGAGGTCGTCACGCTCGTGAAGGACACGTCACTGGCATTCTCCATCGGCCTGGCGGAGATGTTCACGCAGAGCAGGGCGCTCGTGGCGTCGCAGAGGAGCATGGTCCCCTTCGCCCTTGCCGCCCTCATCTACTGGATTACCTGCCTGGTCATAGAGTTCCTGCTCAGGCGTGCCGAGAGGAGGCTCTCCTACTACCATGACTAACCGTTCGAGGATCTCGATACCGCGTCCCGACCAGAGCTTTGCCTCGTTCGCCGGGCTCCCCGCCGTGTACGTGCACGGCGCCACCAAGTCGTTTGGCGACCGCCAGGTGCTCAAGGGCATCGACCTGATCATCAACAAGGGCGAGGTCGTCTCGATCATCGGGCCCTCTGGCGCGGGCAAGTCCACCCTCCTGCGCTGCCTCACGCTGCTGGACCGCTTCGACGGCGGCACGCTCGCCTACGGCGACGTCGTGGTCGCCAAGCCCGCCGGCGACGGGTCGGGCGTCGAGTACGACCGCGAGTCCATCCCCCAGGCGCGCATGCGCTTTGGCATCGTGTTCCAGGACTACAACCTCTTCCCGCACCGGACGGTGCTCCAGAACGTCACCGATGCCCCCATCATCGTGCAGCACCGCGAGCGCGCGAAGGTTGAGGTCGAGGGCCGCGAGCTGCTGGGGAGGCTGGGCCTGGCGGAGCACGCCGACAAGGTCCCCTGCCAGCTCTCGGGCGGGCAGCAGCAGCGCGTCGCCATCGCCCGCGCCCTGGCTATGCACCCCAAGGTCATCTACTTCGACGAGGCCACGAGCGCGCTGGACCCGCGCCTGACCGCGCAGATGCACGACCTCGTGCGAGAGCTGGCGAGAGGAGGCATGGCCGTTGGCATCGTAACCCACGAGATGGGCTTTGCGCGAGACGCGAGCGACCGCGTCGCCTTCCTCTTTGACGGCGAGATCGCGGAGGAGGGCACCCCGGAGGAGGTCCTGGGCAACCCGTCCGACTCGCGCACCCGCGCCTTCCTCGCAAGGGCGGAGGACTGAGCCGCTGACTGCCGGCGGGAGGGGCGACAACAGACGAAGGGGGTCCGGCTCCAGCCGGGCCCCCTTCGCGTTAGCCTCGTGCTTCTCGCCTAGACCAGGTACTCGGCGATCTGAACGGCGTTGGTGGCGGCACCCTTGCGGATCTGGTCGCCGCAGCACCAGAACGTGAGGGAGCTCACGCCCTCCGGCGCCGAGAGGTCGCGGCGGATGCGGCCCACGTAGACCAGGTCCTGGTCGCTGGTGTCGAGCGGCATGGGGTAGGACAGCGTCGCCGGGTCGTCCACGACCTTGACCCCGGGAGCGGCAGCCAGGACCTCGCGCGCCTGGTCGGGCGTGAGGGGACGCTCGAACTCGCAGGTGATGGACTCGGAGTGCGAGCGCATGACGGGGACGCGCACGCAGGTGCAGTTAACGCGGACCTCGGGAAGGTGCATGATCTTGCGGCCCTCGTTCTGCATCTTCCACTCCTCGGAGGTGTAGCCCTCGTCCTTGAAGGAGCCGATCTGCGGGATGAGGTTGGCTGCCAGCTGGTAGGCGAAGGGCGAGGTGTCGCCCATCTCTCCCCCGTTTGCCAGGACCGAGGTCTCGCGCTGCAGCTCGCGCAGGCCGGGCATGCCGGCGCCGGAGGCGGCCTGGTAGGTGGAGACGATCATCCTCCGGAGCCCGGCGACCTTGTGCAGCGGGTAAGTGGGCACAAGTCCGATGATCGTGGCGCAGTTGGGGTTGGCGATGATGTTGCGGGGGTGGTTGGCGATGTCGCCCGCGTTAATCTCGGGCACCACCAGCGGCACGTCGGGGTCGAGCCTGAAGGCGTGGCTGTTGTCCACGCACACGGCGCCGCGCGCGGCGGCCTGGGGGAGAAGCGCCTTGGCGATGTCGTCACCGGCAGCGCCGAGGACGATGTCGACCCCCTCGAACGCCTCGGGGCGGGCCTCCTGGATGGCGACCTCCTCGCCCCTGAACGTCAGGGTCTTGCCCGCGGAGCGGGCGCTCGCCAGCGGGACGAGGCGCGAGACGGGGAAGTCCCTCTCCTCCAGGCACTGGAGCATCTGCGTGCCAACGACCCCGGTGGCTCCGAGGATTGCGACGACCTTCTCACTCATGGGATACCTCCTGTGACGCGTGCCTACGCGAGGGCCTTGGTCGGGATCTGGACCATCTCGCCGGCAACGAAGTTGTCGTAGATGACGTTGATGGCGCGGTCGAAGTCGGCGTTGTTGACGCCGACGATGATGCTGATCTCCTGGGAGCTCTGGGTGATCATGCGGATATTGATGCCCGCCTCGCCCAGGCAGCCGAAGATGCGGCCCGAGGTGCCGGCGCGACGGCTCATGTTGCGGCCGACCACGCTGATCAGCGCCAGGCTGTCGACCACGTTGATGCTGTCGGGCTTGAGCTCCTGCTGCAGGTCGTTGACGATGGAGTAGATGCTGTCCTTGACGTCGGACCCGTTGACCACGACGCCAAACGAGTCAACGCCCGTGGGGATGTGCTCGATGCTCACGCCGTAGCGCTCGAAGACCGAGAGGGCGCGGCGCAGGAAGCCGACCTGGTTGGACATGTGGGCCTTCTGCACGTGCACGGCCATGAAGTCGCGCTTGCCCGCGATGCCGGTGATGAGGTGCTCCTGCTCGTGCTCCTCGGCCGTCTCGCGGATGATGGTTCCCTTTGCCTCGGGCTCGTTGGTGTTCTTGATCTGGATGGGGATGTTGGCCTCGCGGACGGGGAAGATGGCCTCCTCCTGCAGGACGGAGGCGCCCATGTACGAGAGCTCGCGCATCTCGTCGAAGGTGATGCGGTGGATGGAGCGGGGGTTCTTGACCACGCGGGGGTCGGCGGCGAGGAAGCCCGAGACGTCCGTCCAGTTCTCGTACACGCTGGCGTCGATGCAGCGCGCGAGGATGGCGCCCGTGATGTCGCCGCCGCCGCGCTGGAACAGCTTGATGGTGCCGTCCACGGTGGCGCCGTAGAAGCCGGGGAGCACGAACGACCCCAGGCGGGCGACCGCGTCGCGCACGCGGGTCTGGGTGCGCTCCATGTCCACGGTGCCGTCGTGGTGGAACACGATGGCGTCGGCGGCGTCGAGGAACGGCAGGCCCAGGTACTCGGCCATGAGCTGGCCCGTGAACCACTCGCCGCGCGAGACGATGTACTCGGGGCTCAGGCTCTGGATGACCGAGGAGAACTCCTCGAACTTCTCCGCAATGGGGTACTTGAGGCCCAGCTCCTGCGCGATCTGGACGTAGCGCTGCTCGATGGACTCGAGCAGGGAGCTGCAGTCGACGTGGTACTGGATGTGCGCGTTCACCAGCAGGAGCAGGTCGGTGATCTTGTTGTCACCCGAGAACCGCTTTCCCGAGGCGGAGACGACCACGAACCGACGGTCGGGGTCCGCCTTGACGATGGAGCGCACCTTCTTGAACTGGGCGGCGTCGGCGACGCTGGACCCACCAAACTTTGCGACCTTGATCATGCTGCCCTAGTCCTCCCGCGCGATCGCAGCCATGAAGCTGCTGGGGTCCTGGTCGAGGACGTTCACGAACGCCTCGTGCGCCTTCTCGGCCGTGAGCCCGCTGAGCAGGAACGCCCTGTCGCCGCCAACGAACTCGAAGTCCTCGGCGTAGGGCTCGCTGTCCTCCACGTACGAGCTGGTGCGGATGACGTAGTCGCTCGTGAGGAGCGTGGGGTCGTACTGCTTGGGGGTGTCTATGTCGTAGTGTGGGACCCTGCCCTCGGAGAAGTCCAGGATGTCCTGCACGATGGCGTTGCCCGTGGGGAGCGAGCCGGCACCCTGGCCGTAGAACTTGAGCTCGCCCACGGTGGTTCCCACCAGGGTGCAGAGGTTGAAGTTGGAGGGCACGTTGGCCTCGAGCGACCTCAGGGGGACCGCCACGGGCTCGACGGCGGCGGCGTAGCGCCCGTCGCCCTGCACGGCACGGCCGAGCAGCTTGACGGAGAGCCCGCGCGACGCGAAGAGGTCCAGGTCAGCCTTGTTGAGCGTGCGGATGCCGGTCACGGGGATGGAGCCGGTGCACGTGGTGTCAAACGCCACGCTCGAGGCGATGATGGTCTTGTTGCGCACGTCGATGCCGTCGATGTCGGCGGACGGGTCGCGCTCGGCGTAGCCCAGGCGCTGGGCCTCGGCCAGGACGACGTCGAAGTCGGCGCCCTCGCGCACCATGGCGTCCACGATGTAGTTGGTGGTCCCGTTCATGATGCCCGAGATGGACGAGATGTCGTCGATCCTGCGCGCCTTGAGGATGCTCGCGATCCAGGGGATGCCGCCGCCGCACGTGGCCTCGATGTACAGGCCGGCGTGCGAGAAGTTGGCCTGGCTCACGAACTCGCCAAAGTGCTCCGCGACGACGGCCTTGTTGGAGGTGACCACGCTCTTGCCCGCAGAGAGGGCGTCCATGATGAAGGTGTGCGCGGGCTCGAGGCCGCCCATGCACTCGACGACCAGCGAGATCTCCGGGTCGTCGACGATGTCCTGGAAGTTGGACGTCATGCGGGGGTCGGTGAGGCGGTCGGGCAGCTCCAGGATGCGCGACACCTCCACGCCCTCCACGCGGTCGGTCACGATACGGTCGACGCCGCGGCCCACCACGCCGTGGCCCAAGATCGCAATCTTCATGCTCTCCCTATCTTTCCACTGTGTGACGGGCTGGGGACCCGCCACGACCAAAGGCTATGATACGAACCAAAGTGCAGGACCATACTCGTCGGGCGCGACTGCCCCGAGGCAAGGAGCACCACTTTGATGAACATGTTGTATCACAGCACGCGCAATGGCTCGAATCCCGTAACAAGCAAGCAAGCAATATTGCAGGGCATCGCCCCGGACGGCGGCCTCTACGTGTCAGACGGGCTGGGCCAGGCGAGGGTGGACCTCCCCTCCGTCTGCCAGGAGGGCTACCAGGCGACGGCGCGCAGGGTCCTCTCGACCCTCCTGACCGACTACACCGAGGACGAGATCGCGTCCTGCGTTGCGGGGGCCTACGGGGACAACTTCGACTCCCCGCTCGTCACGCCCCTCTCGCCCGTGGGCAAGGACTGGCTTCTCGAGCTCTACCATGGCCCCACCTGCGCCTTCAAGGACGTCGCGCTGCAGATGCTCCCCCGCCTGATGTCGGTCGCGCGCGGGTCTGACGGACGCCACGTGATGATCGTGACCGCCACCTCGGGCGACACCGGCAAGGCAGCCCTCGCCGGCTTCGCGGGCGTCGACGGCTGCGGCGTCACGGTCTTCTACCCCGAGGGCAAGGTGTCCGACATCCAGCACCTGCAGATGGTGACGCAGGAGGGCGGCAACGTCGCCGTGTGCGCCATCCGCGGAACCTTTGACGACGCCCAGACCCAGGTCAAGCGCATCTTCGCCGACCGCGAGCTCGCCGGCCGCCTGGCACAGGGCGGCGTGGTCCTCTCCAGCGCCAACTCCATCAACGTGGGCCGCCTGGCCCCGCAGGTCACCTACTACTTCAGCGCCTACGCGCAGCTGGTGGGCACCGGCGCCATCGTGGAGGGCGACGAGGTAGACTTCGTGGTCCCCACCGGCAACTTCGGCGACATCCTGGCGGGCTACTACGCCAAGCGCATGGGGCTCCCCGTTGGCAGGCTGGTCGTGGCGTCCAACGCCAACAACGTCCTCACCGACTTCATAACGACCGGCACCTACGACCGCAGGCGCGAGTTCCTCAAGACCATCTCGCCCTCCATGGACATCCTGGTTTCGTCCAACCTGGAGCGCATGCTCTACTACCTCACCGACGGGGACTGCGAGCGCGTTGCTTCCCTCATGGCGGACCTGAGGGAGAAGGGCTCCTACTCCATCGGAGACGAGCTGCTGGGCAAGCTCCGCGAGACCTTTGACTGCGGCTTCGCGGACGATGACGAGACGCGACAGACGATCCGTTCCACGTGGGAGGGCGACCACCGCCTGATCGACCCCCACACCGCCGTTGCCAAGACGGTGCTGGACAGGATCCCCCGCGAGGGGCGCCAGCGCGTGTGCCTCTCGACCGCCAACCCGTACAAGTTCTCCGCCGACGTCCTCGGCGCCCTCGGCGGCGACGTGGAGGGGCGTGACGGCTTCGCGTGCATGGACGCGCTCCAGGAGCTCACGGGCATCGCCGCGCCCGCCCAGCTCTCAGAGCTGAGGGACAAGGCCGTGCTGCATCTCGACGTGTGCAACCGAGACCGGATGGCCGCGTTCGTCGAGGGCGCCTGCCAGCGGGTGTTCGCATGAGCGGAGCGCGCAAAGCCGTCGTGAGCGTGCCCGCGACCTCCGCAAACGTGGGCGTGGGGTACGACTGCCTGGGCATAGCGCTGGACCTCAGGGCTACCTTCACCTTTGAGGAGTCCGACGAGCTCGTTATCGACGGCTGCCTGGAGAAGTTCCGCGGCGAGGACAACCTTGCCTGGACCAGCTACCTCGAGGCGTGCCGTCGCATGTACCGCGAGCCAAGGCCCATGCACCTCACCATCGACTCGCCCATCCCGCTCTCGGGGGGGCTGGGATCGAGCTCCACCTGCGTGGTCGCGGGCGTCGTGGCAGCTCAGCTGCTCAACGGCGACGGCTTTGACCCCCAGGCGGCCCTCAACGTGGCGACCTTCCTGGAGGGTCACCCCGACAACGTCGCCCCCGCCATCATGGGCGGCCTGGTGAGCTCCTTCTCGGACGGCAGGGACACGCGCTCCCTGCGCTTTGACGTCGCGGACGGCATCTCGTTCGTCGCCATCGCCCCACCCTACGAGGTGAGGACGGCGGACGCCCGCAAGGTCATGCCCGAGAGCGTGTCGACCGAGACCTGCGTGTGGCAGGTCGGCCATGCCGTGGCCACGGTTCAGGCCCTCCAGTCGGGCGACTGCGACCTCCTCTCGGCGGCCTGCCAGGACCGTCTGCACGAGCCCTTCCGCGCACGCCTGATCCCCGACTACGAGCCGCTCAGGCGCACCGCCCTCGCCGCGGGCGCCGCCGCGTTCCTCATCAGCGGCTCCGGCTCCACGATGCTCGCGGTCTGCGACGGCGACGAGGGGGCGAGGCGCGTCGCCAACGCCGTCAACAACATGGTCGAGAACCACATCGACGGGCTGTGGGTCCGGGTCCTGGGGTGCAGCCCCGAAGGCGTGACGTTCGAGGCCTAGCCTCCTACATGACCCACACATTGCAGCGGCCCCCGAACCATACGGGGGCCGCTTTCCCTTCCGTTGGGGGAGAGAGGTCACGCCACCACGTCGCAGCACCACCGCACGGGCGTGGCAGAGAGCTGCAGCCGATAGGTGCCGTGGGCGAGCTCGCTCTGGAACCTCTCCTCTCCCCCGTTCAACGTGAACGGAACGCACGTCTCGCATAAAAACGGGCCCCGCTCTGGCGAACGGGACCCGCACCTAAACCTGAACCATCCCAACGTTACCCGCCCAGGTAGGCCTTCCTCACGTCATCGTCGTGCAGCAGCTCCTGGCCGGTGCCCGTCTTGGTGATGGTACCGGTCTCGAGGACATAGCCGCGGTCCGCGATGGAGAGCGCCATGGACGCGTTCTGCTCCACCAGCAGGATGGTCGTCCCCTGCTCGTTGAGCTCCTTGACGATGTCGAAGATCTCCTGCACCAGGATGGGCGCCAGACCCATGGACGGCTCGTCCAGCATCAGCAGCTGGGGACGGCTCATGAGGGCGCGCCCCATGGCGAGCATCTGCTGCTCGCCGCCGGACATGGTGCCCGCGGACTGCCCCATGCGCTCCTTCAGGCGCGGGAAGCGCTCGTACACGCGCTCCATGGTCTCCTGGTTCTCGGCGTCGCTCCTGGTGTAGCCGCCCATCTCCAGGTTCTCCTCAACGCTCATCTGCGTGAAGACGCGCCTGCCCTCGGGGCACAGCGCAATGCCCATCGAGACGATCTTGTGGGGCTTGATGCCTATGAGGCTCTCGCCCTTGAACTGGACCTCGCCCGACTCGGGCTTGAGCAGGCCGGCGATGGTGTTGAGGGTCGTGGACTTGCCCGCGCCGTTGGCGCCGATGAGGGTGACGATCTCGCCCTCGGAGATGTCGAAGGAGATGCCCTTGACGGCCTTGATGGCGCCATACGAGACGTGCAGGTCCTTGACGGAGAGAATCGTCCCCATCTACTTCACCTCCTGCTTGCCGAGGTATGCCTCGATTACCCTCGGGTCGTTCTGGATCTCCTCCGGCGTACCCTTGGCGATGATCTTGCCGTAGTCCAGCACGGCGACGACCTCGCACACGCCCATGACGAGCCTCATGTCATGCTCGATCAGGAGCACCGCAAGGTGGAACTCGTCGCGGATCCTGAGGATGTTCTCCATCAGGTCCTCGGTCTCGTTGGGGTTCATGCCAGCAGCGGGCTCGTCGAGCAGCAGCACCTTGGGGTGCGTACCGAGCGCTCGCAGGATCTCGAGGCGGCGCTGCTCGCCGTACGGGAGGTTGCCGGCTTTGGTGTTGGCGAACCTCTCCATGCCAAAGAAGCTCAGGAGCTCCATGGCCTGGTCGTGGAACTCCCGCTCCTGCTTCCAGTGCTTGGGGGTGCGGAAGATGTCGTCAACCAGGCGCGTGGACATGGAGTTGCCGAGACCCACCAGGACGTTCTGCTCCACGGTCATCTGGCTGAAGAGGCGGATGTTCTGGAAGGTGCGGGCGATGCCCATCTTGTTGACCTGCACCATGCTCTTGCCGGCGGTGTCGATGCCGTCGAGCAGGATCGTGCCGCGCGTGGGCTTGTACACGTTGGTGAGCAGGTTGAAGATCGTGGTCTTGCCCGCGCCGTTGGGGCCGATGATGCCGCTGATCTCGCTGCGGCCCATCGCGATGTTGAAGTCGTCGACGGCGGTGAGGCCGCCGAAGTCTATGCCCAGGTGCTCCGCCTGGAGGACGGGGATCGTCCCCAGGTCCCTCTCGGGGATGAGGTTGGGGGACTCCATCTGCACCACGACGCCATGGCGGTTGTTAGGCATTGGCCTCCACCTCCTCGCTCTTCTGCTTGGACTTCCCGCGGAACAGCTCGCCGTTGATGAGCCTCTCCAGGAAGTCGCCCATGGAGAAGTCGTAGGTGCCGAGCAGGCCCTGTGGGCGGAAGATCATGACCAGGATCAGGACCACGGCGTAGACGACCATGCGGTAGTCCGCGAAGGCGCGCAGCGCCTCGGGCAGGATGGTGAGGACCGTGGCGGAGAGGACCGAGCCCAGCATGGAGCCCATGCCGCCCAGGACGACCATGACCAGGATCTCGATGGACTTCATGAAGCCGAACTTGGCGGGGGCCATGACGCCGATGCACCCGGCGTAGAGCGCTCCGCCGACGCCGGCGAAGAAGGCGGACGCCACGAATGCGAGCGTCTTGTAGTAGGTGGTGTTGACGCCCGTGGCCTCGGCGGCGATCTCGTTGTCGCGGATGGCGAGGATGGCCCTGCCGTGGCGCGACTTCATCATGGTGTGGATCAGGAAGAGGACGATGCCCACCACGATGAACGTGTTGAGGAAGTTGGTGTAGCTGGGGATGCCAGTGAGGCCCTTGGCGCCGCCCGTGAGCTCGAAGCCCACCACGCCGTCGATGTTGAGCATCACCACGCGGATGATCTCGGCGAAGCCGAGCGTGATGATTGCCAGGTAGTCACCCTTCAGGCGAAGCGCCGGGATGCCGATGATGAGGCCGCTCAGGCCTGCCATCAGGCCGCCGAACAGCACGCCCACGATGAAGAGCACCACCGCCATGGGCTCGCCCGTGACGAACGAACGCATGTTGAGGTCGAAGACCGGCATCATGCGGATGATGAAGATGGCGCAGGAGTAGCCGCCCACCGACATGAAGCCGGCGTGGCCCAGGGGCAGCTGTCCCAGGTAGCCCGTCGCCACGTTGAGCGAGACGGCCATGATGATGTAGATGCCGATCTGCTCGATGACCGTGGTCTGGTAGCGGCTGATGAAGCCGTTGTCGATGAGCCCCTCGCCTATGGCGAGCATCGCCACGAAGAGGAGCGCGTTGATGATGTAGCGCTTCTTGGTGGAGAGGGTCTTGCGCCCGCCGCCGTTCCTCGACGCCTTGGCGGTGACGTACGGCCGCTCCTGTCCCCCGTTGAGTTCTTGGTCCATCGTGCCTCCCCTAGACCTTCTCGTTCATGGTGCGCCCGAGGATGCCCGTGGGCTTCACGATCAGAACGATGATGAGCAGAAGGAACACCACGGCGTCGCGCCAGACGGAGAAGCCCATGGCGGACACGAAGACCTCGGCAAAGCCGACCAGCAGGCCGCCGATAACGGCGCCGGGGATGGATCCAATGCCGCCCAGGACCGCGGCGACGAACGCCTTGGTGCCCAGCATGATGCCCATGGTGGGCGTGGCCTGGGTGTAGGCCATGCTGTAGAGCACGGCTCCGATGCCCGCGAGAGCTGAGCCCACCGCAAAGGTGAACGAGATGGTGTTGTTGACGTTGATACCCATCAGACGGGCCGCGCCCATGTCCTCCGAGACCGCTCGCATGGCCTTGCCGAACTTGGTCTTCTGCACCAGGAGCGTGAGGATGATGGTGGAGATGGCCGTAACCACGACGGTGAGTATGGCGACCCCGTTGAAGGTTGCCCCGCCAATCTGCGGGTTGGGCAGGTTGAAGTAGGTCGGCACGACCTTGGCGTCGGCGCCAAACACCAGCTGCGCCCCGTTCTCGAGGAAGTACGAGACGCCGATGGCCGTGATCAGCACCGAGAGGCGCGGCGCATTCCTCAGCGGCGCATAGGCGACCTTGTCGATGAGGACGCCCAGGACCGTGCATCCCACGACGGAGAGAATGATCGCGAGCACGGGCGACATGCCCAGCTGTGCCATCACTATCCAGGATATGTACGCGCCGACCATGATGATGTCGCCGTGTGCGAAGTTGAGCAGCAGGATGATGCCGTACACCATCGTGTAGCCCAGTGCGACGAGCGCGTAGATGCTGCCCAGCTGCAAGCCGTTGAGCACCTGCGTCAAGAACGTCATGGCACACACTTCCTTTCTTCGTCTTGCGAGGACGCTTGCGAGACGCCCCCCTATGCGCAAGGGCGCCGGGGAGACTTTCGCGCCCCCGGCGCCCTAGGGCATTCCTACTGCGAGAGTGCCGCCACTAGCTGGCCTCGATGGTGTCGAACACGCTCTCCTTGCCATCCTTGAAGGTGATGACCAGGGTCGGCTTCACGGGGTCGCCGGTGCCGTCGTACTTGATGGTGCCGGTGACGCCGTCAACGGAGCCGGACGAGATGGCGTCGATGATGGCCTGCTTGTAGTCGTCGTCGGAGGGCTTGTACTTGCCGTCCTTCTCGACCTGCTCGATGGCGGTCATGACGACCATGGCGGCGTCGTAGCCCAGTGCGCAGAAGTTGGAGGGGTCGGCGTTGTACTCGGCCTTGTAGTCCTTGATGAACTGCTGGACCTTCTCGTCGTCGTTGTTGACGGTGAACGAGCAGTCGTAGAAGCAGCCCTCGAGGTCTGCGGCGCTGGCGTAGTCCTGGTCGCCGCCCACGATGTTGGACCAGCCGTCGGCGCCCAGGAAGACGCCCTTGTAGCCCAACTGACGTGCCTGGGTCACGATCTTGCCGTCGTCCTGGTAGTAGTTGGGGCAGAAGATGCAGTCGGGGTTGCCGGAGATGATCGTGGTCAACTGCGCCTTGAAGTCGGTGTCGCCGGCGGAGTAGCCCTGCGGGTCGGCGACGGACGAGAGGCCCTTGGACTTGGCCTCCTTGACGAAGGCGTCCTTGACGCCGACCTCGTAGTCTCCGCCGGAGTTGAAGATGGCGCCGTAGGTCTTGTAGCCCTGCTTGGCCGCAAAGTCGGCCATGAGCTTGCCCTGGTACGGGTCGGTGATGCAGGCGCGGAAGGCGTTCTTGCCGTACTTGATGAAGTCGGCTGCAGTCGCGGACGCCGAGACCAGCGGCATGTTGTCGTTCACGGACGCCTGCGCCACGGCGATGGACGGGGTGGAGGTCACGTCGCCGATGATGGCGACGACGCCGTCCTCGACCATCTTGTCGTAGACGTTCTTGGCCTCGGTGGCGTCACCCTTCTCGTCCTGGGTGTCGAGGTCGATCTTCTTCTTGTTGATGCCGCCCTTGTCATTGAGCTGCTTCACGTAGAGCTGGGCGCCGTTGCGGACCGCGAGGCCGTACTGGGCCACGTCGCCGGAGTAGGGACCCATCAGGCCGACCTTGATGCTGGAGTCGTCGCTAGAGGAGGACCCACCACCGCAGGCGGTTAGAATGGATGCACCACCCAGACCCGAAGCAGCGATGCCACTCAGCTTGACGAAGTTACGCCTGCTCATAGCGTTTGCCATTGTTCACCCTCCCTGGGCTAGACTTCCCGGGTCGCCCCGTGGCGACCTCTCAACGGGTACTCTAGACGCAAGCCGAAGGGCGCGCCCGCAGAACGGGCATCGTTTTCAAGCTCGTAACACACTCGACAACTTTTTATGATGTTGGCCTATCTGGCGTTTTGACGTGCCATTTCTTCCACAATCGATGCCAGACCGCAAGTTTCCGGACTATAAATGATTTCATCGCCTTGCAATCTTGGAAATGGCGAGCGACAAGACCGCGCCAAACGCCACGCCACTGAGGTCCAACAGGACGTCGGTGACCCGTCCGCTCCTGCCGGGCACGAACAGCTGGATCGCCTCGTCCACCACGGGGACAAGGCACACGAGCAGGGCGATGAGCCGGGTGGCAGCGCGCGACTTGGTCCTCATGGCATTGGAGAGGCGCCATCCAAGGATACCCAGGACGGTGTACTCGATGAAGTGCGCCATCTTGCGCACCAGGAAGGTGCGATCGCCCCAGCTGGTGACGCCCATGGCGCCCAGCAGGTCCATGATCGGCTTGAGGCGGGCGAAGAAGTCGCTCTCGCCCGAGGAGGCGGTCCCGTCCCTCAGGGAGTGACCCCATATGAAGGCCATCCACAAACACAGGACCAGGGCTCGGAGCGGGACGGACGGCCTTCCGCCCTTCTTGCCGCCGCGCCTCTCGAGGGGCATGGGCTAGGCCTCCCTGACGGAGCCGGCCATGTGCTTGGGGCTGCCCTCGCGACCCTCGCGCCTGCGACGCGCGAGCCTCGCGAGCTTGTTGGTCCCCTCGGTCGACTGGCTGCCCCCCTCGATCACACGGAGGTAGTCGCGCGACGACTTGCGCGCCGCCTGCGAGCGGTTGTGCGAGAACTCGTCGTCGATCAGGTAGTCCACGTACGTCTCGGTGTCCACGACCTCTGGGTGTCCGGCGGGGGTACGGAAGGGGATGAAGCTCGTGGGGCCCTCCAGGCCCTCGGGGTCGTCGATGGTCTCGATGCCTCCGATCGCGTCGCCGGCGAAGGGGGTCGCTGGCGTCATCTGCTCGAGCCTCTCCCCCATCGCGGAGAGCGCCTGCTCCCACATGTCGTCGTGGTCGAGCTCGCTCGCCGACCGCTTGGCGGGGAACATTCCCTGGTCGACCTCGGCGACGCTCTGGGCGATGACGGCGGCACGCGCCTTCGCCGCGGCGTTGGGGCGCGGGGAGGGAACGACGCCGCGGTGCGTGGGCTTGGGAGAGACGTCCCCCATCCAGCGCGGGACGTGCAGGCTCTGGGTGTCGTCGAGCTCGTCGCTCGTGGCCTGGACGGCGGGCTTGCCGCCCACGTACACCACGGAGTCGCCCAGGCGGGCGTTCCACCAGCCGGTCCCCACGTCCCCCACGGTGCCGTCGGCACGCTCGATCACGGGGAGGTCCTCAAACGGGTCGCGGTCAAGGCGCTCCGCGAGCACCTCGCGGACCCCGCGAGCACGCTGCGCCATGCGCTCCAGGAAGTTCTCGCGCCTCACGTAGCTCTGCGCCACGTCCTCGTAGTCGCTCGAGGCGTGCGAGGGATGGTCGGCATCGACGACCTGCGGAAGGCGCTGCAGCCGCAGGCGCGCCGTCGATGCGACGGAGTCGTCGTCAGCGGGGTTCTCCTCGCTCGCCTCCCCCGCAGGAACAGCCTGGGGCTCAGGCACTTGGGGTTCCTGGATTACGTCCAGCGGCTCGAGCACCCCGGTGACCTGGGACTCCAACGTCTCGTCCGGCTCCTGCCAGTCGTCTGACGCCAAGGAGACGCGCGCCTCTCCCCCATCGGCCTCAGCCAGCTCGCTGCCGGCAGCCTCAGGACCGTCGGAGAGGTCTGAGGCGTCGGCGTCGATGACCGACCCCCAGGGGATGGAGGGGGCGGGCTCGCCGGGCTTGCGGAAGTGCCTTCCCTGATACTCGGGCTCGGCGCTTACGATGGGCTCCAGGGGGTTGGTCACGTCGAGGGAATCGTCGTCCAGCTCGCCGATCGCCACGGATTCCTCGTTCGAGGCCACGGCCTCATCGGGTATGGAGTCCTCCCCCGCACTCGCCTTCTTGCGAGCGGAGGCAGCCTGATAGGCGCGGGTGACCGCGATGCCGGCGACGACGCCGACACCGAACGGGACGATCACGGAGAGGGGCGAACCGCCGTCAGCGCCATCGGTCGTGGCGGCAAGGGCGGTCGCCGGGCATGCGAAGGCAGCGGCACCGAGAAGCCCAGCCAGGATTGCCGGATTGCTCTTCTCAACTGCCATGAAACTCTCCTCCGCTTAGACGCCGAGCGCAAGACGACCACTCTTGGAGAGGAGAAGACAGCACCGGGACCCAGGGGCTCCCGGCTGGCGACAACGGCTTGCTTCGTCTCTGCTTCGTGTACCGTCGTGATATGCGCTTGGGAGCAACCTCCCAGTCGCTACCTATGATACCGAGCCTTCACGTGGATTCAAGCCAGACGTGGGGTTTTGGTCCCGTTGCGGATGACGTTTGCATGGCAGGTTCACTGCGACGGCATTGGATACTGGTCTGGGCCGTTTCGGGATGTTTGCAGAGAGGCAAGAACACTCTCGTGCGGGCGGTACAGACAGATGCCGGGCAGGAGTACGTGACCCCTGCCCGGCAGCAGCTCGGAAGACCCTCAAGCACTGAAAGGCGCAGACCCTAGCCCTGGTACCACGTGGGCGTCTTGATGCCTGCGGCGCAGCCCTCGAACATTCCAGAGACCTCGGTGCCGGAAGAGCTTAAGTTCCAAAAGTTCAGCGGGGTCGCATCCGAAAGCAACGTGCAGCGGTAGAACATTCCCCTCATGTCTGTAACGTTGGAAACGTTCCACGCGGATAGGGGCGCCAGATCGGTAAGCGAGGAGCAACCTTCAAACTCGTTAGCCATAACAGTCACGTTTGAGACATCCCACCCAGACAGAGGAGTCAAATCAGAAAGTGAGCTGCATCCATAGAACATACCGCCCATGTTCTTGAAGTTTCCGGTATCCCATTTGTCAAGCCCGATGATTCCTGTGAGGGAAGAGCAATCCTCGAACATCGCGGTTGCGTCCTCAACATCTGAGACATCGAGGTTCGAAACGTCAATGCTCTTGAGTGAGGAGAAGTACGCGACGTTGATATAGCCGTCGTCGCTTGAGAACAGCCTGTTGGAGTCCACCGGGGCCTTAACGCCCTTATCAATCACGATTGAAGTGACCTTCGAAAGATCAATCAAAGTCTGGGACGAATCCTCGAGTGAAAACACGAAAGTCTCCCACAGGTTTGCCATCGTCCCCGTCTTGCCATCGGTGGGAGAGATTTCCAGCTTGCCGTCGCCGTAGAGCGTCCAGGTGCAGCCCTCCCCAAACTGGCCCTGGGCGGTCACGGTCTCCCCCGCCGCCTTGCTCGTGTCGACCCCGTACCAGGCGATGCCCTCGTACCTCCAGCCGACCTGGACCAGGTGGTCGCTCTCCCCCTTGCTCGTGGTGTAGTTGTGGGCGCCCGCCTTGGCGTTGGGGTTGTACTGGCGGTACAGGAGGACGGCCTTGGTGTCGGAGCTGTACCAGCCGATGCCCTCGTACCTCCAGCCCACGCTCACGAGGTGGTTCTTCTCGGCGAGGCTCGTGGTGTAGTGGTGGTCGCCGGCGTTGGGGTTGTACAGACGGTAGACCGGGGTGTCGGACTTCGTCGGCGCCGTCCAGCCGGTGCCTTCCGAGCGCCAGCCAAGGCGGACGAGCATGTCGCGCTCTGCGCCGTTCTTGGTGTAGAAGTGCTCGCCGCTGTTGGGGTTGTAGAGGCGGTACATGGGCTGCGTGGCGCCCGAGTCCGTGGCCAGGGCCGGTGTCGCGGGGAGGCACAGCGCCCCCGCTCCGAGGCCTGCCGCGACCGCCACTGCCGCAAGCCCGTTCCTGAGGTTGCGCATATGTTCTCCTTCCCACGGAGGGCCACCCGACTTGGCCCTGGTTCAGGGGAAGGATAGGGAGACTTCAGGCGAGGGGGGGGGTGAGTTTTCCACAGATGGTCAATTTTTGTCGGCGTATGGGGTTTAGGACATGAAACTACGCCATTCAGAAACCTCAGACCAGCTGTTTGACCTCATTGCGGCGCGAGATGATAAAAGGGCGCCCATGGAGAAAGTCCCCCGGGCGCCCCTTATGAGCGTGTATTGAGACGGGCCTACGACACGTACTCGGACATCTGCGCCTTCTTGGCGGAACGGATGAGGAACTCCGCGTTGTCGTTGGTCGCACGCAGCCCCTTGACCAGGGCGGTCGCGGCGCGCTCGGTGTTGTTCATGTTGGCGAGCACGCGACGGATGCCCCAGATGAAGGGCTGCAGCTCCGGGTCGAGAAGCAGCTCCTCGTTGCGCGTTCCGGAGGCAATCGGGTCGATGGCGGGGTAGATCCTGCGGTCAGCGAGGTCGCGATCAAGCTTGAGCTCCATGTTGCCCGTGCCCTTGAACTCCTCGAAGATGACCTCGTCCATCTTGGACCCCGTGTCAACGAGAGCGGACGCCAGGATGGTGAGCGAGCCGCCGCCTTCGATGTTCCTCGCCGCGCCCAGGAACTTCTTGGGCGGGTACAGCGCCGCGGAGTCGACGCCGCCGGAGAGGATCCTGCCGCTGGCGGGCATAGCGAGGTTGTACGCCCTCGCCAGGCGCGTGATGGAGTCCAGGACCACGACCACGTCCTCGCCCATCTCGACCAGGCGCTTGGCGTGCTCGATCACCAGCTCGGAGACCGCGGTGTGGTTGCTTGCCGGCATGTCGAACGTGGAGGCCACCACGGTCCCGCGGATGGAGCGCTCCATGTCGGTGACCTCCTCGGGGCGCTCGTCCACGAGCAGGCAGAACAGGTGCACCTCGGGGTTGTTGGCGGTGATGGACTGGCAGATCTTCTTGAGCACGGTCGTCTTGCCCGCCTTGGGGGGCGAGACGATCAGGCCACGCTGGCCCTTGCCGATGGGCGCGACCAGGTCGATGGCACGGCCGGTGATGGAGTCCCTGCCGTGCTCCATAATCAGGCGCTCGTTGGGGAAGATGGGCGTGAGGTCGCGGAAGCGCGGCCTGCCGCGCATCTCCTCGGGGGGACGGCCGTTGATGCTGTCGATGTGGTGCAGCGGCGGGTACTTGCTGTTGTTGCGCGCGGGCGAGACGGAGCCCTTCACCTCGTCACCCGGGCGAAGGCCGTACTGCCTGATCAGCTGCTGGTGCACGAAGGCGTCGCCGTCGCCCGCCATGTAGTTGCCCGTGCGGAGGAAGCCATAGCCCTCGTTCTGCATCTCGAGGATGCCCTGCACCGGCCTGAAGCCCTCGGCGAGCGCCGCGGCCTCGTACACCGCCTCGGCCAGGTCCTTCTTGCGCACGCCCACGTAGGGGATGCCCAGGGACTGGGCCTTCTCGCGCAGCTCGGCGACCTTCATGAGCGAGACCTCGTCGCGCGTCAGGCTGGGCTCCACCTGCTGCTCCTGGCGGCGGTCCCTGCGGTTGCGACGGCGGTTGGAGTTGCGGTTGCCGCCGTTGCCGTAGGTGCCGTTGCCGCCGTTGTGCGAGGCCTGCTGCCCCTCATGGTTGCCCTGGCGGTCGTTGCCCTGCTGACGACCCCTGCGGCGGCGCTGCTGGTGCTCCTCGCCGTGCCGCTGCTGCTGGTGCTGGTCGCCCTCCTGCTCGCCCGCGTCGCTTGTGGCGGCATCTGCCTCGGTGAGCGTTGCCGCGGGAGCGCCCAGCACGCGCTGCCCGGCCTCGTCCTGCGCCTTCGCGGCATCCGTGGGACGGCCACCCTCCTCGGTGGCCTGCGGGGCGTCGGCAGCCACCTCCTCGGCGGGCTTCACCTTGCGGGGACGGCCACGGCGGCGCTTGGGCTTCTCGGCCGCGGGCGTCTCCTCAACGGAAGTCGAACCGCCCTCGTTCGCTACCTGTGCAGCCTTGGGAGTCTCCTCCGAAACTTGGAGCTGAGGTGCCTCGCCCTGCTCGGGGGCATCCTCCGCCACATTCACCTTGCGGGGGCGACCACGGCGGCGCTTGGGTTTCTCCTCCACGGGGGCCTCGGATGCCGTCGCAGGCTGAAGCTGCAGCTCGACCTGCTCCGGGGTGCCCTCCTCGCCCTTCTTGGCTGCCGTCTTGCGCGTGGTGCGCCTGCGACGCGGCTTGGGGGCCTCCTCAGACTGCGTGGGCTCCGAGCCCTCTTCCTGGTTGTCTTCTGCCATCAAGGCTACCTTTCTTGCGCCAGGCAGCTTCTATCCGCCGCCAGGTCCAAAGCTGTTCTCATATGGGGAGAGGTGCGACTTCCCGTGCCACAAAACGGCATTTACAAGGGAGTGATGTCACGCTGGAATGGCAATGCCAGACTCACATGCGTCGCAGCCTCGCGCAACGAGCCGAATATAGCATAACCACGTCGCAATGCCAGCATGCGACATGAAAAATCGCCCGATCCCGCGGCCAAAGGCTGGATTTCGGGCGATTTGCATTCATTCTCTCGTGTTGGGAGGGCCTACTCGGCACCGTCCTCCTTCTGGCGCCTCCTCGTGCGAGGCCCACGCCTGACGACGACGTCCGAGATCCTTGCCCTCAGGTCCTCGACCTGCGCCCACCCGCTCTCGGTGAGCCTGATGTTCACAAAGCGGGAGCCGGGGACCTCGGCGCTCTTGGTGACGACGCCCTCGTCCACCAGGGTCGAGACGGACATGGACACCGTGGGCTGCAGCAGTCCCAGGGCGTTGACCAGGTCTGAGATGGTCATGCCCTCCTCCCCGCCCATCGAGAGGCCCAGGAGCGTGAGCTCGCCGGCCATGCAGGGGATGGCGCCCATGGCGTCGATGTAGCGGCAGATGCGGTCCGCCGTCGTGCGGCTGAGCGACTGGCCGGGGAGAATCTGCGCACGTGTGCGCTCGCAGAGGTCGCGCACGCAGGCACGCCCCTCGTCGGTGACGGTGCAGACAACGTTGCGGCGGTCGACGCTCCCCTTGACGCTGCTGATCAGCCCCAGGTTGGAAAGGTGCTTCGTCCTGTGCGTCATGGTCGGCCTCAGGGCGCCCTGGTACTCGGCGATCTCCGAGGTCTTGAGGCCGCGACCCGAGATCGTCAGCCTGCATAGGATGGCGAACTCGCTGAAGGTCAGGCGCCTCTTTGCCTCTATGTCCTGCCTCACGAGGTTGTATGCCCTGCGTATGGACATGTACTCACGAAGCTCCATGCGGCATCCCCATCTCCCGTGACCTAAAGGGAGACGCCTCGTCACGATGGTGGCGAGGCGTCCCGCACTCGGTTCCAACGTTTATCTGACCATACCCCTAGTTGCAGGGGGTCCATCCTTGCAGGATGGCATAGTTCACTTCGCTGAAACCTAAATGTTTAACGAGCGCAGAATTACATCACATCCGGTGCGGTGACGCCGATGAGCCTGAGGGCGACCTCGAGGTTCACGCGCACGGCGTCGATCGCGGCGAGGCGGGCACGGGAGAGGCCCTCGTCCACCGGACGCCCCTCGCTGGGGAGCACCTGGCATGCAGCATAGAAGCCGTGGAAGTCACCGGCGAGCTCCTCGCAGAAGTGCGTGAGGCGGAACGGGGCGCGGTCGCGCGCGGCACCGGCGATGAGCTCGGGGAACTCGGAGAGCTTGCGCGCCAGGGCTGCCTCGGTGGGATCGGTCAGGAGCGAGAGGTCGTAGTCGGGGCCGATGGCCTTCTGGGCCACTGCCTCCATGCCCATCTCCTGCGCCTGCTCCTCGGTGACGCCCGCAGCCCTGCGGAGGATGGAGCAGATGCGCGCGTGCGCGTACTGCACGTAGTACACCGGGTTGGAGTTGTTCCTCTGCTTCACGGCCTCGATGTCGAAGTCGATGGTCTGGTTGGAGGACTTGGAGATGAGCGTGTAGCGCGTGGCGTCGACGCCAACCTCGTCGATCAGCTCCTGGAAGGTGACCATGGTGCCCTTGCGCTTGGACATGCGGACGGGCTCGCCGTTGCGGAGAAGGTTGACGAACTGGCCAAGGTCGACCTCGAACTTGCCGGGGTAGCCCAGCGCGTCGCACACGTTGGTGACGCGGGCGATGTAACCGTGGTGGTCGGCGCCCCACAGGTCGATGGAGTAGTCGTCGCGCTGGAACTTGTTCCAGTGGTAGGCGACGTCGGAGGCGAAGTAGGTGTACTCGCCGTTGGACTTGATGAGGACGCGGTCCTTGTCGTCGCCAAACGCGGTCGACTTGAACCACAGCGCACCGTCGTCGGTCTTGTAGAGGTAGCCCATCTCGTCCAGCCGCTTGAAGGCGCGGTCGACCTGAGAGGTGCCCGACTCGTCCTTGACATAGAGGGAGCGCTCGGAGAACCACAGGTCAAAGTGGCAGCGGACCTCGTCGCACGTGGCCTTGATGCGGGCGAGCATCTTCTTGTAGGCACGCTCGCGGAACTCGGCGTCACGGGTCTCCTGGTCGGCCTCGACCCACTTCTCGCCGTCCTCCTGGTAGAACTCGCGGGCGATCTCGACGATGTAGTCGCCGCCATAGGAGTTGCCGCCCAGGGCCTCGTTGAACTCGTCCATGTACGGGTGGTTCTCGGGGTGCTCGTCGGCCTCGTCGTCCACGTACGCCTCGCGGTCCTTGAGGAGCTTGTCGTATGCCTGGTCAACGGTGACGGCGGCGTCGTGCATGATCTGCACGAGCTGGAGGTAGCGCTTGGCGACCGAGCGCCCGAAGACGTCCATCTGCGAGCCGTGGTCGTTGATGTAGTACTCGCGGTCGACGTGGAAGTTGGCGTGCTCCAGCACGTTGCACATGGAGTCGCCCAGAGCGGCCCAGCGGCCGTGCCCAACGTGGAGCGGGCCGGTGGGGTTGGCAGAGATGAACTCGTAGTTGACCTTGAGGCCATGACCCTCGTCGCACTTGCCCCAGTCGCCGCCGGCCTCGCGCACGGTGCGGAAGACCTCGTTGTTGGAGGCGGCGCTCAGGTAGAAGTTGATGAAGCCGGGGCCCGCGACCTCGACCTTGGAAACCTGCGGGTCCTCGGGCATGTGGCTCACGATCGCAGCGGCGATCTTCGCGGGGGCCATGTGCGCCAGGCGGGCGGAGCGCAGGGCGACGGTCGTGGACCAGTCACCGTTGGAGCTGTCCGCCGGTCGCTCGACGCCGAGGTCCTCCACCTCGAACTCCGGCAGGTCGCCCGCTGCCTGCGCAGCGGAAATGGCTTGCTTCACAAGCCCCTCGATCGTCTCTGGCATGAAATCTCCTTAGGTCGTGCCAAAAATGCAGAAGAACGCATACTTAGTGTTTGAGTTTATATCAGGCGCAATGGATGGTGGGTTCCCATTTGCAAATGAGTCAGATTCGACCTGGCAGAACCCGCCGCCCTAGCTGCGACCCGAGGCCCAGCGCTCCCGGCGTGCGAGCTCGGAGCGCGTGCGCGCGAGGCCGAGCTCGAGTCCCACCGGGTAGGTCTGCGGGTTGAGGAAGCGCTTGACGGCGGGGTCGAGCCTCATGAGCGCCTCGCGACAGCGCGCCTTGGCGGCCTCGATCCCCTCCGGGGCACCGCAGGGCTCTCCGGCATCCACCAGCTGGGTCAGGAGCTCGCGCGGCTCGGCGTCGCCCATGTCGTAGCTCACATACTCGTCCAGGACGTCCACCATCGCCGTGGGGTCGTCCCCCGCAACCGCGTCGTCCACGATCATGTCGCCCACCGGGCAGCCCGACGCGTCGTAAAACCTCCTCACGTGCTGGACGCCCGGGATGGTCCGCTTGTACGCGGTCTCCGAGAGCTTGATCACGGGCTCCCACGGGCTGTCATGCGAGACGCGCGTGGCGCTCAGCTTGTAGACGCCGCCGAGCGAGGGTTGCGGGTCGCAGGTGGCGAGCTTGGTGCCCACGCCAAACGAGTCGATGGGCGCACCCTGGGCGAACAGCGACTGGATGGTGTACTCGTCCAGGTCGTTGGACGCCGAGATCTTGACGTAGGGGAGACCTGCGGCGTCAAACTCGCGGCGCGCCTCCTTGGTGAGCTTGGCGAGGTCTCCCGAGTCGATGCGGATGGCGGCGAGGCGCTCTCCCCTCTCCTCCATCTCCTTGGCCACGGTGATGGCGTTCTTGATGCCCTGGTGGACGTCGTAGGTGTCAAGCAGCAGGACGCAGTTCTTGGGCATCGACTCGGCGAAGGCCCTGAACGCGTCGAGCTCGCTCGGGAACGCCATGACCCACGAGTGGGCGTGCGTGCCAAAGACGGGGATGCCGTAGATCTTGCCCGCCAACACGTTGGAGGTGGAGCTTGCACCGGCGATGTAGGAGGCGCGGGCGACCGCGAGGCCGCCGTCCGGGCCCTGTGCGCGCCTCAGGCCAAAGTCGGAGACCGGATGGCCCTCCGCCGCATGGACCACGCGGGCCGTCTTGGTTGCCACGAGCGTCTGGAAGTTCACCAGGTTGAGAAGGGCGGTCTCGAGCAGCTGGCAGTCGATGATGGGGCCCTCGACCCTCACCATGGGCTCGCGGGGGAACACCAGGTCGCCCTCGGGCACCGCCCAGACCGAGACCCGCATGTGGAAGTCGCGCAGGTAGTCGAGGAAGCCCGCCTTGAACATGGGGCCACCGCCCGGAGCCTGGATGGAGGCCAGGTAGTCGATCACGTCGTCCTCGAAGACGAAGTTGCTCACGAGGTCCGCGATCTGCCCCATGCCGCACGCCACGGCGTAGCCACCGCCAAACGGGTTGTCGCGGAAGAAGACGTTGAAGCACGCCTCGGCGTCGACCATCCCCGACTCCCAGAAGCCCTGGGCCATGGTGAGCTCGTAGAGGTCGGTGTTGAGCGATACGTCATGTGGGTTCGTTCGGTCTGTCAGTGCCATGGTGCCTTCCCTTCGAGAGGCGCCCCGCCACGCACGCAGCGCGACGGGGCGCACCTGGGCTACCTTCCCAAGTTCATGACCAGGATGATCGCGACGGCGACCGCGATGATACCGACGAGGACGATCTTCTGCCCCAGGGGCATCTTGAGGTCGTCGTCGGGCTCCATGATCTTCGCGTTGCGCTCGCGGACCTCCCGGATGCGCCTGTCCTCCTCGGCGTCATGCCGTGCCCTCTCGCGCTCACGCTTGAGCCGCTCGAGCTCGGCGCGCTCCTGCGCGGCACGGCTCGCCTCCTCGCGCTGGGCCTTCTCGCGGCGCAGCGCCTCCAGCTCCTCGCGCTCCTCGTCGCTCAGCGGCTTGGTGTCGTCTGCCATCGCACGCATCCCTTCCCGGCCCGCGTCCGTGCGGGCCTCATAAGCAAGCCTAAGGTTAGCCCTTGTCGCCCAGTTCGGGGCCGCGCACCCCGGTCGCGTCGAAGGCGGGCACGAAGCTCTCGGACACCGTGCCCCCCTGCTGCCACCACATGCGCTCGAACCCCAGGTCGTCCGCGTGGTCCAGGACCTCCTCGTACTCGTCGTCCGTGACGGTGCGCGCGAGCGCGCCACCCGCCTCGCGGCACTGGCGGTTGGGGGTGTACTGGTTCATCACCGAGAGGTCGACCTCGTTGCCGCAGAGCCCCCACACGCGGTCGAGCACCGCCTTGGAGTCGTCCGCGTGGCCGGGGAGCACCAGGTGCCTCACCACGATCCCCCTGAGCATGCGGCCGTCCTCCCCCAGCAGCCTGCCGCCCTTCGTGCGGAGCGAGGCAAGCATGCGGGCGAGGGCCCTGTGCGCCACCTCGGGGTAGTCGGGGGCCTTCGAGAGCCTGCCGGCGAGCTCGCCCGAGGCGTACTTGTAGTCGGTGAGCCACACGTCGATCACGTCGCCCATCTCGTCCACGACTTCGGCGGTCTCGTAGCCCGAGGTGTTGCACACGATGGGGAGCGTGAGCCCGGCATCGCGGGCGAGACGGACCGCCTCCCTCACGTGCGGGGCGTAGTGCAGGGGCGTCACCAGGTTGATGTTGAGCGCGCCCTGTCCTTGGAGCTCGAGCATCCTCCGGGCGAGGCGGGAGGTCGAGACGGCGAGCCCAAAGCCCTCCTGCGAGATCTCGTGGTTCTGGCAGAACACGCAGCGCAGGGGACACCCCGTGAAGAAGATGGCGCCGGAGCCCGCCTCGCCCGAGATGGGGGGCTCCTCCCAGTAGTGGAGCGCGCTGCGGGCAACCCTCAGCGTCGCCGTCGCGCCGCAGAACCCCGCCACGCCCTCGAGCCTCCGCGCCCCGCACGCGCGTGGGCAGAGGTTGCAGCGCCTGTACGAATCGGCCGAGACCATCACGTTTCCTCCCTCGCGGCGGGCGCCGGGGCATGACGCCCCCGGGAGCCCCGCAGGCCAACCGCCTCCGGCTGAGGAGGCCGCGCGGCACGCGTCGCTCGGACCAGACCCTCGGACGCGGTTCGTCGCCCTAAGGAAAGGGCACCCTGGCGAAGCCAAGGTGCCCTGCGATCACATGGTGGAGATGAAGGGATTCGAACCCTCGGCCTCTGCCTTGCGAAGGCAGCGCTCTCCCAGCTGAGCTACATCCCCAGGCGCATTTTCGCGCAAGAGGTAGTATCCCGATTTCCACGGCGGGTGTCAACCACTTTTCGCGACCAAATGAAATGTCGCCCCCTGCGGTCGCGTAATGAACCCACCTCTCAAAAAGGTGGGTGCCCTCGTCGTCTCTTCCAGCTTCCCCAACAACGGGGGATGCCTGTACTAAGAGCGATATATGGGCTCCCTCGAAACGCTTGTCGGTTCACCCTTTATTGCTCCGCAGGGGGACGACGTCTTCAATATACGAGAACCTCGCCACAATGCCAGTCTTGACTTGGGGAGCGGCATCGCAAAGACTTGTGAGTTGCGGGCGTTCGCGCGGCTTCAGCCAGCCAGGACCTTTGTGGACGCCTCGTCTCCCCCATCTTCGGCGCGACCTGCGCGCATCCCATCGCACGTGTGCTTTTCCACGCCGGCGCGGCACTTTGTCCCCCCTGGATGAACATCCTGTATCATGAACGGGTCTATGCGGCGTCGATGCGGGCGGGGGTGAGAGGGGCATGATCCAGTCTTGGGTCTCGTACCTATGCGTGTTCGCCGCGGCGCTTCTCACCTCGCTCGCCCTCACGCCCCTTGCGGGAAAGATCGCCTGGAGGCTTGGGGCGGTCGACTACCCCAGCGCCCGGAGGATCAACAAGAGCCCCATCCCCCGCATGGGCGGCATCGCCGTGTTCCTTGGCATCATCGCCGCGTTCGTGGTCCAGTACCTTGGCTCCGTCTACCTGGGATGGCCACCCGTCCTCATCCCGAGCCCCCACCTCGAGAGCCTGCGATACGAAGGTATCGCGGTCGGCTTCGCGATCATATTCGCCACGGGGATGCTGGACGACGTGTTCCAGCTCAAGCCCCTCCAGAAGCTCCTGGGTCAGTTTCTCGCGGCGTCCGTCGCCGCCTTCTCCGGCTGCGTCATCGGCGTGATCGTGAACCCCTTGACCGGCGGCCCCCTCGAGCTCGGTTGGCTCGCCTACCCCATCACGATCGTCTACCTCGTCGCGTACGTGAACATCTTCAACCTCATCGATGGCCTGGACGGCCTGGCATCCGGCATAGCCGCCATCGCGAGCCTGACGATGTTCATCCTGTCGTATCTTGCCCGCCGCGGCGATGCCGCGAGTCTCTCGATTGCAATCCTGGGCTCGACGCTCGGGTTCCTGCGCTACAACTTCCACCCAGCCAGCATCTTTCTCGGTGACTCCGGATCGCTCCTCATAGGTTATGCCCTCGGTGCGGCGTCCCTGCTCTCCGTCACCCGCGTCGCGGGCCTCACCACGATCATCGTCCCCCTGGTCATCGCCGCCGTTCCCATCATCGACACGTTCTCCGCCATCGTCAGGCGCTGGAGGGCGCACGTGAGCATTGGCCAGGCCGACCGCGGCCACATCCACCACCGCCTCATCTCCGAGGGCTTTGACCAGAGGGAGGCGGTGCTGTTCATGTATGCCTGGACTGGCGTGCTCTGCCTGGGCAGCATCGTAATGACCCAGGTCTCACTCTGGCCCCGCATGCTCATCTTCGCTCTGCTCCTGGTGGTCTCCGCAATCATCGCGCGCCACCTCCACCTGTTCCGGCCCGTCCTCCTGCACCACACCAACCCCAAGACTGGAGACGACGAGCTCATCTCCCCCCAGGATCCGGACTTCAAGGCCGAGGAGGAGCGCCTGGAGGAGCGGGAGCACTTCCATCACCACCACCAGGACGAGGACTAGCCCCTGGGTGGTGCGCGCTCGTCTCCCCCCCCCCCCCCCCCCCCCCCCCCCCCCCCCCCCCCCCCCCCCCCCCCCCCCCCCCCCCCCCCCCCCCCCCCCCCCCCCCCCCCCCCCGCCCCCCCCCGCCCACTCGTCCCCGCGGCCTCCTCCCCTGGCAGAGACTCGCTCGCGCGAGCGTCTCCGCACGGCCGGCGTCGTCTGTCGCGTGACGCCTCCCAGTTGGCAGGGCATCAGCTCTAGAACCATGGCAAACAAAGCACGATGTGAGCGTTTTCACCCCGAGCTCCAGTAGGCGGAATCAGACAGCACTTGCATTTCCGCGGGCACGGGAGGTACGTCCGGAGCCTAGGCGAAGCAGGTGGCAACAGGAGCCCGATGTGTGCACTCACATCGGGAGTTTTCTGCCAATGAAGCCGTTCCCACACCCAGAATGGCAGCAGATTCCCTATGTGAGCACTCATATCGGGAGCCATCTGCCATAGTCGTAGGTTTAATCTCTGACAACTGGGCATACGTTAGGTTCAGCCCCCCAACGAGCCGCAGGCGCCTGATGGGCGTACTCACATCGGGAGTTTCCTGCCAATGTTTTAGGATTGATGGTGACCGCACGTACGGAAGCCGCACCCGAAAAGGTGAGACATTTTCCTGGGCAAACGAAATTATCGGGACGCCGTCAGTATGACCGCCCCATGCGCACACACGCTGGGGGTGCGGAGGTTCCGTCAGCCTGCTTCCCCCGTTGAAAGCACATTGGCAGCCCGGCGTCACCAGAAAGTGCGCCCCACGCGTACGCGCGGCATGCACCCTCTAACGACCGCGCAGCCATCCAAGAAAACGTGGGCTTCTCTGAGTCCGGCCAACCCGTGTTTGTGCCCCTCCCCCTGAAAATGGGGAGGGCCCCTTGGGACATCGTTGCGAGGTAAGGGATTGGCCGCCCCCTCCCCTTCTTTGACCCCTGTCAACCCATCGCCTCTGGCGGTGCACGAGCCCTCGCCTCCCTTACGGAAGCTATTCTTTGGGGGGCAGGACACACCGCAGCATTTTACCCGCAGGACGTGAGGGGGGCAGCCCGATCCCCTCTTGACCCTTGCGGCTTGTCGCCCATGGCCGGGATTCCCGACAAGACGAAATCCCCGGATCACAGGCGAGGTCCCTCTCCCCAGTCCATACGCATGCGAAAGGGGCCCTCTCCCATGGGAGAGGGCCCCTCCAATTGGCTTGAAGCCTTGTGCTACTCGGCCTCGGCGAGAGCCTTCTTGGCCACGTTGGCCAGGTCGGCAAAGGTCGCCTCGTCCTCGTAGGCGATCTGGGAGAGGACCTTGCGGTCCAGCTCGACGCCGGCGAGCTTGAGGCCGTGCATGAACTTGCTGTAAGAGAGGTCGTTCATGCGGGCCGCGGCGTTGATGCGCTGAATCCAGAGGGCGCGGATGTCGCGCTTCTTGTTGCGGCGGTCACGGTACTGGTACTGGCCGGAGTGCTGGGCCTGCTCCTTCATGCCTCGGAAGGTACGCGAGCTGGTGCCGTAGTAGCCCTTGGTGAGCTTCTTGAGGGTCTGGCGCTTCTTGCGACCGGCGACTGCGCGCTTGACACGTGCCATATCTAATCAACTCCTAGAAAACGAAATTATGCTGACGCGTGTGCGCCTGTTACTTGCCCATGCGCTGCGACACGGTCTTGGCGTCGCTGGGGCAGAGCGCGGTCTCCTTGCGGAAGCCACGGATGCGCTTCTGGGACTTCTTGGTGAGGATGTGGCTCTTGAAGGCCTTGGCGCGCATGATCTTGCCAGTGCCGGTGCGGCGGAAGCGCTTTGCCGAACCCTTGTGCGTCTTCATCTTGGGCATGCTAGTTCTCCTTCTCGGTCTCCACGTCGTCCTTGTCGGCCTTCTTCTCGTCGAAGGCACCCTTGATCGGGGCGACGACCATGTGCATGTTGCGGCCCTCCATCTTGGGGGCGGACTCCACGGTGGCGTAGGGCTTGAGGTCCTCCGCCAGGCGGTCGAGCACCATCCTCCCCTGCTCCGGGTGGGCCATCTCACGACCACGGAACATGATCGTGATCTTGACGCGCGCGCCCTTCTTCAGGAAGCGCATGACGTGGTTCTTCTTGGTGGTGTAGTCGCCCACGTCGATCTTGGGGCGAAACTTCATCTCCTTGACCTCGACCTTGACCTGCTTCTTGCGGGCGGCCTTGGCCTTGCGGTCCTGCTCATACTTGAACTTGCGATAGTCCATGACCTTGCAGACCGGAGGCTCCGCGTTGGGAGCTATCTCCACGAGGTCGAGGTTCTGCTCGTCTGCGATGCGCTGGGCGTCGCGAATGCCGAACAGACCAAGCTGGGAACCATCGACGCCGATCAGGCGGCAGGTACGCGCGTTGATCTCGTCGTTGATGCGAGGACCCTCGTTCTTGGCTATCTTTTACACCTTCCTTCGCTTGTGCCCCACGGCAATAAAAATCTCCCGCAGCCATGTCAGCCCAGGAGACGGACCCCACCCATGGTGGGAAACTCTTCTCTTGACCAGACAGCTGCCTTGGGCGCCGTGTAGGTGGGGGCCTCTCGACCCCGCTTCTCATAACACACTCGAACAATATTAGGGACAGACCGTTGCCCTTGCAAGTGAAAATCCAGCCCCACCATATCTGCACGGGCGGGAGAGACGTACCGCCACTAGGCAGCCACGTGTGACCAGGGGACCCACGGCAACGGACTTCAGACGAGTGGAGTACCGCGCATCTCGCGCGAAGAGACCTCATGCCTCGCAACAAATGGTGCCCCGGGTGGGACTCGAACCCACACTCCGTTGCCGGAAGCGGATTTTGAGTCCGCCGCGTCTGCCAATTCCGCCACCAGGGCCTGTCGATTCCGTCGACGCCTTCGCATGATACCAGAACGCGCCGCGCCCATGGCCAGCGTCCGCGACCTACGCCAGGAAGGGATTCTCCCTCAGCTCACGCGCCATGGTCGTGGACTCCCCGTGCCCCACCAAGAGCGTGGTGTCCGGGTCGATTTCGCGCGCCATGCGGTGCAGCGACGAGAGGATAGTGGCCTCGTCGCCACCCTCGAGGTCTGTTCTGCCGTGGGACCCCGGAAAGAGGGTGTCCCCCACAAAGCAGACGCCCCGGGCGGACCCGCCACCCACCAGGCATACCCCGCCAGGCGTGTGGCCGGGCGTCTCCATCACCCTGAACGTGGCGGTCCCCACCCTGAGGACATCGCCCTCGCCTAGGTAGCGGTCGGCGAGGGGGGCATCCTCGTCGTAACGCAGGCCCATCTCGTTGACCTCGCCGGCATGGGTCGCCAGCTCCTCGTCCGCTCGGCTGATGGCATAGGGGGCGCCCGTCGCACGCCCGAGCGCGGCGACGCCGCCCACGTGGTCCCCGTGGCCGTGCGTTGCGGCGATGAGAACCACCTTGACGTCACCCAGGCGCGAGGCGATCTGGTCGCCCCAGTCACCCGGGTCGACGACCATGGCCTCGCCGCCGCTCACGTACGCGTAGCAGTTGGTCTGGATGGGGCCAACCACAAACTGGCGTATCTGGTCCGCCGAACCGTCCCTCTCGCTCACTTGACGCGCCTCTTCATCTGGTTGGAGCCCTCGCCCGGCATGATGCGGCGGGCATCGTACACGCTGGGGACGCGACCCACGGTCGCGAGCATGGGCGCGAGGCGGCTGGCGTCGCTGATGGCGACGAGGAACCTCAGGCGCGCCACGCCGGAGCTCGAGGTCTGCGTCGCCGCCGAGAGGATGTTGCCGCCCGAGTCGCCGATGGCGATGGTCACATCCTTGAGGAGCCCCATGCGGTCGGTGGCCTCCACCACGATCTCGACCTGAAACTCCGTGGCCCCCGTAGTGTCCCACTCGACCTCGATCATGCGCTCGGGGTGCGCCATCAGGCCCTTGACGTTGGGGCAGCTGGCACGATGGACCGACACGCCGCGGCCGCGGGTGATGAAGCCCACGATGCTGTCACCGGCAACGGGGTTGCAGCAGTGCGCCAGGTGTACCAGCAGGTCGGGATCGCCCTTGACCACCACGCCGCAGTTGCGCTGGCGTCTCTTGTCCGAGGCGGCCCGGACCTCCGGGCTCGCGAGCGGCATGTCCTCGGCGAGCGCCTGCTCCTTGGCGGTGCGCTTGGCGGCGACGCGCTCCGCCTCGGCGACCTTCTCCGGCGAGTTCTCCTCCAGCACGCCGATGACCTTGTTGGCCACCTGCTTCACGCTGAGCTTGCCCGCGCCCACCGCGGCGAACAGGTCGTCGGCCTTCACGAAGTCGAGCTGCTCCACGACCTTGTCGATCGCCTTGGTCGTGCGTTGGGCCGAGATGCCATAGCCATGCTTGCGCAGCTCGTGGCCCAAATCGCTTCTCCCCTGCTCCGCATCGTCCACCTTGCTGAGCGAGGTGAAGTACTTGCGGATCTTGGCCTTGGCGGAGGGGGTCGCCACGATGTTGAGCCAGTCGTGCCCGGGCTTGGAGTTCTTGTTGGTCAGGATCTCGACCCTGTCGCCGTTCTGCAGGCGGTAGGTCAGGGGTACCACCGAGCCGTTGACCTTGGCACCCACGCAGTGGTTGCCCACCTCGGTGTGGACCGCGTACGCGAAGTCGAGGGGGGTGGAGTCCCTCCTCAGGCTCATGACCTCGCCCTTGGGCGTGAACACGAAGATCTCGTCCTCAAAGAGGTCCACGCGCAGGTTGTTGAGGAACTCGTGGGGATCGCCCATCTCGTCGTCCACGGTCCAGTCGAGGCTGCGACGGATCCAGTTGATCTGGCTGTCGATGTCGCGGTCATCCTGGCTCATCTTGCCCCGCGAGTTTCCCGAGCGCTTGTACAGCCAGTGGGCGGCGATGCCGTACTCGGCCTGCTCGTGCATCTCGTAGGTCCTGATCTGGATCTCGATGGGCCGGGCGTCCGAGGCGATCACCGTGGTGTGCAGCGAGCGGTACCCGTTGGGCTTGGGCATGGCGATGTAGTCCTTGAAGCGCCCGGGGAGCGGGTGCCAGAGCGTGTGGACTGCGCCGAGCGTGCTGTAGCAGTCGCCCACCGTCTTGGTGAGGACGCGCAGGGCGATGAGGTCGTAGATGTCGTCGAACTCCTTGCGCTTGCGCGTCATCTTCTGGTAGATGGACCACAGGTGCTTGGGACGCCCCTTGATCTGGTAGCCCTTGAGGCCAACGCGCGACAGCTCATCGTCGAGCGTCTTGATCGCCTCGGCGGTCTTCTGCTCGCGCTGGGCGCGGGACTCCTGCACCATGCGGGCGATTCTCTCGTACTCCTCGGGCTGCAGGTAGAAGAAGGCCAGGTCCTCGAGCTCCCACTTGATGGACGAGATGCCCAGGCGGTCGGCAAGCGGCGCGTACACGTCCATGGTCTCGCGCGCCTTGAACGTCCTGCGGTCGGGCGGGAGCGCCGCCAGCGTGCGCATGTTGTGCAGGCGGTCGGCGAGCTTGATGATCACCACGCGGATGTCCTTGCTCATGGCCAGGAACATCTTGCGCAGGTTGAGCGCCTGCTTCTCGTCCATGGAGGCGACCTCGATGGAGGTGAGCTTGGTCACGCCGTCCACCAGCTCCGCTACCGTGTCGCCAAAGCGCTCGCGCAGGTCGTCGAGGGTGGCGGGAGTGTCCTCCACGGTGTCGTGCAGCAGCGCGGCGCAGATGGTGTCCTCGTCCATGTGGAGATCCTTGGCCAGGATCAGCGCCACCTCCACGGGGTGGTTGATGTAGGGCTCGCCCGAGCGACGCTTCTGGCTGCGATGGAAGTCGGCCGCAAACTCGTACGCCGACGTGACCTTGGCCAGCTCCTCGGGCGAGAGGTACGCGGCGCACGTGTCCGAGAGGACGCGCCAGTTGTCCGCCTGGGGTGCGTTGCTTCGTCGTGCGACGCTCGGCGCGCCGCCAGTGGTCTCCACGCTCATGATTCCTCCAAAGGGCCCACCCTGGTGCCAAATCCCGGCGTGATGGGACTGTTGATGCGGGCGAGCAACTCGTCGGGACTGCTAGAGAGTACCCAATCCCTGAAACTGAGAAACGCGTCGCGGGACCTCAATCCCTCGAGGTAGCGAATGGAGCGGTCAAGCTCGACCCGCTCCGGCGACTCGCTCATGGCGATGCTCCTGCCAGAGCCGTAGCCGCTCGTCTCGAGGAACCCGAGCTCCCGGAAGATCCCGATGCCGCACGACACGGACCGCTCGTCCAGCCGCGTGGCGGGGTTGGACTCCACCGCCGCCTGCGCGATGTCCGCGTTGGTCATGCGGATGGGCTCGGGTCCGGCGGACCCGTCGCCCCTCGAGAGGCCCCTCAGCACGCGATAGAGCGTGACGAGGTCGCCCCGCTCGGGGGCCGCGGAGGCCAGGATGCGCTCGTTGATGCGGGCGTCGCGGGCGCCGAACATGAGGTGCACGCGCGCGTCTGCCCCGTCTCGTCCGGCACGCCCGCTCATCTGGTTGAACTCGATGGCGCCGAAGGGCATGTGGTACAGCATCACGTTACGGATGTCCGGGAGGTTGACCCCCTCGCCAAAGGCGCTGGTCGAGACGATGCAGCACAGCGTGCCGCTGCGGAAGGCGTCCTCCACGCGTGTCCGGTCCGACCTCGTGAGCCCCGCGTTGTAGAACGCGATCCGCTGCCCCAGGTCGGGGATGCACTTGCGCAGCATGCGCGCGAGCGCCACCGACTGCTCCCGGGAGTTCACGTACACCACGGTCTTCTCGCCCGTGGCAACGACCGAGACCAGGGCCGCCTCGCGGTCGCGCAGCTCGCGGCTGTCGACCAGGTGGAGGTTCTCCCTCACGCTGGGGTCCACCACCACGTCCGCCTGGTCGATGGAGAGGAGCCGGCAGATCTCGCGCGCCACCTCGTCCTGGGCGGTGGCGGTCACCGCAAGGGCCGTGGGGTCGCCGAGCTGGCCCAGCACCTGCGGGAGCGACGAGTACGCGCTGCGATTGCCCCCGCGCGAGGTCCCCGCGTGGTGGGCTTCGTCCACCACCACGAAGCCGATGCGCCCCGAGGCGGCAAAGCGCGCGGCGTGGATGGCCAGGAACTCCGGGGTGGTGAGCAGGACGTCCGCCTTGCCCTCTGCCAGCGCGGCGAAGGTGTCGTCCCGCTCGCCCATGCCCGTCTCGCCCGTGAGGACGCGCACGCGCAGCCCCAGCGGCGCCAGCGCCGACTCAAGGTGGAAGGCCTGGTCGGACACGAGCGCCCTCAGCGGGTACACGAACACGCTGGCACGCCCGCGGGCGATGGCCTCCCTTGCGGCGTGGATGTGGAAGATGAGCGACTTGCCCCGGCCCGTTGCCATGACGCAGAGGGTGGAGCGCCCCCTGGCCAGGCGGTCCAGCGCGCTGTCCTGGGCGGGAAGCAGGTCGTGCGCACCGATCATGCGGCGACGGAGCTCGTCGGTGAGCTCGTCGTAGCCCAGCGAGGCGAGTCTCTGCCGCTCCCCCGCCGGCGCCAGGGGGTCACTGTCGCGGGAGGGCCGCACGTCGTGGCGCACGACCTGGATGCTCACGCCCAGTGTGGGCTTCTCCGCCGTCCCGCCGGTGATCCCCAGCACCTCGGCGGAATAGGCCGCCCCTGCGTCCATGGCGGGGGCGAGGGCGGCCGCGATCTGCCGCCGGAGGAACCCGAGCGAGGAACCCTCGGCCGTCTCGACCGCGATGGCGTTGGGGTCCTCGGGGTTGTCAGGCTGCCGCACGACCGAGAGCGCCTGGCCCTCCCGGAGCGTCCTGGCGCAGTCCTGCCTGCCGTCAAAGCTCACGCCCACGACCTTGGTCACGAACGACGACGCCTCGACGATGCCCGAGTACTCGTCACGCGAGAGGATCTGGGAGGCGCGGGAGAACAGCTCGTCCGTGATGGACTCCGACTCCTCCGAGGGGACGCTGCGGCGGTCGAGGTCGCGATAGAGGATGTCGCGCACCATGAGCTTAGGCTTGGTGCGGCCCTGCCAGGTCTCGGCAACGGGCTCGAACACCAGGTCCACAGCCTGCTCGCAGTCCACCGCGCGGTCGATCTGGGGCGCGCGGAACATGATTGCTGCGACGCTGCTGGCCCCGTCCGTCGCGGAGAAGCGCAGGTGGTTTCCGCCGGCGCCCACCTTGGCGCGGTTTCGCATGGTGACGCCCCGCACGCCAAAGAGCGGCTTCTTGTTTCCCTGGCCAAACGGCTGGAGCATCTCGAGCGCACGGATGTTGGGCACGCTCATCTCCTCCAGCCCCACCAGAGCGGTGACCTCGCCCCTGTCCTCGAACTGCTCGATGGGGAGGGCCGCCATGACCTCGCCCAGCCGGTCGCGGAAGGCGTCCAGGTTGGCCGCATCGCAGGTGACGCCCACGGCCCCCGCGTGCCCGCCAAAGCGCACCAACACGTCCGAGCACTGCTCGACGGCGTGGAACAGGTCAACGCTGCCGACGGAGCGACCCGAGCCGCGTGCGATGCCGTCCGAGATCGAGAAGAGGATCGTGGGCACGTGGTAGCGATTGGCTATCCTGCTTGCCACGATGCCCTTCACGCCCTCGTGCCAGCCCTCGCCGCCCACGACGATCACGCGGCCGCCGTCGTAGGTGGCCTCGACCATGGCCTGGGCCTCCTCGGTCAGCTGCGCCTCGATCTCGCGGCGCTCGCTGTTGACCTGCTCCAGGCGCGCCGCGAGCGTGGCGGCCTCGGCGGGGTCGTCGGTCACGAGCAGCTGGAAGGCGACGTCCGTGGTCCCCATGCGCCCGGCAGCATTGAGCCGGGGTATGAGCGAGAACGGCAGCTGGTCCGCCGTGACCGTGGTGATGTCCAGGTGGGCGGTCGCAGCGAGCGCGACGATGCCGGGACGCCGGGTGTCCCTCATGTGCTCGATGCCGTCGGCGACGAGGGCCCTGTTCTCCTCGTCGAGCAGCATCATGTCCGAGATGGTGCCCAGGGTAGCGACCTCCGTGTAGTCGCGCCACAGGTCCGGCTGTCCCATGCGCCTGCCCAGCGCGCACACCAGCTTGAGGGCGACCCCGGCTCCGGCGAGCTCCCGGCTGGGGCCGTCCGCCCTGAGCTTGGGGTCGGTCACGGGAACCCCCTCCGGCACGCTCTCGGAGGGCTCGTGGTGGTCGGTCACCACCACGTCGATGCCCTGCGAGACCAGCCAGCCCACCTCGTCCCTGGACGAGATGCCGTTGTCCACCGTCACCACGAGGTCGGGGTGGCAGCCGTCGATGACCCTTTCCAGCGCCTCGCGCGACAGCCCGTACCCCTCGCCAAAGCGGTGGGGGATGAACGGGCTCACGGTGCCCCCCAGCCTCCGCAGGGCCAGGGTCAGGAGGCAGGTGGCGCTCATGCCATCCACGTCGAAGTCGCCAAAGACGGCGATCGACTCTCCCCCGCGCAGAGCCCGCTCGACCCTGTCCGCCGCCTGGGCCATCCCCGGAATGCCCAGGGGGTCGGCCCAGGAGGCCTCGAGGGAGGGCGAGAGGAACGCCCGCGCCCGGTCGGGCGAGGTCACCCCACGGGCGGCGAGCGTCCTGGCCACGATGCCGGGAAGCCCCAGCGACTCGCGGAGGAGCCGCTCGGCGTCCGGGCGTGCGGGCAGGACGTCCCAGCGCCTGCTGTCGGGGAGGCCCGACACGCTACTCCGCTTCCCCTGCGGCCGGCTTGACCTTGGTGGAGCCGTCGCCGTACTTGGCCTCGAGCTTGGCCCACTTGGGCTCGCGCGTCTTCCAGATGGCGAGGAGCGGCGACGCCACGGCGAAGCTGGAGTAGGTGCCCAGCACCTCGCCCACGAGCATGGCGAAGGCGAAGTCCTTGAGGGTAGCCCCGCCCAGCGCGAGCATGCACGCGACGGGGACCAGCGAGGTGATAGAGGTGTTGATGGTGCGCACGATGACCTCGTTGATCGAGAAGTTGGCGATCTGGTAGTAGGTGCGGTGCACGCCGTCGTGGAGCCCCTTGGCGTTCTCGTTCACGCGGTTGAACTCGACCACGGTGTCATAGAGCGAGTAGCCCATGATCGTGAGGAGCGCCGCCACCACGTTGGGGGTGATGGCCGTCTGGGTCCACGCGTACACGCCCAGCGTGATGACCAGGTCGTGCAGGAGCGCGACGACGGCCGTGATGGACATCTTGAACTCGTAGCGAATGCTCACGAACGCGATGATGAGCAGGATCGCCACGCCAAACGCGAGCGCGGACGAGCGGGTGACGTTGGCGCCCCAGTCGGGTCCGATCGTGGTGACGGTGTAGCTGTCCGAGGCGAGCGAGAGGGCCTTGGCCGCCGCGGAGGCGTGCTGGTTGGCGGTGTTGGGGTCGGTGGTGTCAGAGCGGACGAGGAAGCCCGCCTTGCCGTCGGTGACGCTCGTCTGGACGGTGGGGTCCTTCTCGCCCGCGTCCACCAGGGCACCCCTCATCTGCTCGATGGTGACCGAGCCGGTGTCGCGGAAGTCGATCTCGGTGCCGCCCTGGAACTCGATGCCAAAGACCAGGCCGCGCGCGACGAGGCCGATCACGGCGAGCACCACCAGGACCGCGGAGACGCTCAGGAGCTGCCGGCGGTGCGGCATGAACGGGATCTCCCTTGAGAAGTGGCTACGCATTGGCCACACCCCCCTTCCCGAGCTTCTCTTCCTTCCGGCGCGCGGCCTCGGCCAGGTCCTGGTCCACGCCCCAGAACTTGGGGTGCCTCTCGATGGTGCCCAGCGCGAGGAGCCTCAGGGCAGGCGCCTTGAAGCAGAACATGGTCACGACGTCGCAGGCGATGCCCAGGGCGAGCGTGAGGCCGAAGCCCTTGACCGGGCCCACGGCGAAGGCGAAGAGCGCGATGGCGGTCACGAGCGTGACGGCGTCGGCGTCAAGGGAGGTCATGATGCCGTGCTTGGCGCCGCTCACGGAGGAGTTCTTGACGCTGCGGCCCATGCGGATCTCCTCCCTGAACCTCTCGAGGACGAGGATCGAGGAGTCGGCTGCCGAGCCGGTCGTCAGCACCATGCCGGCAAGGCCGGGGAGCGTGAGCGCGAACGCGCCGAAGTGAGAGAGCAGCGCGAGCAGGCCCAGGTACAGCACCGCGAACACGCCCAGGGAGCCCAGCGTGAGCAGACCCAGGCCGCGGTAGAACACGAAGAGGTAGACCACGACGATCGCGACGCCCACGATGATGGCGGTGATGCCCTGGGTGAGGGAGTCCTGGCCAAGGGTGGGGCCGACCACGCGGCTCTCGGAGTAGGTGAGCGTGACGGGGAGCGACCCGGAGTCGAGGACCGTCTTGAGCGAGTTGGCGTCGTCGAGCGAGAAATTGCCCGTGATGGACACCTCGCCGGTCGAGATCTCGGACTGCACCGCGGGGGCAGACTTGACCACGCCGTCCAGCACGATGGCGATCCTGCCGTTGGTGGGTGCGAGCTCCTTGGTGACCTCGGCGAAGTCCTTGGTGCCCTCGTCGTCGAGCTTGATGTTGACGGCGTACGTGCCCGTGGCGGAGTTGGACGCCTGCGCCACGGTCACCTGCGTGATGTGGGAGCCGTCCATGAACGCCTCGTAGGTGCCGTCCTTCAGCTCCACGTCCTCGGTGCCGGCGTCGAGCTTGGCGAGTGCGTCGGCGTCGCCGATGTCGTCAAGCCGCACGAACTCCAGGTGGCCCGTCTGCCCGATGGTCTTGATGGCCTCGTCCGCGTTGGTGGCGCCGGGGATCTGGATCAGGATGGAGTCGGACCCCTGCTGCTGCACGGTCGTCTCGGACGAGCCGAGCGAGTTCACGCGCTGCTGCACGATGGAGGTCGCCTCCTGCATCTGCTCGGCGCTGGGCGTGCCGCCGTCGGAGGTCTTGGCGGTCATGATGACCGAGACGCCACCCCTGATGTCGAGGCCCTGCGTGATGCGCTCCGAGAGCGGCGTGAACCCAAACACGCACACCCCAAGCACCACGACGAGCACCACCAGGGTCGATACGTAGCGGCGAACGTGGGCGCCCATCCTATGCCCGCGCTTGCGGCGGGGGCGAGACTTGCTGCGCCCCTCCCCCTTCCCCTCGGACTTGCGCCAGCGGTCGATCCCCGTGGCGCCGTCCTGGGGCTCCTTGCCATCCTTCATGAGAAGCTCCCGTCCTCGGGCGAGACGTGCCCACCCAACCTATTGCAACCGTCCCATTCTAGCCCGTGGGCACCCCTCGCGCCCGCGAGGGGCCCGCCCCCTCCCCGCCCGGACGCGGCTACCAGTCGCGGGCGGCGGGCAGCGAGTCCCACTCGCTCACGAAGGAGGCGTACTCCCCCCTGACGATCGCCTCGCGCGCGCGGCGCATGAGGTCGAGCAGGTAGTACACGTTGTGCATGGAGAGGAGGATGGAGCCCGCCATCTCGCGCTGGCGCACCAGGTGGTGGATGTAGGCGCGCGTGTAGCCCCCCGTGCACACCGGGCAGGTGCAGCCGGGGTCGAGCGGGTCGTGGTCGTGCGTGAAGCGGGCGTTCTTGAGGTTGAGCCTCCCCTCGCTCGAAAAGGCGGAGCCCATGCGCGCCGTCCTGGTGGGCAGCACGCAGTCGAACATGTCGATGCCGCACTCCACGCCATGGACGAGCGTCGTGGGATTGCCCACGCCCATGAGGTAGCGAGGCTTCTCGCGCGGCATGTACTCGCTCGCCAGCGGCGCGAGCGTCTCGAACATGGTCTGGTGGTCCTCCCCCACCGAGTACCCGCCGATGCCATAGCCGGGGAAGTCGCCGCACTCCTCCAGGTGGCGCAGGCTGCGCAGGCGCAGGTCCATGTGCATGCCACCCTGGACGATGCCAAAGAGTGCCTGGTCACGCCGGTCGTGCGCGCGATAGCACCTCTCCGCCCACATGCTGCTGAGCTCAACGGCGCGCTCCACGAAGCCGCGGCTGGCGGGGTAGCCCGGGCACTGGTCGAGCTGCATGCAGATGTCCGCCCCCAGGCTCTGTGCGATGCGCATATTGTCCTCGGGCGTCCAGCTCACGTACGTGCCGTCGTAGTCAACGGCACGGAACGTGACCCCGTCGTCGGTGAGCTTGGTGAACTCCCCGTGGCTGAACACCTGGAACCCCCCGGAGTCGGTGAGGATGGGGCCGTGCCACTGCATAAACTCGTGCAGTCCACCCATCTCCTCAACGAGCGCCTCCCCCGGCCGCATCGACAGGTGGTAGGTGTTGGCAAGGAGGATCTTGGTACCCAGCTCGCGGAGCGTTGGCGGCAGGAGCCCCTTCACGGTCCCCTTTGTCCCCACCGGCATGAAGATGGGCGTGGGGACGTCACCGTGCGGCGTGTGCAGGACCCCCGCGCGGGCGTGCGTGCCGGGATCCTCGGCGACGATGTCGTAGGTGAACCAGCGGGCCTCGTCGCTGCCCTGCGCTGTCGTCTCCTCGTCGCTCATGAGACTCTCCTCTCCCGGGCGCGCGCTCCCGCGCCTGCCCATAGCAAAGGGCCCGATGCCACGAGGCACCAGGCCCTTCCACGTCTGAATGCTGGGGCTACTCGCCGAAGAGGGCCTCTTCGCCGTCCTTGATGCCAAGGAGCGCGTTGAGGGCGTCCTGCTCGTCGGGGCCGTCGGCCGCGATCTCGACCTTGGTGCCGGTGCCCAGGCCAGCCGCCAGGATCATCATGATGGACTTGGCGTTGACGGGAGCGGTGCCCTTGTCGACGTCCTTGATGGTGACCGCGCTCTGGTACTGCTTCGCAACCTGGACGAACTGGGAAGCGGGACGTGCGTGGAGGCCGGTTGCGCTGACGATAGTCACTTGCTTGGAAACCATTGCCAATCTCCTTTGCTTGAAGGGTTGCGAGCCCTCGTATGGCTTGCCTTCCGACATAGTAACAAACAAATGACAAAACCATGCATAACTGGGGGCTGTTTTTCAGGAGACGGCGGCAAACCATGTCGGAGAGGGACATGTCCGCCGCGGATTGGTGCAAAATGGTCTGTGGGCGGGTGGCAGGTCGCCGCGCGCCCGCGTCATGACGTGAGGAGCATCGCATGGACAACGACCAACAGACCGCCGAGGGCAACCAGGGCCAGGCCGCGAGCGGCACGCCCGACAAGCCCGCCGGCGCCGCACGGTCGAGGCGGCCTCGGTCCGGGGGCAGGCCCAAGGGCTCCAAGGGGCCAGGCGCCATCCGGGGAGGCCTTGACGCCATACGGAGCGTGAGGAGCGCCTCAAAGGAGCACGCCGACGCGCGCGAGCGTGCCGAGGCCCTCAAGAAGCAGGTGGAGGCGGACAGCGCGGAGCTCGCGCACCGCGACAAGATAGAGGGCGACTACCCGCAGATCGTGGAGCGCCAGCGCGCGGAGGTCGCGGAGGCCAGCGCCCTGTTGGAGAAGGCCAGGGGCGAGTCGCAGCGTCTCTCCGCAGAGGTCGAGGGGCTGACCCAGCGCCTCGACGCAATGAAGGCGGCAAACGAGGAGCAGCTGCGCCCCTATCGCGAGCTCATGAACTCGACCAAGGGTCGCTCTGACGACGCCGCGAAGTCCCTCTCGGACGTTCGCCGTGCCGTCAAGGCGGCCGACCAGCAGGTGAGCGACACGGCCAAGAGGCGCGAGCAGCGCATAGACGCCAGCAACCGCTCGGTGGACAACGCCCAGGACCGGCTCCGCAAGGTCCAGGCGGAGCTCACCTCCCTGCAGGCGGACCCCAGCGCATCGCCCGCCGCGGTGAGCAAGATGCAGAGCGAGGTCGTGGCGGAGCAGGCCCACCTCGACGCCGCCCGCGAGGAGGTCAAGCGCGTGACCGCCGAGTGCCAGCAGCTCATGGACAACGCGCAGACGCACCTGTGGACCCAGAAGCAGTCGCTCGAGACGCTGGAGCGCCAGGCGGGCGAGGCCCGCAAGGAGGCCGACGCCCGGCGCGAGGAGTACGAACGCCTGCACAACGAGGCCACGCGCAAGGAGAAGGAGCTCTCCGACCAGATCGCGGCGCGCAAGGGCGACCTCGAGGCGGCCAACAAGGACGCCGCCACGGCCCAGGGCAGGATCGACGCCGCCCAGGAGGCGCTCGACGAGGCGAACTCGATCCACGCCACTCCCGAGGCGACCGCTCAGCTCAGGGGCAAGATCGCCCAGGACAAGGCGAGCCTCCACCTGCAGCAGGCCGAGGTCGACCGCCTTGCCGCGGCCGAGAGGGGCCTGCGCTCCAAGACCCGGGGCCAGCGCTATGGCTTCGTGGCGATCGTCGTGGTCGCCTGCGTGGTCGTGCTCGCGCTGGTCGTGGTCATGCTCGTGCTGCCCAACCTGCGCTAGCCGCAGCGCCCCGCGCGCCGTTCTCGCCGAGGGCCATCGGCATCTGGAGGGGTCCCGCAGCCGTTGTGGGGCCCCTCCCGCCTCAAGTGCCCAGGGAAGGGGGCGCGAGGTCTCCCCCGCCGCGGCCTTCACGGCGCCACGCGATCGCTCCCGCCCCAGCGTCTTGCCTGCGCGACGCCTCTCTCGGAAGCCCCTCTCATATGCGAACGTTGAGCGAGCAGGCCCGCCCATCTGAAACGCACACGAGCTACAGGGAACGACGCCTGATCCTGCTGGCGCTCGCAGCGCCGTTGGCCCCGGTGCTTAGCCCCGCCGGGGCTTGTACGGATTCCGGCGCAGAATGCTTAGTCTCCTCGGGGCTCGGACCGGGCAGACCCTCCGAAAACCGTGCGGGCGCCGGGATCTCTAAGCACGCCGCGCCCGCAACCCGTGCAAGCACCGTGTTTTCTAAGCACCCGTCCCACCAGGTCGGTACCTGTGGCGGAGCCGTCCACGCTCGGGCGAAGGCGCCCCCATCTGGCACCCATTCTCTGACCCATCCCATCAGCCTCGCCCAACCGGCAACGCCTCGACCCTGGAGTGCCTGGCGTCACGACCCCTTCCTCGCCCTCGCCCCTCTCCGATCAGCTCACTCGCCCGCACGTCGGCCAGCGCGAACGGCCGCAACGACGTCCCGGCATGCGGCGGGGCCTCCGGGAGTCAACCCCGAAGGCCCCGCCGCGTCCCTCTCACCCAGGGGCGCTACCTGATGAGCATGGCGTCGCCAAAGCTCAGGAAGCGATACCTCTGGTCTATTGCCTGCTGGTAGGCGGACATGATCTGGTCGCGGGTCGCGAGCGCCGAGACCAGCATCATGAGCGTGGAGCGGGGTACGTGGAAGTTGGTGATCAGCGCGTCGACCACGTGGTAGGTGGACCCGGGCATGAGGTAGAGGTTGGTGGTGGCGTTGCGCCTCTCCACTATGTCGCCCCTGCCGAGGACCTTGGCGGAGTCGGGGGCGTCCTCGAAGCGCCGCGCGACGACGGGGACCCTCCATGCTGGCGCGTCGGGGTCGTAGGCGCTCTCGAGCGAGCGCACGGAGGTGGTGCCCACGGCCACGACGCGGTGGCCTGCCTCCTTGGTCTGGTGCACGAGGTCCACGACCTCCTGGCTCACGTGGTAGCGCTCCGTGTGCATGACGTGCTGGGTGGGGTCGTCCTCGGTCACCAGGCGGAAGGTGTCGATGCCAACCTCAAGCTCCACGGTCGCCCAGCTCACGCCCTTCTCCTCGATGCGCTGGATCAGCTCGGGCGTGAAGTGCAGGCCCGCGGTGGGCGCGGCGGCGGAGTGCTCCTCGCGCATGGCGTAGACGGTCTGGTACTTCTCGGGGTCGCCCTCGTACTTGGTGATGTAGGGAGGCAGGGGCACGTGGCCTGCCCTGTGCATGGCCTCGTCGAGCGAGAGGCCCTCCGCCGGCGTGAAGCGCACCAGCCGGCCGCCGCGGTTGTCGTCCACGAAGTCCAGGATCTCTCCCGTGAGCACCACGGGGGCGGACATGGGCGCGTGCAGCCCGCCGGGGCGGTACTCAACCACGGCGCCGGGCTTGAGCCGCTTGCCGGGGTTCACGAGGCACTCCCACACGTGCCCCAGGGCGTCCACGTCCTCCCTGCGGCGCAGCAGGAGCGTCTCGGCGACGCCTCCCGTGGCGCGCTTGTGGCCCACGAGCCTGGCGGGCATCACGCGCGTCTTGTTGGCGACGAGGAGGTCGCCGGGCTCCAGGTAGTCGATCACGTCGCGGAACCTGCGGTGCTCGACCCCGCCGTCCTCGCGGTTGAGCACGAGCAGCCTGCACGAGTCGCGCGGCTCCGCGGGCTCCTGGGCAATGAGCTCGTCGGGCAGCGGGTAGTCAAAGTCATCGGTTCGCATGGTGTGCGGAATCTCCTTGGTGGGCGAGAGGATCGCCCCGTCTTGCCTGCGGCGCCGCCGCGGCGGCGCCCCTCCAAGCCCTCTACTCTATCCCCTGGCGACGATCCGCGCTCTGATCGATGCCGCCAACACCGTATCCCCAGCCCGCTCTGCGGCGTGGGCCGCCTTCCTCAGGTCGCGCGCCTCCTGCCGCTCGACCGCGGCCTCCGCGGCGGAGAACCGGCAGCCGCAGTAGTTCTGGCGATACATGTGGAGCGCCCGCGAGTCCTCCACGGACTCCGGGTAGTGCGGCCTGAAGTCGCGCCACACGGGCGTGAGGCCCCTGGCCCGCGCGGTCGCCCGGAGGACCTCGTGGCACGCGTCGAACAGCTGGTACGGGGAGACGGCCAGGGTCGTGCTCACGAACTCGAAGCCGCGTTCGCGGGCGACCTCGCACGCCTCCGAGAGCCGCAGCGCGTAGCACGCCCGGCAGCGCCTCTCGCGATCGAACGCTGCGGGGGCGACCGAGCGCTCCCAGCCGTCGCGGTCGTCTCCCGCGACGATGACGTCCACGCCCGCGACGTCGCGCGCCCACGAGAGCAGCACGCCCAGGCGCCTGTCGTGCTCCTCCAGCGGCTGGATGTTGGGGTTGGTCCAGCAGATCGTGGGCTCGAAGCCCTCGAGCCGCAGGTACTTCACGGGCTCCAGGGAGCAGGGCCCGCAGCAGGCGTGGAGCAGGATGGGCGTGCGGCCGTCGCGCGGGGCGGGGGCCAGGGGGCCGCTCACCTCTCCCCCGCCTCGTCCGACTGGTCAAAGCCCGTGGCCAGCGGGGAGAGCATCTGCGCCACGGACCGGGTCATCTCTCGCGAGAAGCCCGAGTTCCACTTGCGCTCGCAGAACGCCTTGAGCCGCCGGTCCGCCTCGGGGCCGTCGGGCTCCACGCCCTCCTTGGTCGCGATGGCACGGCGCAGCTCCTCCGCGCTCGGGTCGCGGTAGGAGTCCTCGCTCACCACCAGCGAGAGGTCGAACCGCGCCGGCTTCCTCGGGGGCCTCCTGCCCTCGACGGGGTGGCCGAGCACCAGCAGCACGGCCGGGAGCACCAGGTCGGGAAGGCCCAGGATCCTGCGCTGCTCGTCGTAGTTCTCGAGGAAGTCGCCCACGTAGCACGAGCCGATCCCCAGGCTCTGCGCGGCGACCACCGCGTTCTGGGCGGCGATCATCGTGTCCTCCAGCGCGAGCGCGGCGTCGCCCACGCCGACGGGCCTGGGGTCGCAGCCGCCCTCCTCGAAGGCGCGGGTCCACCTGCGCATGTCCGCGCAGAAGGCGAGCACGAGCGGGGCGCGCGAGATCATTGGCTGGTTGTCGCAGGAGCGGGCCAGGGCGTCCTTCACGGCCTGGTCGCGCGCCACGATGATCGTGTAGAGCTGCTGGTTGCCCGCGGTCGGCGCCTGGCAGGCTGCCTCGAGGATGAGCCTCTCGTCCTCGGAGGAGACGGGCTCGTTCGAGAAGGCGCGCGTGGACGTGCGCTCAAACAACTGTCGGATGGTCTCGTTCATCGGTTTCCCCCGTATACCCCAGGTTGTCTGGGTACAGAATTCTAGCAGCCATCCACACGCGGAAGGGAGCGCCATGAGGATACGGGTCGAGCTGGACGAGAGGGGCATGGTCCCCGACAGGTACGCAAAGCACGCGGACGCGGCGCACCTCTACCAGGGCACGCCGACCACGTCCTTCCCCTTTGCCGTGGAGGGGATCCCGGACGGGGCGAGGACGGTCGCCCTCGCGTTCGTGGACTTTGACTCCATCCCGGTGTGCGGCTTCCCGTGGATCCACTGGTGCGCCGCCAACATCCCCGCGAGGGAGGCAGAGGGAGGAACCATCCGATTTGGCGAGAATGCCTCCAACCTCGGCGAGCACGGCATGGTGCAGGGCAGAAACTCGAGCGCCGCAAGGTGGGCGGGCGGCAGCACCGACCCGCTCCTGGCGTGCCGCTACAACGGGCCCCAGCCTCCCGACCGCACCCACGTGTACACGCTCGCGGCCTTCGCGCTGGACACGGAGCTGCCCCTGCGCGAGGGCTTCTGGATGAGCGAGATGGTCGACGGCATGCGCGGCCACGTGATCGACCACGCGGTGGCGGACCTCCCCGCGAGGGCATAGCGGACCCGCCACCCCCTACCCCAGGAGCTGGATGCCCGAGCTGGTGTCCCGCACGTGGGTGCACCCCCGCGTGCGGGCGACCTCCCACGCCATCGCCAGGTCGCCCACGCAGCCAGCCAGGTGGGTGGAGAGGCACGTCCATGCCAGCAGCGGCAGCCCCAGCGTGGCGCCCAGCGCCACGAAGGCGCAGGAGAGGACCACAGTGGGAGCGAGAAGGACGCAGGCGAACCGCCCGCGCGAAAGCACGGCCCCGTCCGTGCCCGTGTACAGCATCCCCTCGCGGTACCCAAAGCGAATCCGCACGTCCCGCCCGCCCAGGAGTCGGAAGGCACCCGCATGCACGAGCTCGTGGACGGGAAGCGCGACGGCCGAGAGGGCGAGATAGGCCACGATTCCGGCGAGCGACGGTGCCTCCGTGGCGCCGGCGCCCCACGCGACGAGCCCCACGGCGAGCCCGCCCGCGAGGATGCCCAGGCCCAGCCACGACAGCAGCCGCTGGAGCCGCACGTCTCCCATGACGTCGATGTCCTCGATGACCCTCATGGCGGCCATGCTCCCACCGCACCTCCCGCCCGTCAAGGCGCCCGGGGGCCGCTGCCCCCACCGCCCGCACGGGGACGCAGCGGCCCCCGTGTTGTGGGATAATCTCCCCCGTTACTGCACTTGCCGCTCCCTGCGGCGCCGGAACTAAGGACGCACATGCCTTCGAACGTCTCCTCGGCCGAGAGGCCAACCTTCCCCAAGCGGGCGGTCATCACGGGCGGCATGCCCTATGGCAACAAGAACCTCCACTTTGGTCACATCGGCGGCGTCTTCGTGCCCGCCGACTTCTTTGCACGCTTCCTGCGCGACAGGATCGGCAGCCAGAACGTGGTCTTTGTCTCGGGCACCGACTGCTACGGCTCCCCCATCATGGAGGGCTATCGCAAGAAGGTCGAGGGCGAGGGGTACGACGGGAGCATCGTGGACTACGTCTCGGCCAACCACGAGGCGCAGCGCCAGGCGCTCGAAGCGTACGGGATCTCGCTCGACCTCTTCGCCGGCTCGGGCCTGGAGCCCGCCAAGGGCTTTCACGAGCAGCTCACCGCACAGGTGCTGAGGCGCCTGTGGGAGCGCGGGTACCTGCACAAGATGTCGACCAAGCAGTTCTTTGATGTCGAGGCGGGCCAGTTCCTCAACGGCAGGCAGGTCATAGGCCGCTGCCCCGTGAAGGGGTGCAAGAGCGAGAAGGCCTACGCCGACGAGTGCGACCTGGGCCACCAGTTTGACCCCGAGGAGCTCATCGACCCCGTCTCGCAGCTCACGGGCACGCGCCCCGAGCTCAGGCCGGTCGACAACTGGTACTTTGACCTCCCGGGCTTCAAGGACACCCTGGAGTCGCTGATGGACGAGTGGGACGTTGACCCGCAGGTCCGCCCCATCGTCACCAAGACGGTGCGGGAGTCCCTGGCGGCGCCCATCATCTACGTGCAGAACAAGTTCCGCGAGGCGTTTGACGCCGTGGAGCCCAGCCTCCCCGCCCACACGCTGCGCGAGGCCACGGGCAACCAGCAGTCCTTCTCCGTCGAGTTCGAGGACTGGGAGGCACGCGACCGCGCACGCGACCAGCTCGAGGCGGCCGGCGTGCGCTTCCGTACGGGCAAGACGCTGCTCCCCTTCCGCATCACGGGCAACATCTCGTGGGGGGTCCCCGCGCCCGAGCTCGACGGAACGAGCGGGCTCACGGTGTGGTGCTGGCCCGAGAGCCTGTGGGCGCCCATCAGCTTTGTCCAGACCGCGCTCGCGCTGGACGAGCAGGGCAGCGGCACGCGCTTCTCGTCCCACGACTGGCGCGACTGGTGGTGCTCGGGCGACGCCAAGGTGTACCAGTTCATAGGCCAGGACAACATCTACTTCTACTGCGTGGCGCAGCCCGCCCTGTGGGAGGCGCTCGACTGGGGCCTGTTCCAGGACACCCCCATCGCCAACTACCACATCCTCTTCATGAACAAGAAGGCCTCGAGCTCGGGCAAGATCAAGCCGCCCATGGCCGCCGAGCTGCTGGAGCACTACACGCCCGAGCAGCTGCGCTGCCACTGGCTGAGCCTTGGCCTTGACCAGAAGGCCGTGTCCTTCTCGCCCAAGCCCTACGACACCAGCGTGAGCCATCGCGACAAGAAGACCGGCGAGGAGGTGCTGGTGAGGGACGACCCGCGCGTGGTGGACCCCGCGCTCAAGGAGTCCGCGTTCCTCTCCAACATCTTCAACCGCCTGGCGCGCAGCTGCTTCTATGGCGCCCAGAACGCCTGCGGAGGTCACCTTCCCACCTGCGATGCCGCCGACGACGTGATGGAGGCGTGCGAGAGGGCGACCCTTGAGTACGAGCGCTTTGCCCACGACTTCGACGCCCACGGCGCCCTCGCCGTTGCGGAGGCGTTCGCGCGCGACGCCAACAAGCGCTGGGGAGACGAGTCCAAGGCGGCCAAGGGCGACGACACCGCCTACCAGGCGGCGCTGGCCAACGCGTTCGCGGCGCTGAGGACCACCACGCTCCTCATGCACCCCGCCGCCCCCTTTGGCTGCGAGGCCATCTGCGAGCACCTGGCCTTCTCCAAGGACGACTTCTTCAGCTGGGACCACGCGTTCCAGAACCCCACGCAGTTGGCCCGCGCCCTCGGCGAGGACCCCGCGGAGCACGCGCTGGTGGAGCTGCCGCCGCGCTTTGACTTCTTCCCCAAGCATCCCGAGGGAAGGTAGCGCCAAGGAGCATCTGACGGAGGGGGACGGGCGAGTGGGCCCCGTCCCCCTCCTGCGATTTGCGGGCGAGACGTGCCGTGCCTCTCGCCCGCCATCCCGAAAGGAGCGGCCATGGCACCCGTGCCCCCAAGCCTCCACTTTCCCAGCCCCTACGAGCGGCCCCACGCCGCGCCCGCCGCGGCACTGCACGTGCCCGCGCCCGATGGGGCGCAGATCGCCGCCTTCGTCTACGCCCCCGACGGAGTGCGGGACGAGCCCGGCACGCCCTTTGCGATCGACCGCAGCGTGCCACCCGTGGTCCTGCTCCACGGCAACGGAGAGGAGCATGGCATCTTTGGCCCCACGATTGACGCCGTGGTTGCGACGGGCCGCTCCGTCGTCGCCATCGACTCGCGCGCCCAGGGCAGGTCGACCCGCGGGACGGCGCCCCTGACCTACGAGCTCATGGCGTCGGATGCCCTCGCGGTTCTCGCCCGCCTGGGGGTCACGCTCTTCCACGTGCTGGGCTTCTCGGACGGCGGCATCGAGGCGCTCATCCTGGCTCGCGACTGCCCGGAGCGCGTGCTGAGCCTCGTGGCCATGGGGGCCAACCTGTGCCCCGAGGGCGTGGACGACGGCGACTGGGACGTGGAGGGGACGGCACGGTCGCTCCACGCGTGGGCGGACTGGCTCGACTCGCTTGGGGATGCCGGGCCCGTGGACCCGACGCTCCTCATGCCGGATGCCACCGCCGCGCGCACGAACGCCGAGCTGCTGCAACTGATGGTGGACGAGCCGCACATAGACCCCGCGTCCCTCTCGTCGGTGCGCTGCCCCGCGACCGTCGTGGCGGGCGAGTTCGACTGCATCAGACCCTGGCAGACGCGCCAGATCGTCGAGGGGCTGCGCTCGGGAGGAAACGACCGCGTGCGCCAGGTGACCGTCCCCGGCTGCGACCACACCATCCCCAAGCACGAGCCGCTCTGGTGCACCGACGTCCTGCTGCAGACCGTGGTGCAGAACGACCTGCGCCTCCCCGTCGTGGGTCCCGCGCGACCGGCGGCGGGAGTTCGCGTGGCGCGCGTCGACGGAGGCTGGGTCCCGGAACTCGAGGCACTGTACGATCGGGTGGACGACGCGGAGGAGCGCTCGGGGACATCGGGCTGGGTTCGCGGTGTCTGGCCTCCCGAGGGGCTTGCCGCGCGCTATGCCCGGGAGGGCCTGACCTGGTGCGCCTTTGACGAGGAGGACGTGGAGAGGGACGGGACGGGACGCCCGGGGGCGAATCCGCTGGGCGCGGTGTCGCTCGACCTCGACGACGCCCTGGACGGGACGGGGGCCGACTGGCCAACACTTCCCGCCGGGGCCTCCCTCACCATGCACCTCCTGGCTGTGGACCCTGCCGCCAGGGGCAGCCACGTGGGCGAGACGCTCATTTCCGCCGCGGTCGCCGAGGCGCGCCGCCGCGGCTGCACGGTGATTCGCATCAACACCGCGCCGGAGAACGTTCCCGCCAACGTCCTCTATCACCGCTGCGGCTTTAGCCTGCACCGTCCCATCTGGAACCCCTACCCCGGACTCCCGCTGTGCGGGTGGACCAACCTCTGGGAACTCGGGCTGTAGGGACGCCACCGGGGCGAGAGGGGCCGTATCGTGTCTGCCGCTTCGCCCCGAGCGCACCGAATGCCGGCGGGATTGCTGGCGGCAACGACGCCAGGGGGCGGGCCACCGCTGGCCCGCCCCCTGGCGATTGTCCTTCTCCCCTGCTCTGCCCTACTGCGTCTGGGCGATGTTGACCATCCCGGAGAGCGGACGGTTCTTGGAGCCCGTGGTGGGCTCAACGAGCTGGAAGCAGGTGTCCCAGTCGTAGTGCGGGTCGAGACGCGCGGTCCCGGTCACGGTCATCGACGCGTCGAACGCGTTGGAGCGCGTGGGACCGTCCACGTCCACGGCATAGCCCGGGTTCGTCAGCTTTGCCTGGAGGCCAAAGAAATCGTTGCTGTCGTTCCAAGTCCCGATGGTCCCAAAGTCATCCGTCTGGTAACCGTAGGCCTGTTTACCGTCTCCCGCCTTCACCTTCACGTGGTCAAAGCTGGCGGAGATGGAGTCCCCGTTCCTCTCGACGCTCCCCTCGACGGCAAACGTGAACGGGGGCTGGAAGGTCGTCTTTTGCGCAAATACCTCCTCGTTGTTCACGTAGCAGTGGAGCGTGTTGGTGTCCTTGTGCCACGAGAGCCTGATGAGGTAGGACTGCCCAAGCTGGGCGTTCTGGATGAAGGTGTAGCTCTTGCCCTCCAGCCCCGCCTCCGCGGCGTGGTCCATCACGTTCTCGAGCAGGAAGGCCGTGCTGTTGGTGCCGCCGGGGCCCTTGTGGGCGTAGCGCATGTTGTGCTCGTACTGGATGCCAAAGGAGGCGACGCCGGGGTGCCCGTTGCACGCGATGTCGACCTTGGCATGGTAGCCGGTGCCGCTGCCCCTGAGCGTCATGCGGGCCTCGATGACCGCGTAGCCGGTGTCGTGGTCAAAGTCGTCGACGGGTGCCAGCGACGGGTCGACGCCGTACCAGCCGATGCCCTCCGCACGCCAGCCCGCGCGGACGAGGCTGTCGTTCTCCGCCTTGTTCCGGGTGTAGTTGTGCGTCCCCGTCCTCGCATTGGGGTTGTACTGGCGGTACAGGGGCACGGTCTGCGCCTCGCTGGAGTACCAGCCAATGCCCTCGTAGTTCCAGCCGACCCTGACCAGCATGTCCCTCTCGGCCGCGTTCATCGTGTAGTGGTGGTCGCCGGCGTTAGGGTTGTACAGCCGGTAGACGGGGATGTTCGACTTGCTGGGGGCAACCCAGCCCACGCCCTCATAGCTCCAGCCAAGGTTCACGAGGTGGTCGCGCTCGTTAGTGTTGGCGGTGTAGAAGTGCTCCCCGCTGTTGGGGTTGTACAGCCTCTGCATGCGGACGGCGCCGGAGTCCTTCGCCACCGCGGGGGTCGCAAGCATGAGCAGGCTTGCCGCCGACGCGAGGAGCACCTTTGCGAGCAGCCTTCGCACGGGTCTCTCTCCATGCATGGTGGGTCTCTTCCCTTGATCTTGGGATATCTTCAGCAAAAATGGTAGTCCCCACCTGGTTGGTTGGGTGCCAACTTTCGGCAATCAAAGCTCTTGCCGTCGGCTTGAAACGTGGACACCTGCGTTCTGGAAGAAAACCTGCTAGTGCCCGCAAGCAGCAAGGGTGATCATTGGTCAAAGAGAAAGTCGAGAACGCCTCCGCAGTCGAATCGACCCCGCAAAGGAAGCCCGCCCGCCGTTGCATGGCCCTTCTCTCTGCGACCAATGTTGGCCCTTACTCCGTGCTGGCACGGAAGCCATCGGCACATCCGGCTCGAAAGCATCCGCAGAAGGGCTCACTGAAGAGGGAGACCGCATCGAGAGAATCGGAAGGGCCCGCACCATCACGCCCCACCACAGGCGGTGGGAAGGTCAGCCCCTATGATGCCGAGGGCTGACCACTCGCGAAGGTTACCCTGGAGACCATCACTGCCAGCGCCCGTACTTCCGCGTTTGGCAACCCGCCGAGAAATGGGCACGCCAGAAACCCCGCCCCGTGTGTACACATGGGGCGGGGTTATTGACATCAATGGCGTAACGAGGTCCCGCCATCAGGAGAAACGCTCCGACGGGGTGTCCACGCGTCAGAAACCTCATGGCACGTGTACACGCGGGATGGACTCTTCGACAATCGAACCCGCATCCAGAGCCCAACTGCCAGAAACTCCATCGTATGTGTACACACGGTAGCGAGTTTGGGACAACATCAGATACTTTATCAGCCTCCAACTGGGAAAACGGCCTGCCGAATGACTCGCCTGTCGGAAAGCTCATCGTATGTGTACACACGGAACGAGATTTTTTCCCGCCAAGTCCCCATCAGCGTCAGAGCGCCTCATACCACCAAGCCACTCCGCTCACGACGGGAGATCAAAAGTCTGAGAATGGAGTGCGGCACCCCACCTCCGTCGGCCCCCCGAGCACGTAAGGCTGCCATCTCCCACTTTCGCACGGCTGGCCATTTCCCCCGGACGCTCCTTCGCTTGTGCACTGTTGGAGCATCGACGTCCCTTCAACTGGGGGAACGCCACCGGCGGGGCGGCCTCGCGTCAGAAGCCTCATCCCGCGCGTACACGCGCGGTGGACTTTCTGGCAATCGACCCCCGCCCCCAGCTCCCGGGTGCCGGAAAACTCGCCCCACGCGTACGCGCGGGATGCGCTTTCCGTCGGCGCGGGAGCTCCCACGCCCCGCCAACGGGGCGGACGCGCCGGCGCGCGAGGCCCATGCCGGAAGCCACGCTGCGGGCGCGCACGCGGGGCGGAGCCTCCGGCGGGCGCCCCGGGGTCCCGCCCGCATCCCGCCCCCGCGCCGCGAGCCGCGCCACTCGCGCGGGGAAATCGGCGGCCTGGGGACGGAGGGGGTTCCCTCCCGCCCGGCCCGGCCGGACCACTCCTCGGAAGTCCGGCTGGCAGGAGACTCCCGATATGAGTGCACATATCGGGCCCCCGCCGCCAGGGCGGTCGGGCGGCCGGGCCTCATCCCAGTTGGCTCTCGACCAAGCCTTTGACCTTGGCAAGAGACTCCCGATGTGAGTGCGCATATCGAGAGTCTCCTGCCATTAGACCCCCATTCCCCTCCCAAATGGCAGCAGACTCCCGATGTGTGTGCACACACCGGGAGCCTCCTGCCATGGGTCGGGAGCCGGCTTCCTCGCACGATCCCCTACCTGGGGAAATGCCAGGTGGGATTGGTCCGCACTCCCTTCCCTCCCGCAGGGAGGCACTCACATCGGGCGTTCGCTGCCATCGGTGGCCCTTCCCCCTCGGACGCCCGACATCTGAAGCATCAAACATCGTCCTTTGACGGAAAACCGATCGCGTGAGTGCACGCACGGGTCGTTTGCGTCAGGGACGAAGCCGACCGTTTACCTATGAGCCTTTTACCTGCGCAGATACCGCGGGTCTCAAGACTCCGCCGACAGCCCTCCCGAAACGTGCTCACGCGACCCGCTTGCCGCCAACGGGCCTATGTGGGGTAGCGCACCAGCGGGCACGCACGCGGGGTCGACGAGACGTCCCTCTCCCATTCTTTGCCATCGACACCCCATCGGGACCGACACCCCATGGGCCTGACCCCCCGAGGGGACGGAAGATCGACTTTCGACGCTGGGGTACTCCACGCCAGAGGGAGGGGCAGGCTGCCCATCCCCTGCCTGTCTAGCCAGAGCGCGAGGGGGGCCGAGCCAGGGGCCACCTCTCAGCGGCAAGCACGTTGGTGGCAACGTTCCTCTCCCCTGCCATGGGGGACCCTGCGCACGAAATGGTCGGCTTCCAAACGCCGCCGAACGCCCGCGGCCCCCGCCTATCTGCCGTCGGCGAAGACCCACACGCGCTGCAGTGCGTAGTTGAGGAAGAACAGCGCGAGGTCGCAGCAGATCTTGGCGATGCCCTCGTGCACGCCGAACTCGGTATGGAGGAAGAACACCCCCAGGCTGGAGAGGAACAGGACCAGTGCCGCGGTCGCGATGAACCTGGGCAGGCTCCTCTTGGTGGGGATGCCGCCCTCGCTCTCCTCCTGCTCGATCTCGCCCTCGGAGGCGCCCGACTGCCGGTCCTGGAAGACCAGGCGCGAGTTGATGGCATAGTTCAGCGCGACGGAGCATACGCGGGCGATGACCGAAGAGACGAGGATGCGCGCGTAGTCACTGTTCGCGAACGGCTTGCGCAGCACGTCGAACAGCGTCCAAGCGATAACCTGGTCGAGCAGGGTGCTCACCAGCGAGGAGCAGGTGAACAGTATGAACCGCCTGCTAATCTTCCCTTTGATGCCCCTCGCCAACGCAACCTCTTCCCCAGTTTCTACCTTCCGTCAAAAATATAGCCTACAGAGGGCGATGCCATGGGAGAGGCACGAAAAACGACGCAGCATGGGGCATGCCGTCGGGGTCACGGCTTGCGTCACGGCAGCAGCCCCTACTGCGCGGGGAACGTCACCTCGAAGGTGGTCCCCTCCCCCACCTGACTGTTGAGGGAGATCGTCGCATGGTGGAGAAGCGCCGCGTGCTTCACGATAGCGAGGCCGAGGCCCGTGCCGCCACCGGCACGGGACCGCGACTTGTCCACGCGATAGAAGCGCTCGAACACCTTGGACTGGGCCTCCTCGGGAATCCCCACGCCGGTGTCGGAGACCCGCACGGAGGGTTTTCCATCGCGCGGGTACACGAAGACCAAGACCTTGCCGTTGGGCTTGTTGTAGCGGATGGCGTTCTCGCAGAGATTGCTCACCAGCTCGTCGAGGAGGCGCGGGTAGCCGCGAACGAGCGACGAAACGCCATCCAGGCGAATCTGCAGGCCGGCCTCCCTCGCCCGCGGCTCCATGCGCGCCACGACGGAGCGCGCGACGTCGTAGAGGTCGACCATCTCGGCCGTGCCAAACAGGGCGTCATCGGCGGAGCGCTCGGACTCGTCGAGCTTGCTCAGGGTGAGGATGTCGCTCACGAGGCTGGAGAGGCGCTGGGCATCCGAGTAGATCCTCCCCGCAAAGTCGGGGACGTCCTCCGGGCGCGCGATGCCGTCGCGGATGAGCTCCGCCGCGCCGCTGATCGAGGCGATGGGCGTCTTGAGCTCGTGCGTCACGTTCGCCGTGAACTCCGTGCGCATGTCTGCGGTGTCGCGGATCTTCTCCATCTGGTCCCTGAGCTCGCCCTGTTGCTCGCACAGCCGCTTGGTGAGAGGCTCCAACTCGCGATAGGGCGCGCCTCCTGCGGCATCGGCGCCTGACGGGTCGATGGCGACGATGGGCCGCACGATGACACGCGAGAGGCACGTGGACACGAACCAACTGGCAACGATCAGCACCACGATGACGGCAACGAGCGGCACGAAGTCCCTTGCGAGGATGCTCGTCACGCTCGCCCGGTCCTCCGAGAGCCTGAGCACGTTGCCGCCGTCCAGCAGCTTTGCGCAGTAGATGCTCACATACCCCGAGGTGGTGCTCTTGCGCTCGGTCTCTGCCTCGCCCTTGCTGCGCGCCTCCACGACCTCCTCCCTGCCCCCGTGGTTGGGCAGGCTCGACACAGGGTACTGGTTGTCGTACAGAACGGTGCCGTCCCCGCCTATGAGGGTTGCACGGACCCCGTTGAGGTCGAGGGACGAGAGCACCTCAACCTCGTTGGACCCGTTGGAGAGTCGCTTGGCAACGGCGGCGCACTCGGTTCGTAGCTCCTCGTGGGCCTCGGAGAGGAGCGACTGCTGGAAGATGAAGGCAGAGGAGAGCGTAGCGATGACCGCCGCCCCCACCGCCGTGGCGACGAGGGCGGCGAAGACGCTCCTGCGGAGCGAGCGCGGCTCCGCCTTCTTGTTGGGTTTGAGCCTCACGCGCGCCGCCTAGCCCTTGAGCCGGTATCCGACGCCCCTCACCGTCTCGATGAGGTCGGCGTGGTCCCCGAGCTTGGAGCGAATCTGCTGCACGTGCACGTCCACGGTGCGCGAGCCGCCGTCGAAGTCCCATCCCCACACGCGCTGGAGGAGCACCTCTCGCGAGAACACGTTGCCGGGGGAGCGCATGAGGAACTGGAGCAGGTCGAACTCGCGCATGGTCAGCTTGAGCTCGCGCCCGTCCAGGGTGACCTCGCGGCGCGAGGGCCACAGCTTGAGCGGCCCCACGCTCAGGAGGTCCTGCTCGACGTCCTCCGACTGTCGGGCAGTCCTCCTGAGGAGGGCTCGCACGCGGCTCACCATCTCCATCATGCCGAAGGGCTTGGAGAGGTAGTCGTCCGCCCCTGCGTCGAGGGCGCGGACGGTGTCAAGCTCCCCGTCCTTCGCGGTAAGCATCATCACCGGGACCCGGGACAGGCCGGGCGTGCGACGGATGCGGCGGAGAATGGCGATGCCATCGGTGTCGGGAAGCATGATGTCGAGGAGCACGGCGTCGGGCACCCTCTCCGCGCACGCCGCCCTGAACTCGACGTCGTTCGCAAAGCCAACGGCCTCGATCCCCGCCTGCGAGAGCGCATAGACCGTGAGCTCCCGGATGTTCGTGTCATCCTCGACGTAGTAGACCAAGGCTACTCCTTGTCCCCCATGGCATGGCCGCGATAGGTGCCGGTAGCCCTAAAGATAGCCCAATCCGCCAGGCTCTGCGCGTGGTCTCCCATGCGCTCGTAGTACTTGGCGATGGTGAGGACCTCGGGCGCCTCGGACGCGGCGTCGGAGTCGCTCTTCAGCACGTCCACGACCTCCTTGCGGACGCGCTCGTACAGGTCGTCGAGCGAGTCGTCCATGGGGAAGACGTCCTCGGCCTTAGCCACGTCGCCCGTCTCGAACGGGTCCATCGCGGCCTCGACCATGGCGGCGGCGCGGTTGGACATCAGGAGCAGGTCGTTGGCGAGGGGGTGTGCCTTGTGGATGTCCATCTCGCGCGCCAGCAGCGCCGTCTCGTAGGCCATCTGCTCGATGCGCGAGAGGTCCGTGATGGCGCGGAACGCGGCGGTGACCAGGCGCAGGTCGCGTGCGAGGGGCTGCTGCAGGAGCATGAGGCCCATGCAGGAGTCCTCCACGGAGCGCTCCAGGCGAATGGCGGCGTCGTGGCCGTCGATGACCTCGCTCGCAGCCGCCTCGTCCTCCTCGGCGAGCGCCCTGCCCGTGGCCCGGACGTCCTCCACGACGGCCTGCGAGATTGCCTTGACGTGGCCGTCCAGCTGCTCGAGCTGCTTGGTGTAAGAGCTTCTGGTGATCATTATCCAAACCTTCCCGTGAGGTAGTCCTCAGTGCGCTTGTCCTTGGGGTCGGAGAAGAGCTGCGCCGTCGGGGCAACCTCCACCAGCTCGCCCAGGTAGAAGAACGCGCAGGTGGTCGAGATGCGCGTAGCCTGCTGCATGTTGTGCGTGACGATGACAACGGTGTGCCGCTCGGCGATCTGGGTCGCGAGCTCCTCCACGAGACCCGTGGAGACGGGGTCAAGGGCGCTTGTGGGCTCGTCCATGAGGAGCACGTCGGGGTCGACGGCGAGGGCGCGGGCGATGCAGAGGCGCTGCGCCTGGCCGCCGGAGAGGGACAGGCCCGAGTGGTCGAGCTTGTCCTTGACCTCGTTCCAAAGGCCGACCTCGGTGAGGGTCCTCTCCACGACCTCCCCGAGCTCGGAGCGCTTGGAGCGCCCCGCCATCCTCAGGGCGTAGGTCACGTTGTCAAAGATCGAGATGGGGAACGGGTTGGGCTTCTGGAACACCATCCCCACGTGGCGCCTAAGCGTGTAGACGTCCACGTCGCGGTAGACGTCCGTGTCCCCCAGCAGGACCTTGCCGTCGACCTTGCAGTCGGCGATGCGGTCGTTCATGCGGTTGAGGCAGCGCAGAAGCGTCGACTTGCCGCAGCCGGACGGCCCGATGAAGGCCGTCACCTGGCCCGCGGGCATCCGAAGCGAGACGTCCTTGAGCGCGTGGAAGCTGCCGTAGTGGAGGTTCAGGTGCTCCACGCTCATGGGTAGTGCCATTATCCAAACCTCCCCGTGAGGTAGTCGTCCAGACGCTTGTCCTTGGGGCGGGAGAAGAGCTCGGGGGTGGGCCCAAACTCGACCATGTCGCCCAGGAGGAAGAAGGCCGTCCTGTCGCTCACGCGGGCCGCCTGCTCCATGTTGTGCGTGACGATGACCACGCAGATGCCCCTCTTGGCCATGTCGCGAATCGTCTCCTCGATGGAGTAGGTCGCGATGGGGTCCAGTGCGGAGCAGGGCTCGTCCATCAGCACCACGTCGGGGTGCATGGCGAGCGTCCTGGCGATGCAGAGGCGCTGCTGCTGACCGCCGGAGAGGGCGTAGGCGGACTGGTCGAGCTTGCCCTTGACCTCGTCCCACAGGGCCGCGGCGCGAAGGCTCTCCTCCACCAGGGCGTCGATGTTCGCCTTGCCGGAGAGGCCGTGCCTCTTGGGCGCGAACGCGATGTTCTCGCGAATCGACTTTCTGAAGGGGTTGGGCTGCTGAAAGACCATGCCGATCTGCTTGCGCAGCTGGTAGGTGTCCACGCCGCGGGTGTTCACGTCCTTGCCGTGGTGCAGGATCGACCCGCCGATGCGGCATCCCGGGATCTCGCGGTTCATGAGGTTGAGGGAGCGCAGGAACGTGGACTTGCCACAGCCGGAGGGGCCGATGAGCGCGGTGACGCCTCCCTTCTCAAACGAGAGGGACGTTGGGTGGAGCGCCTCCTTGCCGGAGTACGAGACGGTCACGTCCTCGGTGGCGAGGAGCGGAGTCGTGCTTGTCATTCTGCGGTCAGCCTCCTCTCGAGGGCGCGTCCGACGATGCGGGCGAGGACGTTGAACAGCAGGATGCAGATCATGAGGACGGCGGCGGTGCCTGCCGACACGGCGGTGAGGTCGGGGACGACGCCCTCGGAGTTGATCTTCCAGATGTGGACGGCCAGGGTCTCTGCCGGGCGGAACATGTTCCAGGGGCAGCTCGGGCTCGCCAGGTTGAAGTTGGTGAAGTCGAGCGCGGGCGCGCTCTGGCCGGCGGTGTAAATCAGCGCTGCGGCCTCGCCGAAGACGCGTCCGGCCGAGAGGATCACGCCGGTCACGATCGCGGGCATTGCAGCCGGCACCAGGATGTGGATGGTGGCCTCCCAGCGGGTGAGGCCGAGCGCGAGGGCGGCGTCACGCTGGTCGCGGGGGACGGCCTCCAGGGCCTGCTGGATCACGCGGACCAGGATGGGGATGTTGAACATCGTGAGCGCGAGGGCGCCCGAGATGATGCTGAAGCCCCAGCCGGCACCCAGGACGAAGACGAGCATGCCAAACAGGCCGACGACGATGGAGGGCAGGCTCGAGAGGGTCTCGATGGCCGTCTTCGCGATGTTGGTGACGGGCCCCTCCGGCGCGTACTGCGTGAGGAAGATGGCCGCGCCAAGCGAGATGGGCAGCGAGATGAGCAGCGTCAGCACGAGCAGGTAGAACGAGTTGAACAGCTCCGGCCCAATGCCTCCGCCGGCCTTGAACTGCTCGGGCTTTGCCGACAGGAAGTGCGGGTCAAAGGCCTTGCTCGCACCAGACGCGACGATGTACCCGATGATTGCCACCAGCACCACGAGGATGGCGGCGACGATCGCGGTGAGTACGCCCGTCGCAACGTGGTCCTCGGCGCGGAGGCGCTTCGTGACGTAGGAGATGCCGCCGTCAACGGTCTCTTCGCTAGCCATTCTTCGCCGCCCCCTTCCTTCCGATCAGATGGACGATGAGGATGAACACGAGCGACATCAGCAGCAGCACCATGGCGAGCGACCAAAGGACGTCGTTGTACACGGTCCCCATGGCCTCGTTGCCCATGCCCATGGTCAGGACCGAGGTGAGGGTCGAGGCGGGCGTGAACAGCCCGGTCGGCATCTGTGCCGCGTTGCCGATGACCATCTGGACGGCGAGGGCCTCGCCAAAGGCGCGCGTCATGCCCATGATCACCGCGGTGACGATGCCGGGCATGGCGGAGGGGAGCACCACGTGCAGGATGGTCTGCCAGCGGGTGCAGCCAAGGCCGTACGAGCCGTCACGGTAGCTGTCGGGAACGGCGGCGATGGCGTCGGTCGCGAGCGAGGTAACGGTGGGCAGGATCATCAGGGCGAGCACGATCGACCCCGAGAAGATGCCGTAGCCCGTACCACCCGCCCAGCTGCTGGTCCACTTGACCACGATAGACAGTCCCACCAGGCCGTAGACGACCGAGGGGATGCCCGTGAGGAGCTCCACCATAGGGCGGAACACCTTCTGGCCAAAGGTCGGCTGGACCTCGACCACAAAGATCGAGGCGCCGAGCGCGAAGGGCAGCGAGATGACGCAGGAGAGGAGCGTCACCGCAAACGAGCCACAGATCATGGGCAGCGCTCCCATGCGGGGCTGGCCGTCGGCGCCCTTGGAGTGCGGGTTCCAGGTGGTGCCGGAGAGGAACGACCCCAGCGAGATCCCGTCGTGCGCGAAGGTGGCGATGCCCCTCGAGCAGACCATGAATATGAGCGTCACGACGAGTACGACGACCAGGCCGACACAGATGCCGGTGAAGATGAGACCCTTGCGCTCGATGGAGCGCTTCGACCTCACCTTTGGCTGCCGCTCCCCGCCATGGGCGGAGGAAGCCGCCTGGGCGATTTCCTCCCTTTCGTCGAGTTCTTTGTTCATTCGGCTTCCCGTTACGTAGGTTTCCAGTTCAGGCGCTGGCGGAACGCTACTTGTTGGTGACGTTGCCGTCGGCGTCGCGGGTGACCTTCATGCCGGTGATGGGGATATAGCCCGTCTGCTCGACCAGGGAGCCCTGGACGTCGTCGGAGAGCATGTAGTCGATGAACGCCTGGGTCGCGTCGTCGGGGCTGGTGGAGGTGTACATGTGCTCGTACGCCCAGATGGTCCAGTCGTTGGTCTCGACGTTGGCCTCCTTGGCCTCGACGCCACCGACCTTGAGGGCCTTGGTGGTGTCGTCGTAGTAGGAGAAGGCAACGTAGGAGATGGCGCCCTTGGTGGAGGCGACCATCTTGACGACGGTGCCCGAGGAGTCCTGCTCCTGCGGCTTGAAGGAGTCGGGAACCTTGGTGTCGCCGAGGACGGCGTCCTCGAAGGTCGCCCTGGTGCCGGAGCCGGAGGCGCGGTTGATCACCGTGATGTCCTCGTCGCTGCCGCCAAGGTCCTTCCAGTTGGTGACCTCGCCGGTGAAGATGCTCTTGAGCTGGTCGATGGTGAGGTCGTCGACCGTGACGTCGGGGTTGACGATGGGGCCCATGCCCACCACGCACACCTGGTTGTCCTTGAGCCTCTTGGCGTCGTCGGGGTTGTCGAGCTTGGACTCGGCGAACACGTCGGAGTCGCCGATCTGGACGGAGCCCGCGGCAATCTGCGTGATGCCCTGGCCGGAGCCGCCGCCCTGGACGGTCACCTGAACGCCGGGGTTCTTCTCCATGAACTGCTCGGCTGCAGCCTCGACGAGGGGCTGGAGGGCGGTGGAGCCAACGGCGGTCACGCTGCCGGAGAGGTTTGCGCTCGAGGCGGAGGAGTCAGAGGACGCGCTGGAGTCGGCGGTGGAGCTGGAGCCGCTCCCGCCGCAACCAACGAGACCAAGGCCGAGCGTCGAGGCGAGGGTTGCGCCAGCCAGGACGAAGCTACGACGAGACATGCTGTGACCGGACATTGTTCTCCTTCCAGAGGGTGAAGGGACGCAGCTCTCTTCATTGCATAGCTTATGAGCCACACCCCGTGTCAGCATGCAATGTATCCCGTGTCCGCAGGCAATCAGCCCCCCTTGGTCGGCCCTTACCGTCGCGTGACCGCACCTTACGCTCCCCTGACATTTCCCAGTCAACTACATAAGGTTTCAGCCTCGTTGCAAGGGAAGCGTCAACTCCCCTGGCGTTTGAACTGTGAATTTAGGAAGGTACCTTGACATCTATTTGCTAGGTACCTAATGTTTTCCCGCGCTAACGAAACTTGGAAGAGAGGAGGACGACGTGTGCAACGACTCGTCACGCGGGCACCTGCTCGAGCGCGAGGCATCAAAGACCGTCGAGCAGCGCATCCTCAGCGACTTCGGCTACTTTGGCCACTTCCTCCACGTGAACGCGGGGGGAAGGGCGGGCAAGCAGCACATTCTCGTGAGGCTCTACCGCGCCGGCGGGACCACGTCCCAGCGCTTCCTGCAGGAGACTGTCCCCATCAGCTCCGCGTCGCTGTCGGAGGTGCTCTCGAAGCTGGAGTACGAGGGACTGGTGAGCAGGACGAGGTCCGACCAGGATCGCAGACAGCTCAACGTCACCCTCACCCCCGAGGGCGAGCAGGCGGCGGTCGAGTGCGCAAAGAGGAACGAGGAATTTGAGAGCCGCATGCTCTCGGTCCTCGACGAGGACGAGAAGCGGGACCTTGCCCACACCCTCGACCGGCTGGTCGACCACTGGGTGCACATCGAACAAGAGGAGACGGGAGGCAAGAGGTGCAGGAACTGACCTACAGGCAGATATTCTCGACCCTGGGGAAGAGCCTCAGGGAGTTCAAGCGGAGCTCGGTGGTAACGCCGGTCTTCGTCCTAGGCGAGGTCGCGGTGGAGTGCTCGATCCCATTCATCACGGCAAGCCTCATCGACAGGATAACGGCAGGCGGGGAGCTGCAGGACATCGCCCACTACGCAATCCTCCTGGTCTTTCTTGCCCTGTTCAGCCTGTTCTGCGGAACCATGGCGGGAATCACCTGCGCCAAGGCGTCGACGGGTTTCGCGCGCAACCTCCGGCATGACGTGTTCGAGAGGATCCAGGGATTCTCGTTCTCAAACATCGATCGGTTTAGCACGTCTTCCCTGGTGACGCGCCTTACCACGGACGTCAACAACGTCCAGCAGGCGTTCATGATGCTCATCAGGCTCGTCGTGAGAGCACCGCTCCTCATGGTGTTCTCGATCGTCATGGCCTTCCTATCAGGCGGCCCAATGGCCGCCGTGTACCTGGTCGTCTCGTTCATTCTTGGCTTCGGCGTCTTTAAGATCGCCCTCACGGTGATGCCCATCTTCAAGCGCATCTTCAAGCGCTATGACCGCATGAACGACTCTGTCGAGGAGAACGTGAGCGGAATCCGCGTGGTCAAGTCATATGTGAGGGAGGACCACGAGAGAAAAAAGTTCCACGAGGCGTCAGGCAACGTGTACCATGACTTCGTCCACGTCGAGAGGATCCTCGCCTGGAACATGCCGCTCATGACCCTTTCGATCGACGTCATCTACGCATACGTCATCTACTTCGGGTCCAAGGCGATTGTGAGCTACCAGGCTCAGTCGATGGGCGTTGGCCAGATGTCCGCCCTCATCACCTATGGCTTCAGCATGCTCATGAGCCTCATGATGCTCTCGATGGTCTTCGTGATGGTCACCATGGCAGAGGAGGGGGCACGTCGCCTGTGCGAGGTGCTGCGGGAGGAGAGCGACATCACAAGCCCCGAGAACGCCCTCACCACCATCCCAGACGGTTCCATCGACTTCGATCACGTGAGCTTCGAGTACTCGAGGAGCGCGGAGAGGATGGCCCTCGACGACATCGACCTCCACATCAAGAGCGGGGAGGTGATAGGGATCCTTGGCGGAACGGGCTCCTCCAAGTCCACCCTGGTGCAGCTCGTCAGCCGCCTCTACGACGCGACCAAGGGCACCGTTCGGGTAGGTGGTCATGACGTGAGGGAGTACGACCTTAAGGCGCTCCGCGACCAAGTCGCGATGGTGCTTCAGAGAAACGTGCTCTTCAGCGGCACCATCAAGGACAACCTACGCTGGGGCGACCCAAACGCGACGGACGACCAGATCCTGGAAGCGTGCAAGCTCGCTCAGGCAGACGAGTTCATCCAGCTGATGCCCAACAAGTACGACACCTATATTGAGCAGGGCGGCACCAACGTCTCGGGCGGACAGAAGCAGAGGCTCTGCATAGCACGCGCACTCCTGAAGCGCCCCAAGGTCCTCATCCTGGACGACTCCACGAGTGCCGTCGACACCAAGACCGACAAGCTCATCAGGGCGGGATTCCGCAGCTACATCCCCGAGACCACCAAGATCATCATCGCCCAGCGCACCAGCTCGATTGAGGATTGCGACAGGATCGTCGTCATGAAGGACGGACGCATCGACGATATTGGCACCCACGAGGAGCTCCTACGCAGGAACGATATCTACCGAGAGACGTACACGACGCAGAACAAGCAGTCACATGACGTGAGGATGAGCGAACTCGCGCCAAACAGGAATCGCGGAGAGGAGGGTGCAAATGAGTAACACCCAGGAATCCAAAAGGGAGCAGCAAGGGGGGCACCGCGGACCAGCAAGCCCCGGCCGCACGTTCGGACGCGTGCTGTCCATGACGTATCACTATTATCCCGTTCAGGTCACCGTGCAGGTGATGTGCATCATTGCCTCCGCGGTCCTGGCGTCGGTCCCGTCGATATTCATGCAGCAGGCAATCGACGTCGTTCAGGCAACCTTCAAGACCGGCGACTGGGCGACAGCACAGCCACAGATCGCACGCATCGTCGGCTCACTCGTCCTCTGCTACGCAGTCGCACTCGCGGCAAACATCGCATACAACCAGCTTGGCGCCGTCATCTGCCAGGGAACCCTCATGAAGGTCAGGAACCAGATGTTCGACCACATGGAGGACCTCCCCATCCGCTACTTTGACACCAACAAGCACGGCGACATCATGTCTCACTACACGAACGACACCGACACGCTGCGCCAACTCATCGGCCAGGCCCTGCCAAACTTGCTAACGATGGCCTTTGCGATGGGCTCCGTCCTGGTCATCATGCTCTGGTACTCGGTCCCCCTCACGCTCGTCGTCCTCGCCATGGTTCTGGTCATGGTGTATGCGACGAAGGTCCTTGGGGGAAGGAGCGCCCGCTTCTTCCTGGCCCAGCAGCAGAAGCTCGCTCGCGTTGAGGGCTTTGCCGAGGAGGCCATGAGCGGCGAGAAGGTCATCAAGGTCTTCACGCACGAACCACAGACGATCGAGGACTTCGACCGTGTGAACGAGGAGCTCTATCAGGCATCCAGGAGTGCCAACACCTACGGGAACACGCTCATGCCCGTGTTGATGAACCTCGGTAACCTCGCCTATGTGGTTGTCGCCGTCGCCGGAGTCGCGTTCCTCACCAGCGGGACTCCCAACCCCTCGATTAGCGGGATGGCCCTCTCGATCTCCATCGTCGTGCCCTTCCTCAACCTCACCAAGCGCTTCGCCGGCTCCATCGGGCAGGTCTCCCAGCAGATCAACTTCGTGGTCATGGGCCTCGCCGGCGCCGAGCGCATCTTTGAACTCATTGACGAGGAGCCCGAGCACGACGAGGGATACGTCACCCTGGTAAACGTGAGGAGGGGCGCCGACGGCAGCATCGAGGAGTGCCCCGAGCGCACCGAGAGCTGGGCGTGGAAGCACCCGCACCACGACGGCACCGTCACCTACACCCCGCTCGCCGGTGACGTGCGTCTTGAGGACGTCGACTTCTCCTACAACCCCGGCCACACCATCCTGCACGACATCTCGCTGTTCGCGAAGCCCGGCCAGAAGGTGGCGTTCGTCGGCGCGACGGGTGCGGGCAAGACGACCATCACCAACCTCCTCAACCGCTTCTACGACATCGAGGACGGCAAGATCCGCTACGACGGAATCAACATCGAGAAGATCCGCAAGCCCGACCTTCGCCGCTCCCTCGGAATGGTGCTGCAGGACACCAACCTCTTCGCCGGCACGGTCATGGATAACATCCGCTATGGGCGCCTCGACGCGACCGACGAGGAGTGCATCGGGGCCGCGAAGCTCGCGGGCGCGGACAGCTTCATCAGGCGCCTCCCCGACGGCTACCAGACGATGCTCACCGACAACGCGGCGCAGCTCTCGCAGGGCCAGAGGCAGCTCATCTCCATCGCCCGCGCCGCCGTTGCCGACCCGCCCGTCATGATCCTGGACGAGGCGACCTCGAGCATCGACACGCGCACCGAGCAGATCGTGCAGAAGGGCATGGACGCCCTCATGTACGGCAGGACCACGTTCGTGATCGCCCACAGGCTCTCGACCGTGCGCAACTCCAACGTGATCATCGTCCTGGACCACGGCCGCATCATCGAGCGCGGCACGCACGACGAGCTCATCGCCCAGAGGGGCACGTACTACCAGCTCTACACGGGAGCGTTCGAGCTCGAGTAGGCGAGTCTAGCGGAGAGACCCGCGACGACGGAGCCCCCATCCCCCAACCGCGGGGGGTGTCCCTATAGTTTTGTCAAGCAGCAGATGGGGGCTTTTCGACATCTGCGGCTGCCGACGGCTCGACGTAGGGCACCCTGTCCCGCATGATGGCATAGATCACCCTCAGCCTCTTCCTCGC